>TARA_R110002096_G_scaffold390990_1_pt1 | contig 398051 bp, 372 predicted proteins | sample TARA_R110002096 | Tara Oceans TARA_R110002096 (sample SAMEA4397295) | marine metagenome | biome: Polar Biome; feature: [DCM] deep chlorophyll maximum layer (ENVO:01000326); material: water (ENVO:00002006), including particulate matter (ENVO:01000060) such as... | depth 35 m
GCTGGCCTCTCTCTTACCAATTGCACTTATTATCCGAAACCGCCATGCTTTAGATCACGGTATTCTTAAGCTAGAGTCCGTGGTTAAAAACTCCACCGAAGGTTTTAGCCGCTACTACCAAATCCGCGAAGCGTTATTGCAAGACTTACAAGCGGGCAGCATACGTTTTGAATTACACTATCAGGGCACGCGCAAGGGCGGTTCTTTGACGATAGAGGTGATTGATAGTGGTGAGGGCTTTGATTACTCGCGCTTAGGTTTGGGTGGCAAAGGTGTGTACAGTGGTCGTGGAGTCTATTTGGTTGCCAAGCTTTGCACTGAGCTAGAGTATAGAGGCCGGGGTAATGAAGTGAGAGCCGTGTATACCTGGGGGGAAGCGGCCACCAGTTCGGCATAGTAATGATTAACAAAAAGTAAGGGTACAACATGGTATTGGAACATATAGATATGGAAGCGTTGGCGGCGCTGCGAGAGGTTATGGGCGCAGAGTTTGCACATTTAGTCGAAACCTTTATCAATGACAGTGACACACGGATAAACAGTATTAAGGAGACTGTTAATGCTGCTGATGCTGAAGCTATACGTAGGGCTGCCCACAGTTTAAAAGGCAGTGCCAGTAACATGGGGGCAGTGAATTTAACCGACCTGTGTCGCCGCTTAGAAGCTTTGGCCGGTGAGGCTGAGCTAGCCGATAGTCAGAGTTTGCTTGCGCAAATCACCGCTGAGTACGCGATAGTGCGTGAAAGATTACAGGCGCTGTAAAAACACTTTTTTAAACATCCAGTAAAAGACTGGGTAAGAAGTAAATTCTAATAAAACTTGGCATTTAAACTGCATTATTTCCCCTTAGTGATATTACCTAGTACTGGGGATTAAAATGGATACAGCTAGTCAATTACTGTTAGGGCAAACACGTGCAGCCACTGCTGCGGCTAGTGATCGTGCTGCCAATAGTGGTGTAGGTGCCAAAACCGCGGCGGCGAATGCCTCGTCAGCCCAGAGCCACAGCCAACCTGACAATGTTGATCAGCCTTTTGCCCAGCATATGGCCAATGCTACCCAGCCTGCTACCCAGGCTGTTAGCGCCGTCAACAAATCCTCCGGTACCGCCACTCCCCACTTTGATTTTAGCCAAGAGGCGCTGCTGGCTGAGGCCGATAGCGGCAATGGCTTGCAGTTTGCCGGTGAGTTATTGCCAGGCCTATTGCCACAATCTATGGCTGGCTGGAGTGTGTCGGGGCAGCAGGCAGGCGCTAGCGAGGCCAATAATGCAGCCGCTGGCTCACAGGGTTTGCCTGTGGATTTAGAGCAGCAAATAGCCTGGCAAACACCGGCGGGAATTAACGCTCAGGCTGGCACTGCACAGGGGACGTTAGCCGCAGGTAGTGACGCGTTAGCGCCATTGCCGCAGCAAAGCGCCCAAGCACAGGGTATGGTGACTATTATGGATAATTTCAAACAGCAGCGTGCCGGCGCTGGGTTGGCCGATCCGCAGGTTCTCGCTGAACAATGGCTGGACCCTGACGCGCTGACAACGATGAGCACACAGTCAAAAACCAGTGTAGGGCAATTTAGCGGTGGCCAAGCTATACCGGGTTTAGGGCTGGCTGAAGGTCAGCTTACAGGTCCGGGCGGCGGTTTGAATGCATTAAATCAAGGCTTGCAGCAGAGCTCGGGGCAAAATGCTGAGGCGTTATTGGCGGCCAATGCCGCTGCATTGGCCATAGCGGCTGAGCCAGATAGTGCCGCAGCCGATAAATTAGCTGCCAGCCTGTTAACCGCTACCGCTACCGCTACCGCTACCGCTACCGCCACCTCGACAACGTCCTACCCGAAAGTTGATGGGGGGGCGAGTTACGCGCAAGCTGCCAGTGCTAGCTTTCAAACCAGTGTTTCTACGTCAGTCATGGCGCAGGGCTGGGGTGATACTGTGATGCAACGAGTGATGTGGATGAGCTCCCAGCAAATTCACAGTGCCGAAATCCAGTTAGACCCGCCAGAATTAGGTTCCTTGATGGTGAAAATCAATACCAGCCAAGAGCAAACCACGGTTAATTTTATCAGCCCGCATGCGGCGGTGCGTGATGCCTTAGATCAAAACCTACCGAAACTGCGTGAGCTTATGGCTGAGCAGGGGGTGGATATGGTCGATGTCGATGTCTCTGAGCACCCTGGCCATGATAAGGCCGAGCAAGGTGATGATGGCGGCGAAGGCGCGCAGGCAGGTTTGCTGGCGCAACAAGGTGATGAGGCGGTGACTAATGATCAGCCTGGCACCCAGCCGCAGTTACAAGACATAGGTCTGATTAACGCCTATGTCTAAGCGTTTCCGCTGAAACTGGGTAAAATCTAACCGTATTATGCTGTGGGCAATGATTTTGCACTAAATTAGCCCACAGCCCTCCTTATTTCTGGTTAGCTGCATTACACTTCCCTCTGTTGGCAATATTCACGGCTTAGGCCAAATATTGCGCTAAGCAATTGTTTTTTAAAAAAATAAAAACTGTTCTAAGGCTGGCATAGCTTTTGCTGCCAGAGGATAGAGCGTTCAATGCGGCGGAAAAATGGCATGGCAGAAGAAGAGAGTGAAGTAGCAGAAGAAGCAACGGCGGCGAAAGGCGGTAAGGGCAAGATTATTGTGCTTATTGTTGCCGTGTTAGTGCTAATAGCAGGCTCGGTAGGGCTAACGCTGTTTTTCTTGGGCTTTTTTGATCCACCTCCACCCACCGAAGAAGAGCTGGCAGCAGCGGCTGCTGAGGCTGGGGTAGAAGCACCTAAGGGCAAGATTAGTGCGATGTATTTTCCGATTCAGCCGCCTTTTGTGGTCAATTTTCAATCCCGTGGAAGGCAGCGATTTTTACAAACCGACGTCACTATTATGACCCGTGATCCGGAAGTGTTTGCCACCATACAAAAGCATTTACCGTTAATAAAAAACCGTTTAGTGATGATTTTAGGTGGTGGCGCTTACCAAGAGCTACAAACTAATGAAGGCAAAGAACTGATGCGACAACAGGCGATGCAAGGTGTGCAGGCGGTTATCACAGAAGAAACAGGCAAAGAAGACGGCGTAGAACAAGTGTTGTTTACTAATTTTGTGATGCAATAACAGGTATACCGAATGAACAATTGGCTAATTGCGGTAGAGGGCTAACGTGCAGGACTTACTGTCACAAGAAGAAATTGATGCCCTATTACACGGTGTGGATGGCGGCGACGTTGAAACCGAAGAGGAGGTCGACTTTGACGAGGCGCGTTCCTACGATTTAACCAGCCAAGATCGCATCGTGCGTGGGCGCATGCCCACCTTGGAAATGGTTAACGAGCGTTTCGCCCGTTACACCCGCATCAGCTTATTTAATTTATTGCGCCGCACCGCCGATGTGGCGGTGGGTGGCATACAAATACAAAAGTTTGGCGAATACGTACACACCCTGTATGTGCCCACCAGTTTAAACATGGTTAAGCTGCGCCCGCTGAGAGGCACCGGCCTGATTATTTTTGACGCTAAGCTGGTGTTTAAATTAGTGGATAATTTTTTTGGCGGCGATGGTAGGCACGCCAAGATTGAAGGCCGTGAGTTTACCCCCACCGAATTGCGCGTAGTAGAAATGGTATTACGCGATGCCTTTGTCGATTTACAAGAAGCTTGGAAAGCGGTTTTTCCGGTGCAGTTTGAATTTGTTAACGCCGAAGTTAACCCGTCTATGGCCAATATCGTTAGCCCCAGCGAAGTGGTGGTGGTGAGTACCTTCCACGTAGAGTTGGATGGTGGTGGCGGTGATATGCATATTACGCTGCCATACTCCATGATAGAGCCTATACGTGAAACCCTGGATGCCGGTTTGCAAACTGACGTTGATGATGTCGATGACCGCTGGGTTAATTCACTGCGCGAGGACGTGATGGGTGCTGCGGTTACGCTTAATGGCACTATTGCGAAAAAAACGGTATCGCTGCGCGATATATTGGATTTACAAGAGGGCGATGTTATACCGGTAGACATCCCCGATAAAATGCTACTGTTTGCCAATGATGTGCCGGTGTTTAATACCAAGCTAGGTGTGTCCAAAGGCAATATGGCCTTACAAATAATTGATAAGGTTGATCGTAAATCCTTGTCTTAATAACCTTGTCTGAATAACAAAGTTTTAGCGCACTCAGGTGCACAGGTAGTGGAGCGTTACTATGAGCGATGATGAAGATGTCAACCAAGAAGATATGGCCGATGATTGGGCTGCCGCTATGTCCGAACAGGGGGTTGAGGCCGATCAAGACGATATTGATGCTTTGTTATCGGGCGCGCAGGACGATAGCCCACCTGCCGCTGAACCAGCGCCTATGGAAGAGCTCACCGATACCTCGGTAGCCAGTGGCGAAGCGCCCGACTTGGATGTGATTTTAGATATACCGGTGCGGATTTCTATGGAAGTGGGCAATACCCAAATCAGCATACGTAACTTATTGCAGCTTAACCAAGGTTCGGTTATCGAAATGGATAGGTTGGCCGGCGAGCCTCTGGATGTATTGGTTAACGGCACGCTAATCGCCCATGGAGAAGTGGTAGTGGTTAATGAAAAGTTTGGGATACGCATGACCGATGTCATAAGCCCCTCAGAACGCATCAAAAAACTGCGATAAGCTTTATGAATAATATGCTGTGTGGATACCTGCAAAAAAAACACGGGCTACTAATAGCCCTGCTATTGATGCCCGCTGCAAGCTGGGCAGCAGAGTCTATTAAGTCGCCACTCAGCACTATTAAACATAGCGAGGCCATAGCGACCTCTAGCCCCTTAACCGTATTGTTAGGTTTGTTAGTGGTAGTAGGCTTGATATTTTTTTTAGCCTGGCTAATCAAACATTTTAATAAAACGGGCTTTATGGCCAATCAGCATATGAAAGTGGTATCCACTTTGTCCTTGGGTACGCGCGAAAAAGCGATGCTGATAGAGGTGGGTGATAAGCAAATTTTAATCGGCGTGGCGCCGGGTAGTATCAATGCACTGCATGTATTTGATGAAAAAGTTGTCATCACTGATGCCGAGCAGCCCCACGACTTTGCCAATAAATTAAAACAGTTTATTCATAAACAACAAAAACCCAGCACTGAGAGCCCAAAACCATGAGTCGTTGCTGTCGCTGGTTTGGTCTGATCCTATTATTGTGCTTTACACTGTCTGCGCAGGCACAAACTAGCGGCGCGGCTAGCTCTATCAATTCCGCTGCTGGCGCACTAACTCAAGCTGTCAGCCAATCTTCAGGCGGTATACCCGCCGTTAAGCTGACCACCAATGCCGATGGTAGTCAGGAATACACAGTAACTCTGCAAATTCTGGCACTGATGACGGTGCTGACCTTATTGCCATCATTTTTAATTATGATGACCTCGTTTACCCGTATTATTATTGTGTTTGCCATCTTGCGACAGGCGCTGGGTTTGCAAAGTTCGCCTTCATCACAAGTCTTATTAGGGCTAACGGTATTCCTTACTATTTTTATTATGATGCCGGTGTTTGATGAGGTGAATAATGTGGCGGTGCAACCTTATCTCAATGAGCAGATTACCTCGGTGCAGGCTTTAGAGTCTGGGTCTCGGCCGTTTCATTATTTTATGATGTCGCAAACCCGTGAGTCAGATTTAGATTTATTTATGCGTATCTCAAAAACAGAGCCGGTTAATACCCCAGAAGAGGTGCCGTTTTTTGTGTTGGCGCCGGCCTTTGTTACCAGCGAATTAAAAACCGCCTTTCAAATTGGTTTTTTATTGTTTATTCCCTTTCTCATCATCGATATGGTGGTGGCCAGTGTGTTGATGGCCATGGGTATGATGATGTTGTCACCGGTTATTATTTCGTTGCCCTTTAAGATTATGCTGTTTGTGATGGTAGATGGTTGGGCTATGATTATCGGCACCCTCGCTGCTAGCTTTGGTATTTAGGGTGCTGTTATGACACCTGAAGTTGCCTTAGATATTTTCAGAGAAGCTATTTTCATTATTATGCTGATGGTGGCCATGATGGTTATCCCCAGCTTGTTGGTGGGCTTGGTGGTGAGTATGTTTCAAGCCGCTACCCAAATTAATGAACAAACTCTCAGTTTTCTACCCCGTTTATTAGTCACTTTAACCTCTCTGGTCATTGCTGGCCCCTGGCTGCTTAATAAGGTAATGGATTTTTTCATCCGCCTGTTAGAGTCCATACCTAGTTTAATCGGTTAGAGTCTATGATAGAGCTTACTGCTGAGCAAATAGGTGGATGGGTGGGGCAATACCTGTGGCCGTTATTTCGTATTAGCGGTTTTTTTATGATGGCGCCCATAGTGGGCAGCCAGCTGGTGCCAGCGCGCATACGTTTAATGCTGTCACTATTAATGACCCTGGTGTTGGCACCTATTTTACCGGCTATGCCCGCCATTGATGCTGTCAGTCTAAATTCATTTTTTATTACCGTGCAGCAAGTGTTGATTGGTGTGGCCATGGCCATGGCCTTACAAATGTTAATGCAGGTTTTTATTTTAGCCGGGCAAATGATAGCTATGCAAATGGGCTTGGGCTTTGCTTCCATGGTAGACCCTAGTAACGGTATTAGCGTTACCGTGGTCAGTCAGTTTCACCTGATGTTGGCGACGTTATTGTTTGTTGCAGTGGGTGGTCACTTGGCCATGATAGAAGTGTTGGCCGAAAGTTTTGTGGTATTACCTGTAGGTGCGGGGTTTATTAGTAACAATGCATTATGGAGTATCATGGGCTGGTTTAGTTGGATGTTTGCGGCAGGCGTGTTAATAGCGTTGCCGGCGGTGACTTCGTTAATGATTGTTAACTCCGCCTTAGGTGTTATTACGCGCTCAGCGCCGCAGTTTAATATTATGACTATAGGCTTTCCGTTTATGGTAATCCTAGGCTTGGCTATTATCTGGGCGTCTATGGGGAATTATTTGCCTCACTTTGAACACTTTACCCGTGAGGCTTTAGATATGATGGCTGGAGTGGTCGCTATACGCTAATAGGATTTCTCTACCTTATTGCTGTAGATAGCGATTAATTATCGCCTGTAGTTTTCCTTCGCTTTGCAGCTGCGCCAAACTGTTATTAAATTTTTCTAGTAATTCTGGGTTAGTGGATTTTTTACTCATCAGCACATGTACGTCAGCGGCATAGATGGTATAGGGGTGGATTTCTATTTTATCGGATAGGCCCATATCTCGAAGTATCTGGCTGCCAGAAATAGCATCGGCCACATAGCCATCGATACGATTTTTCACTAGTTTTTTCGGGTTGATAGATTCTTTACTAACTACCTGGGTGAGTTTCTTAAATTCAGGATTCTCCATCATCTTTGCAAATGCATCACCGTTATAAACGCCACGAGTTAAGCCTAATTTAAACTTTGCACTTACCATGTCTTGCAGTTGGTGAATGGCAAATTTTTCGCTAGTGCCTTTACGCACAAATAAGGCGCGAGTTTCCTGTCTGTAGGGAAGGGTGAATTGACCCCATTGCTTTCTTTCTTCGGTAATCGAGGCGCCAGAGACTAAGTCGTTGTTACCTTCTTTGGTGTCGTTGAGCAGTCGCTTCCAAGGCATGTTTTTTAACTGTAATTGGCAGTTCATGTTTTCCAATATGCTAGTCACTAACTCTATATCTAGGCCGGTAAGTTCACCGCTTGCGTTTTTGTAGGCATAGGGTTGCCATTCTTCCCAGCCCATACTTAGGCTGCAGCTGTGAGCTTGTAAAGGTAGGTAGCAGCACAGTATGAATAAGGTTGTGAGGCTGCAATGTTTGAAACAAGAAAATATAGGCATAGCTTAGGCTCTTTAAATATATTATTAGGCTTAAGCATATAAGTAATTGGCCCATGGGAAAGCGGTTTTTACAAATTATTACAATTTAATGGTTTAGGTCGCTACGAGGTACCGCTAACTCCATTAATAGGCATCTAGGCACAAGTCTTGCTCTAACCCTGTAATACGGCGTAGCTGCGTGTTTTTTTGACGCGGGCTGCTAAATAGATACGATCACTGAGTAGCCACGTGGCAGAAAACGAAAACGGTCAAGAAAAAACCGAAGAACCCACCCCTCGAAAGCTGCAAAAGGCTATGGAGGACGGGCAGATAGCCCGTTCCAAAGAGCTAAACACCACCTTTGTGTTAGTGGGCGGGGTAATTGGTTTAATTAGTTTTGGCGGCCCTTTGGCCGAAGCATTAAAAAATATTATGCGCTACAACTTTAGCTTGGATCGAGCCGCGGCCTTCGATGAACAAATGATGTTTGCGCACTTGGGGGCTACTGCCTTCGCCGCTATACAGGCTTTAACACCGTTTATGGTGACCTTGGCTATAGCCGCTTTTATGGGCAATATTTTGCTGGGCGGCTGGATGCTCAGCGCCAAGGCTTTAATGCCGAAGTTTAGCCGGTTAAGTCTAGTTAAAGGCTTGGGGCGTTTGTTTTCACCTAACTCGCTGGTGGAGCTGACCAAGGCCTTGGCAAAGTTTGTATTGGTGGCTAGCGTCACCATGCTGGTGTTGAATTATTTTCAGGGCGAATTATTAAACTTAGGGGTTTCCTCGGTACAAGAGGCGGTGCCGCATGCGATAGCGGTGGTGTCCTATGCGGTGCTGACTATCAGTGCAACCACGATTTTTATCGCTATCTTTGATGTGCCTTATCAACTGTATTCTCATAAGAAAAAATTAAGAATGACCCTGCAGGAAGTCAAGGATGAAATGAAAGACTCCGAGGGTAAACCGGAAGTGAAGGGTAGAATAAGACAGCTGCAAAGGGAGATAGCGCAGCGTCGTATGATGGCGGAAGTGCCTAACGCCGATGTAGTCATCACCAACCCTGAGCACTTTTCGGTAGCGCTTAGGTATGACTTAGAAGGTAGCGGTGCACCGGTAGTGGTAGCCAAGGGTACCGACCAAATTGCGTTAAAAATACGCGAAATTGCCGTTGCCCACAACGTGATGATGATGGCCGCGCCGCCATTGGCTAGGGCCATTTACTTCACCACCGAGTTGGATGAAGAGATTCCCAGCCAGTTATACCTGGCGGTAGCGCAAGTACTGGCCTATGTGTTTCAGCTTAAGGCTCATCGCAAGGGTGAGGGGGTCAAGCCTAAACCTATGGCGGATGTAGAGGTGCCTAATGACGTGAGTTATGGGGTGGATGGGAAAATAATTAGGCCCGATACGCCGGAAAACTAAAAATTGGAAAGCTTCTTGCTCTATTAGCCTTATCACCCACTTTTTGCCAGAAAACTGGCGCTATTGTTAAGAGCCCAAAACCCTTATGGCCGTTACTACCGCAACACGCCGTACCCCCCTGCAGATTATATTGCAAAGCAATTTAGGTGCACCGATATTGTTGTTGGCCTTATTGGGCATGATGATATTGCCGGTGCCGCCGTTTTTATTGGACGTGCTGTTCTCTTTTAATATTGCCTTGGCCATCGTCGTGTTGCTGGTCGCAGCTTACGCCCTGCGACCACTGGACTTCGCGGTATTCCCCACCATTTTGTTAATTGCTACCTTGCTACGTTTAGCCTTAAACGTGGCCTCTACTCGAGTTGTGTTGTTAGAAGGGCATAAGGGCGGTGATGCCGCCGGTAAGGTGATTCAGTCCTTTGGCGAGGTGGTGATAGGGGGTAATTACGCTGTGGGTTTAGTGGTGTTTTTAATCCTCATGATTATTAACTTTGTGGTGGTAACCAAAGGTGCCGGCCGTATTTCGGAGGTGAGCGCACGCTTTACCTTGGATGCCATGCCCGGTAAGCAAATGGCCATCGATGCCGATTTAAACTCAGGCCTTATTACCCAAGATGAAGCCCGAACCCGCCGTGAAGAAGTAGGCGGTGAAGCTGATTTTTACGGTTCTATGGACGGTGCCAGCAAGTTTGTACGCGGTGATGCGGTGGCGGGTATGTTAATCCTCGCCATTAATATATTGGGTGGCCTAGGCATAGGTATGGTGCAGCACGACCTAGAGTTTGGTCAGGCCATGCAAGTGTACTCGCTACTCACTATCGGTGATGGCTTAGTAGCGCAAATCCCCTCGTTATTACTCTCAACCACAGCGGCTATTATGGTGACGCGGGTGAATAGCTCTAAGGATATGGGCGAGCAGGTGATGAGCCAAATGTTCGAATCCCCCAAGGCCTTAAGTGTGGCGGCGGTGATTCTGGCGTTTATGGGTTTGATTCCCGGCATGCCACATTTTGCCTTTTTAACCTTGGCTGCAATGGCGGGAGGCATGGCCTGGTATATCAATAAAAATGGCGACGAAAAAATAGAGCAAGCACAGCAAGTCGAGCGCGGCCAGTTAGAACAGCAAGAGGTGGCCGCCAAGCAGGCCGCAGAATTACCGGAACTGGGTTGGGATGACGTCCACCCGGTCGATGCCATAGGCCTAGAAGTGGGCTATAGGCTGATACCGCTGGTGGATAAATCCCAGGGCGGCGAGTTACTTAATCGCATTAAAGGCATACGTAAAAAGCTCTCGCAAGAGGTGGGTTTCTTAATCCCCTCGGTACATATACGGGATAATTTAGAGCTGTTGCCCAATGCCTACCGCATAACCTTGTTGGGGGTTACCGCCGGTGAAGCCGAGATTTACCCCGATAGAGACTTGGCTATTAATCCTGGCCAGGTATTCGGCAAATTAGACGGCGTACCCACCACCGATCCAGCTTTTGGCTTAGAGGCGGTGTGGATAGACCCTGCCTCTAAAGATCAGGCGCAAACGCTAGGCTACACGGTGGTGGATGCCAGCACCGTGGTGGCCACCCATATCAATCAATTATTACAAAAGCACACCCATGAGTTACTGGGTCACGATGAAGTGCAGCAGATGCTGGATAAGCTGGCGAAGAACTCGCCTAAGTTAGCTGAGGAACTGCCCAGTGTAGTGCCATTGAATATGCTGCTTACCGTGCTGAAAAACTTGCTAGCTGAACAGGTGCCCATCCGTGACCTGCGCACTATCGCCGAAGCCTTGGCGGCCAGCGGTAGTCAGAGTCAAGATTCTGCCGCCTTAACCGCCTCGGCTAGGGTGGCGTTGCGCCGCGTGATCGTACAGGCCATCTACGGTAGGGACGGTTTATTGCCTGTTATTGCATTAGATCCAGCAATGGAACAGTTATTGCTTAAGTCTTTACAGCAGTCCCAGCAAGCCGGTAACGGCGATGACATTGTTTTAGAGCCGGGGCTGGCGGAGCGCTTGCAACAGGCTCTGCAGGAATCAGCGCAGCAACAAGAAATGGCAGGTAAGCCATCGGTGTTACTGGTTTCTGCACCACTGCGAGCGGTGATGGCGAAGTTTATACGCTATAGCGCCGCCGATATGCAGGTGTTGTCTTACGCAGAGATACCTGATGACAAGCAGGTCACTATTGAAAGCACCATAGGGTGAGGCACGATAGGTTGATAAGCAGCAAGCTGACTAAATAAGTAGGTACCGTGATGCAATTAAAACGATTCGTAGCTCCCAGCATGAGCCAGGCCTTAAAAATGGTCAGGGAAGAAGTGGGACCCGATGCGGTTATTCTGTCGAATAAGCGGGTCGCCGAAGGCGTTGAATTAATGACGGCCATAGACCGGCCTGAAGTTGAAGATAACGGTGTCTACCCCTCCGATATGCAGCCACATGCAGCCGCAAAAAAAGGACAGAAAAAGCAGACCAGCAAGCTGGAAAGAGAAGTGGACAGAATGCAAAACCAGGCGCGCCAACGGGCGTCGGCACTGGCCGCAACGCTGGGTAAGAATGAGCAGCATCAATTTGTTGAAGCCATGCAGCAGCAGGGCTTTACGCCAGAGTTAAGCAATCCAGCTGCTAATGCAGGTAGCCCTGCAGCTAACCCTACAACCAATCAAACGCAGCAGACTGAACAAAACAAACAGGCCATACAAGAGGCCGTTGCGGCAGCGGTGCAGGAGTACACGAAGTCGCAGCAGCCAGCCAACACAGAAGATCCGCAAGTATTGCAAATGCGCTCAGAGCTACAATCCATGCGCCAGTTATTAGAGCAGCAACTCTCCTCTATGGCCTGGGGCCAATTTGCGAGTAGCGAGCCTGAAAAGGCTGGCCTATGGCGACGTTTAAAGCGCATGGGTCTAGCCGCTAAGGTGGCCAATCAATTGCTAGACGGGCAGTCACTAGAAGGGCCTACAGCTTTAAGTGCCCAGAAACCGGTGTGGATGCAATTAATGCGGCGCTTAAGCCACCAATTACCGGTGGTGGGTGAAGACTTAATCAACCAACAGGGCGTGTTTGTGTTTGTCGGGCCTACCGGTGCCGGTAAAACCACCACGATAGGCAAGTTAGCGGCCAGGCATGTGATGGCGCATGGCGCCGACAGCCTAGCCCTAGTGACCACAGACACTTTCCGTATCGCCGCCCATGAGCAGCTGCGCACGCTGGGCCGCATTTTAAATGTGCCGGTAAAAGTGGTGGATAAAAATAACCCCTTGGACAGAGTGCTGCACGGCTTGCGTCATAAGCAGTGGGTGTTGGTGGATACCGCCGGGCTTACCCATCAAGATCAACGCTTAATTAAGCAGGCGCAGGCGATTAATGAATTGGCTGCTAAAGTTAAAACCATACTGGTGCTGCCTACCACCAGTCAGCCGCAGGTATTGCGAGCGGCTTACCATCATTACAAAACCGATAATTTAACCGCCTGCATATTGACCAAGCTGGATGAAACCGCCAGCTTAGGGGAGTGTATTAGCTTGGCGGTAGAAAAAAATCTACCGGTAGCCTATAGCACCCACGGCCAAAATATCCCCGAGGATATTGCCATTGCCGAGTCGACTACTATTGTTAGGGAAGCTATAGCGTTGGCCAAAGACCAGCAGGTTGATGATGATGATATGAGCGCTGAGTTACAGGCCTTAATCAGTTAAACCGAATTAGCGTAATAGCCTAGTGATACCCGGTGTATCGCTAGGTATTCAGAATAGTTAGTGTAGAATGCCAAGCAATATTGCCATTCAAATAATAGCAGCGAGGAGTCAGCGCTAGCATGAGTAGTTCGCATCCAGTACAAGTGATTGCAGTAACCGGAGGTAAGGGCGGGGTGGGTAAATCCAACGTCTCTATAAACCTCAGTGTCAGTTTGGCGAATATGGGGCGCCGCGTTGCGCTATTGGATGCTGATTTGGGTTTGGCCAACATCGATGTGCTATTGGGTTTAACCCCCAAGCGCAACCTAGAAGATGTGTTGGCGGGGGAGTGTTCCTTAATTGATATTATGCTCACGGGTCCGGGTGGTATACGTATTATTCCCGCTTCTTCCGGCACCCAAAAAATGACTATGTTGGGCACTATGGAACATGCCGGCTTAATTCATGCCTTTAGTGAAATTAGCCATCAAATAGATGTGTTAGTGATAGATACCGCCGCCGGAATTTCTGATTCGGTAGTGAGCTTCGTACGCGCCTCACAAGAAATACTGGTAGTGGTTTGTGACGAGCCTTCATCCATTACCGATGCCTACGCACTGATTAAATTACTGAATCGTGAGTATGGCGTGGATCGTTTTAGAGTGGTTGCCAATATGACGCGCACCGCCCAAGAGGGCCGTAACTTATTTAATAAGCTTACCCAAGTAGCCGAACGCTTTTTAGATGTATCGCTGCAATATGTGGGTCAGATTCCCTTTGATGAAACCGTGCGTAAAGCGGTACAAAGGCAGCGGGCGGTAGTGGATATTGCCCCTCGCAGTAAAGCCGGTATAGCGTTTAAACAGTTGGCCGAAAAAGTGGATTTATGGCCCTTGCCATCAACCCCTCGCGGCCATCTAGAGTTTTTTGTAGAGCGCCTAGTACACGGTTCGGCAGAATCGTAGCGGTGAGAAATAACCAATGGTTGTAGCGAGTAGATTATCGATGTATAGCGACGTTGAAAGTATTTCGCAAGATGAAGTGGTAGAGCGCCATGCACCGCTGGTGAAGCGTATTGCCCACCATATGCTCGCCCGCATGCCCGCCAGTGTGCAGGTAGACGATTTAATTCAGGCGGGTTTAGTCGGCCTGCTGGAAGCGTCACGCAATTACGACACCAGCAAAGGTGCTAGCTTTGAAACCTACGCCGGCATACGTATACGTGGCTCTATGATAGATGATGTTAGGCGTGGTGATTGGGCGCCGCGCTCAGTGCATCGCAATGCCCGGATGGTATCCGAAGGTATGCGGGCGGTTGAAAACCGCACAGGTAGAGATGCCAGTGATCAAGAAGTAGCCGACGAGCTTAATATTCCCCTAGAAAATTACTATAAAATTACAAGAGACTCTGCATCCAGCAAATTATTTAGTTATGATGAGCTGGTTAGCGGTGACGACAAACCCGAGGAGCAGTTGCCTAGTGATGCAGAAAATCCACTAGATGGCATAGAAAGCCAAGCGCTAAGGGAAAGTCTAGCGGCATGTATAGCACAGTTACCTGAGCGTGAGCGTATGGTGCTGTCATTGTATTACGATGAAGAACTTAATCTCAAAGAAATTGGTTTGGTGCTGGGCGTTAGTGAGTCCAGAGTCAGCCAAATACACAGCCAGGCTGCGATGCGTTTACGTACCCGTATGTCGGCTTGGCAGCGAGATACCTATTAAGGCAACAAACCACGGCAGTTGCTAATACATAGCTGGTCGTATTGTGGTTTAATAGGATTAATTCGTTGTTTTTGTTAGAAAAACTGGCTACGCCCTAATCAGGGGCTAGACTGGATACATTATAATTTTACCGAACGCAAAGCGGGTAATGATATGTTTGGAGGTGGCTTTGAATAAAGATATGAAGATTCTGGTTGTTGACGATTTTTCAACAATGAGGCGTATCATTAAAAACTTGTTGCGTGATCTGGGCTTTACCAATACATCAGAAGCTGATGATGGTCAGACAGCCTTGCCCATGTTGCAAAATGGCAGCTTTGACTTTTTAGTTACTGACTGGAACATGCCTGGCATGACCGGTATAGAACTACTCAAGGCCGTGCGTGCAGATGCACGTTTAAAAGACATGCCTATTTTAATGGTGACAGCAGAGGCTAAGCGTGACCAAATCGTCGAGGCCGCACAGGCCGGCGTAAATGGTTATGTTGTGAAGCCTTTTACCGCAGCGGTGCTAAAAGAAAAAATCGAAAAGATTTTTGAGCGCGTCGGTTAGTCACCCTCAGATCCCTTCGGGATAGGCATAGCTTTACATGGACGATAACAATAACTCTGCTCAGGCTAAGGCCGGCACTAGTGATGATGTATGGGAGTCGCTGAAAGAGCGAGCCGGCATTCTCATGAGCAGCTTGGAAGAACACGATTATGTTGCTGCCAATAACGTCATCCAAGATCTCAATGAGTTGCGTGATAACACCCTCTACAAAGAGGTGGGTAAACTAACCCGTGGTTTACACGATGCGATAATCAACTTTGATCTTGACCCCAGCAAAGCGGGTGCCGATGCGGCGGAGAATGAGTCGCAAATGGCCAATGCCAAAGATCGTTTAGATTATGTTATTAATCTTACGCAAACTTCTGCCGATAAGACCATGGACATGGTTGAAGAAGGCATACCCATCGCCACAGCCCAAGGTGCAGCAGCTAAACAACTGCAAGCTGATTGGGGGCGTCTGTTGCGCCGCGAAATGGATGTGGATGAGTTTAAGGTGTTGTCCGAACGTATAGACGGCTTTTTAGCGCAGTCTATTGATGGCAATGCCTTACTCGGCCAAAAGTTCAATGAAATTTTATTGGCGCAGGATTTTCAAGATTTAACCGGCCAGGTCATCACCAAAGTGATAGCGCTGGTACAAGATGTTGAAGATCGCTTAGTTGAATTAATGCGAGTAGCAGGTCAAATCGAAGAGTTAACCGGCACAGTTAAAGAACCTGCCGCTAAGCCCAACAAGAAAAAACAAGGCTTAGACTCTGGTGCCGAAGGGCCACAAATTCATGCAGATACGCGTGATGATGTGGTGTCGGGGCAAGATGATGTTGATGACCTGCTATCAAGCCTAGGCTTTTAGGAGTATTGGATGTTCGGTGAAGACGACGAAATATTGCAGGACTTTTTGGTCGAAGCCGGCGAGATAATTGAATTATTATCTGAGCAGCTGGTTGACCTAGAGCAAAGCCCTGATGATCGTGACTTGCTGAATGCTATTTTTCGTGGCTTTCACACGGTAAAAGGCGGCGCAGGGTTTTTACAGCTCAACGCATTGGTTGATTGCTGTCATATCACCGAGAATTTATTTGATATCTTGCGCACGGGTCAGCGCTCGGTCACGCCCGAATTAATGGACGTCGTGTTACAGGTCTTAGATGTGGTCACGGTCATGTTTGACGAAGTGCAAAACGGCGCCGACTTGACACCCGCCGACCCACAATTATTGGCCAACCTAACGGCATTAGTCGAAGGGCGTGATGTGTCTGAGGCTACAGCCGATGCTCCGGAAGCTGCATCAACGCCTAGTTTGGAGCCAACGGCTGCCGAAGGTGATATTACCGATGCCGAGTTTGAGCAGTTTCTAGATGCTATCGCCGAGCCGGCTGCAGAGTCAGCGCCCGCTCAAGCCGAGCCAGCAGCTCCCGCCAGTAGTGGTAGCGATGAAATTACCGACGATGAATTTGAATCCTTACTGGATCAGATACATGGCAAAGGGCAGCACGGTGGAGCCCTTGAGCCTAGCGCGGCCCCAGAGCCTGCTGCGTCATCATCAAGCAGCGATGAAATATCTGACGATGAATTCGAAGCTCTGCTAAACCAGCTGCATGGCGGCGGTGCTCCCGGCAGCGAAAAAGCGCAGGCTTTTTCTGAAGCTAAAGCGGCCTCTGCGCCAGCAGCTAGCAGTGAAGAAATTAATGATAACGAATTTGAAGCCCTGCTAGATCAATTGCATGGCCAAGGTCAGGGGCCTACCGGCGTAGCAGCTGCACCCATTGCACCAGCTGCCGTAACTAAAGCACCAGCAGCACCTACACCTACACCGGCCACTAAACCCCAACCCGCTACAGCAACGCCGACCGCCAAAGCTGCCGATGATAGTCAAGCCAAGGCGCCAGCTGCGCCGAAACGCGCGGCAGGCAATAAAGAGGCTTCGCAAGCTGAAACCACCGTGCGGGTTGATACCCAACGTCTAGATGACATCATGAATATGGTGGGCGAGCTGGTGTTGGTGCGTAACCGCTTAGTGCGCTTGGGTGCCAGTAGCGGCGATGAAATCATGGCCAAGGCCGTTTCCAATCTGGATGTGGTAACCGCCGATTTACAATCTGCGGTAATGAAAACCCGCATGCAGCCTATTAAAAAGGTGTTTGGCCGTTTCCCGCGTGTGGTTAGGGATTTGGCCCGCAACCTGAAAAAAGAAATCACCCTAGAGTTACAAGGTGAAGAGACCGACTTAGATAAAAACTTAGTGGAGGCCTTGGCTGATCCCTTGGTTCACTTGGTAAGAAACTCAGTGGATCACGGCATAGAAATGCCAGACGATAGAGAGGCTAAAGGCAAGCCACGTATGGGCAAAGTGATATTGGCCGCTGAGCAAGAAGGCGATCAAATCCTGTTATCGATTACCGATGATGGCGCCGGCATGGATCCCAATATGTTGCGTCAAAAAGCGGTAGAAAAGGGCTTGTTTGACGAAGATAGTGCCGCCCGTTTATCGGACTCAGAGTGTTTCGATATTATTTTTATGCCGGGCTTTTCTACTAAAGTAGAAATTTCCGATGTCTCTGGCCGCGGTGTGGGCATGGACGTAGTGAAAACTAAAATCACGCAGCTTAACGGTTCCATAGTCATAAAATCCAAAGTCGGTGAGGGCACCCGTTTAGAAATTAAAGTGCCGCTAACCTTAGCCATTATGCCTACTTTAATGGTGATGTTAGGCGATCAAACCTTTGCCTTTCCGCTGGTCAGTGTCAACGAAATTTTCCATATGGATTTAACCCGCACCAATGTGGTTGATGGCCATGAAGTTGTCATCGTGCGCGATAGAGCGGTACCCTTGTTCTATTTAAAGCGTTGGTTGATTGGTGGCTCTGAAAAGATTGAAAAACTTGATAGCGCTCATGTGGTCATTGTTTCTGTGGGTACCTTAAGGGTTGGTTTTGTGGTCGACCAACTGATAGGTCAGGAAGAGGTGGTCATTAAACCTTTAGGAAAAATGTTGCATGGCACGCCCGGCATGGCCGGTGCCACCATTACCGGTGATGGCAGGATTGCGCTAATACTCGATGTGCCTAGTATGCTAAAGCACTACGCAGGTTGATGGTATCAAACTGCTTTGTGCACAGTTGCTGACGGATAATAACGATATTACTCACCCGTCATTCATATTTCAGAGGTTGTAAATGACGGTTTCCGTCTTAATAGTTGACGACTCCAGCTTTTTCAGGCGTCGCTTAAGTGACATGATTGCAACAATCGATGGCTTAAGCGTTATCGGCTGTGCCGAGAATGGTGTCGAGGCGATAGCGCTTACCAAAAAGCTTAAGCCTGATGTTATAACTATGGATTATGAAATGCCGGTTATGGATGGCATTACCGCTGTTCAGTACATTATGAAAGAGTGCCCTACGCCTATATTGATGTTTTCATCCATGACTTATGAAGGCGCGCGCATCACCCTAGATTCATTAGCAGCGGGCGCTGTTGATTACCTACCGAAAAATTTTTCTGAAATCGCCAGCAGTTCTGTGCAGTTAAAAAAACGCTTAGCGGACGCTATTTTTGATGTCGCATCATCGGGCAAAAAAACAACGGTCGCGGTTAAGCTTGAGCCGGTAAAAGCGCCAGATCCGATTCTGCCTAGTCGCAAAAAGCATAAAGTTGATTGTGACGTGGTTATAATAGGCACGTCCACCGGCGGGCCAATAGCGTTGCAGAGCGTACTGTCGTCGCTGCCAGCCAGTTTCCCCAAGCCGCTAATACTCATACAGCATATGCCAGCCGCTTTTACCGCCGCTTTCGCCGAGCGTCTCAATTCATTTTGCCAAATAACCGTCAAAGAGGCGGTAGATGGTGATCGTTTAATGCCAGGGATTGCCTTGCTGGCACCTGGCGGTAAACAGTTGATTATTTCGGCTAGCGGCAGGATAAAAGTGCTACCGGGGGACGAGCGCTTACACTATAAACCTTGTGTTGATATTAGTTTTGCTTCAGCTGCCAATGTTTTTGCCGATAAGGTATTAGCAGTGGTCTTAACCGGTATGGGAGCCGACGGCTGTGAAGGGGCAAGATTGCTAAAACAAAAAGGGGCCACGGTATGGGGCCAGGACGAGAAAACCTCGGTGATATACGGTATGCCTATGGCGATAGCAAAGGCCGGGCTTACCGATGAGGTTTTAGCGCTGGAACAAATCGGCCCACGTTTAATACAAGCGACCTAACAGATGGATTTACTCAGCATATTTGGCGTTATTCTCGGTTTTGTTGCTATTCTCGGTGGCAACTACCTAGAGGGTGGCAGCATGTCGGCACTGGCTAACTTTCCGGCAGCGTTTATTGTTGTGGGCGGCACCTTTGCGGCTGCCATGCTGCAAACGCCGTGGCTGGGTTTAAAGTTCGCCGTGTCACGATTAAAACATGTGTTTGCGCCCCCCAACGTTGGCTTTAAGCAGGGCGTAAAAAAAGTGGTGAAGTGGTCGGCGCGGGCGCGCAAAGACGGCTTATTAGGTTTGGAAGATATTGCTGAAACTGAACCGGATTTGTTCGCCCGTAAAGGTCTGCAATTATTAGTAGATGGCGGTGAGCCCGAAAATATACGCAACATCCTAGAAGTAGAAACCCTAGTGCTAGAGCAGCGCGATGTTGATGCCGCCAAATTTTATGAAAGCATGGGCGGCTATTCACCCACCATAGGTATTATTGGTGCAGTGATGGGCTTGATACATGTGATGGGTAACTTAGCCGACCCTAGTAAGCTGGGGGCAGGCATAGCCGTGGCCTTTGTGGCCACTATCTACGGGGTGGCGTTTGCCAACTTGTTGTTACTGCCTATAGCCAGCAAGCTGCGTGGCTTGGCCCGCAGCCAAGCGCAATACCGTGAATTAATCATTGAGGGCATTATTGCTATCGCCGAGGGTGAAAACCCCAGAGCCATAGAATTAAAACTCGATGGTTTTTTACACGGTAACTAGGTAACGCTTATGCGGCGAAAAGTCGTTGACGATAATGTTCACCACGAGCGTTGGCTGGTTTCTTACGCCGATTTTATTACCCTGTTGTTTGCCTTTTTTGTGGTGATGTATTCCATCTCGCAAGTTAATGAAACCAAATACAGGGTGCTGTCCAATACCTTAAATAAAACCTTCAACAAAGAAACTCAGCTCAGCCTAGACCCTATACAGATGGGCGAGCCGGCGCTAAAAAACAACGTCAGTTTAATCGACCTAGAGGCCATGGCCTTAAAGAACAGTGAGGGTGAGGCCGAAGGCGAGGGCGGCGGTGATGATGAAGGCGAGCTACCGGAGCAGTTTCATAAAATCACTGAAAACATAGCAGAAGTGTTTGGTGATTTAGTCGATACCAAAATGATACACCTGCAGGGCAATGAAGAGTGGTTGTCGGTAGAAATGAAGTCTTCGTTATTATTTGAAGTCGGCGATGCCCGTTTAACAGTGCCCTCTATGGAATTATTGGCACAGTTAGCTGGTTTATTTAAAGATGCTAGCAATCCCATACGGGTGGAAGGCTTTACCGACAACGTGCCTATTAGCAATGAGTTTTTTGAATCCAACTGGGAGCTATCCGCTGCCAGAGCTGCCGCTGTAGTGAGGTTGTTTGCGGAAGAGGGTATAGACCCTGTACGTATGGCGGCGGTGGGTTATGGTGAGTATCAGCCCATAGCCGATAATGACAGCCCGGCAGGCCGTGAAAAAAATCGGCGGGTGGTGCTAATGATTTCCAAAACCGCGCAGCTTAGGCCGGTGCTGCCAGAGTTGGCGGGCGACAGTGATTTTAAAGCGCCTCAGCCGGAGCCAGAACCAGAGCCCGCGGCAGTAGCTGAGGATGCTCTCAAAGGGGTGCAAACCATTAAGCTGGAAGGTGGTGGCTTGCTTTTTACCCGCGACAATCCGCCGGCGGAAAATCCCTGATCGGCTGTGCTAAAGCAGCTGGCAAGATTATTGCAGCGGCTCTATTACAGTAAATAATCAGTTTATTTCAACAAATATTTGACAGGCCAAGCACAGGTTTGAGGTTGGGTAATGCGAGTTTGGGCGGTAGCAAACCAAAAAGGTGGGGTGGGTAAAACCACAACGGCTGTGACGTTGGGCGGTTTATTGGCCGAGCGTAAGCAGCGGGTATTACTCTTGGATTTAGACCCCCACGGCTCTATGACCAGTTATTTTGGCTACGACCCCGACACCTTGGCCAGCAGCAGTTTTAATCTCTTTGCCGAGCAAGAGCCCGATGCCGAGGTGATTAAATCACTGCTATTAACTACCCCCTGCGAAGGGCTTACCTTATTACCTAGCAGCATGGCCTTGGCCACAGTAGAGCGCCGAGCCGCCGCTGAAGGCATGGGCTTAAAAGTGTCGCGCGCTTTGGCTAAAGTGTGGGATCAATTCGATTACGTGCTTATTGATAGCCCACCGGTGTTAGGGGCTTTAATGATTAATGCCTTAGCGGCTTCCGAGCGTTTATTGGTGCCGGTGCAAACCGAGTTTTTAGCCTTAAAAGGCTTGGAACGGATGATACGCACCATCTCCATGGTGACGCAGTCACTGCGTAAAGAGATGGACTATACGATTATCCCCACCATGTTTGATCGCCGTACCCAAGCTTCAGTGGGGGCGTTAAGAGAGCTGCGCAATACCTACCCGCACACCATTTGGGCTGCTATGATTCCGGTCGATACCCGTATACGAGATGCCAGTCGCGAGGGCATGCCTTTATCACAATACTCCCCAGATTCCAGAGGCTCGGCCGCGTACCGCTCGCTGTTAAAGAGTCTATTGTCACAACAGGATAGGCGTACCCCCGCATAGCTGCGGGGGTACCGGTAGTGTTAATGAGTAAGTTTGAGCAGAGCAGCCCGCCTAGCCCGCCTAATAATGAAATTCAGGATTACTTGGATTTATTGCTAGCGCCTACGGCCGATCCTAGCAATGCGGTACCAACCGAACTGGGCGCAGCGCCCAGTAGCGAAAGTATCCCGCCGCCAGCAGTGGCTCCCAGCCAAACGTCGCCAGCCAGTTATCAGTCAGCGCCGGTAGGGCGTTCACGCTTATCACAGGCCGCTGCCCGTATAGAGCAAGAAAGCCGTATAGAGCAAGACAGCCACAGCAAGCCCTATGCCGAACCCGTCAAACCCTTGGCGTTACAGTTGCCTTTGCCCAAGGTGGCGCCACCCCCTGTGGTGGCACCCGTTGTTGAAGCTAGGCCCGCTGAGCCTCAAACTGTTGCAGTTAAATCAACGCCAGCGCCAACGCCAACACTTAAAACAACAGCACCAGTAGTGCCTGCACCCGCAGTGGTAGCCCCAGAGCCCATTGCCGAAGTGGTGGTTGAGCCTACTGTAGCCACTACTACCGAACCTCAGCAACAAGCACATCCAAGCTCAGTGTGGCTGGAAAATGGCCGGCCCAGCTGGGCGCAGCAGCGCTTTGAATGTTTATTGTTTTCGGTAGGGGGCTTAACCTTGGCGGTGCCGCTGGCAGAGCTGGGCAGTATAATCCCCATCACTGATGAGCTAACGCCCTTATTCGGCCAAATCGATTGGTTTATGGGTTTGCTCACGGTTAAGCAGGGTAATATACGCACCGTCAACACTGCTAAAGTGGTGATGCCCGAGCGTTACCAAGAGGGTATGGCGGATAATTTTAATTATGTTATTTCTATAAATGGTGTAGATTGGGGCCTCGCAGTAGACGACGTCGCCAGCGCTATTACCCTAAGCCCAGAGGATGTGCGTTGGCGCAGCGAGCGCAGCAAAAGGCCTTGGCTGGCAGGCACGGTAGTCGACCACATGTGTGCCTTGTTAGATGTCAGCCAATTGGCTTCGATGTTTATAGAGCGTGATCGCAACCGCAGCACTAACAAAGCGAAATAGGTCTTCACTTCGGGCTGGCACAGTTAGTGCTATGCACTATAGTATTAGGCAGTTAACTGATAATTTTTTGACACCGGCTTGTTCGGTTTAGCAAGGGCTTAGATTCATGGCGAGTAATACAGCAAAAAATGCAGATGATCCCATTCTACAGTGGGTCACTTTTCGTTTAGATGGCGAGACCTACGGCATTAACGTAATGCAGGTGCAAGAGGTTTTACGCTACACCGAAATCGCTCCCGTGCCCGGTGCACCAGCCTATGTGCTGGGTATTATTAATTTACGGGGTAACGTAGTAACCGTTATCGATACCCGTCATCGTTTTGGTTTAACGTCCAGCGAGGTTAGTGAACAGACCCGTATCGTGATTATCGAATCCGAAAGCCATGTCGTAGGCATATTGGTAGACGCCGTTGCCGAAGTGGTTTACCTGCGTGAATCAGAAATAGAAACCGCACCCAATGTCGGCAACGAAGAAAGTGCCAAATTTATCCAGGGCGTGTGTAATAAAAATGACCAGCTACTCATATTAGTAGAGCTGGATAAACTACTGACTGACCAGCAATGGACAGAAGTAGAAGAAATATAGCGAGAAAATAGCATGCTAATGTGGGGCGCCTTATTGGTACTCGCCGCTTACTCTGTAGGTGTTTCTAGCTATGCGATTAAAAGCCGTAATAAGTTGGAGCAACTAGAGACTAGTTTGAGTGAAAAAATGGCACAATTTAACCGTGAGTTAGAGGCGGTTAATAACGGCGCTATAGGCGTAGGCCAGCACCTTATACAGGTAGAAAAAAAGCTCAGCAGTGTGGTTAGTGAACAAGAAAAATTGCAAATTAGCGCTGAGTTTCAACCCTATGGCCAAGCCGAAGCCATGGCCGAGCAGGGAGTGGATGCCGAGCAACTCTCTGAGCGTTTTGGTTTATCTGAATCAGAGGCGCAGCTCATGAGCATGATACAGCAGCGTTCAGCGGCGCAAGCGCGGTAATAAAGGCGCCGTTATATAATTGCTGTAATAATAGCTACTCTATAAAAAACCCAGTCAGTACTGACTGGGTTTTTTATTATGGTGGGAGTTTACGCTAGCGCTTAGCAAGCAGTAAAAATGTGTACGTCACTTATGTGTAAAAACGAGAGTGTTTGGCGGGCTAAATAAATCACCCGCTATTATCTTGCCCAATCGCTTAGCAGCGGCTTAGCAAGAAAACGCTTTCGGTCGCAGGGCATAGGCCTTTTAAGCCACCGTCTACTGCCACCTTTTCTAGCAATGCTACGTTATATTTTTCCTCATAATGCTGCTGCACCTCCTCATCGCTAATGGAAAAAGGTGGGCCAGCTACCAGTTGCTGGTCGTACTGAAAACAAATTAACAGTTGCGCTGCTGTATTGGTGATTGTTGTTAAGTGTGCGCTATAGCGTTTGCGTACGTCTAGAGGCAGGGCAACTAGTGCCGCTCTATCGTAAATAGCATCTACCGGCCCCAGCTGCTGTTTTGTTAAGGTAAAAATATCACCTACCCATAGCTCGATGTTTTTGCCTTGGTAGTGTTTTAAATTGCCGTGGCCAGTAACTTTAGCGGTAATCGCCAAGTCCTCAAACAACTGTTGTACCGCCAACTCGCTTAACTCGGAACCGACCACGTGCAGGCCGTTAGCCAACAGCCAAGCGATATCACGTGTTTTTCCGCATAGGGGTAAAAAAACACGGCTGCCCGCTGCCAGCTGTAATTGTTCTATATGTTTGAGCAGTAAAGGGTTGGCTTCGGCTAGGTGAAAGCCTATTTCATTGTTCTGCCATTTTTGATGCCAAAAATTTGCATCCATAATACTTCCTTAAATAATTGCTTGGTCGTTATAAACGCCCTTGTTTTTGTAAACGTCGGGTAACTTGCCAATGATAAATACGACTAACCAGTGGTTTAATAATAGGCAGTGCTAGCAGCCATGCCAAGGGTTTGAGTAGGGTGGTTCTAGCCATGAGTTCTATATAGGCATCCATCTCAGATAAAATTCCTTTTTGTTCGTGTTGTATATGTAATTCAGTGAGCGCTTTTTTAGGATTAATACCTAGCGCTAATAATTCATCGTCTTTGTTAGTGATATCAAACCAGCAAATATCCTTATTGCTATCGCCGGCTAGCTTTTCATACTGGGTTCTATCCCTAACACAGCTAGGGCAGGCTCCATCGTAATAGACGGTTATTTTGGGCATGGCATCAGTCTCTTGTTTGGAGTCGCTAGTTGATAGTCTCTAGTCGCTAGATGAAAGACGCTAGCTCTATTTTTCTGTCATGCCGGGCCTCGACCCGGCATCTATGGATACCGGCGCAAGGCCGGTATGACTTTTTACTAGTGCCTACCCTCTAGTGACTTTCCGCTAGGAACTAGAGACTATTCACTAGCGACCGGGTTAATCCGGCGTTTTACCCTGTATTTTATAAGCAAAAGCAATGACCTGTGCGATGCATAAATATAGCGTTTCGGGTATTTCTTCGCCTACGCCTATTTCGGCTAATAGGTTTAATAGCGGTGCGTTTTCAAATAGGGGTACTTTGTGTTCGCGGGCCAGGGCGATAATTTGTTCGGCGATATCGCCGGCTCCCGAGGCGGTGACGTTGGGGGCGTTGCTGCCATCGTAAAATAGGGCAACGGCTTTTTTTTCTTGCGGGTAGTCACTCATGTGCGTACATCCACTAAGGGCTGTAAATGTTGCGGCTGTTTTTTAGGTAGGCCTATTTTACAATCGACTTTTTTAACATTGGCGCCAATTTTTTCCAGCCCTGTTCTTAAATGGTCTATTTCTTTTTTAACCTCGCGGTGGGCGGCTTCTAATTCAGACCATACCGTGGCCGAAACACTTTTGTCGATAACAATTAGCTCTACGCTCATTTTACCGAGTTTGTGCAAATCAAAATCTAACATCACCTGCCATTGTTTCTTACCTTTATTTTTTTCCTTGTCGCTGTCTTGTTGATTTATTTTTATTTCGACATTGTCTACTTGTTTGCCTTGCATAATGGGCAACTCTAAACTCCAGCTGCTGTTAGGGCTGGCTTCGTTACTGCTTTGGCTGCGCGGGTTTAGGCTATCGAGTTGGTGGAGTTGGGTTTTTGCTAAGGTAGCGAGCAGCTGCCGCCCTAATTGCTGCAGCATGATGTCGACATTGTCTTTGCTGCTAACGTTGCTGGATTTGGCTGTATTGCTGGCGTTTAGCTCTGGGCTTTTTAGCTGGCTGAGTTCTAATAAGAGTTTGCTGGCACTGTCATCTTGTGTGCTAGTGTGGCTGTTTTTTGCGTTAGTGGGGTTTATGGGCTTGCCAATGAGTTGTTCTATTTGGCGTATCAGTTGTTGGGTTTTGGCTTTGCTGTCGGCATTAATAATGGCGCCATCGCGATTTTGGTAGTGTTGCTCGCTGGGTAGTTTGGCCAGTTGTTCGGGGTTGAGTTTGCTGTGTTGTTGGCTGCGGTTGCTGCTATCTATCACTAGGCGCTTTAATTTGCTTTCAAAAAAAGTGCCGCTATTAAGCAGGGCGCGTTTTAATTGTTTGGGGTCTTGGGCTTGGCTGGGGCTGGGTATGTTGGCCAGCAGGCTTTTAATGTTTTTGCTGATAGCTGCGGGTAGGGGGCTGTCAGGTGCTAGGCTAAGATGCTGTAGCAAGGGCAGTAGGCTTTTTAAAGCAAGCTGCTGTGGCAGGGCTAAACGCAGCGCGGTATCAATAAGCTGCTGTACAGGCTGCGCGCTTTTACTCGTTGTTGCCGTAGCTTGCGGTGCGGTGCTGTTATGGTTTGGCGTGTTGGCGGCGGGTGGCTTTGCCGAGATTACACTGTTTTTGGCTGAGCTAGCTGCGATAATGGTGGCGCTGTTATCGGCATTGATTTGCAGTTGTATTTTGCTACCCACCGTTAACGGCAGTTTGCTGATAATGTCTAGGGGCTTGCTTGCGGCTTCGCCGTTGCTATTGTTGGCTTGCGGTTGCAGGCGTGCTTGAAATTGTTCAACCTGTGCCTTGCCGTTATTGAGTAGCGGGCTATTGCTTAATACGATGGCCTCAATCACACCGGGTTTAAATAGGCTGCTATTGCTAACGGCGGCCGATTTAAGGGTAACGGTGCTATTGAGTAGATGATTGCTAAGCAGTGACATACCTTACCCGGTGCTAACTGGTTGAAAATGTATATAATATCCGCCAATGATAATAATGGCCGTAGGCCACAGCTTAAACCAAGCCTGCCTCACAATCATTGACAATTTTTCCGTACAGCCAGTATATCGGCTGCTGGAGCAGTAACTTTGCTTTAGCGCTGGCTGGCTGTTTTTTTGTAACCCTGTTCGTAAGCTAGAAGGTGGCCGTTTTTTGTCGGTATTAATTGCAACACAGGCGCTAAACTGCGAGCGCGACGAAAGGCTGCTGGTGCAGCAGCTGAATCTGTCGGTGGCAGAAGGTGAAATCTATCAGGTGGAGGGCCCCAACGGCAGCGGCAAAACTACCTTGTTGCGGGTGCTGTGTGGTTTATCTACACGTTATAGCGGTGAGATTTTTTGGCGCGGCCAAGCGATTAAGGCGGTGCGTCATCAATACTTGAGTGAGTTGCTGTATTTAGGGCATCAGTCGGGCATTAAATCGGTATTAAGCCCCAGGGAAAATTTACAGTGGCACGCCGCCGTTAAAGGCGTGCAGGCTCATGATGCCATAGATGCCGCACTGGCTAAGGTAGGCCTGTACGGTTATGAGGATGCCCCTTGTTACTCGCTATCGGCAGGTCAACAGCGCAGAGTCGCTCTGGCCCGTTTGTTTATTAGCCATACACCGCTGTGGATATTGGATGAGCCCTTTACTGCCATCGACAAAAAAGGGGTGGCCGAGTTAGAGGGCTGGATAGTGCAGCATGCCCAGCAGGGCGGCAGTGTGCTGTTAACCACCCACCATGACCTCAATTTACCGATGACCTTAAATAAGGTGGTGCTAGGTGGATAATGCGCAGCTTTCCATCTGGGCGGGCTTTCGCGCCACCCTGCAACGTGACTTGCTGTTGGCCTATCGTCGCCGCAGTGATTTCGCCAATCCGCTGATATTCTTTTTAATTGTGTGCTCGCTATTTCCCTTAGGTATAGGCCCCAGCCCGCAGAAACTAGCCGAAATGGCGCCGGGCATCATGTGGGTAGTGGCCTTATTAGCCTGCTTATTATCCAGCGACACACTGTTTCGGGGTGATTTTGATGATGGCAGCCTAGAGCAAATGATACTCAGCCCGGTATCGCTGTATTTGCAGGTGTTGGCCAAAAGCATGGCGCACTGGATGCTCACCGGCCTGCCTTTGGCGCTTATGTCGCCGTTATTAGCCTTATTATTACAGCTACCCAGCGCCGGGGTGCCGGCCTTGATGTTGAGTTTGCTGATAGGCTCGGCCGTGCTTAGCCTAATTGGCGCCATAGGTGCCGCTTTGACCGTAAGTTTACGCAAGGGTGGGGTGCTACTCTCGCTGATTATCTTGCCCTTATACGTACCAGTGCTGATTTTTGGTGTGGCGGTGGTAGAGGCGGCGATAGATGGCTTTGCCTATGGCGGTTTGCTGGCGGTGCTGGGGGCTATGTTGGCGCTGGCGTTGAGCCTGTCGCCATTGGCTATAGCGGCCGGTGTCAAAATTAGTGTGGATAATTAATAGCTTGGAAGTTTAGCTGCCAACAATGCTAACAGTGACTATCAGCAAGGCGGATAGGGCGATTAGTGCAATCACTAGGCGTTTGATATTGTTCATGGTGGCTTGATCTTGCTGCTGTGGTGTTGGGTTGTTGGCGTCCATGGGCTGTCACCTTGCGAGTGGGTTTATGGCTAATGCTGATGAATATTTGCCCGTAGTGTATGTTTTTTGTTCGCCTTGGGTTTTGATATAGATCAGTTTTATGGCAGACATTGCGTTTCAGCCAGGGCTTAGCAGACGTGCTTGCGGTGAGTGTCTTAATAACATGTTGTCTTGTTAAGATGCTGTTAAGGCTACGTTGTTATTGTGGGTGTCTTGATAGCGCGTTTTTTGATAGCGTGACGTTGTTATTGTGGGTGTCTTGATAGCGGGCTAGCACCCACTCGGTGGTTAATAATTGATATAAAAAGACTTTTAAGCCAAAGGCTGGGTTATCTGGGCTTAGGTTAATTACTTGTGTGCTGGGTTTCTTGTATAATCGCAGCCCAAACGATAATGAGATTTTCTACTGATGTGGGCATTTTTTCACAAGCTGGGTTCGCCGCGCTGGTTTTATGATATCAGTGGTAAGTGGCTGCCGTGGTTATCCGTATTGGCTGTGGCCTGTTTGTTGATAGGCACCGTGTGGGGTTTGGCCTTTGCGCCGCCGGATTTTAGGCAGGGCAATAGTTACCGGATTATCTTTATTCATGTGCCTGCTGCGGCCGTCTCTATGGCCTGTTATATGGTGATGGCCTTTGCCGCCGCCATCCATTTAATTTGGAAAATGAAGCTGGCCGATGTGGTAATGCGCAGCTGCGCGCCCATAGGCGCTGCTTTAACCTTTATTGCTTTGTTAACCGGCTCCATCTGGGGCAAGCCTACTTGGGGTACGTGGTGGGTGTGGGATGCACGCATTACCTCGGTGTTGATTTTGTTCTTTTTATACTTAGGTGTGCTGGCCTTATATGAGGCTTTTGAAAATAGCGAGTCGGCCTCTAAGGCCAGTGCGGTATTAAGTTTGGTGGGGTGCGTGAACGTTCCCATTATTTATTGGTCTGTAGAGTGGTGGTATAGCTTGCACCAGCCCGCCACTATTAAGCTAACCGAAGAGTCCACCATACACCCCGAAATGCTTTACCCCTTATTATTAATGATTAGCGGTTTCTATGCCTTTTTTGTGGTGGCTTTATTATTGTTTAGCCGCAGCGAAATTTTGTATAGAGAGCGCAAAACCAAATGGGTTAAAGCTTTAGCCGCGGCCTAGCCGCGACAGTAGCATCACTTATAACAACGGCAATAGCAGCAATAAACAGGACGCACATGTATTTCGAAAATGTAGCAGCACTGCTGGCAATGGATGGCCATGGCCCCTATGTGTGGGCAGCCTATGGCATTACCGCTGTGGTTTTGCTGTTAGTGATTATCAGCCCGCTAATGCGTAAACGTCGTTTATTATTACAGCAGCGCATGCAATTGCGCCGCGAACAGTTGCAGCCAGGCTCTCAAGCCTCTGCTGAGCCCAGCACACTCGATTTATCTAACCAGGGTTAAGTCACTATGCATCCAGTGCGTAAGCAGCGTTTAATCGTTGTATTGTTAATTATTACCGGTAGTGCTTTGGCGGTGGCTTTGGCCGCTTATGCTTTGCGCGCCAATATCAATTTGTTTTATCCTCCCGCCGAAATAGCGGCGGGTAATGTACCTGTAGGTAAAAACATACGTGCCGGTGGCATGGTGTTAGAGGGCAGTGTTAAGCGCGACCCCAATAGCTTGCAGGTAGATTTTGTTGTTACCGATTATAGCGCCAATGTGCCGGTGACTTATGTGGGCATACTGCCTGACTTATTTGGTGAGGGGCAGGGCGTGGTTGCCTCTGGTCAGCTGAATGCGCAGGGCGTATTTATTGCCACCGAAGTGTTGGCCAAGCATGATGAAAATTATATGCCGCCGGAAGTACAATCGGCGTTAGATGATGCGAAGTCAGCTTCTAAGCAATCAACTTCTAAACAAAAGCCAGGTGACACCTCCGCCGACACCCCCGCCGCTTCTTCTTACTAATAGAGCTTACTATGCTGCCAGAATACGGACACTTCGCCTTAATATTAGCCTTGGCTTTAGCGCTATTGCAGTCGGCCTTACCTTTACTGGGGGCCATTACGGGTAATCGCGCCTTAATGGCCACTGCCAGATCACTAGCGGCAGGGCAGTTTGTTTTTATCAGCTTGTCATTTATCGTGCTCTGCGTTTTATTTTTACAAAGTGATTTCTCGGTGGTGTTGGTGGCTAGCCATTCCAATACCTTATTGCCTGATATTTTTAAATTCAGCGCGGTATGGGGTAACCACGAAGGCTCATTATTATTGTGGGTGTGGATATTATCGCTGTGGAGTATGGCGGTAGCGCTGTTTAGCCGGCAATTGCCGCTGGATATGGTGGCGAGAGTGTTGTCGGTTATGGGCATGATCTCGGTAGGTTTTTTATCCTTCTCGTTGTTTACCTCCAACCCTTTTACACGGCAATTATTTAACGTGCCCAGCGAAGGCGCCGACCTCAACCCTTTGTTACAAGACTTTGGGTTGGTGATACACCCGCCTATGTTGTATGTGGGTTATGTGGGATTTTCGGTGGCTTTCGCCTTTGCTATTGCTGCGCTAAGCAGTGGCCGTTTAGATGCAGCATGGGCGCGTTGGTCGCGGCCGTGGACTAATATCGCTTGGGCCTTTTTAACCGTAGGCATAGCCTTGGGCAGCTGGTGGGCCTATTACGAATTAGGTTGGGGCGGCTGGTGGTTTTGGGACCCGGTAGAAAACGCTTCGTTTATGCCCTGGATAGTCGGCACGGCGTTAATTCATTCTTTAGCGGCCACCGAAAAGCGTGGTGTGTTTAAAAGCTGGACGGTGTTACTGGCCATCATCGCTTTCTCATTAAGCTTACTGGGTACTTTCTTGGTACGCTCGGGCATATTAACCTCGGTGCATTCTTTTGCGGCCGACCCCGAGCGCGGCATGTTTATTTTAATGTTCTTGTTTTTAGTGGTGGGTGGCTCCTTAACTCTCTACGCTTTGCGTGCGCCTACCGTGGCCAGCCGCAGCCATTTTGGTTGGCTATCCCGCGAATTATTTTTATTGATTAACAATGTGCTGTTGTTAGCAGCCATGCTAACGGTATTGTTTGGCACCTTGTTCCCCTTAATTGTGGACGCCATGGGCCTTGGTAAATATTCAGTGGGTCCGCCGTATTTTAATGCGGTGTTTGTGCCTATTATGGCTTTGCTGTTTGTGTTTATGGGTATAGGCCCCAGCGCGCGCTGGAAAAAAACCAGCGCATTGTATTTGCGTGGCCAATTATTAATAGCCGCTTTGGCTAGTATTGTTTGTGGTTTGTTGTTCCCTTTCTTGATGGCTGAAAGTTATAACATTGCGGCCGCGTTGGCGGTGTGTTTTTCACTGTGGTTGTTGTTGAGCATGGTGGTGGATATACGCGAAAAAACCCGCAATGCGGGCTCTCTAGGTAAAGGCTTACGGCGTTTAAGCCGTTCCTACTACGGCATGGTGTTAGGCCATGTAGGTATGGCGGTGTGTGCCTTAGGCGTATGCTTAACCAGCCAATACAGTGTTGAACGTGACCTGCGCATGTTGCCTGGCGATATCGCCGACATGGCAGGCTATCAATTTGAGTTTAAAGGCTCGAAAAAAATTCAAGGCCCTAACTACGACGGTGAGCAGGGCATTATTAATGTGCTGCAAAACGGTGAGCTAGTCGCCACACTCAATCCTGAAAAACGCCGGTATTTTGCCCAACAAGGTCAGGTAATGACCGAAGCCGATATAGACCCAGGTTTAATGCGCGACCTCTATGTTGCCATGGGCGAACCCTTGGGCGGCGGTGCCTGGGCGGTACGCCTGCACTACAAACCCTTTGTGCGTTGGATGTGGCTGGGCGCTTTAATTATGGCATTCGGTGGTGTGCTGGCGGTTTTAGATAAGCGCTATCGCGTAAAAGCTACGGCAAAAAATACCTCGGCGGCCAGCTCGGCTGCAACTCTCTCTATAGGTTAACTATGACTAGGTTTAAATTATTTATCCCACTCATTATTTTTATGTTAGTGGGCTCTTTTTTTTATAGCACCATGGGCCGTATTAGTGAGGGTGATTACGACCCGCAAGCGTTGCCTTCGGCATTATTAAATAAACCGCTGCCCAAATTTACCTTGCCCAAGTTAGAGAATGATCAGCAGGTAGTGCAAGCTGAAGATTTGTTGGGTGATATTGCCCTAATCAATGTGTGGGCTACGTGGTGTCCTTCCTGCCATATAGAGCACCCCTACTTAAATTACCTAGCAAGCAAGTTAGATGTGGTGATTTATGGCATTAATTACAAAGACGAAAATAAAGAGGCGTTGCGCTGGTTAAAAAACAAGGGCAACCCCTACCGTTTTAATATTGTTGATGCTCAGGGCAAGTTAGGTTTAGATTTAGGCGTAACCGGTGCACCTGAAACCTATGTGATAGATCACCGCGGTTTTGTGCGCATGCGCCATCAAGGGCCTATGACAGGCCAAGTGTGGTCACAAAAGTTTTTACCCTTAATCGAACAATTACAGCAAGAGCGTGCAGACTATAGCCAGCAGGAGCCTAGCGACGGATGAGATTATTATTGGCATTGAGTTTATTGCTGTTGTCGCTAACCGCGACTGCGGTAATAGAAACCTACCAGTTTGATAACGAAGTACTGCGTAAGCGTTACCAGCATTTTACCCAAGAGTTGCGTTGCCCCAAGTGTCAAAACCAAAACCTGTCGGGCTCTAACTCACCTATCGCACAAGACTTGCGTAACGAGTTACATCGCCTGTTACACGAGGGCTATAGCGATCAAGAAATCACCCAGTTTATGGTGCAGCGCTACGGTGAGTTTGTGTTATACCGGCCGCCGCTAAACAAACAAACCTTGGTGCTGTGGTTAGCGCCGGCACTGTTTTTATTATTGGCTGTTGTCGTCGTAGTATTGGTGATACGCAAACAAGTGGCCGCTAGAAACACGGAAGCAAGCGAGCAGCTAAACACGCAAGAGCAAGAAAAATTAAAGCAGTTACTAAAGAGGCGCGACCATGAGTGAATTTGTAGTGGTGGCAACCTTGTTGTGCGCCTTGGCGCTGGCCTTTGCGTTAATGCCCTTAGTGGTACACCGGCGCGCCCGGCAACAACAGCAACAACGTAGCGAGGCCAATGTTTTAGCCTTTGAGCAACGCTTGGCCGAGCTCACCCAAGAGTGCGAGCAGGGGGCATACAATGCTGAAGAGTTCGAGGCTTTAAAAGCCGATTTACAACATCGTTTATTAGATGATGTACCTGAGCAAATCAAGGCCAACACATCGTCTATGCCGCTATGGCCTTGGGTGTTGGGTTTGTTATTAGCCCTACCATTGGCGGCCTGGTCTTTATACCAGCACACCGGCGCCCAAGCAGAAATCGCAATAATAGAGCAGATGCAAAGGGTAGATCAGGCGAGTGACGAGGCGCAGCTACAGCAGCAAGCCAGCCAATTGGTGAGTCAGTTGCAACAACAGCTGGCTGATAATTCTGATCAGCCGCATCACTGGATGTTATTAGCGCGCACGCAAATGCGTTTGCAGCAATACGCCGCTGCTGAGCAAAGTTTTAAATCTGTATTGGATGTTGCTGGCGAAGCGCCGGTGGTGATGGGCTTGTATGCTCAAGCCCGATACATGGCGCAGGGTCGCCAGCTGGATGCCGTGAGCCAGCGTATTGCCGAGCGTGCGTTAGAGCTACAGCCTAATAATGGTACCGTGTTAGGCATGATGGGCATGGCCAGCTTTGAGCAGCAAAATTTTCCGCAAGCCGTACATTATTGGCGGCGTTTATTGACCTTATTAGATCCGCAATCGCCAACTGCAAAAATGATACAGCAAGGGGTAGAGCAGGCTAATGCCATGATACCTGAGCAGGATAGGCAGCAAGAGAGGCCGCAAGTTGAGCAAGCGGCTAGCAGTGGCCCTGTCATTATGGTGAAGGTCAGCATAGCGGCGACGTTACATGCAGCCAGTGATGCGCCGGTGTTTATTTATGCCAGAGCCATCAACGGCCCCAAAATGCCTTTAGCGGTGGCCCGGCTTATCGTAGCCGATTTACCCACCACCGTGCGTTTAGATGAAAGCATGGCCATGGCACCGGGCATGAGTTTGTCGAAGTTTGCTCAGGTTGAGGTTGTGGCACGTATCTCGTCGCAAGGTATTGCCAATGCCGCGGCGGGTGATTTGCAGGGGTTGGTTGGGCCTGTGGATAGTGCTGGCGAGGCTGTGGTTGAGTTGGTGATTGATGGGGTTTTGGAATAGTTGGCTTGGCTGGTTTTATGGAGCCTTCTTTGAACGCTAGAGTAAAGTTAGTGTTTTCTGCGTTTGATGACTAGGAAAAATATGACGGTTTAATCGCACTATGTACCAAGAACAAGGGATTGAATCCACTTATTTATAAAGTAAGAGTTCCAATAAAAATTAAATAATCTTAAATCAATATACTACGGCTATCATGATTTTTTGCTCTGTAAATAGTACGCCTAGGTATAAATGGAAGTGATCTATTTATTTACAAAAGTGTAAGCAGTGCAGCTACTATCCTGCTGATATTGAAAAGGAAGTTGTGGGTGTTGGTGGTTAAATTATTTAAAACAAAGGAATGGATATAAGCGGATCTGTTCTATTTAATAAGCTGTTATAACCCCGTAAGGTCAATCTATATGGATCTAGCTACAGAGTTAATAAAACTTGGAAGTGTGGGTGTTCTTTCTGGTGTATTTGGTGCGTTTATGGCATTGCGCCGCTATAAATATGAGAAATGGTGGGAAATGCGCGTAAATGCTTATAAAGCAGTTATTGAAAGCCTGTCGGACATGACCGCAATATATGAAAAAAGAAATAATAATTGGGAGCAGTCCCCCATTGAACCAAAAAACATTAGCCAAGAGTTAAGAGTCGCTCGAGAAAAAGTAAGGAAACATAGAGATATGGGAGCTTTTCTTTTTTCAAATGACGCAGAGGCAGCCTTAACAGATTTCGTAGACTTTCAAATTGATTATGAACGTGTAACTGACCCAGGTGATGTTTATGGTCCTTTTTGCCAAATTTCACGTAAGTGCTTAGAAAAAATAGTAGCCCTTTCCAAAAAAGATTTAGCGGTAAACGGACGATGGTTATAACAAGTACGGGAAAAATCGCCGCAAGCGGGCTGGACAAGTGGCTACGCCGTGGGCGTTATGCGAAAAACAATGAGAAATAACCCTGATGTCTTCTTTGAAGCGAACTGAAAGAGTTTAATGGGATCCACCCTTGGCCGGACGATGTGGGTGTCGATTCTTTGTTTCGGTTCGCTAAAACTTGTCCAGATTACCCTGAATATCTCAGTCAGTTGTTTGTCGAAGGGAAGCTATATCACTCTTTACCAGGTAATTTTAATGATCCTTTTGAGTGCCGGCCCCATTTCAATTGGCCAACTTCAGCCAGTAAAAAAATAAGGGTGAGGTCTCACATTTTACAAACCATCCAAATAATACTTCCACCCTAAAAAAACATCAGTCTTTAATACTTAAAACACGGAATAACAATGACAGCAATCTGCATAATAGGTGGGCATAAGTGACCGACGACCGCTACATCATCGCGCGACTACGCGAAGAAATTCCGACCTTTGAATGCATTCCCGGCTGTCACGATTGTTGTGGGCCGGTAACGACTTCCTCTGAAGAAATGTCGCGCCTGCCGGTGAAGTCTGATGCGGAGCACGAGGCGGCGTTAAATGAGTTTAACTGTGTACACTTAGGGCCAAAAGGTTGCGAGGTGTACGGTGAACGGCCACTGATTTGTCGATTGTTTGGCACAACGCCTAAAATGGCCTGCCCAAACGGCTGTCGCCCCGAACAGATGGTTGAGGCTGAGGTTGAGAATCAAGTGCATCAATTCATCGCTAGAACGCGGCAAGTTTTGGTGTAGGGTATTAATGAATGCTACTATATTCGCACCGTGATAGCACGGCTGTCTTAACAAAAATCGCCTAGCTTTTACGGCTAAAACGGTATAAATTTCAGCGGTGCCGCCTAGGCGCTGCTATAGTCAATATTGCAAGCTGTACCAGGGTTGGTTCAGGTTTGTTGTCCTGTTTTCTCAAGCCTCCGCTAGTTCCCTATAAATACAGCGTTCTAGAACAATGTCCTAGAATAACGTCCTAGCACAATGCCCTAGATAGTTACGGCTATAGCTCTGATAAAAATGCTGCCGGATTATGTTTGCTAACTAGCTATTCGTAGTCTTTGAATCCGCTAGATCTGGCCGTGCTATATTCTGAAGTAAGGGGTATTTTTACCCTTGAAATTGAGGGTATTAATAACTATAACGTAGGCAATAAGCGACACAGCTAGGCCAAGTGTGACAATGGCTGCTGGCGTTAGTGTTAACAAGCAATACGGATATTGAGAGCAATCATGAAAAAAAGAATTGTGATCTGTGCCGATGGCACGTGGAATAAACCCGAAGAAGACCTTAGCGAGGACTTCCCCACCAATGTGTTAAAGCTCGCTAGAGCCATTCAGCCTTTGGCTAAAGAAGCGCAGCAGCTTATCCCGCAGCAGGTGTTTTATGATTGGGGGGTAGGCTCTTACCACGATGCGTTTGTGGGCGGCGCTACTGGCCGCGGCCTGCATAAAAATATCATGGACGATTACCGTTATATCGTCCAAAACTACTCGCCGGGGGATGAGATTTTTTTATTTGGCTTTAGCCGCGGTGCCTACACCATACGTTCGCTCTGTGGCTTAATTAACAATTGCGGCATTATTAAGCGCCCGGATGCCGCGTTAATACAGCAGGCCTTTAACCATTATAAAAAAAGCGGTGCGGCCTATGCCCCTAGGGGGGAGAAGTCTATCGCGTTTCGCCAACAATACTCTCAGCCTTCTAGGGAAATAACCTTTGTTGGGGTGTGGGATACGGTAGGCGCTATGGGCATACCGGTGTCGTTTTTAGGCTTGTTTGAAGATAAGGATGAATTTTACGATACCAAAATCGGCAGCAATATACGCATCGCCAGACACGCCATGGCTATAGACGAAAACCGCAGCGACTTTGAACCGACCATTTGGCAGCCACAGCCTAATATGGATATACAGCAGGTTTGGTTTGCCGGTGCCCACAGCAATATAGGGGGTAGCTATAAGCCCGATAAAGATGGCAGCCTACTGTCGGACACGCCTTTGCTGTGGATGCTGCAAGAGGCTAATAAGGCGGGCTTAGCGATAGAGCCCCATATCATTCAAAATGCCAAGCCCAGCCCCACGGCAACCTTATATAATTCACGGCGTAGTTTTTATAGGGTTAAAAAGCCCTATTGGCGTGAGATTGACCATGGCCAAGATGCTGTATTAATTCATGATTCGGTTAAGCAGCGCTGGTTAAAAAACGACAAGTATCGCCCTAAAAATTTGCAAGCCTATCTCGATGAGCACGGTTGGCCAGAATTGCTTGTAACTTGATCGGTTTGAGCTTTTGTTTTCAACAGTGCAAAAAACTTGTAAGCTTATCGGCCCAGCTCAGCTGGCGACAGTGGCTATTGACCTTGCTGTTTAGACTTCAAATTAACTCACAACTTAGCTTAGCCCTAAGTAAACCCTCAAGTAAGTTGAAAGCGATTATATGAGCTCAGACCCGCAAACGTTAGACCCCAAGTCTTTTGTGCAACGTTTTTTCCAATTTGAAGCTGCAGGCGGCATTATTTTAATGTTGGCAGCAGTGGCGGCGCTAATTTGCGCCAACACAGAGTTGCGCCAGTATTACAACTTACTACTAGGCACACCGGTAGAGATTCGAGTAGGAGCCTTACAGATAGCTAAACCGCTACTGCTGTGGATAAATGACGGCTTGATGGCGGTATTTTTCTTTTTGGTGGGTTTAGAGCTTAAGCGTGAATTATTAGAGGGTGAGCTTAGCGATAAGCGCAATATTATTCTGCCGGCAGTAGGTGCTGTAGGCGGGATGGTAGTGCCAGCGTTAATTTACCTTTACTTCAATGCCGATGATCCTATAGCCGCCCAAGGTTGGGCCATACCCGCCGCAACAGATATTGCTTTCGCGCTAGGGGTATTGTCGCTATTAGGTTCGCGTGTGCCGGTGAGCGTCAAAATATTTTTAACCTCGCTGGCAATTTTTGATGATATCGGCGCCATCATTATTATCGCGATATTTTATACCTCAAAAATTTCTACTTTGGCGTTAGTGGTAGTGGCTTGCTGTTTGCCGGTATTGTTTATTATGAACCGTAAGCACGTAGAGTCGCGTAGTAGCTATATAATAGTAGGCGCTATTATGTGGGTAGCTATGCTTAAATCGGGAGTGCATGCCACCTTGGCAGGTGTCATTCTGGCTATGTTTATACCGATACGATCCAAGAGGGATCCAAAGTATTCCCCCTTAAAAAGCCTAGAGTATGATTTGCATAGCGCAGTAGCTTTTTTTGTATTACCCGTTTTTGCTTTTGCCAATGCCGGTATTAACTTATCTAAAGTTGGGATGGAGCAGCTGTTACATGATGTACCTCTGGGTATAGCCCTGGGCTTGTTTGTGGGTAAGCAGGTAGGTGTATTTTTACTGTGTGCATTAGTGATTAAGCTGGGTATTACCCGTATGCCTAACAAAATGAACTGGTTGAGTTTATATGCCACGTCGGCGATTTGTGGCATAGGTTTTACTATGAGTTTGTTTATCAGCTCTCTGGCCTTTGAGGAGACCGGGGTGAATTTACTGTTTAATGAGCGTTTGGGTATCATGATCGGTTCTTTACTATCCGGTATCGTCGGATATGTTTTGTTAAAAATGAGCTTGCCCGATAAAAAAGAAAACGCTTAGGCTTTGCTCTTTCAGCGTTAAAAAAACATGGGGTGCTAACGGTGTTTATAGTCTCTATCATTATCACTGTTGTGGTAGCCACATCAGTGTTAATACATTATGAGTTTTTGGCGCGCATGTCCTCGTATTTGTTGGTGTGGTCTTTTAGCCCACGCTACCGCATCGTTACTGGTGTGTTAGTTGCCTTGGTTGCTCATGCTATAGAGATATGGCTTTTTGCTTTTACCTATTACGCCATGATACAAACAGGGTTGTGGGGCAGCCTGCAGGGCCATGTTGATGGCAGTTTCTTAGATTGTGTTTACTTTTCTTTTACCAGCTATACAACATTGGGCTTCGGTGATATTTATCCAACTGCTGAGCTGCGATTTTTGACGGGGGTAGAGTCTTTAACTGGCCTGGTATTAATTACTTGGACGGCTTCCTTTTTGTACTTAGCTATGGGAAAGGAGTGGGGTAAGTAATAGTTGGGTGTGTGCCGTTTTTTTAGCGGATTAGTGAGTGGTGCAGTTTTTTAACTTTGTTTATACTGCCCAGCAATAATGTTGGCATAGCTCCAAACAATAATGTAGGGGTAATCCCGATAAGTAGTAATGTTGATGACTAAGAGGCTTATATGATTACAGCACTAGAAGCACTAGCTCGTTTAAAAGAGGGTAATCAACGTTTTACCAGTGATGATGATAGAGCCAAAATGTCCACCATTAATCGTCGCAATGAGTTAGTGGGTGGGCAGGCACCATTCGCTATAGTATTAGGCTGTTCCGACTCGCGTGCGCCCGCCGAAATTATTTTTGATCATGGCTTGGGTGATTTGTTTGTGATTAGAGTTGCGGGCAATATCGTCGCGCCTTCTGGTATTGGCAGCGTGGAATTTGCCGCCGAGCAGTTTGGTACGCGTTTGGTGATAGTGTTAGGTCATTCTGATTGTGGCGCCGTGAAAGCGACTATTGATCAATTAGATTTGCCGGTAGATATACGCTCAAAAAACCTGCGCTCTATTGTTAATCGTATCAAGCCGGTGGTAGAGCCTCTACTTAACAAAAGGCAGGGCTGTGATGAACGCGAGTTTTTAGATTTTGCGGTAAGGGCCAATATAGAAGCTTCGGTGCAGCAGTTGCGCCACGGCTCTGAAATATTAGAGGATTTAATACGTAATGACGATTTGATGATCGTGGGTGCGGAGTATTCTTTAGAAACCGGCGTAGTAGATTTTTTTGAGGTGCCGGAATAAAAGCATCGCAGGCGATGAGCGGTAAGCTTTAAGCTGTAAGCTTCAAGAGGGGGTTAATAAGGCTGCAGTTGCAGCTTTTTTTATGGCTTGTGTTTGGTGGTTGGGAGGGGATGATTTTAGTTCCTAGTTCGTAAAATTGACTGTTTATTTTCCATCGTTGCTCCTGCGCAAAGCTGGCCCTGCGAGATAGAGCCTGCACATTCTGTGCATAAAAAAGCCCCGCAGCCTGTTACCTTATCATCGGTGGCCTGCGGGGCTTTTTATGTGCTAATTAAAAGTCTGTAGTTAGCCTACAATTCTCACAGGCTCAGGCTCAACGCTCAGATCTTGTGAAGGTGGAACGAAAGACGTCAGGTTAATTCCGGCAACGGCTTCTTTGTACTCTTCCAAGCTTGGGAAACGACCCAGAATGGTAGCCAGTACAACCATTGGGGTGGAGCCCAGCAGGGATTCACCTTTCTTCTCATTGCTATCTTCTACAACGCGGCCTTGGAATAGACGAGTAGACGTAGCAATAACGGTGTCGCCTGGCTCAGCTTTTTCTTGGTTACCCATACACAGGTTACAGCCAGGGCGCTCCAGGTACATTTTGTTTTCGTACTTGGTGCGGGCTTCCTGCTTAGGATTGCTGTCGTCGAATACAAAACCAGCGTACTTCTCCAGCAGTTCCCAGTCGCCTTCAGCTTTTAGCTCGTCAACGATGTTGTAAGTGGGTGGAGCAACGACCAGAGGTGCTTTGAAGACGATGGGGCCTTTCTTCTCTAGGTTACGCAGCATCTGCGCGATGATTTGCATATCGCCTTTGTGAATCATACAAGAGCCCACAAAGCCCAAATCTACCTTACGGCCGTTGTAGTAAGAAGTGCTACGAATTACATCGTGGGTATAACGCTTGGAGATATCTTCGTTGTTAACATCCGGGTCAGCGATCATTGGCTCGTCGATAGCGTCCAGATCAATAACCACTTCGGCGTAGTACTTGGCGTTGTTATCTGGCGCTAGAGCAGGCTCTTCACCAGATTTGATTCCAGCGATACGCTTGTCAGCTAGATCGATAAGACCTTGCAGCATGTTGTCGCGGTTTTCCATGCCTTTATTGATCATGATCTGGATGCGGGATTTAGCCAGCTCCAGAGATTGGATCAGGGTATCGTCAGTAGAAATACAGATAGAAGCTTTCGCTTTCATTTCTGCAGTCCAGTCAGTGAAGGTGAAGGCCTGATCGGCCAGCAGGGTGCCGATTTGTACTTCAATGATACGACCTTGGAATACGTTTTCGCCCTTGAACTGCTTCAGCATCTGCGACTGAGTGGCGTGTACGATGTCACGGAAGTCCATGTGTGAGTGCATGTGACCCTTGAAGGTAACCTTCACAGACTCAGGAATGGGCATAGCACATTCGCCAGTCGCCAATGCAACAGCAACAGTACCGGAGTCAGCACCGAAGGCGACGCCCTTAGACATACGGGTGTGAGAGTCACCACCGATGATGATGGCGCGGTCGTCGACAGTGATGTCGTTGAGTACCTTGTGAATAACGTCAGTCATCGCGTGGTAAACGCCTTTAGGATCACGGGCAGTGATTACGCCGAAATCGCTCATAAACTTCATCAGGCGAGGAATGTTTACCTGCGCTTTCTTGTCCCATACGGAGGCCGTGTGGCAGCCAGACTGGTAGGCGCCGTCAACGCTGGGCGAAATAACGGTAGCCGCCATAGACTCCAGCTCTTGCGAGGTCATCAAGCCAGTGGTGTCCTGAGAGCCTACGATGTTCACTTTAACGCGAACGTCAGAACCCGTGTGCAGTGGCGTCTTAGAGGCTACGCCAACGGCATTGCGGTTGAAGATTTTTTCAACAGCGGTGAGGCCCTGGCCTGGGTGAGAAATTTCTTTAGACGGTGCGAATACGGTTGGCGCTTCAATACCCAGTGCTTCAGCAGCGAAGGTTTGCAGCTTCTTACCGAAAGTCAGCGCGTATGAGCCGCCAGCTTTCATGAATTCAACTTTCTGAGGTGTGAAGGCGGCAGATACGTCAACCAGCTCTTGGTCACCGTTGTACAGCTTCATGGCTTTGGTATCGATGGTCAGCACAGTGCCAGTCGCTACTGAGTAGGCTTCTTCCAATACTGCATCGCCGTTGGCGTCAGTGACAACATTGCCGTTGGCGTCGGTTTTCTTAACCCAGTTTTTCAGGTCCAGGCCAATACCGCCGGTTACATCAACCGTGGTCAGGAAGATGGGCGCAATACCGTTAGTGCCGGCAACGACAGGCGCTTTGTTGACGAATGGGATGTAAGGCGAGGCTTTTTCACCCGCCCACAGTGCTACGTTGTTGACACCGGACATGCGGGAAGAGCCAACCCCCATGGTACCTTTCTCAGCGATCAGCATCACTTTGGCATTGGGGTGTTTCTTGCCCAAGGCAACGATTTCTTGCTGCGCTTCAGGGGTAATCATGCACTGGCCGTGCAGCTCGCGGTCTGAACGAGAGTGGGCTTGGTTGCCTGGCGATAATAGGTCAGTAGAGATATCACCTTCGCCGGCGATGTAAGTCACAACGTCGATTTTCTCTGGGATGTCGGCCAGTTTGGTGAAGAATTCGGCTTTCGCGTAGCTTTCTAGGATATCTTTGGCGATGGCGTTGCCTGCTTTGAGGGCTTCTTCTAGGCGAGTCGTGTCAGCTTCGTACAGAAATACCTGTGTTTTCAGCACTTCGCCAGCGGCTTGAGCATTGGCATCTTCAGACAGAGCGATGTCCAGCAGCGCTTTAACAGACGGGCCGCCTTTCATGTGAGACAGCTGCTCCAGAGCGAATTCAGCATTGATCTCAGCAATAGTTTCGTTACCCAGTACGATGTCTTTCAAGTACTGTGCTTTAACGCCTGCAGCAGGGGTAGTGCCTGGGAGAGTGTTGTAGATGAAGAACTTTAGGGAGTCTTCACGGTGTTCATTGGCGGTGTCTTTGATTTGCTTGATAATCTCTGACAACAGCTCGGCGCTGTCAATCGGCTTTGGGTTTAACCCCAGGTCCTTGTTACGGATTGCGATTTCTTCCAAGTATTCTGAATATAAACTCATTCTAAACTCTCACAGCAGGCAATTGTTATGGTTTACTCATCTCTTACCAAATATAGCTGATGGCTCTATATAGCTTATAGCTGATGGCTCTATATAGCTGATGGCTCTAGCCAGGGTCGCTGGCGGATAAGGCTATCGGTGGCACACCACCGATCGATTCTAAGGGGGGCTTTTGTGTGTTTTTACTCAAAAAAGCACCCCAATTGTCGCTCTGATTATACTTAAAAAGCGCTACCAAGTTAAGGTGGCCGCTATCATCAATGGGAATGATCGCTATTCACCGAGATAATTCAGCAAGTTTATTCCGTTCAGGATAGCAGCAGGTTAAGATAAGGCTTTAGTATTTTTACATATCGTTCCAAGCCCATTTAAACCCATAACATTAAAGATCTCGCTGTGCCTACAAATCTTTTAAAAACTGTTAAAACCCCCTGTATAGGGGTGTGCTCCACCGGTATAGGCGATGCGGTTTGCCGTGGCTGCAAGCGCTATGCCCACGAGGTGATACACTGGAATAGTTATAACCAGCAGCAAAAACAGTTGATTGATGGCCGCTTGACCGATTTCTTGTCGCAAATAGTGGCGAGTAAGCTAACTGTAGTTGATGCTAATAAGCTGCGCTGGCACTTGGATACCCAGAATATCCCCTACGTTGCGCATAAGGGGCCTTATACCTGGGCCTATGAATTGCTTAGGGCTGGCGCCAGCCAAATAGACTGCGTAGACGACTATGGTTTACAACTAGATGCCCAATACTGCGGGCAAAGCCTAGTGGCGTTAAGGCTGGCTATAGATAACGAATTTTTCATTTTGTCGCAGGCGCATTATGAGCGCTATTTTGATGTGGCAAGCACACAACAAGTGACGGTGTAATGATTATATTGAAACGCTACCTAGCCCCCTTACTGCTGTTCGCACTGTTGTTATTGCAGGCCTGTGGTGGCGGCGGTGGCGGTGGCGGCTCCGCCCCCATTGTGCCATCGGTAGGCAACAGTGCCAGCACCGATAAACACGATCCTTTTAGTGGTGGTTTTACGTCTATACAAACCACCATCAATAATGAATCTTCTGTTACCTCCTGCGATAGCCTAGTGGGCCCTCCTGCGGGTAGTACGCTTACTGGCAGGGTGACGTTTCAGCGCGTCCCTCTGTTAGGTGTGGGTTTAAGCTATGGTGCAGCTACAAGTACGCCAGCTAGGGGGGTAGTGGTTGAGGCTGTGTCGGTGGCTGCAGGCAGTTGCAGTAATACTGTTGTAGCCACTACTTTAAGTGATGGTGATGGTGATTACGGTTTTTTACTGCCACTAACGCAAGCGGTTTGTGTGCGTGCGCGGGCGCAGATGTATCGCTCGGGATTGACGGGTGGTGGCTCTTGGGATTTTAAGGTTAGTGATAATAGCCGGAGTAATTCTCCGTATTATTTGCTGGATAATAACCCTGCAACTGTAGCTGATGCGCCTATTCGTGATTTTGATGCCGGGTCAGGCTGGAGCGTAGCTAATAATCGTTATACTGGCACCCGTAGTGCCGCGCCCTTTGCTATTTTAGATTCAAACTGCCATGCCTTGGCGAATGTGTTGACCGCGGACAGTGGTGTTAGCCTGCCCACGCTTAATTATCGCTGGAGTAAAAATAACAACGAGGCAGAGGGTAATACCTCTGATGGCGATATCGGTGGTGCGTATTTTAGTGTGACTAATAAACTTAGCGGCTCTACACTTATCGACCAAGCGATAGAGATTTTTTTACTGGGCGACGATGGCTTTGATACCGACGAATATGACCAGCATGTAATCACCCATGAGTTTGGCCATTACCTAAGCTTTGCCGAGTCACGTTCAGACTCTTTTGGCGGCAGCCATTCTTTGGAAGACAAACTGGATATGACCGTGGCCTTTGATGAAGGCTGGGGCGATGCTTTTTCTGGTATAGTGCTAGATGCCGTCACTAGCTCACAGCTACTTAACCCGGAAGTGTATCAAGATACCTACGGTTTTGCTCAGCAGGGGGCTTTTAAATTTAGTCTTGAAAGCTATAGTGATAGTAGCTCCACTGATGTCGATGGCTGGTTTGATGAGTCATCGGTTTTTAAAATCATTTATGATTTGTTCGACCCCGACGAAGGCTCCGGCTTTGATCGCCTAGATTTTAATTTTAGTCAGCTCTATAACAGCTTGGTGGCCATAAAAAACACCAAGGCTATGGTGTCTATTTATAGTTATATAGACAGATTAAAAACGGATAATGCTGGCGATGCTACAGCGATAGATACGTTGATTGCCAATGAAAGCCTAGTTGTTAATGATAAGTATGGCACTAGCCAACCTTTACCCACGGGCTTGGCTGCCAATAACAACGACGACGTTACGCCTGTTTATAAAACGGCGACTGTAGGGGCTAATACGTCGGTTTGTTCCAATACCCAGTTTGGTGCGTTTAATAAATTATCGGTAGCGCGCTACGTTAAATTTTCGGCGCCATCTTCGCGTAGTTACACCTTGAGTTTAACCCCTACCAATAATGGCAAACCAGCGATCGAGATTTATAAGGCTGGCAGTTATATCGGTGGCGGTGAGCGTAGCACGCCCAGTGCTTTGAGTTTTACTCTTACTATGTCATCTGGCGAACATGTTTTTGCCATTTATGATGGTGATAATATTTTGGATGACGCGCAACCCAATGTGCGCAAATGTTTCACCTTGCGAGTCAATTAATATGTGTTTAATTACTAGAGTTGTATCCATACTTTGCGTGCTATTAGTGGCGGTGGCCTTTAGTGCCTGTAGTACCGATAGACGTGAGAGTCGCATCAGTAATAATAACCACGACAGTAGTGCACAACTACATCAACAGCAGGGCCGTGCAGTGCTTGCCGAAAAAAGTGTAATTAACAAAGGTGCAGGTATTAAACTGAGTTATAGTGCCGAGGGTGAGGTGCTGGTGGGTAATGAAGTACGTGTGGCATTACGCTTTACGGCACTGCCCAATCAGCTTATAGACTTGCAGTTTACCGATAGCGCGGCGTTTCACCTGTTGATAGAAAAACAACAGCAGTTACGCACAGATGATAATGGCGCGCTAAACTTAGAATTAGTTTTTGTGCCTCTGCAGGCGGGAAAAATGTATATTAAGTTTTTTTCCCATAGCCGGCGTGGCGGCCAAGTAGTGCCGCAAGTGTTTAGCATTCCCGTGTATGTGGGTGACGACGAAGGGCAGGTGCCCCATGAATCTTCATCAGAGTCGCAGCCCATTTTTATGCCTGCCAACCGTATTTAATCGCTATAGTTTTGATTTAACCATGACAGATATCTCTCATATACAGGCGTTTTTACTCTGTGAAACGCCTGATGCCTGGGTGCAGGCGGCAGTAAAAGATTTACGTATCATCTTAATCGATCACGCCACTAATGAAATGAAAGCCGCGCAATCGGCCATGACCTTGATTAGTAAAAACCCTCATAAGCTAGACATACTTAACAAAATGTCACGCCTAGCCAGGGAGGAGTTGCTGCATTTTGAGCAAGTGTTAAAAATACTCAAAAATCGCAAAATTGCTTATCAGTCCATCAAGGCCAGCCCCTATGCTCTTACTATGGTAAGGCATGCGCGTAAGGGGCAACAAGAATCGCTGGTTGATACCTTGATTATAGGCGCGATTATAGAGGCCCGTTCTTGCGAGCGTTTTCATAAGTTAGCGCCCCATTTAGATGAAGAGCTAAGCAAGTTTTATTTGTCGTTGTTAAAGTCAGAGGCTAGACATTACCAAGATTATCTTGCTCTGGCAGAGCAATACAGCAGTGAGCCTATAGCGACTAGGGTGGATGCGTTTTTACAATTGGAGCAGGCCGCTATACTAGGCCCCGATCCGTTATTAAGATTTCACAGCGGCGTACCCGTTTAATACTTGTCGCTTCGGCATAGGCGTCTATTCTTAAGGCGTCGCTAATTTTACCATTTCACGAATGTTAACCGGGAGTTGATGGATGAGCTTTGATGACTACTTGCGTATATTGGCCAGCCAAGATGGGTCAGATTTATATTTAAGTACCGGGGCGCCACCCTGTGCCAAGTTTCAAGGGGTGTTAAAACCTATCGATAAAGTAGCGATGAAGCCCGGCGACATAGCGGCTATTGCTGCTGAGATTATGGATGAGGAGCAGCGTCAAGAGTTTGAGCATGAACTAGAAATGAACCTGGCTATATCTATACCCGCAGTGGGCCGCTTTCGTATTAATATTTTCAAGCAGCGCAATGAAGTTTCTATCGTTGCCAGAAATATTCAAATAGATATACCCAACTTCGATGACCTCAAGCTACCACCTATATTAAAAGACGTTATTAATACCAAGCGTGGTCTGATTCTTTTTGTGGGCGGCACCGGCTCCGGTAAGTCCACCTCGTTAGCGGCGTTGATAGATCACCGTAATAGCAGCAGCGGCGGCCATATTATTACCATAGAAGATCCGGTTGAATATGTGCATAAACATAAAAAGTGCATAGTTAATCAGCGCGAAGTGGGTGTGGATACCCGCAATTGGCACAACGCCTTAAAAAACACCCTAAGGCAAGCGCCTGATGTGATCTTGATAGGCGAAATACGTGATAGAGAAACCATGGAGCATGCGCTGGCCTTTGCCGAAACAGGTCACTTAGCCATATCAACGCTGCATGCCAATAATGCGAATCAGGCCTTGGATCGTATTATTAATTTTTTTCCAGAAGAGCGTAAGCCGCAATTACTCAATGATTTGGCGATGAATTTACGGGCTTTTGTGTCGCAGCGTTTGGTGCCCACGGTTGAGGGCAAGCGCTGCGCCGCGGTAGAGATTTTATTAGGCACTAACACGATACAAGAGCTCATTTTGCGTAATGAATTCGAAAGTATTAAAGCGATTATGGCTAAGTCTGAAAACTTAGGCATGCAAACCTTTGACGCGGCTTTATTTAAACTCTATCGCGAGGGTAGGGTATCTTTAGAAGATGCGCTGAAAAATGCTGATTCCGAAAACAATCTGCGGTTGCGTATTAAATTGGCGGATAAAGGGGAGGACCCCGCCGCTGATTCGGCTGCTACGGCGACTACACCTACAGGAGGAGGGCTTAGCCTAGAGGCGCTTGCCGAGCCAGAGCAAGATGATGACCCTTTTGCCGAGTTTAAGCCTAAGTCTTAAAGGGCTATGTAAAATTACCTATATTAAGTGTTTGGGGTTATATGCTTTAATTTTCATTACAGTAGCCACTTTAAAGCCAACGATTATATGAATGAAGATGCGCCTATCAAGGAACAAGACAGCGATATCAGTGGCCATAGCCGCGAGTATGGCGGTGCGCTGTTAGCTAGGCAGCCTATATTCAACAACAAGCAAGCGTTGTTAGGTTATGAGCTGCTATGCCGTTCTGCGGATAAAACCCTAAGCAATGCGCAGGCTACAGCCGATGTAATCGTCAATGCCTTTTCGGAAATGCGAATACAGGATGTGGTAGGCGAAAAACTCTGTTTTATTAACTTCTCCTCTGATTTGTTACCCGTGCTGCTGCCTGTGCTATCGCCGCTGCCGCCAAGGCGAGTGGTGATTGAAATATTGGAATTTACCCAAGTCGATGATGAATTAATTACTACGATTAAGTTATTAAAAGATATGGGCTATCAAATCGCGCTGGATGACTTCCAGATAAATAGTGAAGCTATCAAATTATTACCCTATGCCGATATTGTTAAGCTCGATGTATTGGCTTTGGGGCAGCTAATGACTGTTGATCACTTTGAAAAGCTTAGCAATATAAATGGTCTGAAATTATTAGCCGAAAAAGTTGAGGATCACGAAACCTATAATTACTGCCTGGATTTGGGTTTTGATTATTTTCAGGGCTACTTTTTTGCTAAGCCTGACCTGATTAATGGTCGTCGTATTAAAGAAAATAAGCAGGTGTTATTACGTTTAATGGGTATGCTTAATAATCCCGATGTGGTGGTTGATGAGATTGAGCAAACGCTGACCTTAGACCCTGTGTTGAGCTTTAAGATACTACGCTTGGTTAACTCGGCCAGCATGGGCTTAAGTAATAGGGTTGAATCCATTAGGCATGCCATTACCATTATCGGCTTAGAGCGCTTGCGTTCTTGGTTGATGCTAGTGGCATTGGCTAGCTTGTCTGATAAGCCTGAGGCACTTTCTTTAAAGGCCTTAGAATATGCCAAAATGTGCGAACGTTTGGTGGAAAAAATACACGGCGCAGAACACGCTAGAAACGGTTTTTGTTTGGGCTTGTTTGCATTGTTAGATGCTTTTTTAGATGTGCCCATGGAAACAATAGTGCCTAATTTATCGCTGTCCCACAGTTTGACCCAAGCTTTAATGGGTAGGCAGGGTGAGTACGGTATGTTGTTGGCTATCGCTGAGGCCTTGGGCGAGGGGCGTTGGGATGACATCAATGAAGCGTATTTAAATGCGCAGGATATAAGCTTAGATCAATTGATGCATATAAAGTTAGAGGCGGAATATTGGTCAGAACAAACCCTAGAAACGCTTAGCCAATTATAATTGGCTGATTGCGCAATCATTGCCCGCCATCACAGCATTTCAAGTAAGTCTTACCGCCCCCACTTTATAGGGCGAACGATTGCAGGCTTAAACCTTGTGGCTGAGCTTCTAATATCCAGGCCTTATCGCACCAATCCCCTAGTACAATGCGTTCGGCGGTTTGGCCGTCAATGTCCATAGGGTGGCGCTGCGGCCTGTGAGTGTGGCCGTGGATTAGCCTGAGGCTTTGATGCTGGCGCATGATCTGCTCCACCTCGGCGGGGGTCACATCCATAATATCGTCGGCCTTGAGGGCGTTCATGGATTGGCTTTGCTCGCGCAGCTGGGCGGCTAATGCGCGGCGTGCGGCCAAGGGTTGGCTGAGTAGCTGTTGTTGCCAGTCGGCAGAGCGAGCTTGCTGCCTAAAGGCCATGTATTCGCTGTCCCTAGTGCACAGGCTGTCGCCGTGCATGAGTAGGGTGGGCTGGCCGTAGAGGTCTATCAATATGGGGTCGGGCAGTAGGGTGGCGCCGGTTTGCTGGCAAAAGCTGTCGCCCAGTAAAAAGTCGCGGTTGCCATGCATGATATACAGGGCCGAGCTGCTAGTGCTAAAGCGCTTAAGGGCGCTGATAATTGTCTGTGCTAGAGGGGCGTCGTCGTCATCTCCCACCCACACTTCAAAGAAATCACCCAGTATATAGAGTGCATCGCAGTGGCCTGCCCATTGCTCTAGGTAGTGTAAAAACGCCCGGGTAACCGCCGGGCGCGTTTCATCTAAATGCAGATCGGAAATAAAATAGCTGCGCATAGCCTATTTATTCGCCAGTCCACTCAGCTGATTCGATGATGACGTCTTCAGCCGGTACGTCTTGATGGCCGCCTTTGCTGCCAGTGGCTACCGCTTTGATTTTTTCAACCACATCGAAACCGTCAGTGACCTTACCAAAGACGCAGTAACCCCAGCCCTGAGCGTTTTTGCCGCTGTGGTTGAGGAAGTCGTTATCTTTTATATTGATAAAAAACTGCGAGCTGGCTGAGTGTGGCTCATTGGTGCGGGCCATGGCGATGGTGCCGTTATCATTGCTCAGGCCGTTGTCGGCTTCGTTTTCTATGCAGTCGCGGGTTTCTTTTTGGCTCATGTCAGGCTCAAAACCGCCGCCTTGTATCATGAAGTTATTAATCACGCGGTGGAAAATAGTGCCGTTATAAAAGCCATCTTTAACGTACTGGGCAAAGTTTTCGGCGGTTTTAGGGGCCTTGTCAAAGTCCAGTGTCAGAGTGATGTCACCGTAATTAGTTTTAAGAATAACCATTTGATGTGCCTATATTGTTAAAACGTCAGAAGAAAGCCGGTATAATACGTCTTTTGCCTCGCCTGCGGAACCGCCTAAACGCTGGAAACATCGTAAACGGTCATCTTTTATAGTTTGCCGGCGAGCTGGTATTTTGACCACCCTAGACCTTTAACTGAGCAAGCCATTAATGAGCGACACCGAAAAAGCCAAGCCCGTCAATTTTATCCGTGCCATTGCTGAACAAGATTTAGCCGAAGGTCGCGTTGCCAAAATCGTTACCCGCTTTCCTCCTGAGCCCAATGGCTACTTGCACATAGGTCACGCCAAGTCTATTTGTGTGAACTTTGGTATAGCAGAAGAGATGGGTGGTGAGTGCAACCTGCGTTTTGATGACACTAACCCGACTAAGGAAGAGCAGGAGTATATAGACGCCATTAAGGAGGATGTGCAGTGGTTGGGTTTTGAGTGGGCCGGCGAGGTGCGCTACGCCTCTAACTATTTTGATACCTTCTACGAATGGGCGCTACACCTGATTAAGGCGGGCAAGGCCTATGTCTGCCACCTAAGCCCAGAGCAGGCCAAAGAATATCGCGGTTGGGCTACCGAACCGGGTAAGCCTAGCCCTTACCGTGAGCGCAGCGTAGAAGAGAATTTAGCGCTGTTTGAAAAAATGCGCAGCGGTGACTGTGACGAGGGCGAGTGTGTATTGCGTGCCAATATCGATATGGCTTCACCCAATATGAATCTGCGCGACCCCATTTTGTATCGCATACGTAAGCAGACCCATCACCAAACCGGTGACAAGTGGTGTATTTACCCCAGCTATGACTTTGCCCACGGCCAAGAAGATGCCATAGAGGGGGTTACCCATTCTATCTGTACGCTGGAATTTGCCGATCACCGCCCTTTATATGAATGGCTAATTGACAGCTTGCCAGTACCGAGTAAACCGCGCCAATATGAGTTTGGTCGTTTAAATATTAATTACACGGTTACCAGTAAGCGTAAATTAAAACAGTTGGTAGACGAGGGCGTTGTTAACGGCTGGAACGACCCGCGCATGCCGACTATTTCGGGTATGCGTAGACGCGGCTACAGTGCTACGGCGATACGTAATTTTTGTGACAGTTTAGCTGTGGCGAAAACGGATGGCGTGGTAGATATGGCGCAGCTGGAGTTTTTTATTCGCGATGATTTAAATAAATCTGCACCTAGGGCGATGGCGGTATTAAAACCTTTAAAAGTGGTAATAACGAATTATCCCGAAGATAAGGTCGAGTTGTTAACCACGCCTATGCACCCCGAATTAGATATGGGTAAGCGGACGCTGCCGTTTACCCGCGAAATTTATATAGACCAAGCTGACTTTAAAGAAGAGTACAGTAAAAAGTTTAAGAAAAAATTAACGCCAGGCAAGCGTATACGTTTACGTAATGCCTACGTCATAGAAGCCGATAGCTACGATAAAAACGAAGCTGGTGAAGTGATACAAATTAACGCTAGCTTAATTGCCGATACACTGGGTAAAAACCCTGCCGACGAAATTAACCCTAAAGGCGTAGTGCATTGGGTGTCGGCCAGCCACGGCAAGCAAGCGACTATACGTTTATACGATAGGCTTTTCACCGTAGCGTCACCCGATAAAGGCGAAGAAGATTTTCTTGCCCACGTAAACGCTAATTCTTTAACGGTTATTGAGGGTTGCTGGATAGAGCCGGACTTGGCGAATGCCGCCAATGAACAATGTTTTCAGTTTGAGCGTGAGGGTTATTTTGTGGCCGACCGCTACGAGCATACCGCAGCTAAGCCGGTATTTAATATGACTATAGGCTTACGTGATACTTGGTCTAACGATTAAGTCGGTAATGTTTGAATGTAAGCGTAAAGATAATAGTTGAAAATAAGATTTGACGAAAATACTGAAGATAATGTTATGAGTTTAAAAATTTACAATACCTTTACTCGCAGCAAAGAGGTTTTTACCCCTTTGCAAGCGGGTAAAATCAATATGTATGTCTGCGGTATGACGGTTTACGATTATTGTCACTTGGGCCATGCCCGTGTGTTGGTGGCTTTCGATGTCATTAGCCGCTACCTGCGCAATGCCGGTTACGAGGTAAACTATGTACGTAATATTACCGACATAGACGATAAAATTTTAAATCGCGCCAATGAAAACGGTGAGCTCTATACCGATTTAACAGAGCGTTTTATAAGGTTAATGCACGAGGACGAAGCGAGGCTAGGCGTACAATCACCCGATCAAGAGCCGCGAGCAACGGCGTACATCGCTGAAATTATTAATATGGTTAGCAGCCTGATTGAAAAAGGTTATGCCTATGCTGCGGATAATGGCGATGTCTATTATTCAGTGGCAAAGTTTGGTCCTTACGGGCAACTCAGTAATAAAAACCCCGATGAGTTATTAGCCGGTGCGCGCATCGATATAGAGCAGGCCAAGCAAGACCCCAGAGATTTTGCTTTGTGGAAGTCGGCGCAAGCTGATGAGGTGCATTGGGATTCGCCTTGGGGTAAAGGTCGCCCAGGCTGGCACATAGAGTGCTCTGCTATGTCGACCTGCTGCTTGGGGAATACCTTCGATATACACGGTGGAGGCCCGGACTTACCGTTCCCTCATCACGAAAATGAAATTGCCCAATCGGAAGCGGCGACCGGTGAAAAATATGCACGCTACTGGATGCATGCCGGTGCGGTAAGAGTGAACGGCGAGAAGATGTCTAAATCACTGGGCAACTTTTTTACCATACGCGACATACTGGCTAAGTATCATCCCGAAGTGGTGCGTTATTTATTGATAGCCAGCCATTACCGCAGCGCCATTAACTACTCGGAAGAGAGTTTACAAACCGCTAAAACTGCATTAGATCGTTTTTATAAAGGGCTTAAAGGTTTTGAAAACGTAGAGCCTATGAACTTGGCAACCTTACCTGCCCCGTCATCTTATATAGAGCGCTTCCACGAGGCTATGCAGGACGACTTCAATACGCCGGTAGCGCTAGCGGTGATGTTTGACTTGGTGCGCGAGCTTAATACCGCGGTGAAAGAGGGTGATGAGCTTGCACAGCAAAAGCTTGCTACCGAGCTCAAAAGCTTAGGGGCCTTGTTAGGCTTGTTGCAATCCAAACCTGACGAATTTTTGCAAGCGGGTGGTGCCGACGAATTATCGGCCGAGGCTATAGAGGCTAAAATTCAACAGCGGGTAGAGGCTAAGGCCAGTAAAGACTATGCGCTGTCAGATAAAATCCGCGACGAGCTAAAAGAGCAGGGCGTTATTTTAGAGGATACCGGCGGTGTTACCGGTTGGCGCAGAGCCTAATAATAGGCCTAGCTTAAGTCTCTGAATTTATAAGCTTTTGTATGTGCGTCATGGAGTTGGTCGGCTTTTATACAGTCGTTAAAAAGGCCTATAAAAATTGGTTTTTAACGTTGACGCAGCTAGGCTTGATCAGTATCATGCGCACCTCATCTGGCAGAGAGCTTGCCGGTGATATGTCGGGGTATAGCGCAGTCTGGTAGCGCGCCTGCTTTGGGAGCAGGATGTCGGGAGTTCGAATCTCTCTACCCCGACCATTTTTTTGCCTTATGTTATTGCATGCGGCCGTAGGTGTTTATGGTGGGCGTAGCTCAGTAGGTAGAGCGCAGGATTGTGATTCCTGTGGTCGCGGGTTCGATCCCCGTCGCTCACCCCATATTTAAAAAGGCCTGTAGATAACTGCAGGCCTTTTTATTATGTATCGATTTTTCAGTGATACATAAAGCGTTTCTGGCAGTGTCTGCTGTTTAAAGACTTATCGAGTTAGGTGTCCGAGTTAGATATCATAGCCCAGCTGGATAAGTTGTAGTGGCGATAGATAGAGGCCTTAATAACAGGCTTTACTTATCGTTCAAAAGCTTATGCCTCGTTAGCTCAACTGGATAGAGCATCGCCCTTCTAAGGCGAGGGTTGCAGGTTCGAGTCCTGCACGGGGTACCATTTTTTATTTAAACCTTATGCTTTAGGTTTAATGTCTTTTTAATCAGTATTTCTTCTTGGTTTTTTGCTTAGTAACGTGAGTTTGTAGAAATCTCGCCCTAGGCGGTATATCCAGCCCCTGTTATCCCAAACAATATTGATATCCTCTCGCAGATAGTGCTGCAACCGGCTTAAGCTGTAGCTAGTCCTATAAATGCAAACTCCGTCGGCGCTACAGCTATCACGTCTCTGCAAAATTGACTATGATAGCCATACCTATCAGCCAGTAGAGTCTAGCGTTATGCAGGAAGAATCAGTCGTTTACGGTTGTATTAAAGATACCGTTTATTCGGATGAGTCCGGCCAGTTTCACTTACACAGAACCACTAACCAGCAGGTAATGCAGCAGTTACCCAGTATAGAAGACTGGCCCTTGCTGAGTCGCGAAATGTTTTCTATGCCTGAATTGGCAGCCGACCTAGAGGGTAGTAACACCAATGTGGTGCATTTTGGCACCTCTTATAAAGCGGTAGAGCATGAGTGGGAGCAGTGGATAGGTAAATTTGAGGCCATGTTAAAACAAATGTATTGGGTGAGTGCCACTGTGCACTTAGATACTGAGCTTAATGGCCGCCATACCTTTATTTGGGAGTCAGAGGACGAATACCACCTGCCTAATAGCGATGATTTATCGGTGCGCTGCGAGTGGAGCCGAGAGTCTCTGATTTTTTAATTATTATTTAATGAGTTGTTATGATTTCTGTTTTTAAATCCGGTCACAAGCGCACCATGTTCTTGGCCATACTGGCAACACTCACCTTTGTGGGGGCTGCTATTTTTATGTTTGATGTAGACAAAAAAGAACTGCTAGAGTTTTTTGTGGTCTCTGTATTTGGCTTAGGTATTGTTATTTTGGCGGCCCTAGGCTTAACGGCCATTAGGATATTAATTCGCCGATTTTTTTAAATTCCTCATTTTTCAACCATGATAAGCAAGGTACTGACGATGAAAAAATTCCAGGTTGTTGGATTGTTAAGTTGTTTGCTGGCCAGTGCAATGGCTAATAGCCAGCCTAGTGAGAATGCCGCCCTGTGGCAGCAGGCTCTCACCGGCGAGCATCGCACACCAGCGTATATGCAGCGCGATCAGTATCGCCACCCCAAGGCTACGCTGACCTTTTTTGGTGTTAGCCCTAGCTCTACCGTGGTTGAAATTTGGCCCGGTGGCGGTTGGTATACCGAGATTTTAGCGCCGTTGCTGCGTGACCACGGCACCTTGTATGCCGCACATTTTACTGCCGATTCTGAGGTTTCTTTCTTTCGCAATAGCCGTCGTGATTTTGAGGCCAAACTCAGTGCCAAGCCCGCTATCTATGACAAGGTGGTGACGACTAGTTTGATGCCGCCGGAACAGCTAAGTATTGCGCCAGCGGCTAGTGCCGATGCGGTATTAACCTTTCGCAATGTCCATAACTGGGTGAAGTCTGGCAGTGCCGAGGCGGTGTTTGTCGCTATGTATCAAGCGCTAAAGCCAGGAGGCGTATTAGGTGTGGTTGAGCACAGGGCTAAACCGGGTACTAGCGAGGCCAACATGGCGACTTCAGGCTATGTGACTGAGGCCAGGGTTAAGGCGTTAGCGCAGCAGGCGGGCTTTGTGTTTGTGGCTAGCAGCGAGCTTAATGCCAACTCTAAAGACAGTACCAGTCACCCCGCGGGAGTGTGGACGTTGCCGCCTTCGCTGCGCTTAGGTGATGAGCGGCAAGCGCATTACCTAGCTATAGGCGAGAGTGATCGTATGACCTTAAAATTCATTAAGCCGCAATAGTATGTCTGACGTTGTAGAGGTTCCCTATCAACAGCTCTCTGAGCATGCCTTACAGGGCTTGATAGAAGAGTTTATCAATCGCGAAGGCACTGATTACGGTGCGCAGGAATACAGCCTAGAAGGCAAGGTTGCCCAAGTGCATCAGGCCCTGCAGGTTGGCAGGGCAGTGATCGTGTTTGATCCTGTGCTGGAGAGCTGCACGTTGTTGTCTAAAACTTAATGACTCGGGCTAATTCATGATTGGCGCGGTTGTTATTGCCAGTTATAACATGGGTCGTTGCGAGAAATAGGACATAGTGTATGTACGATGAGGCTGAGCTGCTGGATACCAGCGGCCTAATGTGTCCAGAGCCGGTAATGATGTTGCACGGTGCAGTGCGTGATTGTGCTGTGGGTGGCGTCATCAAGGTGATAGCCACCGACCCCTCTACCCAGCGTGATATCCCCAAATTTTGCAGTTTTTTAGGCCACGAGCTGCTGGAACAGCAGCAGTCGGATAAGTGCTATATCTACTGGATACGCAAGCAAGAGGCCTAGCTCTTTCTATGAGTTCATGGGTCTATTGGACGATGATGCCATAGGGTCAGGGATCTAGCAGTAACGCTATGGCAGCCAAAGCATCTGGGTCTTCCGCTTTAATTTGATTGGCAATATGGTGCTGAAAAAAATAGCGAAAATCGGGGTTATTTGAGGCAGGGTAGAGGCAGCGTGCGCCGGTTAATATGGGTGTTTCCTCAATTAAGTCTTCATTAATAATCATAGCCTCTAAATGGCCGTCGCCATACAGCCGCCAGCTCAGTACATCGGTGAGCACTAGGTGGTTGGCACTGTGGCAATTAAGCATGGCATGGGTGCCTATATTGTCGGGTATTTCCTGAATAACACTGTTGGGGTTGCCGTCCAAGCCGCCAAAATACTCGGCTGCGCTAGTTAGTTCTAAAACCTTGTGTTGCGGTGGCTCATCAAACATATCTTCCGTGGCGGGGTTGTAATAGCCTTGCCATTGGCCGTAGTACTCATCATTAAGCGCCGTACAGGAGGTTACCTTATCCATCCAAGGGATAATGGCGGTGACATCGCCATTATCTTGCAGCGCCCAGCATAAGATTCTCATGCTGTAGTACTTGTGTTGATGGCTGTGTTTGTTGGAGTAGAGTATAGAGAGCTTGTCCGTTTCGGCAGCGAGGCGTACCCAGCTATCTGACTTTTGAGCTTGCTGTTGAAAATCGGAAAGCTGTATCACATTACCGACTCTTGGCGCAGACGGTTTCATAAGCGACCCCCGTTTGTTGCCAGCACCATAGGCGATGCTTTCGCCATTAATGCTTAAGACTAAACCCAGTATAGTTAGTTCATAGCGGCTAGCCAGTGCGGAAGCACTATTATTTACCCCTAGGCTTAGGCTGACCATGTCTAATAAATGGCTAATAACATGATAGAATAAGCTTTTTTTGTGGCGGTAGGCGTGGCGCGGTGTTAGCAGAATTAATAGAATTATTTGATCGTTGCTTTTTTCAAAGCTGTAACACGCGCTTAGTGAAGGGCGGGGTAGAGCCTTTGTATAGCCCTGCCGATAAGCGCTGCGATTATCACCGTATTATATTTGCGCACGGTTTTTTTAGCAGTGCCTTACATGAAATAGCACACTGGTGTTTGGCTGGTGAGCAGCGGCGCAAGCAAATAGACTACGGCTACTGGTATGCCGAAGATGGCCGCAGTGCCCAGCAGCAAACAATCTTTGAGACTGTAGAGGTTAAACCGCAGGCTATAGAGTGGATGTTTAGCGTAGCTAGCGCGCAAAAATTTTCACTAAGCATTGATAATTTAAATGGCGAGTACACAGACCCGTTACCGTTTAAGCAAGCAGTGTTAGCCCAGGTGAAAAATTATTGCGAGCAGGGTCTACCGCAACGTGCAGCGCTATTTCAACAGCAGTTAATCGTGCACTTTAATCCAGCTTATCAACTCTCGGCTGATCACTTTTCTTTGGATAGGTTATAAAAAACTATCGTGCTAACTATTGTTGCAGATGAAAACATCCCTTATGCGGATGAATATTTTTCTCATATGGGTACTATCCAAAAGGTGAAAGGCCGCAGCCTGTGTGCTGAACAAGTCGCCAATGCCGATATAGTCTTGGTGCGTTCGGTAAGCCAAGTTGATGAGGCGCTGCTAAAAAACTCGCCGGTGAAGTTTGTTGGCACCGCCACCATAGGTGTAGATCATTTAGATACTGCGTATTTAGAGCGTCAGCATATAGCTTGGGCTAATGCGCCAGCGTGCAATGCCCATTCCGTGGTTGATTATGTGTTTTCCTGCTTTAGCCAGTTTGACGGCCTGTGGCAAAAGTTATTGGCCGATAGTTGCGTGGGTATTATAGGCCTGGGCAATGTCGGTAGCCGTTTACAGCAGCGGCTTACGGCCTTAGGTGTTAGCACCAAAGCTTATGATCCTCTTTTATCAGATCCATCAGGTGATGCCTTATACCCACTAGCGGAGGTGTTGGCCTGCGATGTTATTTGCATGCATGCACCCCTGACCACCAGCGGGCCTTACCCCAGCCGTCACATGATAGGGCTGGCCGAGTTACAGCAACTCAACCCCGATGCGCTATTGATTAACGCCGGCAGAGGCGCGGTAATAGACAATCAACAGTTATTCGCTTTTTTACAGCAGCGGCCTGAGCAGCGAGTCGTGTTAGATGTGTGGGAAAACGAACCGCAAATAGAGCTGGCTTTGTTGCCCTTTATTAACATCGCAACCCCGCACATAGCCGGATATAGCCTAGACGGAAAACGTTTAGGCACGGCCATGGTGTATCAGGCTTGCTGCCAAGCTTTAGGCGTGGCTCCGCAATCGCTAAGCCAGAGTCAGGCTTTAATGCCTATTACTATACCTGCTCAGCTATCGGCGGTAGCAGGGCTGAGCCATGCCATTAAACAGGTTTACGATGTCAGTGGCGACGATGCACGTTTTCGCGAGGCTATGAATAGCGCCTCAGGCGATGCGTTATTAGCGGCAAAACGTTTTGATGACTTGCGTAAAAATTATCCCGAGCGTCGAGAGTTTTCCTGTTATCACATTGCCAATAGCGAGCAATTAAACCCACAATTACAGCGCTGCTTATTAGCCAGCGGTTTTACTTTGGCGGTAAGTTAATAAAATGGAAAGAGTTATAGCGGCTATCGCGCAAGGTTTAAGCGAGACTAATAAGCAAGCGCCGCAGTCGCGGCGTTTGTTTCATGGCCGTGGCCATTGCTATCCAGGTTTGGAAGCCATTAATGTCGATTTTCATCCGGGCATACTACTGATTACCTTGTATCAAGCGCCGGCAGAGCAGGGCTATCAGCAGCTGGTGGATTATCTTGTCGATGAGCCTAATGATTTGTGTGTGGTGGTACAACGTCGCTATCTGGCCCAGTCGCCCTCTGAAATAATAAAAGGCGTGTTGCCTGAGGATTGCTATGCGGCTACCGATGATATGCGCTTTGCGCTGAATATCGCGGGCAATCAAAATATTGGTTATTTTTTGGATATGCAGACCATTCATCAATGGTTGCGTGATCATGCGCAGGGCGTATCGGTGCTGAATTTATTTTCCTATACCTGCGCTTTTTCGGTGGCTGCGTTAAAAGGTGGTGCTCGTGCCGTGGTGAATGTGGATATGAGTAGCGGTGTGCTAAAAACTGGCCAAAAAAATCATCAGCTCAATAACTTAGATAGCCGTGCCAGTCGCTTTATGAAACTGGATATACTTAAATCTTGGGGGCGCATTAAAAAGCCCGCTCCCTATGACTTAGTGGTCATCGATCCGCCCAGCAATCAGCGTGGCAGCTTTGTGGCCGAGCAGGATTATGGCAAGGTGCTGCGGCGTATTCCGCAGTTATTGGGCGAGCAGGGGCAGGTGCTAGCTTGTTTAAATGCACCGCATTTGGCCACTGACTTTTTGCTGGAGTTAATGGCGCAGGAGTGCCCCGGTTGCACGTTGCTACAGCGCTTTGCGGCCTCGGAAGATTTCCCTGAGGCTGACCCGAATTGCTCATTAAAAGTGATGCTATTTAGTTATCAGCGCCAGCCTTAACTAATAATCTTAAGCAAGCAGGGCGGAAACTTGCTGCTCTATTAAAATAGAGGAGCCGCTGGCCAAGGCTTTGCGTAGCAAATTAATATTGCGATGGGATTCACTCATAACAGAGGCGGGCAGTTTATCGTCCTGCTCTGTTATGGTCATTGCTGAGCTACTAGTGCGAGTGGATAATAGAAGAAAGCCTTTTTCGCTGAGCACGGCTTGGTCTAAGGCCTCTTGCTTAATACAGCTGCTGTAGAGTATATAGCCGCTGTCAGCCAGCCACAGCATGGCGCTTAAGGCCGATAAATAGCGCTCGCTGTAGAGGCCAAATTCATCTTGCTCTACTGAGCCGCTAATCTCGTCGACATACAACACCGTTTTATTGGGGAAACTGTTATAAAGATGGATAAAAATTTTAGCGACATCTTTGTAAAAATCATCAATATGTAAGTCAGTCATAGCAATTATCGTTAGTGCTTAGTCGCGGTGCGGCTAAGCTGTTGGTTGCGGTGGCAATAGTTTACCCTAAATACAATAGCGCCTTAATAGGGCTGCTTTGATTAAAGAGCATAAAAGGAGGGTTGGTTCATGACCAAGATAACTAAGAGTGAGCAGCAGTGGCGCGAGCAGTTGAGCGAGCAAGACTTTGCAATATGCCGCCTGAAAGGCACGGAGCGTGCATTCACTGGCGAATATAACGATAACAAGGCGCAAGGTATCTATCGCTGCAAGTGCTGTGGTGAGCCTTTGTTTATCTCATCCAGCAAGTATGACTCAGGTTCAGGCTGGCCCAGCTTTTACCAGCCAGTGGCTAGCGAGCAGGTTTTGGAAGATCGCGATAGCAGCCATGGCATGTTGCGGGTAGAGGTGATGTGCAAAGCTTGTGAGGCGCATTTAGGCCATGTCTTTACTGATGGCCCCGAACCTACTGGCCTGCGTTATTGTGTTAATTCTGCTTCTTTACGTTTTGAGCCGCAGGACGAATAAATGCGCGATTTTGACGATATTTATCAACAGGTGCTTAAACGTTTTGGCAGTGACAAGGCGCTACAGGCTTTTTTAATCGAGCCTTTATCTGAGCAAGAATTAATCGCTGCCGATGATAAATTTTACTTGTCGACTATGAGCAGGCGAATTTTTAGAGCGGGTTTAAAGCACAGCTTAGTGGATGCCAAATGGCCAGCGTTTGAGCAGGCCTTTTTTAATTTCTCACCCCTGCGTGTCGCTATGATGAGCGACGAAGAGTTGGATGTACTGATGGGGAATAAGGCCATTATTAGGCACTGGGGTAAAATTAAAGCGGTGCGGGTTAATGCCGGGCTGGTTTATGAGCTTTCCGAGCAGCACCAAGGCTTCGGCCGCTGGTTGGCGCAGTGGCCAGTGGACGATATTGTAGGCTTGTGGCTGTTGTTAAAAAAACAGGGTGCACAGCTGGGCGGTAATTCATCCCCTTCATTTTTACGTATGGTGGGCAAAGATACCTTTGTGTTATCAGCCGATGTGATAGCTGCGTTGATTTCGCAAGATATAGTCGATAAGACGCCTACTAGTCAAAAAGACTTACGCAGTGTGCAGCAGGCTTTTAATGGTTGGCGGCAGCAGAGTGGCTGGCCGCTGTGTAAGCTAAGTCGTTTGTTAGCTATGACGGTGAATTATTAAGGGAGAGTCGCTAGGGGGTAGTCGCTAGTCGCTAGTAAAAAAGCGCTGGACACCGGCCTGCGCCGGTGTGACGATTTTGTAGACTGTAGACTGTAGACTGGCTCAGTCATAAATCGCATTTTTCTTCCAGGTGGTGTCATCTTCGGTGGCGTTGTCCCATTCTTCCGCGACTTCTTGCATATGCTCGTCTTGAGTTAAGGCTTGTTGCTCTAACTCAGTGATTTGTTGTTTGTAGGCGGCTATTTGTTGTGCATATTGGCCGCTGCCATTTTCTTTAGTGAGCTTGTCGATAATCATGTGTATGTAATGTATGGCTAAGCGGGGTTTTTTCCTGCTTACCGCATCGTTCACGCCGCTAATTAATACATCTAAGCTGGTGCGGATAATGAGGTTACGTACTTGTTGGGCATAGGCCTTGGCTTGTTCGTTGGATAATTGTTTGCTTTTGTTGAGCTTACCTATAAAACCGTGCAGGCTTTTTAGTAATTTTTGTATTTCTTTGATTTGTGCAGGGTCAGTTAATTGCACCGCCGTGTTGTTATCAGGCTGATTTTTAATGGTCTGTATTTGCTGGTCCACCGTATTCAAATTTTTACTGTAGGTGGTGTTTTTAGGGGCCACTGATTTGAGCTGTTTATAAACCTCTAGCAGGCACTGGCAAACGAGTAGGCGCAGGTCTTTGTTTAAAAAGCCTTCGGGGAAACCCTCTAGCATATGTTGGAAGTTACGAGCCCGGCTTTTTAGCGCAGCTTCTAGGCGGCGTTTTTCTTTATTATTTTTTTCTATGGTCTGCATCATAATAGCGACGGCGACCAGTACGGCCAACAGTATCGCTACAAGACCAATGATAATCGTGGTGGACATAAGGTTCTCACAAGGGTGAACTAATGTTGCTTCTGGCTCTTGTTGTTAGTTTAGCGCCTTTTGCTTACTATTTAAGCCTCTAATTTCAAAATGTGAGGTTTTTTTTCATCTGCTCTTGACCTTTAGCCCCAACATCCATAATATGCGCGCCTCTTCAGCAGCAATGCTGGGATTGCTTACTTAGTCCCCATCGTCTAGAGGCCTAGGACACCGCCCTTTCACGGCGGTAACAGGGGTTCGAACCCCCTTGGGGACGCCATTTTAAGCCTGTAAAATTAGTTGCTTAGCAGCGTTTTCAGATTTTGCAGGCAGTCTTGCATAGCGTTATTGTGCAGGTCAAAGAAGTCAGGGCAGCATGCGACCCTCTTTAGGGGTGTTGTTGTAAGTACAGACCTAGGGGAGTCCTGCGTACCCCTAGACCTTTTTGCGGATGTAGCTCAGTGGTAGAGCATCTCGTTGCCAACGAGAATGTCGTCGGTTCGACCCCGATCATCCGCTCCATTTTTACTTCTCTATGTCAGATATCCCTTTAGCGCTACTTAGTTGCGCTCTTAGCTACAGCATTAGTGCAGCTTTAATACCTGTGCTTTAGCTTCTTGGAAGCTCAGTGGTGTATCATTGTCGTGAGCTTCATGTAGTAGTTCATCTATACGCTGATAGTCGCTAAGCTCGTCATCACCCAGATAGTGCATGCAGTTGCCGCCTAATAGCCACAAAATATCGCGGTTTAGTGCCGGTGTCAGCATGGGGTAATTGGCGATAATATTCTCTATTAGTTGTTGGCCTTTTTCATAGAGAGCTTCGTCGTTTAAACTATTGTTAGCCAGTTGTTCTAAGTTGTTAATGAAGTTTTGCTCGCTCTCACTGAGCTCATTATTACAAAAGGGCGGCAGTACGGCACAGTATTTATAGAGTGTGCTAAATAAATTTTTTATAATTAAGCTATTTTCTGGCATAAAGAGTGTCCACGTTTAGCAGGGCGCTGGTATTTTAAAGAGTGAATAAATTGATATGACTTTGGCGCTAAGCATCAAGCAATTAAGCAAGACCTATAATAATGGCTTTCAGGCCTTAAAGGGAATTGATTTCGAGGTAAAGCAGGGCGATTTCTTTGCCTTGCTAGGTCCCAACGGTGCAGGCAAATCGACTACCATAGGCATTATTTGTTCGCTGGTTAATAAAACTGCAGGGCAGGTTGAGGTGTTTGGGCACGACATTGATCATGATTTCCCCATGGCCAAAAAGCAGCTAGGGGTCGTGCCGCAGGAGTTTAATTTTAATAACTTTGATAAACCTTTGGATATATTAATTCATCAGGCCGGTTATTACGGTATTCCCCGAAAAAAGGCGCTAGAGCGCAGTGAGTTTTATCTTAAGAAGTTAGGGCTTTGGGATAAGCGTGATACCCCTTCCCGCACCCTTTCTGGCGGCATGAAGCGTCGGTTAATGATAGCCAGAGCCTTAATTCATGAGCCTAAACTGCTTATTTTAGATGAACCCACCGCCGGAGTGGATATAGAAATGCGCCGCTCTATGTGGACCTTTTTGCAAGAGCTTAACGCCCAAGGCACCACTATTATTTTGACCACCCATTATTTGGAAGAGGCCGAAAGCCTCTGTAAAAATATTGCCATTATCAACCACGGGGTAATTGCGGAAAACACCAGTATGCGCACCCTGTTACAGACACTACATAAAATGGTGTTTGTTATAGATGTTAAAGCGCCGCTGCAGCAGGCGCCTAAGCTGGTCGGGTTTGACTGTGTATTGGTTGATAGCCAGTGTATAGAGGTGGAAGTACAGCAGTCACAGTCCTTGAACGCCTTGTTTGCTCAGTTAAACGAGCAGCAGATAGAAGTATCGAGTTTACGTAATAAAACCAATCGCCTAGAAGAGTTGTTTGTTGACTTGGTTAATAAACCTGCAGCCTAGTGGCGCAAATATTGACGAATACTAAAATTAGAGAAAAAGAGAGAGTATGAATTTTACCGAGCAGTGGATAGCGTTTAGCACCATATTAGGCCGTGAAATTAAGCGCTTTATGCGTATCTGGTTACAAACTTTATTGCCACCGGTGATTACCATTACGCTGTATTTTATTATTTTCGGCAATTTAATCGGCAGCCGTATAGGCGAGATGGGCGGCTATAGCTATATGGAGTTTGTCGTACCGGGTTTGATTATGATGGCGGTGATTACCAACTCCTATTCTAATGTGGTGTCGTCATTTTACGGTGCTAAATTTCAACGTTTTGTTGAAGAACTGTTGGTATCACCCACGCCTAATTATATTGTGTTATGGGGGGTAGTGATGGGCGGGGTATGTCGAGGCCTGCTGGTCGGATTGGTGGTGACGCTAGTGGCCACCTTTTTTACTGACTTACGTGTGGATAGCCCGCTGTTAACGATTATCATCGTGCTAATGACCGCTATACTGTTTTCATTGGCAGGATTTATCAATGCGATTTTTGCTAATAGCTTTGATGATATTTCAATAGTGCCTACGTTTATATTGACGCCTTTAATCTATTTGGGCGGGGTATTTTACTCTACCGAATTATTGCCTGAATTTTGGGCTGGGGTGAGTCAGCTCAACCCTATGTTATATATCGTGAATGCCTTTAGACATGGTGTTTTAGGCGCGTCAGATATTAATATTAGCGTGGCCTTAATGATAGTCGCCGGTTTTACCGTGTTGGCTTATGCTTATGCCATGCATTTACTGAATAGTGGTAAACGTTTGCGCCAGTAGTGGTTAATTAATAGCTAGAGATAAAAGATGAAGTTTGAAGAAGGACTATCCCTGGGTGCTGAAGTTGAGTATGTCAGCACATATTCTCCCCAGTTATTGTTCCCCATATCACGGCAGCAGACCCGCGAAAATTTGGGTATAGATAATAATCGGCTGCCGTTTAAGGGCGAAGATATATGGAATGCCTATGAGCTTTCGTGGCTAAACCCTAAAGGTTTACCGCAGGTGGCGGTAGCCGCTTGTTACTTTCCCTGTGATTCTGTTGCCATCATAGAGTCAAAATCTTTTAAGCTGTACCTCAACTCTTTTAATCAATCCACCTTTACCAGCCTGCAGCAGGTGCAAGCCTGTATGGCTGAGGACCTGTCTAAAGCGTGTGGTGGCGAGGTGAGGGTGGAGTTGTTGTCACCCCAGCAATGGCATTTCAGTCAAGCTGACCCTTATCCTGACCCTGCGCTTGAATGGGTCACCATCGATCAGCAGGATATTAGCACCAGTGCTTACCATACCGACAAATCCTTGTTGATTGCGGGTACTGGTGAGCAGGTAGAGGAGCATCTACAAAGCCACTTATTGCGCTCGCTGTGCCCGGTAACCGGCCAGCCCGACTGGGGTAGTCTGCAAATTAGCTACCGTGGTCAGCAAATTAATCACCAAGGCTTGCTGCGCTATATCGTCAGCTTCCGCGAGCATCAGGAGTTTCACGAACAATGTGTGGAGCGTATATTTACCGATTTGATGGCCAGCTACCTATTGGACGAGCTGAGCGTGTATGCTCGCTATGTACGTCGAGGCGGCTTGGATATTAACCCTTATCGTAGTACTGCCGATAAACCCATAGCAAATGCCCGGCTTTTTAGACAGTAAGGCTAATAATTGGATTATTTTAGCCCTCTTGGGCTAGGGTGGCAGTTTGGCTATAGCCAAAAAAGCCTATCTATACCATACTCTTACAAATAATAAATCGGTAACAATCATAGAGTTAGCGTGATTCTTATCAATAATAATTTAATCCCCCCCGAACATAGTCGGATATTTAGATGCCAGAATCGAATTTAGCCTTATATATGGCCAGTGAGCTAGCCGCGCTGTTGCTGGTAGTGACCATTTTTTTGTTGGTGCATGTAGGCAAGTTAAAAAAGCTGATAGGTAAATTTGAAGAGAAGGTCCAAGACCTACGCCAATCGGTAGCTAGCGCTAAGAAAGGTGCTGCCGAATTGGCCGCAAAACTGATTGACGCGCAAAAAATAAAACCCAAAGCGTATATGGACTATCTGGATGCGCAGATAGAAGATACCCGCGAACACCACAGTAGCCTTAAACCCGACCGCGACATAGTGCTAGATATTAGTGCCGATTCGCCATTGGACCGCCAGGCAGCAGCTTTGCGTCATGCGTTTCTTATCGCCGAGAAAGAGGCTGATTATTCAGGCGAGGGGGATAACTCTGACTGGCAGGTGCTGCAAAGTAAGTTCCAGCAAATTATACAGTTTTACGAACAGGCAGCTGAGCCTGAGCAGCCGCCGCAAACAGACGCTAGTGCTGGCAATGAAGAAGAAGTCCTTAATCTTAAAAAACGTATAGAGAACCTAGAGCGCTTCAAAAAATTATTTTTTGATATGGAGTCTAAGTGGAGCTCGGCGAAGAAAGAGGCGCAAAGCTACCAAGAACAATTACTGGCCATGGGTACAGAGTTGGGCGCAGGCGGAGAATTTGAAGGCCTGCTCAACAAATATGCTGGCAGCTATGGCCAAATCGACAGCATGATAGAGCAGGGCGGTGGCGCAAGAACTACTGCTGACGTTGATGCCCGCACCACCGGTGATAATCGTACCATTATCGCCAATCAAGAGGAGATGATACGACTGCGTAACATGGCGGTTGATCAGCATAAAGTTATCACCGGCTTGCAAAACCAGCTGGCTGGTGCCTCATCTCCAGAAGAGCAGCAGGCGGTTATGGATGGTTTGTGTGAGCAGCTAGAGCGTCAAGATCGCTTTATGAAAGAGGCGGAAACTTGTGCCCAGGTATTAGAAGATGAACTCAATCGTATGATGGATGAGAATCAGGGCCTACGTGCGGCTGCGGAGAAAGGTGGCTCTAGTGAGGATCTTCAGCAGCTGGAAAGTTTAGTGGCCGAGCTCACCGACAGCAGTCGCGATATGCTAAAAACCATTGCTGCGTTGGAAGATGAAAACAACTTGTTGCAACAGAAAATTGTCGACGTTGCCGCAGGCGCTGCTGCCTCCGCAGGAGGTGCTGAAGTCGAAGCCTTAAATATAAAGCTGCAAGAAACTCAGCAGGAATTACTTAACCTACAGACCCAGCATATAGAATTAGAAGAGCGTTATTTAGAATTGAAAATGGAAAGTATGTAGGGCGACGGCAGTCACTAGTGATCAGTCGTTAGTAAATAGTCGCTAGAAAAAGCCAGTCCGGTTTGGGCTGGCTTTTTTATTTGTGAAAAGATTACTGATCACGGTTGACAGAAGAACGTGCTGAGGCAAAATGCTTACAGCTTGGGTTCGTTACCCAATAATCCTTTCTATATGTTTCAGCAGTGCAAAGTCGCGTTCGCTTACGCCATCCACTTCATGGGTGGTTAAAAATATATCTACCGTGCGATAGACATTGGCCCATTCGGGATGGTGATTGGCTTTTTCAGCCAGTATGGCAATTTGGGTGATAAAACCCATGGCGTGGATGAAGTCTTCAAACGTTAAGCGCCGGTAGAGTTTGCCGCCTTGTAGTTGCCAGTTGGGGTAGGCGCTTAGTTGCTTTAGGATTTGTTCGTCACTCAGTTTGCTAATGGTCATGGGGCTTGTCCTGTATTTGTATTTAGCGTTTGACTAAGACTAGGCCGCTTTCTATATGATCGGTATAAGGAAACTGATCAAAAATGGCGAACTGCGCTATATCGTGAGTGAGGCTAAGCTGTTTCATATTATCGTGCAAGGTGTTGGGGTTGCAGGAAATATAAATAATACGCGAGTACTGGCTAATCAGTTTAATGGTATTGTCATCCAGGCCCGCCCTAGGTGGATCGACTAACACGGTGCTGATATTGTAGCTGGCCAAGTCTATATCCGCTAAGCGACGGTATTCACGCTCGCCCATTAAGGCGCTGGAAAATTCCTCGCTGGACATGCGGGCAATTTTTATATTGTTGATGTTATTGAGTTTAAAATTATATTCCGCAGAGCGTACCGAGGTTTTAGCGATTTCTGTGGCCAGCACCTTGTCAAAATTTTGTGCTAGCACAGCGGTAAAATTACCATTGCCGCAGTATAGCTCCAGCAAGTCGCCGGGGCTGTTTTGGCTGTGCTGCAGCGCCCAGCCCAACATTTTTTCATTCACTTTGGCGTTGGGCTGGGTGAAGCCACTTTCCACCTGTTGAAAGTGAAAGCGTTGGCCGCTCACGTCTAAGGTTTCAGTGATGTAGTCATCTTTTAATACCAGCTTTTGTTTTTTGCTGCGGCCTATAATACCGGCGCCCAATTGCTGCTGTAAAAGCTCGGCGGCGCTTTGCCAGGCTTCATCTAACTTTTTATGGTAAATCAGAGTGATTAAGGCCTGGCCGCTGAGGGTGGTTAAAAATTCAACTTGAAATAGGCGCTTGCGTAGCAGCGGCTCCGCTTTGATGGCAGCCATTAGCTCTGGCATCAGCTGGTTTATGGTTTTAGAGCCTATGGGGAAGTCACTAATAAACTGCGGCTGTTTGGGTGTTTCTTTTTTAAACATCGCATAGTGGCTATGCTCGCCTTTATGCCAAATTTTAAATTCGGCACGCATTCTAAAATGCAGCGGTGGCGAGGGGTAAACCTCTAAGGCTGGCGGAGTAAATTCGCTGAATAATTGGCTGACGCGCTGGGCTTTGGCGTCCAGCTGCTGTTGGTAGTTGTCGGGATTTATATTGCTAAGAGGCATGGGCAGATCACGGTAAGAGAGCAAGGTAAGAAAGCAGGGTAATAAAATCAGCAACCATTATAGTGAAATTGTGCGGCCAGTGTTACCGCTAGCGGGTGATTACGTTATAGTGAGCTATTATTTTTTTAGCCAGATTGATTTTTGAATAATAAGAGAGGGTGTATGCGTGTTTTGGTGACGGGTGGTGCGGGTTATATAGGCAGCCACACCTGCATAGAGTTGCTAAACGAAGGCCACGAGGTGGTAGTGGTTGATAATTTTAGCAATAGCCAAATGGAGTCTATACGCAGAGTTGAGCAGATTACCGGTAAGAGCATTACCTTTTATCAATTGGATATCTGTGATGTTAAAGCGCTTAATCAGGTATTTGCTGATCACCAGATCACAGCCGTTATCCATTTTGCCGGTTTAAAGGCCGTAGGTGAGTCGGTAGCCAAGCCATTGTGGTATTACCACAATAACGTACACGGCACGCTGTGCCTGCTAGAGGTAATGCAAGAGCATCAGGTGTTCAACTTGGTGTTTAGCTCCTCAGCCACCGTATATGGCGACCCTGCTAGTGTGCCTATAGACGAGAGCTTCCCTTTATCTGCCACCAACCCCTACGGCCGCTCTAAGCTGATGATAGAAGAGATACTGGGCGACCTCTATGTGGCCGACCAGCGCTGGAATCTAATTATGCTGCGCTATTTTAATCCGGTAGGCGCTCACGAAAGCGGCTTAATCGGCGAAGACCCCAACGGCATCCCCAATAACCTTATGCCTTTTATCTCGCAAGTGGCAGTAGGCAAGTTGGATTGCCTGTCGGTGTTTGGTGATGATTACAATACGGTGGATGGCACCGGTGTGCGTGATTATATCCATGTAGTAGATTTGGCTAAGGGCCATATTAAAGCGCTAGATAAACTCAAGCAGCAACCCGGAGCGGTGGCTTATAACTTGGGTACCGGTCAGGGCTACTCAGTGCTACAAATGATTGCCGCCTTTGAGCAAACCTCAGGTAAAACCGTTAGTTATAAAGTTGTGGCTAGGCGCCCCGGCGATGTCGCCAGTTGCTACGCCAACCCCGCTATCGCTTTGCAAGCGTTAGGCTGGCAGGCAGAGTTGGGCATAGAGGCCATGACTAGGGATACCTGGCACTGGCAGAGCCAAAACCCCAACGGCTATGACCTGTAGCAATAAGTAGTGGCGATTTGTAGCTAATATTGATTAGAGGCAGTTATCAGGCTTGGGTAGGCCAGCGATTTTGCTGGCCAACTTGGCGGGGCTGCCGGGGAACAGTTGTAATAAATACAGGCTTTTGCCCTTGTCTGCCCCTAAGTGCAGGCCTACATATTTAACCAAAGGGCGCATGGCCGGTGAGAGTTGAAACTCTTGGTAAAACTGTCTAAGTAGTTTGATCACTTGCCAGTGCTGCTCACTAAGCACTATGCCTTCCGCTGCGGCTAACTCGCTGGCCACGCTCTCATCCCAATCGTTAAGATTGAGCAAAAACCCTTCTTTGTCGACCGCTGCCATTAAAACCAACTGATGCTTTTGGGGTGTTTGACGCATAGCGCAACAAATCCCGTATCGTCGCTGCTTTGAAAGGCTGCACTCAATTTATCAACTAAGCCACGGGCGGCCACATCGGCTGCCAGCACATGGGGCTGTATCGCCAGAGCGGCGAGCTGCTGTTGCTGCTGTGGCTTGAGGCTGCACAGCGCTAACACGCCATCCTCTATGAAGAGTATGTCATCGCCTTGCTGGCAGCAGCTTAGGCATTCGTCTAGGCAGCTGTGGCTAAGCGGGGATTTATTGATGATGTGTAAGCTGGACATGGCAGACAGGCCTAAAAATTCAATACGGTATCGGCGGCGTCTATCAATGCCGCGATCTGTGTTTGGCTAAGGGCTGTTACCGGTAACAGCAGCGCCTCTGCGCTCAATTGCCGTGGGGCTAAGGCCTCGGCCTGTACATAGATGTTCTCTATGCCATACAGCGGCAGGGCGGCTAAGGCCTTGCCGTGGTTTTTAAGGGCCAGCGCTGCGCTATCCTGTTGGCTGTTTAATTGCCACAGGCCGTCACCTATAAACAATAGGCTGATATCTTGTTCGAAGGCACCAGCGGCTAGGGCGATATCGATGGCTTCGCGAGCTAGGCTGTTGCCGTAGGGTGGCCGGCGGCAGATGATTAATAGGTTTTTACTCATGCGCCAAAACTCACAACGCGATCTGAGAGGGCGCTGGCTTCGATTAACTGCCCTAGTCCAGAAAGCTCAAAGCCAGCCTGCAGATTATGGCTGGGCTGCTCATAGCGTTGGGCTTCGGTTTCGTCCAGCACGCCGCGCTTTAAGGCGCTGGCTATGCAGCTGACCATATCAATACTGTGTTGCTGGGCTAGTTGCTGCCACTGTTGGGGGATGTTGGGTTCATCCTGTGGTGGGGTGATTAGGGCATTACTGGCGTACACGCCATTGTGATAAAAGAACACCCGAAAAATCTCATGGCCTAGCTCTAGCAGCGCTGTTGCAAAGCGCAGTGCTGTGCTCACCGATTGGTCGGAGTAGGGTGCGGCTAATATCACTAAAGAAAATTTCATTACCCTGCCTATTCATTATCACTACTTAAAAGCACGATCTAAAACTACTGGCTAAAAGTACCAGCTAAAAAAAAGCCCTGCTAAAGAGCAGGGCTGTATTCTATAAGCGTTCGCTTAGTCATCGCCACCGAAAATGCCTAAAAGGTGTAGCAGGCTGGTGAAAAGGTTGTAGATGTTAAGGTATAGCGCAACAGTTGCGCGTATATAGTTGGTTTCACCACCGTTTACGATGCGGCTGGTATCAAACAAGATTAAGCCTGACATGATAAGCACTACGGCTGATGATATCGCTAAAGAAAGAGCCGGTACTTGAAAGAACAAGTTAGCTAAGCCAGCGATAACCACAACGACCAAACCTACCATCAAGAAACCGCCCATAAAGGAAAAGTCTTTTCTGGTGGTTAGGGCATAACCTGAAAGGGTAAAGAACACTAATGCGGTGCCTCCTAGCGCTTGCATCACCAAGCTAGGGCCATTGGCCAAGGAGAGGTAATAGTTAAGCATGGGGCCTAAAGCTGCGCCAAGTACGCCAGTAAAGGCGAAGATCATAACCAAACCTTTGCTAGAATCTGCGGTTTTGTGTACAGCAAAAATTAACCCCAAGCCTATCAATGAAAGCATTAATGATGTGCCGCGGCTAATTTCCATAGCCATGGCCACACTGGCGGTCATCGCACTGAAAAGTAAAGTCGCTGAAAGCAGTAGGTAGGTATTGCGCAATACTTTATTGGTAGCTAATACCGATTCTGTGCTCTGAGTTTGTGAGCCAAAAATGGGTTGGTTTTGCATGTATTCGATCTCCGATCAAAAGTCAGTTGCATGGACAGCCCTCATCATAACGCCTTAGGCGTTAAAAGCAAGCCTTAGCCATGCTGTACAAATAAGCGCCAAGCTATTGATTTTTAAAGGCCTTTACAGTTTGGTGGTGCTTAGGCTGTCTGGTCTGTTGGCGCGTGTTAACTATGACTATAAAAGTCACTGGGAGTTCTGTGTGAATAGTGAAATTGTATAGCTAAGCGCCTAAGAGTTAATGCTAGGGGGAAATAGTATTAACTCTTAGATAACAGCAGCTTAGCTTTATATTTTGCAACGTAATAGGAGGCCCATTAGGCGTGGCTGGGCAAGCCTTCGTTACTATCGCCTAGGCTCTCGCTAGTGCTGGGTTCCTCCAAGGGGGCAATTTTAATGTTCAAGAAACCGTAGCTTAGTGCGATCAATGGGTTGATCAAGTTAAAGAAGCAAAAGGGTAGGTAGGCAAAGGTGGCTACACCCAAGGTGCTGGCCATAAACACGCCGCAGGCATTCCAAGGAATTAATGGCGAGGTAATGGTGCCAGAGTCTTCTAAGGTGCGGGACAGGTTAATAGCGGCCAGTTTGCGCTTCTTGTATTCCTCTTTCCACATTTGCCCGGGTAGCACCAAGGATAGATATTGGTCGCCGGTCAGTAGGTTGACGCTCATGCAGGTGGCCATGGTGGTAGCAATTAGAGAGCCGGTAGAGCTGATAAAAACAATCAACAGGTTCATGATTTTTTGTATATAGCCGACTTTTTCCAGCACTCCCGTCATCATCATAGAGCACAGTACCAGCCAGACCATATTAATCATGGAGACCATACCGCCACGGGATAACAGGTCGTTAACCGCCGGGTTGTCGGTGTGTATCTCAAAGCCATCGACCAGCGCTGCCAGTAGGGTTTTGAAAAAATGTAGGGTGTCTAGAGCCGCACCGGGTTGCAGTATGTTGGCAAAGTTAACAATGGCCTCGCTTTGAAACAGTATGGCAAAGACGATGGCGATGATGGTGCCGCCCACTATGGCTAAAAAGGCAGGCACTTTTAGTATCGCCATGGCCAGTAACAAGATGATAGGTAAAAGGTTGTACCAGGCTATGGAAAAGTGATGATCTAGCGTGGCTAGAAAGGCTGCAATTTGCTCTTGGCTACCCGCTTCTAGGGTACTGGTAAGGCCCAGCCCGGTAAAAATGATCAGACATAGCACAAAGCTGGGCACAGAGACCCACATCATATGCTGTATATGGGGGAACAGGCTGCTACCGGCTACGGCGGGGGCTAGGTTGGTGGTTTCAGACAGTGGTGACATTTTGTCACCAAAGTAGGCCCCTGAGATAATAGCCCCGGCGGTAATCTCCGGTGACAGTGCAAAGCCATATGACACGCCGATTAACCCCACGCCTATGGTGGCGGCAGTGGTCCATGAGCTGCCTATGCTTAGCGCCACTAGGGCGCAGATCAAACAGCTTAAGGGATAGAAAAACGTGGGCGATAAGATACTTAGGCCAGCATAGAGCAGGGTAGGTACCGCCCCCGAGAGCATTAGTGCGCCTATTAATGAGCCTATGGATAAAAAGATGAGATTGGGGCCTACGGTGCGCGAGGTGCACTCGACTATGCGCTTTTCTATACTCTCCCATTCCAGACCATTTTTGAGGCCGACGAGGGCGGCGGTAAAACCTATGAGCAGCATGGCCACTTGGGTGGGGCCCGATAGCGAGTCGCCGCCAAATAGCGAAATAGCACCACCTAATAAGATCAGCAGGGCAAAGGTGATAATTAATGTATCAGTTAAACTCAGGGGTTTATTGTTCATCTACTACGCCCAATCTGTTTATTAGGTTAAAACAACCTAGGTTAGTACTTAGCTAACCCAGTTTAACCTTTCTATGGTTAGTGATTATCACCTTGATATGTAAGCTGCTCTTTAAAATACTGCATAAAGATGTAATGCAGATGTGAATAAGATGCTGCAAATTACTTATTTAATAACGAGCTAAGAGCTTGTTGATAGCCTCATAACTTTGCTGCAATGCGCCGACTAGGTTTGAGTATTGCTGTGGGTCTATTTTTGTCGGTACGTTGGATTGTATATTGCGGATAGGGCTTTCAGCATGTTTTTCTATGGCTCTGGCCTGTAACGCCACTGAACACAGGCCTAGGGTGTCGGCGCCACTGGCCAGTTTATGGGCCAGTGCTGCAGATTCGAATAAATCCCCCTGTTGCAGGGCCTCTTGCAATTGCTGGCATAGTTCACGGCTAAGTTGCTGGTAGTCGTTAAGCAGCTTGCTGACTTTGTTTAAGCCTAGGGCATTAATATGTGAGCGCAATAATTGTGAGTCTATAGTGCTAGAGTTGCTAACGGTTATGTCTGCATCATTAACTAAGCTGCAGTCTTTTTGTGCTAGGCCTGCTAATGCCGCCATGAGCTTGTTGGCGGCTATAGGTTTGGCGATCACGTTGTGCATGCCGGCGTCTAAATACTTACGTATCTCATCGGGGTGGACACTAGCGGTGAGGGCGATAATAGGGCTGGTTTGATTCAGTGATTGTCGGTCTTGTTGTATTTGGTTGCACACATCGACGCCGCTAACCCCGCCTAGGTGTACATCCATTAAAATAACATCGTAGCGCTGTTGTTGGCACAGGGCGATGGCGCGTGCACCGGTGCTGGCGATAGTAACCTGGTGACCTTCACGGGCTAGCAAACCCTGTGCTACATCTTGGTTTATTTGCATATCCTCCACTAACAAAATCGCCAAGGGTTGATGTTCTGCGTTAGTGCTTGCGCTATGGCTGAGCGTCAATGGGCTGCTGGCTATGGTTAAGGGCAGCTCAAACCAAAAGTGGCTGCCTTCATCGGCGTGGCTAATAACACCAATTTTACCGTTGATGGATTCCAGCATTTTTTTACTCACTGCCAAGCCCAGGCCGGTGCCGCCGTAGCGGCGCGAAACGGTGTCATCGGCTTGGATAAAACGGTCGAATATGCGTTGCTGCTGTTCTTCGTTTATGCCTATGCCGGTGTCGTCCACAGAAAAATACAGCTGTTGCACACCATCGCCTTGGGAGAGGGCTTTAATGGCTACAGTAACCTCGCCGTTATCGGTAAATTTAATCGCGTTGGCCACTAAGTTGATTAGTGCCTGACGGATATATTGAGCGCAGCCAAAACACGTGTCGTGGACTTTATTGTCTATGTGATAAGAGAGGTAAATGTTTTTCTCGTGGGCGCTGGGGCTAGAGGCGAGGGTAATAGAGCTCAACATATCCTCTAAAGAAAACAGTGTTTGCTCTGGCGTGTGTGCACCTTCTTCTAGTTTGGCAAAATCCAGCACTTCGTTAAGTATGCTTAATAAACCTTCGCTGGAATCGTGTATGGCTTTTAGGTATTTCTTATCCTGAGCATCTAAGTGGGAGCGGTTAAGCAATTGTGCCATGCCCATAATGCCATTGAGTGGCGTTCTTATTTCATGGCTCATGGTGGCTAAAAAACGTGACTTGGCTAAGTTGGCTGCTTCGGCAGTCTCTTTGGCTTTTTGCAGGCTAGCAGTACGCTTTTCTACCCGTAGTTGTAATTGGTCACGATTGTATTTGAGTTGGTTTTTTATTTCTTCACGACGGCGTAGGTCTGAAATAATAGACAGGCGCATATCATTTAAGGCATGGGCGACTTGGTCGATTTCATCGGCGTGGGTCTGTTCTTTTTTCTCTAGTTTTAAGGGCTGTGATAAATGGCCTTGACCTATTAAACGGGTGTAGTCCGCCATGCTTTGCAGGTGGCGAGTGACTAAGCGGTGAAAGATAACAACCAGTGTTACCGCGATTAAAAGAATCAAACCGGTTTGCATGATTAAGGTTCTTAAACCGCTATACCAAAGCTGTTGATAGGGGCCTTTTAAATCCATGGTGATTGACAAGGTGCCTAGATTTAAGCGCTGCTGCAAAACGTTGTCATGTATAAGATCAAAGGTTTCGGTGAGGGCCAGTGAACTGTCTGCGATTAACGGTTGGCCTAAGCTTATCTCGTCTATGTGAGGCGCGTTGCTGAGTTTGATGTAGGCGACGTCGGGGAAGTCTTTGATGCTACGCAGTTGCAGTTGCAAGTCGTTGGTGTCTAAATCCCAGACGCTTTTTGCCAGGCTGGCTAAATAGCCGGTGCGTACTAACTCAAAGCGTGATTCAATGTCGCTCAAGGCACGATTGTAATCTAACCATATTTGTAAGCTGGTGGAGAGTAATGAAAATGATAGGCTACAAAATAAAATATAAACCATTAGTCGCCTAATGAGCGTATGTTTTTTGCTGGCAGGTATCATAAGTCGTGTTGCTACAGTTGTATGTCGGCAGGCGGTTGCGGCCTGAGGCTAGAGCCTTTGGGGTAGGCTAGCAAATATTGCTGTCGGCTTTTCTGGGTGAAACGAGCAATGGCATTGCTGTCTTTTAAGGCTTTAATGCTTTTATCCAGCTGTGGCATCAGTTGAAGAATTTTTTGATTATTAATGGCGGTCGTTAGGTATAGGTAGTCGGTGGTGGCATGTTTTTCCAGCGGTACTATCACCGATTCATAGCCGTGAGTTTGTACTTGTAATAAACCACTGTCGCGTTCAAAGGGCATAAAATCTATGCGGTTAAGCGCCAGCTTTGTTATGTTTTGAAAATTACTGGAAACGCGCTCTATAATCGTGTTGCTTGCCAAAAAATGATCAAGCTCATCGCCATAGCTGTAGCCTAATACCATGCCGCCGCGTTTGCCTTGTAAATCTTGCCAGCTATCAAAGTTAAAACTGTTATTTTTGTTAACAAAAATAGCAATATTTTCTTCGATTAAATATTCTTGGCTAAAGGCAAAACTTTTTGAACGCTGTAAGGTTTTAAAAGCCACAGCAACATCGATAGTACCTTTTTCCACTTCCAGCATGCAGCGTTTCCAACTTTCTAATACATACAGGGTGACTTGGTAGTTTTGCTCTTTAAAAACATGTTGAATAATATCTTTGGTGACGCCGGCTAGTTGATTGCCGTTCAGCCATGACAGGGGTGGGTAGGAGGCATGATCGCAGTAGCTAATACTTTTAGCTGGCTGGGCGTGGCTGATATTGCTAAACCAAACCAGCAGCAGGCTACCAATAAGCGCGCTCAGTTTCATGGTTTGCGGATAGGGGCGCTGGTTTGGGTAAATAAATAACCGGTGCCGTGTATGGTGGTAATCATGCTGGGCTTGGCGGGGTCATCTTTAATTTTGCGCCGTAGCCGGCCGACTAGAACGTCGATGGTTCTATCGCTGGGCACCCATTCTCGGTTACGGATTTGATCCATTAGCTGATCGCGGCTGAGGGTGCGTCCAGCGTTGTTGATAAAAACGATGAGCAATTGAAACTCACCATGGGTGAGGGAGGTTTCTTCTTGCTCGCTATCGATAAGTACGCGGCGGTTTAGGTCTAGAGTCCAGTTGTGAAAATGTTTAATGGCGCTTTCTTCATTACTGGTTTGGGTGGCGATTTTGCTGTGCTGCACCCGTCGAATCAGGTTTTTTGCCCGTGCCAGGGTTTCGCGCATATTAAAGGGTTTGGTGATGTAATCATCGGCGCCGCATTCTAGGCCGACGATGCGGTCTATCTCATCTTGGCGGCCGGTGACTAGTATAATCCCTACCTCGGAGCGCACTCGTAGCTCGCGGGTGAGGGTGAGGCCGTCTTTGCCCGGTAGCCGTATATCTAGTAATACCAAGTCTATGGGGGTTTTAGCGAGTATTTCTTCGCCTTCTTCTGCCGTGCTAACGGGGTATACAGAAAAACCTTCTTTTTCAAAATAGCTAGCTAAGCTCTCTAGGGTGATGGGGTCGTCATCGACGATTAATACAGCGGCGGCATCATTCATAAAGGGTCATTATTATTAAGGAATGGATTTTTTAAGGTTCTAGAGGCCAAATATATCAAGATTTAGCAGTAGGGTATGCATAATCTTATGGTTAAACGTATGTACTTTGTAAGCATAGTTTACTCTTTCGTTACATTCCATTCACTTTTTCAGTGTCAGATATTGGCGTGTGTGAAAAATGTCATTATTAAAAGCAATGAGTTGAGTTGTGGGCAAAAAAGTGTCTATAACATCTATCCTAAGAGAAGCGCGTTTTACTCTAGCGAGCGGATACAAAAGAGAGGCGTATAGCTGCAAAATTTTACAACTTTTCACATCATCGCTATGTGAGGTTTACAGCAGTTTGTTAGAGTCTTTAAATCAACTAAATATAGTCATCTTTTTAGTTGTAGTTTGTCAGCCTGCGAGGGCTTATGAATGTAGGGTTGCCGCAAAAGTGCTTGCGCTTTTGCGGCCTTTTTTTGCCTGTTGATTATGCTTTGTTGTATTTTTAATGCTGCTCGATTGGTAAGCCTTGCGTTTATTTAACGCCTCAGCGCTATTACGTATTGATCTGTTATTGTTGCTGCTATTGTTGTTGCAGATTTTAATAGCCGGTTAGTTGTGGGCAAAAGCGTCAGCTATTTGTTTAGCGGCTGGCTAAGCTGCTTCGTGCTCAGATCTTAACTTGGGACCTAGCGGTGTTGTAAGAGCTGTTTTACGGGCTAGTGCGCTTATATCGCGACTAAAAAAATAACAGTGCTCAAAACATAAGCAAATCAACGCAGGTTCAGTGTTTTTATCCTTAAATATCAGCTTTAGGCTTGTCTGCTAGTAAAACCTATGTATAATTCTGCCTGCTGTCTAGGGGTGCAAAATCATTCCCATCAGTGACATGCGGTGGGGTGACTGAGTGGTCTAAAGTACCGGTCTTGAAAACCGGCGAACGCAAGTTCCCAGGGTTCGACTCCCTGCCCCACCGCCATTATTTTAAAGCCCGTACTGGTAACAGTACGGGCTTTTTTATTGCTGTAAGCTTAGTGGTGATGAGCGTTGGTGGCGGGCGAGGGAAGGCGCAGGGCTGCGTAGCCAAGAGGGGTTTGTAGCCCGCAGGGTGATGTTATCCCTATAGCCCATTACCACGCAGTGCCGTTATTTGAAGCCCGTAGCTGCTAGCAGTACGGGCTTTTTTATTAACTCAATGTTTAGTAAGCCTGGGCATTCGCCATAGTTTGCGGCAATAAAAAATCCGGCACGGTGGCCGGGTTTTTTATCAGTGCTTTAACGTTTAGCGACTAAGACGTGGGTCGTTGCTGCTACGTTCCACTTTCGGCTTGTCTGCAGACGGTGCGGCTGCAGGGGCGTTACTGGTGGTGATGTTAATAACTTTGCTGTCTATGCTGACTTCTAGCACAGGCTTGGGCGCCTCTCTAGGGTCATTAGACGTGCGGCCCAAGCTAGCTACATTCACCTTGCTGGCGTTGGCTGCGCTGCTGCTTACCGTGTTTGCTGCGGGTGCTGCTTTGCTAGCTGTTACGGCGGGCGCGATTGCTGCGGCAACTTCGGTTTTGGCGGGTTCAGCTTTTTGTTCCGTTGCGGCTTCAGCGTCAACAGCAACTTCAGCTTGCTCTTTCGCCTTGGCTTCAGGCTTTGCTACGACTTCGGCCGTTACCTTAGCGGTGGCTTCAGTAGTGCTTGCTGTGGGTTTATCTGTTTGCTTAGTGGGAGCTTCAGCGACAGCGGTTTCGACTACGCTTGGGCTATCATCAGCAACACTAACGGGTTGCTTGGCGACTGTTGCGGCAGCTGGTTGCTCAATAGTTACAGCTTTTTCGTCTGGTTGCTTGTTTGCGGTAGGTGCTTGCTCAGTTTCTGCTGCAACCGCTGGGCTTGCTGCCTCTGTTACCTTTGCTTCGGGTTCAGTCACGGGGGCAGTGCGTGTTTCGCTAACGGCTGCTTCGGTGCTTGTTGCTTCGGCGTTGGTGTTTTCTACGCGTTCACCGCGATGACGGCGACCGGTTCTGCCACGACGGTTAGACGGGCGGCGCTGAGGTTTATCGCTGCTACTATTTTCCGGCGCTGTGTTTTCTTCGACGTTGATTTCGTTTTCTACACTTTCTACCGCTTTGTCTACCGTATTGCTTGAGCTTTGCTCGTTTCTGTCGCGGTTTCTGTTGCGATTGCGATTTCTACCGCGGTTCTTGTTGCGATCAGATTCGTTTTTACTGCTATCTTGCTCAGTATTGTCGGCCGCATCAGTATTGCTACTGTAGCTGTCGTTATCGCGATTACGGTTGCTATTGCTATTGCTATTGCTGTTGTTGCTGCTGCGGTTGCGATTGCGGTTATTGCGATTTCTATTGTTGCTATCGTTGCTGCTAGGGCGTTTTCTTTCTACGGCAGGTTTAACGCTGGCTTCTTCGCTAGCTTTGCCTAAAAAGATGTTGACCAATTTGCCCAGTAAGCTAGGTTTTGAGGCGCTGGCCGTGGCTGGCGCCTTGCTAGCAGGAGCTGCGGTTGCAGCAATTGGCGCAGGCTGTTGTTGTGACACGGCTTTGATGGCAGCCTCTGGCTGTTCTATGGCGACGTCATTAACCGGTGGGCCGGCATCTATGTTTTGTTCAGTTTGCATTTCATAGCTGAGTTCAACTTTTTTACCCACTTCGTCGTCACGTAAACGCTGTACTTCAAAGTGTGGGGTATCTAATTGCACGATGGGTACAATGACAACGCGCACGTTGGTGCGTTGCTCTATAGCGTGTATAGGTTCGCGTTTTTCATTGAGCAGATATGAGGCGACTTCTACCGGTACTAGTGCGCGAATTTCGGCGCTGCGTTCTTTGTTAGCCTCTTCTTCCACTAAGCGCAGTATCGATAGGGCCAGTGAGTTGGTGTCGCGTATAGTGCCTTGGCCAGTACAGCGTGGGCATACCGTGGCGCTGGTTTCACCCAGTGACGGGCGCAGGCGTTGGCGTGACATTTCTAATAGGCCAAAGCGAGAGATGCGGCCTACTTGGACGCGGGCTCTGTCTATGGCTAGGGCATCGCGCATGCGATTTTCTACCGCACGTTGATTGCGGGCCGGGTTCATGTCTATAAAGTCGATAACAATCAGACCGCCCATGTCACGCAAGCGCAATTGGCGCGCGATTTCATCGGCTGCTTCTAAGTTGGTTTGCAGTGCGGTCTCTTCTATATCGCCGCCTTTGGTGGCTCTAGCAGAGTTGATGTCTATAGATACCAAGGCTTCGGTGGGGTCTATGACTATAGAGCCGCCAGAAGGTAGCTGCACATCGCGCTGGAAGGCGGTTTCGATTTGGCTTTCAATTTGGTAGCGGTTAAATAGTGGCACGGGATCGTTGTATAAACGTATCTTGTGCTGGTAGTGCGGCATGACCTGGCTGACAAAGTCATAGGCTTCTTTGTGGGCGTCAGGGCTGTCTATTAGCACTTGGTCTATATCGTCACGTAAATAATCGCGTATGGCGCGAATAATCACGTTGCTTTCTTGTAGTACCAAAAACGGAGCAGAGCGGTCTACGGTGGCGTCTTTTATCGCGGCCCATAGTTTGACTAGATAGTCTAAATCCCACTGTAGCTCTTGGCTGCTGCGGCCTACACCGGCAGTGCGGATGATAACGCCCATGCCGTTGGGCATTTCCATTTCGCCCATAGAGTCGCGTAACTGGTTGCGATCGTCACCTTCTATGCGACGAGAGATACCACCAGCCCTAGGGTTGTTAGGCATTAATACTAAATATCGACCTGCCAAGCTGATTAAGGTAGTGAGTGCTGCGCCTTTGTTGCCGCGCTCTTCTTTATCAACTTGCACGATAACTTCGGTGCCTTCTTTTACCACATCTTTAATTTTAAAGCGGCCGTCAACATCGTTGGGGGAGCGGTAAAAATATTCGCGGGCAATTTCTTTTAAAGGTAGGAAGCCGTGGCGGTCAGCACCGAAGTCGACAAAAGCGGCTTCTAAGCTGGGTTCTACGCGGGTGATTGTGCCCTTGTAGATATTGGCTTTCTTTTGAATGCGGGTGCGGTTTTCTATGTCTAAGTCGTACAGGCGTTGGCCATCAACTAGACCTACGCGCAACTCTTCGGGTTGAGTTGCGTTGATTAACATTCTTTTCATAATTAATACAAATCCATAAAGCGGGATTTGCAAAACAAGGTTGGAATAAATTTGATAGAAAGCGTCGCAAGATTGCTTTTTATAGCTGATGCAAGGTACTTGCATCGCATTTTTCGGGCGCTATCGATCTAGTTACTGATCTATATAGTGTATTAACGCTCGTTCACGGACTTTACTGTAGCAGGGCTGCTTGGATAAATAGCCTCATGCAATTGTTGTTTATTGTGTGCCGCTTCTGTGGCCGGTTAACTTATTGGTTAACGGTTTTACCACTTTTTAAAATGCAATCTTACTGATAAAAATTAGGCTGGCTAGGTGGAGGTATTTGACCACCGTTTGCTTTCGCCTTGTGCGTTTATCTGCGCTTTTGTTTTCAAATCTCTTACAACAATGCAGCAAATTTGCCCACGTTGTTAATAAAAGCAGTTGTCTGTCGTGAATTGCGATAAAATATGTCGCGACCTTTTTATGACAACTGCGTAAAATAGTTTTCTTTATTTGCCGCTGCATTATCAGGATCAATTCGATCAACTGTTTTCATATTTGCAGGAACAAAGTATTAGTTAGGGGTATTTCTTGCTTACTCAACACAGGGCCGTTTTGTGTTGCCGAGGCTGAGTCTGAAACCTACTCTAAACTAACGCCGGCTGACTATAGCAGTAAATATTAGCTACATCAAACACTTAGGTTCTATGTTTAATGAATGAGCGTCCCGTTGAGAACAAGCCAGAGAAGCAGACAGAGAACAGGCCAAAAGTCCGTTTTGTGACAATTACTGATGCCCATGAGGGGCAGCGCATAGACAATTTTTTATTGCGTGAGTTAAAAGGCGTCCCAAAATCAAGGATTTACCGAATTTTGCGCAAGGGCGAGGTGCGGGTTAACAAGGGTAGGGTAAAGCCTGAGTATAAATTAGCCATTGATGATGTGGTGAGGGTGCCACCGGTGGTGGTGGCTGAGCGCACCGCGCCTACCTCAGTGTCTGACAGCCTGACTGATTTACTGGAAAATGCCGTGCTCTATGAAGATGGGGCGCTGCTGGTGGTGAACAAACCCTCGGGCTTGGCTGTGCATGGAGGTAGTGGTATTAGCTTAGGGCTGATAGAGGCTTTGCGGGTAATCCGGCCGCAGGCGAAGTTCTTGGAATTGGTACACAGGCTGGATAGGGATACCTCGGGCTGTATTATGGTGGCCAAGAAGCGCAGCATGTTGAAGTATTTGCAAAACTGCCTGCGTGAACGCCAAGGTATTGTTAAGCGCTATAAGGCATTGGTGTCGGGGCAGTGGCCGAAAAGATGCAATATGGTGTCTGCGCCTTTATTAAAAGTGAGCTTGCAGTCCGGTGAGCGCATGGTCAATGTTTCCCCTGAGGGTAAAAAATCGAGCACCCAGTTTGAGGTGTTGGCGCGCTATAGCGACGCCACCTTGCTAGAGGCTAGGCCTATTACTGGTAGAACCCATCAAATACGCGTGCATGCGCTGCACGCTGGCTGCCCTTTATTGGGTGATGAAAAATACGGTCGCCCTGAGGATAATCGCCAGTTTAAGCATAAAGGCTTAAAGCGCTTGTTTTTGCATGCGGCCAGCCTGACTTTTTGCCTGCCTGATACAGAGGATAGTATTACTGTGGAGGCGCCGTTGGAACCTAGCCTTGATCGCCTGTTGCAGAGCTTGAAGGTACAGCCTTAATGCTACTGGTGTTTGATTGGGATGGCACGCTAATGGATTCTATGGCCAAGATTGTTGGCTGTATGCAATTGGCTATAAAGGACATGCAGTTGCCAGCATCGGATGATGCCACTATTAAGGCTATTATTGGCTTGTCGTTGCCGGTAGCAATACAGCAGTTATATCCCAGGCTGTCGCTGGCGGATGGGCAGCGCTTGAGTCAAGCGTATATTGCCCATTTTAAAGAGGCTGATCAGCAACCCTGTGCGCTGTATCCAGATGTTGAGCGAGTATTGGCTCAGTTGCGCGAGGGTGGCCACAGCCTGGCGGTGGCGACTAGTAAGAGTCGTAAAGGCTTAACCCAGGTGTTGTCTAATCTGGGTTGGCAGGACTACTTCGATGCCAGTCGTTGCGCCGATGAGGCGCACTCTAAGCCCGACCCCTTAATGCTGAATCAATTGTTGTCTGAGTTTTCAGTGCCGCCACAGCAGGCATTAATGGTGGGCGATACTGAGTATGATTTAAAAATGGCGGCCAATGCGTCTGTTGCCAGTGTTGCGGTTAGCTATGGCGCGCACGCTAGGCGCTCTTTGTTACAGCATCAGCCCTTGGCGTGCATAGATAGTTTTGCTGAGTTGTTAGAGTGGGTTTAGCAGGCTTTCGTTAGGGTGCTAGGGAATGGGTATGTCTTCCTTGGCCAGCATGTTGATGAGTTGTATTAAAGGTAGGCCTATCAGGCTATTGGGGTCGTCGCCCTGCATTTTTTCAAACAGGCAGATGCCCAAGCCTTCCATTTTGAAGCTGCCAGCGCAGTGGTAGGGTTGCTCTTTATGGAGGTAGCGTTGGATTTGCTGTTGGCTGAGCAGCCTGAAATACACGGTAAAGGTTTCTACGCAGTGTTGTGAACGTCCGGTTTGGCTATTCAAAACATGCAGCGCGGTATAAAAGGTCACCGCCTGGCCGCTGCATTGTTGTAGTTGCTGTGTTGCGTTAGCGTGATTGCCCGGCTTGCCCAGTATGTGCTCATTGAGCGCGGCGACTTGGTCAGAGGCGATTATTAGGTGTTCATGGTGGTTGGGGCTAATGGCTAAGGCTTTTTGCCTAGCGAGTCTAGCCACCAATTCAGTAGCACGCTCCTGTGGTAGTGGTGTTTCGTCTATATCGGGGCTGATGCAGCTAAAAGTGAGTCCCAGCCGCTGCAGTAATTGCTTGCGATAAGGGGAGCTGGAGGCGAGTATTAGTGGGTTCATAGCGCTCAATTCGGTGGTTTGGCCATGATTATAGTGAGAAGTAACTGATTTCCCTACGTAATTACCCATTATTTGTGTATTTTCTTTGACAGCTAGCCGCTACATCCCTATGATTGCGCGCTTATGTCAAACGCCCCCTTGCCAAGTCAGATTGATGTCCGGAAATTGACCGTCAAAGGCGCTGAAATTAGCAGTAATTTTAGTCCAGCGGCCATGCCACGATTAATGTCGTTATTAGCAAATGATGAGGGGAGTATCACTGCAGAGCTGCAGTTTTTTATCGATGAGGGCCGTAAGCGCCGCATAGATGGAAAAGTAGCTGCTCATGTTAATGTGGTTTGCCAGCGTTGCTTGGAGCCTGTAGCTATAGATGTGGCGGCAGAGTTTACTTTAGCAATCGTTTGGACGGATGATCAGGCTAAGCAGTTGCCTAAAAATCTGGACCCGTTAATAGTTGGTGAAGAGTTAACTGATCTTGCTGAGATCGTGGAGGAGGAGTTAATACTCAGCCTGCCCATAGTCAGCTATCATGAAAAAGATAGTTGTAAGCAAGTGACACGCTCTTTTGGAGAGGCTGATGCAGCCCCTATAAAGGAAGAGCCTAAAGACAACCCGTTTAAAGTGTTAGAGCAATTACGCTCTGATAAGTAACGACGATTTTCAGAAAGTAGTTTTCAGGAGTTAATAGCCATGGCTGTTCAGAAGAGTAAAGTAACCCGTTCACGTCGCGGTCAGCGTCGTTCACACGATGCATTAACCGGTCCTACATTATCTGTAGATCCTACTTCAGGTGAAACGCACCGTCGTCACCACGTTACAGCTGATGGCTTTTACCGCGGTAAAAAAGTCATCAATGTTGAAAGCGACGATTAATAAATTTAAAGAATCAGCATGGCGTCATCAGTACGCATAGCAATTGATTCTATGGGCGGAGACTTCGGTCTCCGCACAACCCTCCCTGCAGCACTCCAAATCCTAGCCCTATACCCGCAGTTAGAACTTGTTCTCGTTGGCGATGAAGCTCGCATCCGTGAAAGTTTAGCTGGCCGTGATCACGACAGATTATCTATCAAACACAGCAGCCAAGTATTAACCATGGGGGATAAGCCCAGCGCCATACTCAGGCAAAAAGCCGATTGTTCTATGCGTGTAGCCATAGATTTATTAGCGGCGCACACTGTAGATGCAGTAGTGAGTGCGGGTAATACCGGCGCTTTAATGACGGCGGGCTGCTTTGTGTTAAACACCTTGCCAGGTATAGAGCGGCCAGCTATTTGCAAAGCCATGCCAGTCAAAGAAGGTTGTGGCTATGTGTTGGACTTGGGCGCTAATGTTGATAGTAGTGCCAGCCAGTTGCACCGCTTTGCACTCATGGCTACGGCCCGCTGTCGAGTGGTTCATCAGGTTGAGCGGCCGCGGGTAGCGTTGTTGAATATCGGTGCCGAAGCCATTAAGGGTAATGAGCAAGTAAAATTAGCCGCCGAGTTAATCGGTAATGATAAGAGCTTAAACTACATAGGCTTTATAGAGGCTAATTCACTTTTTGACGGCGGCTTTGATGTGCTGGTGTGTGATGGTTTTGTCGGTAATGTTGCGCTTAAGGCCTGTGAAGGCACGGCTAAACATATTGCCGCTTTAATCAAGGCAGAGCTTAATCGTAATTGGCGTAGCAAGTTGCGGGCGATGTTTGCCCTGCCACTATTAAAGGGTGTTTTTAAGCAGCTAGATCCCAATCAATATAATGGTGCTAGTTTTTTAGGGTTAAAAGGCGTGGTGGTAAAAGGCCACGGCAATAGTAGTGTTGAAAGTTTTGCCTGCGCCATAGAGCAGGCCTTGTTTGAGGTTGAGCGTAATATGCTGGCCGCTATAGAGCAGCAGTTATCACTCTCATTAAGTTAACAACTATTTAGTAAAGGTTTGGAATATGTCTAACTCATCAGTCGCTTTTGTTTTTCCCGGCCAGGGTTCGCAAAAAGTTGGGATGTTAGCGGGTATGGCTGCGGCTTATCCTGTCATTCAAGAAACATTTGCCGAGGCCTCTGAAGGCTTGGGTTACGATATTTGGGATATGGTACAAAATGGCGAGCAGGAGCAGCTCAATCTTACCGAGCGCACCCAGCCGATTTTGCTTACCGCTAGTGTGGCGCTGTGGCGTTGCTGGCAGCAAAAAAGTGATATTAAACCTGCGCTAATGGCCGGTCATAGCTTGGGCGAGTTTTCTGCCTTGGTTTGTGCCGGCAGCTTGCAGTTTGCCGATGCGGTGACCTTGGTGCGCGACCGCGGTCAGTTTATGCAAACGGCTGTGCCTGTAGGCGAGGGTGCCATGGCTGCGGTGCTGGGCTTGGATGATCAAGTGATACTGGATATTTGTCAAAATGTAGCAGCCGGCGTGGTTGAGGCGGTTAATTTTAATTCCCCAGGGCAGGTGGTGATTGCGGGTACGGTTGCAGCAGTAGATGCTGCCATAGTTGCCTGTAAAGAGGCTGGCGCTAAGCGTGCCATGCCGCTACCGGTAAGCGCACCTTTCCATACTTCTTTGATGCAGCCTGCCGGTGTTAAGCTAGCCGAAAAGATTGCCGGTTTAGAGTTGCTAAGCCCACAAATTCCGGTAGTGCACAATGTGCATGCGCAAACCGAATCCGACCCCGCAAAAATCAAAGAGTTATTAGTGCAGCAGATTTACAGCCCGGTTAAATGGGTAAGCTGTGTAGAGACCATGGTGGCAGCCGGTATAGAGCAAACTGTAGAATGTGGCCCCGGTAAAGTATTAGGTGGTTTAAATCGCCGTATTCAAAAATCACTGTCGGTATTCGCTTTAGAAGATACCGCCGGTTTTGATAAAGCATTGGCAGAACTGTAATTAATAAACGGAGTATATAAATATGTCAGCTAAAGTAGCTTTAGTCACAGGTGCTAGCCGTGGTATAGGTCAAGCGATTGCCAAGCAAGTGGGTGCTTTGGGCTATGTTGTAGTGGGTACAGCCACTACCGATAGCGGTGCCGAGAAGATTACGGCCTATTTAAAAGAGGCCGGTATAGAAGGGGCGGGCATGTGCTTAAACGTGACCGATGCTGATTCAGTAAGTGCGGTGCTCGCGGCCATCAATGAACAGTTTGGCGCGCCTGCCGTGCTAGTTAATAATGCCGGCATTACCAAAGATAATCTCTTAATGCGCATGAAGGATGATGAGTGGTCGGATGTTATAGATACCAACCTCAATTCAATTTTCCGCCTTTCTAAAGCTTGTGTACGTGGTATGAGCAAGGCACGCTGGGGCCGTATCATCAATATCAGTTCGGTAGTAGGCTCTATGGGTAATGCGGGTCAGTCTAACTACGCAGCAACTAAAGCCGGTGTTGAAGGTTTTTCACGCGCATTAGCCAGAGAGCTAGGTTCACGTAATATTACGGTCAACTCGGTAGCGCCCGGTTTTATTGATACTGATATGACTAAAGATTTGGGCGATGACCACAAGGCTAACCTATTAACTCAGGTGTCTTTGGGGCGTTTAGGCAACCCTGATGAGATTGCCGCGGTAGTGGCTTTTTTAGTGGGTGATGGCGCCGCTTATATTACCGGTGAAACCATACACGTGAACGGTGGCATGTATATGGCCTAGGATTGATCGTTTATTAACCGTTTTCGGTCGAATAACGGTTAATTTTGCCAATCTTAGGTTACAAGTGGTAAAAAATCAGGGTAAAATGCCCGCCAATTCTATCCAGTGGTCTTGTAGTAAGGCTCAGGCCAAATTGCACAGACGGATTAAATAGCTATAGGCACTCTAGATTAAATTGCCTATAGTGATAATTACATTAAATTAGGAGTCTATACAGACCATGAGCAGCATTGAAGAGCGAGTCAAAAAAATTGTCGCAGAACAACTAGGTGTTAAAGAGGACGAAGTGCAAACATCTGCTTCTTTCGTTGAGGACTTGGGCGCTGATTCTCTGGATACAGTTGAACTAGTCATGGCTTTAGAGGAAGAGTTCGAAACTGAAATTCCTGATGAAGAAGCTGAGCAAATCACTACTGTTCAATTAGCTATAGATTACATAAACAAAAACTTGGACTAAGCTTTTGCTAAGCCAAGACGAAGCCGTTTCTATTGGTTTAGAGCGGCTTTTTTTATGCGCTATTTTTAATGCTTAATGACCAAGCCTGTCGGTTAATACCTATAAAATAAGGAGTTATTACGTGCCAAAACGTAGAGTGGTTGTAACGGGATTAGGGATGGTAACGCCCGTAGGTAATGATGTTAAAAGCAGCTGGGACAATATCGTTAATGGTAAAAGCGGTATTGCCGCGATAGCGCATTTTGATGCTTCGGCCTATAACACACGCTTTGGCGGCTCGATTAAAGGCTTGGATATCACCACCTATATGCCGGCTAAAGATGCCCGCAAAATGGATACCTTTATCCAATACGGTATGGTTGCGGCGATACAGGCCATGGCCGACTCCGGTTTAGAGGTCACTGAGCAAAACGCTGGGCGTATAGGCTGCGCCATAGGTTCGGGCATAGGTGGCGTGGGCTTTATAGAGAAAAATCACAATGCTTTGCTGGCCAGTGGCCCGCGTAAAATCTCCCCTTTCTTTGTGCCTGGCTGCATTATTAATATGATAGCCGGCAATTTATCCATTAAATACGGGCTTAAAGGCCCCAATATCGCCATTACCACTGCCTGCACCACAGGCACCCATTCCATAGGCTCTGCCGCCAGAATGATAGCCTACGGCGATGCTGATGCCATGGTGGCCGGCGGTGCCGAAATGTCCTCCACGCCATTGGGCTTGGGTGGTTTTTCGGCGGCACGCGCGCTGTCTACCCGCAATGATGACCCGCAGGCGGCCAGTCGCCCCTGGGATAAGGATAGAGACGGCTTTGTGCTTAGCGATGGTGCCGGGGTCATGGTGCTAGAAGAGTATGAGCACGCCAAAAAACGCGGCGCGACTATATATGCCGAATTAACCGGCTTTGGTATGAGCGGCGATGCTCACCATATGACCTCACCGCCACCCGATGGCGCAGGTGCCGCCGCCTCTATGCGCAATGCCATTAACGATGCCGGTATTAACGTAGAGGATTTGCATTATATTAACGCCCACGGCACCTCAACTTCCGCTGGCGATATCGCCGAAAGCAATGCAGTAACGGCGGTGATGGGCGCTGCTGCTAAGCACGTGGCGGTAAGTTCTACCAAATCCATGATAGGACACTTGCTGGGTGCGGCGGGCGCGGTGGAGGCTATCTTTAGTGTGCTGGCCATACGCGACCAAGTGGCACCGCCCACCATTAACTTGGATAATCCCGATGAGGGTTGCAACTTAAACTACGTACCTCATACTGCGCAGGCTATGAAAATTGAGCACGCGCTGTCCAACTCTTTTGGCTTTGGCGGCACCAACGGCAGCTTATTATTTTCAAAAATTCAATAGGTTATGGCGATGCCTGGGGCTAGCTTAATCAATGGTGTTGCTGGCGATCTTCTATCTATAGAGGATCGCGGCTTGGCCTATGGTGATGGTTTATTTGAAACCATCGCAGTGCATAACGGCCGTGCGCAATTATTGGATTTACACCTGCAGCGTTTACAGCAATCCTGTTTGCGGCTGGCTATCCATCTCGATAGGGCGGCCTTAAGCCTAGAGATCAACGACATACTCAAAGCCGCTCAGCCGCAAGGCTGCGATGTATTAAAAATTATTATTACTAGGCAGTCTGGCCAGCGTGGTTACGCGTATGCTGACGGTACTAGCAATCGCCTATTACAGCTCAAACCTAATGCGACTAATTCTGCCGTGCTACAAGAGCAGGGTGTGCGTTTGCGTTTTTGTACTACGCCCTTGGCGGTTAATCCGCAATTGGCGGGCATGAAACATCTTTGTCGCTTAGAAAATGTGTTAGCTAGAGCTGAGTGGCACGATGAGCACATTTATGAGGGTTTAATGTTAGACACGCAAGGTTGTGTTACCGAAGGGGTGATGTCTAATATTTTCCTAGTTAAAGACGGCATGCTTAGCACGCCGCATTTGGATCGCTGTGGCGTGGCTGGGGTGATGCGCGAATGTATACTCAGCCAGTTAGCACCTAAGCTGCAGTTGGTGGTCAGTGTTGATAGGCTATTGCTCGAGCATATACATAACGCCGATGAATTATTTATTTGTAATAGTGTGATCGGCATAGTGCCGGTCACCGCGGTGGCGGCGTTTAATAAAACCATAGGCGAGACTACGCGTTTGTTGCAACAGGCTATGCACGATGCGCTCTATGTTTAAGTTGATAAAACGCAGTTTATTGCTGTGCTTATTGTTTTCTGTGTTAGCCGCGGTGGGCTTTTATCATTATCTACGCCAGCCTCTTAATATAGAGGCTCAGGGCTACACCTATCACCTAAAGCCCGGCAGTTCTTTTGCTACCCTCGCTTACGATTTACAGCGTCAGAACGTTTTAAGCTTACCTAAATTGTTAATTATTTATGCGCGGTTAACGGGGTTGGCGCAGCAAGTCCAAGCCGGAGAATATTTCATTAGCTCCGGCTCATCGGCGTGGCAGTTATGTCAGCAGTTGCGCCGCGGTGAGGTGTTGAGTTATGCCGTCACTTTTGTTGAGGGTTGGCGGTTTAGTGAGCTGCAAACAGCCTTAGCTGAGCAGCCTAAAATTACTCGCAACTTTGACTTAGCTACTAATGCTTGGTGGCAGCAGGTGCAGGGCTATAGCTCTATAGAAGGCTTGTTATTTCCTGACACTTATCATTACGTCATGGGTATGAGTGATAGTCAGCTGTATAAAATCGCCTATCAACGCATGCAGCAGGTGCTGGCGGCAGAGTGGCAGCAGCGGCAAGATAATTTGCCTTATGAGAGCCCTTATCAAGCCTTGATTATGGCTTCAGTCATAGAAAAAGAAACCGGTGTGGTTAGTGAGCGTGAGCAGATAGCAGGCGTGTTTGTGCGTCGCCTACAAAAGAATATGCGGCTACAAACCGACCCCAGCGTTATTTACGGTTTGGGTGAGAGCTTTGACGGCAACCTCACCAGTAAGCATTTAAAAGACAGTGCCAACCCCTACAATACTTACCGTCATCACGGCTTGCCGCCTACGCCTATTGCTATGGTGGGGCGCGAGGCTATCTATGCGGCCTTGCATCCCGCGGAGGGCGATAGTTTGTATTTTGTCGCCAAAGGCGATGGCAGTCATTATTTTTCGGCGACATTGGATCAGCATAATAAAGCGGTAAAAAAATATCAGCGGCATAAACGCAGTAAAAACTATCGTTCGGCGCCGCCTGTGCAATAATGGCGCGGACATGTAAAGTCGCAGCGAATAAACATTAAAACAGTTGGGGTAGGTAGTGCAGGGTAAATTAATCACGGTAGAAGGTGTAGAGGGTGTAGGTAAGTCCACCAATATTGAGTTTATTGCTCAGCGCCTGCGTGCCGCCGATATTAATGTGGTATTAACCCGCGAGCCAGGCGGTACGCCCTTAGCTGAAGATATACGGCAATTATTACTGACTCCCCGTGACGAGGCAGTGAGTGAAGCCGCTGAATTACTATTGATGTTTGCCGCCAGAGCGCAACATATTAATGAAGTTATCAGGCCTGCTTTGCAGCGCGGTGATTGGGTGTTGTGTGATCGTTTTACCGATGCCACTTATGCCTACCAAGGTGGTGGCAGGGAAATGGGTTTTGACACTATCGCCGTTTTAGAAAATTTAGTGCAGGGCGAGCTGCGCCCACACTGCACCGTGTTGCTGGATGCGCCTATAGAAATAGGCATGGCGCGGGCCAAAAAGCGTGGCGCTTTAGATAGATTCGAGCAAGAGCAAATGGATTTTTTTGAGCGGGTAAGGCAAGCCTATTTGCAATTGGCGCAACAGCAGCCCCAGCGTTTTCGCGTGATTAACGCGGCGCAGTCTTTAGACTTGGTGCAAGCAGATATTGCTAGTGGTATCGAAGAGTTACTGGCACAGGCTAAACCATGAGTGACGATCCGCAATTACTACAGCCGCATTTTAATTGGCATGACACGCAATGGCAGCATCTTGCTGAGCTGCATCAAAAGCGGCGTCTGCCCCATGCCGTATTATTTGCCGGGCCCGAAGGGGTGGGCAAGCTGCGCTTTGCGAAGGCGCTGGCCTATAGTTTATTGTGTCAGCAAGCGACCTTTGGCACGGCCTGTGGTACTTGCAAGTCCTGCCATCTTAACGAAAGTTCGCACCCTGATTTAAAGTTGATAGTACCCGAAGACGGTGCCCGCCAAATAAAAGTGGATCAGGTGCGCGGAGTTGTTGATTTTATTAGCCACACCTCTCATGCCGGGGGCTACAAGATCACGGTTATTGCCCCCGCCGAAGCGATGAATATTAATGCCGCCAACGCTATTTTAAAAAACTTAGAAGAACCTACCGACAATAGCTTGCTGATTTTAGTCAGCGATGCGCCAGGCACTTTAATGCCAACCATACGCTCACGTTGCCAACAGGTGTATTTCCCGGTGCCGCAACCAGAGCAGGTGTTGCCTTGGCTAACGTCGGCAACGGCGAATCAAGAGCTAGCCCAGCAGTTGCTAGCCGAGGCGGGCGGCAAACCTATTATGGCTCTAGAGTATTTAAATTCTGGGGCTCTGCAAAAGTTTCAAGAGATGGAGCGACAATTCCTAGAGACCTTGAATCAGCGCATGCAGCCTTTAACCTTGGCGGACAAGTGGAAAGACCACGAATTGATGGATATTTTGCACTGGTTGCAGCAAAAGCTGGCGCAATTAATCCGTGCCGAGCAGGCCCAAGCGGCACTGGCTGAATCCTGGCAACCTTGGTTGGCTACGCCGGCAGTAAGTCTGTTTGCGCTATTGGACGAAGTACAGCTCTTGGCGGCTAAGGTGCAGCGTGGCGCTAACCCCAATCGCCAGTTGGTGGTAGAAGATCTGCTATTAAGCTGTTGCGCCACCCTTAAACGCGCCTGAGTATTTTGCCCGTAGCCTTAATAAGCCTTGACCCTACCGGTGATGGCCTGCAAAATTCAAACCTAGTGCCGCGCTTATGGGTATAGGCTGATTTACGGCACTCATTGATAACAATAACCCAATAGAGAGAATTGGTGATGAGTACTGCACCGGCCCCAGGGGCTAGAAACGGAATCCTTTCCCTAACCATCAAAGACAAGGCTGTGCTCTATGCGGCCTATATGCCGTTTTTGTTGCACGGCGGTTTATTTATTCCCACCAACAAACCTTATCGCATAGGCGACGAAGTGTTTATGTTGCTTAATCTTATGGATGAGCCTGAAAAAATTCCCGTAGCGGGCAAAGTGGTGTGGGTAACGCCGCGCGGTGCGCAGGGTAACCGGGCCGCAGGTATAGGCGTGCATTTTAACGGCCAGGACGACACCGCCAATAAGAAGATAGAAACCTATTTGGCTGGTTCCTTAGAGTCAGATCGGCCCACCCATACTATGTAGTGATAAGTATGAAGCATTACGTTAGCGGCCCATTGATGGGCCGTTTTCAATTCCAGAGCGTGTTTTTATTATTGATGAGGTTGTTATGTTGGTTGATTCCCACTGTCACTTGGATCGCTTAGATCTGTCACCCTATGGTGGTGATTTGGCGAAAGTGATAGCCGAGGCCAATGCCCGCGGTGTTGAGCGTATGCTGTGCGTGGGTATAGATATGGCTAATGCCGCTGAGGTGATGGCTATTGCTAAGCAATATCCCGGTGTCTATGCCGCAGTAGGCGTGCATCCCATGGATGTGAAGGGTGAGCAGCTCAGTGCTGCCGATCAGGCGCAGCTGGCCCAGTGGGCCGCTGAGGACTGCGTAATCGCGGTGGGTGAGACGGGGCTGGATTATTATTACAGCAGCGACAGTGCCGAATCTCAGCAGCAGAGCTTCAAGACGCATTTGGCTTTATCCAAGGCGGTGCAAAAGCCGGTTATCGTCCATACCCGCGATGCCCGTGCCGATACCCTAGAGATTATTCGTGAGCACGGCGATAGTACCGTAGGCGGTGTTTTACATTGCTTTACCGAAAGCTGGGAAATGGCCGAGCAGGCGCTGGATCTCAATTACTATATTTCCTTTTCTGGCATAGTCACCTTTAACAACGCCGCCGAGCTGAGAGAAGTGGTAAAGCGGGTACCGCTTGAGCGTATTTTGGTAGAGACTGACTCCCCTTATTTAGCGCCCATACCCTACCGAGGCAAGAAGAACGTGCCCCAGTATGTAGTAGAGGTGGCGCAGTGTGTGGCGGAGTTAAAGGGTGTGAGTTTTGAGCAGTTATGCGAAATTACCAGTGCCAATTTCCAGCAATTATTTAAAGTGAAATAGTTGATATGAGTTTTGGGTTTTGGCTGTAAGTAATTGTTTTTAATAAAAAAGCCGGCGCTTAATAAAGCGCCGGAAGTACCATTTGAAGAGAGTGTATCAGTGAGGGCTTACAGGATAGCCTCTGCACTCTAGCAGTTGCCAAACATAGGGGAGAGAAAACAGCTGCCTATTAAGTATTGTTAATATCTCTTATTTTGCCAGTGCGATATGGCGTAGTCTTAAACGAATTGGCGATAAGCTTTCGCAACTTTTAGCGGTAAAAAATCCTTGTCATGCGTAACAGCCCCGAATTACCTATAGATGCCATATTTCCCGCTTTTAGCGAGGCCATAGCTACCCATCAACAAATTATTGTCCATGCGCCGCCAGGTGCGGGCAAAAGCACGCGGCTGCCATTGTGGTTGCTTAATAGGCCATTATTCTCAGGTAGTGAGTTGTCTGGCGGTGAATTGCCTGCAGCGAAGATTTATTTAATCCAGCCGCGCCGCCTAGCGGCGGCCAATGTGGCGGGCTTTTTAGCGCAGCAGCTCAATGAGCCCCTAGGGCAAAGCATAGGGCTGCGTACCCGTTATCAAACCGTTACTGGCCCGAAAGTGCGCATAGAGGTGATGACCGAAGGGGTGTTTGTGCGGCTATTACAAGCTGACCCCGAACTGGCTGCCGTCAACTGGGTGATTTTTGATGAGTTTCACGAGCGCAGCTTAGCGCTAGATTTAGGTTTGGCGCTAAGCCTACAAAGCCAGCAAGTTTATAGAGATGATCTAACTATTATCGTGATGTCAGCGACACTAGCCGCCGATCAGCTGTGCACCGCCTTGCCCGCTGCGGTGCTACTTAGCTCTGAGGGGCGTTGCTATCCGGTTGCCGCCCATTATCAGCCCTTGTCGCAAAGAGATGATCTTATCGTATCTATCAAGGTATTGGTGCTGCGGCTGCTGCAAACCGAGCAGGCTAATATGCTGATTTTTTTGCCGGGTATGCAAGAAATACGCGCGCTGGAGTCACAGTTGTTGGCCAGCGCTTTGCCCGATGCTTTGCGGGTTTATGCCTTGCATAGCGCCTTGCCCGAAAGCCAGCAGCGCGCGGCTATTGCGCCACCTAAGGTCGGCGAGTGCAAGCTGGTATTGGCTACCAATGTTGCGGAAACCAGTATCACCATAGAGGGTATAACCGTGGTGATAGATTCGGGTTACGCCAAGGTGGCCAGCTTCGATAACCACAAAGGTATGTCGCGCTTGTTAACCCAACGTATATCCAAGGCCTCGGCCGAGCAGCGCTTGGGGCGGGCGGGGCGTACCGCCTCGGGTACTTGCTACCGTATGTGGTCTAAGGATAGCCATCACAGTCTTTATGATTACGACAGTCCGGCCATATTGCGGGAAGATTTGGCGCCTTTTATCTTAGAGCTGGCCTGCTGGGGAGAAAACAGTCTAGATGAGCTGCTGCTATTGGATAAACCCAGTGAGGCTGCCTTGCAGTCTGCTAGGCAGCTGCTGCAGCAATTGTCGGCGCTGGATGCGGCGGGGCAAGTGACGCGTCAGGGCGAGGCCATGGCCGCTACCGGCCTGCATCCGCGCTTGGCGGCTATGTGTTTACGGGCCGATGAATACCTAGGTGTAGCGGTGCTACTGGCCACCTTGCTTACCGAGCCACCGCTGGACAAACAGCTTAGGCAGGCGGATTTTGTCGCCGCAGCCAAGCGCTTTGTGTTCGCCGTCAGTGGCGGTAAGCATAAGCAGCCGGCAGCCCAGCGAGTGTTACACCAGACCAAGCGTTTGTTGAAGCGGGTTAAGCCATCCGCGCAGCTAAATATTGCTACTCTCAATGTTGAAGCCTGTGCTGCGAGCTTATTGTTGCTGGCCTACCCCGATAGGGTGGCCAAGCAAAGAGCGCAAGGCTCGGATCGCTACTTATTGGCCAATGGTCACGAACTGAAGTTACATGCCGAAGATCATTTGGCAGGCAGCCCTTGGTTGCTAGTGTTAGATTACGGCTCTGCCGTTAGGGCAGGGCAGCTGCCCTATATACATACCGCCATAGCGGTAGCCGATAGCCATATACAGGCGCTAAGCCAGCAGCAGGGGAAGAAAAGCCTCAACCTCAATTGGGATGAGACTGTACAGGCCTTTGTGGCCAGAGAGCGCTATAGCTTGGGTGCGATATGTTTGTCGGAACGGGTGATTCGCCCCGACCCGCAGCAGTTGGCCGCAGCGGTAGTGGCTTATGTGCGCAGCGAGGGCCTAGCGGTACTGGACGATGCGGCATACCGGTCCTTGGCTGCTAGGGTACGCTGGCTTAATCAGCACAGCACTGAGCAGCTGCCCAATATTGATGAGCTGGAGCTGCTTAAACGCTTAGATGAGTGGCTATTGCCCTATGTGGCCGGTGTTAAAACTAAAGCCAATTTAAAAAAGATTAAACTGGCGACGATTGTGCAATCCAGCTGGACTTGGCCGCAGCAGCAATTGCTGGCGCAATTTGCCCCCGAATCCCTGCAATTGCCCACGGGTAACCGCCATGCTATCGATTATATGCGCGGTGCTAAGCCGCTGTTGTCGGTGCGTATGCAAGAGTGCTATGGCTGGCAACAAACGCCAGCTCTGGGGGCGGGCGTGCCTGTGCTGATGGAGCTGCTATCACCGGCGCGGCGGCCCTTACAGCTCACCGATGATTTAGCTGGCTTTTGGGCGGGCAGTTACCATGAAATAGCCAAAGAGATGCGCGGCCGTTACCCCCGTCATTTTTGGCCCGATGACCCGGCCAATGCGAGGGCGACTACTCGTACCAAAAAAAAGATGGATAAGTGATGAGCTTGTGTTTTGTTTTTTGTGGCCACGGCACGGCTTGTGTGTCCGGGCTGGGTAGTTCATTAAAAAACGCTTAGTGTGTAACATGCAGGCATCAATGATAGACAAGCAGTCAATCAGCAATCTATAAAATAAATGCGGACAAAGACAGTGGCAGGATTTTTTCAGGCGGTAATAGAAGGGTTTTATGGGCAGTCTTGGTCTTGGCAGACGCGCTGTGATTACGCCAGCTTTTTAACGGCTAATGATTTCTCAGCGTATATTTATGCGCCTAAGTCGGATGCCTATTTGCGTGGCCAGTGGCGTCAGCCTTTCCCCTCAGAACATTTTAAGCAGTTACAAAAGTTGTCGGCCTGTTATCAGCGGGCAGGGGTTAAATGGGGTTTGGGCTTGTCGCCTGCCGGTTTGTTTCGCGACTACAATGCTGCCGATCAGGCTTTGCTTAAAACTAAGCTGGCCGCCATTAATGAATTGCAGCCGGATATTTTATGCATCTTGTTTGACGATATGCCTGGTGACTTTCCCGCTTTGGCGCAGCAGCAGCTGGCTATCGTTGCGGATATCATGTCCCACAGCCATGCCTCCCATTATATTGTGTGCCCTAGTTATTATTCTTTTGATCCTGTGCTGGAAGATATTTTCGGTGCCATGCCTAGTCAATACTTGCAGCAGTTAGGGCAGGGTCTGCCGCCAGCGGTGGATGTGTTTTGGACTGGGGATAAAGTGATTAGCTCCTCTATTACCTCCGCTTCATTATCAAAGGTGCGGCAGCTGCTTAATAGAAAGCCGTTGCTTTGGGATAATGTGTTTGCCAATGATGGCAAAAAAACCGCTGATTTTTTACCCTTAATGCGTTTGCAGGGACGTGATAACAGCTTGCAAAGTAGCAGCGCCGGAGTGGCGGTTAACCCCATGAATCAGCCGCATATTGCCAAACTAGCGTTGCGGGCTTATGACGCGGTGTTGCGTGACAACGACGGCGACTTACTCAAGCATTGTGATCATGCCGATTTGCGATGCTTGTTGCAGCGCGATCAGCTTTTATTTTCCCAGCAGGGCTTGGTGGCTATATCGCCAATACAGAGTCGTCATCTGCTGGCAGATTATGAGAGAATCCCGCATCCTATTGCGCAAGATATTTGCGCTTGGTTGTCGGGCGCATACCGTTTCGATCCGGCATGCTTAACAGGCTAATGGCCCGAGATAAATTATCTGTTATTAACAGTCCGCTATTTTATTACAGAGCTTATTATCGATTATGTTGTTTTCTGGTGATCCTACAAAAATTGTCGATGCGCAATTAGCTGACTTTGCCTCTAGTGCTAAGGCCGTAATGCATTTTGCTGTGGCCTTTGAGTTAGAGCAGTATTGGTTGCCCGCCAAACCGCTTAAGCCGCTGTGGGCGATATATCAATTGGTGGCAGAGCCTGCAGGCGTCGATATTAGCTTTACCGTTACCGATAAAGAAAAGCCTTGGGGTGAGTTGCTAACTGCTATGCAGGGGTTTAGCGATTTTTGTGATGCGCGTGGCTTGCCGTTATATAGAGCTAATCAGCCTTTGCGCTTACAAACAGTGGCCATAGCCAAGCCTTGGGGGCAGGAGATTTGGTATACCGGTGTAGAGCAGCGCGGGGTTGCCAGCGTGGAGGGGAGCAATCAACTAGCTGCGCCTTTGCCGTGGGTGATGGCCGCCTTGCCACAATATTTGTGTGGTGAGCCTAGTGGTGATCAGGCTAGGCCGCTAATCTTATTGAAAATTCTAGATCCTGCACCGCAGCCGGTTACCGGTGATTTGTATTTTGAGTTGCATGAACAAAAGCGCGAAGTCTATGTAGTAACGGCCGTAGATAAAGCGGCCTGGCCTGATGGTATTGGCGCCATACGTTTTGGCTTTAAGGCTGAGAGGCTGGCTGAATATGCAAGCGAGTCCGCGTTTAAGCAGGCGTTTTCACAGGCGGTAAAAGCTTACGAGCAGGTGCGTAGGCAGCTAGATGCACAGCCAAAGTTGAATACAGCAGGTGCACTTTATACCCAAGAAAAAGAACTGCGTGCCGCCATGGAGAACTTTACCGAGTTTCTGCCGCTGCAGGTGGGTGATGTGGTAAAGGTGCCCTGTTTAACACCACACGCCTTGCAGCACGGTGTGCGCACGGTGGAGTTTCAAACGCCAGTCTACGAGCGCCTAATAGTCTCTTTTGCACAAAAAGTACTGACACAAGATCACTGGGATACCGATAAGGCAATAGAGTTGATGTCATTGCAGGCTGATCTCAATAATGATTTTGAGCAGCTGGCGGCTAGTGATGAGTCGGCTGTAGGGGTGAAAATAGAGCGCATAGTAGACTTTGCCGATTTTGAGGTGAGGCGTTATAGCCTGCCAGCAGGTCAGCAAATCCAGCTGCAAGCGGCAGATGATTACGCCCTATTAATGGCGATTAAAGGCGAGGTGCCGGTTAACGAACAGCTTTTGCATGCCGAGCAGACGGTTTTTTTACCCAAGGCTTGGGCTGGGGCGTTGATTGAAAATACTAGTACAGCTGAAATGTGTTTTTTAATTGCCCACCCTAAGGCGCTTTTTTAGCCGTTTGGGCTAAAAAGCAGCCAGTAATGCAATTAATATATAAAATCTTCATAACTATGGTTGAACACGGCCATGGCTTTTGTCATAATCGCAGCCCCTGTGATCGAGCACACTTCGATAAAAAGTTGATTTAGTAGTGTATTCAATCGCTTATCAACTTTTTTTAAAGTCGATTAAAGGTTTAGCTGTTTAGCAGCGAGTTGGTATTATTGAGGCCAACTAGAGCGGACGTGGTGGAATTGGTAGACACGCTGGATTTAGGTTCCAGTGCCGCAAGGTGTGAGAGTTCGAGTCTCTCCGTCCGCACCATTATTCATAGATATAGATGTGCAAATTTATCGATGTGTTGTCAGTGCTACACTAGCATCAGTCGACACACATCTGAGCAGCAGCTCAATCGGCAGAGGAATTCCCATGCAAGTTTCGATTCAAACGACTTCAGGCTTAGAACGTCGTTTAACTATTGGTGTGCCCGCAGATCGCATAGATAGCGAAGTAAACACCCGTCTACAAAAAGCGGCTGGTACTGTGCGTATCGACGGTTTCCGCAAGGGCAAAGTGCCTATGCGCGTATTGAAACAGCGCTTTGGTGCAGGCGTACGCCAGGAAGTTCTAGGCGAAGTCATGAATCAAACCTTCAGCGAAGCGGTAGTGCAAGAAAAACTAAAGCCCGCCGGCATGCCTGAGATTGAAACCAAGACGGCCGAAGAAGGCAAAGATTTAGAGTACGTTGCTACTTTTGAAGTGTTCCCTGAGATAGAGCTTAAATCCTTTGCCAGCATAGAAGTTGAAAAGCTGAGTGCTAAAGTTGAAGACGCTGACGTAGCAAAAATGGTTAGTACTTTACGCGAGCAGCAGGGCGAATTTGCTGTTGTTGAGCGTGCCGCCGTTGATGGCGACAAAGTGAATATTGATTATGCTGGCACCAAAGAGGGTGTAGTCTTCGAGGGTGGTAGTGCAGAAGCTGCTGATCTAACGTTGGGTTCTAACCAAATGATCCCCGGTTTTGAAGCGGGCATAGTCGGCATGAAAGCCGGTGAAGAAAAAGTATTAGCGTTGGCTTTTCCTGATGAGTACCACTCAGAGGAGCTTAAAGGCGCTGCGGTAGAATTTAAAGTAACGCTAAACAGCGTTAGCGAGAAGGCCCCTGCAGAGCTTAATGACGAGTTTTTTGCTAAGTTTGGTGTAAGCGAAGGCGGTGAAGAGAAGTTTTTAACCGATGTACGCGAAAACATGGAGCGCGAGCTAGAAAACGCGGCCAAGTCTAAAACCAAAAATCAGGTAATGGATGCTTTGCTAGACTTGCACGCTGAGCTGCAAGTGCCTAAAGCTTTGGCTAAAGAAGAAATTAAAGTGTTGCGTAAGCAAATGGTGCAACAGTTTGGCGGTGGTGCGGAAAATCTAGATTTAGATTCGCTGCTACCTGATGACATGTTCCAAGAGCAAGCCGAGCGTAGAGTGAAGTTAGGTTTGATACTTAACGAGCTTATCTCATCGAAAGAAATTAAAGCTGATGCTGCCAAGGTTAAAGAGACCATTGAAGGCTTTGCATCGACTTACGAAGATCCACAAGAAGTTATCAATTATTACTATGGCAATCCGCAGCAGCTGCAGCAGGTAGAGTCCATGGTAGTGGAAGATATGGTGGTAGAGCACATATTGTCAGAGTCGAAAGTGACTGAGAAAGAAAGCACTTATGACGAGGTGCTGGCGCCAGCAGCGCCGCCGGAGCCTGAGGAAGGCGAGGCCGAGTAAGTCCACCTCATCATGCTCTATCGTTCAAGCGACTACACTTTTTAAGTTAGTCGCTTGATTTTTATAGGCTTTCCCATAACCTTAGGGCACGGCTTTATAAAACCCACTTAAAGTAATAACAAACTTTAACGATAACAAGAGAACACTATGTCCACATACGGTCACAACGCGATGAATGAACAGCAGATCACTAACTTGGGTTTAGTGCCCATGGTTGTTGAGCAAACGGCCAGAGGCGAGCGCTCTTACGATATCTATTCGCGTCTGCTTAAGGAGCGCGTTATTTTTATTGTTGGCCCTATTGAAGACCATATGGCTAATTTGGTGGTGGCTCAGCTGTTATTCTTAGAGTCAGAAAACCCTGATAAAGATATACATGTCTATATTAACTCTCCAGGTGGTTCGGTAACCGCTGGCTTGTCTATCTACGACACCATGAAGTTTATTAAGCCCGACGTTAGCACCATGTGCATAGGCCAAGCGGCCAGTATGGGCGCTTTCCTGCTCAGCGGCGGCGCCAAGGGTAAGCGCTATATCTTACCGAATGCGCGTACTATGATTCATCAGCCCAGCGGCGGCGCGCAAGGTCAAGCCACCGATATTGATATCCAGGCTAAAGAGATTTTAATCATACGCGAGCGCTTGAATCACCTGATGGCGGAGCATACCGGTCAGGAGTTTGAAAAAATTGCCCGTGACACCGAGCGCGATAATTTTATGAATGCTGAGGCATCTAGGGATTATGGCTTGGTTGATGAAGTATTGAGCGGTCGCCAGATGCCTGCCGACAAATAAGGCTACATGCTAAGCGCTAATGGGTAGATTTGCCCTTAGCGCTTGCAAAAAGAGCTAAAAAAACGCATCTTAGTCGCCAAGACCGGCTAAAATAATGCTTAAAACCCTAGGTTTAGGGTAGCAACGGGGCTCAAGAGGTATTTTTGATAATGAGTGATGATACAAAAGACAACGGCGAAGACGGCGGTAAGCTGCTTTATTGCTCTTTTTGCGGCAAAAGCCAGCACGAGGTTCGCAAGCTCATTGCAGGTCCTTCTGTATTTATATGTGATGAATGTGTAGACCTCTGTAACGATATTATTCGCGAGGAGGTACAGGATGCAGGCTCTGATACGCCACAAGAGAAGCTGCCTACGCCCCACGAAATTAAAGCCATACTCGACGAATATGTAATAGGCCAAAATCAGGCTAAAAAGGTGCTGTCGGTAGCGGTATATAACCACTATAAACGCCTGCGCTATGCCGATGGTAAAAAAGAAGCGGTAGAGCTAGGTAAGAGTAATATACTTTTAGTTGGTCCTACCGGTAGTGGTAAGACGCTATTGGCCGAGACCTTAGCGCGTTTACTCGACGTGCCATTTACTATTGCTGATGCCACCACCTTAACTGAAGCGGGTTATGTGGGTGAGGATGTAGAAAATATCATCCAAAAGCTATTACAGAAATGTGATTACGACGTCGATAAAGCACAAATGGGCATAGTCTACATCGATGAAATCGACAAGGTTTCTCGCAAGTCTGATAACCCCTCTATTACCCGCGACGTGTCCGGTGAAGGTGTGCAGCAAGCCCTACTCAAGTTGATAGAGGGCACGGTTGCCTCGGTACCCCCTCAAGGTGGCCGCAAGCATCCGCAGCAAGAGTTTTTGCAGGTTGACACCTCTAATATCTTATTTATCTGTGGCGGCGCCTTTTCCGGTTTAGATAAAGTGATACGTAACCGCTCCGAAAAAGGCGGTATAGGCTTCTCTGCTGAGGTGAAGAGCAAAGACGATAACAAGAACTTTGGTGAGGTGCTTAGCGATTTAGAGCCTGAAGATCTGGTGCGCTATGGCTTAATCCCTGAGTTTGTCGGTCGTTTGCCGGTTATCGCTACCTTAGAGGAGCTGGATGTAGAAGCGTTGATTTCTATACTCACCGAGCCTAAAAACGCCTTAACCAAACAATATAGCCGCTTGTTTGAGATGGAAGGTGTAGAGATAGATTTTAGAGCCGACGCTTTGCGTGCTGTTGCCGAAAGAGGCATGGAACGTAAAACGGGCGCTAGGGGCTTACGCTCTATTCTGGAGTCAGTACTGCTAGATAGCATGTACGATATTCCTTCAGCCGATACAGTGTCGAAAGTGGTCATTGATGAGTCAGTGATTAGAGGCGACTCTAAGCCCTTGCTGGTTTACAAAACCGAGGCCTTAAAAGCGGCGCCTGAAGACTAATCTACAGCTAATCGTTGATTAAAAGGGCCGTATAGGCCCTTTTTTTATGTATGGGCTTATGCCCAAAGCTGATTTCTTTTACTATGACTTGTAATCTATTGTTATAGACCCCATATGTATAGGACATGGGGGAGTTGCTCTGTAGCTGCTACCCTATGTTTTATATTAATGGCCTCAATTAGCGGTGCCAGCACCGAAAAGGTATTTAAATGAGTGAAGATAAGCCGGCAACTGTCTACCCCCTGTTACCCCTTCGTGACGTTGTTGTTTACCCACACATGGTCGTGCCGCTGTTTGTAGGTCGCGAAAAGTCTATTCAAGCGCTAGAGGAGGCAATGGCTAATGATAAACAAATCATACTTGTCGCTCAAAAAAACGCCTCTGTAGACGAGCCTGAAGCAGAAGATATTTACAGCATAGGTACACTTTCAACTATCTTACAGCTACTGAAATTACCTGACGGCACCGTCAAGGTATTAGTCGAGGGCGGCCAGCGCACGCTAATCGAGACAGTCAGTGCTGAGCAGGGCTTTTTTACCGCCAGTATGCAGCCGCAGTTGCCGGAAAAAATCAAAGAAACTGAAGCTAATGCGTTGGTTAAAACCACCATGGATCAGTTTGATAAGTACGTTAACCTCAGTAAAAAAGTGCCTTCCGAAGTGCTTACCTCTTTAGCGGGCATAGATGATCCTGGTCGCTTAGCCGATACCATGGCGGCGCATATGTCGCTGGAAGTCGAACAAAAGCAAGCCATTTTAGAAATAGTCGATGTGCGCGAACGCCTAGATCACCTTATGGGATTGATGGAGGCCGAAGTTGATTTATTCCAGGTTGAAAAACGCATACGTGGTCGCGTTAAAAAACAAATGGAAAAAAGCCAACGCGAATATTATTTGAATGAGCAAATGAAAGCCATTCAAAAAGAGTTGGGGGATATGGATGACGCCCCCAACGAAATGGAAGACTTAGAGCTTAAAATTAAAGAGTGCGGCATGAGCAAAGAGGCCGAAGAAAAGGCCTATTCTGAACTCAATAAGCTCAAAATGATGTCACCAATGTCGGCGGAAGCCTCGGTAGTGCGCAGTTATTTGGATTGGATGATTAGCGTACCTTGGAAGAAACGCACCGTGGTTAAGCACGATTTAAAACGTGCTGAAAAAATATTGGCTAAGGATCACTACGGCCTAGAAGAGGTCAAAGAGCGCATACTTGAGCATTTGGCGGTGCAAAAACGCGTCAAAAAACTTAAAGGCCCGGTGCTGTGTTTAGTGGGCCCTCCAGGTGTGGGTAAAACCTCATTGGGTGAATCTATCGCCAGATCCACCAATCGTAAATTTGTGCGCATGGCCCTAGGTGGCGTGCGTGATGAGTCTGAGATACGCGGTCATCGTCGTACTTACATAGGTTCGTTACCGGGAAAAATCGTCCAAAAGCTGGCGAAAGTCGGGGTTAAAAACCCGCTGTTTTTATTGGATGAAATTGACAAAATGGGTATGGATAACCGCGGTGATCCGGCCTCAGCCTTACTCGAGGTGTTAGATCCCGAGCAAAATTATAGCTTTAACGATCACTACTTAGAGGTAGATTACGATCTCTCCGATGTGATGTTTATCTGTACTGCTAATTCCATGAATATACCGGGTCCGCTGTTAGATCGTATGGAAGTGATACGTATACCGGGCTACACCGAAGACGAAAAGGTTAATATAGCCGAGCGCTACCTCAAGCCCAAGCAAATGAAAAATAATGGCTTGAAAGATACTGAGCTGGATATAACTATGCCGGCATTAAGAGATTTAGTGCGCTATTACACTCGTGAAGCAGGCGTGCGGGGGCTGGAGCGCGAAATCGCTAAGCTCTGTCGTAAGGTGGTTAAGGCCTACTCACTTAATGAGCAAAAACCGCCATTAACCATAGGGCCAGACGAGCTAGAGCAGTACAGCGGTGTACGCAAATTCAGCTACGGCAAGGCCGAAGAGGCCAATCAAATCGGCCAGGTAACCGGTTTGGCATGGACCTCTGTGGGCGGTGAATTGCTCACTATAGAAGCTGCCTCAGTGCTAGGTAAGGGCCGTCAGGTTAAAACGGGCTCGCTGGGTGATGTGATGCAGGAGTCTATACAGGCAGCTATGACGGTAGTGCGCAGTCGCTCGCAATCGCTAGGTATTACCGCCGAGTATCACGACACCCATGATATACATATTCATGTACCTGAAGGTGCTACGCCTAAAGATGGTCCCAGCGCAGGTGTAGGTATGTGTACGGCGTTGGTATCGGTGATAACCGGTATAGCGGTTAAGTCTTCCGTAGCGATGACTGGCGAGATCACCTTGCGCGGGCAAGTTTTACCCATCGGTGGCTTAAAAGAAAAGCTGTTAGCGGCTCACCGTGGCGGCATTAAAACGGTTATTATTCCCGATGAAAATAGCCGTGATTTAAAGGAAATACCTGATAATATCAAAGCGGATCTCGATATTAAGCCGGTAAAATGGATAGATGAGGTCCTGGATATCGCTTTAGAGCGCGCGCCAGTGGCCTTAACAGATGATCAATATATGAGCAAAAAATTTGCTGCGGATGCATCTAGTGATGAAAAAAGCGGCAATAAAGAAAAAAATCGCCCAAAGGCGCATTAAACCTGAGATGTAGCCTTGACGTGGGTATCAGGCAATTGGTATAAATTGCCCCCTTGCTAAGGCAACCAACGATATTTCAGACATAATAATCGGAATAGACAAAGAATACTAAGAAGGGGTATAAGTGTGAATAAATCAGAATTAATAGAAGCCATCGCAGCGTCAGCTGATCTTCCTAAAGCTGCTGCAGGTCGCGCCTTAGATGCAACAGTAGAAGCTATTACTAATGCTTTGAAAGAAGAAGACCAAGTAGTACTGGTAGGTTTTGGTACTTTCTCTGTTAAAGATCGTGCTGCACGTACGGGCCGCAATCCACAAACAGGTGAGCCTATCCAAATTAAAGCGGCTAAAATACCAGGCTTTAAAGCTGGTAAAGCTCTTAAGGACGCCGTCAATTAATTAACAGCCCTGTCGTTAAAGCATGCGTGCTATAGCAATGGCAGTAATTGTTGGTTAAACAATATGGAAAGCGCATCACCATGGTGCGCTTTTTTTATTTAACGCAGATTAATATGGAATAGTGTTACATGCTTCAGAATATTCGTGATAACTCACAGGGCATTGTTGCCAAAATAATAGTGAGCCTGATCGTGGTCATTTTTGCAGCGGCAGGCGTAGAGAGCTTGCTGGGTAATAGCGGCAGTAATGCTGCAGCAGAGATCAACGGTGAAGAGCTATCCGTAATAGAGCTGGAGCAGGCCGTACGTGTGCAACAAAGACGCCTATTGGAGTCTATGGGTGAAAATGCCGACCCTAGCATGCTTAACGATGAACTTATTAAGCAGTCGGCGATGGAACAGTTAATTCAACAAAAACTGTTGCTACAAAAAGCCGCTGAACTGGGTATCACGGCAGCACCTGCCGCGATAGATCAACTAATCCTCAATATGCCGCAGTTTCAGCAAGACGGTAAATTCTCTCCGCAACTCTATGAAAATGTGTTACGCAGCAATGGCTATAGCATGAGCTACTTTAAGCAGCTATTGCGTAATGATGTCATTATTCGCCAACTGTCCAGCGGCATAGCCGGCTCAGACTTTGTGACTCAGCAAGCGTTAAATTACACCGCCAGCATCGTGGGCCAAAAACGTAGCTTTGACTATATAACCCTTGCTATCAGCGAGCAACTTTCTGCCGTTGAACTTAGCGACGAAGAATTAAACAGCTATTACCAAGCCAATATTCAACGTTACCAGCGTGAACCCAAGCTTAAGTTGGCTTATGTAGAAGTGAAACAAAGCGACTTTGTGCAGCCGGTAGAGGAAGCGCAGATCAAAACCGCCTACGAGTTGGAAATGGCCGACTTTAATGGTTCTGAAGAGCGTAAAGCGTCGCATATCTTATTGGAGATTAACGAGCAGCGTAATGAAGCTGATACTAAAGCTCTAGCGGTTGAGCTAAAAGCTAAAATTGCAGCCGGCGAAGACTTTGCTAGCATTGCCGAGCAACACTCTGAAGATACCGGTTCAGCCTTTGTCGGCGGCGACCTCGGTTATAGCAGTGGTGGCGCATTCCCCGCAGCCTTTGAACAGGTGCTGTTTAGCTCCGAGCAGGGGGTAGTATCTGAGCCTGTGGTAACAGAGGCGGGTGTACACCTAATACTGGTTACCGATATTAAAACCGTTGAACAACCCAGCTACGAAGATCGCAAGCTTGCGATTAAACAGCGCTTAGCATTAGAACAATCTGAATCCGAGTTCGTTAACCGGGTGGAGCAGTTACGTGATTTAGTCTTTAACTCCGCTGATCTGAAAGGCCCGGCCAAAGATCTGGATCTTACGGTGCAACAGTCTGATTGGCTAGGGCGCAGCGATAAGGCTGGTGTACTCAGTAAGCCACGCGTCATTAAAGCCGCCTTTAGCGATGAAGTGTTAAAAGAAGGCAATAACAGTGCGGTCCTTGAATTAGCCGCCGACCATTATATCGTGGTGCGTGTCTTGGAGCACAAGCCCGCAGAGGCCAAGCCGTTTGCCGAGGTTAGCGAGCAAATTGCCCTCAATCTTAAAAAAGCCAAGGCCGCCGAACGCCTCAAAGTGGAGGCCGAACAATTATTGGCTACGCTACGCAGCGGTGAAAGCAGTTTTGCCGATTTACAGGCTAACAACAAATATACTGTTACCGCCGAGCAGGACGTGAGCCGTATCAAAAGCAAGGCCAGCCGTGAGCTGAGCACTGCGATATTTGCCATGGTCAAACCCGCTTCGGCTTCCACTTACGCCAGCCATAGCTTGCGCAATGGCGATGTGGCGATTGTCGGCTTAACCAAAGTTATTGAAGGCAATATCAGCGATTTAAGTGTAGGCGAACAGCAGGCTATTGAGGCCCAGTTATACCGCGCTAGTAGTACCCAAAGCCTAGAAGCTTACCAGCAGGCTATCAAAGCTAGCGCCGACATTACGATACTGTAATGGCACCGTTTTTTTGTAATCTAGGAGTACATCGTGCATAAAATATTAACCCTAAACCAAATTTCAGTAGTAGGTTTGGAAAGACTACCCCGCGAGCACTATGAAATTGCCAGTGAGTTCACTCATCCTGAAGCGATTTTATTACGCAGCCACAAACTTCAGTCCCAAGACATTGCTGAATCAGTATTAGGCATTGCCAGAGCTGGTGCCGGTGTTAACAACATTCCCGTTGACGCCTGTACTGAACGTGGTATTCCTGTATTCAACACCCCTGGTGCCAACGCTAACGCGGTTAAAGAATTAATTATTGCTGCTCTCTGCTTGGGTTCTCGTGGGATTTTACAGGGTGTGCAGTACGTAGACACGCTAAAGGATATGACGGATAAGGCTGAAATGAACGCCTTGTTGGAAAAAGAGAAAAAGAATTATAAAGGTAACGAATTAGCCGGTAAAACCCTGGGTGTTGTGGGTCTAGGCGCGATAGGTTCGATGGTTGCCGATGCAGCTTTAGAGCTGGGCATGAGGGTTAAAGGTTATGACCCTGCATTGTCGGTAGCGTCAGCTTGGCGCTTACCTAGCAGTGTTGAGCGTATAGAAAACCTCAACAGCCTGTTTTCAAAGTGTGACTATATTACCCTGCATTTACCGGTATTAGACGCTACTCGCGGTTTAATTAACCGTGAGCTATTGGCCAGCTGTAAAAAAGACCTGCGTTTATTAAACTTTGCTCGTGCTGAGATTGTTGATACAGCTGCGGTTATCAGTGCATTAAACGATGGTGATTTAGGCCAGTATATTGCCGACTTCCCCGAGCCCGGCTTAATTGGCGTGCCCAACACGATCTTAACGCCACATATAGGCGCGTCTACCGATGAAGCGGAAGATAACTGTGCGGTAATGGCAGCAGATCAAATTAAAGACTTTATCGAAAACGGTAATATTAAAAACTCCGTTAACTTTCCCAGCATTGCTATGGAAAGAGCAGGCTCCCCGCGTTTGGCTATTGCCAACCGCAACGTTCCCAAGATGCTAGGTACTATCCTCAGCCTATTGGCGGATGAGGATATTAACGTGGTGGATATGATTAATAAGAGTCGCGACGATATAGCCTACAACTTAATTGATGTGGCGCAGGTGCCTAGCGACGAGGTGCTGAAAAAAATCTTAGACGTCGAAGGCGTCATCACCGTCCGCGTTTTAAAGTAAGTTAAAACAGCCTTCCTTGTGAAGGCTTTTTTTTAGCCTAAAATTGCTGTAAAACCGTAGCCACAAAAATAGAGTGAAGGATAAACCTATGAATAGCTGTAAAGTGGCTGGGGCTGCCGTGTTGGCATTACTACTCACAGCTTGCGAGCCCGCCTATATTATTGATGAGGCTCAGCATTACTCTCGCCAATTGGGCATAGTTAATGACTATAATATTAGCCGCTGGCACAGCTATGTTTATGCCCGCGAAAGCAGTTTTGTACTTGCTGCGTTAGTGGCTGATAAAAACATACAGCAACCTTTATTGCAGGTGTCAGAGCAGGCCTTTGCGGTGTATTTTGCCCGAGCGGTGTCGGTGAATACCAACACATTTACGGCAGCGTTACAGCAGGCCAGATCGCAGCAGGCCAGCTTTTTGGCAGTGTTTATGCTAAGTTCGTTACAGCAATTTCAAAATTTGGATGGCAGTTACGAAGCCGGCTATAAGCAGGCCGATGTATTAATTACCCTTTATGATGTCAACTCGGCAAAAGTGGTGGATAAGGTGAGCCTAAAAGCCAGTAAATCGTTGTTGTCATTTGCCGGAGAAAATATCACAACACTGCTGCACAGACCTATGTTGGCCGTAGCTGCGGAGCTTAGTGGTGGCCAGTAAATCATTAGCCAGTATAGAGGCTTACCTAAAAGACCAACCTCAGCGCCCTCCTGTTGAGCAGTGGCAGCCTACTTTGAGTGGCGATATTGATATCGTTATTAAAGAGAATGGATCATGGTGGCATGAAGGCGGCGAGATTAAGCGGCAACCCTTGCTGCGTTTGTTTGCCTCTATCTTAAGGCGCGAAGACGATGGCGAGTACTATCTGCTTACCCCCGTAGAAAAATGGCGTATTCGGGTTGAGGCTGAGGTTTTTCAGGCTATAGACTATCAAGTGCTGCAGCAGCGAGGTCAGCCAGCGTTTATTTTTACCCTCAATACCGGCGCCAAATACGCCTTATCAAAACAATACCCTTTGCAAGTCAGCAGCAACCCGCAGGGTGAGCCTATACCTATATTGCTGGTAGACCGGGGTTTGAGTGCCAGAATATCGCGCAACTGCTACTACCATCTTATTGATGATGCGCAGTTGCAAGGTGAGGACGCTTATATAGAAAGTTGTGGCGAACGTTTTAGCTTAAGTAGCCAATAGCTGGACGATAAGTTGTGACTGCTGCTGTGTAAAACAAACGCTGTTATCGCAGCAGCTTAAGGCGAAAGGCTTAAGAGCTGCGCCTAACCACACCTACACTCAAACCCTCTATAGCAAAATCTTGCTCTCTCAAATCTACCTCTATAGGTTGGTAGTCGGGGTTTTCGGGTAGTAGTTGTATTTGATATTTACTGCGCGTGGTTTTGTAGCGTTTAACGGTGACTTCATCATCGATGCGGGCAATCACAATCTCGCCATTATTGGCCTGCGCGGTGCGGTGTACGGCCAGTAAATCGCCTTCATATATGCCCACATCTATCATGCTATCACCGCGTACTCTTAAAAAATAATCGGCATGGGGGCTAAAGAACGAGCTGGGCATTTCGCAATAATCTTCTATGTGCTCAGTAGCCAGTATAGGGCTGCCAGCGGCAACTTGTCCCACGATGGGTATACCTTTGTTTTCGGGTAAGCGTATGCCTCTAGAGGCACCGGGGATAACTTCTATGGCGCCTTTGCGGGCCAGCGCTTTTAAATGTTCTTCGGCGGCGTTGGCGGATTTAAAGCCCAGATCCTTGGCAATTTCGGCGCGGGTAGGTGGGTAGCCGGTTTCTTCTATATGGGTTTTGATTAGGGCTAATACTTCGGCCTGGCGTGCGGTTAATTTACTCATGTCCAATCCGTCTGTTTTTATGTACAGTGGCTGTGATTATATACAGCATTGTCGGCACTGCAAGCCTTTTTATTATTCCCTGGGCTGCTGATTAATTAAATTGAACGACTGCAGTAGAAGGCTTTACATGTCGTCCAGCACACCATTCATAATATCGGTTTCTATGTAACTAACAGGGCTGGACCATTCTTCAGGGCGTATGGCGGCATCGGGATCTAGCGAGTCTTCATGGCTTAGCTCATACGCATTGCGCCAATCTTCAGGTTCCTCTACTTCCAACAGTTGTAATTCATGCCAGTTTTCAAGATCAAATTCGTTAATCTCGCCATCGATATGCTGTGTTTCTATGGTTTGACTTATATCGTCTACGGCAACGACCTCAAAAATACCGCCACCCTGTAATTCTTTATACCAATTGCCAACACTAGGCATAATATTTCTCATTGCTTTTATCCTCATTTCTTATGGCTACACACAATTAATAACAGTTAAATTTTTACTGTCCAGTGTTATAGAAAGAGTAGAAATGCATCAACACAGCCGGTAATCAATTGCAATCAATAAAAAAACAGTGATGATTCAATGGCTTAGCTTTTGATGTAGGTAAATGCGGTAAATGCCAGCTAGTTTTAATATGCTTATGGTATATAAATGCATAATTACTGGATAAAATTGTATAAATTACTTAGGCTGCCGTTTGTTTATAGGCATAGAAAAATGAAAAAGAGAGGGCAATGGCTATCAATTTCTTACAAGATTTACTTGATGTTTTTCAGTTAGAAGATTACCCCTGGCTGTGGGAAGTCTTTGCGGTGGTACTGCTAACCTTAATCGTCAGCTATTTTGTTCGCTTTTTATTTTCGCGCTTAGAGCGGCAGTTTAAAAAAACGGCTAATAAGTGGGATGATGCTATTTTTGCCGCCGGTCGTAGGCCCGCTTTTATTATGGTGTGGTTAATGGGCGCTAGCTTGGTACTGGATATTATACGAGCAAAGTCTGAGGCCTATATTTTTACGTTGATAGCGCCCACTAGAGAAGTGCTGTTCATTGCCATATTAACGTGGTTTTTAGTACGCTTGGTTAAGCGTATAGAGCAGCAATTAATCGCTGGCGACAGCGCTGAAACCTCGGTTGATGAGGCCACTGTTTTTGCTTTAGGTAAACTATTGCGAACGGCGGTAATTATTACCGCTAGTTTAATGATGCTGCAAACGCTGGGTTTTAGTATTTCCGGGGTGCTGGCATTTGGCGGTGTAGGAGGTATAGCCATAGGCTTTGCGGCCAAGGATTTACTGGCTAACTTTTTCGGCGGCTTAATGGTGTATTTAGACCGGCCTTTTATTATAGGCGACTGGATACGCTCACCGGATAAATCTATTGAAGGTACGGTAGAGGACATAGGTTGGCGACAAACCCGTATCCGCACCTTTGATTCGCGGCCGCTGTATGTGCCCAATAGCACCTTTGCTCAAATCACGGTAGAAAACCCTTCTCGCATGTTAAATCGGCGCATCTATGAAACCATAGGTTTACGCTATGATGATGCCGATAAGGTAGGCATCATCGTTGAGGAGGTCAAAGCCTATTTGTTGGCCAGTGAGGATATCGACACCGATAAAACCCTAATGGTTAACTTCAATGCTTTTGCGGCATCGTCTTTGGAATTCTTTATTTACACGTTCACCAAAACCACCAACTGGGTTGAGTACCACAAAATCAAACAGCAGGTGTTACTGGACGTGTTAGCGATTATCGCTAAGCACGATGCTGATATTGCCTACCCAACCACTACCCTTAAAGTTGGCCCTCTGCAGTTAGAGCAGCAAGCTGCTTTAACAGCAAGCCAGTCCGAATAGGATCGCCCATGACTAAGCAGCGCATAGTTGCCATTATAGGCGGCACCGGCTTACAAGAGTTTGCCGGTGATGGGGTAGCGGGTGACGTTTTGGGGAGCAGGGCGACGCCTTATGGCGAAACGTCTAGCGAGGTAGTACACAGCCAATTGTCAGACTTAAGTTGTGTGTTTTTGGCGCGCCACGGCAATCCGCACACCATTGCCCCCCATAAGGTGAATTACCGAGCCAATATCTGGGCGCTTAAACAGCTAGGGGTTAGCGACATTATTGCCGTTAATGCGGTGGGTGGAATTAATCCTGCTATGCCTGCAGCCAGTTTGGTACTACCCGATCAATTGATTGATTACAGCCATAGCCGCGAGCAGAGTTTTTTTGATGGCGAGAGTAATCCTCTGCAGCATATAGATTTTACTCACCCTTTTAGTGCAGGCTTGCGCAGCCAGTTGCTAGCTGCCGCTAAGGCCGTAAACATCTCCGTACACGGCACTGGAGTCTACGGCGTAACACAGGGCCCGCGTTTAGAAACCGTCGCTGAAATCAAGCGTATGGCGCAGGATGGTTGCGATGTAGTGGGCATGACGGCGATGCCTGAAGCGGCACTGGCTAGAGAGCTAGCGATAAATTATGCCAGCCTGTGTTTGGTGGTTAACCCGGCGGCGGGCTGTAGCGAGCAGCTGATTACCATGGACGATATCCATAAGGTGATAGCGCAGGGTATGGGGCAGGTCAGAGGGCTATTGAGCCAAGCACTGCCTGTTATTATTAGCGATCCGCTGAATTAGCATCAACTTAGTTAGTGTCAGCGCCCTCGACGTTGGCTTGGTAGGGCGTTATACGTATCAACACACCCATTAAGGGGTGATCTATATAGTGCAGCTCGTCGCTGCGCATGCGTCTATGCTGGCGCATCACAATGGTTTTTTCTACCCGGTAGTGGTTGTCTTGCAAATAAGCTAGCTGCTGCGCCAAAAACTGATTAGCACCTTGTAAGGGGTCGGTGACTGGGGCTTGCTCAATCTCTGCAGGTAAACCGTTGTCTTCTGCCACCAATGAGGCTGGGGCGATAGGTAGCTGCGAGGCGTCACGCTCATCTAGGCTTTGGGGTATGGGTGGTAGTAGCGGCCAATTAGGTTGTTCGTCACCCACGTTACTAATAAACCGGTTTAGCCATAAATCGGTGTGTATGTGCAGGTAGCGCTCCACGCTAATCTTAATACTGCCTTCTAATTCAAAATGATTATCAAAGGCTGCGCCGCCGGTAATGACTATGCTCAGGGATTCGTCGCGTTCATCAATGGTTTGGCGCCAGGCTTGATGAAACAGCGGCCTAAACGCATATTCGCCGTTAACATTGCGGGCGACTTCGGTGAGTTGGTGTTGCTCTGTTGGCAGCGTGACAAAGGCTTTTAACGGTGTGCTAGATAGCTGAGCTTGATCAGCCGATGCTGCAGTTTGTGGGCCGGTTAATGACGGTAGCGGCGATTCGGTTGCTATAGCGCTAATCGGCGGTTGTAGGTTAACAATAGCGGCGGGGTATTTTAGCCCCAGCTCCTCTGGCCACTGCTCACCTAAGGCGGCATCAGGGTTGTTATTGGCAAACACCAGCATTTCCACTTGGTACCATTGTTGGGGCTGGGGCTGCGGGTTGTCGCTCTCGGCGACAGCCATGTGGGTATAAACGCTGGCACACAAGCTTACGGCAGCAAACAAAGGAGCGATACGGCGGTAGATCATAAAGTCTGGTTACACTTATTTTTAAGGTTTATCACTCTACCGCCATCAAGCAATTAATCAAGCGGCTTGTGGTGCTAAGCGGCGTTTAAGCTGCTTTCGGGCTGAGTAATGTGAGCAAGTCTTCAACAAATTGAAAGCGCAATTCGCGATCGGCTAAGTCATCGTCAAAACGCAGGGTGGTGGCACCGGCCAGTTTGAAGGTGGTGGGCTGGCTTTGTACCAACTGCACTAGCTTGATGGGGTCTACCTGAGTGTGTTCACAAAACTCAATTTTGCCGCCGCTGCTATGAGCCTCAACTTTGGCTATGCCTAAATGATGGGCGCGCAGTTTTAAACTACTGGCTCTAAATAGGCTTTTAGCGGGATCGGGCAATAGGCCAAATCTATCAATCATTTCTACCTGTAATTCACGCAGTGCGTCATCAGTTTCGGCGCTAGCTATGCGTTTGTACAGCGTTAGGCGGGTGTGTACATCGGGTAGATAATCGTCCGGGATTAAAGCAGGCAAGCGCAGGTTAATTTCGGCACCGTGATCTATGGGGTTTTCCAAATCGATTTGCTTACCGGCTTTTAAGGCTTTCACGGCGCGTTCCAGCATCTCCATGTATAGGGTAAAACCTATGCTGTGTATTTGCCCGCTTTGGTCATCGCCCAACAACTCGCCCGCACCGCGTATTTCTAAATCGTGGGTGGCCAGCATAAAACCAGCACCTAAATCTTCCGCCAGACTTATGGCCTCTAGACGCTTTTTGGCATCGTTGGTCATGTTTTTACTGCCGGGTGTTAGCAAGTAGGCATAGGCTTGGTGATGAGAGCGGCCAACGCGGCCACGCAGCTGGTGCAATTGCGCCAAGCCAAATTTGTCGGCGCGGTCGATAATAATAGTATTGGCCGAGGGTATGTCTATACCGGTTTCTATAATGGTGGTACACAGCAACACGTTATAGCGCTTGTGATAAAAGTCAGACATCACTTGCTCTAACTGGCGTTCGTGCATTTGGCCGTGGCCTATACCTATGCGCAGCTCGGGTGCTAGCTCTTGCAGTTCGCGGGCGACGCGGTCTATATCTTTAACTTCGTTGTGTAAGTAATAGACTTGTCCGCCCCGTAAAATTTCCCGCAGTAGGGCTTCTTTAATCATGCCCTTGTCGCGTTCACGCACAAAGGTTTTTACCGACAAGCGGCGCGCCGGTGGCGTGGCGATAATCGATAAATCACGCATACCCGACATGGCCATATTTAAGGTGCGCGGTATAGGTGTTGCGGTTAGGGTTAAAATATCCACTTCTGCGCGCAGCGATTTTAGTTTTTCTTTTTGCCTTACCCCAAAGCGGTGCTCCTCATCAATAATCACCAAGCCTAAATCATGGTATTTCACATCATCGTTAAGTAGCTTGTGGGTGCCTATTAAAATATCGACTTTGCCCGCTGCGGTGTCAGCAATAACTTGGTTTTGTTCTTTGGTGCTTTTAAAGCGCGAGATGACTTCTATGTTAACGGGCCAGTCGGCAAACCTATCTTTAAAGGATTGATGATGCTGCTGTGCTAACAAGGTGGTGGGTACTAATACCGCCACTTGTTTATTGTTGTGGGCGGCAACAAAGGCGGCGCGCATGGCTACCTCGGTTTTGCCAAAGCCGACATCGCCGCACACCAATCTATCGGTAGCGGTTTTAGCCTGCATATCGGCAATAACCGCTTCTATAGCGCTTTGCTGATCGGGGGTTTCTTCAAAAGGGAAGGCGGCAGCAAACTGCTGGTAATCCTCTTCGGGGTGATTAAAGGATTGCCCCGGGCGGGCGGCGCGGCGCGCGTAAATATCTAAAAGCTCGGCGGCAACATCGCGAATTTTTTCAGCGGCTTTGCGTTTCGCTTTTGACCACTGATCGCTACCTAAGCGGTGCAGGGGAGCCATATCTTGATCGGCGCCGGTGTAGCGGCTAATTAAATCTAAAGACGAAACCGGCACATAGAGCTTGGCGCCGTCGGCGTATTCCAAGGTGATAAATTCTTCATTAACACCACCGGCGGTGATGGTTTGCAGGCCGTGGTAGCGGCCTACGCCGTGATCCAAATGTACGACAGGGGCACCGATAGTCAGCTCGGTTAAATCCTTGACGATATTTTCGCTGCTGCCGGTGCTCTTACGGCGGCGGCGTTTTTGCATCACCTGCTGGCCGAATAACTGCGCTTCGGCAATAACAATGACTTGCTTGCCCTGCCCATCGCTAAGCCGCAGGCCGGCTTCGATATTGCCTACGGTAATGGCTAGGTTCTGATCGCCAGCAATAAACGCCGCCCAATTTTTACAGCTGTCGGGGCGTATTTTATGCTTGCCTAACAGCTCTAATAAGGTTTCGCGGCGGCCTGCGCTTTCGGCGCAAAATAAAATGCGGTTGCCGCTGTCAGCTACTAAGTCTTGCACGGCCGCCATGGGGCGAGTGGCTTTATTGTCTATGGCTAAAAACGGTGGCGGCGCGATAGCAAAATTCACGCTGCCCACTTGCTCCTCTATGGCGTCGCGAAAGAGCACGATGCGCTGCTGGCCTTTTAAGGCTGAGAATAACTCTTCGGTGGGGATAAAGACTTTATTAGGAGTGAGTAACGGCCGCTGCGGATCTATATTCATGTCTTCGTAGCGTGTGTGTAGGTCGCGCCAAAAATGTTCGGCGGCGCGATCTAGGCCATCGAAACTAAAAAACAGGCTGTCGTTAGGTAGGTAGTCAAACAGGGTGCTGCAGTGGTCAAAAAACAGCGGTAGGTAATATTCTATACCGGCGGGGGCTATGCCTTGGCTCACGTCTTGGTAAATGGGGCAGCGGCTGTGGTCTACATCAAAGGCTTGGTGCCAGTTGTTTCTAAAATTGGCTATGCCGTCTTTATCTAGGGGGAATTCTTTACCCGGCAGCAGGTTGATCTCTTGTACTTGTTTAACCGTGCGCTGGGTTTCGGGGTCGAAGGTGCGCAGAGTGTCTATCTCATCCCCCAGCAAATCGATGCGGTAGGGCAGTTTGCTGCCCATGGGGTAGATATCCATAATCGCGCCGCGCAGGGCAAACTCACCGTGCTCGTACACGGTATCGACACAGCGGTAGCCGCTGGCCTCAAACTTGCTGCGCATGGTGGCGATATCGAAAGTTTCACCCAGCTGTATTTGCAGGGTGTGGGCATCCAAGTAGCTTTGCGGCAGCAATCTATGCATCAAGGTACTGATGGGTACGATTAACAAGCCCTTGTGCATATTTTTGAGCTTATGCAGGGTGGTTAAACGCTCAGAGATGATGTCTTCGTGGGGGGAAAAACTGTCGTAGGGCAGGGTTTCCCAGTCGGGTAGGTGTAATACCTCTAGGCCATCACGATAAAAGCGCAGCTCTTGCTCCAGCTGAAAGGCGCTGGCGGTGTCATTGGTAATAAGTACCGTTAAGCTATCGCCCTGTTGTGCGGCATTAACCACCGCCAAGCTGCTAGCACTGCCGGATAAATTGCCCCAACGCAGCCTATCGCCGTGCTTAGAGTGGGTAATGGGGGCAAAAATCGTGTGCTGGCTCATAAATGATGGTCTGGTACAGGGCTAAGGGGCGGCTATTGTAGCGAGACAGCTGGCAATTTTCATTGCGTAATTGTGCTATTCATAATCTATTCACAAAAGAAATGGCGAATATGCCTGCAAAAGCGTGCTAAGCGGTTGAACTTGGCGGGATGAATACAGATAATACGCGCTCATTTCATAGCCCTCATTAAAGGTAACCAGCAGTGACAGCTAACGATGCCAACCGTGAAAGACCCGATGACTATTTTGCCGATTGGAAAGAGCGTGAAGCCCTAGCCGAAGCCATGATCCCATTGGTAGGTAAACTCTATCGCAAGAACAGTGTTAAAACCTACATCTACGGCCATAATCTGGTTAACCAATCAGTGCTTGAAATTATGCAAGCACATCGTTTTGTTCGCCAAATTGAAGAAAACGAACTGTCTGAGTTTGAAACCTTCCCGGTTATTGAGGCGCTAGCAAAGCTAGATTTGAGTATTGCCCATATCGATGCTGGCCGTATTGCCGTCATGTATGAAGAGGGCCCGAAAGCGCAAGGCGTTAGCGTAGACGATTTTGTACGCTCGCAAGTACAAGAAATACTCGATACCCCCGTCCCTGATGCTGAGCCACGCGATGTGGTTTTATACGGCTTTGGCCGTATAGGCCGCTTGATGGCACGCTTATTAATTGAAAAAGCCGGTGGCGGTGAAAACCTACGCTTGCGTGCTATTGTAGTACGCCAAGGCGGCGCCAAAAACGACTTGGTTAAGCGCGTAAGCTTATTGCGTCGCGACTCCGTACACGGCCCCTTCAAAGGCACTATTCGTGTCGATGAAGAGCGCAGCTCATTTATTGCCAACGGTAATGAAGTGAAGGTGATTTACGCGGGCAGCCCTGAAGAAATTGATTACACTGCCTACGGTATTAATAATGCGATTATTATTGATAACACCGGCATGTTTAAAAATAAAGAATCGCTATCGCGTCACTTGCGCCCCGGCGCGAGCAAAGTACTGTTAACCGCACCAGCAGATGATATTAAAAATATTGTTTACGGCATTAACAATGACATCATCGAAGAAACCGATGACATTATCTGTGCCGCTAGCTGTACTACCAACGCTATTTCACCGCCATTAAAAGCGATGAACGATAAGTTTGGCATTGTGTCTGGCCACGTAGAAACCATACACGCCTACACCAACGACCAAAACTTAATTGATAACTACCACACCGCCGACAGGCGTGGCCGCAGCGCACCGTTAAACATGGTTATTACCTCTACTGGTGCTGCCAAAGCGGTAGCGAAAGTATTGCCGATTATGGAGGGCAAGCTAACCGGTAATGCGATACGGGTACCTACCCCTAACGTTTCTATGGCTATCTTAAAGCTAACCCTAGCTAGCGAAACTACTGTCGATGAAGTGAATGATTATATGCGTTACATATCCTTGCATTCGCCACTGCGTAAGCAAGTTGATTACTCAAACTCACCGGAAGTAGTGTCTAGTGATTTAGTGGGCTCACGCCACGCCTGCATCTTCGATAGTGAAGCCACTATCGTAAACGGCAACCAAGTGATTATGTACTGCTGGTACGATAATGAATTTGGTTACAGCTGTCAGGTACACCGTGTACTAGAGCAATTGGCCGGTGTTGATTATCGAGTGTTTCCTAAGGAAGATTAATCTTCTTTTTTAGGGGTCAGACCTGCGCAGCAGCTCTGACCCCTTGCTTACGTCATTCAGGGCTTGCCCCCGTCATTCTGAACTTACTTCAGAATCCATAAAAAAACCGCACTTGTGCGGATTTTTTTTAATTTTTATCTGCTGTTATATCCGCTTGGCAGCGCTTTTATAAACGGCATTTCGCTCGCGCTTGCCCACGGCAATAACGATCACCACAATCTCGCTATCTCTTACCTCGTAGACTAGGCGATAGCCTGCGCTGCGAAGTTTAATTTTATAGCAGTTTTTCAAGCCGCTTAAACGTGATGGTTCTACGTGCGGATTTTGTAATCTCTCGACCAGCTTTTTTTTGAATTGCGTTTTAATGGTGCTATCTAAAGCCTGCCATTCCTTGAGCGCTTGTTGTTTAAATAGCAGTTTATAACTCACTCAAATTAACCTCTAGCTCCTCCTGGCTTTTACGTTCCAGCACCAGTGCGGCTAGCTCTAAATCTTCGAGTTTATCCATTAAGGCTTCATAGGCTTCGGCGGGCACGCAGTAAAAAGCCGGTTGGTTTCTATTGAGTACAGCCACAGGAAACCCTTCACCTAGGCTGACTACCGCCATGGGGTTTTTTTTAAGCTCTGATACGCTAGTTGTTACATCGGCAAGAATGGTGTGTACCATTGTTATATACCTCAAAAGACCTGTTAATGGTGCCGATAGTAGACCTGTTGCTGGCATTTATCAATAATTAGATGAGGTGCCGGTCATCCTAGGCTTGAGATGGGATGACCTAAGGATTAGTCATCCCGGACTTGATGCGGGGTCTAGTCATTAGTTAGGCAGAAGAGCGGGGCTGATCATATGGATACCGGCTCGGAGGCCGGTATGACCAAGAGAGGTTTTAGCTGGGGATTTGGGGGGATTGAGTCGGGGTAAAGTCATCCCGGACTTGATCCGGGATCCATCTAGGTTGGGGGGTCAGAGCTGCTGCGCAGGTTTGACCCCAGAAGCATGCAGGCTTACAGCTCTTGCATGCTTCCCAGCCTCACCATCATCTCCGTCACTATGCGTAAATCCAGCATAAACTGCTCTACTCGCTTAAATTCATTAGCATTGTGGCCGGTGTATTTTTGGTCAGGCATAGCTAGGCCAAACTGCACGCCATTGGGTAAATCGTGTATGGAGGTGGCGCCACCCGAGCTTCCAAACCGGCGTGGCATGTTCAGGTTTTCGGTGGCAATATCCAAGAGGGCGTTTACCCATTTACCTTCGGGGTTGCGGTACATAGGTTTGCGTTGGCTATGGCTGTAACGCATCGCAATAGTTGTTTTCGCTAACCAGTGGTCCAACTTGGCTTTGACTTCGCTTTTGAGTTGCTCGGGGCTTTTGCCTTTGGGGGCGCGCAGATTTACTGCTAGCTGCAGCTGCTTATCATCTAGGCTGATAAAGGTCAGTGCCATGGTTAGCGGGCCCATAAAATCGTCGGCAAAATCTACCCCTAATAACTTGCCGTGATAATCCAAGGCAAAGTTGTCGGCAGCATACTGGGCGGCATCGCTAATATGGTTATCCCCCAGCGTTAACGCCGCTTTGTTGTGCGCGATAAACAGCAGCATGCGTGACACTGGGTTAACGCCGCTACTAGGTTTGGATGAGTGTGCCGATACGCCGTTGACTATCACTTCTACTAGCTTGTTATTGATTCGGGTATCAATACTAAAGTCAGGCCCATGCTCAGCGATAAAGCTTTTGGCTAAGCTGTCTATCTGCTGTTTTAACGCAGCTGCTTCGATGTTTGTAGCAGGCTTAAACTGCGCTATAGACTTAGCGGGAATTTGGTTGGTGGCCAAGCCGCCAGTCACGCTAATCACTGCTGTTTGTTGAGGATTAACAGCGCACACAGTAAAGCTGGCCATTAGGGTGCCATAACCTTTTTCAGCGATCACCACCGGGTAGCCACCGTCTAAGGCTAGGTTGTAATCGGGGGTAGGGTGACGCTCTAGATAGTAGGGGATAGCGGTGCCGTCAGATTCCTCAGTGGTATCCACCAATAAGCGCAGGGTGTTAAACAGCGGGATGCCTTCCTCCTTAATAACCCGCATAGCGTATAACACGGCGACGATACCGTTTTTATCATCTTCAGCGCCGCGGCCATATAAGCGGCCATTAATCGCTGTGAGCTTAAAAGGGTTCAGTTGAGTGCCGTCCTCCAATACCCAAGAGCTGGGGTTTACCGGCACGACATCGGCATGAGCGTGTAAGGCGATATTTTTACCGCCGGTTTGCTGCGGTAGGGTAATTTCAAAAACGCGGTCGTCTATATTATTAAACGGCAAACCAAAGTCGCCGGCAATAGCTTCTAATTCGGCACCTATCTGCTTCATGGCAGGGCTTTGGTGTGAGGGTATCCCTTCGGTTTTAAAGGAGGGTATGGCGACTAACTGGCGTAAAGTCTCTATAGCTTGCTGGCCGTATTTTGTTTGGCTGTAGATACCTAGTAGGCGAAATAGCTGTTGCTGTTGCGAGTCTGTTAAGTCGCCTGCCTTATAGGCTTTGATGCTCTCTGCTAATTGCGGGGATTTCTCGTCGGCTGTTAATGCTTGTAAAAAATGCCCAAAGCTTTGCGGTGGCTGCATATTGTTTACAGTGAAGCTTTTCACAATGCTGCTGGCTACACTGCTAGAGATGTTGGTGGAGTCTGCAGTGACTGTAGCGCTTAGCAAGCAACTGCAAATAAGCGAAATCAGGGTTTTTTTAAGCATATTTGTACTCTGTGGCTGTTGAAATGGATGCAGGGACTATAGACGAGCGTAAGGCAAATAACCTCAATAAGAAAGTGGCGCAGGTTCGCTTGCTTGGGTTTGTGTTTAACCGTCGGTTTTAAAGGGTCTATACTTTTCATACCGTATTGATACAGGCGTATCCGGCTATGCATGGTTTAAGGGTAGGGCTAGCTTTTTATCTAGGGTTGCTGTTAATGGTTTTCAATACCAGCGCCACAGCCAGCTCTGTCTGGCTGCTGGATTTGCGCGGTGCGGTGGGGCCTGCCTCGGCGGATTATTTAATACGCGGTATTAACGAGGCGGAACAGGCCCGTGCGGATTTGGTGGTTATACGCATAGATACCCCCGGCGGTTTGGATACCGCCATGCGTGACATTATTAAAACACTGATTGCCTCCACGGTACCTGTGGCCAGTTATGTTGCCCCTAGCGGCTCGCGGGCGGCAAGTGCCGGTACTTATATTATGTATGCCAGTCATATCGCGGCTATGGCTCCGGCTACCAACTTGGGGGCGGCCACGCCGGTACAAATTGCCAGCCCTAGTTTGCCTACTGCGCCTAAACCTGAAGACGATAATAACAATAACTCCAAAGAAGAACGTAACCCTGCTAAGCCCAGCAATGCTATGGAACAAAAGCTAATCAATGATGCGGTGGCCTATATAGAGGGTTTGGCGGATCTTTATGGGCGCAATAAAGCCTGGGCGGTAAAGGCGGTGCGGGAAGGGGCTAGCTTGACGGCTGAGGATGCACTTAAGCTGCGGGTAATAGATCTTATCGCCCATGATGTAGATGAGTTGCTGCAGCAGCTACAGGGGCGACAGTTAACGGTGGCGGGTAAGCCGCTAACCTTGAACTTGAGCGAGATTGAAATTCACCGCTATCAGCCCGATTGGCGCAATAAGTTTTTGATGGTGATCACCGACCCTAATATTGCCTATATTTTGATGATGCTGGGCATCTACGGTTTAATTTTAGAGGCTTATAACCCCGGCACGCTGCTGCCCGGCATAGTCGGCGGGGTGAGCTTGTTGCTGGCCCTGTATGCCTTTCAGGTGTTGCCGGTGAGTTATGCGGGTTTGGCATTAATTGCCTTGGGTGTCATGTTAATGGTGGCAGAGGCCTTTGTGCCCAGTTTTGGTGTGTTGGGTTTGGGTGGACTCACGGCGTTTGTTATAGGCTCTATTATTCTTATGGATACCCCTATTCCGGCTTACCAAATCGCGCTGCCATTAATACTCAGTGTTGCCACCGCTAGTGCTGCGGTGCTGGTGTTTGGTTTGGCGATGATTATGCGTGCGAGCAAGCAAAAACTTGTTTCTGGTGTGTCGATATTAGAGGGTCAAGTTGCAACAGTGAGCGCCATGCACAAGGGTAGGGCGATGGTGCAGTTGCAGGGTGAATTATGGCAGGTACGTTGTGAATCAGCGTTGCAGCTAGGTGATAGCGTGCGTGTTATCGCCGCTGGCGGCGTTATTCTGCAGGTGGAAAAACTATAGGAGTGCATAGCATGGACACACTTTATTATTACGGCCCCTTACTGGCGCTGGCCGCTATTTTATTACTGTCGCTGTTTCGGGTGTTGCGGGAGTACGAGCGCGGCGTAATTTTTATGCTGGGGCGTTTTTATCGCGTAAAGGGGCCGGGCTTAATCATTGTTGTGCCTATATTGCAGCAAATGGTGCGGGTGGATTTACGTACCGTGGTGATGGATGTGCCGACTCAGGATGTGATTTCACGGGACAATGTTTCGGTGAAGGTCAATGCGGTGGTTTATTTACGGGTTATAGATCCGGAAAAGGCCATTATTCAGGTAGAAGATTTTCTTAACGCCACCAGCCAGCTCTCCCAAACCACCTTACGCTCTGTGCTGGGCAAGCATGAGTTAGATGAAATGTTGGCCGAGCGTGAAACCCTCAATGCCGATATACAAGAGAGTCTCGATAAGCAGACCGATGCCTGGGGGGTTAAAGTCTCCAATGTAGAGATTAAGCATATAGACTTGGATGAGAGCATGATCCGGGCTATTGCCAAGCAGGCTGAGGCCGAGCGGGAGCGGCGCGCCAAGGTGATACATGCCGAGGGTGAGGATCAAGCGGCTGCCAAGTTATTGAGCGCCGCCCAAACCTTGGCGAAACAACCACAGGCGATACAGTTGCGCTATATGCAAACTTTGACCGATATCGCCGGCGACAAGAGTTCAACTATTGTGTTTCCTTTGCCTATGGATATTTTGCAGCTGCTAAATAAGTCTGAATAAACCGGTAGCTGTGGGCTTGTTGCTGGCTCTCACTATGAGCATAATGTTGGCCTACAAAACCTAGTCCCTAAGCTAGCTTGTTTTCAAACTATTGTTTACTGTACGAAACACCATAACCATCGGCCATAGAGTCGCTATTTGCCCTAATTTCTTGGTAAATTTCCCTTAAAACCCCTGCGTTATCAGTTAAATAGGGGGTTTACGTATAGCTATTCCTTGCCTAGATCTTTATAATTGCGCCCATTTTTGGAGAGGTACGCCTGCGGTTTGTGGTTCTGGCGAATGTGTGACTTATTTTAGTCTATGCTTACGCTGGGGTTTTCGGGTGATTTATCATCTATTTCAAACTATTAAGCGTGTTTCCCTTAATATTTACACTTAACGCTCACTAAAACGAGAATCGGCATCCTATGATTAAAATCAATCGGGGTTTGGACTTGCCTATTACTGGTGCACCTGAGCAGGTTATTCAAGAGGGCCCTAAAACTAGGGCCGTTGCGGTAATCGGCTATGACTATGTTGGGATGAAACCCACCATGGCGGTGCAGGCAGGGGATAGGGTCAAAACAGGCCAGCTAATCTTCACTGACAAGAAAACTGACGGTGTTCAATTTACCGCGCCAGCCACCGGTATAGTTTCGGCTATTAACCGCGGTGACAGGCGTGTGTTTCAATCACTGGTGATTGATGTGGAAGAAGATGAGTTTGAATCTTTCCCGCAGCTAGACCCAGCGACTGTTAGCCGTGAAGACGCTGTTGCAAACTTGGTTAACACTGGCCTGTGGACTGCGTTTAGAACGCGCCCCTACAGCCGTGTACCTGCACCTGCCAGCCAGCCTAGCTCTATCTTTGTTACGGCTATAGACACTAACCCGTTGGCAGCTGACCCAGCGGTAGTGATTGCTGAGCAAAAGCAAGCCTTTGCCGATGGCCTTAATGTTATCGCCAAACTTGCTAGCAAGGTTTTTGTTTGTAAAGCCCCGGGTACTGATGTGCCTAGCGTTGCCGGTGTCAGCACTGAAGAATTTGCAGGCCCACACCCCGCCGGTTTGGCCGGTACTCACATTCATCACCTAGACCCAGTAAGCGCCAATAAGTTTGCTTGGACTATCGGTTACCAAGATGTGATTGCCATAGGCAAAACCTTCACCGAAGGTAAGCTGTACACCGATCGCGTTATCGCCTTAGCCGGCCCACAGCTTGAGCAGCCACGTTTAGTGCGCACGCGCTTAGGCGCTGACTTACAGCAATTGACCGCTGGTCAGTGTAAAGCGGGTGAAAATCGCATTATCAGTGGCTCTATTTTAGGTGGCCGCAATGCGCAGGCTTCCGTGTCTTACTTAGGCCGCTACCACAATCAAGTCAGCGTGCTGCTTGAAGGTGATAAGCGTGAGTTTATGGGCTGGATGTCTCCGGGTGCTAATAAGCATTCGGCGCTAGGTATTTATATCTCTCAGTTTATGAAGGGTAAGCTTTTTAACTTTACCACCACCACCAATGGCAGCGAGCGTGCCATGGTACCGGTAGGTAACTACGAAAAAGTTATGCCTTTGGATATTTTACCTACCCAATTATTACGTTCATTAATTGTGGGTGATACAGAAATGGCACAAGCTTTAGGTTGTTTAGAGCTTGACGAAGAAGATCTAGCCTTATGCAGCTATGTATGTGCTGGCAAATATGAGTATGGTCCGATTCTTCGCGATAACCTGACTCGCATAGAGAAGGAGGGTTAACCCATGGCGCTGAAAAAATTCTTACATGATATCGAGCCGCATTTTGTTAAAGGCGGTAAATGGGAAAAGTGGTACGCGCTTTACGAAGCAGCTGACACCATTTTTTACACGCCCAGCTCAACCACCAAAACCACGGCACACGTGCGCGACGGCATAGACCTTAAGCGTATGATGATTACCGTTTGGTTATGTGTATTCCCCGCCATGTTTTTTGGTATGTGGAATATTGGTTTTCAAGCTAACAATATTTTAGCCGTAGACCCTTCTATCGCCGTGAGTGGTGATTGGCGTTATGCCTTACTAGGCATGTTTGCTGGCAACGACCCCACTAGCATTTGGGATAATATGTGGCTAGGTGCCATGTACTTCCTGCCTGTTTATGCGGTTACCTTTATAGTAGGTGGCTTCTGGGAAGTGTTGTTTGCGATGAAACGCGGCCATGAAGTTAACGAAGGTTTCTTCGTAACCTCTATTTTATTCGCGTTAATCTGCCCACCGTCTATTCCTTTATGGCAAGTGGCCCTAGGTATTACCTTTGGTGTTGTTATAGGCAAGGAAGTATTTGGCGGTACTGGCAAAAACTTCTTAAACCCTGCATTAGCGGGCCGTGCCTTCTTGTTCTTCGCTTACCCTGCGCAAATGTCAGGTGATGCGGTTTGGACAGCAATCGATGGCTACACCGGCGCTACCGCTTTATCAATCGCTGCCAGTGATGGCATGGCTGCTTTACAGCAGGCGATGACTTGGAACCAGGCCTTTATCGGTAACATCCAAGGCTCTATCGGTGAAACCTCAACCTTGGCGATTCTTATCGGCGGTTTGATTCTGTTATGGACGCGTATAGCGTCATGGCGCATCGTCGTGGGCGTGATGTTGGGCATGGTGGCTACCTCTACGGTCTTTAACCTGTTAGGTTCGGATTCCAACCCCATGTTTGCTATGCCTTGGGAGTGGCACCTAGTATTAGGTGGCTTTGCCTTTGCCATGTTCTTTATGGCAACCGACCCCGTATCTGCAGCTATGACCGATGCCGGTAAGTGGTTCTTTGGTTTGCTAATAGGCTTTATGGTGGTGATCATTCGTGTGGTTAACCCCGCATTCCCAGAGGGCATGATGCTAGCGGTATTATTTGCTAACTTATTCGCGCCGTTCATTGACCACTTTGTGGTTCAGGCGAATATCAAACGGAGGCTTGCACGTGTCTAAAGAAACAACATCAAAAACCATTACAGTTGCCTTGGTGCTGTGCTTAGTTTGTTCACTAGTGGTTGCTGGTTCTGCTGTTTTATTAAAGAGCAAACAGCAAGCCAACAAGCTGATTGATAAGCAAAGTAATATACTGGCGGCAGCGGGCTTATTAGAAGCCGGCACGCCGGTTATTGAACAGTTTGAGCAGGTCACCACCCGTGTTGTTGATTTAAACAAAGGGGTGTTTACCGACGAGATAGACGCAGCAACCTTCAAGCCGAAAGCGGCCGCTAAAGATCGCAGCTTGTCTATGAACTTAACCGGCGAGCAAGACCAAGCCAAAATCTCACGTAGGGAAAACTACACGCTAGTTTACTTGATAGAGAAAGAGGGCCAACTAGAAACCATCATACTGCCTATACGCGGTTACGGTTTGTGGTCTACTTTGTATGGCTTCATCGCGCTTGAAAATGATGGTAACACTGTCGTTGGTTTAGGCTTTTCCGAGCACGGTGAAACACCCGGGCTAGGTGGCGAAGTTGACAACCCTAAGTGGAAAGCCATTTGGCCAGGTAAAAAAGTTTATGCGGATGATGACGTAGCGTTACATTTGATTAAAGGTTCGGTTGATCCTTCTTCTAAAAACGCTGATTACCAAGTTGATGGCCTGGCAGGTGCAACCCTGACTAGCCGCGGTGTAACCAATCTTGTTCAGTTTTGGCTGGGCGATTTAGGTTTCCAAAAATTCCTCACTAACTTACGTGCAGGGGAGGCCGGATAATGTCTACAATTAAAGATACATTAATAGACCCCATTTTTAAGAACAACCCTATCGCCTTACAGGTGTTGGGTGTTTGTTCTGCTTTGGCGGTTACCTCAAGTTTAAAAGTAACGCTGGTTATGGCTTTATCGGTAACGGTTGTTACCGGTTGCTCTAACTTTTGCATATCGTTAATTCGCAATCAGATTCCTAACAGCATACGTATCATCGTACAGATGGTTATTATTGCCTCGCTGGTAATCGTGGTTGACCAATTGCTTAAAGCCTACGCTTATGAAATTAGTAAGCAGCTATCGGTATTTGTTGGTTTGATTATTACCAACTGTATTGTTATGGGTAGGGCTGAAGCCTACGCGATGAAAAATCCACCTATACCTAGTTTCTTTGACGGCATAGGTAATGGTTTGGGTTATAGCGCGGTGTTGGTTTTTGTAGCAGTTTTCCGTGAGCTATTAGGCTCAGGTAAATTAATGGGCTACGAGATCCTGCCTTTGGTTAACGATGGCGGCTGGTATGTGCCTAATGGCTTATTATTATTGCCACCCAGTGCGTTCTTCTTAATTGGCTTGTTTATCTGGGCTTTACGCACAGCTAAAGTTGATCAAGTTGAAACTCCTGAATTCAAAATGGCGAAAAACACTAGCGCCCAGGAGAGTGTGTAATGGAACATTATATAAGCTTGTTTGTTAGATCGATTTTTATCGACAACATGGCGCTTAGTTTTTTCTTAGGTATGTGTACTTTATTGGCACTGTCTAAAAAAATGCAGGCTGCTATAGGCTTAGGTATAGCGGTAATCGTGGTGTTGGCGATTACCGTACCGGTTAACTATTTAATCTATGCCTATCTTCTTAAAGAAGGCGCTTTGGTTTGGTTAAGCCCTGACTTTGCTACGGTAGATTTAAGCTTTTTAGGCTTGTTGAGCTACATCGGCGTTATCGCCGCATTGGTTCAAATGCTAGAAATGTTCTTAGATAAATTCGTACCCACCCTGTATAACGCTTTGGGTGTGTTCTTGCCCTTAATTACAGTGAACTGCGCCATTATGGGTGCCTCATTGTTTATGGTTGAGCGTGATTACGATTTTGGTGAGTCAGTAGTATTTGGTTTGGGTTCAGGTATAGGTTGGGCACTAGCGATAGTGTTGTTAGCCGGTATACGTGAAAAAATGAAATACAGTGATGTGCCTGCTGGCTTGCAAGGCTTAGGCATTACCTTTATTACCGTTGGCTTGATGTCTTTAGGCTTCATGTCATTTGGTGGTATAGACCTTTAACCGAGAAGATAGAGGAATATTATGAATACAGAAATCGTTCTCGGTGTTGCGATGTTTACTACCATCGTTTTATCGTTGGTAGTAATCATCCTGTTTGCTCGCTCTCGCATGGTGAGCTCAGGCAACGTTAATATCGAAATTAATGGCGAAAAAACCTTATCGGTTCCCGCCGGTGATAAGTTACTGCAAACCCTGGCCAACAACGGTGTGTTTTTAGCATCGGCTTGTGGCGGTGGCGGTAGCTGTGCCCAGTGCAAGTGTATCGTTTCAGAAGGCGGTGGTTCTTTGCTGCCCACTGAAGAGCCGCACTTTACTAAGCGTGAAGTTAAAGAAGGTTTGCGTCTATCCTGTCAAACCCCTGTTAAGCAGGATATGAAGATAGTAGTACCGGAAGAAGTGTTTGGGATCAAACAGTGGGAAACTACCGTTGCCAGTAATGATAACGTAGCAACTTTCATCAAAGAGTTAGTGTTAACACTACCTGAAGGTGAAGATGTTGATTTCCGTGCCGGTGGTTATGTGCAGCTAGAAGCACCCGCGCACACCGTTAAATACTCTGACTTTGATTTAGGTGATGAGTACAAAGGTGATTGGGAGCGCTTTGGTTTCTTGGATGTTGTATCTACCGTTAAAGAACCTATTATTCGTGCTTACTCAATGGCTAACTACCCCGGCGAAAAAGGTATTGTTAAGTTTAATATTCGTTGTGCGACACCGCCGCCGAATAACTTGGCACTAACGCCTGGGCAAATGTCTTCTTGGGTCTTTAACTTGAAGCCCGGCGATAAAGTTAAGGTAATGGGCCCCTTTGGTGAGTTCTTCGCGAAAGAAACTGAAAACGAGATGGTGTTTGTTGGTGGTGGTGCGGGTATGGCCCCCATGCGTTCACACATCTTCGATCAGCTTAAGCGTTTGAAAACCGACCGCAAAATTACTTTCTGGTACGGTGCTCGTTCAGTACGCGAAGTGTTTTACGCGGATGAGTACGATCAATTGGCAAAAGACTTCCCTAACTTCACTTGGCACTTAGCCTTAAGTGATCCACAGCCGGAAGATAACTGGACTGGTTTAACAGGGTTTATTCATAACGTTTTACAAAATGAATACCTTAACGACCACCCAGCGCCAGAAGATTGTGAGTACTACATGTGTGGGCCACCAATGATGAACTCAGCGGTTATCGGTATGCTGACTAATTTAGGTGTAGAGAAAGAAAACATCATGTTGGACGAGTTTTAATCTTGCTAGCCACGATGATATTAATAAAACGGAGAGCGTTACTGCTCTCCGTTTTTGTTTTAGTACTCAGCACTTTACTCTCTGCTTGCAGCGAGCAGCCCCTAGCGGCGCTTAAGCTCAGCGGCAAGACCATGGGTACCAGCTACCACATCACTGTGGTGCACGGCGAGCAGGCCATCGATGCTGCCGCGATACAGGCATTGGTTGATCAACGCTTACAGCAAATCAATCAGCAAATGTCTACTTACATAAGCGACTCTGAATTAATGCAGTTCAACCGCTTACCGGTAGGCCAGTGGCAGCAGGTTAGCCCTGAGCTATTTCATGTGGTATTGCAGAGCATGGAAATTTCCTGGCTGACCGGCGGCGCATTTGACATCACCGTAGGGCCTTTGGTGAATGCTTGGGGTTTTGGTAATACCGGCCATGAGGATAAAATTCCCAGCCAAGCACTGATTGACAGTTTGCTGGCCGATATTGGTTTTCAGAATATAGAGCTGAATATAGGCAGTATAGAAATTAGCAAAAAAACGCCTTTGCAAATTGATTTGTCGGCTATAGCCAAAGGCTACGGGGTGGATCAAGTTGCTGATTTACTCAGGGAACAGGGCTATCAGCATTTTATGGTGGAAGTAGGCGGTGAGCTGCGCCTCAGCGGCCACAGCCCTAAGCGCCAACCGTGGCTGATAGCGATAGAGCAGCCCGACGGCAGCTTCGGTGAGGTGTATAAGGCCGTTGCCCTTACCGATAAGGCTATCGCCACCTCGGGTGATTACCGTAACTATTTCGAGAAAGAGGGGCAGCGTTACTCGCATACCCTGTCACCGATTACGGGCAAGCCTATTACCCATAATCTCGCTTCAGTGACCGTGATTGCCGATGAGGCAGCGCAGGCTGACGGTTTAGCGACCGCTATTAATGTGATGGGGCCAGAGGCAGGGTTTAAACTGGCCCAGCAGCAGGGCTTGGCGATATATCTTTTGGTTAAAACCGAGCAAGGTTTTGCCGCTAAATACAGCGATGCTTTTCAGCCCTATTTGCAGTAAAGTATGGGGGTTCAACATACGGGGACAGACCGCAAAGCGCTCTGTCCCCCGCAGCTCCCGAGCATGAAAGAAGGGGGCAGCGAAATAAGGGGTCAAAACTGACTTAAGCAAAAAGTGTGAGTCATTCCGGCCTCCGAGCCGGAATCCAGCTGTTAAATATGGATACCGGCTTTCGCCGGTATGACAAAACAAGAAATAAGGGGTCAGAGCCCTTCGGGGTCTGACCCCGCTAAACGCCACAAACATGACCCCGGTAAAGATCACAAGACCACTAAACGAGACACTATCATGGCCACATTTATTATTACCTTTTGTTTTATCGCCTTTGTTATCGCCGCTATGGCCATAGGTGTGATTATGGGTAAAAAGCCTATTACAGGCTCCTGTGGCGGTATGAGTGCTTTGGGTATGGAGACTGCTTGCGATATTTGCGGTGGCGACCAAGATATTTGTGATGATGAGAATGAGCGCATAGCCAGCTTAGCCAAAACTGACCTAGCCTACGACGCTACTAAAAAGTAGGCCTTATTCACTGTCTTTACTCCCATAAAAAAGGGGCTACGGCTAATTGCCGCGGCCCCTTTTTTTGTTTGGCTATTAGCCTTTGGCTTTAGCATCACGCTTGTCAGCCAGCTGCTGTTGTATGACATGCTTAGCCAACTGCTGCCTGTCTAGCTCTTTCAGCTGTAAAAATTCTACGCCTATTAGGTATTGCTTATTTTTCTCGCGTACATTAATCACTTTGCCAAACAGTGATAGGGCGGATTGCGACAGGCTGAGTATCACTTCTAAGGCTAGATAATCCCCCAGTTTACTATGGCTTAAACTGTCAACTTTATACTCTATACCGCCTTCGCTAATCAGCACGTGCTGCTCACTGCTATCATTCTGTTGTTCGCTACTTTCATTTAAATAACTGCCTATCAACTCTAGGCGTTTATTAATATTACGTAAATACTGTTCCACCGCTCGATTTTGCTCGCCTATGCTGCGCAATAAGGGGGCCGCTTCATGCTCAGTAATTTTTAAGGCTTCTAATAACAGTAGGGAGGGGCTTTTACTTAGCGCTTTCGGCCACAGCTCCTTTTCTACTTGCTGCTGGCTGCAGGGCACGGTGCGAATTTTAACCTCAGAGCTGACTCTAAAGTAATTGCGCATATCCCCCATGTCAAAGGGGTTGGTCTTAGAAGAGGGAGACGATTTATCCATAGATAGGTTACACTCTGTTTTGCCCGGCTTGTTAACTCAAGGGTATAGGCGCACACGGGCTCAATGCTGACTTGTGATAGCGATAAGTGTAGCGCTAAGTTTTTAATCTGTAACGGTATAAATAAAAACAATGTATAAACCCTTGGCCCTGTTTATAGGGCTGCGCTACACACAGGCCAAGCGCCGCAACCAATTTATCTCCTTTGTTTCACTGATCTCCTTATTGGGTATGGTGCTAGGGGTGCTGGCATTAATTGTGGTGCTATCGGTAATGAACGGCTTTGAGGCTGAGCTGCGCGGCCGCATTTTGTCGGTATTACCCCACGGCCATATTACCGCCGAGCCAGCTTTACACAATTGGCCGCAGTGGCAGCAAAAGCTAAGCCAACATCCTGAGGTAAAAGCCGCAGCGCCCTATGTGGCGGGTAATGTGATGCTCAGTCGCTATGGTGTTTTGCGCAATGCGCGTTTAAATGCCATAGACCCCACCTTAGAGCAAGGGGTGTCGACTATGGCCGAGCATATTATTGCCGGTGATATGGCGCAGTTGCAGCAAGGCGGTTATGGCATAGTGCTGGGTGATATCTTGGCGCGCTATATGGGGGTTAGGACTGGCGATGAAGTCACGGTGATGTTGCCCAAGGTTACCATTACTCCGGTTGGGGTTTACCCCCGAGTGAAGCGCTTTACGGTAGTGGCTATTTTTAGCGTGGGTGCACAATTAGATAGTGATACCGCTTTTATCCATTTAGCGGATGGCCAAAAGTTATTTCAGCTAGGTGAGGACGTGACCGGTTTGCGGGTAGAGTTGCAGGATATTTTTGCCGCGCCCACATTGCTACCGCAATTGGCGCAGCAACTATTCCCCGGTGCTAAAGCCAGCAGCTGGCAGCAATCCCAGGGTAGTTTGTTTCAGGCCATGAAAATGGAAAAAACTATGATCACCTTACTGTTGCTGGTGATAGTGACCATAGCCGCGTTTAATATTATTTCTATCTTAACTATGATGGTGGCCGATAAGCGTTCCGATATTGCCGTGTTGCGCACCATGGGTATGTCGCCCAAAGCCATACGCAATATTTTTATGATACAAGGTATGGCGGTAGGCAGTGGCGGCATTTTGCTAGGGATAGTGCTGGGCTTGCCCTTGGCCTTTTATGTGGGCGAGGTAGTGGCTACGCTGGAGTCTTGGTTAGGCCTAACCGTATTTAATCCCAATGTGTATTTTATTAGTAAAATTCCCTCGGTGGTGCAGTGGCAAGATATCGCCATTATTGCCGGCGCCGGTTTTTTACTCAGCGCTTTAGCCACCATATATCCGGCTATGCGCGCTGCCAACATACACCCCGCAGAAGCTCTGCGCTATGAATAATACTATTAAAGAAGGTGTCGCTTGAACTTTCAAACTCAATCTCAACCTCAATCTCAGCCTACCGTTTTAGCCTGTGACAATGTGTATAAAAGTTACCAGCAAGGGCCGCAGCAATTAGCGGTGCTGCAAGGGGTTAATCTACAAGTGCAGGCCGGTGACATGCTGGCCATAGTGGGCGCTTCCGGATCGGGCAAATCCACTTTGCTTAATATGCTAGGCGGCTTGGATTTACCCTGTGAAGGATCGGTGTCCATTGCCGGTAAAAGTTTCAATACTTTATCGGAAACCCAGCGCGGTTTTTTGCGCCAGCAGCACTTGGGTTTTGTCTATCAGTTTCACCATTTACTAGGCGAGTTTACTGCGCTGGAAAATGTCGCTATGCCTTTATTGTTAGGCACTTGTTCGGCCAAACAGGCCAAGCAGCAGGCTGCTGATTTTTTAAATCGGGTGGGTTTAGGCCAGCGCTTGCAACATAAACCCAGTGAGTTATCCGGTGGCGAGCGCCAGCGTGTCGCCATCGCTAGAGCTTTAGTGGCAGCGCCACAATGTGTGTTAATGGATGAGCCTACCGGTAACTTAGATCAACACACCGCCGATGATATCCATCAGCTAATGGCAGAATTAAACAGCAGCTTAGCTACCAGCTTTATCGTGGTAACCCACGATATGACCTTGGCTAGGCGCATGAGCAAGGTGTATAGCTTGTCGGAAGGGCAGTTACACTTACAGCCCACACACTCAGCCAGCGGGGCCAGCTAAACCCATGTTTAAACCCTGCTCTTTATTTATAGGCCTGCGTTATGCCGGCGCTAAGCGGCGCAGCCAATTGGTGTCATTTATCTCGCTGGTTTCTATGTTGGGTATGACCGTGGGCGTGGCCTTGTTGATTGTTGTGCTATCGGTGATGAACGGTTTTGATAAAGAAATGCGCGAGCGTATTTTAGGTTTAGTACCGCATATTATTATTAACCACCATGGCGATAACGGTGATTGGCCCGCGGTAGAAAAAATCATTACGCAGCACAGCGAGGTGAAAGCCGTTGCGCCCTTTATACAATTAGGCGGTATGTTATTACACGGCACCGATGTCGAGTCGGTGATGATTTATGGCATAGATGTAGAGCGCGAGGCGCAGGTGTCTATTATTGATCAGTTCATCAAACCCGAGGCTTTGGCACAGTTAGCGCAGCAGCCAGATACCGTGGTGATAGGTCATGCTTTAGCGCAGCGTTTAGCTTTGCAGCCCGGCGATAACGTTAATATTATGATTCCCCAGCAATCGGCCAATGGAAGAACACAACCCATATTTAAGCGCCTGCGATTGCTTGCCGATTTTAATACCGGTACCGAGCTTGATCAGTCGGTGATATTGCTGTCACTGGCTACCGCCCAGCCTTTGGTGGAGGGTAACCCTAGCGCACAAGGCTTGCGCCTATTACTCAACAATACCTTTGCCGCGCCGCGAGTCGCTTGGGAGCTAGAACAAAACTTACCTTACGGCTATAGCAGTCGCGATTGGACCCGCAGCCACGGTAATTTATATTCTGCCATACAGCTCTCTAAACAGCTGGTGGGTTTAATGCTGTTTATTATTATTGCGGTAGCCGCATTTAATGTGGTGTCGGCATTGGTGATGGTGGTTACCGATAAGCAGGCCGATATTGCTATATTGCGCACGCTGGGTGCTAGCCCTAGGCAAGTAATGATGATTTTTATTGTACAGGGTAGCCTAATTGGTTTGGTAGGCACTGGCTTTGGGGTGTTGTTAGGTTTGGGTTTAAGCGTGTCGGTAACTGATATCGTGGCCGGCTTAGAGCAGCTACTAAATTACCATTTTTTAAATTCTGATGTGTACCCGGTAGATTATTTGCCGGTGGATATACGCCAGTCTGATGTGCTGCTGGTGGCAGCTACGGCGTTTATCATGAGTGTGTTGGCAACAATATACCCGGCGTGGCGAGCGGCAAAAGTTCGGCCGGCGGAAGCTTTACGTTACGAGTAGGCGTTATTTTCAGTGCTATTTTTTTGCAATGCTGCGGCGCAGGCGACGCTTATTCCATAGGTGTACTACATGCCAGCGCCAAGCAACGCGGGTTAGGGCGCTGCCTAGCAAACCAAGAAATAAACCGCACACAAAGCAGCCCAGCAAAAACGGCTGCCAGACAGTGGCCAGCCCTGTGCTTAACCACTGCCACGATAATTGAAAGTGAAAGGCTGGGGCGTGGCTGTCGCCTATCAAGGCAAAGCCTACTTTATAGGCCATATAAAACAGCGGCGGCATGGTTATGGGATTGCTAACCCAAACCAATAATACCGACAGTGGCAGATTAACTCTTAATAATACGGCCAATACCGCGGCCATTAACATTTGCGAGGGTAGGGGTACAAAGGCTATAAATAAGCCTATAAACACCGCCATCGAAGCGCTGCGTCTGTTGAGGTGCCAAATGTTGGGATCGTGTAACCAGTCACCTAAAAATCGTAGTGATTGATGATTTTTAATCCAAGTAGGGTCAGGTAAGAATCGCTGAATAAACTTTTTGGTCATAATAAAACGGTGTTATCCCTGAACGTTAACACTTAGTGATGACTAAACGGCGCATATTATGCACTCAAGTTCGCAATAACGGAAACAGTATCATGCAATCATGGATGGTTGCGCTCAGCCTAGGCATAGCTGCTACGGCGGGCTTACCGCAATTATTAACGCTAGCCACACTGTTAGCGCTGGGCTTGCTAGGGCTAGTGTTGTGTTTGCTATTACAGCGCACAAGGTATCGCCGCTACGCAAGCTTGCTCTTACTGTTAATTCTGGGGCTGGGCTACGGCCACTACCATGGCCAGCAGCTATTAGCGCAACGCTTGCCACTCAGTCACGAAAACCAAACTATCAGCTTAGAAGGCCAAGTGGTTGGGCTACCTAAACAAACCCTGCGCTATGGCCAATCGGTACAGCGTTTTGAATTGCAGATACTGCACAGCCACGATCAGCAGGGGCAGCCTTTTGCGAAACAAGCCTTAGCGTTAAAAAAAGTACAGCTGCACTGGTACGGCGGCCCTGCCATTATTCCGGGCCAGCGCTGGCTGCTCAGTGCCGAGCTGCGGCAACCACGTGGTTTAAGTAATCCTGCCGGCTTTGATTATCAATCTTGGTTGCTACAGCAAGGCATAGATGCGCAAGGGAAGGTGCTTAATAACGACGACAACCAGTTGCTAGGTCATAACCGCTATAGCCTAGATTACTGGCGCTGGCGCATAGTGCAGTTTTTAGATAAGCGTTTGCAGGGTCTAGACCACAGCGGTCTGATTAAAGCCTTACTGGTTGCCGATAAACGTGGGGTAAGCAGCAGCCAGTGGCAGCTATTAAGTGATACCGGTACTTTGCACCTGTGGGTAATCTCGGGCCTGCATATAGGCATATTGGCGGTGATAGGGTTTTATGGCGGCCGCCTGTTGGCGTTGCTATTACAGCCGTATCATGTGGTGAGGTATAGCTGCCTCAGTGCCAGCTTGTTTGCCGGTGTTTATGCCGCTGCCGCAGGTTTCTCGCTACCTACCCAGCGTGCGGCGGTGATGGTATGGATGTTTATGCTGGCCATGTTGTGCGCTAGGCATTTAACGCTGTTTTACCGTTTTAACCTGGCTTTACTGCTGTGCCTATTGCTGGACCCACTGGCGGTAATCAGCCCTTCGTTTTACCTCTCCTTTGTTGCGGTGGCTGCTATTTTGTTGTGCTGCGGCAACCGCTACCATGCTCAGACCAGTGGCTTAGGCCTCAAAAAAATACTGCAGCAACCTTGGTTAAGGGCGCAGTGGGCGGTATTCATCGCGCTCACGCCGATATTATTACTGTTGTTTAAGCAGGCGCCTTTGTTAGCGGTGCTGGTAAATTTTATCGCCATCCCCTTATTTAGCCTGTTACTCATCCCCGGTTTGTTACTGGCGGCGTTGCTCAGCCTATTTGATCAGGGGCTGCTATCGGGCCTGTTATGGCAGGGTTTGGATGTCATGCTGGCGCAATTTATGGTCGGCTTGCGGTGGTTACAAGCACATGCTGCAGTGTTAACTCCGGCTGATGATAGCGGCTTAGGTTATATATTATTATTGGCGGCTAGTTTATTGCTGCTGTTACCCAAGGCGCTGCCGGGCCGCTGGCTGGCCTGTTTGTTATGCCTACCGCTGTGGTATAGCCCTACTATTAGCAAGCCTGACAGCCATTTCACGGTGCTTGTGTTTGATGTGGGCCAAGGCTTGTCGGTATTGGTGAATAGCCATGATAAGTATCTGCTGTTTGATGTCGGTGCGGCTTGGCCGGAGGGCAGCATGGCCAATAGTGTATTGCTGCCTTATTTTAGAGCGCAGGGTATAAAAGCCATCGATGCGTTGGTGATTAGCCACGGCGATAATGATCACGCCGGTGGTTTGCCTGAGGTGCTGCAACAACTCACCGTTAAACAGTTTTATAAGGGCGAAGCTTTGCCCAGCTACAATGGCGGGTACAATACTGGCTACAATGCCGACTATAGCCAGCTGGGCCAGCGCTGCCAGCAGCAACGGTGGCAGTGGTATGGGGTGGCGTTTGAGTTTATGTCCGGCGACAGTGGCCCGGCCACAGGCAGTAATAATGCTTCTTGCGTGTTAAAAATCAGCAACCGCTATCACAGCCTGTTATTAACCGGCGATATAGAGCGGGCCAGAGAGCAGCAGTTAGTCGCCCGCTACGGTGATCAGCTTAACGCCGAGCTATTATTGGCGCCTCATCACGGCAGCCTAAGTTCTTCATCATGGCCTTTTATTAAACGGGTGCAGCCCAAGGTAGTGATTTATTCTAGCGGTTACCATAATCGTTTTATGCACCCTAGCACGCAAGTGGTGCAGCGTTATCAGTAGTTAGGTGCGGTAGCTTTTAGCACTGCCGCGCAGGGTGCACTAAGCGTTGATGCTAGCGCGACAGCACTCCACATAAACTACCAACGGGCCAATAAAGCTTATTATTGGCAATAACGACGTAGCCCAATGCAGGCAGGTCGCATATAATGCCTGCTAATAATCATAAGAACCCGGGGGTTTATGTGCTGGAATTAGTAACATCAGGTGGTTGGTTAATGCTGCCTATTATTCTTTGTTCTATCTTAGCGGTAGCCATCTGTGTAGAGCGTATAATCGCTTTAAACCCACAAAAAATTGCCCCACGTAATTTGTTAGGGCAAGTCTGGGGTTGGCTGAAAAACAATCAGCTGGACGCCAAGAAATTACGCGAGTTAAAAGCCAGTTCGCCACTGGGCCGCATCTTAGCGGCGGGCCTGAGCAATTCTATGCATGGCCGTGACGTAATGAAAGAAAGCATACAAGAAGCCGCCGCCCATGTAATTCATGATTTAGAGCATTTTCTCGATACCTTGGGCACCATTAGCGCCATAGCTCCTTTGCTGGGTTTGTTGGGTACTGTTATCGGTATGATTAAAGTATTTACCGCTATTATGTTGCAGGGCACAGGTAATGCTGGCGTGCTCGCTGGCGGCATTTCTGAAGCCTTAATCACCACCGCCGCAGGTTTGACTGTGGCGATACCGGCGCTAGTCATGCACCGCTATTTTTTGCGCCGTATAGACACTATTGTGATTACCTTAGAGCAAGAAACCATTAAGTTAGTCGACGCCTTACACGGTGAGCGCAAAGTCGATTTTACAGAAGCGTAATAACACGGCTTAATTGAGGGAATAACCAGTGCAATTTCGTCGACAAACCAATCAAGAAGTCACCGTTAATCTAACGCCCTTAATTGATGTGGTGTTTTTGCTGTTGATTTTTTTTATGGTGTCTACCAGTTTTACCAAAGAAACCCACCTAAGCTTAAACCTACCTGAAGCCAGCGGCGATGAAAGCGTGGTGGCGGTAGACGCTATAGAGGTGACCATTTCCAGCAGCGGTAATTACGCAGTCAATGGCCGCACTTTAGTCAGCTCTAATTTAGCTAATTTACAAAAAGCCCTCACTGAAGTGAGCGGCGGCAACATCGATTTACCCTTGGTGATTACCGCCGACGCTAAAACACCACACCAAGCCGTGATTACCGCTATGGACGCCGCAGGCAAGCAGGGCTTTGCTAAGCTAAGCTTAACCACGCAGCAACCGGCTGCTGAATAAACTCTTTAAAACGAAACCATTATGTCTAAAAACAACGACGGCGATTTAACAGCCTATTTACGTTTATTGCGCTATGTGACGGAATACTGGTTTGTCTTTAGCTTATCCATTATAGGTTTTATGATTTTCTCGGCATCGCAAATAGCCATGGCCGATTTAATGGGCTTTATTGTCGATAGCCTCAACGGTAGCCTAGCTAAAAATAGCGGCGGCATAGTTGCTTCATTGGTATTGGATATGGCGGGCGCCGACATACTGCCCAACCAGGCCCGAAACTGGATAGTAGGCAGTATTATCCTATTGGGCATGCTGAGAGGCGTGGGCTTCTTTTTTGGTAATTATTATATTACCTATATTTCTCGTCACCTTATTCATAAAATGCGCTGCAATATTTTTGACCATATGCTGTTGGTACCCAGTAAAGAATATGATGGCCAATCCAGCGGTTTTTTGATCTCTAAAATTATTTTTAATGTCGAGCAGGTGACCAAGGCGGTGACTTCGTCGCTAAAAGTGATTATCCGCGAAGGTCTATTTTCGGCGGGATTGGTTGCTTATTTATTTTACGTGAATTGGCAGCTGTCCTTGTTTTTGTTTTTAGCGCTGCCGGTGGTTGCTTTGATTGTGACTTGGGTGAGCAAGCGCTTTCGCAAAATCAGCGAAAAAATCCAAGTTTCCATGGGTGAAGTTACCCAAGTTACTAGCGAGAGTATCTCGGCTTATAAAGAAGTGCGTATATTTGGCGGCACCGAAACAGAGCGTAAAAAGTTTCAAAAGGCCAGCAATAAAAATCTAGATCAGTCAGTAAAAATGGGCTTTTACAATGCCATTAGCCCGCCAATAATTCAGCAGCCTGTTACCTTGGTGTTGGCCTTCTTGGTGTGGGTGGGTTTAGGTTTGTCGGGCGAAATGTCGGCGGGGACTTTCGTGGCCTACTTAACGGCCGCCATGTTATTGCCCAAACCTATACGCCAGCTCAGCGAAGTATTCTCGGATGTGCAAAAAGGTTTAGCGGCTGCCACCGATGTATTTGGCTTTTTAGATAGCCAAGTAGAAAAAGATGAAGGCACATTCCAAGCCGATACTGTTAGCGGTGCCATAGAGTTTAAACACATAAACTTTGGCTATAACGATGAAAATGGCCATGTGTTACACGATATTAATTTAACCATTAAGCCTGGCCAGACCGTAGCCTTGGTAGGTTCTTCCGGCAGCGGTAAATCCTCGCTGGCCAGTTTAATTACCCGTTTTTATGATTACTCCGAAGGCTGCATCTGCATAGATGGTAAACCGATTACCGAATACAGTTTAGAAAATCTACGCAGCCATATTGCGGTGGTGACACAGTCGGTTACCTTATTTAACGACAGCATACGCAATAATATTGCCTACGGTGCCATGGCGGATGCCAGTGACGATGATATACACGCCGCCGTTGCCGCCGCCCATGCGCAAGATTTTATCGCCAACCTGCCACAGGGCTTAGATACCATTACCGGTGAAGATGGGGTGATGTTATCGGGTGGTCAAAGGCAGCGCTTAGCGATCGCCAGAGCCTTATTGAAAGACGCCCCCATACTGATATTGGATGAAGCTACCTCGGCCTTGGATAATCAATCCGAGCGCCATATACAAGATGCCTTGGAAGCGGTGATGGAATCGCGTACTACTCTGGTGATTGCTCACCGTTTATCTACCATAGAAAATGCCGATGTTATCGTGGTGATGGAACAGGGTCGAATTGTCGAGCAGGGCGATCACCCAAGCTTAATCGCCTTAGATGGCCGCTATGCCGCGCTACATAAAAATCAGTTTAATGACAGCTAAGCAGCAGCCCCGCTTACACGCACTCGCTAGCGCTTGGTATGGCAAGGCGCTATGGCCTTATGCTTTACTGCCGCTGTCTTTTATCTACTGGTTATTAATGGCCTTGCGGGGCTGTTGTTACCGCGTAGCTTTATTTACATCCTATCGCGCGCCGGTGCCGGTGATTGTTGTCGGTAATATCGCAGTGGGTGGTACGGGCAAAACCCCGGTAGTCGTAGCTCTAGCGGCATATCTAAAAGAGCAAGGCTACCGCCCCGGTATTATCAGCCGTGGTTACGGCAGCCTAGCACCTCATTACCCTTATGCAGTAACTGAAAGCTCCAACGCCGTAGAGGCAGGTGATGAGCCGCTACTCATTGCCCGCGCTAGCCAGTGCCCGCTAGTGATTGCGCCAGACCGAGCAGAGGCTGCCCGCTATTTGTTGGCTAATCATGATTGCAATATTATTATCGCCGACGATGGTCTGCAGCACTATGCGCTACAACGTGACATAGAAATTGTGGTGGTCGATGCTGCCCGTCAATTTGGTAATCGCTGGCTGTTACCTGCAGGCCCTTTGCGCGAACCGCTTAGCCGCCTTAAGCGGGTAGATTATAAATTGTATAACGGCGCTGCGCCGGAGCAAGATCTAGATGCCAGTAGCTTTGCCATGCAATTAAAGCCTCAGGCCCTAATCAATATCGCTAGCGGTGAGCGCTGCGAGATAGCACAGTGGCAAGCGGCCAAGACGGTGCATGCTGTTGCCGGCATAGGTAATCCCCAGCGTTTTTTTGATACCCTGAGCACCTTGGGTTTCGAGACTACGCCACACAGCTTTGCCGACCATCATCATTACTGCGCCGCAGACTTACAGTTTAATGATGACTTGGCGATAATCATGACAGAAAAAGATGCGGTAAAAGTAACTGATTTTGCCGCGGCAAATATGTGGTACTTGCCAGTAAGTTGCCAGATAGCGCCAGCTTTTTACAGCGGCCTTAGCGCACAACTGGCAACCCTAACCTCACAGGTAGAAGAGTTTAGCTCATGAGTTTTAGTATTATTATCCCGGCCCGTTACGCCTCTAGCCGTTTACCCGGCAAGCCGTTATTAGATATAGCGGGCAAACCTATGATTCAGCATGTTTATGAACGAGCGCTGCAATCACAGGCTGAGCGGGTGATTATAGCCACCGACGATCAGCGCATAGCCGATGCCGCAACAGCCTTTGGTGCCGAAGTGGCCATGACTAAAGCCAGCCATGAATCGGGCACCGATCGCTTACAGGAAGTGGCCGCGCAATTACAATTAGCCGACGATCATGTGTTGGTGAATGTGCAGGGTGATGAACCGTTAATTCCCGCCGCCGTTATCAATCAAGTCGCCAATAATTTAGCCAGCAACAGCTTTGCCAGCATAGCGACCTTAATCGAAGCTATAAGCGATGTAGAAACTGTCTTCGACCCCAATGCCGTTAAGGTCACCTTAAACAAGCACGGTGAGGTGTTATATTTCTCCCGCGCGCCTATGCCATGGTGCCGAGATCTATGGGCAGGCTTGGCCAGCGGCAATACTGATCTAAGCCTACCCGCTAACAGCCATTACTATAGGCATATTGGTATCTACGCTTATCGGGTCAGTTTTTTACATGACTTTGTGCAATGGCCTATGAGCATGTTGGAGCAAACCGAAAAACTAGAGCAATTACGCGCTATGGAAAACGGCGTAAAAATTCATGCGCAAGAAGCGATAGAGTTAATACCTGGCGGTGTTGATACCGTTGCTGATTTAGAAAAAGTTCGGGCCATTATTGCGGCAAAACAATTATGATTAAAGTGTTGCTAGTTTGCCTAGGTAATATCTGCCGCTCGCCCAGCGCCGAGGGTGTGCTGCGCCAGCAAATTAAAGAGCGGGGTTTAGAGCAGCGTATTAGCGTAGATTCCGCAGGCACCGCCGCTTGGCATATTGGCAAGTCACCGGATCAGCGTTCTATAGCTGCCGCCCAACAACGGGGCATAGATATTAGTGATTTACGAGCCAGAGCAGTAAGCCCCGCCGACTTTAATGACTACGATTATATACTGGCCATGGACTTGGAAAATCTATCCAACTTAAAAACCATGGCCCCTGCTGAGTGTCGCGCTGAACTATCGTTATTTTTAGCGTTTGATGCACAGTCCAGCCACAGCGAAGTGCCTGACCCCTATTACGGCGGTGAGCAAGGTTTTAACTTGGTATTGGATTTAGTAACGGATGCCAGCGAGGCCTTTATCAAACACGTGCTCAAACAACACACTCTATAACCGCGATTAGTTAATGACGTGAAATTACAACGCAATGTCGATTTAAAAAAATTCAATAGCTTAGCGGTAAGTGCTACGGCGGAATATTTTGTGAGCGTTGATGATCATAACGACTTGCTGGCTGCGGTGAGCGAGGGCAAGAAAAAAGGCCTAGCCATAACCGTGCTGGGCGGCGGCTCTAATATGGTATTGGCTGAATCACTGGCGGGCTTGGTGATACAGCTTAATAGTAAAGGACTAGCTGTTAGCGAGCAGGGTGATGAGGTGTTTGTCACCGTGCAGGCGGGGGAAAATTGGCATGAGTTTGTGATGCACTGCGTGCAGCAGGGTTATCACGGCTTAGAAAATCTAGCGTTAATACCCGGCAGAGTGGGTGCGGCGGCCATACAAAATATAGGCGCTTACGGTGTTGAGTTAAGCGATGTGTTGGTCAGCCTTAAAGGTTTGGATTTAATTAGTGGTACTTGGCGCGAGTTGAGTAAAGGCCAGTGCCTGCTAGGCTACCGCGATAGTATTTTTAAGCATGAATTAAAAGACTGTTTTATTATTAGTGAGTTGTGTTTCAAACTCAGCAACAACTTCCACGCCAATATAGCCTACCAGTCCCTGAAGCACTTTTTTCAGCAACACAGTATTACTCAACCCAATGCGCAGCAGGTGGCGGATGCCGTAATAGCGATACGCTCTGCGAAATTACCCTCGCCCGATGAATTACCTAATGCCGGTAGTTTTTTTAAAAACCCACTCATCAGCCTAGGTCAGTGCCAGCAGTTGCTTAAGCAATATCCAGAGTTGGTGTATTACCCGGTGGACGAGCAGCGAGTAAAATTGGCAGCAGGTTGGTTAATAGAGCAGTTAGGCTGGAAGGGTAAAATCCACAATGGCGTAGCCATGCATCAGCAGCAGGCCTTGGTGCTGATTAATCACGGTGGCAGCGGCAAGGATATTATGGCCTACGCCCAGCAAGTGAAAGACAGTGTCTACCAGCATTTTCAAGTAACCTTGGAAATTGAGCCCCGTGTGTACGGGTAGCGCCAGATTTCATTAAACGAGGGGCAGGGTATGGCTAGTCAACAGGATTTTTTGTTTGCACAAGACGCCATCTATCCCTTGCTGATGGAGCATGCTGAGGTTTGTTACTATCCGCATTTTATCAGCGATGCCCAAGTCTGGGTGCAGCCTTTATTACAAGCTATTAAATGGCGACAAGACAGCATGCAGCTGTATGGCAAGCAGCAAGCCATACCGCGCTTAAATGCTTGGTATGGCGATGAAAATATGGGTTACGGCTATTCCGGCATACAGTTACAGCACAATAGTTGGTGCCCGGAACTGTTCACTTTAAAACAACAACTGGAGAGTAAGCTAGGTTTGAATTTTAACAGCGTGCTGGCAAATTTTTATCGCAACGGCCAAGACAGTGTAGGTTGGCATAGCGATAATGAAAAAGAGTTGGGCTCTAATCCCGTTATCGCCTCACTTAGCTTTGGCGATACCCGCCGCTTTAGTTTTAGAACTATTGCCCAGCCGCGCACGATACGACATATAGATTTAGAGTCGGGCTCACTACTATTAATGCAGGGCAGTACCCAGCACTACTGGCAGCATCAACTGGCTAAAACCCAGCAGGCCAGTGTGCAGGGTCGTATCAATTTAACCTTTAGACGTATAGTGGCTAGTGCCAAATGACTGAACAGCTATTTGATTCAGAGAATTTTTTAAAAACCTTAAGCGCCAAGCCTGGCATCTACCAGATGTACGATGCCCAGCAGAAAATTTTATATGTGGGTAAGGCTAAGCAGTTAAAAAATCGCGTGTCCTCGTATTTTCGCAGCAAGGGCTTGGCGATTAAAACCCAGGCCTTGGTGGCTAAAATTGCCTCCATACAAGTCACCGTTACCCATACCGAAGCGGAAGCGTTAATACTTGAACAGAACTTAATCAAAAAACATCGGCCGCCTTACAATATTTTAATGCGCGATGATAAGTCTTATCCCTATGTATATTTGTCTAATGATAAGTATCCGCAGTTGTCTTATCATCGCGGTGTTAAACGTGGCGGTGGGCGTTACTTTGGCCCTTACCCCAGCGCAGGAGCGGTTAAAGAAAGCCTCAACTTATTGCAAAAAGTGTTTAAGGTCAGGCAGTGCGATAACAGTTATTTTAGCAACCGCTCGCGGCCTTGTTTGCAGCATCAAATTAATCGTTGTACGGCGCCTTGTGTCGAGAAAATTTCTGAACAGGACTATGCCGAGTCGGTTAAGCACACGGTCATGTTTTTAGAAGGCCATAACAAAACCCTGATTAAAGAACTGGCTGATGAGATGGAAGCCGCAGCTGCAGATTTAGAATTTGAACAAGCGGCTTTGTTGCGGGATAAAATTCAGCACTTACAGCAGGTGCAGGCCACCCAAACCATCGATGGCGCTGGCGGTGAGGTGGATATATTTGCCTGCGAGCTATCGGCCGGCGCTATTTGCATGCAGGTGTTATTTGTACGCGGCGGTAGAGTGCTGGGCAGTAAAAGCTATTTCCCTAAAGCGCATTTAGATGAGCAGCCAGGGCAGGTGCTGTCGGCGTTTTTAGCGCAGTTTTATTTGTCGCCGGGGTCGGCCAGAGAAGTGCCAGGGCAAATAGTCACTAGCCACGAGCCGGAAGATCAGCAAGTTATTAACGAAGCCTTAAACAGCTTCAGCCAAAAACAAATCAGCATTAGCCAAAACGTGCGCAGTGCCAGAGCCCAGTGGCTGAAATTGGCGCAGCAAAGCGCGCAGCAAAACCTCAACAGCCATTTGGCCAATAAACAAAACATACGCAGCCGTTTTGCCGCTCTGCAAGAGGTGTTGTCTTTGGATCAGCCCCCTAAGCGCATGGAGTGCTTTGATATTAGCCACAGCTCTGGCGAGGCCACGGTGGCCTCTTGCGTGGTGTTTGACCAAAACGGGCCGCTTAAATCAGACTACCGCCGCTTTAATATAGAGGGCGTTACCGCCGGCGATGATTATGCCGCTATGCAGCAGGCCCTAAAGCGCCGCTATGCCCGTATTAAAGCCGGCGACGAGAAAATGCCCGACATCCTTTTTATAGACGGCGGCAAAGGGCAGGTGAGCCAAGCCACGCAAGTGCTTGAGGAGCTGGCTATTAAGGGTTTAATGGTGGTAGGTATAGCCAAAGGCACTACCCGTAAGGCCGGTTTTGAATACCTGTACCGGCCCGATACCGGCGATGAGTTTGTGCTGCCCTCAGATTCATCGGCGCTGCATTTAATTCAGCATATACGCGATGAATCGCACCGTTTTGCCATTACCGGCCACAAGCAGCGGCGCGATAAAGCACGCCGTGAATCGCCACTGGAAGGTATCGCCGGGGTAGGGCCGAAACGGCGTCGGGAGCTATTGCGCCATTTTGGTGGCTGGCAAGAGGTGGGCGCCGCCAGCGCCGACGACTTGGCTAAAGTACCGGGAATTAGCCAGAAATTGGCGGTAGATATATATACTGCGCTGCATAACAGTTAAACTGGCGCTTTATACTAACATCCCAACGCTAAGCCCCAATTGCATGAATTTACCCAATCTATTAACACTGTTTAGAATCCTATTAATTCCTTTCTGCGTACTTGTTTTTTACTTACCCTATGCGTGGAGTTATACCGCCTCGGCGCTGATATTTGCTTTGGCAGGGCTAACTGATTGGCTGGATGGCTACTTGGCTCGCAGGCTGGACCAAAGTACACCCTTTGGCGCCTTCTTAGATCCGGTAGCGGATAAGCTGATGGTGGTGATAGTGCTAACCTTGCTGGTAGAGCGCATGGGACACTGGTGGTTTACCGTGCCGGCTATGATTATCATCGGTCGTGAAGTGCTGATTTCGGCACTGCGAGAGTGGATGGCAGAATTAGGTAAGCGCACTAGCGTGGCGGTGTCGAAAGTAGGTAAGTTTAAAACCGCACTGCAAATGCTATCGATTTTTATCTTGTTGCTGGCGGCGCCTGAGCGCAGCGGTGTCTGGGTAATATCTGGGGTGGTGGTGATGTATATAGCAGCAGCATTAACGCTGTGGTCTATGATTGTTTACCTGCGGGCAGCTTCACCCGAGTTTAAGTTGGATAGTAAGTAAACGACCGCGAGGGGCTTTGCCTAATAACTATCCAGAATAGGGTTTTTATTCATTATTTTTCAATAAGATAGTCATTGTGTAGTTGACAGTGACGCTTGAAACATTAGAATAGGCGCACTTTTCGGGGATGAGCAATTAGTCACGTCGAAACAGTTTGCGGGAATAGCTCAGTTGGTAGAGCGCGACCTTGCCAAGGTCGAGGTCGCCGGTTCGAACCCGGTTTCCCGCTCCAGTTTTAGCCAGCTATCGTACTCGATGGTGTGCTTAGCACTTAGAGTGTATAAGAGCTGCTAGATACGGCGCGATAGCAAAATGGTTATGCCGCGGATTGCAAATCCGTTTATGCCGGTTCGATTCCGGCTCGCGCCTCCATTTCATCTTTGATGAAAGCCCTTGGCCAAGGCAGCACGGTGACCGCCGTGGGTAAATAAGCTCTCAATAGTTTTGAGTAGTGACTAGGTAGCCCCGGCAGGCTTTAAACTCCAAGAGTCTCTTTATTTTTATTGAGAAAGATTTATTAAGTTATTGAATAATAAGATTTTATTTAATAACTTATAAAGTTCAGTTACACCGTTAGTGTGTAGCTGTATGTAGTTTGCGAGGATGGTGGAATCGGTAGACACATCAGACTTAAAATCTGACGCCTTCTGGGTGTGGGGGTTCAAGTCCCCCTCTTCGCACCATATGTACACTTTAAAGGCTCCTAACGGGGCCTTTTTAGTATCTGGCATTCCAGTATTGAATCCCCCTTCTTAAAAGCGCGTATATGGCCATTATTGGGTGCCTGCAGTGCTAGCCCATAGTGGCATCCTAAAGAATTTTTGCGTGAAATATAGGCAGTCGCCTCCTTGCTGACAGGATATCGAATGCCCTTCAAGCTGCTAATGTAAGGTAGGTCCTGGCGCGGGCTCTTACTATTGGCTAAACACAAATGCTGGCCGCGTAGAAGATGTCTATGCTCGACTGTTAGCCTCAGGTTTAATAGCATACCAAGGCATTGTTATAACAGCTCATAGCTCTCTGCTCAGCAGCCTGAATGATAGCTTTATCGATAGCCCAGCCCGCTACCGCAAAAAAGATGAACAAGGTTTAAAGATGAACGTAGACAAAATCATGAGTAAATCTATTGTCACTGTCGGCATGGATGACTCATTGGCCCAGATAAAAGAGCTATTTGACAGCAATAATTTCCATCACTTGTTGGTAGTGGATGCCATGAAGTTATTTGGGGTTATCTCGGATAGAGACCTCTTAAAAGTCATGAGCCCTAATGTTGGGACTCCTGCTGAAACAGCTAGGGACGCGGCCACGCTTAACAAAAAAGCACACCAAATATTAACGAGAAAACCGATTACCTTGCTGCCGACATCGGACTTTTATGAGGCGGTAGAGATATTTAAACAGCATAAAATATCCTGTATCCCTGTCGTGAATAATGAAGGTAAGCCGGTAGGAATCATTAGCTGGAGAGACATAATAAAAGCGATTAGGCTAAAGCCGGCAGATTAAGCTACTCTCGTTTCGCTTTAGGGCATGATTAGCAACTGCGTCCAGCCAGTGATTCAATCTCAGCCATAATAAAAAAGACACTGTTTGCCAATAGCGGGGTAGCTGCCGGTAAAGGGTGTTTAAGTTATGGCAAATGAACTAGATGGCGGTTCACTTGTTGTCGATCCCCGCTTGTTGTTAGCACCATTGTTACAGGTGCGCTGGTTTACATGTAGGCGCCCAGCGTTGTTTGGTTCAAACTTGGAACCGGCGGTAATCGTATTCTTGGCAGTGGTATGTTTGACGGGGTAGGGCATATAAGTATAGGCTGATAGATCAACTTAAAAGTATCGCTGTACCTTATTGGATATTAATGTTTTTCGTGGCGTTATATTCGCTGGATTTTTGCCTTTAGTGATGTCGCCGCTACGATAGTAGAAAGGGCGCAGATTTTTTATTGAGTTGTTTTTTGCGTCTTTGGCGTTTGAATTGCGCCGTCTAGGGGTATACCGGTAACTTCTCGACTTAGTATTGTTAAGCTACCTAGTCGAAATGTCGGATCACGGTCGTGATCATATTTGTTATTTATAAATCAGAGGAATGAGTTATGTTGAATAAAAGCATGTTAGTAGCTGTATTGTTGACAGTTGCCGCTATCAGCGGGTGCGAAAAAGAAGGGTCGGTTGAACAGGCAGGTGAAACAATTGCTGATAAAACTAAACAGGCTGGACAGGTAGTTGAAGATAAGGCTAAGCAGGCTGGTGAAGCGATGGATGACGCTGCTGAGACCTTACAAGAAAAAGGCCAAGATATAGGTAATAAGATTGAAGATGCCTGTGAAGATGCCAAAGAAGGCATGGATGCAGCAGACACTGATTGCTAGTTGTAGTGTCGACCCTGTAGCTGTAGTGGCTAGGCTTTACAATGGCAGCTGCCATTGTAAAGTAGGTAATTGTCAGATCTGGCCACTACAGCAGTACCAGTAAATTTTGGTTACTGCGCGGGATGTCGCTATCGAGTAGTCTCTAGTTTTACGACGGATTTACTCGCCGTCGCAGTTTCAAAACCTCACCTTCAGCTACCCATACCTCGACTCTAATTACTACGGGCTATTTGGCCCAGCTCTGCCTGCACCAACATGTCTTTATGTCCCTCACGATCTATTTTTCCGCGTGCCGAACGGTCGCTAACGGAGAAGATCCAGATGGCAATAAATGCCAGTGGCATAGTGAATAGCGCAGGGTAGTCATAGGGGAATAGTGCCTGCTCAAATCCCAGCACATCTACCCAAACCTTAGGGCTTACCGTGATTAGCGTAATCGACGAAACAAAACCTACCAGTGCCCCAGCTATCGCGCCACGTGTTGTCATTGGTGCCCAATAAATAGACATAATTAAGATAGGGAAGTTAACACTGGCAGCGACTACCATGGGCAGTGCAGCAATGATGGCTATGTTTTGATCCTGAAACAAAATACCCAAGGTCACGGCCACTAGGCCTAAAGCTACTGTAACAATACGAGTAAGTCGTATTTCCTTCTGCGGGTCGGGATTACCCTTATGTAAAACTTCGGCATAAAGGTCGTGGGCTATAGCTGCAGCACCCGCTACGGTGAGGCCCGCTACTACCGCTAAGATAGTGGCGAAAGCAACTGCCGACATGAACCCCATCAGTAAACTACCACCCAGTGCATTGGCGAGGTGAATCGCCGCCATATTATTACCGCCTATTAAGCTGCCGCTGGCATCCATAAATAGCTCATTGTTTAGCACGTGCACAACAATGCCAAAGCCAACGATTACCAATAGCAAATAAAAGTAGCCTATAAACAATGAGGCGTAGAGTGCAGAGCGGCGTGATTCATGTGCGTTAGGCACAGTAAAGAGGCGCATTAAAATATGCGGCAAGCCCAGTATGCCAAACATCATCGTGGCTAAAATCGTGGCTACTTGTATGGGGTCGTCATACAGCTGGCCTGGTTTGAGCAGGTCGTTGCCAGAGGGGTGTGCTTGGGTGGCTTGTGCTAACAGGGTGGCGAAATTAAAATCGGCTTGGTATAGCACTAAAATGGCCATCAGAGTTATGCCGAAGAGTAGCATAACGGCTTTGACTATTTGCACCCACGTAGTGGCCAGCATTCCGCCAAAAGCAACATAGGCAATAACTAATAAACTCACGATGACTACAGCAATTTCGTAGGGCAGCCCAAATAACAGTTCAATAAGTTTTCCTGCGCCAACCATTTGCGCAATAAGATAAAAAATTACCACGGTAACCGAACCGAGTACAGAGACTATACGCGTGCGCATTTTTTCTAAACGAATGGCCACGACATCGGTAAAGGTATATTTACCTAGGTTGCGTACTCTTTCGGATAGTAAAAATAGCAACATAGGCCAGCCAGCAACGGCGCCTAGCCCAAATATTAAACCGTCAAAGCCATAGGCATAGATGAGGCTAGAAACACCCAGAAAGGATGCGGCTGACATAAAGTCGCCGGCTATAGCGGTGCCATTTTGTAGGCCGGTTATTTTTCCGCCCCCCGTGTAAAAGTCACTACTGCTGCTGGTTCGCTTTGATGCCCAGTAGCTAATAAACAGGGTGACGACTACAAATAATCCAAACAGGGTAATTGCGGTGATGTTGAGTGGCTGCCTTTCTATAACGCCTAAGTCTGGCCCCGCAGCCATTACCGATGGTAGTGACGTGAACAAGGTCAGGATCACAGCGGCAGTTTTAATGGCAGTGATTTTTAGTGTTTTATAACTCATTATTATGATCCGCTTGATATAGCACTTGTCGAATATTTGATTCCATACCGTTGGCTAGCTTGGTATAAATAAGCTCAAGCACGAAGAACGCCACGACTAAAAATAAAAAGTACAGCAATGCAAAATTGAGCTGTGATTGCTCGCTCACTTCGCTTATGAATAATCCATACAGTGGCCCATAACCAAAAGCAAAAATGGCATATAAAAATAATGTTATCGATGAAAAAACAATGCGATGCATGCGCTTTTTCTTGAGGTATTCAATGAAGTCAGAATTGCTCGCAATATCGATGTTATTGGTGTCAGTCATTGGTGCTATCCTCAAGAAACACAGTTTCTATCTGTGGGTTGACTATATCTTTGCGTAAAAAGGGTATTTTCTTTTTGCCAAAGGTTTTGAATAGCTCTAATTGATCCGAGTGGTGCGGGCTGCGCTCTCCCTGCGGGGAAATAAAAGCACTCTGGCCAGGGCCAAATACATCCCAAGCTTCTATATGCGTGCCTTTAGCGACAAATATATTGTTTTCTGAGCCGCGATTCTGAATAACATCGGACTGATATTGGGCGTTGTCCATGGCCTGGGGGATGCCGCGGTAGTTTTTATTGTGGTATTTCATAGGGGCAGGAGTGGCGCGCCAATGCTCTATGTCTGGGCCAAATTTTTCTGCCAGCTGCGCGACACTGTTGGCGAAGGTTTGTTGTATGACTGCTGTAGCTGCTACGCCGTTAAAGAAATCATAAACAGGGCCTCTACCGTTGCTCAGGTCGTCTAGGTTGCGAATAAGTGCCTTTGTGCCAGGCTGCAAATTAATACTGCCGGTTGATAGTGCGGTTGGGTGGCCGGTGGGCGCAAAGCGCTTAAAAAAAGTCTCCCCGACGTCATCTTTTAGGGTGGTTTGCAATAATAACGATAGCCAGCTTTCAAAAATGATGGGGGCTGGGCCATCAAATTTACCGTCCTCGTTTTTGTCCCACCAATAGCCATCCCAGTTAATTAACGCGGCATAGGCTTGCGATTCAAGTGGTGACATTTTGTTGGTCGCTAGCGCTGCCTGTAGGTAGGGGATTAGATAGGCCTTATTGACGTCGGCAAAAGACGCGCGCTGGTTGATATCCCAAGATTGCTCAGCGGTTAAGCTCTCAGTCGCGGTGATTTCGTCGATTAATATAGTTGCTCTATCACCGCGGCCCCAGGTAAGCCACCACATATCAGGGCTAGCCCAGTTTCGTGCGGGGCGATTATTCCAGTTAACGAGGTAGTTAGTTTTGGGGTTTAGCACGGTTGGGCTTTCGCTACCGGGGCGAATGCCTTGCCAATCATATTCGCCGGTTCCTGGCACTGGCAAGCGGGTGTCATGCAAAGGGTTGCGGCGAGGATAATGGCCGCCGTGGCGATATAGCAGGCTGCCATTTTTATCGATGACATAAAAATTGATATTAGTGGCAATGCGATCCAGTACGTCATTCACCTTGTTAATATCTTTTACTGTCGACAGTGCGATCCAGGCAAATAGCGTATCTAGCTCTTTGCCATCCCAGGTGCGTGCGCGAGCGTAGGCGACACCGTGCTCTGGGTTAATGGATTCAACCATGCCGTGAACACTGCGCCTAGCGGTGATGCTGCGAGGTGATTGGCCTTTAATGTCTATGGTTTCTAGCCAGGACTCAAATTCACGGTACTGGCCTTGATGCAGGTATTGCTCTGGGTTTTCGGGGTTGAGCTGTTCTTCAAATATATCAACTTGATCACCAAAGCCGGCAGTCGATCCCCAGCCTATGTGGTTGTTGTGGGCAAACAATAAATTAGGAGAAAACAACAAGGTGTTGCCGGTAACATCAAAGTCGCCACCGTGCAGTGCTATGCCGTATACATAGGAGGGGCTAGTCCAACCAAACTGCGGGCCATTCACCAGCGACCCTTTGGCACCCTTGGAGCGAGGGCCATTCACCGCCCATAAATTACTGGCCGAGGCAAAGCCCGGAGTACCGCTGGTACCGCTGCGAGCGAAATTATCCATGATGGCAGACTTGCTGCTTCCGTTAGCGGCGATGATGGGCAAGTCGTTCTCTGCGGGGATGTGGCTGACGAGTTTACTGCCGCTCACTTGCGGCGAAAAATTGTCTAGGTAAGCGGGGCGAACAGGGGTCTCAATGGCGCTATAAGTGTCTGTGGCTGACGGGACAGTAGTCGGTGATTGGCTGTCGCGCAGCCATTTGGTGGCACTAAATATTTTCCAGGCCACAGTTTTTCCATGCCCTAATTCTAAGGCCTGAAGAAATTGTAAATTGTCTAGCTCGGTATTGCCGTCGGAAAAACGGTGGGCTAGCGGGCCGGTAAACAGCATGGCTACATCGACTAGCTTCCAGTCACTGGGCTCAAAACCAAACTCACTATATTCTATAGGCTTAAGTTTGCTGGGATTTTTGCGAATGTTTTGTAAGTGCCGATTAATACCATCGGCATAGCCTTGCAAAATACGTTTGTCACGGGGGGGCAGTGCTGCAATTTGTGCGGGCACGGAACGGCTGTTATAACTGCTGCGTATGAAGGTATCAAATTCGTAATATTGCTCCCCTAACACTTCTGCCACAGTGCCTAGTGCGCTACGGCGTAACATGTCCATTTGAAATAGGCGATCTTGCGCAACCGCGTAGCCATAACCAAAAAACACGCCGTAATTATCATCGGCATAGATATGGGGCACACCGTATTGGTCACGTACTATGTCGACTTTAGCCTTAGTGGCCTCATCAACTAAAATATTGTCTTGGCTTGAGTTTTCCGTGCAGCCGCTGGCGAATAAGATGGCGGCTATGGCTGTAGCGGCGGCAGTCGTCGCACGCCAAGAGTTAGACAGGTTTTTCATAGTTACGAACCTTGCTTGCAAATTATTGATGGTCTTAGGTAACGATAGTTGAGATGCGGGTTTACAACATAAAAAACGAGGCAGCCTAGGCTGCCTCGAACTATCAGGGGAGTAGGGGGTAGCTTATGCGCCCTTACAGTGAGTAGTTAACACTAAGGCCCATGGTTCTGGGCTCTCCCCATACGCCTATGACGCCTGGCCCAACCGTGTAAACGTGAGCGATGTAGGCTTCATCCTTGAGGTTTTTGGCCCATAAAGAAACGTCCCAGCGTTCATCTACCGAGGTCCAGCCTATGCGTGCATTGAACAGTTCACGTGCCTCTAAGAAGGCCTCTTCGTCTAGTGCATCCATACGCTGTTCATCGGTTTGTGAATATTCAAGGCGGAAGTCAAAAGCACCTATATCCGTTGGCACTGTGTAATCGGCAATAATATTGGAAGAGTTGCGCGGTGCCTGGCGCAGGTGTGTACCAGAAACATCGATGCCGTTGATAACAAAATCCTTGGTCTCGGTCTCGAGATAGGCGTAGTTAGCTGTGATCTGGAAGTTGTCTGTTGCGTACCAGGTGAGCTCTATCTCTGCGCCTTGAATAGTCGCAGAACCAATATTGGTAGTGAGGAAGGTGCCAAAGGGGTCGCTAGGGTTAACGCGGCCGAAGCGCACGGTTTGTAAGTCTTTATAGTCGGTGTAATACAAGGTGGTGTTAAGGCGCAGGCTGTTGTCAAGCAAGTCACTCTTAGAACCCAGCTCATAGTTCCACGCAGTTTCAGGGTCTACCGGCACATCGGCGGCGGCTTCTACACCTTGTGATCCCGCAAAGCCGCCACTCTTAAATCCCTTGGAGGCGCTGGCAAATAGCATGGTCTCGGCGTTGGGGTGGTATTCCAGTGATATTTTTGGCGAAAAGTCAGACCAATCGTCACTGGGCTTCACGGTAAAGGCTTCAGCAATAAGGCCTAAACTGCTGCCAGCACCCGCACATTCAGGGGTGTTTTCAAACTCAGTACCGGTGAGGTCTAGGCCACAGTTAATACTTGTTGCGCGGTAATCTTTTTTGTCTAGAGTGTAGCGCGCGCCTAGGGTGAGGCTCCACTCTTCGTTAAATTCCCAGGTTCCCTGGCCGTAGGCGGCGTAGCTATTGGTTTCGTTCTCGGTAATGGAAATTTCGTTGCCAACGATAGAGCCATCGCCCAGTGTTGCTACCCGTAGTGTGCCGGGTACCGCTGTGCTGGGGCTGGTAATTTGAAACATTTCTTGACGCAGAGTCTGCTCGTTCAAGTAGTAGAGCCCGGCAGTATAGTTAAAGTTGCCGTCTAGCTTAGAGGTCCAGCGCAGCTCCTGTGAAAAGGTATCAATATCTTCTTCTATGTCGTCTATCAGCTCATCGAATGGCAGGCCCAGTACTCCCATGGGAGCGCCTATAGAGGCCATCGCCCAATCGGTTTCGGCGTTTCGGAAAGAGGTGATGGTGGTTAAAACCCCTTGCTCATAGTCGATGGTACCTTGCAGGCTAATGCCACTGGCTTCACGGTCTGAGTGGCCATCAACTGGCGCAGCTGTCTGCAGGTCGTCAGTGACGCCGTTGGCAGCCATGATGGCGCTTAATGGTGCGCGATCAAATACCGGTGTGCGGCCCATATCTTCTCGTTCGTCTTTCATGTAATCGGCTGATAGCAACCATTCGGAGTTGTCTAGGGTTAACAGCAGCTGGCCGCGGTAGGAGTCTTGATTTTCATCTTTCTGATCTTTGTTGAGCAACACGTTCTTGACATAGCCATCGTGCTCACGGTGTGAAAGCGAAAACTTACCGGCTAGGTTGTCGCTTAAGCCGCCACTAACAAGGCCTTGGTAGCGCAGTATGCCTTCGTTACCTACGGTCACTCCAACTTTAGCGGTCAGCTCTTCGGTGGGTTTAGACGTAACCACGCTGATGGCGCCGCCAATGGCGTTGCGGCCAAACAAGGTACCCTGAGGCCCGCGCAACACTTCAAGGCGTTGTAGGTCAAACATGTCGAAGTTGATGGCAGCGCCGCGGCCGATGTAAACACCATCAAGAAATAGCGATACAGAATTATCTAGCCCCGCGCCATCATCCGAGGAGGTAATACCGCGCATAGATGGGTTACCTTGTCCGGGAGAGAATTCCGCGTAGGAAAGGCCGGGCACACGAGCGGCAATAGAGCTGGCATCAAAAATATCGGCCTTGGCGAGCTCAGCACCAGAGATGGCGCTTATGGCAATAGGTACATCTTGTACATTTTCAGCGCGGTGTTGCGCGGTTACTAGAACTTCTTCCAGTTTTGCGGCCTGTAGGCCGGTACTGAGGCCTGCGCCCAAGCCTGCGAGAACACCCATGCAGGAAATTTTGCGCACAGCTTGTGCTAGCGTAAGACGTGGTTGTTGATGCGATGTCGAAGGATTCATTTTATGCACTCCGTTAATTGTTATTTTAGTGTAGCTGTCAAACCAGTTTTAGGATGTGTTACGCATATTATGATTCATTTATTAAAAAAGCTAGTATTTTAATGTATCACTATGTTGAAGGTGTTCTGGCAGCCTGTCCCTGTCTTAGGGCGAAAGAAAAAACAATACTACCAACAACTAGTGAGTTGGGCAGTTAGCAGTGGCAGCGCGTAATGCTGCCATAAACAGGTACGGCTAAGTAGAATAGCTACTGATATCCCGGTGTGAATCTTCTAAGTGAAGTTTTAGAATATGTTTGTATTTTATTGTTTTATATAAGTTTTTATTTTTATGGTGGCTTTGTTAATAATAACGTTGTTATTGGAGTAATCATTTTCTTATGCATATAAGGTATTGAAGCTAAGCGGCTAGGCGTTGTTTTTTGATAAGTTTAACGATGCAATTAAGTCGCGTTTAGCTGGTGATGAGTGAATGAATAAAGTCATAGTTAAGCTTTTACTCTTTAATATTTTATTATTATGTGAACATTATTTTAAAAATTTCGCTTTTATCTGTATCAAAAAATATTGGCCGCTAAAAGTAGAGGTGGAACGCAATTCGTTTTTTGGCACCTATACTTGCCATAAGTATTTAACAGGAGTGTGTTATGAGCAATATTGCCACCCAGGTAGAGCAAGGTTGTGACCTAGCTCAGTGCTGCGATGCCGTAGCCTTACTCATTCAAACCCGCGATAAGGATTTGGGCGGTTTCTCGGTTAGGCGCTGCCTGCCTACGCTCCATCGCAAAATGGTAGGGCCGTGGATCTTCTTTGATCATATGGGGCCTGCCGGCTTTCCGCCGGGTGAGGGCATTAATGTGCGCCCGCATCCACATATTGGTATAGCCACCGTCACTTATCTTTTTGAGGGTGAGATTTTGCACAGAGATTCTCTGGCTAGCCTGCAAGCGATTAAGCCTGGCGATATTAATTTAATGGTGGCGGGGCGGGGCATAGTTCACTCCGAACGTGAGCGCCCCGAACTGACTGCCGCCGCACATAGCTTGCACGGCTTGCAGTTATGGTTGGCCTTGCCTGCCGAGCAAGAAGAGATAGCCCCCGCTTTTTATCACTACCCTGCGGCCAGTGTGCCAGCTACCACAGTTGCTGGGGTGGATATTAGAGTGATGATAGGTAGTGCCTACGGCTTGCTGTCGCCGGTAGCCAGCTACTCTGAAACCCTATACGTAGAGGCCCAGTTACAGCAGGGGCAAAAGCTGAGCTTGCCCCTCGTGCAGGAGCTGGGTGTGTATGTGGTGAGTGGCAAATTACAAATTAAAGGCACGGTGGTGCCCGCCCATAGCATGGCGGTAATGGCTGTTGCTGGCGCCGAAGTGGAGGCGCTAGAGGATGCCCGCATAGTGCTTATAGGTGGTGACAGTTTGGGTAAGCGCTATATAGATTGGAATTTTGTTTCTAGCCGCAAGGAACGCGTAGAGCAAGCTAAACAGCAGTGGTGCCGCCGAGAGTTTGCAGTGGTGCCGGGGGATGAGGAGGAGTTTATCCCGCTACCGGAGTAAGGCGTGGTAGTGTGGGCAGTTAGCTAAGCTAGAATCATTCTAGATTAGTTAACTCATTATCTATCAGTAGCTTGTTGACAGTTTGTAATGCAGATTCTATAGCATAATTAACTGCACAAGACTTAGCTATAGAGGCAAATAAGCAGCCTCAGCGGGCTAATTAGTATGATCTCTACACTGAAAAGTTGGCTATTGCTTAAAGCAGTAGGTTGTTGCCATACTCACGCCTACACCATGGACTTATCAAAAAGGAAGCCTTCATGATTAGCATCAAATCTCTCTGCGCCGCGCTGTTATTGATTAGTGTTAATGCCATGGCCGCCTCGGAAATTAGTTTGCCCACCAAGCTACCCGAACTGTCGGCAACTAACAGTAAAACGTTAGGTAGCCACGAGCCGGGAGTAGGCGTCGCCAATGGCAGTAAAATTAAAAATTTTACGATTAAGTCACATCAGGGAAAGCTAGCTTCATTTAATGACCTGCTGCTGCAGGGCGACCTAATGGTGGTATTTTATAGAGGCGGCTGGTGCCCTTACTGTAATGTGCAAATCCGCCAGCTAACCGAAGCCTGGCCAAAATTCCAACAGCGCGGTATTACTCCAGTATTAATCAGTGCCGACAAGCCCGATGCCAGTATGATGGTGCAAAAGACCTATGAGATTCCTTTCCCGGTACTATCCGATCCCAAGTTGACCGCCCACAAAGCGTTTAATGTGGTATTCACATTACCCGATGAGCTAGTCAGCACCTATAAAGATTACGGTATTGTGCTGCAGGACTGGTCAGGTAAAAAGCACCATAAATTTGCGGTAGCCTCGGTGTTTATTGTAGATAAAAAAGGTGTAGTGAAATGGGGCCATTCGTCGAATGACTATAAAACGCGGCCCAGTGTCGATCAACTGTTAGGTGTTATAGATCAGCTTAAACCACGATAGCCCACAGCTATACGTGCGCATTAACAGCATGCAGTTAAAACTATAATAATGAGGCCCTTATGCGGTTTAAAAAAACACTGGTAATAGTCAGTCTATTAATCATCGCAGGCTGTACCCCCGATAACGAACACTTTTGCGCTCGCTATGAATATGTCTATGCGCAACTTAACGATCCCGAGCTACCCAGTTATGGTGAGATGAAGCAAGCCTTGCAAATAGAAATCAGTCAAAAGCCCGATGACAATGATCAGCAACGCTTTATGTTATTTGTATTGGAAGAATATCACCTAGGGATAAAACAAGGGCATCAGACCCCGCGTGAATTTTGCATGGCGACTGAGCGCTGGCAGTATTATGACAGCAAGGCCTCTAAGTAAGAAAAGCTACAAAAATGGAAGTATCGCGCAATGACAGGCTTTGCTGCGTAGCATAGGCGCGCTGTTTGCTAGCGCTTAATGTGACAAGGCTAGGTAGTAGTTCCTGACACCATGGCTTTGTTGGCCGCAATGTAAACAAAAGTCATGGCCTGTAATCTTTTCTCATGTCCGAACAACCATATCGCATTAGACGCTATAGCCAGGCAAGCATTACTCTGGGTTGGCAAAAAATACAGCCTAATACCGTGCCTAAGCCGCATCTAAGCGATGGCTAGAGAGCTAATTGGAGAATATTGTGAATAAAAAAATAACATGGGCTGCGGTATGTATTACCGCTTTATTACAAGCTTGTAGCCAAGAATCAGAATCAGAATCAGCGCAGAACAACGTAGCCGATTTAGTATTAACCGATGGCTATGTGTATACCGTGGACGGGCAGGGCAGCGTTGCCGAGGCGGTGGCCATACGCGGTAATCGCATCGTCGGGGTAGGTAGCAATGAAGATATGCGCGCCTTTATCGGTGATAATACCGAAGTGCGTGACTTGGCAGGCAAAATGGTTATGCCTGGCATACATGATACCCATGTCCATGCCTTTGGTACCGTTGACCCCGATATGTGTGACCTGGGTAGTGAAGCTTACACCCTAGACGATATGGTGCCGTTTTTAAAAGCCTGCTTACAACACTATGCGCCAGAAAAAGGCCAATGGTTGCCCGTGGTGCAATGGTCTTTCGCTGGTGGTAATCAACCCAGTGAACGTTACCCCACCTTGCGCTCAGCCTTAGATGCGGTGTCTAAAGATAACCCGATTATTTTATGGGGCGATGATGGCCATCACGGTGCAGCTAACAGTGCCGCGCTAGCCTTGGCGAGTATAGAAGGCAAACAGCTAGGTATTAGCCGCGAGACCTTAGCGACGCAGTTTGCGCAATGGCGTGAAAATATCGCGGTAGATCAACATGGTGAGCCCAGTGGTGGTGTTAATGAAGGCGCACGCTTATTAATACGGCCACAATTCACAGAGGATATGCTGGGCTCTAGTAGCGACCCTGAAGCACTGATGCCGCGTATAGCCGCAGGCATGGCCAGCCGAGGCATTACTTCTATTCATGATCCGTTAACCTCGGCAGAAACATTAAGCAAATATCAATGGCTGGAAGATAGCGGCCAAATGAGCTTTCGCCTACGCGCCGGTTTATTTGCCCACGCCGAAAATTCACACCAGCCTGAGGCGCTTAAACAAATTCCAGCCATCATGGCGGGCTTTAAAGACTTGAGAAAACAATACCAAGGCTCACACTATATTCAGGTTAACGGCATTAAGTTATTTGCCGATTCGGTATTGGAAGGTAACCCCTTAACCCATCCGCCAACTTTACCGGGTGCGGCGGTGCTCAATGGTTTCAAGCAACCCATCTTTGAGATGAATAAAGAAACCGGTGCCGTGGACGTAGTAGGTTATGCCGACCTTAACGGTACGGTTTGCCAGCAAGTGCGAGCAACGCCTGAGCGTTTTAAAAAACCGGCTGCCATAAAAGCCTTTAACCTGGCCAACGGCCATCCGCCTGCGCAATGTTTTCCTGGCAGTGGCATATTAGAGCACTCGGAAGCGTTTATTCTTGAGTATGTTAAACAGGCTACCGCAGCCGGCTTTCACGTGCATATACACGCCTTGTCAGACAAAGGTGTAAGAGTGGCGGTGGATGCTTTAGCGGCGGTTAAAACCGACGCGGATAAACAAGGCTTAACCCAAAGCTTGGCGCATTTACAGCTAGTGCACCCCGATGATCAGCGTCGCATAGGCGAGCTGGGTTTGTTTAATGTCTTTACCTATATATGGGCGGGGCCTTTTACCGATTACAATCTTATGGTGATACCCTTTATTGAAAAAGTTAACGGCCGCGATGATTTGTTTAACCCCGATACCTATTATATGCGCAATGTCTATCCCGCTAAGGCGATTAAAGATGCCGGCGGCATACTAACCTTTGGTAGTGATGCGCCAGTAGAAAGCCGTGACCCTAGGCCTTTTATAAATATGCAATTAGCATTAACCCGTGCAGCTGAAGGCAAGGTCCTTAATGCCAGCCAGCGTTTAAATATACACGAGGCGCTGCAAGCTTTTACCCTTAACGGGGCAAAAATGCTCAGCCAAGATAAAGACGTAGGCAGCATAGAGCAGGGTAAGCTCGCTGACCTGATTGTGCTGGATAGAAACTTGGTGCAATTGGCTGAGCAAGATAAGGCTGAACAAATTGGCGAAACGCAAGTCTTGCTAACAGTATTTGATGGTCGTATTGTTTACCAAGCGGAAAAATAACGAGTAGCCAGTTATTTGTTATTTTAAGTCACAACATAAAGCTTTCTGCCTTTAGCGGAAAGCTTATTCCTTCCTGAAAATACTCCCCATAATTTATCTCTTTGTTTAAATAGCACCGTGCTTGTCCAATAATAGGATTAAGTCGCCGCTACGCGGGCCCTATCCTTATTAGTTATTCCCAATGTAGCCCACTAGTGTTTGTGATAATTTCCTAGTCGTCATGCCCAATGGCCAAAGCGCTTCGCGGGCCACGCTGAGTACTCGCAAGCTCGCGGGACCCTTCCGGAAAGCATTTTTTTCTTATCCGGAACCCAGTGATTTCAGGCTCTGACTGGATACCGGGTCAAGCCCGAATGACGAGATTAAGTTAACGGGGCAGCAGTGATGTGAAATAAAAAAAGGGTGTGGCTAAATAATAAGGAGGAGTTAAGGAGGAAGGAATAAAAAAGCTCCCCCGGATAAGCGGGGGAGCAAAAGGGAAGCACAAATTTCCCCAGTGAGGTGAAGCATATTCAGCATGAGTTATTGGCAAGCTTGCTTATAGCCAATGGTTAAAATCGGTATAAAATAGTGAGTTATAAACTCTATAGAAAAAACTGCTGCCTTTGCCTAGTTAGTGCGAAGGCAGCAAGACTATAGCGTTACTACTGCGTTACTACTTGAGTATTTTTACTCCCAGTTATAGGACATCTCTATGGCAACGCTGCGAGGCTGGCCGGGTAGATCCATAAAGCTACCTAGGTCATCTCCCGTGGCGCGGGCCGCATACTCTTCATTAAGTATGTTTTTGGCTGCTAGGGATACCTGCCATTGCTTGTCTTCAGGGTTTAGGGTGATACGACCATTGAGCAGCTCATAACCTTCTTGGCCAAAAGCGGCGAAGGCAAGATCTGTTCTTGAGGCATCAGTCGGTACGATATCATCACGATAGCTGTAATTAAGCTGTATGCCGCCTATTAAATTAGCACTAACGTTTCTTTCATAGTTAATGGCAACAGTAGAGCTAAAGTCTGGTGAGAAGGTGCGTGTTAAGCCTTCAAGTTCGCCCGGGGTGTTAGCGGCATCAAGAATAACCGTGTCTGACTTGCTGATTTCTGCATCCAGCCAGGTTAAGCCCAGTTGTAAAGTAAGGCCTTCAATATCAAAGGGTAGCCAGGTGATATCCAGCTCTAAACCTTTGTGAGTGGCGTCACCTAAATTACCTAGTTTAGTGAGGGCGGTACTGGTAGTGCCGCTAAGCACTTGAGTAAAGCCTTGCACGTCTTGGTAGTCATAGTAAAAGGCGGCACCGTTTACACGTAGCTTGCTATCTAGCCAGTCGCTTTTGAAGCCTACCTCATAAGACAATACGCTTTCTTCTTTGTAGGGGGCTAATTCTTCAGGGCTATCAAGTGCAAAACCACCATAGAAACCACCGGATTTAAAGCCACGGGTTACCTTGGCGTAAATCATAGAGTCGCTGGTGGGGGCCCAGTCTATGCCCACATGGCCAGACCAGTTGTCCTCCAACTCATAGTCAAAGTTGACGTCTTGTACATAAAAGAAATCACCAACGTTATCGTGGTGATAGGCATTATTAAATTCTTTGTCTTCTATGGTATAGCGAACCGAACCATTCACTGTGATCGAGTCTGTAACATCTTTATCTACTTGGCCGTAGATAGCCCAAGAATCACCTTTTTGGTTAAAGCCGCGGGTGGAGTTGGTGGCGAAAATCAGCACGTTTTGACTGAGGTCGCCGGTGCGCTCGTCATCCATTTCATCATTGGAGTATGAGAGGCCTGCCAGCAAATAAATATCTTCATCATCGTTAGAGACTAAACGAAACTCCTGTGACCAAGACTTTAGCTCGGTGCGGCTGTCTTCATGTAGAAAGGTTAATGGCTGGCCATCGTAATCAAATATTTGATTATTGTCATAGTCTATATAGGCACTAATAGACGATAAAGTAGCAACGCCTAAGTCCCAGTTCACTCTAATGTTGGCGCCGCCCCAGGAATTATCAATAGCATTAATGGGGTTGGATAGTACTTTGCTGCCGTCTTTGTCTTGCAGTGAAGGAAGTAGCCCTTGGTCGCCTGGTGTGAATGCAAAATTATTCGTTTGATTAGATAAGGTTACGCAACTATTGGGGTCAGCTTTGCCCGCCAGTGCGCTGGCACAAAAGGCATAAGGGATGTTGGGGTCATAAACCGCCTTGGCTAGGCCTAGGGTGGTTTCTGATTTATCTTCACCACCCTCTATTTTAATCAGTACTTCAAGATTGTCAGAGGGTAATAATAGCAGCTGTAATTTTGCGGCAGAAAAATCTCTATCGCCATAATTATCATCGCCAGGCGTGGCCAAACTGTCTTGCCAGCCGCCGCCTTGCTCTGTCATGGCTGAAACCCGGAATGCTGAGCTGTCAGTTAAGGCGCTACCTGCGGCAGCTTCTACTTTAGTCTTATCCCAGCTGCCATAAGAGGCCGAGATGTAGCCATTAAGATCTGCGCCGGGTATTGGGCTTTTGGAGTTAACGCGCACTGCGCCGCCGCTAGTGTTACGTCCATAAAGACCACCTTGTGGGCCTTTCAGAACTTCTACCCTATCTATATCAAACATGCCTATACCGCCTAGGATGTTGGAGGATAAATAGTGATCGTCGTAATAAATAGCAGCGGTAGGGGTGTTGTTGGCATTAAAGTCTGATAAGCCTACGCCGCGTATAACCCAAGTAGGTTGCCCCGCGCCACGGTCATCGAACAACTCCGCGCTGGAAATATGCTCGGTTAATTCTTGTAGATTTGAGGCGCCTAGTGCCCCTAACTGTTCACTGGAAAAGGCAGATATAGCAATAGGGATTTCCTGTGCTGTTTCAGCACGTCTTTGTGCGGTTACAATTAATTCTTCTATACTATTAGCTGCTTGTGTAGCTGTTGATCCGGTCGATAACACGGACGCTACCGATAGGCACAAGGCGGTTTTAGAAAGCTTGTTATGTTTCATGTGAGTGTCCTCTAGGTCTTTATTTATCGTTATTGTTTTTTAACCAACAGCTAGAATCGGCTAGCTCTAGTAGCCGTATATCCTTTTGAGATTTACCGCTTAGCTAGAGCAACCGATCAGCCGTTCGCTTAATCAAGTAACATTTAAAGCAGCTAAAAAAGTTTATTCTCCAAACCATTGCCCCATGCTTAGCGCAGAGAGTAAGAATGTTTTTTAACGATAAATGTCACCTTGTGGTGATATTGTTTGCTTTCCGCCCAAACCGCCAATGCCTTTTGATTGCTAAGCCATGCAAAAAAGTATCGCCACATAACAACGCTGCAAGCTTTTTTCATTATCCGTCAAGCAATTGCCATGACCTTAAGGCTTGCAGTTTTGCTAAACTCATTGTTATCTTGTTTCAATTATTTATATGTAAAGGCGGGTAATAGGTGAGCGCACTCAATGTAGCAATGTTCGGTTTGGGCGAGGCTGGGGCATTAATGGCTAAGGACTTAGTGGACGCAAAGGTACAGGTGACGGCATTTGATCCCGCCAACGTCGCAACGCCGGCTGGGGTTATTCGCGCTAATACCCCCCATGAGGCGGTAGCTACTAGCGATTTGGTCATTGCTCTCACCGCAGGTGATGATGCGCTAACAGCTATGGAACAAGCTTTGGAGGACATACCTACAGGGGCTATTTATGCCGACTTTTCGACTAACTCCGTTGCCATAAAACAACAGCTGGCAGCGCGTGCCGCTAGTCGACAATTACATTTTGTTGATGTGGCGTTAATGTCTATAGTGCCAGGTAAGGGCATACGCACGCCGGTGATGGTTGCCGGTACAGGGGCGCGATCCTTTGCGTTAATATTCGCTGAATTTGCCATGCCGGTAGAGGTGGTGGCAGGCGAAGCGGGAGCCGCCGCCGAGCGCAAACTTTTGCGCAGTGTGATGATGAAAGGTTTGGCCGCGGTCATTATAGAGGCCATGCGCGGTGCTGAAGCGGCGGGCTGTAGTGAATGGTTGTGGGGCAATATCACCGCCGAGCTAGCGTCAGCGGATGAGGCTTTGATTACGCGTTTGGTAGCGGGCACGGCTACTCATGCCAAAAGACGCCTACATGAGATGCAGTGCACAGAAGCTTTGCTGCGAACGCTGGCGCTAGAGCCGGTAATGACGCATGCCACCGTAGAGAGTTTGCAGCAGGTCTTGGCGCAGGGCATTCCGGTAATTCCCGCTCAATAGTTTATGGTTTTTTAACGGTGGTGGTGCCACTTTTTTGCCTAAAATTTTTCGGTGAAATGTCGCAGTGGCGCTTAAAGAATCGGGTAAAATAGGCCGGTTCTGAAAATCCGAGCTCGTTGGAGATTTCACTAATGGTCATGGCGGTATAAATTAAGTTGCGCTTGGCTTCTAACAGTAAACGCTCGTGAATAATTTGTAAGGCCGATTGCTTGGCTATGCGACGGCATAGGGCATTTAAGTGTGCGCCGGTGATGTTGAGTTGTTCGGCGTAAGCTTCTATCGATAAATGGCTTTTATACTGCTGCTCTAGCAATTGAGAAAACTGGCTGTAATGCTCCAAGCCTTTATCTTGTTGTGTTTTGGCAGGGGTGGCGGTTTTAATCGCTATGCGGCTGGTGGAAACAATAATATTGCCTACCAGTGCATCCAGTAGTAATTCTCTGCCGGGTAGGTGAGCACGGTACTCTTGGTTTATTTGTTCAAATAAGTGATCAAAATAGCCTTGTTCATGCGCCACTGCATAATAGGCACTTTCTTTTAATAGGCATTGCTGTGCGCCTAAGCGTGTATGCAATTGATTGACTAAAGGCGAGGCTAGCGTCAGCACATAGCCTTCAGTGTCGCTGGAAAAGTTAAAGCCGTGTACGCACATTTCTGCCACTAACAAAAGCACTGGCGGCGTCAGCGTGTGCTGGCTGTCATCGAGTTGTATGCAAGCTTCACCGGTTTGAATATAGAAAATTTGTAGTAAATCACTATGCCTATGAGGTTTGATTTCCCAAGCGTGTAATTTGCTGCGGTCGGCTATGCGCTCGCAATGTAATAGGTCGGGGGTAAGCCATTCATGGTCGCCACCATAGAGTTTAAATACCGGTATGCTGTCGTTGGCGGGCGTTTTTTTCATATTTATATACTCTCACCGCTTACTGTAAATGACTAACATAAAATTATTGAATCAGCTCTTTGGCTACTATGCGCAAGCTATTTAAAAACAGCTGCGCCGCTGGCGAGGGGGCGGTGTGCGCGCGCATGGTGACGCCTATGGGCCTATAGGTGTCGGTTAATTCTATCGCTAGTGGGATTAACGCGCCGTATTGCTTATCGTAATAAATTTGATGCTCTGATAATAAGGCGATGCGGTCGCTTTCCAAGAGTAAGCCGCGCACGGTTGATAGTGAGCTGGTTTCCACGACATGCTCTGGGGTGGCTAGCTGATGGCGGCTTAATACCTCGTCAAACAAGCTGCGTGCCGGGGTGTTGTTAGCCGGTAACACCCAACCATAGTGTTGTAGGTCGCTTAGGCTGAGGTTTTGTTTGCTTTCTAAAGGGTGGCCCTTGCGTACGATTAAGGCCAGCCTATCTTCTAATAGTTGCTCTGTTTTTAAGCTGCTATCACTTTGCGTGGGGCGTATCGCGCCGACAATAAAATCCAAGTCGCCGCAGCGTAGTGCCGCCTCCAGCGTGGAGTAGGGGCCTTCTGCGGTGGCTATGTCTAACTGCGGTTGCTCTGCCAGTAAGTGGTTTATAGCGCGCGGCGTTAAGATGGTTCGGGTATAGGGTAGGGTGCCAACCACCACTTTTCCTCTAGTGACGCCATTAACATTGGCGATGTCATCTATGGCGTGGCGAATTTGCGCGAAGGCTAGCTTAACGTGGCGCGCCAGCACGGTACAAAAGGCGGTATTGGTGACGCCATTGGGCTCACGTTCAAATAGACACAGGTCTAATAGTTCTTCTAATTGCCGTACCGAGTTATAAATAGCAGCGCGGGTGACGCCCAGCTGCTGGGCGGCGGCTGACACTTCTTTGCAATCGTGTAAGGCAATAAAAGCGGCTAGGCGTTTATAGCTAACATCCATAGTGAAGATGGGAATGTTTTGGTAGCTGCTACGGGTTTTATTGTATTCCACATACTGTGCACCGGCGGCTTCAAATTCGGCGTTGGCCTGTATCACGCGTTTTGCTAGGGCGTCGCCGTAAACGGTAGGTAACATGCCGGTAGAAGAGCGATCGAATAATTGCACCCCTAGGTTGGACTCAAGATCGTTAATAGCTTTGGTGATAGCGGTTTGTGAGCGGTTAAGTTTATTTGCTGCACGGGTGAGGTTCTTATGTTGGGCAACATACATTACCGCTTTTAAGTGGCGTAAGCTAAGGTTTGGTATGCCTAGGCTTTGGCTGTTACCCATCGGTTTTTTGCTCATGGCGCTGCTACCCACTACATGAATAATAAATGTAATTCAGTATATATAGTATAAAAAAGTTGTACCACTCAATAATTTTATACTAGTAATTATTTTGTAAGCTATTGTAATAAAGGGTTATTTTATATTTCATGTGATGAGAAAACGTTTTCTTTATTCTATTGGCAAACTTTTTTCATGGTGCTAAATACTTTTTTGCATGGCTTAGCAATTAAAAGGCATTGGCTATTTAACACCGCGATAAACCATAATCGGGACTACGTTAAAAACAATAGCCCTATAGCTTGGAGCAAGCAGCTTATGTCGCAGCGCGCGATACCCTATATGCAATTTCGTGGCGGCAGCTCTAAAGGCCTGTTTTTTCTAGCCGGCGATTTGCCGGCCGATGAGGCGGCGCGCAATCAACTATTGTTGTCGGCACTGGGCCGTGATGGGCGTCAAATCGACGGCTTGGGTGGCGGCAACCCGCTGACTAGCAAGGCGGCGATAGTGAGCTTGTCTAGCCGTGATGATGCCGATATTGATTACTTGTTTGTGCAAGTGGTGGTGGGTGAAAACCGCGTCGATACCACAGCCAATTGCGGCAATATTTTAGCGGGGGTAGGGCCATTTGCGGTAGAGGCTGGCTTAGTGCCTGTATCCAGCGCGGAAACCCGCGTGCGCGTGCACATGCGTAATAGTGGCAAGGTTTGTGAGCTAGTTTTGCAAACCCCGCAGGGCGCAATGACCTATTGCGGTGATGCCCGCATCGATGGTGTGCCGGGAACGTCAGCCGCAGTCATATGCAATTATGACGATGTGGCGGGCTCAGCCTGCGGTAGCTTATTACCCACCGGCAATGTGGTGGACGTAGTGGATGGTATAGAAATGACCTGCGTCGATAATGGCATGCCAGTGGTGGTGATGCGAGCGGCAGATTTAGGTATCAGTGGCTATGAAACACCAGAGCAGCTTAATGGCAATGAAGCGTTAAAAGCGCGTCTGCAAAAGATACGCTTACAGATAGGCCCGAAGATGAATTTAGGGGATGTGGATGGCGCTGCAGTACCCAAGATGTGCATGATCTCTGCACCCAGTCATGGCGGGGCCATCAACACCCGTACGTTTATTCCCTATCAGTGTCACGATGCAGTGGGTGTGTTAGGTGCGGTGTCGGTAGCCACGGCCTGTATCTTGCCGAACTCGGTGGCGCAAAATATCACTCAGTTAGGCGAGGGTAATCCGCTGCAGTTATCGGTAGAGCATCCCAGCGGTGAATTTTCGGTAAGCTTGGCGATTGATTACAGTGCCGAGCTGCCCCGCGTAACACAGGCTGGCTTGTTGCGCACCGCGCGCTTGCTCAGCCACGGTGACTTATATATAGCCGAAGCTTGTTAAGTTATTAATTGCATTAATGGCAAGAGAGTAATAATTACTATGTCTTTTTTACCTGTATGTCCTAAGCCGAAAAAACCGGATTTTGTGTTGCCCGTTAAAGCTTGCGATGCGCACTGCCACGTCTTTGGCCCAGCGGCACAGTTTCCTTATGCTGCCGAGCGTAAGTACACGCCGGTTGATGCACCAAAAGAACAATTGTTTGCCCTGCATAAACACTTAGGTTTTGATCGCAGTGTTTTAGTGCAGGCTAGCTGTCACGGCACAGATAACAGCGCCATGGTTGATATGTTAGAAGCTAGCGAAGGGCGCTACCGTGGGGTAGCAGTTGTTGGTGACGATTTAGATGTAGCTGAAATTCAACGCATGCATGATGCGGGTGTGCGCGGTATACGCTTTAATTTTGTAAAGCGTTTAGTTGATATAAAACCTGAAGACTATTACCGCAAGTTAGCTAGTTTAATTGCACCTTATGGCTGGCATATTATCGTTTATTTCGAGTCGCAAGGGTTTGCCGACATCGAGTTGCTGTTAATGCAGCTACCCACACCTATCGTGATAGATCATATGGGCAGGCCCGATGTAAGCAAGGGGCTAGATGATCCTGACTTTGTACGTATTTGTGAGATGGTGCGAAAACGCCCCAATACATGGATAAAAGTCGGCTGCTTAGAACGGTTGACTCAGCAAGCGCCACCTTATTTAGACGTAATCCCTTATGCCCGTCATTTGGTTGAACAATTTCCCGATCAGGTTTTATGGGGCACCGATTGGCCGCACCCAAATATGAAATCGCATATGCCGGATGATGGTGCTTTGGTTGATACCATTCCTTTAATTGCACTTACCGCGGAACTACAACAAAAGTTGTTAGTGGATAACCCCGCAAGACTTTATCAATTTAACGATTAACACTACTTCAGGATAGTAAGTATGAAAACTGTTGCCGTACGGAATATTGAGCGCACCGATACTGAGGTTGTGTCGGCTATGGGCAAGTTGGGTGTGGCCACCGTGCATGAAGCACTAGGTCGTACAGGATTACTAAAGCCGTATATACGTCCTATTTATAAAGGTGCGCGCATAGGCGGCAACGCGGTAACCGTAATGGCGCAACCCGGCGATAACTGGATGATTCATGTGGCTATAGAGTTATGCCAGCCCGGTGATGTATTAGTGGTGGCTTGCACCACCGATAACACTGACGGCATGTTTGGCGACTTGTTGGCAACCTCTGCCAAAGCGCGCGGCGTTAAAGGCTTAATTATCGATGCCGGTTGTCGTGATGTACGCGATTTAGAAGAGATGGATTTTCCCGTTTGGTCACGAGCTATTTCATCCAAAGGCACAGTAAAAAATACCTTGGGTGCCGTTAATGTGCCGGTTGTATGTGCTGGCCAATTAATTAACCCCGGTGACGTGGTAGTCGCAGATGATGACGGCGTAGTCGTGGTGCCACGTAAACAGGCTAAGCAAGTATTGGATGCTGGTGTCGCCAGAGAAAATTTAGAAGAAGAAAAGCGACTAAAGCTAGCTTCGGGTGTGCTGGGTATAGATTTATACAATATGCGCCCAAGGCTTGAAGAGTGTGGTTTTGAGTATGTAGAAACACTGGCTGATTTAGATCAATGAGCGGCTTGATTTTGTAATGCCGGCCCTGAGCCGGCATCCATAGGCTTACGAAATACATTGCATGGGTTTTAATAATAGCTTTTAAAAAATGATTATTTTAATAGTACGTTGTAATTACATGTTGAGGATTACTCGGATGTTTCAGTTTTTGTGGATGCCGGGTCGGGGCCCGGCATGACAGGAGCGTATTGTATCCTGGCGTAGTGGGGTTGGTTCGTATCATGATGCTCCCTAAGAGCTCGATCTATGTAGGAATTACGAAATATTTAGTAAAAAAGACTCGTATAGTAATTAATTAAAACCAATAAGTTTACGAGAAAAATTATTGGTACCAAAAAATGATTGAAGGGTTTTATACATGATTATCGATTGCCACGGCCATTACACCACCACACCACCCGCTGTAGGCGAGTATAGAGACCAACAAAAAACGGCTCTGGCTAAAGATCCTTTATTTGTCGGTGAAAAAGGCATTATCAGCATTAGTGATGACCAAATTCGCGAGAGTATAGAAAGTAATCAGCTGCGCCTACAGCAAGAGCGCGGTACCGACTTAACTATTTTTTCGCCACGGGCCAGCTGGATGGGACACCATGTGGGCAATGAGCACACCAGCCGTTTTTGGGCTGAGCAACAAAATGATTTAATTAAACGTGTGTGCGAATTATTTCCACAAAACTTTGCGCCGGTAGCGCAGTTACCACAATCACCGGGGGTTGATCCCTCTAAATCTATTGCCGAGTTAGAACGTTGCGTGTTGGAAATGGGCTTTATCGGCTGCAACTTAAACCCCGATACCACTGGCGGTTATTGGCAAGATGCTTCATTGGCGGATAAATCCTGGTATCCGTTCTATGAAAAAATGGTAGAGCTAGATGTGCCCGCCATGATACATGTTAGCGCCGCCTGTAATGATTGTTTTACTACCACTGGCTCGCACTACTTAGGCGCGGATACTACCGCTTTTGATCAACTAATGTTTTCTGATGTATTCAAAGACTTCCCCACCTTGAAGCTTATTATTCCTCACGGTGGCGGTGCAGTGCCTTATCACTGGGGTCGCTTCCGTGGTATTGCACAAGATAAAGGCCTGGGGGATTTGAAGGAGCGCATGCTTAATAATGTGTTTTTCGATACCTGTGTTTATCACCAACGAGGCATCGATTTATTGCTAGATATTATCCCCGTAGACAATATTTTATTTGCCTCAGAGATGATAGGTGCCGTGCGCGGCATAGACCCAGAAACCGGCCATTATTTTGACGACACCAAACGTTATATCGATGGTAATACTCGCTTGAGTGACGAGGATAGAGTCAAGATATTTGAGGGCAATGCCCGCAAAGTGTTTAGTCGTTTACAGTGTTAGCTGGCGTTTGCGCTAAAGCGTAAATATCCACGGAAAGTCCAATTTTATTACTGAAAGGTGCCTTCAAGTTGCGCCGCATACGTATAAAAATACAAGTACTTTCAACGGATAAACATGCTGAGCTTATCGCTAGTGTGGTGCAGCACTGAGAAATAATAACTATGAAAACACAAGTAGCCATTATAGGTGCGGGCCCTTCAGGATTATTGCTGGGTCAGCTGTTAAATGTACACGGTATAGACAACGTTATCGTCGAGCGCCAAGCCCCAGACTATGTATTAGGTCGTATACGAGCCGGGGTACTAGAGCAAGGTTTTGTAGATTTAATGCGTGAAGCCGGTGTATCCGAACGTATGGATAGCGAAGGCGAAGTGCACGACGGTTTTGAGTTAGTGGTAAACGGCCAGCGTAAGCGTATAGATATGAAAACCCTTACCGGTGGTGACACGGTAATGGTCTACGGCCAAACTGAAGTGACCCGCGATTTAATGGCGGCACGGCAAGCGTCTGGCACACCCATTTACTATCAAGCCGACGATGTACAGATACACGACTTGGTAAGCGAACAGCCCAGCATTAGCTTTGATCAACAAGGTGAGCGGGTCACGTTACAGTGTGATTATATTGCCGGTTGTGATGGTTTTCATGGGGTTTCTCGCAAAAATATCCCCGCGGATATTTTAAAAGAATATGAACGCGTATACCCCTTTGGTTGGTTGGGTGTGTTGTCGGATACGCCACCGGTGTCGCACGAACTTATTTACGCCAAGCACGAACGTGGCTTTGCGCTATGTAGCATGCGCTCATCCACGCGCAGCCGTTACTACATACAGGTACCGCTAACAGAAAAAGTGGAAGATTGGTCGGATGAACGTTTCTGGCAGGAGTTAAAATCGCGTTTACCTGAAGATGTGGCAGCCAAATTAATCACTGGCCCATCCATAGAGAAAAGTATAGCGCCACTACGCAGTTTTGTAGCCGAGCCTATGCAACATGGCCGATTATTTTTAGCGGGCGATGCCGCACATATAGTGCCGCCTACAGGGGCCAAAGGTTTGAATTTGGCCGCCAGTGACATCAGTACTTTATACACCTTGTTAGTGAAAGTGTATAAAGAGGGCCGTACTGACTTGATAGAGAAATATTCTGCCACTTGCTTGCGCAGAATTTGGAAGGCAGAACGTTTTTCTTGGTGGATGACCAGCATGTTGCATACTTTAGATAATGATGCCATAGAACGTAAGCTAGTCGATGCCGAACTGGACTACACCTTAAACAGTCTGTCTGGGCAGAAAACCATTGCCGAAAATTATGTTGGTCTTCCTTTTGACAGGCTTGAATAAAACTTTAGTTGGACGGTATTAATAATTTTTTGAAATAGTATTTAGCACAACATTTATAAACACAGGATTCGTATCATGAAAGTTTGTCTAGCCGGTGTTGGCGCTTTTGCCAAAAAACACTTAGACGCCCTTGCACGCATAGAGGGAGTTAGCGTCGTGTCATTAGTGGGCAGGCGTCCAGAATCTACTGCGGCCTTAGCCGAAGAGCGGGGCATCCCTCACTGGACGATTAATTATCAAGAAGCATTAGATAACCCCGAGGTTGAAGCGGTAATTTTAACCACCCCTACCCAAATGCACGCCGAGCAAGCAATAGCAGCAATGCGCGCAGGCAAGCATGTGTTGGTAGAAATCCCCATGGCCGATAGCTTGGCCGATTCGCAAGCGGTTGTGGATGTGCAAAAAGAGACCGGCTTAGTGGCCATGGTAGGGCATACCCGCCGCTTTAACCCCAGCCATCAGTGGATACACAATAAGATACAGGCCGGTGAATTAACCGTGCAGCAAATGGACGTGCAAACCTATTTCTTCCGCCGTACTAACGCTAATGCCTTGGGGCAAGCACGCAGCTGGACCGATCATTTGTTATGGCATCACGCCTGCCACACCGTTGATTTGTTTCAGTATCAAACCGGGCAAGTGGCTTCCGAATCCTTCGCCTTACAGGGGCCTATACACCCTGACTTAGGCATAGCTATGGATATGAGCATAGGTATGAAAGTGCCTTCCGGTGCTATCTGTACCTTGTCCTTATCCTTTAATAACGACGGCCCCTTCGGCACCTTCTTCCGTTATATCTGTGATCAGGGAACATTTCTTGCTCGTTACGACGAGTTATATGACGGCAAAGAAACCCCCATCGATGTCTCTAAAGTTGACGTTTCTATGGACGGCATAGAGCTGTGCGACCGCGAATTTATCAGCGCTATAAAAGAAGGGCGCGAGCCTAATGCCAGTGTCGCCCAATGTTTAACGGCTATGGCCACGTTAGATAAATTAGAACAGCAGTTGGTTTAAACCATAACAAAAGGTTTTTTAAAGATGAGTTGGGACAAACACGACTACGATCATATACCGGGGACCTATGTGTTTAACGGCGAGCGTTCGGCACAAGGCTATGGCATTAATAAAATGGCCTTTAGTTTTAATGATGCCAGCAATCGTGAAGAGTTTGCCGGTGATATGGATGCCTACTGCCGAAAGTTTCAGTTGAGTGATGAAGCCAGAACTGCGGTGGTGGCCGGCGACTTTCTAAGCTTGATGCGCCTAGGTGGAAATATTTATTATTTAGCAAAAATAGCTATCTTTCATGGCCTTACCGTGCAGGATGCCGGTGCCCAAATGGGTGGTATTAGCACCGACGAATTCAAAGCCAAGCTATTAAATAATAGCGAAGGTTTTGAACAACAATTGCATACTATTGGAGGTTATTTCCATGGCTAAAATTGTAGGTGGTATTACCACCTCTCACATACCCGCAATAGGTAATGCTCTTAGCCAGGGCCTTCGACACGACACCTACTGGGAACGTTTTTTTGACGGCTACACGCCAGTCAAAGAGTGGTTGGCTAAAGTCAAACCCGATGTCGCCATCGTGGTGGCCAATGATCATGGCCTTAACTTTTTTCTCGATACTATGCCCACTTTTGCCATGGGTACCGCGCAACGTTATGAAAACGCCGATGAAGGCTGGGGCTTAAAAACCCTAACAGGCTTTGACGGTGACGCACCCTTTTCATGGCATATGATAGAGTCGCTGGTGGCAGATAAGTTTGACATGACCATCTGCCAGGAAATGCGCGTCGATCACGGCTTTGTCGTGCCTATGACGGTATTGTGGGGCGAACATGACAAATGGCCGGTAAAACTAGTGCCACTAGCGGTCAATACCGTGCAGCATCCATTACCAACCGCGGAGCGTTGTTTTGAGTTAGGTAAGGCTTTGCGTACTGCGATTGAATCCTACGGCGAAGACATAAAAGTGGTTGTCGTGGGCACCGGTGGTATGTCACACCAATTACAGGGTGAGCGTGCTGGCATTATCGATACTGAATTTGATATTGAGTGCATAGAAAACATTATCCACGATCCAGAAAAATTCACTCGGTTAAGTAATACCGAAATTATGGAACGTGCTGGCACCGAAGGTATAGAAACCATTATGTGGATGGTCATGCGCGGCGCACTAACTGAAAAAGTGAAGGTGGTTCATAAGCACTATCATGCCCCTATCTCTAATACCGGCGCGGGTGTGCTGGTTTTAGAAAATATGGAAGAGTAACAGGGTATGCCCACAACCATGCAGCCAGCTATGCCTATAGCCATGAAAACCCGAAAGCTAGGCCCTTTTACCGTAGCTAATATAGGCTTGGGATGCATGAGCATGTCTCATGCCTATGGCAAGCCCGATAAAGCGTCGGCCATCGCCACCTTGCATCGTGCGTTGGATGTGGGTTACAACTTTTTAGATACCGCCGCCCTATACGGTTTTGGCGCTAACGAAAACTTGTTAGGCGAAGTACTGCATGAACGTCGCGACGAGTTTGTGTTAGCCAGCAAGTGCGGCCTGTTTAAAAACAGTGCAGGCGAGCGGGAGATAAACGGTAGACCTGAAGTAATTAAGCAAACCTGTGAAGACAGCCTCAACCGTTTAAAAACCGATGTAATCGATTTGTATTACCTACACCGTGTTGACCCTAATGTGCCGGTGGAAGACTCAATAGGCGCTTTATCGGAGCTAGTAGCTGAAGGTAAAATTAAAACCATAGGTCTGTCTGAAGTCTCGGCCCAGACTTTAAAGCGCGCCCATGCCGTGCATCCTATCACCGCCTTGCAATCTGAGTATTCGCTATGGACCAGAAATCCAGAAGGGGCAGTGCTGGAAACTTGCAAACAATTGGGTGTGGCCTTTGTTGCATTTAGCCCATTGGCTCGCGGATTTTTGACTGGTCATGTACGCGATATGAATTTATTACAAACCAGTGATTTACGGCACAGCATGCCACGTTTTTTGGGCGACAATTTTAGCGCCAACCTCCAGCTGTTGGAAAGCTATAGTGCTATCGCTACAGCTAACCGCTGCAGCCCGGCGCAATTGGCCTTGGCCTGGTTGCTGAATAAAGACGAAATCATTATCCCCATACCCGGCACACAGCATGGCGACTATGCGGTAGAGAATGCCGGCGCTAGTCATATACAGTTAAGCGATGCCACCATGGTAAGCCTAGAACAATTGATAAATGTCGACAGCGTGCAAGGCGAACGTTACAACGCCAGCATGCTGGCGACTATGGAAACCTGATTTTTTAAAAGCCTCCGTGGCCCTCTAATAACAACACGGCGTAATGTAATGAATAATATTAATAACATCATTAAAAACAACTCTATGTCACGCTACCAGATCGTGGCGGTGTCACTGTGCGTCATACTCTATATGCTTGATGGTTTTGATGTATTGGTTATGGCCTTTACCGCCGCCCCCGTTGCTAAAGAATGGGGCTTGCAAGCCTCGCAGGTCGGCTTGCTACTCAGTGCCGGCTTATTTGGCATGACCGGAGGCTCTTTATTTATTGCGCCACTGGCCGATAAGTTTGGCCGTCGCGCGCTGGTGTTAAGCTGTTTAGTGATTATCAGCGTAGGTATGGGTTTGTCGGCCTTTGCCAACAGTATGGTAGAGCTAGGCATATTGCGCTTAGTAACCGGCTTGGGTATAGGCGGTATGCTGGCAACTCTCACCGTGGTTGCCTCTGAGTATTCATCGGCAAAATGGAATAATTTTATTCTCAGTTTATTGGGTGTGGGTTATCCCATAGGTGCAGTAGTGGGTGGCTCTATAGCCGCTGTTTTAATGTTGCACTATGACTGGCGTTCAGTATTTTTATTTGGCTCGCTGGTGTCTTTTTTTCTGATCCCTTTGGCCTTGTTGTGTTTGCCGGAATCTTTAGATTTTTTACTGAGTAAGCGCCCAGCTAATGCCCTGCAAAAAATCAACCTTTTAATGACCCGCATGGGCCATCAGGCTTTGGCAAGCCTGCCGCCATTATCGGATAGCGGCGAACTGCCACAAACAAATCTCCGCAGCTTGTTTGCCCCTGAGGTAAGGCGTTCAACACTACTAATTTGGCTGGCCTTTTTTATGGTGATGTTCAGCTTTTATTTTGTTTTAAGCTGGACGCCTAAGTTGCTGGTGGCGGCAGGGCTGTCTACCGCAGAAGGAATATCTGGCGGTGTGTTAATTAACTTAGGCGGTATTACCGGTGGTTTGCTACTGGGCTATATCTCTTCGCGTTTTTCCCTGCGTAAAATTCTCATGATTTATATGTTCGCAACCACGGTGTTAATGCTGGCTTTTGGTCTGTTTTGGTCGCAGCTTACTTTAGCGCTGGGCCTAGGTGTGATTATGGGCTTCTTCTTATTTGGCTCTATGATAGGTTTATACATACTTACCCCAGCTAAGTACGCCACTTCTATACGCACCACAGGCATGGGCTGGGCCATAGGTATAGGCCGTTTGGGCGCGATTTTCTCACCCATTATTGCGGGATTTTTGCTTGAGCAACAGTGGCAGAGCGGTTCACTATTTATGCTGTTTTCTATGCCCTTATTGTGCGCCATGGTCGCCGTTTATTTTGTGAGTAAAGATGCCGTAGTCGATAAAACAGCGGATTATCAAAGCGATACGGTAAGTGCTGCTAAGTCTTAAGGCTTGCTATTGTTTAATAATGGAGAACAGCTATGAGTACTATGTGCAAACTTACCTCTCGCTCTACAGTATTTAGCGTCAGCTGTTTAATTAGTGGCTTAGTCGCTATTAACCTGGCAACGTTAAGCAGCCAAAGTTGGGCAGAGCCTGCAAAACTGTTTAGCGATGCGGCTAAATATGAAAAAAGAATGGCTAGCGAGCTAGTGTTACAAATAGACGTGAAACTAGGTGAAGAAGAAGACATGGGCTTAAGTGCCGATGGCCATCGCTATAACTACCCCATTACAGGCGGCACCTTTGTAGGTAAAGGTATGCGCGGTACTGTGGTGCCAGGCGGTGCCGACTTTGCTTTAGAACGTCGCGATGGCGTGACTATTATTGATGCTCTGTACAGGTTAAAAACTGACGATGGCGAAATCATTATTATCCACAACAAAGGTATCTGGAATCCAACTAAACTCGCGGTGGAGAAAATGGCAAAGAGCTTACCGCTAAAGCCGGAAGATGTGTATTACCGAACCGTGCCTGATTTCAAAACCCAGCCGGGCAAGTATGACTGGTTAGAGGATTATATTTTTGTTGGCACGGTAGATATGGCCGACGATGGTTTGTCGGTGCTGGTGAGTAGTTATTTGCTTAAAGGTGACTAATTAGTAATTTATAATGTGGGCTTAACGCTTACTGAGTTAGTAACAAAAAAACGGAGGCCATCATGGATGCTCTCCGTTTTTTATTGTCTTCTATTTGTTAGTTTAAAGTCCATGGATAGCGGATCGAAGCCTGATAAGACGGGGATTAATTAACGTTAACAAAATGAGTAACATTCAATTATCGGTCTTATATCTTGGCTTTTAATTATCAGTTAATTCACGCAGTGTGTTTTTCAACACTTTACCAGCACCATTGCGGGGCAGGGCGTCAATTAGGCTGAGGTATTTCGGCACTTTGTAGCGGGCAATTTTTTGTTCTAAGTAAGCAATAATGCTGTCTGTGTCCAACTCGCAGCCAGGCTGGGCCACTAAATAAAGATGGCCAACTTCGCCCCAGCGCTGGTCAGCTCTGGCAACAACGGCACTCTCTTTAACTTGCGGATGGCCAGCTAATACGGCTTCAATTTCTGCAGGGTAAACATTTTCGCCACCGGAGATAAACATATCTTTACGTCTATCGACTAACCAGTGATAGCCTTGCTCATCACAGCGGGCTATATCGCCGGTGCGTAACCAACCGTCGTCGGTAAACGCAGCCAAAGTTTCTTGCTCGCGACGCCAATAGCCTTTGGTGACATTGGCACCTTTAAGTAACAGTTCGCCGGCCGTACCTATGGCGCAATCGTTACCGTTTACATCGACTATGCGTGCTTGCACGCGCGTTGTGGCGATGCCCACTGAACCCGCTCGTTCGGCGATAAGCTTACGGTTTAGGGGCATGCCAAACACGGTACCCACTTCACTCATGCCATAGCCATCGACTATCGCAATACCATCGTTCAGCCAAGCATTGATGCTGGCGGCTGGGTGTGGCGCACCACCGGTGAAGAGGGCGGTTAAACCACGTAATTGTGCGGGGTTAAAACTAGGTTCTGCTCTTAGTGCTTCAGCCATTTGCGGCACGCAAAAGTAATGGCTAATGGCCAGTTGGCTATCGGCTAAACGTGCTAGCGTGGTTGCGGGCACAAAGCCATCGGACACGATTAAGCTTCCGCCGTGCATCAAAAATGGGCGTATGTTGGTGACTAGGCCTATAACATGAAACATAGGCGTATCACATAACACCACGCTGTGGTGATTAACCTTGCCCAATAATGAAAAATTAATAGCGGTTTCAGTAATATTATTTTCTGATAGTAAAACCCCTTTGGGCTTACCTGAGGTACCAGAGGTATATAAAATTAACGAAGGTAATTCTGCATTAATAGGGGCAGGGGGGAGAGGTGTCGCCGCCGATATTTCTTCCGCAAGCTGATCTAAAGTGATGCTTTCAATAACGGTTTGTTGTTGATTGATTCTGTTTAAATCTATCGTTTGTAAATAGTCATCACCAAATAATAGTTTAGGTTCAGCGTCTTCAATTAAACCTGCGATTTCGGTAGGCGACAAACGCCAGTTGAGGGGAACATAAATGCTCCCCGTTCTACTGCAGGCTAAATGCAGCATGATCAACTCCACCCGGTTTTTGGCTAGGCTCGCGACTCTGTCCCCCACATTGATGCCATGTTGCAGCAGTACGCTGGCGCATTGGGCAACGGATTTATCAAAGGCGCTGTAGCTCCATTGCTGGCCATAGCTTAAATCCATGGCCGCCAACCGATCGGGTTGCGTTCGGGCTTGCAGCGCTAGCATATCTATGGCGCTGTGGGTAACAGAACCTTTATTCCCAGCTGGGATAGTCGTCTTGTTATTAATCATTTACTGCTTCTTGCCATTAGTTACTTTTGCGGCTTTACGGCGTAGGCACCTAGGCCTGGCTTGTAGGTTTTATCATCGATAAATTGCTTAATGCCTTCTTTACTGCCTTCAGCATCATAGTAGTGGGCCGCTTCTTGTGCGCGCACTAGATAATCTTCAGCATTGTCGTAGGTCATTTCATTGACTCTGCGTACGGCATCTTTGGTAGCTTTTAAGGCAACCGGATTTTTTTCTAATAACACGTTTGCTATCTCTAACACGCGTGTTTTTAGTTGATCAGCAGGTACCGCTTCGTTAATTAAGCTCCAGGCGGCGGCTTTGCGCGCATCGATAGATTCACCGGTTAAGGCGTGATACATAGCGTCGCGCATAGGCATAAGATCGGTTACCACTTTAGTAGCACCACCGCCGGGTAAAATGCCCCAGTTAATTTCGCTTAAACCAAATTTTGCATCTTCAGAGGCTATAGCCAAGTCGCAGGAATAAAGCGGGCCGTAACCGCCACCAAAACACCAGCCATTAACCATGGCGATAGTGGGCTTTTGGAACCAGCGCAGCTTGCGCCACCAGCCGTAAGACTCACGTTGTGCTTGGCGTATGGCACCCAGGCCTTTGGCTTGAGTTTCACGAAAATATTCTTTTAAATCCATGCCGGCAGTCCAAGCTGTGCCTTCGCCGGTTAACACTAAAACGCCTACGTCGTCGTTAAACTCTAATTCGTCTAACACTTCTGTCATGCGGCGGTTTAGTGCTGGGTTCATACAGTTGCGTTTTTCTGGGCGGTTGAACGATACCCAAGCGATACGGTTTTCAATTTTATAGGTGACTGTGTCAGTCATGGTGTTACCTCTTTATGCTTACATTAAATATTAAATCGGTTTCGCGGTTGAATAACTGCAACCGCGATAAAATTAATTAGGGCTCTCTAAATAAGACTCCCTATATAGGATTTTCTAAATTGGCCTTTCTATATAGATTTCTTTAGATGGGGCTCCTTAAATGGGCCTCTCTAGATTGGATTCTTTATATAGGCTTCTCTATATCGGACTCTTTAAATTGGGTAATGCCCAGGCTCAGTTTCCATAGTAATCCAGCGTAGTTCAGTAAAGGCTTCTATGCCGGCCTTGCCACCAAAGCGGCCGTAGCCTGATGACTTCACGCCGCCAAAAGGCATTTGTGCTTCGTCGTGTACTGTGGGGCCGTTAATGTGGCACATGCCAGACTTAATTTGTTTAGCTACGCGCAAGCCTCTGGCGGTATCGCGGGTGAATACCGCTGCCGATAAACCGTACTCGGTATCGTTAGCTAGCTCTATGGCATGGGCTTCATCGTTGGCGCGAATCATGGCAACGACTGGGCCGAAACTCTCATCGCGAAACAGCTTCATACTGGGGGTAACATGGTCGATAACTGTTGCCGGCATCAATACGCCGTTGGAATCACCGCCATTCAATTGCGTGGCACCCTGTGCTATGGCATCAGCGATTAAGGCTTGTACATGGCTAACGGTTTTTTGATCGGCTACCGCGCCCAGTGGCGTATTGCCCTCACGCGGGTCGCCTACCGCTAGGGTGTCGACTTTGGCTTTGAATTTTTCGGCGAAGGCATCGGCGATGCTATCAACAACGATTAAGCGTTCGGTAGACATACAAATTTGTCCCTGATTCATAAAGGCACCAAAGGCGGCAGCTTTTACCGCTTCGTCTAGGTCAGCATCGTCCAGTACTAGCATGGGGGCTTTGCCCCCCAACTCTAATAACACCGGCTTTAGGTTTTCAGCGGCGCGTTTGGCAATAATGCGGCCCACGTTGGTTGAACCGGTAAAGTTAATTCGGCGCACGGCGGGGTGATCTATCATCGCGCCGACTATATCGCCTGCATCTTCCGGAGCATTGCTAATCATATTAACAATGCCATCGCCCAAACCGGACTCTATAAAGGCTTCAATAATTAAGGCATGGGTGCGTGGGCATAGCTCTGAGGCTTTTAGTATAACGGTGTTGCCACAGGCTAGAGGTACTGCAATGGCACGTACTCCCAAGATGATAGGCGCGTTCCAAGGGGCGATACCCAACACCACGCCGGCGGCTTCGCGGCTGGCCATGGCTATACAGCCGGGCTTATCGGAAGGGATGATTTCGCCAGTTATTTGGGTTGTTAAGGCGGCGGCTTCGCGCACCATAGAGGCGGCTAACATCAGGTTAAACCTAGCCCAGCCTTCGGTGGCGCCTATTTCGGCCATCATGGCGGCAACAAAGTCTCCGGCCTTGGCTTCTAGGGCGTCGGCGGCTTTGTTTAATACGGCGCGGCGGGCATTAGGGCCCAGGGCCGACCAAGCGGGTAGTGCACGGCTGGCAGCATCAGCAGCAGCCTTGGCATCGTCTACCGTGGCGGCTGCAGCGCGGGTTGCCACTGCACCAGAGATTGGATCTAAACGCTCAAAACTGTTAGCAGTACCATGCTCAGCGCCGCCTATGGATAGGGAAATAGTCTGTGTAGTCACTGGGATCTCCTTTGGGTTACTGTTATTATTCATAACACTGCGAATGTTATACTTTATAACATTCTATATTGTTATCTGCAATAACATTTATTGGGGTTTTGACATGGCATCACGGGCTATATCGGGGGCTACTACACGGCTTAAAAGTGTGGAATTAGTCGATCCGCTGGAAAATCTGCTGGGTTACCAGTTGCGTCGTGCATCTATTCTTATCATGAAAGATTTACACGAAGCCTTAACCAGCGTTGAACTCAGCCCGGCGGAGGCCTCGGTATTACTGGTGATTAAGGCAAATCCTAAGGTAAAGCTAATTGAGGTAGGACGCTGCTTGGCGATTAAACGGGCCAATATGACGCCTATAGTCGCCCAGCTGGAACAGCGTGGCTTGGTGGAGCGTACCGTTGATGGCCGCGCCCATGCTCTGGTGTTAACCCCTCAAGGTGACAAGCTGGCCTTGCAGGTTGAAGCAGTGATAGCACAACATGAACAACGATGCCTGGGGCACTTGGATAAGGCCACCCAAAAGCAGATGCAGGAGATACTGCATACGCTGAGGGGTTAAGGCGACGAATCTTACCCTTGGTTTCGTATTCAGAAGGGGCAAAGGTAGCTGCTAATTAGCTTGGTTAGAAAGTTTTTCAACTTAATGTAGCCTAATGTCGGGCAGCGTTGCTATAGGCATTTCGCTAGTGATCCCATGTCATACACAGCCCGTGAGTCCGGCTAATGGAGGGAAAATTGAGAACGCAGCCGATACTCTGATCAGCTGTATCAATGTGTTTTTGATTAACATACAATGATTATCAGGTTGTAGTGTTGGGCTGGGTTAGTGCGACACAGGCAGCCTAGCTATTAATAGAGCTATTTATAGAACTAGAACTAGGGAGGTGATAGTGCCTTATCATCCGCCACCTCCTGCCGCTTTGAAGGATATCTGCTATGCCCGCATCGCCCACCGATAAGCCAACACCAACCAGTAATGCCGATAACCACAGCGTCGATAGCGACAGCTGTAAAGCAACAGCTGATGCGCTTACAGAGACAGCAGACAATACCTCCACTACCACCCATTCCAAACGCTATTTTGAGCGACCAGACCCCGGTGAAAAACCGATAGGGCTACTGCGCCTAATGGTGATCTTGTTTTCTAGCCATATCGGGGTGCGTTCGCGTAGCCATCGCGAGGAGGATTTTCGCCGCGCCAATGGCTTACACGTGTTTATCGCCGCCATTGTTTACTTCCTGTTGGTCGTCGGGGCATTGATTGTGTTGGTCAATGTGATAGTCAGCTGAGGACGCGTCCGTTATTAACGCAATATGATGACCCAGACCTCGCCTAAACAAGCGTACCTGCACGCTAAGCAACAGACAGAATTTGTCGACGACGCGTCACAGACTCTCGCGATAGAATTACTCGAACAATGTTATCGCATGCTGCACAAGCCTGGTCGCGCAAGGCAACAGGGCGTTTATTTGTGGGGGCCGGTGGGCCGTGGCAAAACCTGGCTGATGGATATGTTTCATTGCAGTTTGCAAGTGCCTGCCCGGCGTCAGCATTTTCACCATTTTATGCAGTGGGTACATCGCCGGCTGTTTGCCTTAACGGGAACCGCCGAGCCACTCAATAACTTGGCCACCGAACTCGCTCAAGAAATACAGGTGCTGTGTTTCGATGAATTATTCATCACTGACATAGGCGATGCCATGTTGCTGGGTAAACTGTTTCAAGCCATGTTTGATGCCGGCATAGTCATAGTCGCCACTTCCAACCAAGCCCCCGAGCAATTGTATGAGGGCGGCTTTAACCGTGAGCGATTGCTGCCCGCCATTGCGGCAATACAGCAGCATATGCAGGTGGTGACGCTGGACGGCGGGGTGGATCATCGCCTACATCCGGGCGCGGGGCATCAGCGCTATTGGGTAAATAATCCCGCTGCCTTAACGGCTGTGTTTACGCGTTTGAGTGGTCCGCTACCGGTTTCTGATAAGCCACTGCAATTCAATAACCGGCCGTTGCAAGCGCTAACGTATAGCGAGTCTGTTATATGGGTACGTTTTTCGGAGCTGTGTGGCCAGCCCATTGCGGCAACAGATTTTATTGCCCTGTGTGATCGCTTCCCAGCTATTTTGCTGAGCGAGGTACCTAACTTGAGCGGCAAAACGCAGGCTGCCAAAATCGCGCGCGGTACTGAGGATGGCGTGGAACGTGTTGTAACAGGGGACCGCCAGTTACCCGCCTTGTCCGCTACCGATGACAGCGTCCGGCGATTTATTATGTTGGTTGATGAATGTTATGACCGGCGTATACCGCTGTATATAGACGCGGCGGTACCGTTAACCGAGCTGTATATAGAAGGGCATTTGACGGCACCGTTCCGTCGTACCCTTAGCCGTTTGCAAGCTATGCAATATCAGCGCTTTGTATAGTATTCAAAACCATCATCATAAAACTTAGTCCTTGAAGGGTTTAATTCTAGTCATTAGCGGGGCCAGTCGTTGTTTTAGTTTTTCTTCCATATCTTCAACACGCTGGGGGATAGGCTTGGCGTCAGCTGGCAGCGCATTAGAAACAAACAGTATAGAGTTGTCGGTAACTGAGCTCATCAACAATACTGTTGGAAAGATAGCAGCCAACATGTCAGAAAAAGCTGATCGATCACTAGGTACGCTGTGCATGTTTATTACCAACCAGCCGCTATCAGTTAGCACCCGAGCGCACTCCACTAAAAAGGCTTGCTGTGTTTGTTCTGGCTCCATGCGATAGGCGTCGTATATATCGGCCACAATAATATCGCTGCTATTATCCGCAAGCTGCGTCACCTCAACAAAGGCATCGTTAATCGTAATGCTAACGCGATGATCGTCAGGTAATAAAAAATATTCTTTAGCCGCAGTCACTACATCGTGCCGCAGCTCTACCGCCGTGAAATAACATGTGGGTAATATGTGATGGAAAGTACGTAACAAGCTGCCGCCGCCTAGGCCGAGAAAGGTGATGTGGTCGGGATCTATATAGGCAAGCACTAGCGCCATAAACTGGGTGTATTTATGCACTAGCTGAAAAGGTTGCGACAGCTGCATACAGCTTTGCTCAAACAGCGAATCAAAATTTAATACCCGCTGATTACCATAATCGATCACTAAAATACGCCCGTGATCATCCTTGCCCAAATGAATAACTTTGCCACCATCCTGATAAGGTAAGGCGCGAATGTCGCTGAAATTGTTCAATAGTTAGATCACTTCTAAAGGTTAAAATAATAGGTAAAACGAGCTTGTGAATAGCGATGATTGGCTGTGGAAACCAGGTCAATAATCACTGGCTTCCACTAGGTGTTCAGCGTATATATCAGGCAGTCGCTTTTTTAACAAACTCCGACTTCAGCATCATTACACCCACTTTGTCGACTCGGCAATCGATATTGTGATCACCATCAACGATACGATTAATTTTTACTTTGGTGCCGACTTTTAACACGCTTGAGCTGCCTTTCACTTTTAAATCTTTGATTAGGGTGGCGTTATCGCCTTCAAAAATATCATTGCCATTGGCGTCTTTTACCACCGCAACATCTTCATTCTGTTCGCCAGCGGCGGGGTTCCACTCGTGTGCACATTCAGGGCATACCAGTGTGTCACGATCTTCATAGGCGTACTGTGACTGGCATTTGGGGCACGGGGGATAACTGCTCATAGTAAAATCCTTACAATAGGGTGGTTATAAAAAAACGGTAAATTCTTTCAAGCCTATAGATCTAATCAGTTCAGCCAGCGCATTGATATCTTCAGTGGCAATGGATTGATCATTATTATCTGCGAGAATAAAAGACTTGTAGTTACAGTCGTGCAGCATGACGAACCATTGTGTTCTGCTGCCTGGGCTTATTCTAATCTGTGCTTCTTGCCAGCTGCCTTTTCGCTCTATGGCTTCATTCAGTTTCATGGCCAACCTCTCTTGTCAAAACATGCTTAGCTGCATCGTCCAGCGTCGAGAACGAGATATCCAGAGGGCTTTTTAGCTTGCCGCGTGCCCGGGATAGCGTTTTCAAAGGCTGAAACTGCCAGGCGGAAAAATGCAGCTGTATGGCATTTTTTTCACAGTGGGCCAGTAATTTTTCGATGGCGGCAAGGCCACCTGCATCGAGATAGGCGCTATAACGCATATCTAAAATCAAACCATCGTAGCCGTCGATGTGCTGGGATAATTCACCAAAGATACGATCCGCAGCCGCGAAAAATAACGGACCGTTAATCTTGAATACTTTCCAGTTAGCGGGCATGGGCTTGCGTACAAAGTCGCTATTGTCAGTTATATCGACCACCTGGGTGAGCGTAGCGATTTCTTTCATAAAAAGAATGGATGCTAGCAGAATACCGGCGGTAATGGCGATCACCATATCAAAAAAGACGGTGAGTGACAGGCAGGTTAGCCACACTAGCACATCACTTCTAGGTGACTTTTTCACTAATTTTACCGACTTGTGCGCCTCGCTCATATTCCAGGCAACTACCATTAGCAGTGCCGCCATGGCTGGCATGGGTACATAGGCTAGCGCCCCTGCCAACAGTAGCAAGCCTAATAAAACAACAATAGCGTGGATGAAGGCGGCCAGGGGCGAAACGGCACCGGCTTTAAAGTTTGTTGCAGAGCGTGCGATGGCGGCTGTTGCCGTAATGCCCCCGAAGAAAGGAGCAATGACATTGGCCATCCCCTGCGCCAAGAGCTCACTGTTAGCGCTGTGGCGCTTGCCCGACATGCCATCCAACACCACGGCGCATAACAGCGATTCAATCGCCCCCAGCATGGCGATAGCAAACGCGGCGGGCAGTAAATTCGAGATTAGCTCTAGGGATAAGCCCAGCGGTTGCCCCGAGGCGCCAGCCCGGTCCCACGGCCACTCCAGTGTCGGTAGGTAAGGGGGGATGCCAGCCATTTCAGTGCCGTCGGGTAACAGATAGTGAAAGCGAGAACCTATGGTGTCCACGTCTATACCAAAGGACGCCAGCACCACCGCCAGTAGACAGGCCAATACCAGTGCGGGTAGGTGGGGTGGGATGGGGGTACGCAGTCGCGGCCAGAGCAGCATCACCGCCAAGGTAAAACCAGCAGTTAGGGTGCTACCTATATCCAACTGCTGCAGATGGGCGCCTATGGTCGTTATTTTACCTACAAAGTGCTCCGGTAAATTGACTATGCTTAGGCCTAGGAAATCGGGAATCTGCAAAACGGCAATGACAATAGCGATACCGCCGGTAAAGCCCAGTGTTACCGATTCAGGAATGTATTCAATAAAACGGCCGAGGCGGGCGTAAGCCATGGCGATAAGTATGAGTCCGGCCATTACCGAGGCCAACAACAGGCCAGCTAGGCCGTATTGGCTTGTTAATGGGTGTAGGATAACCACAAACGCGGCGGTTGGCCCAGAAATGCTGTAGCGGCTGCCACCGGTGAAGGCAATAATGGCGCCAGCAATAATCGCTGTATACAAGCCGTATTGCGGTGGCACACCACTGGCTATGGCCAGTGCCATGGCTAGTGGGATCGCGATTACGCCAACGGTCATGCCGGCGATAAGGTCTTTCAATAAGCTGCTGCGGCCATAGCCCTCGGCCAGCGCTTCCCGCAGGGCATAGCCCACCCGTAAAGAAAAGAGGTGTTTGCGGTGAGACATGGCTGTTCTCCTAGCTCGGTTTTTCAGCAACTATCTGCTATAGGTTGTTATCCAAGCTGGTTATTGCAAGCTTGGACGCTAAAACCTAGGTCATGGGTGAGAAAAGGCTAGCGTGATGAGTGTTGTATGATAATATAATTATCATTAAATGAGTAATAAACTTCCCATTAAGAATCTTCTGCAAACCAAAGGATACCGCTATGACTCAGTCTCGACTGCAACAGGCACTCACTAGCTACGGCATACAAAAACCACAGGAAATTCTCTACAACGCTGATTACGACACGTTGTTTCGTGAAGAGACGCGTCCCGAGCTCAGTGGCTATGAAGCCGGCCACGTAACCAAGAGCGGGGCGGTTGCCGTTGATACCGGTATTTTTACCGGACGCTCACCCAAGGATAAGTATTTTGTTAAAGACGATACCACCCGCGATACCTTGTGGTGGTCGGACCAGGGCAACAACGATAACAAGCCCATCACCCCGGAAGTCTGGTCGTCGCTCAAGGACGTGGTAGGTGAGCAGCTTAGCGGTAAACGTCTTTTTGTAAATGACCTGTTTTGTGGCGCTAATCCCGCCACCCGTTTACAGGTGCGCTTTGTTACCGAAGTGGCTTGGCAAGCTCATTTTGTCAGCAATATGTTTATTCGCCCCAGTGCGGCAGAGCTAGAAACTTTTGAACCTAATTTTGTGGTGCTAAACGGTGCCAAAACCACCAACCCCAATTGGCAAGAGCAGGGGCTGCATTCGGAAAACTTTGTCGCCTTTAATATGACCGAGCGTATACAGTTGATCGGCGGTACTTGGTACGGCGGTGAAATGAAAAAAGGCATTTTCTCGGTCATGAACTACCTATTGCCGCAACAGGGCATTGCCTCCATGCACTGTTCCGCCAATGTCGGTGAAGACGGTGATACTGCCATCTTTTTTGGCTTGTCGGGCACGGGTAAAACTACCTTGTCCACCGACCCTAAGCGGGCTTTAATTGGTGACGACGAGCATGGCTGGGACGACAATGGCGTTTTCAATTTTGAGGGCGGCTGTTATGCCAAAACAATTAACTTAAGCCAAGAGCAAGAGCCAGAAATTTACGCTGCCATCAAACGCGATGCGCTATTAGAGAATGTAGCGGTTGATGCAGAGGGCACTATTGATTATGCGGATAGCTCCAAAACGGAAAACACCCGCGTATCGTATCCTCTATATCACATAGAGAATATTGTTAAGCCTGTATCGGTGGGTGGCCACGCTAGCAAAGTTATTTTTCTCACTGCCGATGCCTTTGGTGTGCTGCCGCCGGTAGCGCGCTTAACTAAAGCGCAAGCTGAGTATTATTTTCTTTCGGGCTATACCTCAAAACTGGCGGGTACCGAACGCGGTATTACTGAACCCACGCCAACCTTTTCATCGTGCTTCGGCGCGGCTTTTTTAAGCTTGCATCCCACCCAGTACGCCGCCACCCTTAAGAACCGTATGACCCAGTCGGGTGCCCAAGCCTACCTCGTTAACACTGGCTGGAACGGCAGCGGTAAACGGATTTCTATTAAAGCGACTCGCCAGATTATTGATGCCATTTTGGATGGCTCGATAGAGCAGGCCGAATTTAACACCTTGCCGATATTCAACTTGCAAACCCCTGTCGCCCTTGCTGGCGTTGACGCCAAGCTGCTAGACCCGCGCCAGACGTACAGCCAGCCCGAGCAGTGGACGGAAAAGGCTTTATCTTTAGCGGGAAAATTTATCGCCAATTTCGAACAGTTTACCGATACTTCAAAGGGTGCGGAGTTAAGAAGCGCAGGTCCTGCTATTACGGACTAAGCCTAAACCTATGCTTGAACAGGGTCTCTTTCTAGTAACGCTGTTCAAGCACATAAATGTAGGAATTAAATCTGCATATTTAGCCTAATAAATTAATGAGTTTCACCATGGAAAAACGCACTGCACGATTAACGGTTTTAGTCGACCCTGATAAGAAAGCAGCCTTTGAAAAACTGTGTGATCAGGAGGATGTCACTCCCTCACAAAAAATTCGCCAATTTATGCGTGACTATATAGAGCAAGCATTGGGGTCTGATTGGAAAGAACAGGTCTTTAATAATGGGGGTAAAAAAGAGTAACGTCGCGGCTACCTAATTGCGCCTAAAGGTGCATCGCGTGAAAGTGATTTGATTGAGCATAGCTTGCCGTTGGCGAAACTAAAAATTCTATGGGCGATTACGCCTTGAGCTAATACAAACCCATGAATAAGACAAAACATGGCACGTGGCAGTGGCTGGCACGCCTAATATTTTGCCTTGCAGTGCTGCTGTTAATGGTTTGGGGAGCCATGGCGTTGTGGCTGCAGTTACCGCAACAGCCAGTAGCATTGTGGCTAGTGCGATGGATAGCCATGGCGCTGTGGATAGCTGCCGGGCTGGCCATGCTGGCGGCGCTCACGGGTCTGTTTAAAGGCAAGCGACGTGCGTGTAGCTTAGCGACTATTCTGTTTGCCAGTGCCATTGTGATTATGGCCAGCTGGTGGAGTGGGGTGCAGCCATCACATCAGCGCCTGTGGGCTGATGATGTGGCACAACTGCTCGAATCCAATGTTGACGGCAACTGGGTTCACCTGAAAAACGTACGTAATTTCGAGTGGCGCAGCGAAACTGACTACGACTCTCGGTGGGAGAAACGCAGTTACAACCTCGAAAGCCTACGCACGGCTGACCTCGTGCTTTCCTACTGGATGGGGCCGCATATAGCCCACACGTTGGTGTCATTCGGTTTCGACGACGGCAAACAGTTAGTTTTTTCATTGGAAATTCGCAAAGAGCGTCAGGAAACCTTTTCTGCAATCGCTGGATTTTTTCGCCAGTACGAACAAGTTTTGGTGGCGGCAGATGAGCGCGATATTCTAAAAACCCGCAGCAATACCCGGGGTGAGGATGTCTACCTTTATCGATTAAAAATGAAGCCCGCGCAAGTTCGCGACTTGTTTATGGCGTACTTGCGTGCGGCTAAGGAGCTGAGCAACACACCCCGTTTTTACAATAGCTTAACCGGCAACTGTACAACTGTTGTATTTGAACTCGGCCGGGTCATTGCGCCGGATCTGCCACTGGACTATCGCTTGCTGCTGTCCGGACATTTCGCCGAATACGCCCATGATTTGGGTGTGCTAACGCTAGGTTATAGCTACCTCGAGCTGCAATCGCTAGGTTACATTAACCAGCGCGCGCTGGAGTCTGATATCTCAGGGTTAGATTTTTCAATCTCGATTCGGCAAACCGTACCAGGGGTTAAGGTGTTAAGTTACCCACAAAAGTAGCTGCCTTTTTACTTAGCCGTTAACGAGGTGATATGAGGTGACTAATGAACATAAGTACAAGCACTGCGCTGAAAAATCCCGCTGTGCAGCTGTCAAAAAGGCGGATGATCCAATACCATGGCTGCTGATATCGTCAAAAGGATCGGCATTTATTCAGGCCACGTATACTCCTAAGGCTATGTGAGCCTAGCCAGCAATCTTTATTAATAGTTGATCTCACTGGGCGCGTACTTAAGTGCATAGCGCAGACGTTTATGGAACGGACGATAAACGATATAAATCTCTATCTATTCACATTGCTGTGCCTAAGATGGCATCATATCAAATTGATTTGGGTGGTTTCTACCCGGAGTATAATCACTTTAAAAAAACCAATACGAAGTGAGCGATGGACGGGCGATGGTGTCACAACGTTTTTCTACTGGCTCGTTAGGCCTCAATTAAACCAAGCACCACTTTAGAGATTTCGTTATGAGTCCCCAAAAACGACGCATACTGCAAGCAATGCTATATGAAGTTTTTGCCATTGCCTTTGTTGCCCCTGTTTTGAGTATTATTTTTGATAAGCCGCCTACCTCAACCATAGGCCTCGCGATAGTATTATCTAGCGTCGCGCTAGGATGGAACTACGTATTCAATTCAATATTTGAAAGCTGGGAGGCGCGCCAGCCCGTACGAGGCCGGTCATTTGCTAGGCGTTTGTTGCATGGCAGTGGTTTCGAGGGCGGTCTGGTGATCATACTGGTTCCGGTGATGGCTCTTTGGTTGAATATTTCACTGCTCAGTGCGTTGCTGGCGAACCTTGGCTTATTGGTGTTTTTCTTTGTCTATGCGATTACTTTTACCTGGGCCTTCGATCGTATCTTCGGCCTGCCAGTGTCATCGGCGAAGCTTGATGACGACTAAGCTTTTAGCTTAAGCATAAAGCCCAGATTTGTTGTGGGCGTTTTGATTGAGAGGCTGTTGCTATGGGCAGGGGCAAGAAAAAGGTGAGGGCTGTGGTAAAAAAGAAAAGAGGGCGTCATTAATCAGAATAGCTTAAGGTTATTCTGCCCTTGCGGGCGCCTTTTGAAGGCAGGTGTTAAAATTCCGCTGTGGGCGTAATTTTTCGAACCCTGCTCAGGTTCTCGTCCGTCCCGTAACCGTATAAATAAAAAAACCGGCACAGGGCCGGTTCTTTTATTTATGGCGGTGAGAGTGGGAGTCGAACCCACGATACTTGCGTATACACACTTTCCAGGCGTGCTCCTTCGGCCACTCGGACACCTCACCTATGACTGTTTGAGGGGCGCTAATGTATAGGAGAATCAGCCGCTTGGCAACTCTGGGAGCATGGTTTGGGCGGCTTTAGGCTTTTTTACTGAAATTTATTATTGGCTTGCTATGATAGTGTTTTGTCTTTATCGGTAGAGGCTGTTATTGAATGAAAAATCATCAACGCCCAAGTGTGTAGCTGTCTCTGTTACTCATTAGCAACTAAATTGCTTGGCGCTTATATGTCGGCGCAATGGCAGGGCGGCAGTGATGGTCGGCGATAGAGGGCGGCCCTAGCTCTACCTTTGGTGAGGAGCGGCGCAGCAACCCTTTGGTGGTGGATGCTCGCTACGAGTCAGCTATTACTAATAGCTGACTACAGATAAAGTAGTGCTTGGGATTAACAATAAAAACAAAGGATAAAGGATGAAAAAATTATTACTGCTTACGGTGTTGCTGGCTGGTGTGGTGGCGGGGTGGAGTTATTGGCAGCTGGATGGCTTTCGTTCGGTTACCCCGAAATCGGCGGGCTCCTGCCAGATGATTAATGGTGTGGGTGCAGCAGCGGATATGGCCTTTAATTACCGCCGTGGTGTGGGCTTTATGGCGGTATACGATCGCTTGGGTGTATTGCAGGCTGATAGCTCGCAGGGACTTAGTTCACAGGGAGGCCAAGCCAATGGTGATATTGTGGTGCTCAATAGTCAGCAACTGCCGAGTAGTTACAGTATCAAAAACCTACCCGGTTTAATCGATTTTAAACCGGTTGGTATCAGCCTTTATAGTGCTAGTGGCGACAACAGCGACAACCAAGGGCGCTTATATGTGGTGAATAACCGCGCCACCGGCCAAGATACTATAGAAGTACTTACCCTCGCTGCGGGTAACCAGCCTGTGTTTGCCAAAACCCTAAAAAATGACTTGTTTCAACGCGCTATTGATGTGGCGGTGGTGGGCTACGATCAGTTTTATGTGCTCACCGGGCCGCCGCCGGCATCGCTATTGGGCCGCTATAAGGCCATGATGGGTGTGGGGCCTAAGTCTACGTTGCTGTACTATGATCGCGGCGTTATTAAAACCGTGCTCGATCAGCATCATTTTTTAAGTTCGGTGGCGGCTACTGCCGATGGGCACCGAGTTTATGTGGCTGATGCTAAGGGGCGCAGGGTTATTAATTATAAACGCGATTTATTAAGTGGTGAGCTAAGCTATAGTGCAGAGGTGGTGCTAGCGGCTGCGCCGGAGCAGATACAAATAGATGATAACAGTGACTTATGGGTGGTGGGCGCGCTAAGGCCGCTGGATTACCTGCGTCATATTATGAGCAAGGGGCTCAAATCCTCGGCCAGTGAGCTTTACTATATCGCTGCCGACAATGACCTTTTGGCTGAACCCGTGGTCAAAATGACCAGCTTGGGTTTTGAACAATCCGCCATGAGCTCGGCCGTTAAGCTGGGCGGGCAAGTGCTAGTCGGTAGTATTACCGCCAGAAACATACAGTTATGCCCCTATCTTTAAGAGTGGGTGTATAGCAATAGAGGGGGTTAGCAATGAAAAAAGTATTCTTGTTGGTGTTACTTATGGGCTTAGCTGCTTGTAGCAGCCAGCTGCGGGTAGCCACCGATTATGATGTGGCTTATAACTTTGCCGCCATTAAAACCTATGCATGGTTGCCCGCTAAAGATAAGAAGGTGCCCGATCCGCATATGGATAACAGCCTAATGCATCAGCGTTTATACCGGGCGATGGAGCAGCAAATGGCTGCGCAGGGTTATGAAAAAGTTGCCCTTGAAAGTGCTGATGTATTGATTACTTATCAATTGAGTTCCAACGAAAAATTGTCGGTGAAAAGTTATCGCAACCACTTTGGTTACTACCCTTGCTTTCATTGTTTTCGCGCCGGCTTTCATCACGACAGTGATATAGAGATTAAACAATATCGCGCGGGTTCTTTTATGATCGATATTATTGAGCCTGAAAAACGCGAGTTATTGTGGCGTGGCGTCAGTGAGCGTCGTTTGCCTGGTTCGGTTACGCCGGCGCAGCGCGATCAATTTGTGAATGAAACGGTTACCGCTATTATTAATCGTTTTCCGCCTAAATAGGCTTGCAAGTGCTGCTATTTTTCAGCACAATACGCGGCCTTTGAGCAAGCCCGTCAAAGACGTTATGGTGGTCCTTCTGGTCCTCTCGCAACGATAGGTAGCAAACTCCGCCAGGCCTGGAAGGGAGCAACGGTAGTTACCAAATCGTGTGCCGGGATGTGGCTGGTTGGACTGCCACCTTAATATCCCCCTTGTTACATCTCTATTGCTAAACACAAACCCTTTGCGGCCTTTACAGCAGTTTATGTAGGGCGGCGGCTAGTGTATGATCTCTGCATTTAGGTTCAGCGTATTGCTGCCTTATTGCCACTTAACTTAATAACAGGCTTAGTGAATGAGTTACCAGGTGTTGGCCCGTAAATGGCGCCCCAAAACCTTTAGGGAAATGGTAGGCCAAGAGCATGTACTCAAGGCTTTAATCAATGCCTTAGATCACAACCGGCTACATCATGCCTATTTATTTACCGGTACCCGCGGTGTGGGCAAAACCACTATTGCGCGTATTTTGGCCAAGTGCCTTAATTGTGAAGTAGGGGTTAGCTCGGTGCCCTGCGGCCAATGTTCGGCCTGTAATGAAATTAACGATGGCCGCTTTATTGACCTGATAGAGGTGGATGCTGCCTCGCGCACCAAGGTGGAAGACACCCGCGAGTTGCTGGAAAACGTACAGTACGCGCCCACAGCTGGCCGCTACAAGGTGTACCTCATCGATGAGGTGCACATGCTGTCTAATAGCTCGTTTAATGCCTTGTTAAAAACCTTGGAAGAGCCGCCGCCGCACGTAAAATTCTTATTAGCTACCACCGATCCACAGAAGCTACCGGCCACGGTGCTGTCGCGCTGCTTACAGTTTAATTTAAAAAACATGACACCCGAGCGCATAGTAGGGCATTTACAACATGTGCTACAGCAAGAAGTGGTGCCTTTTGAAGAGCCCGCGTTGTGGCAGCTGGGCCGTGCCGCCGATGGCAGCATGCGTGATGCTCTGAGTTTAACCGATCAGGCCATAGCCTTTGGCTCTGGCAGCCTTAGTGAAACCGATGTTAGGCAAATGCTGGGTACTATCGATCAGCATTTTGTGGTGGATGTGCTGCGTGGCCTGATGGCGCACGATGGCGCCCAAGTGTTGGCCTCGGTAGATAAGTTGTCGCAATTTGCTCCCGATTATAGCGGCGCGTTAGAAGAAATGCTTACCCTGTTGCACCGCATAGCCATAGCCCAAGTGGTGCCTGGCGCTATAGACAATAGCCACGGTGATGCCGAGCTTATTGGCGAATTGGCGCGTTCGATTACCGCGGAAGACATACAGCTGTTTTATCAAATGGCCTTGGTAGGTCGCCGCGATTTATCACTTAGCCCCGACCCTCGCAGCGGTTTTGAAATGCTGATGTTGCGCATGCTAGCTTTTAAGCCTGCCGGTGTGCCACAAGCTTCCGAGGTTACGTTACAAAACAGCCCGATAGTTACACCTGTCGGCAATCAGTCTGAGCCGCAAGTACAGCCTCCAGCTCAGGCGGTACCGTCACAAGTGCAACCGCAAGCAGAGCCTGCACAACCCGTGCAGGCTGCACCAGAGGCATCTGTACCGGTAAAAAAGTCTGAAACCGCTGAGGTTGCGGCGGAGACAGCAACCCTAACACCGGCCGCAGCGGCCGATGAGCTCGCAACCGAGCCACTGCAGCAGCCCGTGCCATTGGTACCAGCACCTGCAGAGCGGCCTATCAATAAGGCCTTGGCTGCTGTTAAGGCAGAATTTCTTAACCCTAGCCCTAAGCCAGCGGAGGTTCCGGTTACCCGTCCGGCAGGTTCAGCCGATATACCGCCAGGGTTAAGCGCCGCAGCAGCTAATACCCAGCCTGTAGCTGCAGCACATGACGCCGAGCAGCCGCTACGTATAGACGATATCAGTGTCGATAATTGGCCAGCGTTGTACTCGCGCTTGGGTTTTGGTGGGGTAGTGGGCAATATCGCCGCTCACTGTGCCTTGGTAGAGCGCAAGGGTGAGGAATTGTCCTTTGTCTTAGATGAAAACAATGCCAGCCTTTACAATGAAGGCTATGCCGACAGAATGCAGCAACACCTAACGGTAACGCTAAATTGCCCAGTAAAGGTATCGGTAATGGTGACCCAGGTGGCGGGTGAAACACCGGCCAGCTATAACCACAAATGCAAAACCGAACAAAAGCAGCAGGCTACTAGAGCCTTACAAAATGACCCTAATGTGCGATTACTGGTTGAGAGCTTTGGCGCTAGTTTGGACTTAGAGTCCGTTAGCTCAGTACATTAATATAGATTTATTGATATAAGCTAAACCCACTTAACTCAATAGACCATGTAATACATGGCGTATTATAGATAACGCTACTGATACCGTAGCTAATGATAGAGAAAAATTATGACTCCCGATTTAAATGACCTCATGAAGCAAGCGCAGCAAATGCAGGAAAAGATGAAGCAGGCGCAAGACGATTTAGCCAAGGCAGAAGTTGAGGGTGAGTCGGGTGCTGGCTTGGTTAAAGTACTGATGAATGGTCGCCACGACGTACGCCGCGTGAGCATAGACGACAGCTTAATGTCAGAGAGCAAAGAGATTGTAGAAGATTTACTCGCCGCCGCAGTTAACGATGCCGTGCGCAAAGTGGAAGCGAGTAATCAGCAAGCCATGAAAAATATGACCGGCGGGTTAGATATCCCCGGTTTTAAAATGCCGTTTTAATTATCATGGCTTACAGTCCCTTAATCGATCAATTAGTTAATTCCCTGCGTTGTTTGCCAGGGGTAGGCCCTAAGTCGGCGCAGCGTATGGCGTTTCATTTATTAGAGCGCGACCGCGAAGGTGGGGTCAAACTTGCCCAACATTTGGAGCTGGCTATGGCGGGTGTTAAGCGCTGCGAGCAGTGCCGCACGCTCACTGAGCAACCTAAATGCGCGATTTGCGCTGACGCTAAACGCGACCATCAAACCTTGTGCGTAGTCGAGGCCCCCAGTGATGTGCTGGCCTTAGAGCAGTCGGGGCAATATCGCGGCATGTATTTTGTATTAATGGGCCGGTTATCGCCCATCGATGGCATAGGCCCCGAAGAAATAGGTTTGAGTCATTTACTTAACCGCGTTACAGAGCAGCAAGTTAAAGAGGTCATACTGGCCACCAATCCCACCGTAGAGGGTGAGGCCACCGCCTATTATATTACCGCGCAGCTTAAAGCTCTGGGTGTGACGGTTTCACGTATTGCTCACGGCGTGCCCTTAGGGGGCGAGCTGGAGTTTGTTGATGTGGGCACGCTTGCTCACGCCCTAGAAGGCCGTCAGGTAATAAGCTGATTATGAGTAGTAACCCTAGTGAAAATTATATCTTTATCACCAATAATGAGCAGTTAGCGCAATGCTGTGTGCAATGGCAAGATGCCACTTTTTTAGCGCTGGATACTGAATTTATACGCACCGATACCTTTTACCCTATAGCGGGTTTATTGCAGCTTTCTGCCGGAGCGGACAATTATTTAATAGACCCGTTAAGTATTAATGAATGGCAGCCTTTAGTGGTTTTGCTGCAGCAACCCAGCATCGTTAAAGTGCTACATTCCTGCAGTGAAGACCTGGAAGTGTTTGAGCGACTGTTTGGGGTATTGCCTACGCCTTTGTTTGATACTCAGTTAGCTGCAGCCATGTTGGGCTTTGGTTTTAGTTTGAGTTATCAAAACTTGGTGGCGGCTATTTTGGATGTGCATGTAGAAAAGGGTGAGACACGCTCCAACTGGTTGCAGCGGCCTTTAAGCCCATCGCAATGCCACTATGCCGCCTTAGATGTAGAGTATTTGCCGGAAATTTATCAACAAATGCATGATAGCTTAGTCGCCAAAGATCGCTTAGCTTGGCTGCAGCACGAGTGTGCCGAGCAGGTGGCGAGCTTTTATAGTAACGAGCCCTATTACAAAAAAGTAAAGTCAGCGTGGAAGTTGACCCCTAAACAATTGCAAGTGTTAGCTAGCCTAACCCATTGGCGTGAGCAGCAGGCCCGCCAGCGCGACGTGCCTAGAGGCCGAGTGATTAAAGATAAAAGCTGCTTTGAAATAGCTAGCATCATGCCTAGCCAAATCAATCAGTTGGCTAAAATTAGTGAGCTGGGCCCAAAAACCCTGCGGGTAGATGGCGACAAAATTATTGCCCTAGTGGCAGAGGCTAAAGCCGCCGATGACTTACCCAAGGCCTTGCCTAAGCCCTTGCCGGTGCAAACCGGTGGTGTTTTAAAACAATTGAAGGCGCAGGTAAAACAAGTGGCCGAAGAATTAAATATGGCCAGCGAAATTCTAGTTAAAAAACGCGACTACGAAAGCTTGCTGCGTTCAGGTATGTCGGGCAAGCCCTATCAATTACCAGCTTCTTTATCGGGCTGGCGCAAAGCCGTTATTGGCGATGTATTATTACGCCAGCTTAAAGGCTAGGTGACGAGTTAAGCATGAAGAAAATTTGCACCATCTATCGCAGCCCTAAAAAAGAGGGTATGTACTTATATGTAGATAAGGCCGAGGATTTGGCGCGGGTGCCTGAGGCCTTGCTGAAAAAATTTGGTAAGCCCGAACACGCTATGGTGTTGTTATTACACCCAGAACGTAAGTTGGCGCGAGTAAATGTTACTCAGGTGCTGAATGCTATCGGTGAACAAGGTTTTTTCCTGCAAATGCCACCCTCGGCATCCGGTGATGAATATATGAAAGAACTACACCAAAAAAACAGCAAAATGGGTGGCTAAGGTGACAGTAGCTGATATGACGGGAAAAAAACCCTTTTGGGAGACAGTCGCGTTAGCAGATATGAATAGTGAACAGTGGGAGTCGCTGTGCGACGGCTGTGCTAAATGCTGCCTGCATAAATTAGAAGATGAAGATGACGGCCAAGTTTATTACACCAAGGTGGTGTGCCGTTATATGGATGATGACTGCCGTTGCACTGAGTATCAGCGTCGCAACGAATTGGTGCCTAACTGTGTGTGGTTGAGGCCAGAGGATATAGAGGGTTTTCACTGGCTGCCGTCTACCTGCGCCTATAGGCTAGTGCATGAGGGTAAACCGCTAGCAAGCTGGCATCCCCTGCTAAGCGGCCGTGCCGACTCGGTACACGAAGCCGGGATATCGATTAAGGGTAGGGCGCTGAGCGAGAACTTTGTGCACCCCGATGGCTACGAAGAACATATTGTTCACTGGGTGGAGTAAGCCCTGTGTACGTAATCTTAATAACAATTACGGGGAGGCAGCATGGCTGCTGATTATTTACTGGCCTGGGGCTGCTATGTGGCTGCGACCTTGTTGCTGCTGTTAATGCTATGGCGAGTAACGGCGGGTATTAAGTTGCTAGATTTACGGTTTATTCTGCTGATATTGGCTGCGGCGTTGTTATTCACTCCTGTGCCCATAGCGGCAGGATCAAACTATTGGGCACCTGCGTTTATGGCCGCGTTAATTGATACTGTCACCATGGGTATAGACGGTGGTGTTAAGCGCTTATGGCCTATATTAGTTGTGATGCTGCTGCTGGTATCGCTGTCGTTGCTATGGCGACTGCTGCGCACTAAGCTCAAGCGAGCTTCTGCACAAAAGTAAGGCCTTAACATATGAGCTTAAGGCCTTGATTATAATAATAAAAGTCTGTTGTTAATTATCAGAAACCTGCTATAAATAGTTGTTAATAAACAATTTTCTCATTGCTTGTGCAGCGCTGCTCAAGCATTAAATCTATTTTAGAGTTTATAACATGATGGCGATTGCACGCAGTTTAATCACTTTACTGATTTTATTGAGCGTTAACTGGCTAGCGCAAGCCCAAACCATAGATGCCGCGCTGGCCAGCACTACCAAGGCGCCAGATGTACGTGTGGTGATTGATATATCGGGCAGCATGAAAAGTAATGACCCCGAAAATCTACGTAGGCCAGCATTAGAGCTACTGGTGAAACTGTTCCCCAAAGATGCCAAGGCCGGGGTTTGGACTTTTGGTCAGTGGGTTAATATGCTGGTTAAGCACGGTCAAGTCGACGATAAATGGCGCGATAGTGCGCTGTTGGCGGCGCAAAAAATTAACTCGGTTGCCCTGCACACCAATATTCCACTGGCGCTAGAAAAGGCGGCCATGGACCTCAGTAAGCTAGACCCCAACTACGCCACCCACATGATACTGCTAACCGACGGCATGGTGGATATTTCCAAATCTAAACAAGAAAATACAGCCGCCAGAGATAGAATCATTAACGAGATTTTACCTAAGCTGCGCGATGCTGGTATCACCATACATACCGTGGCCTTATCTAAAAATGCCGATAGCGATCTGATGGAGCGCTTGGCGGTAGAAACTAATGGCCTGACTGCCGTAGCCGAAACCGCGGAAGAATTAATGGCGGTTTTTTTACAGGCCTTTGATGCTGCCGCCCCCGCAGAACAGCTGCCCCTAGATGGCAATACTTTTATTGTCGATTCCAGCATAGAAGAATTTACTGCGCTGATTTTTAAAAAACCGGGTAGCAAGGCAGCCACATTAGTCTCGCCGGATAATAAACGCAGCACAGAAGCTAAGCACGATAGTGATAGCCGTTGGTTTAGCGATAACAACTACGAGTTGATTACGGTTAAGTCACCCTACGAAGGGGAGTGGCAGTTAGTGGCTGACTTAGAGCCTGGCAGCCGCGTTACCATAATCAGTAATCTCAGTTTAGTGGCGTCACGCTTACCCGCCAGTATGTTTGTGGGGGCGGATAGTGAACTGTCAGCGCTTTTACAAGAGCAGGGCAAAACCATTATGGATGCCAAGCTGCTCTCTTTAGTGGATATACAGTTGACCATTAAACGCCGTGATGATGAGCAGCAGTGGCAGTTGTCGTTAAGTGATCAAGGTGCGCCTAGTAATGGCTTGTTTAGCAGTCCGTTGGCGATGCTGGCGGAGGCCGGTATTTATGATATTAGTGTGCGGGCTGATGGTAAAAGCTTTCAGCGCGAGCAAAAACAAACCATAGCGGTAAGAGAAACCTTCGATATCAAGCAAAGCACTAGTGATGATATGCCACCTAACCACAGTGTTACTTTGTTTGCGCAAAATCCGGCTATTGATACTGAGGGCTCTACGGTATTAGCCAGAGTTAAAAGCCCCGATGGCAGCACCGCCTTAAAAGCGGTGCAGGTGTTAAAAGAAAGGACCTGGCAGCTAGAGCTTAGCGGTGTAGAACAGACGGGTAGCTACTGGGTTAATTTTGAGGCTACCGGTCAGTACCAAACTGGCGGCCGTTTTGATTATAGCTCTGAGGCGGTAGAGATTATTCATACTGTGCTAGGGTCGGCGCCTTTGCTGGAGCCAGAACCAGAACCCGCACTTGAACCCGCACCTATCGCCGAAGAAAAGCCAGCGCCGCCCAAAGCCGAGCCGGTAGCGGCGCAGCCTGAAGCTGACGAGGGCATTACCCTATCCGACATATTGCTTTATGCCGGGGTGGTGTTAGGGAATATATTAACTATAGGCTTGGGCTATTTTGCTTACAAAATGGTGATGGGGGCGGATAAGTCTGATGTGCTAGGCCAGTCTGATGAGCTAGAGCAAGATCTTACTGATGGCGACACTACGCCAGAACCAGAACCAGAACCAGAATCAGAATCAAAGCCTGATCCTGACGCAGCAGAGGCTGACCTAGAATTAGATTTAGGTGAGCCGGCGGACATAGGCGACGAACCTATCGCTACAGAGCCATCCGATGAAGAGGGGAGTATAGAGGTGGATTTAGATAGCGAAATAGATGACGGTGATATAGATGATTTAGCCGACGTCGATGACATTTTGGATCTGCCCGATGAGGCCATAGACATAGACCCCGATAAAAAATAATGTCTTATCTTAATTACGCCCCGCTTATAGCTTTATAAGCGGGGCGTTTTTCGTTGTTGTATAGCTTATATGTTGTATACAGCAATATTGGTAGGCTACATTGTTGCCAGTGCGAAGCAGAATGGTTAGGCTGGTGGCGTCAATAAACTGTTGGAACGTTGTATGAAATTTCAAGGCACAAACACCTATATTGCTACCGATGATTTGCAAACAGCGGTTAATGCCGCGGTGATTTTACAGCGCCCGCTGCTAATCAAAGGTGAGCCGGGCACGGGCAAAACCTTACTGGCCGAACAAGTGGCAAACTCGTTGGGCTTAGAGTTAATCCAGTGGCATATTAAATCCACCACCAAAGCCCAGCAGGGCTTGTATGACTACGATGCGGTATCGCGCTTGCGCGACTCACAATTGGGTGACGAGCGTGTACATGATATCGCTAACTACATACGCAAGGGCAAGCTGTGGCAGGCCTTTGAATCCGAGCAGCAGGTGGTGTTGCTAATTGACGAAGTGGATAAGGCCGACATAGAGTTCCCCAATGATTTATTAGTAGAGCTGGATAAAATGGAGTTTTTTGTTTACGAAACTGGCCAAACGATTAAGGCCAAGCATCGACCTATTATCATTATTACCAGCAATAATGAAAAAGAGCTGCCCGATGCGTTTTTACGGCGTTGCTTTTTCCACTTTATCAGTTTCCCCGATAGGGAAACCATGAAGCGCATCGTTGATGTGCATTTTCCCAATATACAGCTAGAGCTGGTCAATGAAGCCATGGATATGTTTTTTGACGTTAGAGATATACCGGGCTTACGAAAAAAACCCTCCACCTCTGAGTTAATTGATTGGTTGAAGTTGCTCATGGCCGACGATATGCCTGACGAGATTTTAAAAAATCACGATAGCAGCAAAGCCATTCCGCCTTTATATGGCGCGTTATTAAAAAATGAGCAAGATGTGCATATGCTAGAGCGCTTGGCCTTTTTACAGCGCCGGGAACAGCGTTAATGCTGATTAATTTTTTCCAGCTATTAAAATCGCAAGGCGTGCCGGTTAGCGCTAAAGAGTTGTTGGACCTTATCTTGGCGTTAAAAAATCATCTAGCTTTTGCTGACATGGATGAGTTTTATTATTTAAGCCGCGCGGTAATGGTAAAAGATGAGAAGTACTACGACCGCTTTGATAGGTCTTTTGCGCTGTATTTTCAGCAGCTGGAAAATATAGACAATATCATCGATGCCTTAATACCCGAAGAATGGCTACGCAAGGAGTTTGAAAAAACACTGAGTGAAGAAGATAAAGAAAAAATTCAATCTTTGGGTGGTTTAGAGGAGCTGATAAAAACCTTTAAAGAACGCATGGAAGAGCAAAAAAAACGCCACCAAGGTGGTAGTAAATGGATAGGTACTGGTGGTACTTCGCCCTTTGGTCACAGCGGTTACAATCCCGAAGGGGTCAGAATAGGCGGCGAAAGCCGTAATAAGCGTGCAGCTAAGGTATGGGAAAAACGCGAATTTAAAAACTTAGATGATGATGTAGAGCTGGGCACTAGAAATATAAAAGTGGCCCTGCGACGGTTGCGCCAGTTTGCCCGTACCGGCGCATCTGAGGAATTGGATTTAAACGACACTATACGCAGCACCGCCAACAATGCTGGTTTATTGGATATTAAAATGGTGCCGGAGCGGCATAATGCAGTAAAGGTGTTGTTGTTTTTTGATGTCGGCGGTTCTATGGATTCTTATATTAAAAACTGTGAAGAGCTGTTTTCGGCAGCGCGCTCAGAGTTTAAACACATGGAATATTTTTATTTCCATAATTTTATTTATGAATCCCTGTGGGATGATAACCAGCGCCGCCGCGATGAGCGCACGCCGTTGGATGAGATTCTGCATAAATACGGCGCTGATTATAAAGTGATAGTGGTGGGGGATGCCTCTATGTCACCCTACGAAATTAGCTACCCAGGCGGCAGCATAGAGCACTGGAATGAGGAGGCCGGCGAAGCCTATTTTAAACGTTTAACCGCTGCCTATAGCAAGGTGGTTTGGCTCAATCCCGTGGCGGAAAAATCCTGGCGCTATACCCAAACCATAGGCTATTGCCAGCAATTGCTAGAAGGCCAGATGTACCCACTTACGGTTAATGGCTTAGAGCGCGCCATGCGTTATTTGTCAGCCTAATATTATTTTTTAAATGCAATTAATGCCGCTGTAATGGCTACATTCAAAGACTCCACATCGTTACTCATCGGTATGGTGAGTTGATGATCAGACAGCTGGGCTACTTGCTGACTTACCCCGTCTGTTTCGTTGCCTAAGACATACACCGTGATACCCTTTGCTTGGTAGTCAAACAATGAGGTTTTGGCGTGGGAGGAGAGGGTGCAGATGGTAGCGCCATTATCACTTAATAATTGCAAAGCCTGCTCTATGCTCTCGCTATACAGTAGCGGCGTTTTAAAAACGGTGCCGGTACTAGCCTTAATCACTAGCGGTGATAATGCGGCGCAGCCTTTTTGCGGCAGTATTAGCCCGTCTACATAACCGGCGCAGACAGAGCGTATGATCATGCCTAGGTTCTGTGGGTTGGTAATTCTATCCAGTGCTATCAGAGTGGCATCTTTGTTGTTGCTGGCTAAAAACTGCTCTACTGATAAGTATTGTTTAAGCTTGATATCAGCGGCTATGCCTTGATCTTGTTTGGCGTTTTTTGAGATGCGCGATAAGGCTTTTTTATCATGGTACTGCACCTCAATTTCTCGTTGCTCTGCCAGCTGTAATATCTCGGCAATGATCCCTTGCGGTTTATTGGAGTCGGCTAGGTGTAATTTAAAGAATTCTAGTTGCGGGTTTTGCAGGGCTTCTAAAATAGGCTTGCGGCCATAGATGGTGAGCAGGCTTTTAAAAAACTGCTGCTTTTTTTTATATTGCTCTGAGTCTTGAGGTTGATCGCTTGCTTGTGTCATTAACGCCTGCCTATTACATGATTAGGGCAATGATAAAGTAAAGCAGCCACCGTTGTCGTGGTTTGATAGGCTGATATAACCTGTTTTTTCTTTGCAGTGGTGTAGCTGGGCTATTTCAGCGGCAAAAAATAAGCCTAGGTTGGTGCTGCCGGTATTGAAATCCAGGCTGCGCTCATGGTTGGCCAGGTTTTCAATAATGCTTTGCGGGTAGCCTGAGCCATTATCTTTGATGTGTATGATAATGCCTGTATCAGCCTTTTCACAAAATATAGCGATGTGATCTTTGGTGTATTTGGCGCAATTCACCAGAATATTTCCGATTACGCCACTGATTAAATTTTCATCAAAATAGGCGCTAAGATTACTGTCACAATGCAGCTCTATAGCTATGTTGTTAACGTCTAGTAATAGCTGCTGGCTGGCTATTTGCTCTTCTAAATAGTCCTCCATGTAGATTTCTTCACTATTGATAGATAACTGATTATTGTCTAGTCGGTATAAGCCTAATAAATGGATTAACGAGTGGTTAATACGCGAGGCCTCGCCGTGTAGCACGCTAAATTCATGGCGTAACTTAGCATCGGCATCTTTGACTTCTATCATGCTTTCTAGCGAGTTGAGTAACATGCTCAATGAATTTTTGATATCGTGCACTGAGGATGCTAATAGCATGGGGAAATTGATTTTATTATTAGGCAATGCGCTGTCCTTCGTTTATTTTTGAGCCATTTTTTCTAAGTGGGCATTTACCGCTTGAAAACGATCATAGAGCATATGGCCGCTTTCTAAATGTGCTAGTTTTTCTGCCGCCTCTCGACCCCGCGCTATACCTCTAGTGCTGCAGCCATCTACGGTCATTTTCTTAACTAAGGCCAGCATAAGATTGAGGTTTAGGCCAGCATTGTTGGGGTAGTGCATCAGTGCCTGGCTAAATAACTGTATGGCTTTATTAAATTCTTTGTCGGCAAATAATTTTTTACCGGTTTGGTTGAGTTCTATCGCTTTACGTTTGCCGTGTTCGGTAATGGGTTCGTCGGACATGGCATCAATTTTCATACAGATGTCAGGATCATTAGCGTGCTTTTTAGCAAGATCAACTAATAGTTCCATGGACTTTTTGTCATCACCTATAGCTTTGTAGGTTTTGGCCATATCTAGGCTGAGCTGTACGGAGCGGCTCTCAATTTTTTCTATACGTGACTGGTTGGCGCTAACCTTTTCTTTAGCTTTTTCGGTTTCTCCTGCGTCGGCGTATATTCCAGCTTCAATAATGTCGGACTGTAAATTAATGTCCTCGTGGTTTTTGTATTTGCGCCGGGCGCGGCGTAGTATTTCTTCCGCGTCTTTAATGCGTTGCTTGGGCTTATCGTTGCTGTGTTTTAATTCGGCCGAGATGCAGCGGGCCAGTTTAAAGTGATGCTCTGGTGTTTCGTAAACAGAGTTATTGCCTAGGCGTATGACTTTTTTATGTGCCGCTTCAGCGCGAGTCCAGTCGTGGTTAGTTTCGGCTAGCTCGGCAATTTTTTCCTGCCTGAGTATGGCGTTAGGTGATATTTCTGCAGCTTTTTCTAATAGTCTCTGGGCTTCTTCGGCATCGCCTCTGCGCACGTTGATGTCGGCCATGCAGTCATAAATTTCCAAGCATTGGCAGCCACTATTGATCAGTTTTTCAAAAATAGTTTCGGCTTCATCTAGCTCATTCAGCGCCATTAAACTTTTGCCTAAGCCTATGCTGGCCCATTCCACATCGCGTTCGGACAGGACTTTTTTGTACAGCTCTTTGGCTTGACTATATTTGTGTTTTTTATAAAAGCAGCTGGCCATAATACGGTGGCAGCGGCTTTCATATTTATCGTGCAAGGCGATACGGGCTTTGCATAACTCTATAGCTAGGTCAAAATCCAGCATATCCATGGCTTTGTTGATTTCGTATAGCGCTTCTTTTTCTAGCACCATACGGCCTAGCCGTTTTTGTAACACACTTTGGGTAAAGGGTTTGGTGAGGTAATCGTCGGGCTGGTATTCCAATGCACCAAATACCATGCTCTTGGTGGTTTCTGCGGTAATCATCATGTACAGGCTGGTTTGTTTAAGCGTGCCTTTGTAACGCATCTCTTCCAAAATTTGCTGGCCTGATTTGCCATCGCCTAAGTTGTAATCGGCAAGTATAATGTCGTAGTGGTTGTCATCGCATTTTAGTATAGCTTCGTCACCATTGGATGCGGTGTCTATACTTTCGACACCAAAATTAACCAGCATACGTCGTATAGACCCCCGCATATCCGGGTAGTCATCAATAATGAGTGCGGTCTTTTGTTTAAAAAGTCTTATTAGGGCGAGATGAGGGGAAACCATGCTGTTGTATATGTCTCACGTTGAGATGAATAATATCGTTATTGATCAATGTGTTACTTAATTAAGCTGATAGTATAGTTTAGTTTGAGCATTTTACTGTAATTTATTATTAGCCTGTGGCTAAGAGTGTGAACTTTGATGAAATTTGAGACTTTACTAGCTAGTAACTGGCGCGATATTGCCTATTGCACAGCGTTGATTGAGCGCATGTACCCTAATTATTGTTTGTTTTCTGAGCTTACCGAGCAGGGTGACGCGAAGCTGTTAAGAAATGGTTTGGATACCTTGTGGGCCAGTTGTGCCGGCCATGAGCAAACCGTGGACTTTAATAAGCTGTTAGAAAAGCTAGAGCCCGCCATGCCTGATACCGAGAGTTGTGACTTTTTTGGAGTAAGGCCAGCGGCTGATGCCTGCGTAGCGTTAACGATGTTGTTTGATGGCTGTGCCGGTAATCAGCCTTTAGAAACCGAGGCTTTTGAAACACTGTATTGCTCTACGATTATGGCCTATTTGGAATTTGCTGAGCCCGACGCCGATGCTGAACAGCACGCCTTAATGGCCGATGCTCAGGCTTATTTTACTGAGCTGCAACAGCGTTTGGCTGATATTACGGCTAGCCAAAAAGATGGCGTCAAAGCATTAAAAGCGTTTGCCGGCAGTATCGCGACTAGCAATATAGGTATAGAGACCACTTAGGGCGGCTTATGCAGCAGATAGTATTACAGCTCTACGGCACATTAGGTTGTCACTTATGTGAGCAGGCCAAAGCCTTACTAATCGATAGCTTGCCGGCTAGTAGCTACACGCTTGAAGAGCCGGATATTAGTGAATCAGCCGAACTGATGTCGCTTTACGCCCTGCGCATACCGGTGTTGTACCGGGACGATTTACAGCTGGAATTAGACTGGCCTTTTGATGCCGATATACTGCAGGCTTTTATGGCCGCAGACGCTTAGCTCAAGCCAAAAAATAAACGGCTGGTGTGAGCGCATTCTGCGACTACCGCTGCCAGTGGCCGCTGGCTGTAAAGGGCTACGGCCTCGGCCACATAACTCAGTGTACAGGGTTCGTTGCGGCCCTTGCTGGCCAGCTTAGGCTTGGGTTGGGTTTTAGGGGTCAGGTAGGGCGCATCGGTTTCTAACATCAACCGTTGCTTAGGTATCTCCTTAACGCACTCACGCAGGCTAAGCCCGCGCTGGTCATCACAAATCCAGCCAGTAATGCCTATATGTAAATCCAAGTCCAAGTAATTAAAGCACTGCTGTTGGTCACCGGTAAAACAATGTATTACCGCGTTAACCAGTTGCGGGCGATAGTGCTTAAGCATATCTAATTGTGCTTGGTGAGCATCGCGCTCGTGTAGAAACAGCGGCAGTTGCAGTTCTATGGCCAGCGCTATTTGCTGTTCAAAGGCGTGAACTTGCTGTTCGGGGCTGGAAAAATTGCGATTAAAATCCAGCCCGGTTTCGCCTATGGCCACTACGCAGGGGTGGCTGGCCAGTTGTTTAAGCTGTTGATAGCTCTGGTGATTAAACTGGCTGGCATCGTGTGGATGTAGTCCGGTGGTGCAATAGAGGTAATCTGGATATTGTTGGCACAGTGCTATGGCGGCGGTGGAGCTCTCTAGGCAAGTGCCGGTGACGATAATATGGCTGATATTGGCCTGCTGGGCCCGATAAATTACCTGGTCCACATCCTTGCTAAACCGTGCGTGGCTGAGGTTGGCGCCTATATCGATGCTGGCGCTGTGTGGTACGGGCGTATTCATAGAATGGTGTCATGGTTGCGGCAAGCGGCTTAGTATATCGTCGTAACTCTTTGTAAGTAATCCTATTTTGCTGTTTGTGCGACGAGGGTAGCGGGAGAATCACTTTCCTATCAGTGGGATATTCTATTACACTGCGAGTAACGCTTATGTATGGTCTTTATTCATCCCTCTTTCAAAGCAGTAAGCCTTATGTCTGATCTTTTAAAAAACGTTGATTCTCGTACCAACTTAGTAGGCAAAAACCGGCTGGAGTTGTTGACCTTTAGGCTTAAAGGCTCGCAGTTATTTGCCATTAATGTTTTTAAAGTGCAGGAAGTACAAGAAGTACAGAAAGTCCCTCGCTTCGCCTGCTTGCCTAAAAGCAACCCCGTGGTAGTAGGCGTGACGACGGTTCGGGGTGAAACCATAGCCGTGATAGATCTAAGTTTGGCGGTAGGACGCAGTGCCATCCCTTTGGATGGTGACGCCGTTATTATAGTGACTGAATATAATCGCTCACTACAGGCCTTTGTGGTGGGTTCGGTGGATGGGATTGTTAACCTCAACTGGGATGAGGTTATGCCGCCGCCAGCTGCCTCAGGTAGGGATAACTTTTTAACCGCTATTACTCGTGTCGATGGCAAAATCGTTGAAATTATTGATGTTGAGAAGGTGTTGGCCACCGTGGTGCATTTTGATACCCGTGTCTCTAAAGAGTTATTAGAGCAAGACATCTTAGAATATTCTCAGGGTATGGAGGTGTTGCTGGTAGATGATTCCCGTATGGCCATAGAGCAGGCCTCGGCGACGCTGCGCGAGCTGGGCTTGAAAGTGATCGTAGAGATGGATGGTTTAAAGGCCTTACGGCGTTTGCAGCAATGGCGTGATGAAGGCATAGATGTGGGTAAAAAATTACTGATGGTCATCACCGATGCAGAGATGCCGGAGATGGATGGCTATAGTTTAACCACTGAGATCAGGAAAGATCCAGCGCTGAAGGATTTATTCGTGGTATTGCACACGTCTTTGAGTGGTAGTTTTAACCATGCCATGGTGAAGAAAGTGGGCTGTGATGGCTTCTTATCCAAATTCCAGCCCGACAAAATGGCCGAAGAAGTACAGGCCCGGGTAAAAACTATCATGCTGCAATAACCCGAGCCACTGAGCCCTGTTATTACGGCCTAATTCCTGTTGCGAATGAAAAATAGCTGCGATAGCTAGATATGCTGCTATTTTCAGCTCTGCTCTGTAGTATAATCCCGCCCCCGTTCAAGACTCGTTTTTATTGTTATACAAGCAAGATCTTGTTTTACGATCAGTTGTTGTGCGTTAGGTCGCACGTTTTAAGGTGGTATATGCCGTTAATACGGATAGATAACTTGGGCCTGTCCTTTGGCCCCCATGTCATACTCGAAGACGCTAGTTTACAGTTATACAAAGGCGACAGGATTTGTTTAATAGGCCGTAATGGTGCCGGTAAATCCAGCCTAATGAAGTTGGTGGCCCAGCAGATACAGCCCGATGCTGGTTCTATTTGGTTTCGCCCCGGCATTAAGGTGGCTAGGTTGGAGCAAGAGCTGCCGCCGGCAGATCATCGTACCGTGCTGGAGTTTGTCAGCGAAGGCTTAGCCGAGACCGCAGCGCTGCTGGAGCAATATGACGCATTGGCCAGCGCCGCTATGGATGAAAAAGCGTTAGAGCAGCTATCACGGCTACAGCACAAGCTGGAAGCGGTAGATGGTTGGTCACTACAGCAAAAAGTAGACGAGGTGATTACCCGTTTAGGCCTGCCTCGTGAGCAGCGCATGGATGCCTTGTCGGGCGGTTGGCGCCGTCGCGTGGCGCTGGCTCAGGCACTGGTTACCAGCCCCGATATATTACTGCTGGATGAGCCTACCAACCACTTGGATATAGAAACCATAGAGTGGCTGGAGAGACATTTATTAGAATTCAACGGTGCCATACTGTTTATCACCCATGATAGGTCCTTGGTTAGACGCCTGGCCACCAAGGTGGTAGAACTGGATAGGGGCAATTTGCAATTATTCCCCTCCGATTATGATAATTATTTGGTTGAAAAAGAGCATCAGCTAGAGGTGGAAGATCAACAAAACGCCCTGTTTGATAAGCGCCTAGCACAAGAAGAAGTGTGGATTCGACAGGGCATTAAAGCTCGCCGTACCCGTAACGAAGGCCGCGTGCGAGCGCTTAAAAAACTGCGTAACGAGCGCTCCGAACGCCGCGAGCAAGTAGGCTCAGCCAATATTCAGGTAGAGCAATCCAGCCTGTCGGGCAAGCTGGTAGCGGAGCTAACCGATATTAGCTTTGGTTATGGCGATAAACCCCTGTTTCAGCACGTGACTACCCGCGTTATGCGCGGTGACAAGATAGGCTTAATCGGCCCTAATGGTGTAGGTAAAACCACCTTATTAAGAATTATCCTAGGTGAATTGCAAGCCACTAGCGGCAAGGTGCAGCTGGGTACCAAACAGGATGTGGTGTATTTTGACCAAATGCGCGACCGCTTAGACGACAATAAAACCATTGTCGACACCGTGGGCCAAGGCCGGGACAGCATCACCATTAATGGCAAGGACCGCCATATCATGAGCTACCTCAGCGACTTTCTATTCTCACCAGAGCGTGCGCGCACGCCGTTAAAAGCACTGTCAGGTGGTGAACGCAACCGTGTGCAACTAGCCTGTTTGTTTAGCCAACCTGCCAATATCTTAGTGTTGGATGAGCCTACCAATGATCTGGATGTGGAAACTTTAGAGCTACTGGAGTCCATCTTTATAGACTTTGGCGGCACTATCTTATTAGTTAGCCATGATAGAGAGTTTATGGATAACGTAGTCAGCAGTACCTTAGTATTTGAAGGCGACGGCGTGGTTAATGATTACGTGGGCGGCTATGAAGATTGGATACGCCAAACGGGCGGTTTTGCGGTTATACGTGAAAAGCGGGCGCAGCTGCAAAAGCAGCAAGAAAAGCAGTCCGTTACACAAAAAGCAGCAGTAACGAGTAAACCAACAAAACTAAGTTATAAGTTGCAGCGCGAATTAGATGAATTGCCTGGCTTGATAGAAGACTTGGAGGCACAGCAGCAAGCTTTGCAAGCGGTAACCGTGGCACCGGATTTTTATCAGCAGGAGCAGGACGTGATCAACACGAAGTTGCAGCAGCTCGCGGACATAGACCAGCGTTTACAGCAGGCCTATGAGCGCTGGGAGGCGTTAGCCGATTAAGTGCTGGAAGTGGTGGTGCCTACACGCACCGCCAATACATCGCATTTTGCCCCGTGCAATACGCTATTGGCGGTAGAGCCCAGCAGCAGGGCCAAGCCGTGGCGGCCGTGGCTGCCTATGACAATAACATCGGCATCAAGCTCTTCGGCAACATTGTGAATTTCGGTTTCGGGCCTGCCTAGGACGATGTGTTGCTGTTCAGCGGGTATCTTGTGACGCAGGCCCAGTGCACTTAGCTGTTGCTTGGCCTGTTGTTGTATGTCGTCTTGTATAGTGGAAAAGTCCATGGGGATATCCCCGCCGTAAGCAAAGCTAATAGGCTCAACCACATGTATCATGTGCAGCGTGCTGTCCTTGCCCTGGCTAATACTGAGGGCTCTGGCTATGACTTGCTCGGCGTCCTCAGTGAGATCGAGGGCTAATAGTATATTTTTATAATCACTCATTGCGGATCCTTCTTATGTAAGCATTGATGTTAGTAATTAAGGTATAAATTTGGAGCTAAGTCTAGTGATACAGATCAATAAAAACGTTGTACTCATGGCTTTTAGCTTATGAATTATTTCATTATAGCCATCATTGTTGCGATAGTGTTGGGTCCGATTATGTGGATGATGCCCAGTGCTAGGCAGCGGCAACAAGTAGCGCTTAGGCAGTATGCCTTGGCGCAGGGGCTGCAAATTAAGGTTTGTGATCTACCGCAAAGTCACCGCCAGCGTGTACGTAAAGCGCCCGCTATGCAAGGTGTAATTTATCGTTTGCCGCTGGCTAACAAGCGTCCGATTACCATGACGCAAGTTTATTGCTTAAGTAGAACAGAGTTCGTCAGCGATCAATTTAGTCCGCAGCCTGAGCCAGCGATAGCTTCGCCGCAGGCTGATGTCTATGAGTGGCAAGGCGATAGTCTAGCGGCGATGGAGGCTGAGTTTACTGCGGCCTTACAGCATTGCCCGGCTAGTGCGGTAGCCATAGAATATAGCGCAGCGGGCGTAGCTTGCTATTGGCAGGAGCGCGGCGGTAACGCCGCTGTCGATCAAATTAAATCGGCATTAGCAGCGCTGCGTGAGCAACTAAAACAAGGAGAACTAACCTCGTGAGTACACTACAGGCCGGTATCTATAGACATTACAAGGGCAAATACTATCAAGTGTATGAAGTGGCCACCCATTCGGAAACCGGAGAAAGCCTAGTGGTGTACAGGCCGCTATACGGTGAAAAAGCTTTATGGGTAAGGCCTTTAACGATGTTTACGGAAACCGTAACGATAGCGGGTAAGAGCCTACCGCGCTTTGCTTGGCTAGCTGCTAGCACCACAGCAGAGGTTGATTTATAACAGTAAAAAGTTGTTTGTTTTTTACGCGATTGTAGGCCGTTAAGCGCTAGAAACGGCCAAGGATTATCTAAAAAATAAAATCTTCTTCTTGACCCTCGTGCTTCCAGCACTTATATATGTCGCAATTAAACATTCCCGTAATCCCCCCTACAGAAGGACAGTATGGCAAAGTCATTAGTAATAGTTGAGTCGCCGGCAAAAGCAAAAACGATTAATAAGTACCTAGGTACAGACTTTATCGTTAAGTCCAGTGTCGGCCATATACGGGATTTACCGACTGCGGGCAGCAGTAAATCTGACCCTAAAGAGCGCGCCAAGCAAGCGGCTAAAACCCGCAAAATGACGCCCAAGGCGAAAGAAACCTATAAAAAGAAGAAAACCACCGAACAACTAATTAAACGTATGGGTATTAACCCCGATAAAAACTGGGAAGCCCATTACGAAATTTTGCCGGGTAAAGAAAAAGTCGTTAACGAATTAAAACAATTGGCTAAAGATGCCGACCACATCTATCTGGCAACGGATTTGGATCGCGAGGGAGAGGCCATAGCTTGGCATTTGCGCGAAGCGATAGGCGGTGATGACAGCCGTTATAGCCGCGTAGTGTTTAATGAGATTACTAAAAAAGCGATACAGGAAGCCTTTAAAAAGCCTGGTGCTTTGGATATCAGCCGGGTTAATGCCCAGCAAGCTAGGCGCTTTTTAGATCGTGTAGTGGGTTATATGGTGTCGCCACTATTATGGTCAAAAGTGGCTAGAGGTTTATCAGCGGGCCGCGTGCAATCGGTGGCTACACGTTTAGTGGTAGAGCGCGAGCAAGAAATACGTGCCTTTGTGCCGGAAGAGTATTGGCAGGTATTTGTCGATGCCGAGGCCAAGGCCGGTGAGTTACGCTTAGAGCTTAAGAGGCAGGGCGACACTAATTTTCGCCCCAATAGCGAGCAGCAAACCGATGCCGCCTTAGCGACACTTAAACAACAAGATTTTGTGGTTGCCCAGCGCAACGATAAACCCACCACGTCCAAACCAGGCGCGCCGTACATTACCTCTACCTTGCAACAAGCGGCTAGCACGCGCTTAGGTTTTGGCGTTAAAAAAACCATGATGATGGCGCAGCGTTTATACGAGGCGGGTTACATCACTTATATGCGTACCGACTCTACCAACTTAAGTGCTGATGCGGTGGCCAATTGTAGAGACTATATCGATGAGCGTTATGGCAAGCGCTATCTCCCTGAGGCAGCTATTTCCTATAGCAGCAAAGAGGGTGCACAAGAGGCGCATGAAGCCATACGTCCTTCCGATGTTAGTGTGGAAACTAAAAATCTCAAAAATATGGAGCGCGATGCCGAGCGCTTATATGAATTAATTTGGCGTCAGTTTGTGGCCTGCCAAATGACGCCAGCGGAATTTACCAGCACCAGCATTACCGTTAAAGCCGGTGAGTTTGAATTGCGTACCCGCGGTAGAATTTTGCGCTTTGACGGTTTCTTATTAGCGCAGCCATCATCGTCTAAAAAAGATGAAGACGTTATCATTCCTGACGTTAGGGTTGATGACGTACTCGATGTTAAAGAAATAGACCCCAGTCAGCACTTCACCAAGCCCACCGCTAGATTCGGCGAAGCCAGCTTAGTGAAAGAGTTAGAAAAGCGTGGCATAGGCCGACCTTCTACCTATGCTGCGATCATTTCAACCATACAAGATCGCGGTTATGTGCGGGTAGAAAATAGGCGCTTTTATGCTGAAAAAATGGGCGATGTGGTTACCGAGCGTTTAGTCGAAAGTTTTGATGACCTATTAGATTACAACTTCACCGCTACTATGGAAGCCTCCTTAGACAAAGTGGCTGCGGGTGAAAGTGATTGGATAGCCCTGTTAAACAACTTCTATACCGGCTTTAAAGCCAAATTAGAGCTGGCCAGCAGCCCCGAAGGTGGCATGCGTGAAAACGCACCTACCGAAACCAATATAGAGTGCCCCAAATGTGGCCGCCATATGCAGATACGTACGGCTAGCACCGGTGTGTTTTTAGGTTGCTCGGGCTATGGCTTGCCACCGAAAGAACGCTGCAAAAGCACTATTAACTTAGTGTCTGGCGATGAAGTGGTTAGCGCCGATGATACTGATGACGAAGCGGAGTCACGTTTATTAATTAGCAAGCGTCGCTGCTCTATTTGTAATACCGCTATGGACAGTTACCTTATAGATGAAGGTCGCAAGCTACATGTTTGTGGTAATAACCCTGATTGCGTAGGTTATGAAATAGAAACAGGCGCTTTCAAAATTAAAGGCTACGAAGGTCCGGTTTTGGAATGCGATAAGTGTTCTGCAGAGATGCAATTAAAAACCGGCCGCTTTGGTAAATACTTTGGCTGCACTAGCGAAGACTGTAAAAATACCCGTAAATTATTACGTAGTGGCGAGGCCGCGCCACCGAAAATGGACCCAGTGCCCATGCCCGAATTACAGTGTGTAAAAGTAGATGACCACTATATTTTGCGTGATGGTGCCTCAGGCTTGTTTTTAGCGGCTAGCAATTTCCCTAAAAACCGCGAAACCCGCGCGCCTTTAGTGGAGGAGTTAGTACCCCACAAAGATGAGATCGATATTAAGTATGCGCATATTATGAAAGCGCCTACCGAAGATAATAACGGTATCAAAACGGTGGTGCGCTTTAGCCGTAAAACCAAAGAGCAATATGTACAGTCTGAGGTAGAGGGTAAGGCTACCGGTTGGAAAGCCTTTTACAGCAAAGGCAAGTGGCAGGTAGAAGAACCACCAGTCAAACGCAAAGCTGCGGCTAAAAAGAAGTAAGCGTTATGGCTAACACACTGCGCGATGAGGTTAATTTACGCCTGTATTGTTGTCGCTTGCAGTTAGAGCTCTATCAACAAAGGCTTGCCGCCGCCGAGCTGCCCAGAAATGTCATACGGTGCTGGGCGGGGGAGGCGGGGCTGACGCACTTGCAGCGCGCTTATCAAGCGTATTTATTAGAACTGGCCCAGGCTTATAATGTTGTAGGTGCGGGCGTTACTAGTGCCCAGCAGTTAGCGCCGGTTATGGCCGCGCAAAATATCACCGCGGCTGAAATGACCCAGCTTTGTGAATTAGAGGCGAATGAGGCCAGCTGGCTGTCACGGCTGTTAGCACCTACAGGCGCTATAAGCGCAGCTACAACACCGCAAGCCTCATCCCCTGACCTGATAAGGCTAACCGCCTTGATGCCCAGCATGCTGGATTTAGAGGCCTTGCAGGCGAGCCATGAGGCTTTAAGTCAGTTAATAGAAAGCCAGCGCAGTTTTACGCAGGAGTGGTAGTCTGTAGTGCTGGCTGTTACCATAGTCGGCAGATTCACAGTGTTAGGTTTATTATCGTGCCCTCATCCGTATTAGAAATTATTGAATTAGCCAATGGCGACATTGTATTAAAGCATCCCGATCATGATGATGATGCTTTAGTGACTATCCGTTTTTCCGATGAAGCCAAAGCGTTTATAGACGATGGCACTATCGATGTCGCCAAGGCCATGATACAGGCCGGCATAGAAGTGGCGTCGGCTATTGCCGACGATCGCGGTGTGGCTAAGGCCGAAATTATTGATAGCGCAGAACACACTCTGCATTAAGTGTTATGTGTAGTTTGTGAGCATAAAAAACCCCAGCCTAGCTGGGGTTTTTTATTTGTGCTAATAGCTAATCTTGCCTGTTATTAGGGTGGCTCAGCCTACATGTTAGGGTAATTCGGGCCGCCTAGGCCTTCGGGAGTTACCCATACGATATTTTGGCTGGGGTCTTTAATATCACAGGTTTTACAATGTACGCAGTTTTGGCCGTTAATCTGAAAACGCGGCTCGCCTTTTTCATCGTTTACCACTTCATAAACGCCCGCCGGGCAATAGCGTTGTGCCGGCTCATCGTATAGCGGCAAATTGTAGCTAATCGGTATGCTGGCATCTTTTAAGGTGAGGTGGCAGGGTTGATCTTCTTCGTGGTTGGTGTTGGATAAAAATACCGAGCTTGGGCGGTCAAAACTAATCACGCCGTCGGGCTTGGCGTAGGGTATTTTTTTGCACTCGGCAGCGGGCAGCATTTGCGCGTGATCAGGTTTGCTGTCTTGCAAGGTCCAGGGTAGGTTGCCGTTAAAGATATTGATATCGATAAAGGCATAGGCCGAGCCGAAAAGATTGCCCCATTTGTGTTGCGCTGGGCCAAAGTTACGCTGTGCTTTGAGCTCTTTATACAACCATGAACTTTCAAAGGCGGTGGTGTACTCAGTTAGTTCCTGCCCCTCTTTTTGCTCTTGGCTGATGGCGGCATGTACCGTTTCCGCGGCGATCATGCCCGATTTCATGGCGGTGTGGCTGCCTTTAATTTTGGCAAAGTTTAAGGTGCCCGCATCACAGCCTATGAGTAAACCACCGGGGAAGGTCATTTTGGGCAGCGATTGCAGGCCGCCCTTGGCTATCGCTCTGGCACCGTAGGATAGGCGCTCACCGCCTTCCAATACGCTCTTAACCGCAGGGTGCTGCTTAAAACGCTGAAACTCTTCATATGGGCTGAGGTGTGGGTTGCTGTAGCCTAGGTCGGTAATAAGGCCCAGCGAGACTTGGTTGTCTTCTACGTGATAGAGGAAGCCGCCACCAAAGCTGCCGCTTTCACTTAAAGGCCAGCCAGTAGAGTGAAACACTTTGCCTTGCTGGTGTTTGTCGTCAGCAATCTTCCAGATTTCCTTAATGCCCAGGCCGTAGTGTTGAGGGTCTTTACCGGCATCAAGTTGGAATTGCTCTATCAGCTGCTTGCCTAAATGACCTCGGCAACCTTCAGAGAATAGGGTGTACTTGGCGTGTAGCTCCATGCCTTCGGCATAGCTGTCTTTGTGGCTGCCATCTTCGGCGACACCCATATCGCCAGTGGCTATGCCTTTGACGCGACCATCTTCATGGTAGAGAATTTCGGCGGCGGCAAAACCGGGGTAGATTTCGGCCCCTAGTTCTTCGGCCTGTTCAGCCAGCCAGCGGCATAGGTTGCCTAGGCTGATAATATAATTGCCTTCATTGTGCATGGTTTTGGGTACAGCCCAGCCCGGCACGTTTATGCCTTTTTCGGCACTGGTCATATAGCAGATGTCGTCGTGGCTGACTTTGGTGTGTAACGGTGCGCCTTTGTCGCTCCAGTCTGGGAACAACTCATTGAGGGCCGTGGGTTCAAACACCGCACCAGAGAGTATATGGGCGCCCACCTCAGAGCCTTTTTCGACCACGCAGACGCTAACGTCGTTGCCGCTCTCTAGGCTGAGCTGCCTGATACGACAAGCGGCCGATAAGCCTGCAGGGCCTGCACCGACGATAACAACGTCGAACTCCATTGATTCTCTTTCCACGAAATAGTCCTCTTGCTTGCACATCTTGTACATGGGGGGTCGCTAAAGTGCTACCAGCGAGTTAATAGCGCTCGATTATATAGTGGGTGAAAATGAAACCGCAATGTTTAAACCCTTTGATTTGCCTATGTTTTACTGTGATCGCCAGAATGGGTATAAATGTTAATAGGGGTGGGCAGATTAGCCTATTGACCGATTATTCAATAATAGTCACTATGGCGGCCCCCTTGTTAGAGGTATGGCAGCAGGTGATCTATGCTTGCTATAGTCAAAAAATCCATAATGAATAAAACGGTGAGTCTATGAAGGTTCTTGTTGCTGTAAAGCGAGTAGCAGACTACAACGTTAAGGTTAGGCCAAAAGCCGACGGCACCGGTGCAGACCTTAACAATGTGAAAATGGCAATTAACCCTTTTTGTGAAATCGCAGTTGAAGAAGCTGTGCGCTTAAAGGAAAAAGGTATTGCTAGCGAAGTGATAGCGGTGTCGGTAGGCGACAAAGCCTGCCAAGAGCAAATTCGTACCGCTCTGGCGCTAGGTGCCGATCGCGGCATACACGTTGAAAGCGTGGGTAATTTACAGCCCTTAGCCATCGCCAAGCTATTAAAAGCCGTGGTCGATAAAGAGCAGCCCGATTTAGTGCTTATGGGCAAGCAGGCGATAGACGGCGACAATAACCAAACCGGTCAAATGTTAGGTGCTTTAGCCAATATGCCACAGGGCACTTTTGCTTCGGAAGTAATTATTGCCGATGGCAAAGTTGCGGTGACCCGTGAAGTGGATGGTGGTTTGCAAACGATAAGCTTAACTTTGCCCGCTATAGTCACCACCGATCTGCGCTTAAACGAACCTCGTTACGCTAAGCTGCCGAATATTATGAAGGCCAAGAAAAAGCCTTTAGATGTGTTAACGCCCGAAGACTTGGCCGTCGATGTCGCTCCGCGTTTGACCACGGTTAAAGTTGAGCCGCCTGCTGAACGCGCTGCGGGTATTAAAGTGGCGTCAGTCGCTGAGTTAGTCGATAAATTACGTAATGAGGCGAAGGTGATCTAATGAGCATTTTAATTTTAGCTGAACACGATAACGCTACCCTCAACGCGGCTACCTTAAACACAGTAGCCTGTGCCCAACAAATTGGTGGTGATATCACCTTATTAGTTGCGGGCGCCGATTGTGCGGCTGCCGGTGAGCAAGCGGCAAAAGTCAACGGTGTGGCAAAAGTGCTAGTGGCCGACAACGCCGCTTACGGCCATCAGCTGGCCGAGAATGTCAGCCTGCTAATGGCAGAGCTGGCAAAAGATTACAGCCATGTATTGGCTGCGGCGACTACCAACGGTAAAAATATTTTGCCACGGGTTGCTGCGCTATTAGACGTGGCGCAAATATCTGATGTGACCGCTGTGGTTAGTACTGATACCTTTAAACACCCGATTTATGCCGGTAATATGATAGAGACTGTGCAATCTGCCGATGCTATCAAAGTGTTAACCGTGCGCGGTACCGCCTTTGATGGTGTTGCTGCTGAAGGTGGCTCTGCCAGCGTAGAAAGCGTAACGGCGGTGCACGATGCCGGGCTTTCTAGTTTCGTGGGTGAAGAGTTAGCCGTTAGCGACAGGCCAGAATTAACAGCAGCTTCTATCGTTATTTCCGGTGGCCGCGGTATGCAAAATGGCGAAAACTTTGCCTTGTTGGAATCGGTAGCTGATAAGTTAGGTGCTGCGGTAGGTGCTTCTCGCGCAGCGGTAGATGCAGGCTTTGTCCCTAACGACATGCAAGTGGGGCAAACCGGTAAAATCGTAGCGCCAGACTTGTATATAGCTGTTGGCATCTCCGGTGCGATACAGCATTTAGCGGGTATGAAGGACAGCAAGGTAATAGTTGCTATCAACAAAGATGAAGACGCGCCTATATTTCAGGTGGCGGACTATGGCTTGGTGGCGGATTTATTTGAAGCCGTACCTGAGTTAAACAACGCTTTATAAGTTTTGTTTTACTGTTTAAAAAAACGCCCAGCTTTTAATAAAAGCTGGGCGTTTTTTGTTGGTGGGTTTTAAATCTGATAAGCCTCTGTGATTACCTGTACCGTAGTACATATTTATTTTAACAATCTTAAATTTAATGCGATGTCAGAGGGCTGAGCCGGATGCTGTCGCGAAATATAAAAGGGCTGGCCGGGGTAGCGGATGAGACAGCACAGCGCTTTAAGGCTCAGTAGCGGACGCGGGTACCCAGTAGGGGCCAGACCATGTAGCGGCGGTATCCGGCTCAGCCATCGGGTTTAGTGAACCACAGTGTTGGCTTAAGCCTCTCTCAGCAAAAAAAGCTTGTCTGTTGGCATAGTGAGAAGTTTTTAACTCGGTAATGGCACAAGGCCATTGCTCCATGATGGCGGCCCTCCGGGCTGCCTTCACTCCCGCCTGAGCCCGTCTCCCCCTGCGGGGAAGGCAGCCGGTCTCAGTCGCTCACTCAGCGCTCATCTTGTATATTCCGCAATAACCTTGTGCCATTACCTGTCTATCGCGTGGTATTAGAGTACAGTTTTCTTAACTGCAAAATCGGCATTGGCACGATGCAGAGGGCTGAGCCGGATGCTGTCGCGAAATATAAAAGGGCTGGCCGGGGTAGCGGATGAGACAGCACAGCGCTTTAAGGCTCAGTAGCGGACGCGGGCGTCTTTTTAGATAAGGGGGGGAGGGGCCAGACCATGTAGCGGCGGCATCCGGCTCAGTCAACGGCGCTAACAAACTTCACATGTAGCCAGAGATCACCCAAAAATAATAAAGCCCTCATCTAAGCAAGAGCTTTATTATGGAGGTCGTTTAATCGCGCCGCAGTTTGTCGTTTAAGGCGATAGGGGTAGGGTAGTTAAATATCACTATATAGGAAGAAATCAAGAAAGTGATAATCGCGGTGGCCTGTATCAAGTGCGAAGCGTTTTTGCCCAGTAGTGCGGCATCAAAAGCGACAAAGGCGATGAGCAGCGAAAACTCACTGATAGAGCCCAGGCGAAAACCTATATCCCAAGCTAGAACTTTTTTCTCGCTGGCATTGCGCAACAAAAACTGAAAAACCACCGGCTTCAAGGTCAGCATTAAGAAGGCCAATACTGCTGCGGGAATAATAATGTCCGATAGCAGGGCCAAATCAAAGCGCGCGCCCAGTGAAAAGAAAAACAAGATTAAGAAAAAGTCTCGCAGCGGTTTTAAGTTAACCGCGATATATTGCGAGATGGGGCTGGTGGCTAAAGAAATGCCCGCAATAAAGGCACCTATCTCAGCGGATAAACCCACTTGGTGAGCGGCTTCAGCCAAGCCTAGGCACCAGCCCAGTGCTAGTAAGAAAATATATTCATGGAAGCGGTCAAAAGTTTGTATCAGTTTTAATAGCACGTATTTAACAAACAGCATGGACAGCGCTATAAATAGGGGCAAAGTGGCGATAGTTTTTAACATCATGGTGATGTCAAACTGACCTACGTCGCCACTTAATAGCACTAGCAATACAAAGATGGCGATAACATCTTGCAGCAGCAGTAGGCTGATCATCATTTCGCCCATGTGGCGGTGATGCAAAATAGTGGTGGGTAACAGCTTAATGCCTATGATAGTGCTGGAAAACATCATCGCGGCACCAATAATAATGGACTCGCTCTGGCTAAAGCCAAAGGCCAGGCTAACCCCGAAACCGACTAGCAAAAAGGTCAGCGAGCTAATAATAGCTATAGGTGTGGCTTTTTTCATGGTGCTTAGCAGCGCTTGTGGCTGCATATCCAAGCCCAGCAAAAATAATAGGAAGATGATGCCCACCTGGGAAATGTCTGACAGCAGGCTGAGGTCGTTAACAAAATTCAGCCCGTAGGGGCCTATCAGAGCCCCTAGGGCGATATAGGCGATAAGTAGGGGTTGCCGGGTGTAAAGGGCTATAGTGGCTAAAACAGCGGCGCCAGTGAAGATCAAAAAGAACGAGAAGGTGATACTGCTGGCATCCATTATATAGCGGGTCCTGCTCAAGGCTGAGGGAGGGGAATATTTCAGGTCAATATGGCTGAAATAGGCCATTTTTTTGTTATAGGTGTATAGATATTAGCTAGTTTTATGGATAGTATGAGAACAAATCGTTTCCAGAACAACTGTAGTCGTATAAAGCAGTATAAATATAACCGTTAATAATAATGTAAAAGAGGAATACCCATGTCAGATAATACCCAGCCTAAAACACAGTACAATGACAGCCTAGCCGATGCTATTGCAGCAACAGCCGTGGTGGCGCTAGTCGTATTTACCGTTGTGTTTTGGTTGAGCGGCCAATAGCTATTTACTCATTGTCTTAATTGACTAAAATTGCAAGCGACAAAAGGCGGGTTAACCCGCCTTTGTTATATGTAGAACAAACTGCACTAACAGTGCTATGCCGCCGATAAATAGGGCAGTAGTCACCAGCCCCATGATAATAAACACCCTGTGATTGCCGTGTTTAAAATCCCGCTCTTTATTTTTACTGCTTTGCACACCAAAAAAAGCAGACATCACACTGGCCATTACCTGGGTGATGCTGGGCTTTTTTTCGTCATCGTTATTCTCACTTTGTTCAGACATGCTTATTACTCAGTGTTGTTATACAGGGTCGTAGTCCAGTACCGGCATTAACCAGCGCTCTAATTCCGTTAAGGTCAAAGATTTGCGCTCGGCCAAAGACTCGACTTGGTCTTTACTGATTTTACCGGTGGCAAAATAATCGGACTCGGGGTGGGAGAAATAAAACCCACTCACTGAGGACGCCGGTGACATGGCAAAGTGCTCGGTTAGCTCTACCCCTATGTCTTGCTCGCTGTTAAGCAATTTAAACAGTGTGGCTTTTTCAGTGTGGTCGGGGCAGGCGGGGTAGCCTGGTGCCGGCCGTATACCTCGGTAGCGCTCTTTAATCAGATCTTCATTGCTCAGTGTTTCGGCGCTGTCATAGCCCCAGAACTCTTTGCGTACCCGCAGGTGCATATGTTCGGCAAAAGATTCTGCCAGGCGGTCGGCCAAGGCTTTCACCATTATGGCGTTATAATCATCGCCACCTGCTTGGTATTGTTTAGATAGTTCGTCAGCACCTAAACCGGTAGTCACGGTAAAGCCGCCTATATAATCCTGGCATCGGCTTTCTTTAGGGGCGATAAAGTCAGCCAGGCTTAGATTGGCTTTGCCGTTGGGCTTATCAATTTGCTGGCGTATATGATGCAGTAGCGCGATAGGTTGCTGCTCAGAATCATAGACTTCTATGTCATCGCTATTCACTCTCGCGGCTGGCCAAAAGCCTATTACCGCATTGGCGGTTAATAGTTTTTCATCGACAATTTTTTGCAGCATTTTTTTGGCATCGGCAAATAGTGCTCTAGCCGCTTCACCTACGGTTTCATCCTCGAGTATCTTGGGGTACTTACCAGCTAAGTCCCATGAGATAAAAAACGGCGTCCAGTCTATGGTGTCTACCAAGGTTTGCAGAGGGTAGTCGTTAAAAACTTTGGTTCCTTCAAAGCTGGGCTTGGGAGCTTGGTAAGTGTTCCAATCAAACTTTAAGCCACGGCTAATCGCATTGCTATAGGTGATAGGTTTGGTTTTGGGTTTGCGATTGGCGTTGCGCACGCGAATTTTTTCATACTCTGCTTTGCGATCATTCCACAATGTTTGTTTGTTCTCGGGATGTACCAAGGCGGCCACTACCGAGACGCTGCGCGAAGCATCGGCGACATAAACGGTAGGCGCATTTTTGTATTGCGGCTCTACTTTTACCGCGGTGTGCGCTTTTGAGGTGGTGGCACCGCCTATCAGCAAGGGTAGGTTAAAACCCTGGCGCTGCATTTCACGGCCTACATAAACCATTTCATCCAGCGAGGGGGTAATCAATCCGCTCAACCCTATGATGTCGGCATTATGTTCTTTGGCGGCGTTTAAAATATCTTGGCAGGCTACCATTACGCCCAAGTCGATGACTTCAAAGTTATTACATTGCAGTACTACACCGACAATATTTTTACCTATGTCGTGCACGTCGCCTTTCACCGTGGCCATAATTACCTTGCCATTGCTTTTGCTAACCCCGGAGTTGCTGGCCTCTATGTAAGGGGTCAAGTGGGCTACGGCTTGTTTCATCACGCGGGCGCTTTTAACCACCTGCGGCAAAAACATTTTACCGCTGCCAAACAAATCACCCACCACGTTCATACCGTCCATTAACGGGCCTTCTATAACCTCTATGGGTTGATCGGCTTGCAGGCGTGCTGCTTCGGCGTCTTCTAGTATGTAGGCGTTTATGCCTTTAACTAAGGAATATTCTAAGCGCTTGTTGACGTCTAGTTCGCGCCAGCTTAAATCTTCCTCTTGGTTTTCTGAGCCTTTGCCGGCAAATTCAGTGGCGATAGTCAACATGCGCTCAGTAGCATCTTCATGACGGTTTAAGACGATGTCTTCCACGCCTTTACGCAATTTATCGGGGATGTCATCGTAGATCGCCAGCTGGCCAGCATTGACTATACCCATGCTTAGGCCGGCTTTAATGGCGTGGTATAAAAAGACGGCGTGTATTGCTTCACGTACCGCATCGTTACCGCGGAAGGAGAAGCTGACGTTGCTGACGCCGCCGGATATTTTGGCGTAGGGCAGGTGCTCGCGTATATAGTGGCAGGATTCAATAAAATCTACCGCGTAGTTGTTATGCTCTTCTATACCGGTGGCGATGGCAAAAATATTGGGGTCGAAAATAATATCCTGCGGTGGAAAACCTACGACGTCTACCAGTATGTCGTATGAGCGTTTACAGATAGTGTTTTTACGGGTGACGGTATCGGCCTGGCCATCTTCGTCAAACGCCATGACCACTACCGCTGCGCCATAACGCAGGCACAGTTTGGCCTTGGCTATAAACTCTTGCTCGCCTTCTTTTAGGCTGATGGAGTTAACCACCGATTTGCCCTGTATACATTTAAGCCCGGCTTCCATGACCTCCCACTTGGAGGAGTCCACCATAATGGGCACGCGCGAAATTTCTGGCTCGGAGGCAATAAGATTGAGGAAGCGCACCATGGCCGCTTCGGAATCCAGCATGCCCTCATCCATATTAATATCGATAATCTGGGCGCCGTTTTGCACTTGCTGTAGGGCAACCTCTAAAGCAGTGTCGTAATCTTCTTCTAAAATCAGGCGCTTAAATCGGGCCGAGCCGGTGATGTTGCAGCGCTCGCCTACGTTAACAAATAACGAGGAGTCATCGATGATAAAAGGCTCTAAGCCGCTGAGGCGACAGGCGGGCTTTTGCTCGGGAATAACCCGAGGCTTACAACCAGCTACTGCATCGGCAATGGCGCGTATATGTTCGGGGGAGGTGCCGCAGCAGCCGCCAACAATATTTAAAAAGCCGCTATCGGCAAACTCTTTAATAATGACCGCCATTTCTTCAGCGGTTTGATCGTATTCACCAAACTCATTGGGCAGGCCGGCATTGGGGTGGGCGCTGACATAGGTGTTGCTGCAGTTGGTTAAGGCCTGCACATAGGGGCGTAGCTCTTGTGCGCCTAAGGCGCAGTTTAGGCCTATGCTAATAGGCTTGGCGTGGGCTACTGAATACCAAAAGGCCTCGGTGGTTTGGCCGGAAAGGGTGCGGCCACTGGCGTCGGTAATCGTGCCCGAAATCATTATGGGCAGCTCTATAGCCAGCTCTTCAAATACCCCTTGGGTGGCAAAAATAGCCGCTTTGGCATTGAGGGTATCAAAGCTGGTTTCTATCAAAATAATGTCAGAGCCGCCTTCGATTAGGCCTTTTACCGATTCGCTGTAATCTTCTACCAGCTGGTCAAAGGTAACGTTGCGGTAGCCTGGGTCATTAACATCGGGTGAAATGGTGGCGGTGCGGCTGGTCGGCCCTATAACCCCGGCAACAAAGCGTGGCTTCTCTGGGGTGAGCGCGGTCATGGTGTCGGCCGCTTCACGGGCAAGTTTGGCTGCGGCTACGTTAATTTCATAGGCTATGGATTGTAAGTCGTAGTCGCTTTGTGACACCTTGGTGGCATTAAAGGTGTTGGTTTCTAAGATATCGGCACCGGCCTTGAGGTAGGCGGTGTGTATATCTTTAATAATCTTGGGCTGGGTAATGGCTAGGAGGTCGTTATTACCCTTAATATCCATGTGGTAATCGGCAAAACGCTCGCCGCGGTAATCGGCTTCTTGTAGCTTGTAAGACTGAATCATGGTGCCCATAGCGCCATCAAGAATCAAAATTCTCTCTTGTAAAGCGGCATGTAGGGCGGTAATTCTAGTGCTTCTATCCGTCATATCGGTTCCGATCTTCTCTCTAAAAGTTAGCCAACTAATACTTGACTGTGGCAGTTGGGCTTTGACTTGTGGTAAATTAGTGAATTGTAACAAACTTGACGCTGCACTGCGGTACTAATGCGGCGAAAAGGTGTAAATTCAGCTCTATTTTTTAGTGAGTAGAGCCATTATTAAGGTTGTAGTTATACATGTCGGAAGCAAACCCTGAATTAAAGTTAACCATTACCGAATCGGCGCAAGGCTATTTGGCCGAGCTGTTGGCGGGCCAAGATGAAGAGGTAAAAGGTATACGCTTATTTATTAGCAGTCCTGGTACGCCTAAGGCCGAGACTTGTATTGCTTACTGCCGCGAAGACGATGAGCAGGATGATGATATCGTCGTGCAATACGACAATCTATTGGCCCGCATAGATTTGCGTAGCCTACCTTTTCTGGAAGATGCCTTTGTCGACTACGCCAAAGATCGTATGGGTGGCCAGCTGACGATTAAAGCGCCCAATGCCAAATTACCCAAGGTTAATGAAAACAGCTCGGTAGAAGATCAAATCAACTATGTGCTGTATAACGAGGTTAATCCTTCTTTGGCGGCCCACGGAGGCGAAGTGTCTTTAGTGGAAGTGGTTGAAGAGGAGGATAAGAAGATAGCCATCCTACGTTTTGGTGGCGGCTGTCAGGGCTGTGGCATGGTGGATATGACCTTAAAAGATGGGGTAGAAAAATCCTTATTAGAGCAAGTGCCAGCGCTAGCGGCAGTGCGTGATACCACCGACCATACCGACACCTCGCAGGCTTATTTTAAGTAAAGTAAATACATAGCCAAGTAATAGCCTGTTATCTAAAAAAGCCAAACAAAAAAATACCGCAATTGCTGCGGTATTTTTTTGTTTGTTAAAAAGCGACTAGCTACGTCTACCGGGCAGTACGTTTTTTAACTTTTCATGCATGGCTAGCAAGGAGGCCTCAGTGGTTTCCCAGCTGATGCAGCCATCGGTTACCGATACGCCGTATTGTAATTGGCTGAGGTCGGCGGGGATGCTTTGGTTGCCCTCGTGTATATTACTTTCCACCATTATGCCGACTATAGAGCGGTTGCCCTCCAGAATTTGATTGGCCACATTATCCATTACCAAAGGTTGCAGGTTAGGGTCTTTGTTGGAGTTGGCGTGCGAACAGTCCACCATAATATTTTTGGCTATGCCGGCTTTTTCTAATTCGGATTCACAAATGGCTATATGCACAGAGTCGTAGTTGGGGCCATTGGAGCCGCCGCGCAATACGGTATGGGCGTAAGTATTGCCTTTAGTTTGAATAATAGACACTTGCCCTTGGCCATTAATGCCTAAAAACCGGTGCGGTTTGGCGGCGGATTTAATGGCATTGGTAGCCACTTCTAAGCCACCATCAGTGCCGTTTTTAAAGCCTACCGCCGAAGATAGGCCACTAGCCATTTCACGGTGCGTTTGCGATTCAGTGGTGCGCGCGCCTATCGCTGACCAAGAAATACAATCCTGTATGTATTGCGGTGAGATAGGGTCTAAGGCCTCGGTAGAAGTAGGTAGGCCTATTTCGGCAATCTGTAATAATAGTTTGCGACCTATGCTCAAGCCTTCTTCAATTTTAAAGGTGTCATTGAGATGGGGGTCGTTAATTAAACCTTTCCAGCCTACAGTGGTGCGGGGCTTTTCAAAATAAACGCGCATGACTATATAGAGCGTGTCGGAGACTTTATCGGCCAATTGTTTTAAGCGCTGGGCGTAGTCTAGGGCCGCATCAACATCGTGTATGGAACAGGGGCCTACCACCACAAATAAACGCTGATCTTTGCCGTCTAAAATATTGCGGATAACTTCACGGCTTTCGGCGACTGTGTTGCTGGCCGCTTCAGACATGGGCGTGTCGGCTTTTAGTTGCTCAGGGGTGATAAGAATCTCCTGAGATTCAACATTGATGTTGTCTACTACCTTGCTGCTCATTATTTAATCCTAATGGTTCAATCCTAGTGCTACAGCTACTCTTGCTACACCTAAAGTGCTACAGCTGCTCTTGCTACACCTAAAAAAGTGCGCTGTACTCATTCTTGTACACGCTATGCTAACAATTTGACCAGAGATTATAGCGTAATACCACTGTTAAATGTGCGTCTAACAGACCAGCTGGGGAAATATTGCTGATTTATTCGTAGATACGTTTGTCATGGCGCGGGCAACAGTTAGAATAGCCAGCAATAAAAGATACTGGATGATCCCGCAGCCCATGACTCAGCTTATTTCCCTATACGATATAGCACCTATTGCGGCAGATGTAGCCAGCGGCGAATTATTGCTGACTCCCAACCAGCGTTTGGCTAGCAGAATGAGCATAGCCTACGCGATTTTTTGTCGCGATAATCACCATCCCGTGGTGGCCGCTCCCAATATAAAATCCATTAATCAATGGTTGGCGAGTTGCTGGCAGCAGTTGCTGCTGTCGGCCTATCCTCAGGCGATAGCGCAACAGCTACTCAGCTCGGCAGAGCAGCTGATTATTGTTGAGCGTATTATTAATGAGTCGGAGCAGGGCCAGCAACTGCTTAGGCCCAGAGCCACAGCGCAGCATGTGGTTAATGCCTACGAAACCTTACAGCATTGGTTGTTAGATAGGCAGTGTGCTGAAGTGCAGCCATTCTTTAGTGCTAATGACAGCAATGACGACAGCCAAATACTGCTGCAATGGCTGGCCGAGTTTGATAACTATTGCCAGCAAAAAGGCTATTTGCCGCCCATACGGCAGCATCATATTGTGATTGAAGCCTTCGTCGCTGGCCACTTAACAAGCCATCCCTCTATAGCCAGTGTTGCTTTAGATAATCCCACTCCTTTACAAAAACAATTAATTAACAGCGCGGCTAAACAGTGGCGAGAGATAGATAACCCTAGGCCAGAGGCGCAGCAGCAATTAGCCATAGGCTGTGAAAATAGCGAGCAGGAAATTGTCGTCGCCGCGCTGTGGGCCAAGCAGCAATTAAAAAATGCCATCAACCCCGCCAAATTGCCGACTATTGCTATCGTTATTCCCAGCTTAGGCCAGCAACGCGACAAGGTTGTGCGTATTTTTCAAGAAGTATTTTGTCCGCAGTTTCAAACCCCTGCTTATCAACGCAATAATTTACCCTTTAATATCTCGGCCGGTAGCCCGTTGGGTGATGAACCTATTATTGCAGCCAGTTTATTCGCACTGGCGATGAACCAGCCGCAACTGGAATGTGAGCACATTATCAATGGCTTGCTGTCGCCGTTTTTTTTATTAACCGATGATGATGACAATGCCTTAGCGCGTTTAATTTATTTACTGCGCGAGCAAAAGCTTGCACTAATTAGCACCGCTAGAGTACGTCAGCTGGTTGAAAAGGTGGGTGCAGATTTTTTTGATGAAGAAGCACCATGGCCATTATTGGCCGCTTTATTAGAGCATTCAAATTTGGCCCGCGGCGTAGGCCTTAATAAAAAACAGCCACTCAGTGACTGGGCGGTATTTTTTAAACAATCACTGTTTTCTTTGGGCTGGCCGGGTCAGCGTAAAATTGACAGCATAGAGTATCAAGCCTTAAAACAATGGCAGCAGTTGTTACAGGATGTTGTTAGCCAAGGGGCGGTGCTGGGCAATGTTACGTTCAAGCAAGCTTATGATCATTTTAAACAGATCTTAGCCGGCACCGTTTTTCAGGCGCAAACGGTAGACTCACCTATACAAATATTAGGGGCGTTAGAAGCGGCGGGCTTGCACTTTGATCATCTGTGGCTCAGTGGTATGTCCAGCAAAGAGTGGCCAGCAGCGCCAGCTCCCAATCCTTTATTACCTATCGCCTTACAGCGCAGTTACAATATGCCCAATGCCACCGCCGAAGGCGAGTTGGACTATGCACGGGTATTAACTCAGGGCTTTATGCACAGCGCTAAAACCCTGTATGTGAGTTATGCAAAAGTGATAGACGATAACCCTGCCAATGTTAGTGGCTTGTTCGCCGACTACCCACAGTGCTCGCCTGAGCAGTTATTGCAAAAAAGCATAGAACAATTACTGCCGCACAGTGAGATACGTCGTCGTTATTTTGAACAGAAAAAATGGCAGGATTACCAGCCTTATAAATCTAAAGCTTTATCCGCAGAGGAGTCCGTCAAAGGTGGTAGCTCTTTATTTGCCAATCAAGCAGCTTGCCCTTTTAAAGCCTTCGCCAGTCATCGTTTGGGATTGGTGGCTATGGCCGAACCCGTATTAGGCATAGATCACGCCAGCCGCGGTAATTTGTTACATAGAGCCTTAGAATTAATTTGGAAGCAGTTAGAAAATCAACAGGGCTTACTGGCTTTAGATGCGCCAGCGCAAACTAAGCTATGCCATGATTATGCCGAGTACGCCCTCAATGAAATGAATCATCGCATGGCGAATAAAATGGGAATAAGACAGCAGGCCATAGAGCGGGATAGGCTGTCGGCTTTATTGTCAGCTTGGTTAGCAGTAGAGCGTGAGCGCGCTGACTTCACCGTAGTGTCCAGAGAAGAGCGCAAAGTGTTTCGTTTTTCGCAACTAGAGCTAGTGGCTAGAGTGGATAGGGTGGATCAATTAAGCGATGGCAGCCAGGTGATAATAGATTATAAAACCGGTAAAAGTTCAACCAATAGTTGGTGGGGTGATCGCCCTGACCAGCCGCAACTGCCCTTGTATAGTTCGCTATTGGAACAGGATGAGCGGCAAGTGTCAGCGGTGTGTTTTGCGCAAGTGCATATAGAGGGTTGTGAGCTAAAAGGTGTGGGTGATGAGCAATGCCCAGAACCTAACTTGCAATGGACTAGCAATATGCAAAGCAGTTCTGGCGCTATCGATTGGCCGCAGTTAAAACAACAGTGGCAGAAAACCTTAACGGCCTTGGCGCAAGATTTTATAGCAGGTAAGTCGGTGGTGAACCCAAAAGATAAAGTAAAAAGCTGCCAATATTGTGACTTGGCCAGTGTCTGCCGCATTAATCATCAAGGCAGCAGTGCGGCAATGGAGCTAAGCGAATGAATGCGCCTATAGATCAGGCGCAACGCGCAGCCGCTTTAAATCCCTTATGCTCCGCCTGCGTTACCGCGCCAGCGGGTTCAGGGAAAACGGAATTATTAAGCCAGCGGGTATTAACCTTATTGGCCAGGGTGGATAGGCCAGAAGAAATTTTAGCCATTACCTTCACCCGCAAAGCCGCGGCTGAAATGCATCACCGTATTATGCAAGCCTTGTTATTTGCCCGCGATAATGATCAGCCTGTAGAAGAGTACAAACAAGTTACCTGGCGTTTGGCTAGGGCGGTATTGGCACGTGACCATGCCTGCGACTGGAATTTATTGGTAAACAGTAGCCGCTTAAAAATACAAACCATAGACAGCTTATGCGCTAGCTTAACCCGGCAAATGCCTATACTGGCCAGCTTTGGTGCCCAGCCTAAGATTGCCGATAATGCCGAGCCTATCTATCAGCGGGCAGTAGCTAATTTATTAAAGCATTTAGAATCTGATACAGCGCTAGCTCAGCATTTAGAAAGTTTGCTTCGTCATGTGGATAATGATTGGCGCAAAACTGAAAAATTATTAATGGATTTACTGCGCTGCCGTGATCAGTGGCTGTTTCATATTTTTATCCATCAACATGAGCAACCCCGCGCTATTTTAGAATCGGCCTTGCAGGCGGTAGTACAAGATCATCTAGCCAAATTGCAGCAAAGCTTAGCGCCATGGGCCGCAGAATTGGCGCCCTTAATGGATTATGCCGGCCATTGTTTGCATCAAGAACACAGTGACTCAGCCATCGCGCAATTGGCCGGCTGCACCGGCTTGCCTGCTGGCGATGGCAGTGAGTTGGCGGCTTGGCAGTCCATCGCTGAGTTGTTATTAACTGCTAAGGGTGAGTTTCGTAAAACCGTTAATAAAAATACCGGCTTCCCTGCGCAAACAGCTACGGGTGATAAGGCCGAGGCCAAACAGCGCAAAGAGTCCATGTTGCAGTTAATAGCCCAGCTGGCCGACGATGGCGAATTGGCTACGCTATTGCATGAGCTGCGCGTTATGCCTGCCTTGCATTACCCCGATGAGCAATGGCATTTCTTAGCGGCCTTAACTAGCTTGTTACCGCATTTGGTGGCTGAATTGATGTTGGAGTTTCAGCAGCAGGGCGAGGTGGATCACTCACAAATTGCTTTGGCGGCGATACAGTCTTTAGGGGATGCACTAAACCCAACGGAGCTGCGCTTAAAATTAGATTATCAGCTTAAGCATATTCTAATTGATGAATTTCAAGATACCGCTTCTACTCAATTTGAATTGCTCAAGTGCTTGCTGGAAGGTTGGCAGGAGCATAATCAAAATAATCCCGACACACCCAATACCTTGTTTATTGTCGGCGATGGTATGCAATCGATTTATGGATTTCGCGAAGCTAATGTCGGATTATTCTTAGAGGCGAGGCGGCAGGGGGTTAATAAATTACCCTTACAAGCTTTGTCTTTGCAGGTTAATTTTAGATCGACGCCTACGATAGTAGAATGGGTGAATAAAACCTTTAAGCAGGTTTTTCCCCAGTATGAAAACTTAGGCCGCGGTGCGGTACGTTATGAAAACTCCAGCGCTTATCAAGCCGATACTGATACCGATGCTGATAGCTCTGCAGTGCAAGTGTTTGGTTTGCTGGGCGACGATGCCAGGCAGCAAGAAGCGCAAAAAGTGGTTGCTCTAGTGCAGCAACATATAGCGAACAAGCCTCAAGCTAGTATTGCTATTTTGGTGCGCACCCGTAATCATCTCAATGATATTTTACCCGCCTTATTTGCTGCCGGTATAGAGTGGCAGGCTACCGACATTAACCCACTATCGAAAAACAGTACGATTATGGATTTATTGTCACTGACCAAAGCGTTGTTAAGCAGCGCTGACCGTATAGCTTGGGCAGCGTTGTTACGTACACCTTTTATAGCCTTGGATAATAGTGATTTACATGTTTTATTGGGCGAGCAACAAAAACGAGTCACGGTTAAGCAGGCCATTAACGATGAGGCTTTGTGTAAGGGGTTATCCCGCTATGGCCAACAGCGTATAGACCTAGTCAGGCAGGTTTTACAGGCCGCTAGCCTACAGCGCGGTAGGCAAGCCTTGCGGGTGCAAGTGCATGGCGTATGGCTGGCTTTAGGCGGCCCTGCCTGTGTGTCTGACTCTGCAGAATATTTAGCGGTAGATGATTATCTTAATTTACTAGATCGGCACGAGCAGTCGGGCCTGTTATCGTCCATAGCTCAGTTTGAGGAGGCAGTGGCGCGTTTATATGCTGCGCCGCAAGCTAATGATAGCTGCTTGCAGGTAATGACTATACACAAGTCTAAAGGTTTAGAATTTGATACGGTTATTCTGCCTGGCCTCGATAGGCGGCCGCGCTCGGATGATAAAGCTTTATTGATGTGGCGCGAATATTTATCGGCACAGGGCGATAACCACCTGTTGATGTCACCGCTGTCGGCTACTGGCAAAAGTGATGCGGTTTACGACTATTTACGTTACGAAAAAGATCAAAGTCGTAGTTTGGAAAATACGCGCCTGTTATATGTGGCAGCAACCCGCGCCATCAGTACGTTATATTTGACCTTTAGCCAGGCGGCCGTGTATGAAGCTGAAGCGGTGAAAGCGCCGGCTAAGCAGTCACTTCTACAAAGTATATGGGATAGCGTAAAGGACGAAATTGTTTATTCTATTTGCCGCGACCATAGCGATGACGAACAATTACTTATCGCCTTTGATGCGCCGGAAGGCAGCCCTGTGCATTATCGTTTGGCCGATGATTGGCAGCCACCGCAATGGTCTTTTGCTAACCCACTGGCGGATTTCTATATCAAACAACCTCCCGAGAGTGAAAATAATCTACCCGATTTTTATGAAGACACCTTCCCCAGACAGCTAGGCAATATTGCCCATGCCATTTTAGAGCACTGCGTTAATGCAGGGGTAAGCTATGTCGATAGATTATCCGACGAGCGAAAAGTGTTGTGGGTTAGGCGCCTGTGCCACAGCCAAGGCGTAACCAAAGAGCGCTGGGGTGATGTTAATGTGTTTATTGATAATATGATGACTAATGTCAGCAATGACCCGAAAGCGCGTTGGTTATTATCATCGCAGCATAAGCGCTCCGATGTGGAATATGAATTACTTAGCTGTAGCGACGATGTTGTATCTAAGCGGGTTATTGATAGATCGTTTATTGATGACGAGGGTGTGCGTTGGATAGTGGATTACAAAACCTCTAGCCCACAGCATGGTGAGGCACTAGCCGATTTCATCAGCAAAGAGTTGGGTCTTTATACGCCGCAATTACAGCAGTACCAATATTTAATTCAAGCCCTACATCAAGATGCGGGGCTGGATATACCGGTTAAAACAGCGCTGTATTTCCCTGCTATACCTCATTGGCAAGAAGTGGAGCTATAAACATGAAGGTATTAACAATTAAACCGTTTAAGATAGTTTCCCTTGCTCTCTGCTTTGTTATTAACGCCTCATGGGCGCAACAGCCTAATGAAGCTACTGAATTTCAGCCCAAGATGCGCGTGATCGATAGAGATTGGCAGTATTTTAAATCCGTACCTTGCGAGCGTATAGATAAAGAGATTTTTCACTCGCGCAGTGAAGAGCTATTACTAGTGCAAAGAAAATCCCAATGTATTAATCGCTATAAAGCCTTTTTACCTAAACCCTTAAGCTAAATCACTATGGCTAAACCTAGAAATAATTTACGCATATTCAAGCCCAAGCAAAGGCTTGCTGTGCAGGGTAATCATGAGCTAACTATCGACGCAATCAGCAGTGACGGCCGTGGTATAGCCAAGCATAAAGGCAAAACCGTTTTTGTAGCCGGCGCTTTACCTGGCGAACAAGTGTTGGTGCGTTTTACCACTAATCGTAAAAATCATGATGAAGCAGAAACAATAAAAGTATTACAGGCCTGCGAGCAGCGGGTAGCCCCGCCATGCCAGTATTATGGTCGTTGTGGCGGTTGTAGCTTCCAGCACTATCATCATGAGGGCCAGTTGCAGGCTAAGCAGCAACATTTGCAACAGCTATTTAAACACCATGAGCAAAGTCAGGAGCAGCCCATAGCATGGCAACCGGCGCTTAGCGCAGATGCCTACCATTATCGCCATCGAGTACGTTTTGCCATTAGCGCCAAGGGCAAGCACTTTATGTTGGGTTATAGGCAGGCTAATAGCCATGAGTTGATAGCTATAGATAGTTGTGCGATAGCCGACCCGGCTATCAATACATTCTTACCTACGCTTAAACAATTACTAAGCACTTTGAGCAAGCGTGCGTTGTTATTAGAATGTGCCGTCGCCGTGGATGCTGATAAGCAACTCTCCGTGTTGCTCAGTGTTAAGGCAGAATTACCAGAGCAAGATTACGCGCAGCTACAGCGGTTTGCTCAGCCCTTGGCCGTCACTATTAAGGTGCTGCATGTAGAGCAGCCCTATGCCGCACCTTTATTTATCAGTGGCTCGCAGCCGCAGCGCTACCGCTTAAGTGCTGATATGAACATTACTTACCAAGCCGGTGACTTTACCCAGATCAATACGGCGATTAATCAGCAAATGATACAGTGCTTAAAATCCTGGCTGCAGTTAAACGAACAGGATGTGGTAGCCGATTATTTTTGCGGTATAGGTAACTTAACCCTACCTATGGCGGCTGCTAGCCAACAGTTGCTGGCCTATGAACTGGTAGAAACCATGGTAGCCAAGGCGCAGGCGAATGCCGCTGACAATGGTTTAACTAATATTACTTTTATCGTCGCCGATTTATTTGCCGAACAACTAGTCATAGCGCAAAGTGCCAATAAAGTGGTGTTAGATCCCCCCAGAGCTGGGGCTAAGCAGTTGTGTACGGTACTAGCCCAACATAGCGCCAACCAACTGCTTTATATCTCTTGTAATCCAGCCACGCTGGCCAGAGATGCCGAGCTGTTACAGCAGGGCGGTTACGTGATTAGCAAAGCCGCACTAATCGATATGTTCCCCCAAACCAAGCATATGGAATGCATGTTGTTACTAGAGAAAAAGCCATAAAAAAAGCCCCTGCACAGCAGAGGCTTTTCGTTAAGCTCTTTTAGAAACTAGAAACTAGAAACTAGAAACTAGAAACTAGAAACTAGAAACTGTCATCAAACCTTAATATCAATACTGCCACCAGGGTTAGCTGCAGGGCTGGCCGTTGCCACACTAGCTGAGGCCAGTAATTTTAGCGCCGCTTCACCATCGGCAACTTGTTGTTTTTTAGCTAGATTTGCCGCTAGTAATTCATGGCTGCTGCTGGCTAGCTGGCTGCTAGCGGATGACCCGATTTCCATACTGCTACCTCATTACTGCGAAAAATTGAAAATATACGATTTAAAGGTGTTCTATATTTAAGGCTACCTTAGACTTATCGGCCGAGATCGAAAAACCTTTAGCTTATCCCGTTTTATAGCGGTTGCACGGCCGACGATTGTGTAGTTTTTTTATAGCGCTGCTGGTAGTTACTCTATTGATGCGCTCATGGAGCTTGTCAATGATTTCTAGGGCATAGCGCAGTAACGGTTGCATATTATTGGTGTCGGCCTCGCTTTTTAGCTGTAAGGCAATAAAGCGGGTTCCGAAGGTAGCGCTTAACTCAAAACTTCTATCTGTGCCCGGTAATTGCGGGTTGCTGAAAACATACTGTTGCTGTTGTCCAAATCCGTCTTTACCTAGAGATACGGGTATAAAATGTTCGGTTTGCAGTACGTCGGCATATAGGCCCGGGCTGTGTAATAGCGATTTACCTTTAGGTATGTCTATATCTATGCGGGTGTGTAGGCATGAGGTGTCGGCAAAAAAAAGAGGGTTTAAATGCGCGTAGGCTTTGATAAATGGTTGGATGAGGCTGGCAAAGTGCTGGTCATATTCGGTTTGTTTGAGGCCTTGTTGCTCATCGTCGTGAGAGTATTTCATACTATCTATCCTTGGAATATTCCGGAAAGCTTTCCATGTATTAAGTAGGATAGCGAAAAAACGGTAACTTTCCATACGCAATAACGCTTACGCCCGGCTATTTGGGTGCATTATTTAGGCGGTATAGATCTGGGATTTTTTACTTAACTAATTGATATATAACAAATTTATTGTTTTTGGCTATCGTGTTGCAACGGCTAAAAATATTTTTTAAGTAAGGCGCGTAAGGCAGATGCCGGTTGGCAACAACCCATAATTGGCCTTGCGGTTTAAGGCGCTCATAACTCTGGCTAAACATGCGCTTGGCGATATAGTCACCGGTACTGTGCTGCTGATGAAAAGGCGGATTGCACAGTATTAAGTCTACAGGCAGGTCGGGTAATTGGCTGAGGCATTCACTGTGATAAAAGCTAGCATCTTTACTTTGTTGGTGAGCTTGTTGGTAATTCTGTTGCGCTGAGGCAATAGCCATAAACGATTCATCAACAAAGTGTATGTGACTGTCTATTCTGTTTTGCTGCATGATGCGCTTGGCAATAATGCCCAGTACGCCATTGCCGCAACCTAAATCGATAATATTTTGCGCTGCCGGTAGTTGTTGAAACTGATCGATAAAAAATCTAGCGCCTATATCCAAGCTCTCTTTAGAAAATACATTAGCGTGATTGCTTAAGCTAAGGTCTAAGCTGGGCTCAGTAAAGCTAATGGGGTAGGGCAGCTCTTGTTTTTGTAGCTGTTCAACTTTCGGGAATATTAAGCGGGCTTTTTTCTCCGCTTTGGAGGTGTTGGTGCTACCTATAAAACGCTCGAATACTTTATACGTAGACATAGGCATATGCTTGCACATACCTGCTGCAATAATATTGCCGCCGTCGTTCAAATGAGCAGCTAAGCCATTGAGTTGAGTTTCTAGTAAGGCGGTCACCTTGGCTAGCTTGATGAGTATTAGGTCATAGCTTTCCGTTAACGGCGCTACCGAACTGAGATAGTGTAATGAGGTGTCTAGTTGGTTGGCCTGTAAGTTATGTGTTGTTGCCAGTTGGCTGATATATGAATCACCCCAGTGACTAATATTGGCCACATTAACGGCGGCCAAGTTGACACTTAATGCGCCAAAATGGTCGTTAATAAGTAGTACCTTACTATTGGCCTGTACTAGCTGTTGGCTGGCTATATGCTTAAGCAATAACTCGTCGGCAGCATCCCAGGCTCTTAGGCTTTGCTGGTTTTGCAGAGGTAGGCGTTGCAGCCTTGTGGTGGCGACTGCGCTAGTAAAGGTTTCTGTGCTCAATGATCTAGCCCGGCCTGTAATAATTGTTGGGTGTAGGGATGTTGCGGTTTAGTAAAGACTTCGCCACTATCGCCAGCTTCGACGACAGCGCCTTCTTTCATCACGATTAACTGATGGCTGATAGAACGCACCACCTGCAAATCATGGCTGATAAAGACATAGCTTAGCTGGTGGCGGCGTTGTAAGTCTTTTAGCAAATCCAATACTTGTACCTGTACCGAGCGGTCCAATGCCGAGGTGGGCTCATCTAAAATAATGATTTTAGGCTTTAGAATGATGGCTCTGGCTATGGCTATGCGCTGGCGTTGCCCCCCTGAACATTCGTGCGGGTAGCGGTGGCGTAACTCTGGGTCTAGTTTAACTTCGTTTAGTACTTCTATGACCCGCTGTTCACATTGCGGCGGCGTTAGCTTATGAAAAACGCGTAAGCCTTCGCTGATAATATCGCTAATGGCTAGGCGTGGGCTAAGGCTGCTGAACGGATCTTGAAACACTACTTGGATATCTTGCCGTAGCGGTCTAAAGATCGATTCAGAAAGCGGTAGTATATTTTGCCCCTGGTAATAAATGCTGCCACTGGCTTTTTGCAGTTTTAATAAGGCCATAGCCAAGGTGCTTTTGCCTGAGCCGCTTTCACCTACTATGCCTAAGGTTTGGCCGGGGTATAGCTGTATATCCAACGGCTGTAATGCGGTGAAATATTGTTGCTTGCTAAAAAACCAAGGCTTAGCCAGTGGATAATTAACCGCTAATTGCTTGCTGCTAAGTATGGGTAACGGTTGCTGGCTAGCTACGGGGACGGGATTGGCGTCGGGTTGTGCTTGCAATAACTCTTGCGTGTGCGCATGTTGCGGATGGCTGAGTAATGTAGCAGTGGCTTGGTGCTCAACGATTTTACCCTGTTGCATAACGTAGCAACGCGAGGCCATTTTTTTAACCACCCGTAAATCATGGCTAATCAATAAGATGGCCATATTCATGGTTTTTTGTAAATCTAACAGCAAGTCTAAAATTTCACTTTGTACGGTAACATCTAAGGCGGTGGTGGGTTCATCGGCAATTAATAGCTTGGGTTTGTTGGCTATAGCCATGGCTATCATCACACGCTGGCGCTGGCCGCCGGATAACTCATGAGGGTAGCTATTTATTTTGCTCAGTGGGTCTTTTATTTTAACGCTGTTAAGTAGCTTAATTATTTGCTCTTGCAGTTGGCCGTTGCTAATCGCCTGATGCAGGCTGATGACTTCGCCAATTTGCTTGCCTACGGTTTGTAAAGGGTTTAACGCACTTAAGGGCTCTTGAAAAATCATGGCAACGTCGTTGCCGCGCAGTGTCCGTAATTTATTTTCTGGCAAACTTAAAACGTCAACGCCTTCAAAAAAAATCTTACCGCTAGGGTGGCTAGCTAAGGGGTAGGGTAGCAAGCGCATAATGGCATGTGCGGTAATGGATTTACCGGATCCACTTTCGCCCACTAACGCCACTGTTTCACCCGCGTTTATAGCAAGGCTGACATTGTTAACCGTGTAATTGGCATTGTTGTTAAAGGTGATTGATAAGTCATCAATGCTAAGTAGCGCTGTAGCAGTCATAGTATCCATTAGCTGATTAACCTTGGGTCTAGGGCGTCACGTACGGCTTCGCCTATAAATACTAATAAGCTCAACATGGTGGATAACACGATAAACGCACTGAGGCCTAACCAAGGGGCATGTAAATTCGCTTTTGCCTGCGCTACTAGTTCACCTAAAGAGGCCGAGCCTGGTGGTAAACCAAAGCCTAAAAAGTCTAAGGAAGTTAAGGTAGTGATGGCAGCGGTAATAATAAACGGCATGTAGGTTAGGGTGGCAACCATAGCGTTGGGTAATATATGCCGTAGCATAATAGTTTTATTATTTACGCCCATGGCCTTGGCCGCTTTAACATAGTCTAGGTTGCGGCCGCGCAAAAATTCTGCCCGTACTACGTCGACTAATTGGGTCCAGCTAAATAACAGCATAATGCCCAATAGCCACCAAATGCTGGGGGTAATCATGCTGGCCAAAATAATTAAGATAAACAGTGCCGGCAGCCCCGACCATATTTCTATAAAGCGTTGCCCCAGTAAATCTATCTTGCCTCCAAAATATCCCTGCACCGCACCTACAGTTATGCCTATGATGGAACTACCTATGCTTAGACTGAGGGCGAAGATGACTGAAATTCTAAAGCCATAAATCACCCGCGCTAAAACATCCCTAGCTTGATCGTCAGTGCCCAACCAATTGTTGCCGTCGGGCGCCGAGGGGGCGGGGCTGGCGAGTTGATCTATGTGAGTGTCGTAGCTATAAGGTATTAAGGGCCAGATCACCCAGCCGTTACTTTCTAGTAAGTTGATAACATAAGGGTCGGAGTAATCAGCTTCGGTTTCAAAAAAACCACCAAAAGTCGTTTCGGCATAGGTGAAAATCGCCGGGGCATACAGCTCGCCTTTGTGGCTGATGATAAAAGGTTTGTCATTGGCTATAAGCTCGGCAAACAGGCTAAGCACAAACAGCAGGCTGAACAGTATTAAACTATAAAAGCCTCTGCGGTGCGCACGAAAAATAGCCCAGCGACGTTGGTTGATAGGGCTTAAGTTTGAAAGAACAGTCACGTATTAACCCTATTACTGTTGCGCGTTAAAGGTGATACGTGGGTCTACCCACATATAGGTGAAATCGCTAAGCAGCTTCAATAGCAGGCCCAGTAGGCTGAAAATAAACAAGGTGGCGAATATCACCGGGTAGTCGCGGTTAATCACCGATTCATAGCCTAGCAGGCCTAAACCATCTAAAGAGAAAATAACCTCTATCAACATGGAGCCGGTAAAAAACATACTGAGAAAAGCCGCGGGGAAGCCCGCAATAATAATCAACATACCATTGCGAAACACATGACCATACAAAATCTTCTGCTCTGTTAAGCCCTTGGCTCTGGCAGTGACCACATATTGTTTATTTATTTCATCTAAAAAAGAGTTTTTAGTTAGCATGGTGAGCGTGGCAAAACCGCCTATGGTGTAAGCGGTAAGCGGCAGCGCCAAATGCCAAAAATAATCTTTGATCTGACCCCACAGGCTTAATTGCTGATAATCATTGGAATGTAGGCCGCGCAGCGGAAACCAATCTAAAAAGCTGCCACCGGCAAAAATAACAATCAAAAATATAGCCAATAAAAAACCGGGGATGGCATAGCTAACGGTAATTACCGCGCTGCTAATAATATCAAAACGGCTGTTGTGGTTTATCGCTTTTTTTATGCCCAGTGGTATGGAAATTAAATACACCAGCAGGGTGCTCCATAACCCCAAGGAAATAGAGACGGGCAGCTTTTCTTTAATTAAGTCTATAACAGAGCTGTTTCTATAGAAGCTATCGCCAAAATCAAGTTGGCTATAGGCGATGACCATATCAATAAAACGACGGTGGGCGGGTTGGTCAAAGCCGTACATCTGTTCAATTTTTGCCAGGGTTTCTGGTGACAGGCCATGGCTGCTAGTGTTAGACGTTTCACCCTGGCTAGAGCCGCTAACCCTAGCGGTAGCGGAGTCACCTATACCTTGCAGCTTGGCTATCATTTGCTCTACCGGGCCGCCGGGTGCAGATTGAATAATGACAAAATTCAACAGCATTATGCCCAATAAGGTAGGGATAATAAGCAGCAAGCGCTTTAATAAATAATTGAGCATTAACGTTTGCCTTGATCAGGTTTCAGCCACCAAGTCATTAGACTGTTTTGATAGTTATAATCATATTTCGCGCTGGTGGCAGGCCTGTTGAATTTATTCCAATAAGCTATGCGGTGACTGGCGATATAAAATTGCGGGATAAGATAGTGGTGGTGTAGCAATACCCTATCTAAAGCGCGGGTGCGAGTGACTAGGCTTGCTCTATCGGGGGCGCTAATTACCAGGTCAACCAATTGGTCTATAACCGGATTTTTAACCCCCATTAAGTTGCGGCTGGCAGGGGTGTCGGCGGTGCTGGAATGCCAATATTCTTTTTGTTCATTGCCTGGCGATAATGACTGGCCAAAACCGCTGACTATCATGTCGTAATCAAAATCACGCAAGCGGTTGATGTACTGTGAAATTTCACTGTGCTGTATATGGGCGTTGATTCCCAGTTTTTTTAACGACTGAATATAGGGGTTAACAATGCGCTCAAAGCTAGGCTGCACTAGGGTAATCTCAAAGGCAAAGGGCTGATTATTGCTATCGACTAATTGATTATCGACGATGCGCCAGCCCGCCTGTTTAAGCAAATGCGTGGCTTTGATTAAATTGTCGCGGTTGTATTTGTCGCCACCTGATACCGGCGCTTGATAAATCTGGTTAAAAACACTGCTGGGTAATTGCGAGCGATAAGGCGCTAGTATGGCTAGTTCTTGCGGCGAGGGTAGACCGGTGGCGGCTAACTCTGAATTGGCAAAATAACTTTGGCTGCGAGTGTAAGCATTGTAAAACAGATTACTATTACTCCATTCAAAATTAAAGGCCAGATTTAGCGCCTGCCTTACCCGTATATCTTGAAACAGCGGTCGGCGTAGATTCATTAAAAAACCCTGCATGCCCCTGGGTAGTTGGTGGGTAATTTCTTCCTGTATTAGCTCGCCGCTGGCTAGTGCATCGCTGGCATAGCCGGTAGCCCATTGTTTGGAGGAATTCTCTAAACGGAAATCATATTGCTGGGCTTTTAGACCCTCTAATAAAACATTGGCATCTTTATAATAATCGATGGCTATGCGATCAAAGTTATAGAGGCCTACATTGACTGCTAGCTCTTTGCCCCAGTAATCCTTAACACGCTTATAGCTGAGGCTTCTGCCGGGGTTAATTTTATCTAGCCGGTAAGGGCCGCTGCCCAAAGGAGTCTCTAGGCTGCTGCTGGCAAAATCTTTGTCTTGCCAATAGTGTTTGGGCAGTATGGCCAGCTCACCTACAATTAATGCCAGTTCGTGGTTAACGGTGTTTTTAAAGGTAAAACGTACCCGCTTGCTGTTGAGGGCCACTACTGATTCTACATCCGCGTAGAGGCTTTGGTAAAAGGGGTTACCTTTTTCCATTAAGGTATTAAAGGTAAAGACCACATCATCGGCGGTGATGGCGACGCCATCGTGAAAGGTCGCTTTGGGCTGTAAATTGAAAATTATCCAGGAGCGATCCGCTGGATATTCCATGCTTTCAGCCAGCAATCCGTAGCGTGTAAAGGGCTCGTCCATAGCGCTCACTGTGAGACTGTCGTAGATCAGGCCTAAATGTGCCGCGCTATTGCCCTTGGCAATAAAGGGGTTGAGGCTGTCAAAGCTACCTTGTAGGCCTAAACGCAATTCACCGCCTTTTAGCGCCTTGGCTGAGACGTATTCAAAGTGGCTGAAGCGTGCTGGGTATTTAGCGCTGCCATGCATAGCAATAGCGTGACTTTTGATGATGCTCGGGGCGCTGTTGTTATCCTGTTTGTCACCATAGCTAAATTGGCAGCACAGTAGAGTGAGCAGCAGTGTAGCTATCAAGCTAACAACAGGCGTGATAGTCCGCTTATGACTAGGGCGGGGAGCGTATAGGGTCATGGATGCTACTTGCTGGATGATGAGGTTGCTGGCCTAAAGTGTTTTAACATTTCAATCTGATATTAGTGGCAAGATTACTTGCTAGTTATGCATGATAGTCTTGAAATAAAACAAAGTTATCAAGAAGTTGCCAGCGATGGAAGAGTTCAGGCTATAATGCGTGGTTATTCAAACGATAACAACAATAAAACCAGTGTTTAAGTATTAGGGGTGGATGTGGAGAGTAAAGACACAGCATATTGGATCCAGCAGCTAAGCGATGTCCAGCTGCCAGTATTATCTGGCGTGATGCAAGAAATCAATGCTGTTACGCAATGCACGGAATCCTCAGCAGAGCAATTATCTGAGTTGATTATGCGTGACTCGGCGCTCACCACCAAAGTGCTGCGCCTAGCCAATAGTGTGACCAATACCCGCGGCAGTAATAAAGTTAATACCATTAGCCGAGCGGTGGTGCAGCTGGGTTTTAAGGGTATTAAGGCTATATCCTTATCGATTATGTTGGTAGATTCGCTGCTAAAAAATAAAGACAAAGAGCGCATGATGCAGTGGATGGCTAGGGGGTTTCACACCGCTGTACAAGCCGAAAATCTAATGAAGCTGATAGATAACCAGGCTGATGAAGAAGTGTTTATCACCGCCTTGTTATTGCATGTCGGCGATATGGCTTTTTGGAGCATGAAAGGTGAGCACGCCAAACTCTTGCACAGTGCACTGGATAGCACCGGTGATTTTTCCAACCCACGTTTAGAGCAAAAAGTCTTGGGTACCACACTTAAGGAAGTAGGCGTAGCACTCGCCGATAAGTGGAATTTAGGCGAGGATTTAAAAGAAGTGTTAAGCCCTGGCCACAAACCTAGCTTGCGCACACAAGCGGTATTGTTAGGCGAAAAGATCAGTGCCGCTGCCGAAAAAGGTTGGGATTCCCCCGAGTTTACTGATGTTTTGGTGGATGCCTCGATGTTTACCGGGGCCAGTTTGCAGGATATGCGCGCTCATATTATGGGCGGGGCCGAGCGTGCCACCACCGTGGCGCATACCTTTGGTGCCGAGAGCATTACCCGTTATATTCCCCAAGTAGATGACGCCGCGCCAGAGCCTGTGCAGGCGCCAGCTAGTAGCAGCGCGGCCACAGCCAACGCCGCAGTAGACGATTCAGTACATGCTGATGCCAAGTTACAGCTAGAGATATTGCGCGAAATGGGCAATATGATAGAGCACAACATTGATATAAATACCTTATTTAAGATGCTCACCGAAGGCATACAAAAAGGGGTAGGGTTTGAGCGTGTAGCGTTGTGCTTGATCGATCCGCAAGTTACTGTGATGACAGCCAAGTATGTGCTGGGTGCAAAAACAGAACCGTGGCGCGATGAATTGAAAATGCCGGTAAAAGCGCAGCAAGATAATTTATTTGCCTACTGCCTGCATAAACAAGTTACAGCATGGATGAAGCGTAAAAGCAGTTGCGGCTTAGAACACTTGATTAACAAGCGTATGCAAAATCTTATTGATGTAGATAACTGCGTGATTGCAGCTATCTATACCGGTAAGCGCACCATAGGCTTACTGGTGGCTGACCGGGGCATGAAGGGGGCCGATATTACCCAAGAACAATTCGATAGTTATTGCCACTTTGTGCAGCAGGCCAATAGCTCCCTGGCTATGTTGGCGGCACAGTCTAAGCGTTAGTAGCGGTTCATTACGTCTATATACAAGGTGAGGCGCTGGCCAGGTTGTAGATATTTCTTAGGGTTGACGCTATTCCAGCTAATAATATCTTGCAGATTCACTTTGAATTTGTCGGCTATGCCAGCCAGTGAGTCACCGCTGCGTACGGTATAGCCTAGTTTCTTCATTACTGCATCGCGCTGTTGTGCTTTCGCCAAGGCTAGGCTGGCAACTTTTTCCGCCGCGGGTTTAGCTTTTACCCACAGGCTGAGCTTTTGCCCAGGGCGTATCAAATCTTTAGGGGCAAAACCATTCCAGTGCGCAATCTGCTTACTACTCACGCCGTGTTTACGGGCAATGGTCCACAGGCTTTCACCTTCTTGTACTTGATGAAATACCTGTACCGTGCCGGTGCCACCGCTACGACGGCTTTTGATTTTTTCACTTCTTTGCTTGGCGCTATAGGCGTAGTGCTGGCTTTGCTGTGAGGCCATGGGGATCATGAGTTTCTGGCCGCTGCGTATCATATTGCCTTTGATGTTGTTGGTTTGGCGTATGGTTTCCACGCCGGTGTTAAAGCGCTTGGCTAACAGTAGTAGAGAGTCACCGTTTTTTACCGTATAACGCTGCCAATGTAAGCGCTGGGTTTTACTGAGCAGGCTGACTTTTTCGCTAAACTGGCTGGCGTTATTGTGGGGCACCAATAATCGATGTGGGCCCTCGGGGTCAGTAGCCCAGCGGTTAAAGGCGGGGTTGAGTTTATAAATCTCTTCTATGTCCACCTCGGCCATTTCTGCCGCCTGTGCCAGATCTATTTGCGAGCCTATATCGACCACATCAAAATAAGGCTGGTTGGCGACTGGATATAAGTTGAGGCCGTAGCGCTTGGGCTGCTCGATAAGCTTGGCCAGCGCCAGTAGTTTAGGCACGTAGCTGCGGGTTTCTTGTGGTAAATCTAGTGCCCAAAAATCGGTGGCCTTACCTTTTTTACGGTTCTTTCTAATAGCTTTGTTGACGGTGCCTTGGCCAGAGTTATAGGCGGCTAGGGCCAGCAGCCAATCGCCATCATAGTGGTCAGCTAGATATTGTAAGTAATCCAGCGCGGCTTGGGTGGAGTCTAAGGTGTCGCGTCTGCCGTCATACCACCAGTTGCTTTTGAGATTAAACATTTTGGCGGTGCCGGGGATAAACTGCCACATACCAGAGGCGCGGCCGTGGGAGTAGGCAAAGGGATCGAAGGCGCTTTCTACTATGGGTAATAGGGCAATTTCGCTGGGCATATTGCGCTGTTCGACTTGCTCAATAATATAGTGGGCGTAGCGCTCGGCGCGCTCACTCACTCGGCTCATATAGCTGGGGTGGCGTTTATACCAGTTAAACTCGGCTTGTAGGCGTGGCCGATCTACTTGCTGCAGTTGATAACCCAAGGGTATACGTTGCCAGACGGTGCTGGGTTCTAACCAATAAGGCTGTTCGTTGTCAGGTTGGCTGAGGCTGTGCTCACAGCTGTGGGGGGCGTGATAGTGGGTGTATAGCTGTTGTTCCGGTAGCGACAGCTGACGGTAGTCTATGAGTGCAGCTTCGCTGGCTAGCGTGAATTTATCACCGTTAATCTGGCAGCCAGTGAGCATACAGATGCTAAGTATAATTTGAGGTAATGCTTTTAACATATTGATTTTACATCTTATTTTGTGTATTCGCTATTGCGGTTCATTGTAAGTAGCGGCTGAGCCTAGGTCAACGCGCTGCTTAAAAATGGTTTTTCCAATCGCGGATAACCGCAAAGGTGTCGCCGCGGTTTAAGCCGCTGCGGCCGCTATACTGCTCTGCGCTGCGGATCAGTTCAGGGCTTTGGCAGCGCAAAAAAGGGTTAGTGGCTAGCTCTAAGGCGAGGCTGCTGGGCACGGTGGGCTGGCCCGCTTGCCGTTTGCTGCTATCGGCAGCTATACGCGCCTGAAGTGCGCTATTAGACGGCTCTAGCGCTTGTGCAAAGGCTAGATTGGCCAGTGTGTATTCATGGGCGCAGTAGACCAGTGTCTCGGCGGGTAGTTGCGCCAATTGTGCCAACGATTGTTGCAACATGGCCGGATCACCTTCAAAGATACGGCCGCAGCCGCCGGCGAATAGGGTGTCACCACAAAAAACGCGCGGTTGATTAGGCTGGTCTGTGTTCTTAAGGCCTGTGCTTTTAAGGTCAGAGCTGTTGAGATCAGGGCTGAAATAAGCAATATGGTCTAGGGTGTGGCCCGGTACCTCTAAAACCTCAAATGAACTGTTTAGCAGCTCTATACGGTCACCCGCCTTTAAATAATGATCTATGCCATTAATAAAAGGATTGTGGGGGCCGTATACTTGGGCGTGGTAATGGCTTTTTAACAGCGCTAGGCCATTGACGTGATCGTAGTGGTGGTGGGTGATCAGTATGTGGCTAAGGTTGAGTTGGCGCTGCTGTAAAAAGTCCAGCACTGGCTGCGCCTCACCGGGGTCGACTACCAGTGCTTGCTTGGATACGCTGTGGTATACGCACCAAATATAATTGTCGTCAAAAGCGGGAATGGCTTCTATGGTTAGCATAATATAGGAAGTTTCTTGTGCGGCTTAGGCTATGAAGTATAGCTACTATGCAACGCAGGCTAAACAGGGTCAACATGAGCGTGTTAAAACTGTAGGTTGGGTCAAATTCGTTAACATTGCTAAACTATGAGTAATCACATTAATAGCGGTTAGGTGTACACATGTTACGCGGTATATTACAGGGGATAAAATCGTTTTTTGTTGGTAGTGCAGCCAAGCCCCCGCCCTTAGAGCTGGTGTTTCCCGCGGTGGAGCACTGGTTTGAATCTGAGGAGGGGCAGGCCTTGCTCTGTGCCGAACAATATCTAATCAAGCGCTCATTAAACGGCTGCTTTGGTTATCACATACTGCAAATGAGTGTGACTAGGCAGCGTTCTTTGTGTCATACCGCCAGGGTGCAACATAAGTTTTGCGTGTATCCAGTGGCGGGTAATAAGCAGGGCCAGCGGGTAGATGTGGTTGCTGATATACAGCAGCTGCCTTTGGCTAGTGGTAGTGTCGATGCGGTGCTACTGCACCACAGTCACGAGTTTGCCGCCAACCCACAGCAGTTGTTGCGCGAAGTGGAGCGGGTGATGGTTAATGGTGGCCACTTAATTGTGGTGGGGTTTAATCCTTATTCATTAATGGGCTTGCAAAGTGTGCTTACCCGTTATTTACCGCGCTCAATTTGGCATAATAAAACCTTTAGCCATTCTCGAATGGAAGATTGGTTATCGCTGCTAGGCTTTCAGGTAACTCAGCGCCAGTTTGGCTACCACAGGTTTGCTGGCAGTCGTAAAAAGTCTCGCAGTAACTTTTGGCGCTTTATTAATCGCTGCGTAGTCTCGGCGACAAAAAAATTACCCTTGGGTAGTTTTTACTGTATAACGTCGGTGAAACAAGAGGCGGCTATGACCCCTGATAGCTCGCGTTGGCGCACAGCCGCTAGCGGCTTTACGACGCTGCGACCCAAGGCCAATATACGGCAGGGCAAGGTCATCCCCTTTAAAAAAATAGAATAGTAACTGCGAAGGTTTTAGTTTGAAAAAGATTGAGATATTTACCGATGGCGCCTGCAAGGGAAACCCAGGCCCCGGCGGTTGGGGTGCTTTATTACGCTACCAAAGCAATGAAAAAGCCCTGTGGGGCGGCGAAAAAGATACCACCAATAATCGTATGGAGTTAATGGCCGCGATAGAAGCCCTGAAATCCTTAAAAGAACCCTGTCTAGTACAGCTAACCACCGACTCACAGTATGTGCGTAAAGGTATTAGCGAATGGATGCTTAACTGGAAAAAAAGAAACTGGCAAACCGCCAGCAAAAAGCCTGTCAAAAATGTCGACTTGTGGAAGGCGCTGGATGCCGAGGCCAGCCAACATCAAATAGAGTGGCACTGGGTAAAAGGCCATAGCGGCCACAGGGAAAATGAAATTGCCGATCAATTGGCCAACCGCGGTATTGATGAGCTGTAAGGTTTAGTAAAAAACTAAGTAAGAAGTTTAGTTAAGGGCTTAGCAACAAGGTTAGTAAATATGCGTCAAGTTGTGTTAGATACAGAAACCACCGGCCTAGAGCATCGCGAAGGCCACCGGGTTATTGAGATAGGCTGTGTAGAGCTGGTGGATAGAAAACTCACCGGCAGGCACTACCATCAATACATCAATCCCAATCGCGATATAGAGCAGGAGGCCATAGGTATTCATGGTATTACCAATGAATTTCTGGTGGATAAGCCGCTATTTTCGCATATTGCTGATGATTTTTTAGCCTTTGTGAAAGGGGCCGAATTAGTCATACACAACGCGCCCTTTGATATGGGTTTTTTGAACAATGAGCTGGCGCTACACGATAAAAAGCTTGGACGGTTAGAACAGTACTGCGGCGTTTTGGATACCCTGGCTTTAGCAAGAAAAAAACACCCCGGCCAGCGCAATACCCTCGATGCCTTATGCTCGCGTTATGGTGTCGATAACTCCCAGCGTGATTTACACGGCGCCCTACTAGATTCGGAAATATTAGCCGACGTTTATTTACTCATCACCGGCGGCCAAACTAATTTATTGCTGGCCGATAGCGACAATAATCAACAGGGCGAAGCCGTGGCAGAGCTACGCCCGGTGCAGGCTGACCGCGAGCCGTTAAAAGTGATCAAGGCCTCTACCGAAGAGCTAGTCCTGCATGAGCAGCGCTTGGATGAAGTAGAGAAAAAAAGTGAGAGTGGTTGCCTGTGGCGCAGCTAAGCGGCGAGCGTCGTTATGAATCTAGTGCATTAAAATAATAAATAGACCCGGTGCTGGCCAAAATCTTGCACCAAGGCCTTAATGCAAACAACCACAGTTTCTTCGTTGTGTAAGCGCAGTGATAGCGTTTTTCCTTTCCAGCAGGGCTCAGCGCTTGGCGTCAATAGATAGTATTTGTTGTCTGCGCTATACAGCAACGCCTTGTTATGCGGCGGTAACGCCTCGTTTATAATTGCACCGGTAAAATCACTGGCGACTTTTCTCAGCTCCAAATCTACAAGCTTAGTCTGGCTGCGGGTAATTCTCGTTAGTAAGGCTAGCTGTAATTCCGTTTTACCCTGCTGCTCATGGTGCTGGCTAATAATGAGTGGCTGGCCGATGTTAAGCCTAGTGTTGATTTTGGCTTCAGGCGTTTGCAGGCACAACGTCGTTTCATTATCCAGCGCCACTCCCCATGGGCCAGAGCTGGATTTTGGCAGCGGTGGCAGCTCAATATCTGTAACCTTGTTTTGGCTTTTTACATTGTGTACGTAGCGGTACCAGCTGTGGTTAAAACAATCATTAAAGCCGCTGAATAGCGTCAGCTTTTCCTCTTGATACAGCGAGTAATGCTGTGGGCTTTGTTGTTGCGAAAACACCACCAGCTGGGTCATTAAGGCTGCTGAGGCAGCAAATATATTTTTGCCACTACCGGTTTTGGCGCTACCTAACGTAGCCAGTTGTTGTTGATAGTCGCTTTTTATCGCGCTAGTAGCTTCAGCTAAATCCAATCCTATGCCTACCACCTGAGAGAGCTTAGCCGCGCTGACAAATTGCATCACTGTTGAATGGTGGCAGGGTATGGCGTGGCAGGCTTGTGGCTGCTGGTTAGGCAGTTTAAATAAACTCACCAGGGGTATGGCGGCCAGCAACTGCGCAATAACATGCTGATGCAAGCGACTATTGATGGTGCTGAAATCGATGATGAGTAATAACTGGTAGCGTATATAAAGTGCTTTTAGGCTTACCGTGCTGTCGCTGCATAGGCTGATTTGAGTTTGTTCTAGCTGTTGCGGTTCATAGCAGGCCAGCGCATAAAATAGGCTGTTAAGGGTTTTGATAGAGCTGTTGGGTAGGGGGGCGAGCATGGCGCTGTACAGCCATTGCTCCATACATAACCAGTCTATAAGTGTGTAGGCTAGAGACTGCGCTTTGCGTCTTTGCGGCCCATAAATTAAATTGCTGGCTTGATATAATGGCATATACAGTTGTTTGTAAATGCTGATAATACTTTTGCAAATCGACTTAATAGCTTCTACTTGTAGTTCTTGTTGCTTTTGCTTATTGGCCAACGGCTGTAGGTTGCTACTGTGTATATAAGCTTGCAGTTGTGGCCGTAGCAATTGGCTATAACCCGCTACCAGTTGCTGTTTTTTACGGGCGGATAAAGCACATATAGCAATGTTATTAAGCTCGTCACTGGCGAGACTAATAAGCTGTTCAACATTTATCGCTTTGCTGTTAAAACGTTTATTGATTTCATACAGGCTGAGTATATTGCCCAGCTGGCTTTTGGGTTTGAGCTTTAAGGCTTTGTAATCCAGATCTAGTGTTCTTGCCGGCAGGCTGCGGCCAAGGTATTGGTCAAGGGCAATACGGATTTTTTGCCACTGATAGTGAGCCAGCATTTTACCGTTCAGCCATCGTTGCTTAGCGTTTTTTTGGCCGGTAATTAAACTTGGTCGCTGGGCAACGGGTAGCGTAGATACAAAGTGATAGTGAGGGGTAAGCTGTTGCTCTAATAATACCAAGGTGTTGAGTGCACCGTTTTGTAAGCAGGGCAGTTGTTGGCCCTCTTTGCTGAACAGGTGTTTGCCGGCCTGGAATTTTTTTTGCTGGCTGTGGCTGCTAATAAAGGCTGTTAAATCTATAGGTTCGGGCTGGTTAACGAGTTGCACGGCAACGTCTAGATCTGGCTTTACGGTTTGCTCAGGCTTTGGCTTAGCTAGGCTGGATTTAGCTTTGGTCTTGGTAAGGGCAAGATCTAGTTCATCGTCGCTGCTGAATAGGGCATCTGGGTAAAATTCTTGGCTTTCTACAGCAATCTCATAATCAGAATATTTATCAGTGGCAGCTGTCAGCGCGGTGGTATTTTCGGCAGTGATTTCTGCGGTTTCTATAATGAGCTTGTTGCTGGCTAGCGGGTGTGGCTCGGCGTTGTTGGCGGGCTTGTCAGTGGGATTACTGGGCTGAGTCATAGCAGGTAGTCGGTATAGGTATAAAAAGAGGGGATAATAAAAAGGGCCTATAAGACGGTGCTTATAGGCCCTGAGTTTGCTTTATAGTAAGTAGGTTACCGCGTAAAGACCTACGCCGCCCAGTACAAAAGTGTAGGGTAGCGCCATCCAAACCATCCTGCCATAAGACAAGCGAATTAACGGCGCTAAGGCCGAAGTCAGCAGGAATAAAAAGGCAGCCTGGCCATTAGGTGTAGCTACACTGGGTAAGTTGGTACCGGTGTTAATTGCTACTGCCAACAGCTCGAACTCTTCACGATTGATAGTGCCCGCATCCAGCGCCGCTTTAATCTCATTGATATACACCGTGGCAACAAACACATTGTCACTAATCATGGAGAGTACGCCGTTAGCTAAGAAGAACATGCTGGGCCTAACAGCGGCGTCCATGGCCAATACATGGTTAATAATTGGGGTGAATAAATGCTGTGTGTGAATTACCGCAACAATAGCAAAAAACACCACTAATAAGGCGGTGAAGGGTAGTGACTCTTCAAAGGCGTGGCCGATTTGATGCTCTTCAGTAATGCCGTTAAAGGCGGTGAGCAATACGATGATGGTTAAGCCTATAATGCCAACTTCGGCAACATGAAAAGCTAGAGCTAGCACTAAAAAGACTGCTACCACAGCTTGTATAATTAAGCTGGCAGTGTCGCGCTTAGTACGCTTGCTTTCCTCTTCTCTGGCGAAGTCCTCTAACACAGAACGTACCGAAGAGGGCAGCTCAGCGCCGTAGCCAAACTTACCGGTAATCTCCAATAGCAAGCAGCAGAGTAAACCGGCGACCAGTACCGGCATTGTTACCGGGGCCATCACTAAGAAGAACTCAACAAAGCTCCAGCCTGCGCGCTGCGCGATTAACAGATTTTGTGGCTCACCGACCAAGGTGCAGACGCCACCCAGTGCAGTACCTACGGCACCGTGCATGAGCAAGCTACGTAAGAAAGAGCGAAACTGCTCTAAATCACTGCGGTGATATTCAATAACGCTGTCATCGTGGCTGTGATCGTGATTGCTGTGGGCGGGCTTACCTGAGGCCACTTTGTGGTATACCGCATAAAAGCCGACACCAACAGTGATCAATACCGCAGTTACCGTTAGGGCATCTAAAAACGCACTTAAAACCGCCGCAGTAATAGAAAATAGTAGCGCTAGTATTTTTTTAGAGCGTACGCCCAACAATATTTTGGTGAACATAAACAGCAACAGCTTTTGCATGAAGTAGATGCCGGCCACCATAAAGACCAATAGCAAAATAACTTGCAGGTTGGCGGCGACTTCTTCATAAACAGCTGCTGGCGATGCCATGCCTAAGATTACGGCTTCTATAGCCAATAAGCCCCCAGGCTGTAAGGGGTAGCACTTCAGTGCCAGAGCTAGGGTGAAGATAAATTCTAGTATTAACACCCAGCCAGTCACAAAGGGGCCTACGGCGTACAGCAAAAAAGGGTTAACTATGAGAAATGCAATAATGGTTGTTTTGTACCAACTGGGTGACTGCCCCAGAAAATTTTGCATGAATGCTTGTGGCATAGTGTGTGCCATAGTGGCTCCTTTAATCTTATTGGTTAGGGTGCTTAATTCTAGTAGCCCCCATTAATACATTGAAATATAATACTTTTCTAGTTTTTTGCAGTGTAATTCATCGCTTTATTGTTAATTCCTTCCCACAGGGATCAGAATTGGCTGTTAATTGATCGCTAGGCTGTTGGCAGCCTAGGATTACTGTTTTAAAAATAGCTTATTGCAAAAATAACAAAGACTTAGCGCACAAATTATCAGTAAAAAGACAGGTTAACTGAGAAAATGACGCTATACTGTGGCGCTAACAGATAATAATAGTTTGTCAGCTAAATCATTACCTTTTGTCATATATAGATAAGCCATGGCCACAAGCCAGTCTTTTCGACAGAGTTCTTTTATAAGGAGCAATCGTGTCTCTGGATGTAGCAATAAACCTTACTTCCCTGAAGTTGGTAAAAGAGGAGCTGGAAAACACCCTAGCGCATGCCAGCACAGAATTTGAAGCCTTTCTGGCTAATGATGAGGATTTTAATCACGCCGAGCACGCGCTTAAAGCGATGCAGCAGCTGGCGGGTACCTTTAAATTAGTTGAATTTCCCGGTGCGGCCTTGTTAGCACAAGAAATGGCGGAAACCTTACGTGCACTAATCGCCGGGGACATTAAAGCCAGCGATGCCGTGCTAGGTGCTATTACCCATAACTTATTCGTATTGCCCCGCTATATAGAATATATAGGCATACGTCAGGCGGCTTTACCTAGCTTATTAATCCCCTACATCAATGAACTGCGGATGGTACGCAAAGAATCACTGCTGCCCGAATATCACTTTGTGGGTTTTGACGTAACTGTCAGCCCTACCTTAGAGCCCGGCGAGCCTCAGCTAAGTTTGTTGTTAAGTTCGGTAGGGCGTTTGCGCCATATGTATCAAGTGGGCTTTTTGGGCTTAATCAGTGAGAAGCGCCCCAGTCCGTATTTTGCCCAGCTAATACTGCGCGCCTTATCCCGTGTTGATGCGATGTTGGTGGGGCACGAGGGCCGCGAACTATGGTATTTGGCCAAAGGTTTGGCCAGCTGCTGGGCGGCAGCACCATTAGAAGTCACTTTAAATAGAAAGCGGTTACTGGCCGCTATAGAAGGCCAGTTTAGGCAGTTAGTCAGTTTAGGCGAGCAGGCTTTAAGCCAAGATCACAGTCAGCTAAAAAAAGACTTACTGTATCTTATCGCCACCACAGATACAGACGATGGCTGTGTGCAGGCTATTAAGCAGGCTTATGCGCTGCCAGCGATAGGCATGAGCAATAGTGAATTGACGCAGCAGCGCGAGCACATGTATGGCCCTAGCATAGATACCATGGAGTCTGTGGTTAAGGTTATTAAAGAAGAGATCAGGCATACCAAAGATATATTGGAGATCGCCTCTCAAAATAATGCTATACAGCAGGATGATCATCAGAACTTATTGGAGCTAGTGTCTCGCATAGCCGACACGCTAGGTATGCTAAATTTATCTGGCCCTAGAGAGCTGTTACAGCAAGAGTTAGAGCATATCAAAAGCTGGACGCAGCAGGCTGACAACGGTGGCAGCAATGCCTTTCACAATACCGCCGACACCTTGTTATTTATAGAGGGTGCTTTATCCAGCTTAGAGCGGCGTGAAATTAGCGTGGCCGAGCTTAATAGTGCCGATGATCAAACCCGTAAAAAAATTATTGCCGAAAGTCATTTGGCGGAAGCGCAGCGGGTGGTGTTAGTCGAGGCTGAGGCAGGTATTGCTCTGTCCAAGCGCGCCATCAGCTCCTATGTAGAGTCTAACTTCGATGCTGGCCATATATCCAATATAGCGGTGACACTGAATACCGTACGCGGCGGTTTACTGGTGTTAAATTACGATCGCGCGGCAGCAATATTGAAGAGCTGTGGGGCGTTTATAGACAGCCACATACACGATAAAAACGCCAGCGAGCATCGCCACCAATTATTGGAAACACTGGCCGATGCGTTAATAAGCATGGAATATTACCTAGGGGAAGTTGCCAGCGGTCATAAGGTCAATGATAAAATACTCACCGTTGCGGAAGAGAGCTTGGCCGCCTTGGGTTTTGCCGTGGATAATGCCTCATAGCAGCGAGCTTTAGGCAATAAACTAGGCGCAATAACAACAATAAATAACGAGTAGGAAAGACTATGGTTTATATGGCACTAACGGCAGGCCTAGTGATTGTGGCAATCATTGTTGTCGTTGTCGCTGCTAAAGCCTTGTTTAAGCGCAGCTGGTTATTGGGCTGGCTTAGGGGCACGGGCGGGTTATTATTATTGTTGCTGGCTGCAGCCTTGGTGTTATCGGCATTAGATTTTTACAGCTATAGGCAATATCAAAATAATAAGTCCATCGCCAACATCAGCTTTAACGAGCTGGCCCCGCAGCATTACAAGGTGTCGTTAATTGGCGATGACGGTATAGAACACAACTATGAATTGCGCGGTGATTTGTGGCAGCTGGATGTACGTTTATTAACCTGGTCTGATTTTTTCGCCCGCATGGGCTTATTGCCTGGGTATCGCCTAGATAGATTAAGCGGCCGCTACGTGTCGCTAGAGCAAGAAAAATACGCCCCCAGAACAGTGCATGCCTTAGCGAAAAGTGAATCTGGCTTAGACGTATGGCAGCTGTTACATAAGCACGGCAAAACATTCTCACTAATCAGTAGCGACTACGGCAGCGCAACCTATCTACCCATGAAAGACGGCGCCTTATATGCGGTGAAGCTCACTCATAATGGTTTAGCCGCTAGCCCATTAAATGACCGAGCTCAGCAGGCTATAGCAAACTGGCAATAGTCCACGGCTAGCAGCAAACAGCCAATAGTGGCTTGACTTGCCACAGCACCGCAGACACTATATCAAGGCCCGCATAGCGGGCCTTTTTATTATCTGGAATATAGAGGTGTTTTTTGGAGTTTTTAACAAGCTACGGCCTATTTTTGGCAAAATCAGTCACCTTTGTGGCGTTATTACTCATTGCCGTGGCAGGCCTAATTGCCATTAGCAGCAAGAGTAAAAAAGACGCCCAGGGATTTATAGATGTCGAGCCCTTAAATGACAGCTTCGATGACATGGAAGATGCAATTAAAGAAGCGGTACTTAGCGAAGAACAGCTAAAGGCCGAGCATAAAGCGCAAAAGAAAAGTGACAAAGCCCTAGCCAAGGCGCGCAAGAAAAACCCTGAAGCCGGGGTAAAAAAACGCGTCTATGTACTAAATTTTGATGGTGATATGAAAGCCTCGGCGGTACATAACTTGCGCGAAGAGATTACCGCTCTGTTAACCATGGCCAAGCCCGAGGATGAAGTGGTGCTGCGCTTAGAGAGTCCGGGTGGCATGGTGCATAGTTACGGTTTAGCAGCCTCACAGCTAATACGTATTAAAAACAAATCCATACCGTTAACTATCGCAGTAGATGCGGTAGCCGCTAGCGGCGGCTATATGATGGCCTGCGTAGCCGATAAAATACTGGCAGCACCTTTTGCCGTTATCGGCTCTATAGGGGTGTTGGCACAGCTGCCCAACTTTCATCGCTTGTTAAAGAAAAATGACATCGACTTTGAGTTATTTACCGCCGGTGAGCATAAACGCACGGTAACCATGTTTGGTGAGAATACCGAAAAGGGCAAAGCCAAATTTACCGAGGAGCTAGAAGATACTCACGCCTTATTTAAAAGTTTTGTAGCTGATAACCGCCCGCAAGTAAAAATAGACGACGTTGCCACTGGTGAAATTTGGTATGGCAGCCGAGCGCTAGAGCGCAATTTAGTGGATGAGCTGCAAACCAGTGATGAGTACTTATTATCGCTGCGCGATGACTGTGATATATACGAAATTAACTTTAGTCACAAAAAATCCCTGTCGGAAAAATTAGGGCTGGCGGCAGAGGCCGTAGTCGATAAAACGCTGGTTAAGTTGTGGGGGCAGGCCAACAGCAATCAGTTGCATTAAATTTTACTGATCCAGCGCCTCTATACCGTGCCAGTCTGTCATTTGATATTTCATTAGCAGGCTTTGCAGCTGGCCGGTACTTCTTAACTCCTCAATACCTTGATTAATCAATTCTAGGTACGCTATGGAAGATGGGAGTTTGGGTGAGCAGGCGATATATATTTTACTGGGCGGGGTGGCATAATCGGCAAGTTGTATTTGCTGTTGCCAATGTTGTTTTTTGAGCGTTCGTTCAATGACTATCTCAGAACCTAGCACCACATCTAAGCGGCCTGCAATCAAATCCAATAAATTGTTTTCTAAGGCATATTTACCTTTGGCTTTTTTAACTTGGCTATCGTTAGTGTTGTTTGCAATATAGATATCTAGCTCGCGTTGATAGGCGTAGCCGTTGATGACACCTAGGCGTTTATTATGCAGGGAGTCACTTTTTTGGTAGTGCCAGGCCTCATCGGCACGTATATAAAATGCCATTCTGTCCACGGCCTGGTGTTGCTGCGAATATATAAAGTCGGGGGCGTCACTTTTATAGGCGCCTACAATGCAATTTTTTTTGCCTTGACGTACTAAGTCCATAGAATTTTGCCAGGACATGATTTGATAATTTAACGTATGGCCGCCTCTGCTTAGGCCGTAGCGGGCCATTTCTATCATATAGCCAGGGTCGGGGGCGTTAGGTATACCGTTAAAGGGGTACCAGCGATCAGAGACTATAGTCACTTCATCAGCCATGCTGTGCAGGCTGTAGAAGGTGCTTAGTAAGAGGGCTAAACATTGCAGATAGGTGGGGCGCATTTATAGCTTAATCTCGGTAAGCAAGGCTATTACAGTCCATGTCGTTTCGCGTTGCCCATTGTTATTGTCGTTATACGTAATGCTACCATGCTAGCCCCTACGGTTGGGGATTAGCATAGGTATTTGCCCCTACATAGTTGGTGTAGAGGGCTTGAAGGTGGAGAAATCGTCCATTTGGGTGTTGCTTTTTAACTCATGCTGCCACTGCTGTTTTTGCGAGCGGGCTCTAAGGTCTTGCATAAACTGATAGCGCCGCTGAGTAATCTCGTTGATGTGTTGATCATCTTTCAAAATAACGGGATGGATAAATACCATTAAGTTCTTTTTAACATGGTCGGTACTGGTGCTTCTAAACAGGGCACCTAAAATAGGGATGCTACCCAATATCGGTACTTGCTCCTGCTTTTCTGTTAGCTCATCGCTAATTAACCCGCCTAACACCAGCATTTGGCCATCTTTAATCAGCGCCTTGGTAATAATTTCACGCTTGTTAGTAATTAAATCGGAGGCTGAGGCCAGTGAAGGGGCAATGCTTTCGGTTTTTTGTTTGATTTCTAGGGTGATGGAGTCACCGCGATTTATACGCGGGGTGACCACCAGCGAGATACCCACGTCCTGTCGTTCTATGGTGGTAAAAGGGTCATTGGTAGAGGAGGAGCTGCCGGTGGACTGGCCGGTAATAAAGGGCACGTTTTGGCCTACCAGTAGAGAGGCTTCTTCATTATCGATAGCGACCACGGTAGGGGTGGATAAAATATTAGCCTTGGTGGTGGCGTCTAACGCGCGTATAGCGGCTTGTAAATCACCGTTATTAAAATAACCAAAGGTCATGCCGCGGCCGGGAATAAACTGGCCGTCGACTTCACCGCCGGCAGAGAGGTCACCTAAGGTGTTGACTGCGCCGGCCAAGCCATCGCCTACAGCGCTTAAGTCTTCGCTAACCCAAGATATGCCCAAGTCCTCGCCGACATCGCCGCTGACTTCCACTACCAGCGCTTCCACCAGCACCTGGGCGCGGCGTATATCCACCTGCTGTATCACCCGCTTCATGGTGGTAAGCATGGCGGGGGGGGCGTTAATAATTAGCGCATTGGTGGTGACGCTGGACTCTATGCTAATGGCGCTGTTACTTTCTTTCTTATCGCTTTGTATGCTGCTGGACAGGCTTTTTAAAATAGGCACTAACTCTTTGGCGTCTACATAGTGAAGATAGATAACCTGAGTGTTGCCATCGCCCATCAATTCCGTATCCAGTTGTGCTACCAGCTTTTTAATTTGTGCGCGCTTACTGGCTTCGCCAGCAATTAATAAGCTATTGCTGCGCTCATCCATTGATAAGCTCAGTTGCTGGCTCTCACCGCTAGCGGCGGGTACTAGGCTCTGCAAGCTATTTAAAATATCGGAGGCGTTGGCAAATTTGAGTTTAACTAATTCAATTTCACTGTCGCCAGCTTGGTCCAATTCGGCAATGAGTTTGCGTATATGGGTAATCGTGCTGTAGTGGTCGGCAATAATCAGGCTGTTGCTGTCGGGGTTGGCGCTTATAACGGCCTCCTTGCTGATTAAGGGGCGCAAGCTGCCTAGTAGTTTGGCTGCAGAAATATTGTGGATTTTGATAACGCTCACTACCATGTCGGCATTGCTACCACTATTTTTGGCTAAGGCTAGGCCACTGGTGGCTATATCTTTAGGGATGATTTTTAAGGCCTGCTCGGTATCTATAGCGGCGTAGCCGTGTACATCAAGCACCGATAAAAAAACTTGGTAGGCATCTTTGCGTGATAGCGGCTCGGGGGAAATAACCGTGACATTGCCTTTGACATCTTTATGTACCACGATATTTTTGCCGGTATTATCGGCCACCCATTGAATCAGGGCGCGTATGTCGGCGTCGCGCATATTCATGCGTAGCTTGTCTTCGGCCCAGCTAGCGTTGAGTAGTAACAGGCTACTGCATAGCAGGGCGAAGAGCTGAGTGCGGTATCTAAACATGGGATTGAGCATTCCTTATCGTTTAACGCGCTTGCGTAATTCTTCCAGCCTTTGTTGGATCAGCTGTTTTCTTTTTTCATCGCTGAGCTGGGAGCCGCTGTTGGCAGCGGGGCTGTTACTATTGTCTATGCTGTCACTGGTGCTGGCGGGAAAATACAGCGTCTCAAGATTGTCATTGGTGGAGAGTATCACTCTATCGCTGTACACCGCTTTTAATTCAGTTTGGCCAAATAATACGCTGCCTATTTTATAGTGCTTGGCTTTTTGATCACCGCCTTCAATAATGGCGGAGGCTTTGCTGGGGTCACTGGCGGTAAACGCACCTCTAAGAATAAGTTGTAGCTTGGTTTTGGGTAGTTCTATATCGCTGAGCTGGTTGAGGTTACTGCTGCCGAATAGGGCGGCGTCAACAATGGCGGCACTATAGTTGGTCATGCTAATAGGTTTGCCGGCTTTTACTGGCGCGGCGCTGGCTTGGCTGTGGCTGCTTAGTTGCAGGCCGCTATACACTTCTATGGCGATAGCCGATAGGGTGATCAATAGCAGCAGGTAAGCGCTATAGCGGGCTAGTGCTTTATGCTGTGTTGTTGCCAAGTAATGCTGTAAGTTTATGTTCACCGCGCTTAGGCCTACCTTGTGGCGTGAAAATACTCTGAAACCTATTGTTATTTTGCAGCCACTATACCGTAAACGGTAAACCAGTGGCATGCTAGTATAGGCATTAATGTTATTAATTGTAGCAGTGACTTAGCGAAGTTTCTTAACGTATTTTACAGCTTGTTGAACTATCTTTATTATTGGCTTTATTATCGTTCACAATGTGTGATGCAGATCTAACAATAACCCCATCTCAGCAAGCATGAGAGCGCTAATAGCGACTCCATGGGATAAAACATGGCAGATCAGAACCAGGCTTTTCAAAACATCCCCTTCGCCTATGCAAAAAAGAATGCCGTCTTTGTTAAGCCCGGGGTGCAGCAGCGCGCACAAGTTTGCCACAAGAACCCCTTGCCGTTAATGGTGTATGCCGAGCTGCGGCGCAATTTTAGCGGTGGCTTTGATTGCCATTTACTTAATAGCGCAGACTTTGATCAGCAATTAGCTGCCGCTTACGAGCGTGACTCTTCTGAAGCCATGCAAATGGTAGAAAACCTTGGTGATGAAATAGATCTGGCCAGCATAGCTAATGCCGTGCCCGAAGCAGAAGACTTGCTAGAGCAGGAGGGCGATGCACCGATTATACGGCTGATTAACGCGGTATTAGCCGAGGCGGTTAAGGAAAATGCCTCCGATATACATATAGAGAGTTTTGAAAAGCGGCTGGTAATACGCTTTCGCATCGATGGCGTACTGCGTGAGGCGGTAGAGCCCAAACGCGAGCTGGCGCCCTTGCTGGTATCGCGCTTAAAGGTTATGGCGAGGCTGGATATAGCCGAAAAACGCATACCGCAAGATGGCCGTATCTCCCTGCGGGTAGGCGGCCGCGAAATCGACATACGTGTTTCCACCATGCCCGCCAGTAATGGCGAACGGGTAGTGCTGCGCTTACTGGATAAGCAGGCCGGGCGGCTCAACCTTAAATCGCTAGGTATGCCCAAACATTTACATAAAAGCACGGCCCATCTATTGCGTAAACCGCACGGTATTATATTGGTGACGGGGCCTACCGGCTCGGGTAAAACCACCACCTTGTATGCGGGTTTAGCTGAAATTAACGATGCCTCCCGCAACATACTGACGGTCGAAGACCCCATAGAATATAACCTAGAGGGCATAGGCCAAACTCAAGTTAATGTAAAAGCCGATATGACCTTTGCTCGCGGCCTTCGCGCCATGCTGCGACAGGACCCCGATGTGGTCATGGTAGGGGAAATACGCGATATAGAAACCGCCAGCATAGCCGTGCAGGCCAGCCTTACCGGGCACTTAGTGTTATCCACTTTGCATACCAATACCGCCATAGGGGCCATTACCCGCTTGCGGGATATGGGCATAGAGTCCTTTTTATTGGCCTCCAGCTTAGTAGGGGTGTTATCCCAGCGCTTAGTACGGGTGCTGTGCGAGCACTGTAAGCAACCGCAACAGCCCTCGGTATTAGAGCGTGAATTTTTAGGGGAGCTGCTTACTGCTGACAAGGTTATCTATGGGCCTGTGGGCTGTGATGAATGCAACCACTTGGGCTACAGTGGCCGCCAAGGTATTTACGAATTGCTGATAGTCGATGAACCACTACGGGAGTTAATTCACGCCGATGCCAACGAATCTGTACTTATCAAGCATGTGCGCCAACACGCCCCCAGCATACGTAGCGACGGTAGGCAGCGGGTACTGGCAGGCATTACCACCGTTGAAGAAGTGATTCGCGTCACCCACGAGGAATAAGCATGGCTGCCTTTTCCTATACCGCGTTAAATCTACAAGGCAAGCAATCGAAAGGCGTGTTAGAGGGCGATAGCAGCCGTCAAATTCGTCAGCAGTTGCGTGAGCAGCAATTAACCCCGTTGGAGGTACGGCCGCTAGCCCACGATAAAGGCGATAACCCAGGGCGGCAGTACCAGCGCAGCCCTAAACTAAGCGTGGCCGATTTAGCCATGGTTACCCGCCAGCTAGCCACGCTGGTGCAAGCCAGTTTACCGCTGGAAGAAGCGCTTAATACCGTGGCTAGACAAACCGAGCGGGCGAAAGTCCGGGGCATCATCTTATCGGTGCGCGCTAAGGTGCTAGAGGGGCATACTTTAGCTAGCGGCATGGCGGACTATCCCCAGGCCTTTCCTGCGCTGTTTCGCGCTACCGTGGCCGCCGGCGAGCATGCCGGACATTTGGATTTAGTGCTCAATAAGTTGGCTGACTATTGCGAAAACAGCTACGCCTCTAGGCAAAAAGCACTGCTGGCGCTGCTATACCCGGTGCTGTTATTTATTATGGCTGTGGCCATCGTGGCAGGCTTAATGGCCTTTATCGTACCCGATGTGGTAGAGGTTTTTGTCGGTCAGGGTCAGCAATTACCGGTGCTCACCCGCGGTTTGATTGCCAGCAGTGACTTTATAGTGGACTACGGTTTGCTGCTGCTGTTACTGCTGATCGTTGCCATAGCCTGTTTTAAATTAGCCCTTAATAAACCCGGCTTTAGGTTGTGGGTAGATAAGCAGCTACTGCACTTACCCTTAGTTAAACGCCTCACCCGTGGTGGTAACTGCGCCCGCTACGCCAGCACCTTATCGATATTAACTACCAGCGGCGTACCCTTGGTAGATGCTATGCACATAGCCGCACAGGTAATGGCCAATAGCTTTTTAAAACAGCGAGTGATGGCTGCAGCTCAGCAGGTGCGTGAAGGGGGCAGTTTGCATCGGTCCTTAGAACAATGTGGTTATTTTCCCCCCATGATGGTGCATATGATAGCCAGCGGTGAGCTTAGCGGTGAGTTAGATAGTATGCTGGGCCGGGTTGCCGATCATCAACAAAAAGAATTGGATAATCTCATCGCCACCTTAGTAGGTTTTTTTGAGCCGGTTATGTTGCTGTTTATGGGAGGGGCGGTATTGATCATAGTGATAGCAATACTGCAGCCTATTTTTGATCTCAATACATTAATTTAATCATGTAGTTTTACGCAGCATTTTAAAACACCTAGGAGGTGGTCTGTGGGTTTGCAAAAAGGTTTTACATTAATTGAAATCATGGTGGTGGTGGTTATCATCAGCGTGTTAATAGGTTTGGTAGCGCCCAATATTTTAGGGCGGGTGGACGAGGCCAGAGTCACAGCGGCCAAGGCCGATATAGGCACGTTGGAGCAAGCTCTGGATATGTATAGATTAGATAATCATCACTACCCTAGTACCGATCAGGGGCTGCAAGCCTTAATCGTCCAGCCCACGGGTGAGCCACAGGCCAAATTCTGGCGTCCAGAAGGCTACTTAAAGAAATCACAACTACCGAAAGACCCTTGGGGTGGCGACTACCAATACCTCAGCCCTGGCAGTAGTGGCGCCTATGATCTTTACTCGCTAGGTGCCGATGGCCGCGAAGGCGGTGAGGCTTATGATGCGGATATAGGGAATTGGGATATTCAGTGAGGCTAAGGACGCAGGGTTTTAGCTTATTAGAAATCTTACTGGTACTGGCTTTACTGGGTATTTTGTTGGGTTTATTTAGCGCTAATTTAAGCCCCAGCCCACAGCAACAATTAAACCGCGAAGCAAAACGCATACAGGCGGTACTGCAATTTGCCGCTGACGAAGCGGTAATGCAAGGCCTAGAACTGGCCTTGGCGCTGCCCGAGCAAGGCTATCAAATATTACGCTTTAATCCGCAAGAACTGGCTTGGGAGGCGCTCTCTGACAAGGCCTTTTTAGTCCATGAATTACCCGAAGGTATGCGTTTAGATTTGAGTTTGCAGGATCAAGCCCTTAGCGACAATGAGCGTCAGCAATTGAACCGTTTGAAAAAACAACAGAGTAATGGCCTACCAGCACCGATGGTTTTATTACTGAGTAGCGGTGAGCTTAGCGCGTTTGAATTACGCCTAAGCATGGCGGCAATTAATGCAGAAAGTATCATCTATAGTGACGGTTATAGCGGAGTGACGCTGCGATGAGGTTGAACAAGCGCGGCTTTACCTTATTAGAAGTGCTAGTGGCGCTGGCCATATTCGCAATTTCTGCACTGGCGATCAGTCGCCAAATAGGCAATGGCCACATTCAACAACAACAGCTGGCCTACAAAACTAGCGCCATGCTGATTGCCGAAAATGAAGTGGCTGTGCTAATGCTCAATGAGCAGTGGCCAGCACTGGGCAGGGATGAAAAGCGGCTGCAATGGGCAGGGCTGGATTGGCAGCTAACGCGCGAGGTAACTGCTACCTCTGAGCCTTGGCTGCGGCAAATTACGGTGAGTGTAGGCTTGCTTGATACCCCCGGCGACTTGGTGAACCTAGTAAGTTACCGAGGGCGCTACTAATGCCTTGGCCAGCAAGTGATCGTTCGAAGTCTAGCCAGCAAGGCCTGACGTTAATCGAGGTGTTAATAGCACTAAGTATCTTTGCCTTAATCGGGCTGGGTTCGGGTCGTTTGTTGAGTGCGGTAATCGCCTCGCAAAAGGTCAATGAAGCGCATTCACAGCAGTTGGCCACGTTACAGGGGAGCATGGCTGTGATCGATAGAGACATACAATTTTTTGCTCAGCGGCCAATACGGGCAGGGGCCGATCAGCTAGATAGCTTAGTGCTGGCGCAAGATTATAGCTTGGAGTTTAGCCGTGCAGGCTGGCGCAATCCGCTAATGCTGGAGCGCAGCCAACTACAGCGGGTTGCCTACGATGTCGGTTATCACCCGCACAGGGACGATGTTAATAGTCCTTATTACCAGAGCAATGTGCGTTATTTACGACGCCATTATTGGCCACATATGGACCGCGTGGAGCGCAGCCAAGCGCCTATGAGCCAGGCCTTGATTGCCAATGTGGAGGCCTTTACCGTGCAGGCGATCAGTGATCAGGGTATGCACAAACAATGGCCATTAAGTGATAGCAATACGGCCGAAGATGCACCCGTGCTCAAGGGCTTAACTATCAATATTACCCTCAAAACCACGGGCTTACTGTCCCGTGTTTATAGGTTGAATTAAATGTATAGACGTCAGCAACAAGGGGTTGCCTTAATTAGTGTGCTGCTGGTGTTTGCCTTAATAACGGTACTAGCTGCCGATATGCTGGCGGTTAATTACCGCGACATCAAAAAAACACAACATCAATTTAGCAGCAAGCAGGCCTATTATTATGCGCTAGCGGGTGAGGAGTTGGCCCGGCAACTATTGTATAGAGATATGAAAAAGCAAGATGGCAGCGACGGTTTTAAGGATAATTGGGCGCAGCCCTTGGACAGCTATCAGATTGACCAAGGCACCATGACCATAGAGCTTATCGATTTACAAAGCCGTTTTAATATTAATAATTTGTTGGCCGACAGTGATACGGTAAACCCGAACTATGTGCAGGCCTTTAAACAATTGCAGAGCCAGCTAGACACTAATCCCGATATTACCGCAGCATTATTAGATTGGCTGGATAGTAATCAGCAGCTCAGTGCTGGCGGCGCCGAGGACATAGCCTATAGTAATAAAACTCGTCCCTACGTCACTGCCAATCAGCCGTTATACGATAGCACCGAGCTGCGTTTGCTAGAGGGTTTGAGCTATCAAGCCTATACCGAGCTGGTAGAACTAGTAAGTACTTTGCCTAGGGGTAGTAAAATCAATCTTAATACCGTCACTTCCAGTGTCATAAAAGCACTGGTGCCTAGTTTAAACGAGGCCGAGCTGGATCAAATTAAGCAGCTGCAAAACCAGGGCGGCTTGGCAACAACGGCAGCATGGTTGCAACAGCCTTTTGGCCACAAATTAAGAAACCAAACCGCATTATTTTCGGTTAACAGTGAGTACTTTGAGGTGAAGGTAAAAAGCCTTTATGATGGACGAGTTGCTAGGATCAGTACCACCCTCTATCGCAATGCTAACAAGAGCGAAATCACGACGATGAAGCGCCATAATGAATAATCATCACAAACACAAACTAGTTATACGCATAAGCACCTTGCAGATAGATGAGCACAGCGAGCTGCAGTGGTTTATATTTAATCAACAGCAGCAGCTATTGCTCAAAGGTTGCGATGCGCTGTCGGCAATTAACAACGCTTTGCCCGAGGCAGTACAGGCCAGTGTAAGCATACATATTATTATTCCCAATGACGCGGTGTTGTTGGCGCGAGTCGATATACCCAGCCGCAACCCACGACATATTAAACAGGCACTGCCTTTTGCTATAGAAGAATTTATTAGCGAAGAATTAGAAAACGTCCATATGGCACTGCCCCAAGATTGGGATGCCAGCCATGGAAAAATAGACGTAGCCATCATTAAACACAGTCTGTTAATTAGCTGGTTGGACTTATTGCATCACCACCAGCTCATCCCGCAAACCATGGTGGTGGATACGCTGTGTATACCAATAGAGCCACAACATCACAGTGTATTGTTTGAGGGCGATAAAATATTATTGCGCTTGGGTCTATACCACGGTGTGTGTTGTGAGAGTGTGGATTTCAATACGCTATATTCTCAGCTTATAGCCGCAGAGTTAGACGAGAATGCGCTGCCGTTGCTGCACTGCTTGTATAGTCAAAGTTCAGAGCAGTCCGTCGCTATTGATTACCAAGGGCCGCAGCAGGACAGCCATTATCAAGAGAGCAGCAGTGAGATTTTGGCTGTGAATATGCTCAAACAGGGCACAGCCAATATTAATGTGTTACAGGGGGGCTATAAGCAGGGTCAGGACGACACTAATACTTGGCTGGTATGGCGGCCAGCAGCCATAGCGGCAGCAGCCAGCGTAGCGTTATTTGTGCTGGTGCATGTAGCCAGTGCTAGCTATTTTAGTTGGCAGGCTGAGCGCATACAGCAAGAGAGCGTGCGCTATTACAAACAGTTGTTCCCCAATGAGCGCAGGGTGGTTAGCCCTAAGCGGCAATTGCAAAACCATTTGCGCCTCATTAGCAGTGGCGAAAGCGGGGCTTTTTTAGCCACCTTGGCAGCTATTGCTGCTGAATTTAAGCCCTATACTCAATCGGGTCAGATTACGGTTAAACAGCTGGCCTTTTCCCAAGATAATCGTTTGTTACGCTTTGAATTAAGCAGCCAAACCATTGAGCAATTAGATAATTTAAAACAACAGTTCTCCGCTATAGGTATTAAAGCGGTAATAGGCTCTGCTAGGGCACAGGAAAATACTGTGATTAGTAATATGACCGTAGAGGCACAGCCATGAGCCTGCTGGATTGGTATAGCTTGCCGCTAGTGCAGGCCTGCGTACACCGCTATCAACAATTGTCAGAGCGCGACCAACTGGCGGTTAAACTGTTAACGGCATTCTTTTTTATACTGGTCATTATTTATGGTTTGATAGTGCCCAGTGTCAATTATAGCGCCGAGGCCAAACAGCAGTTCCAGCAAGCGCAAGCCGACCTGCAATGGATGAGGGAGAACGCACCCGCTAACCTGGCTACCGCGCCGCGGCGCAATCCTAATGAGTCTATCTTGGGCATAGCCAGCTCCAGTGCTAAAAAATATTATATAGACTTTAAGCGTTATGAGTCGCAAGACGAAAATACCCTGCATATTAATATGGAGCGGGTATTATTTAAAAACTTAGTACTGTGGTTAGAATTTTTAGAAAAACAGCACGGCATTAGTTTATCGAATATTAATATAGAGCAGCAGGGCAACCCCGCCTATGTCAATGCCCGCGTAGTGATTAAAGGTTAGCCATGTATAAAGCGTATTTTGGCCTTAGTGAGCTGCCTTTTTCTATAGCGCCTGACCCCAGTTATCTCTATATGAGCGACAAACACCGGGAAGCCTTGGCGCATTTAATTTATGGTGTCGGCGATCAGGGCGGCTTTGTCGTGTTAACCGGTGAGGTAGGCACGGGCAAAACCACCGTCTGTCGCTCGGTGTTACAGCAGTTACCCGATAACGCCAATATCGCTTTTATTATTAATCCACGACAAAGTATTAATCAGTTATTACAGTCTATTTTTTCAGAGTTGAACATACCCTATAGAGAAGGCATGACTAGCAAGGCCATGATAGACAGGCTCAATGGCTATTTGCTGGGCGCGCATGCTCAAGGCCGCAACACCATATTGATTATTGATGAAGCACAAAACCTATCTGTCGATATACTGGAACAGCTACGGCTGCTAACCAATTTAGAAACTGACGAAAAGAAATTATTGCAGTTAGTGCTTTTGGGTCAGCCCGAATTAAACGATATATTGGCCCGTGACGATATGCGGCAATTAGCCCAGCGTATTACCGCTAGGCATCATTTGTCGCCTTTATCGAAAGTGGAGGTGGCTGAATATATACAGCACCGCTTGTCGGTGGCTCAATGCCACAGTGAAATTTTTTCTCGTGCTGCCATTAACAAAATTTATAAATTTAGTGGCGGTGTGCCTAGGTTGATTAATTTGCTCTGTGATCGCTGTATGCTAGGCGTGTATTCCAATAATGCAGCGATAGTGGATGGCAGGGTAGTCAATCAAGCGGCGAAGGAAATATTCAGCCAATACAAGATTAAAAAGTCCTGGCCTAAGCCCTTGTTGTTTGCATCGGCATTGGCGGTCATTATTTTGTTGCTGACGTTTCTGTTTAAAAATAACTATTTAGCGCTAACCATAGGTAATGCTGATGTATCAAAGGCTACAGAAAAGCTGCAGCAAGTTGACAGGATAGAGGCGTTATAATGTCTTATATACTCGATGCCCTAAAAAAATCTGATCAACAGCGCCAGCAAGGTGCGGGCCCTAATCTGCAAACTATACACCGGCCGGTATTGGCCAATGCCGACAGCCCTTTGTTAAAGTTAATACTGTCTTTGCTGCTGCTATTGTTGCTGGCATTGGCCGCGGTGGCGGGCTGGTACTTTCTCTCTGCTAATAAATCGACGTCGGACAATAGCCAGCAAGTGACTCTGCAGGCAGAGACCGAGCCTGCTACTGAAACCGAGGTCGGCACAGCCTTAACGCAAACTCAAACGCAGCCGGCGGTAGTAAACCCGCCGCCAACATTAAACGCCTCGGCGATACGCTTTAATGATTTAGATGCCAATACGCGCACGGCTATACCCGGGTTAACCTTTTCGTTTCATGTTTATTCAGACAATCCCAGCCTGCGCACCATTATTATTAATAATCGTCGGGTTAAAGAGGGCGCGTTTGTTGAAAAAGATCTGCTATTAGAAGAGATCAGCCCACAGGGTGTGGTATTGATTTGGCAAAACCGGGTGCGCTTTAGCATAGATGTAGTCGAGTCCTGGTAACACCCCATTGTTTATTCCCAGTTGCCACCGTTGTAGGTGGCAGCTCTTGTTAAATTTTCCTTATTTATGAGTTGTGTTATGAAAGGCGTAATACTCGATTTTGATACGCTAGCCGCGGATGATTTGCAGTTAAGTAATTTAATGCAGCAATTAGACGATTGGGCTATCTATCCCAGCACCACCCCCGAGCAGCTGATGGAACGTATTGCCGATGTTGAGGTGGTGCTGAGCAATAAAGTTAAGCTTAATGCCGAAACCATAAAACAAAATTCGCAATTAAAACTGATTGTAGCCATGGCTACTGGCACTGACCATATTGCCGTAGCCGAGGCTACGGCGCAGGGCATAGTGGTGTGCAACGCTAGAGCTTATTCCACCGCCAGTGTGGCGCAGCATACCCTTACCTTGATGTTGGCTTTAAGCACTAGGCTATTGGATTATCATGCTGCGGTGCAGCGAGGAGATTGGTCGAAAAATAATTTCTTTTGCTTGCTGGATTACCCCATACAAGAGTTGGCTGGCAAAACCCTAGGATTAATAGGTTATGGTAATTTAGCTAAAAAAGTGGCGGCCATGGCGCAGGCTTTTGATATGGAGATACTGATAGCCGAGAGTTTGACGGGTCGCCAGAACCAAACCGGTAGGCTACCGCTTAACAGCCTATTAGCGCAGGCCGATATAGTCAGCTTGCACTGCCCCTTAAGTGAGCATACCCGCAACTTAATTGGTGCCGAGCAATTGGCCTTAATGAAGCCTACCGCTTTATTAATTAATACGGCCAGAGGTGGCATAGTGGATGAGCAGGCCTTAGCGCAAGCGCTAACAGCGGGAACCATTGCCGGTGCTGCCATGGATGTATTGGCTACTGAGCCACCACCCGCAGACAGTATTTTATTGCAAAAGGAGATCCCCAATCTGATTATTACCCCTCACAGTGCTTGGGCCAGTCAGGGCTCCCGGCAGCGCTTGGTGGATCAGTTGGCGGCAATTATCAGCGCTTTTAAAAAAGGCCACGCTATACAATCTCTATAGTCACGGCGGCTACAGAGAAGTTGATTTGTATCATTATTTATTAGCGCACTTGCTATATACTGATGGTTCCTATTTTCCAGTTCGTTAACAGGAGTGTGTTATGTCCAGTAGTACTACTAAAATTTTTGTGGTCGTAGACCCCAGTGTTGATAAGCAGGTGGCTTTAGAGCGCGCCATTATCACCTCGCAATATCGCGATAAAAAGGCGGTTAATATTCAGGTATTTATAGGTGTGGATTCTGAATCGACGAATATGCGGGCCAATAATGACAATTTGCAGCGTGATCAAACCTGGTACCTAGAAACGATTAAAGAACCTTTAGATGCCGCCGGTTTAAACTACAGCGTGTCTTTTTCTTGGTCACTGGAATGGCAACAATCCATTTTGCAAGAGGCCAAACACTTTGGTGCAGAAACCATCTACTTACCCGTGCAGAAAAAAACCAACAAAAGCCGCTTTACCTTTAGTGAAAATAAATGGGACTTATTAAAAACGGCCAGTTGTCCTATCGTGTTGGTACGCCCCGGCGCAAAAACCGAGCGCAAAGTCGTATTAGCCGCGGTTAATTTTCAAGCCGAGGATGAGGAGCACAAGGCCTTAAATATGCGTATTATAGAAAGAGGCAGGTGGATAGCAGAATCACACGGTGCCGATCTGCATTTGGTTAACGGCTATAGAGATTCTATGAAGTATCCGGATCGCGGTAATTTGGTGAAAAAATCAGGTGTTGCCAGCGATAAGATACACGTACATAAAGGCTATACCGATGAGGTGGTCGCTGAGATTGCCAACAAAATCAATGCCGATGTGGTGGTGATGGGTACGCTGGGCCAAACCGGTAAGGTGAAAACTCGTAGAGGTAATACCGCAGAGCGGGTAATTGCCAGCTTGGATGTAGATACTATCGTGGTTAACTAAGCTAATCGGTTTTATGTTAGCTAGGAGAAAGGGGCGATGTTATTCGCCCCTTTATTGTTTGTACTGCTCGCGTAGGTTCTGCATTTGCTGATATTTTTCGCTGGATAAAGCTTCGCTATCCAGTTCATTACCCAAAATTTTGGGGTGTATAAATATCATTAAATTACGCTGCACCGTTTGTGTGGTGGTACTGGTGAATAGGGCACCTAAAATGGGCAGATCGCCCAGCAAAGGGACTTTATCCACTCTTTCGGTTTGCTCATCACTAATTAAACCGCCTAATACTAAGATACCGCCGTTTTGCACCTGTACTTTGGTTTTGATGCTGCGCTTATTAGTTACTAGGTCGGTGGCAGTAGTGCTGCTGTCGCTAAGGGTTTCTAACACCTGTTCTATATCTAAGGTGACGGAGTTGCTGTCGTTAATCTGTGGGGTAACTTTTAGGCTCAGGCCTATGTCTTGTCTTTCTATGGTGTTGAAAGGGTCGCCACCATTATTTTTATTGGTCAGTGATTGGCCGGTAATAAAAGGCACGTTAGAGCCCACCAATACTTCGGCCTCTTGATTATCTAAGGTCAGCAAAGTCGGGGTGGATAAGATGTTGGCGTCCACCTCGGTAGCTAGGGCGTTAACTAAGGCGCGTAAACTGCTGCCGCTGTAGTAACCCACCGATAAGCCCCCCGATAGCAGTACCTCACCGGTAGCGATGTTCAGTTGTTTTAAACCAAAGCTGGTGGCTGCTTCAGTGCCGGTGCCTGCAGAAAAACTGGTATTCCACTCGACCCCTAAGCTTTGCGAAATATCTTCGCTAACCTCAACGATAATTGCCTCCACTAATACTTGGGCGCGGCGTATGTCTATTTGCGCGATAACCTTTTCCATGGCGTATAAAATATCGGGTGGGGCGGTGACAATTAAGGTGTTGGTGCTAAGGCTGGCAGCTACGTTTATAGTTTGCCCTTGGATGTTGTGATTTTTATTGTCGGTTACCAGCGCCTTGGCCATGTTTTGCAAAATAGGCAGCATCTCATCGGCATCGGTGTAATGCAGGGGGATGACCTTAGTGTTGTCAGTGCTGCTAATAGGCCGGTCTAGTTGTGCGATCAGTTGTTTAACCCGCTTTTCTATTACCGGGTCGCCAGTCATTAGAATACTATTAGAGCGTTGATCGCTGGCGATGGTGAAGTTGCTGCCTTTATCATTTTCTATTAAGGATTGAATCACCGAGGCGACAGTGTTGGCCGAGGCATGTTGCAGTTTTAAGGTTTGTATCGTCACGCCTTGATCCTGATCTATTTGCTCTATCAGGGCCACTAAGCGGTGTATATTGTCGTAGGCGTCGGCAATAATCAGTTTATTGCTACCGGGTATGGCACTGATATGACCACTGTTGCTGACTAGGGGGCGTAGGGCGTTTTGCAGCTTTTGGCTGTCCAGCGCCTGGCTTTGATAGACATATAAGGCTTGCTGGCCACCTAGCGGTTTTTCAAAATTGCTAATTACACTGCCGGGTGTGGTTTTGGCGGCGGCGCTGGGGATGATTCTAACGATGTCACCGCTTTCAACCGCGGCATAGCCGTAGACATTGAGCATGGCTAAAAAAACATGGTAGGCCTGTTCTACGCTCATAGGTACATTGGCCAAGATGCTAACCTTGCCACTGACTCTGGGGTCGATAATAATTTTTTTCTGGGTTTGTTCCGCCATCCACTGTATCACCGAGACAATTTCTGCCTCGCGCATATTGAGGGTGATTAACGCAGTAGGGGACGCTGTTTGCACGCTATTTTCAGCAACAGCGTTTTGTGCTGTGCCATAGCTACACAGGAGGAAGAAGCTAATAAAAAGTAATAAACGGTAATAGCTTGGGTTCATAAGGCTGGATGATTTGTGATAAATACGTAAGGCTGCTTTATTTATGCTTATGGCTGTTGTTATTATTGCAGGGCTTTTTGTATTAGTCATTGTTTATTAAGGTTTATCTAATGTCGGCACTATCCGTAGCCAAAGACGACGCTGCCAAACATGCAGCCCAACCGCTAACAGCCAAACAGTGCGACAAGCCTGTGCGCGAACAGATAGCCGTGGTGGCCGAGTTTCACGTTTACCGCATACACCCTGCGCGCATCGCCTTTCGTACCGGTATAGCCTTGGATTTGATTCAGTCGCTGCTCAGCGGTGAGCATGAGCCGAATTTTTTTCAGCACTGCATACGCCAGGCTAAGCAGGCAAAACGCGCCAATAGCTTGCAAGCTTCCTTACGATTGCGGGGCGCCAGCCGCAAGCAGTTACAGGACAATATAGAAGCTGAGTTTGTCCAGCCACTGGCCTAGTCCCTTTTTTACTCTCTTTTGCCGTAGTGCTTAAACTGCTCTATAGCCTCGTTAATTTGCTGCTCGCTGAGATAGTGGACATCGCCTATGCTCAGCGCCAGCACATATTGCTGAGCCAGCGCTTCCACTTCTATGGCTAAGCCAAAAGCTGAGGCCAAATCCCCCCCGCAGGCTATCATGCCGTGGTTGGCCAATAGGCAGGCGCGGTAGTGCCGCATGTTTTCTATGATGTGTTGGGCTAATTGTTCAGAGCCAAATAAGGCGTAAGGCACCAGCGGAATTTCGCTGCCACCTGCAATAGTCACCATATAGTGAAAGGCAGGGATGTTGCGCTGGGTACAGGCCAGTGCCGTGCAGTGGCTGGGGTGGGCATGTACCACGGCGTTTTGCTCGGGGCGCTGTTGGTATATGGCGGCATGAAAATGCCATTCCGATGAGGGCGGGTAAATGCTGTGGCCTAGCGGCTGGCCTTGGTAATCAATCTTTACCAAGTCCTCGGTATTAAGTTCATTGTAGGCTACCCCTGATGGGGTGATGAGCAAACCTTGCTCACAACGTAGGCTGATGTTGCCAGACTTCCCTACGCTTAAACCGCTGCTATTGAGTTGTTGGGCGTAGTGCAGTAGTTGTTGGCGCTGTTTTAGTTCATTTTCATTGCATACGGCTTTATTCATAATTGCTCTCGCAGTGCGGCTAACGCGATGCTGTTGGCTGGCACTATACCGCGCTCGGTTATCAAGCCAGTAACTAAGCGCGCCGGGGTAACATCAAAGCCATAGTTAGCAGCGGGTGAGTGACTATTAATACAAATGCTGCGCGCTACCCCTTGCTCATCGACACCGCTAATCGTTAATACCTCATCGCTGTGGCGCTGCTCTATGGGGATTTGGCTGAGGCCATCGCTAATCTGCCAGTCTATGGTTGAGCTAGGCAGGGCCACATAAAAAGGAATTTGGTTATCATGGGCCGCCAAGGCCTTGAGGTATGTGCCTATTTTATTGCAGACATCGCCGTTGGCGCTGGTGCGGTCGCTGCCCACTATGCACATATCCACCATCCCCTGCTGCATGAGGTGACCGCCGGTATTATCACAAATGAGCGTGTGGGGTATGCCTGCCTGCTGCAGTTCCCAGGCGGTGAGGTGTGCGCCTTGGTTGCGGGGGCGTGTTTCATCCACCCAAACATGTACCGGTATACCCAATTGCTGCGCCTTATAAATAGGCGCTAAGGCAGTGCCCCATTGTATGGTGGCCAGCCAGCCGGCGTTGCAATGGGTGAGTATATTGATGCTGCGCTGTTTTTGTTGATATTGCTGTTTAATCAAGCCTACACCGTGCAGGCCTATAGCCTCGCAATAGTCTATATCGTCAGCCCTAAGCTGTTGGGCCATGGCAATAGCGGCGGTGTAGCCATCTTGTGGCTGAGCCTTGATAGCCGCCATCACTTCATCCAAGGCCCAGCGCAGGTTAATGGCGGTGGGGCGTGTAGCCAACAGGGCCTGATACGCTTGCTCAGCGCTGTGGGGGGAGTTAGGTCGTAATGATATGGCTAAGCCAAAGGCGGCGGTAATGCCTATTAGCGGCGCACCTCGCACCTGCATACTGGCGATAGCATGGCAAAAATCAGCTAGCTCAATAAGCGCTATCCGCTGGTAGCGGTGGGGCAGTAGGGTTTGATCTATGATCCACAACTCTTGTGTCTCGGGGTCATAATCCAAGGTGGTATCAGCGGGGGAGTGTATGGGGGTAGTGATAATAAGCACCTCTTAGCAAGCCATAGCCCGATATTTTTGTTAATATCCGCGTTTTCGTCAATGTGGCAACCAGTGCCTGGTCGAACTCACCTCATTATCTCAGGTTTTACATCCCTATGTTCTCAGCAATGCCATTAAATGAGCGTTTATTAAGAGCGTTACACGAGCTAAACATAAAAACACCTACCGCCGTGCAACAGCAAGCCATACCGGCAGCCTTGTCCGGTAAAGATTTACGGGTGAGTGCCGCAACCGGCACCGGTAAAACTATCGCCTTTCTGTTACCGGTGTTACAGCCTATGTTTGAGGGCAAGGCCGCCATAGCCGAGGGCAGCCGCTGTGTGATTTTAGCGCCTACCCGTGAGCTGGCTAAGCAGATTTTTAAAACCTGTAAAAGCCTATGCCGTTTTAGCTATTTAAAAACCGCCTTAATTATCGGTGGTGAAGAGTTTAAATATCAGCAGGCTTTGTTACGCAAAGACCCTGAAATTATTATCGCTACTCCCGGCCGCTTATTAGAACATTTGCAAAAAGGTTCGGCGCTATTATCACAGCTAGAATTTTTGGTATTGGATGAAGCGGATAAAATGTTGGAACTCGGTTTTTTAGATGACGTCACCGCTATCGCAGAGCATAGCAACAGTCAGCGCCAAACCTTAATGTTCTCCGCCACTTTAGAGCGTCGCGGCATTGCCGAGTTGTCTGCGGGAATTTTGAACGAACCCGAAACCATACAGGTAGATACCCACAGGCAGCAGCATAAAAATATACGTCAGCAAGTTATTTTGGCAGATGATTACGAACACAAAAAGAATTTATTGGATTGGCTGTTAAGCAATGAAACCTTCGGTAAAGCCTTGGTGTTTACCAACACTAAAACCGACTCCAACCGGGTAAGAGGTTTCTTGCGGGGCAAGAAATACCGCGCCGCATCGATTAATAGTGATATGTCACAAGAAGATCGCAGCGCCACCATGACCAGCTTTCGCAGTGGTGCTACACAAATCTTAGTGGCCACCGATGTTGCTTCCCGCGGTATTGACATTAACGATATCGATTTAGTGATTAATTTTGATATGGCACGCAATGGTGATGACTATATCCATCGCATAGGCAGAACCGGCCGCGTTGAGCAAAAGGGTTTGGCGATTAGTTTTATCACCGCCACAGAATGGAATTTAATGGCGGCGATAGAGCGTTATGTGACCGTGAGCTTTGAAAAGCGCACCATTAAACCGTTGTTGGGTAAATACAAAGGCCCGAAAAAACTGAAAAGCTCGGGCAAGGCGGCCAGCACCACTAAGCGCAGTAAAGTCAAAGGGGCTGAACCTAAGAAGAAAAAGAAAAAAACCGGCGCTAGGCCCTCTAGGCCGGCAAAAGCTTTAGACGGTTTTGCCCCCATTAAAAAGAAAAAATAAGCGCATAGCTCAATGACTGACCATAATCATTACGATGCCATTATTATTGGTGGTGGTGCTTCGGGCTTGTTTTGTGCAGGCTTGGCGGGCCAGCGCGGCTTGCGAGTGCTAGTGTTAGACAGTAGCAATAAAGTCGGAAAAAAAATTCTGATGTCTGGCGGTGGCCGCTGTAATTTCACCAATCTCTATGTCACACCCGATAATTATTTATGCCAAAACCCCCACTTTCACAAATCGGCACTGTCTAGCTATAGCCAGTGGCAATTTATAGAGCTGGTGGAACGCTACCAAATCCCTTATCACGAGCGTAAACACGGCGAATTATTTTGCGATGATAGCGCCAAAGATATTTTGAATATGCTGTTGGCGGAGTGTGAGCTGGGGCAGGTCACTATAAAAACCCGCTGTGAAATAGCGGCAGTGACTTATCAGCCCGAGCAGGGTTACAGCCTAAAAACCAATATAGGCAGTTTTACTACACCGTCTTTGGTGGTGGCTAGTGGTGGCTTATCAATACCTACCATGGGCGCCAGCGGTTTTGGTTATGAACTGGCTCAGCAGTTTGGCCACAAGCTATTGTCCAGAACGGCAGGGCTAGTGCCGTTTACCTTTAGCGACCATATTAAAAGTATTTCTGAGCGTCTGTCGGGTTTGGCGGTGGATGTAGAGTTGTCGACAGCGGGCACTTGTTTTCGCGAAAATGTTTTGTTTACCCATCGCGGCTTAAGTGGCCCTGTGGTTTTACAATTGTCCAACTACTGGCAGCCCGGCAATAGCATTAGCATGAACTTATTGCCGGATAATAATGTGCAGCAATTGTTGTTAGAGTATAAAGCGCAGCATCCGAAAAGCTTATTACGCAACTTACTAGCGCAGCATTTAGCTAAAGGCTTAGTAACTGAATTACAGGCGCTGTTTTGGCCGCAGTATACGGAAACGGCCATGGCCGAAATTCCCGATGCAATTTTAAAAACCGTGGCCGAAAACTTGGCAGGCTGGCAGCTTAAACCTTCCGGTACCGAGGGCTACCGCACCGCAGAAGTTACCCTGGGTGGTGTTAATACCGATGAGCTCTCTTCTAAAACCATGGCCAGTAAAGCCCAGCCGGGTTTATTCTTTATCGGCGAGGTGGTGGATGTGACAGGGCACTTGGGAGGTTTTAACTTTCAATGGGCCTGGGCTTCGGCCTATGCCGCCGCTCAGTATTTATAAAGCGGCTTATTTATTTCATACTACTAATAAGACGCAGGCTACTGACACCGTTTAATATGCTGATATATTACTGTTAGTGAAATGTTGAGCTAGAGGCTATATAGGCTAACGGCGCCCATCAATTACGAGTGATTTACTGAAAAAGATATTCTAGGATGATCTGGATTTTGTGCTAGCAGCCGATGAAACGCTTGAGTGCATAGGCAATATTGTGTCGCCTAAGGTATGCAATAATCAAGAGGGTCATTATTTTAATATGGGTACGGGCGAACCTATCACTGGCATAGGGTGGCCAACAATAGGTCTTGAAATATTAGCTTAGCTATATTAATTCGAAAGGGGTGTTTTAGTTCGAATTATTAGGTACTGAGGGCTTAGGTTTTGGTACCAGCAGGCTTTGCTGGCCGCTAACGCCGGAGTTTACTTGCTCTATGCTGCCGCCAGCTTCTAGAAAAGCTTTGGTTTTATCTTCAATAGACTGAGACGTTTCAACAACTGCGGGTTGCTTCTTTTTGCCTGTGGTTTTTAACGGTTTAGCTGCCATTTCGATTCTTTCATGTATAAGTGGTGGCCCATTGTACCTGAAATATCAAGGGATTGCCCCTAAATAACAGCCTAACGCAGCAGCTAACTACGCTAAGGGGTGGCTGGCACCTTGCGCTGACTGCCCAACAGCCTAGAGCAAATACTGACTGTCACTTGCTTAGGCCTTAGTGCGAGGTTTTATTGGTAAATTAGCTTAGGCGTCTAATACTTTTTCTATCTCAGATCTGGAAACATAAAACTGTTTGGATAGCTGGCTTATACTTGTGCCTTCAGCTGAAAGTTTTTTAACGGCAGCATAATGCGCTTGATCTAGGGGTTTGTTTTTACGGCCTTTTTTGGGCTTTTTCTCTTGGTTACTGGCTGATTTGTCGGCAGCACTGGAGCGTTCAAGATCCGCAAATATCACTAATAATTGCGCCATGGCTTTTTGGGTAGGGTCGTCAGAAAAGGTATCTATCTGGCCATCTAGGGTTTTAACGGCCACACCTTTGTCGTGTAATGCCTTTAAGGTGACCAGTACTTTGTGAGCGGAGTGGCCCAAGCGGTATAGCTTGGTGAGGATAACGGTATCGCCTTTTTGAGCTTGCGTGATTAACGCTTCAATTTGCTCGGCATTGTTATCGGTTTTACCTGTCTTTTGGCTGGTGATGATGTCGCTACAGCCTGCACCGTTGAGAGCTTCAAGCTGCGCCTCTAGGTCCTGCTGCCTTGATGTGACTCTTGCGAACCCTATAAGTGCCATACTGTATGCCTTTTCTTAGCGATGCTGTGGGCGCGCATGGTAGGGCCTAGCCCCAATTTTGTAAATGTTTATTGGTAGCTAGCTAAAGAAAAGCCTAATAGGAAGCACCGTTATGCTAAAAGAGCAGGTTAACGCTTTCTGGTCTTTTTGTTGTTTTCTAGGCGTAGTTTTTTCTTGGCGGCTTTTTCTTCTAACATGATTTTTACCTGCTGCTTTTCTATCTCTACCTGTTCGGGAGTTTCTAGGCTAAGCCCGCCCAGTATGCCTGCACGTAATTCATGTAAAAAAATGGTGGAAACACGTTCCAGATCGACTTGGCCGCCGGCGCGTAAGCAGCCGCGCTGTGCCCCTAGCTGCTCTAAAAAATCCAGCTCTGATTTGGGTACTTGTTTGAGCTTGTAGCGCTCAACTAAACGCTGCGGATAGTGTTTTAGCATATAATCAACGGCAAAAAATGCGACGTCGTCATAGCTCATAGCCGTGTCTTTAATGGCGCCGGTGGTTGCTAGTCTATAGCTGCTGTTTTCATTTTCTACTTTCGGCCACAGTATGCCAGGCGTATCCAGCAACATTATACCGTTGCGTAAATTTATGCGCTGCTGGCCTTTAGTAATGGCGGGTTCGTTGCCTGTTTTAGCTACAGCACGACCTGCCAGGCTGTTGATTAAAGTCGATTTTCCGACATTGGGTATGCCGGTAATCATGACCAAAATATCTTTAGCCTTGTGCTCTTTATGGGGCGCAAGCTTGCGGCATAGGTTAATAATTTGTTGGTCTCTACCTAGTTGGTCAGTGCTGATGGCCAGAGTTTTGGTTTGTTCTTGTGACTCGTAGTATTGCTGCCATAACAGGGTGATTTCAGGGTCGGCCAAGTCACTTTTACTCAACAGCTTAATAGAGGGCTTGTTTTGACGCAGGCTTTCTATGGCAGGGTTGGAGCTGCTATAGGGGATGCGGGCATCTAGTAGCTCAATAATAATATCCACCTGCGGTAGCACTTCAACCATTTCTTTATTGGCTTTGTACATGTGGCCGGGGTACCAATGTATAGACATAGTTTACTCAAATCATTAATAGGGGGGTTAGCTGTATTGCTGGCGGCTATCACTGGCCTTATAGCTTTTACAAAATTCAAATAAATCATCGGCAATTAAAGGTTTGCTGAATAAATAGCCTTGCCCGAAATCACATTTGCAGTTGCGTAAAAAGGCCAGTTGCTCCTGTGTTTCTACGCCTTCGGCAACAACTTGGTAATTTAGTTTGTGGGCCATGGCGATAACTGCGGCGGTGATTTCCATATCGTCGTTATTTTCAGGTATATCCGAAACGAAGGAACGGTCTACTTTAAGAATGTTAACCGGTAATTGTTTGAGATAGCCTAGTGAGGAGTAGCCGGTGCCAAAGTCATCTATAGAAATGAGTATGCCTAGCGCTTTTATCTCATTGAGTTTAACTAAGGCTTCATCAATATTTTCCATTAATAATGATTCGGTGAGCTCTATTTCAAACTGATGCGGCGATATATTGTTGCGGCTAAGCTCATTGGTAATGTGATCAACTAAGCTGTCATCTTGAAATTGCTTGGCAGAAATATTCACCGTCATAACCACTTCATGGTCAACCAAGTTTTTGTCTATTAGCGCCTTGAGTTGCTCACAGGCTTTACTGATCACTAGGCGGCCTATGGGGATAATGAGCCCGGTGTCTTCGGCGGTATTAATAAACTGATCGGGGGGCACAAAACCACGGTTGGGGCAGGTCCAGCGTATTAATGCTTCAAAGCCGGTGATTTTATAATCTTCTAGAGAAAGCTGTGGTTGAAATACTAGATGAAACTCTTGGTTATCTATGGCTAAGCGCAAGTCTCTGACTAAATCTAAGTGGCTAACTAGCTTTTGATTAATTTCATCGGTAAAAAACTGGTAGTTATTTCTACCCATATCTTTAGCTTTGTATAGCGCCATGTCGGCCTGTTTGATCAGTTCCTCGGCCTGGCTACTATCAATGGGCGCTACCGCTATGCCTAGGCTGGCGGAAATCGTGAGTTCATTTTCTTGCAGTATAATAGGCGCAGTAATGGCAGTAATGATTTTTTCGGCAATATTGGGTAGTGCTATGCCGTCATTATCTATGGGTAGTATTATGGCAAATTCATCGCCACCTAAACGCGCAACGGTGTCGCTGGATCTAACGCATTGTTGTAAGCGCTCCGAGATAATAGTGAGTAAATCGTCACCGGCATCATGACCCATGGAGTCATTTATCTCTTTAAAATGATCCAAGTCCAGCAGGATTAACCCCAAGCTATATTGGTTGCGTGAGATGTTATTGAGCAGGTGCTCTAAGCGATTTCTAAATAAGCGTCTATTCGCTAATCCGGTAAGAGTATCGTAAAAAGCCATGTGCTCTAGTTGCGATTGCGCTTGCCTAATTTCGGTGACGTCATTTATGGAGCCTAGATAGCCAATAATCTCATCATTGTTACCGCGCAAAACACCGACGTGGCCATTAATCCATTTATTATTGGTATCACTGATACAGCAGTTAATATTAATGGGGATGTGCGTATTCATCATGGTGTTTAGTTGGGCTTGCAGCGATGCGCGGTCTTCTGGCTCTACTACTGATAACCATGACTCATTTAAAATTTGGGTAATAGGCAAGCCCGTGATATAGGACATTTCATCATTGGCAAATATGCATTCACCTTGTGGATTAAGTTGAAAAATACCTACCTTAGATGAGGCGCTAATTAGCCGAAATTTTTCTTCACTTTCGCGCAGACGCTCATGTTCGTGCTCTATAACATTAAGCATATGGTTAAAGGAGTCTACTACGCTGCCTATTTCATCGTGGTTAATTTTTTCAGCGCGCAGCGAGTAGTCATCAATTTTAGCGACATTCCTAGCGGTTTCACCCAAGGCCCGCAAGGGGCTGATAAGTTTGAAGGAAATAATTTTAGACAGCCATAAAGCAATGATACTGGCAACGATGATAATGGTTAAAAAAACATTAAAACTTTGCTGTGTTCGGGTGCTGAGCTCCGACAGAGACGTTTTTAAATACAAGTAACCAATAATCTCTTCTTCATGGCTAATTGGGTGGATAAAGTCTATAAAGCGGCCATGGGAAGGCTCGATAGTTTTGATCTCACCAGGCTGGGCACTGGGGCAAAATATTTTATCGTTGGGATAGCTCGCTAAGGTGCTAGTGCTGTGTTTGGGGTCGCTGCTAACACGGTAAATACAGGCGCCAATAATACTACTGCGGTAGGATAGGGGAATGAGGTTATTGAGGGCCGACTGCTTATCATTAAATAACACCGATTCCACGCTGCGGTTACTAATAACCGATGCCAGCAGGCTAATTTCATCACGTATTAATGATTTGTAGGTGTTTTTATCATAAATATTGAGAGCGACCATGGCGATAATCAGGCTGAATATACTGGTTGCCAAGCAAGCGGTAGTCAGCTTTACTGCCAAGGGCTGATTATTAATAAAGTTCAGACTCTTCATTTAAATACTGTTCATGCTTGCAGTGCACAATATGGCACCGCTCTGCCTTATTGCTATCAGGCCTAATAGGGATATACAGGGTCTAAGGGTGAGTTGTGCACCTGACGTGTTGCTTTCGGCCCTGTAAGCTAGTGGCAAGTATAGACGAAAAATGCTAATTATTCAGGTTTAAACTATCACTTAAGTATTTGTTTATAGTGAAAATACCCAGTAAGCTTTGCAATTGATTTTTGGCCAGCTAATAAGCTTAGCGACTTGCTGAACACCAGACTAATAAAAAATAATCAGCCCTCTAGGCTATGCCTTCCAGCCAAGCTTGGTGGGCGATGGGGGTAAATAATGGCTACACTTTATCCAACCAATATTGATATCTAAACATGTTGACTGAAACTAGCTTGCGCACAGAGACTATTAGCGACCGTATCAAACAGCAATGGCTGGATAAGCTGTGGCAACATTTGTTTGATGGCGAGGCCTCAGGGCTGTTAAGCCCTGGCCAAATTCGCCGTCAGCGCCGGAATAGAAAGGCTGTTAGGCAACTGGAGATGGCGGCCCTATTTGAAGCCGAGCAGGACGTTAATCTTATACACCAAGGGCTTAAGTGCATCGATAGCCGCGGTAAATTAGTTGATACCCCGCGCATAGATACCGTACAAACCCACGCTATTATCGAAAGCTCCGGTATTGATGAGTTTAGCGATGTAGGTAAGCAGTCCTCAGTCTCTATGCTGGAAACAGCCGCGAAAGAAGTGGGGGTTAGGGACTTAGAGCGGGCTTTGAACCTGCGCAAAATTATTCTATTGGCCGAGGCCGAGGTTTACGCTGCTGCCGACCGCCCGATAAGCCAGCATAGTGTGTCTGCCGAGTGGATGATCTGTTGGAAGAACGTTGCCCAAGATGTATTCAATCCTGAAATTCAAATCTTACTCGCAAGAATGCTGATACAGGAAGTCGCTCAAGCCAATAGCTATGCCATGAGCAGTCTGTATATGTTGCGCCAGCTAAATGCGGATGACTTGGAAATGCTGGCGATACTAAGCAAGTTTAGTTTTGGTTCGTTTCTTTTTAATGCTTCGCAAGGGTATTTTAACACCGAGCTATACCATAATTTATTGGAGAATATGGATGACCTAGGTTTGATCACAGGCTATAACATGGAGCCGCTGATTAAGCAGGTATCATCAGAGACTACCGACGGCTATCTGGCCTTTTTACCTTGCGGTAATAAGGCGATGCGGGTGCAGGCCAAGCAGGCCAGTAAGATACTGTCGCTCCCTATTTACAAGGTGAGTCGAGCCGGCCGGCAGCTTATGTCCTTGCACACGACTACTGTCGATTTAGCGTATTTATTTGAGGTGGCCGCTTATATTAAACAGCAGGGCTTTAGTGTTGCCCTAGGTGAGTGGCAGTGCCATAAAAAAGGTAGTCAGTTTGAGGAGAAAATGCCTCTGTGATGGTTATTTTCTCAGTTAGTCTTTGAGGAATTTTAAAATTTTATCCGCTTGATCTAACGTGTCTTTAACGCCCATTTTAATCAGTTCGCGAGAAAAACTTTCGGTGAATAGTAAATAACTGGCAATATTGACCCCGCCGTCATTTCTACCACTGCCTGTCATTTTGAGAAAGAAACGCACCGTCGCCGGCAGTTCATTGATATGCTCTGTGGCGATGGCGTCTATATCTTGTGAGGGTGAGATAATGAAAGGCTCCACCCTTCTTAGGCGCTGTTCTGAATCGTAACCTCTGGCATCGGCACAGCTGTCGACCAAGCGATTAATGGTTTCTAGGTTTTCTATATCATTTTCTAGGCTGTCGACAAAGGCGCTATTTAACAGGTGGCCTAAAATCTGGCCAAAGGCGGGTGATTGCACCCGGCGAGGCGGGGCATCGTATATTTTTTTATGGCCAGTGGTGGAGATGATCAATATTTTGTCAGCACCGAGGTGCAGGGCAGGGCTGATCGGGTTCATTTGCCGCAGGGCGCCGTCGCCATAATAGTTGCGGCGTATGCGCTGCGGTGGAAAAAGCGTCGGTATCGCGGAAGAAGCCATTAAATGCGGTAGCTGTAACGGGGTAGGTATCCCCTTGCGCCGCCAGCGCCGCCATTCACTGTTGGCGGGCCCTCCCTGGAAAAAACTATCTGAGCTGCCCTCGGTGTAGTTCATCGCGGTTACGCAGGCGGCGGTAATATTACCTTGCTGTATGTTTTCGCTAATACCGGCAAAGTTGATTTTCCTTTTTAACAGCTTGCGCAGGGGGGCGTTATCCAGCAAGGCTACCGGCCTGCCCACGGCAATACCGGCATTAAATAAGGATAATATCAGGCGCCAAGCATTGAAGCTTAGGCCTAGCAAATCACTGCGATAGACATGTTGATGGCTAAGCTCCATCCACAGATTTTCTAACCAGACACTGGCGTTGACAAAACCGTCGGTTCTACTGGCCAGGCCTATAGCATTGAGTGCACCGGCACTGGTGCCGCATAAGATAGGAAAGGGATCACGGCTTTGGCTGGTCGGTATGATAGTAGCCAATGCCTTAATAACGCCAACCTGATAGGCGGCACGGGCACCGCCGCCGGGCATTAAGAGTGCAGTTTGTTTGGTGTTAATTGGGTTGGGCAAAGACTATACTCGGCTTAATTCTCGTTATGCTTAATAGTGTACTTATAATTAAACAGTTTGCCATGAATTTGAGTTCTACTCTATGCAATTTTACTCACTAGAAAAACTCATAAACTTGCATGATGGTTATAGAAAGCAAATAAAGATTGATCATCATAATTTATTGCTAATACAAAACGGCGATACGGTTTCTTTGTTGGAGAGCCTCTGCCCGCACCGCGGCCACCCCTTATCGGTCGCAGATATTAGCAGCGATAAGTTACGCTGCCCCTTGCACGGCTATGAGTTTGCCATAGCGACCGGCAAGCTGCTGCACTACAGTGAAGAGCCTTGCCGCGCATTAAAAATTTATGAGCTTAGCGATCAAGGCAATGAACTAGGGGTGTGGCTGTAGCGCTTTACTCCTGCTGTACCCGTATCTGCAGGCTATTTGTGCTGCGGGTGCTATGCGCTAGACTGGGTTCGCCCTCCAGCACTACCCACTCGCCTAGCGTGGCGACAAGGCTGTTGCTAATACGGCTGCGCTTACCGCCTTGTAATTGATAAAGGCTGTAATCTATACGTACCTGTTGCGGCCCCAACGCCTGCAGCTTTAGGCTGACACTGTGATTATCGCTATCTTGTAAGCTCATGCTGGCGCTATCGCTATGCAGTGGGTGGTAGTAGCGGCGCACGGCCAACAGTTGTTGCTGCTGGCGCGCATACTCCAAACTTAGGGTTTCATTGTTGGCGAGGCGGTAACGCTGTTGCAGCTTATTGCTGCGGGTGGAGTAGGTTTTATGCTTGCCGTGCTGCGGGGCGCTGCTTAGGGTAATTACAAACTGCTGTACCGGTTTATCCATAATGGCCAGCAGCTCCGCTATCTCACTAACCTGCTGTTGCGGGGCGCGCACAATGATTTGTTGTTGCTGGCTGCTCACCCGCGCTTGCGGGTAGAGTTTTTCTATACGCTGTTGTAATTGCTGGCTACTACTATGCTGTGCTTCATAAATAATACTGCTATCAGTATCAGTATCAGCTTGAGCCAACGCCGAACACTGTAGCGCTATAATAAGCGCCAGCCACAGGGGTTTAGATATCCAGTATTCTAAAGTCGCTATTGGCATTAGCCTGCCCCCATAAAATATCAAAGTGATCGATTTTAGTTTTCGTTACCGGCTTATTATTAAAGTCAGCCCATATGGTTTCGGGGTTTAATATGGATTGTGCTATCACGCCACAATCATCCGCCAGTATCAAATTTTCACTTACCCCAGTGTCATCACTAAGTTGTTTAATAGCAATGGCAGAGGGCAATCTGCGCTGTAGCTGTAGTAACTTATGGCCGCGCTTTACTACCGGCCGACTATCAACCAGCAATAATTTAATCTGGTTGTTACGATGCCTGCGGGCTAGGGCCGAAACGGCATCGCAAAAGGCGGAGTTATCGAATAGCTTAGGGTTTAAGTCGTAATTTACAATGCGCAGTTGCCGCCGACATTGTTGCGCCATAGTTAGCGCGCTAGCTTGATGTTGTTGCACAAAAAACTTGCCCGCGCTTTGCCCCAGTATAGGCTGGTTATTGAGCTGCTTGCGCATAGTGATGTGGGGGATACCGGCATCATCATAAATATCGCCCTCGGCCACAAAACCGGCTTTTTGGTAAAAGCGAATAGCGTGGGTTTGCGCTGACAAATGCACGTCATCAACCCTTAATTGACGCTGAGCAAACTCTACCGCCGCTTGTAGTAGCTGTAGGCCGTAATTTTTGCCACGCGCGTGTTTTGCTATAGCCATGCGGCCTATGGCGCCATTGCGTAGTAAGCGTGCGCAGCCTATGGCTTGTTGCTGGGAGTTATAGGCCAGCCAATGGTAGGCCTCTTCGTCTTGGTCATCCCACTCCAAATGGGGTGGAACGTTTTGTTCTAGCACAAAAACCTCATGGCGCAGCTGTTGTAGCTCGTCACCATGTTGCTGCCAGCTAACCTGTTTAATCGTTATCGTCGTCATAAAAGTACAGTACACCGCTATTAAATAGCGACAGTAATAAGGTTTGGTTCTCTGTTATATCTAGCTTATTTTTTAGCGCACAGCCAAGGTAGTGTTGTTGGTTGCACAATAGCTGTACAAGCTCTGCACTTGCAGGGCTGCTACTGACAGCTTTGCCGTCTACAAAAAACTGCAGGCCATGGTCATTGCGCAGGTAAGCCAGCCTAGAGGCGGGGTTTTTGTAGGCGTGCTCGTGCTGGCTTAAATCGGCGGATAATTCGTCAAGGCTTATATCTTGCGTGTCATCGTCGTGTAGCTGCGGGTATTTAGGCTCGGTCATGTATTGGCCAAACCATTGTGCAATGGCTTCGGGCTTGTTGATTTGCTGCAGTAAGATGCTTTGGATCAGTTGCAGGCTGTCGCTACCTATTTCACCTGCTGGCCTGTTGGTGTTTATAGCTGGGTCTTGGTAGCGCTGTAGTTCATCCATTTGAGCTAATTGATGGTCACAAAAATGCGACAGAATCTCGCCGTGGCTGGGCGCGCGGAAGCCTACTGAATAGGTCATGCAGTCTTCACCTTCACCGATACCCCAGTGGGCGTAGCGGGGCGGCACATATAAAATATCGCCGGGGTTTAATAGCCATTCATCTTGCTGTTTAAAATTTTGCAGTATCTTTAATTGCTGATTATCAATATGCACCTCATCTGGCTGGCAGTACTGGCCTATTTGCCAACGCCTTTGCCCCAAACCCTGCACTAAAAATACATCATAGTTGTCGTAATGGGGGCCTACCGAGCCGCCATCGGCAGCATAGCTCACCATTACATCATCAATGCGCCAATAGGGAATGAAGTTGAAATAGTCGGTCAGGCTGGCCACTTCCGGCATCCAGTGGTCTACGGCTTGCACTAGCAAGGTCCACTCACGCTCGGGCAGCGCTTCGAAATGTTGATCGGCTAGGGGGCCGTGGGTGAGCTGCCATTTTTCGCCGGCACCCACAATGAGGCGCGATTCTATATCTTCCTCGCAAGCTAACCCTGCCAACTCATCGGGAGAGAGCGGGCTGTGAAAATTGGGGATAGCGTTGCGTATAACTAAGGGCTTTTTCTGCCAGTAGTTTGTTAAAAAATCGTCTTTATCGAAATTATCTAGCGTCATAATTATCTAGGATGATGGTAGTGGTTTTATTTCTTTTAAAAAGGCGGTTAAAAAAGCCCCGCAATGCGAGGCTTTAGGATTAGATGCGTTGGGCCTGAGCTATAGCGTTGCCTATATAGTTGGCCGGGGTTAATGCCCGCAAGCCTGCTTTAGCCTGCTCTGGCATATCCAGAGTTTCTATAAAGGCGGCTATGGTTTGCTGGTTCATCACTTTGCCGCGGGTTAGCGCTTTTAGCTTTTCATAGGGCTCGTCTATGTTGTAGCGACGCATCACGGTTTGTATGGGTTCAGCCAGTATCTCCCAGCTATTGTTTAAATCTTCTGCTAGCCGCGCTGCGTTGAGCTCTAATTTACCCAAGCCTTTTAGTGTCGACGCGTAGGCGATAAGGCTATAGGCCATGCCCACGCCCATATTGCGCAATACGGTAGAGTCGGTAAGGTCGCGCTGCCAGCGTGAGATAGGTAGCTTGCTGGCCATGTGTGACAACAAGGCATTGGCCAATCCTAAGTTACCTTCAGAGTTTTCGAAGTCTATAGGGTTAACTTTGTGTGGCATGGTGGAAGAGCCTACTTCGCCAGCAACGACTTTTTGCTTGAAGTAACCTAAAGACACATAGCCCCAGATATCACGATCTAAGTCGATCAAAATAGTGTTAAAGCGCGCCTGGGCATCAAACAGCTCGGCGATATAATCGTGTGGTTCTATTTGTGTGGTGTAGGGGTTGAAGCTTAAGCCTAGGCTTTCAATGAAGGTTTTTGCGTTTTCTTCCCAGTCTATATCGGGGTAGGCAGAGATGTGGGCGTTGTAGTTACCTACTGCGCCGTTAATTTTACCTAGCAGTTCTACCTTGGCGATTTGCTCACGCTGCCTGCGCATGCGGGCAACCACGTTGGCAAACTCTTTACCTACCGTTGACGGGCTGGCGGTTTGGCCGTGGGTGCGCGATAGCAGTGGCACATCGGCAAATTGCTTGGCCATGCTGGCTAGGGTGTCGATAATGGCGTCTATCTCAGCCAGTATTACGGCACGGCCTTCACTAAGCATTAGGCCGTGGGAAAGGTTGTTAATGTCTTCTGAGGTGCAGGCAAAATGGACAAATTCGGTAACGGCCTTGAGCTGGGCGTTGCTGTCTATCTTTTGCTTGATAAAGTACTCAACCGCTTTCACATCGTGATTGGTGGTGGCTTCTATATTTTTAACGGCCTGGGCATCTTGCTCAGAGAAGCTATCGACGATGCTGTTTAGCAGGGCGTTGGCTTCAGCGTCAAAAGCAGGCACTTCTGTAATTTGTGGGTGCTGGGCGAGCTTTTGCAACCAGCGTATCTCTACAATCACACGGTTTTTGATTAAACCGAATTCGCTGAATACAGTACGTAACGATGCGGTTTTGCTGCCATAGCGGCCATCTATGGGGGAAATTGCGGAAAGCGCAGATAAATCCATGGTGTTAAATCTCACGGTGAGTCAATAAAAGCCCAACGTCCCAGCATTACGCCTGAGTAGGGACTGAAAAGGGTGTGGCTAAGAAAGCTGCGCATGATACACGAACTGAACGTTTTTTTCAGTGGCTATTCAACGCCGATCAGTGATTAATCAGGCTTTGTGCCGCCTGTAGTAGGCGCTTGCGGGCAGTGAAAAAGTGCCAGCGTTTACCGCCCATTTGGCGCCACAATACGGCCGCTCTAATGCCCGCTAATAGTAACGCGCGAATTTTATCGGCATTACTAGCGTTTTGCAGATGTATGGCGTTGCCGTTAACGTGTATGCGGCTTTTGTAGGTGCTAATAGTATCTTTATAAACTGCTGCAACACTGGATGATAAGTTATTGATATCATTATTAAAGTGCTCAGTGTTAAAGTGTATATGTTGCAGCCTGTTGGCAATGATATTGAGCTGCTCTTTATCCTTGCTGAGCTTGCCTTGCAGGTGAATCATCCCCAGTGCATAGCGCATCACTGCACGGTATGTGCTGCTGGCCTCGCCGGATAAGGCAGCGATTAATAGCTTTAAGCCGCTGTCTACGCCATGTGTGCCGCCGTAAATGGCCGCTGGGTGTTCGCTATCAAAGGCAAATAGACTTTGTAGTAGCGGGTTATAGGTTTCAGGTAATGCTTTACCGGTGACGGCTATTTGGTCCACCAATTGTGCGCTTTGCAGTAGGGCGGCCAAGGCTAGGGCCTGAGTTTGACTAGGGCTTAACTCTTGCAAGATTTTCCTTAAATATCAAAGTATTAGGGCTATGTGTTAATAGCTTGTTCAATAATGCCGCCACCCAAACAAATATCGCCTTGGTAAAGTACTAAGGATTGTCCGGGGGTAATGGCGCGCTGCGGCTGCTCAAAAACAACTTTGTAGCCATCACCGTCAACCCGTATTTGGCAGGCCTGGTCTTGCTGGCGGTAGCGGGTTTTGGCCATGCAGCTAAAAGGCAATTCTGGCGCCAGATGGTTGATCCAATGTATCTCGCTAAGTACTAGGCCGGTTTTATACAACCTAGGGTGGTGCTTACCTTGGGCGATAATCAAGACGTTGCGCGCTAAGTCTTTATCCACCACATACCAAGGTTCATCGCCGGCACCTCTAACACCACCTATGCCTAAACCTTGACGCTGACCTATGGTGTGATACATCAACCCGCTATGTTCGCCCATAGGCTTACCCGCTACATCTTCTATGGCGCCGGGCTGGGCGGGCAGGTATTGCTCTAAAAAATCTTTAAAGCGACGTTCGCCTATAAAGCAAATACCGGTGCTGTCTTTTTTGTTGTGGGTAACTAAGTCGTGTTGCTCGGCAAGCGCACGCACTGCCGGCTTTTCCATTTCACCTACAGGGAATAGGGTTTTGCCTATTTCTTCGCCGCCTACTGCGTGTAAGAAATAGCTTTGGTCTTTGTTGTCGTCCAAGCCCTTGAGTAGCTGGGCGTTATTATCGTCAGCGGAGCGGCGTACATAGTGGCCGGTGGCGATATAGTCGGCACCTAGAGTGAGGGCGTATTCTAGGAAGGCCTTAAACTTAATTTCGCGATTGCACAGTATATCGGGGTTGGGTGTGCGGCCGGCCTTGTATTCTTCTAAGAAATGCTCAAACACATTATCCCAATACTCAGCGGCAAAGTTGGCGGTGTGCAAGGGTATGCCCAGTTTTTTACAGACTTGTTCGGCGTCAGCTAAGTCATCTTTAGCGGTACAGTATTCGGTGCCGTCATCCTCATCCCAGTTTTTCATAAACAAGCCTTCCACCACATAGCCTTGCTGCTGTAGCAGTAGGGCGGCGACGGAGGAGTCAACACCGCCGGACATGCCGACGATAACTTTGCGATTAGGGCTGGGGACGTTTGTCATTAATGCTGATTAAACCGTGTTTATGAATAGATAAAATTGAGCGGGTATAAATGGCCGTTTTGGTACTGCTCTATGGCGCTGAGTACCAAGCGCGAACGCAGTTTATCAGAGCTGGCCAGTATTTCCTCGTAACTCATCCATACCGCTCGCACTATACCGTCATCCAAGGGCAATTCGGGGTGGTGGTTAAGCGCTTTACCGTAAAACGTCGTGCGGTGATAGGTGACGCCATTGTGAGGGGACTCATAGAGCGCTACGCCAACCAAACCTTGTAGCTCTATGGCCCAGCCAGTTTCCTCTAGCGTTTCGCGTACCGCCGCTTGCTCCAAGGTTTCGTTGGGGTCCAAGTGGCCAGCGGGTTGATTATAAACCCGCTTGCCATGAGACATTTCCTCTACTAATAAAAACTGTTTATCACGTTCAATAATAGTTGCTACGGTAACGTGAGGCTGCCATTCCATATCACTGCTCATCTGGTAGTTAGGTAATAAGGCTAAATAGGTTGGGGATTATAAGCGGCGATCGCGCTTAGTGGTATGCCGTTTACTAGAGTTTTTGTGATTAGACCTAGGTTTTGTGGTTTTTTTGGTTGCCTGTGGTGCGTGTACCTGCAGTTCGCGGTAGTGGCCTGGCTCTATGTCCTCTATGCTCCAGTCGCCTATGCGAATGCGTATTAGCCGCAAGGTGGGGAAGCCTATAGCGGCGGTCATGCGTCTGACTTGGCGATTGCGCCCTTCGCTAATAGTAATTTCCAGCCATGCTGTGGGTATATGCTGGCGCTGCCTCACGGGCGGCTGGCGAGGCCATATATCAGGCTGCGCTATACGGCTAACTTTTGCTGGCCGGCAGGGGCCGTCACTTAGTGTTATGCCTAGTTGCAGGGGCTTAAGATCTTCGTTAGAGGGTTGACCCTCAACTTGCGCCCAGTAGGTTTTGGCTAATTTATGATCGGGGTGGCTGATGCGATGTTGTAAGCTACCGTTGTTAGTCAGCAGTAGTAAACCTTCCGAGTCGTAGTCCAATCTGCCCGCGGGATAACAGTCGCTAATGCCCGGCATATACTGCTTTAGCGTATCGCGGCCTGCCTCATCGGTAAATTGGCTAAGCACGTTAAAGGGCTTATTAAATAAAATAATTTTGGACATGGAATTATATTCAGTGAATTTGCAATAATGTTATCAGCTATCAGAATAGATAGCTTGCTGCTATAATCCGCGCGCTTTCACAGCGGTAGGCCTTGCAACGTAGTAATCAAAAATTACTCACAGCGAGGTTCCGGGCGACACAGCCATTACAGCATAGGACTCATTATGACCGATCAATGTTCAACCATTGTCTATACCCAAACAGACGAAGCCCCGGCCTTAGCCACGTATTCTTTACTACCCATCATTCAAAAATTTACCCAAACAGCTAGTATTAATGTAGTCGCCAAAGATGTTTCTGTTGCGGCTAGAATTTTATCCTGTTTTCCAGAACGACTAACTGATCAACAAAAAGTCAGTGATACTCTCTCTGAACTGGGCGCGCTTACTCTTAAGCCTGAAGCCAATATTATTAAACTACCTAATGTCAGCGCGTCTATTCCACAGCTAAAAGCGGCTATTTCTGAACTACAGGGGCAGGGCTATGATATCCCTAATTATCCCGATGAGCCTAGTAACCAAGCAGAACAAGACATCCACGCACGTTACGTCAAGGTGCTTGGCAGTGCGGTAAACCCGGTGTTGCGCGAAGGTAATTCTGATAGGCGTGCACCGCCGGCGGTAAAACAATACGCCCGCAACAACCCTCATAAAATGGGCAAGTGGAGCCCAGCATCGCGCACTCATGCTTCCTATATGCGCGATGGTGATTTTTATTCCAGCGAGCTATCCACTACGCTTAAGCAAGCCTGCACAGTACGCATAGAGTATGTTAATGCTGTCGGTGACATCAAAATATTAAAAGACAGCACCGATTTGTTAGCGGGCGAAGTTATCGATGCCATGCGCATGAGTAAAAAAGCCTTATGCGCATTTTTTGAAGAACAGATTCAAGACGCCAAAGAAACAGATGTTTTATTATCGCTGCATGTAAAAGCAACCATGATGAAGGTATCGCACCCCATAGTGTTTGGACATGCGGTGAAAGTTTTTTATAAAGAAGTTTTTGAAAAATACGCAGAGACTTTTGAAAAAATAGGCGTGAACCCCAATAATGGCTTGGGTAATGTTTATGAAAAAATCAAACAATTACCGCGCAGCTTACAGGAAGAAATTGAGCGTGATATACGCGATATTTACGTTAATCGTCCGGCTTTAGCCATGGTTAATTCCGATAAAGGCATCTCAAACTTGCACGTACCCAGCGATGTTATTGTCGATGCCTCTATGCCGGCAATGATACGCGAAGGCGGCAAGATGTGGGCGCCCGATGGCAAGTTAAGAGATACCAAGGCCATCATGCCTGAAAGCACCTATGCCACTATTTATCAGGAGATGATTAACTTCTGTAAAACCCATGGTGCTTTTGACCCAACCACTATGGGCACGGTGCCCAACGTAGGTTTAATGGCGCAAAAAGCGGAAGAGTATGGTTCGCACGACAAAACATTTGAAGCTGAAGGCGAAGGCATTATTCGAGTCGTTGATCAAAACGATACAGTTATTTTTGAACACAGTGTAGAACAAGGCGATATCTGGCGTATGTGCCAAGCCAAAGATTTACCAATACAAGATTGGGTTAAATTGGCGGTCAACCGCGCCAGAGCAACCGGCCTACCAGCGATTTTTTGGCTAGATGAAAACCGTGCTCACGATGTGCAGATGATCAAAAAAGTTAAAACATACTTAAAAGATCACGATACCGAAGGTTTGCGTATACGCGTTATGGCACCGGTTATGGCCATGCGCTTTACCCTAGAGCGCTTGATTGAGGGTAAAGATACTATATCGGTAACGGGTAACGTACTTAGAGACTACTTAACCGATTTATTCCCTATCATGGAGTTGGGCACTAGTGCCAAAATGCTTTCTATCGTGCCCTTAATGAATGGCGGCGGCATGTTTGAAACAGGCGCTGGCGGTTCAGCACCTAAACACGTTCAGCAGTTTTTGGAAGAGGGACATTTACGTTGGGATTCGCTGGGCGAGTTTTTGGCTTTAACGGTCTCGCTAGAAGATATCGCACACAAAAACAACAACAGTAAAGCCAAGGTGTTGGCCTCCTGTCTGGATAAGGCGACGACAAAATTTCTACAAGAAAATAAGTCACCACAGCGTCGTGTAGGGTTACTAGATAATCGCGGCAGCCATTTTTATTTGGCCTTATACTGGGCTCAGGCCTTGGTAGAACAAAGTGATGACGCAGAATTACAGCAGCGCTTCAAGCCTTTACTGGCTACGCTAAGCAGCAATGCAGCGGTAATACTAGAGGAACTGAATGCCAGCCAAGGGCAAGCTATTGATATCGGTGGCTATTACCACCCCGATAGTGATAAAACAGAGGCCGCAATGCGTCCCAGTAAAACCCTTAATGCAGCATTGGCATCTTTCGCCTAAACTAATTGGCTATTACCTTTAGCCATTAAATAATTAATATTTGTAAGGAGCATTAGCATATGCCTTATCAACACATAAAAGTCCCTAGCGTAGGTGAGAAAATCACCGTCAATGCCGATTATTCATTGAACGTGCCCAACCAGCCGATTATTCCCTTTATAGAGGGAGATGGCATCGGTGTGGATATCAGCCCGGTAATGATTAAAGTGGTTGATGCTGCGGTAAGCAAGGCCTACAGCGGCGACAAGAAAATCAGCTGGATGGAAGTGTATACCGGCGAAAAGGCCGCGGAGCTCTATGATGGCGATTGGTTTCCCGCCGAAACTCTAGATGTGTTGAAAGAATATTCGGTAGGCATCAAAGGCCCTTTAACCACACCCGTAGGCGGCGGCTTTCGTTCATTGAACGTGGCTTTGCGTCAGGAGCTGGATCTCTATACCTGCCTGCGTCCTGTGCGCTGGTTTGAGGGTGTGCCTTCTCCCGTTAAGGCGCCGGAAAAAACCAATATGGTTATTTTCAGAGAAAACAGTGAAGATATTTATTGCGGCATAGAGTGGCGTGCAGGTACGGACGAGGCTACTAAGGTCATAAAATTCTTACAAGAAGAAATGGGTGTTACCAAGATTCGTTTTGATACCGACTGCGGTATAGGCATTAAGCCCGTATCTAAAGAGGGTACTCAGCGCTTGGTACGCAAGGCCCTGCAATACACCATAGATCAAGACCTGCCTTCATTAACCCTAGTGCATAAGGGTAATATTATGAAGTTTACCGAGGGTGCATTTAAGGATTGGGGCTATGAGTTGGCGCAGGCAGAGTTTGGTGCTGAGCTATTAGATGGCGGCCCGTGGATGGCGTTTACCAATCCCAATAACGGTAAGCAGATTGTCGTTAAAGACGTTATCGCTGATGCCATGTTACAGCAGATTTTACTGCGCCCCGACGAGTACAGCGTGCTTGCCACCTTGAATCTAAACGGCGATTATATCTCTGATGCGCTGGCGGCACAGGTGGGCGGCATAGGCATAGCGCCTGGCGCGAACCTAAGTGACACCATAGCTATATTTGAGGCCACTCACGGCACGGCACCTAAGTACGCAGGCCAAAATAAGGTAAACCCTGGCTCATTGATCTTATCTGCAGAGATGATGTTGCGTCATTTAGGTTGGAATGAAGCGGCGGACTTGATTATTGAAGGTATGAATAATGCCATACAGGCAAAAACCGTAACCTATGACTTCGATCGCTTGATGGAAGACGCAACTCTACTGTCTTGCTCAGAGTTCGGTGACGCAATAATTAAAGGTATGTAACCGTTAACCCCCGGTGGCGTTTCGTCACTGGGGGTTAATTTGATTCTAGCTCTGGCTGTTGTTCTTTGGGGCTAGTATCTTGTTCCATTTGGTTAGCAACCGCCTGAATTTGGGTGGCATGCAAACCCTTGGGGCCTTGCTCTGTTTCAAAGGTAACAGACTGACCCGCCTTAAGTGTTTTATAGCCATCCATATCGATTGCAGAGTAGTGGGCAAAAATATCACCGCCACCTTCTTCCGATAAGATAAAGCCATACCCTTTAGCGTTGTTAAACCACTTGACCATTCCCGTATACATGAAGAGGCCCTTTTATTATTGCCTTAAAAGGCGTATTTGTTTCAATAACACCACCTGATTTATTATTCTGAGGTGGTATTCTCTTGTTTCTAAGCAAAAGAAACGCCTCCCTATTTAACATTTTTTGATCAATAGTCAAGAGGGTTGGCTGAAATATAGGCAAATTGGGTGAAATTAACCCGCATTTTTGAAATATTTAAAGATATGAGCATAGTTATGGGTAAACATGAAAATCTTCTACTAACATTATCTATGAGTGATGAGGAAGATTTACCAGCTTACGATGATGGTGATCTAGCACTGGAGTCCGCCAAGCCGGAATTAAAACGGCCTAGGATGTATAGGGTGGTAATACTCAACGATGATTATACCCCCATGGAGTTTGTGGTAGAGGTTTTAGAAGCTTTCTTCAATATGGATAGAGAGCAAGCAACGCAGGTGATGTTGACGGTGCATACCAAAGGAAAAGGGATCTGCGGACTTTATACCCGTGATATAGCGGAAACTAAAGCCGAGCAAGTGAATCAATATGCTAGGGAGTCTCAGCATCCGCTATTGTCGGAAGTTGAACCTTCAGAAGACTAAGCAAACGTAATTATATTTCGGAGTATGCGTATATGCTAAGCAAAGATCTTGAACTGACATTAAATCAGGCATTTAAAGGGGCTCGTACCAAGCGGCATGAGTTCATGACAGTAGAGCACTTACTACTGGCCTTGATAGACAATGACATCGCCGCTGACGTATTGATGGCCTGTGGCGCTGACCTAGGCCGCTTGCGGACCGATTTGGCCGATTTTGTGGACTCGACCACGCCGCTGATCCCAGAGCGGGATCTTGAGCGTGAAACACAGCCCACCTTGGGCTTTCAACGTGTCCTGCAAAGGGCGGTATTTCACGTGCAATCCTCGGGCAAAAAAGAAGTTACCGGTGCCAATGTATTGGTGGCTATTTTTTCTGAACAAGAAAGCCAGGCGGTCTATTTTCTAAAACAGCAAAGTGTTGCCCGCTTGGACATCGTTAATTACATCACCCACGGTATATCTAAGGTGGCGGGTCACAGCGACCACAGCTTGGAGCATGACCGCAGCCATGTGGACGAAGACGGTATCGCCACAGAGCAAGAGCAACGGCCGCTGGATAACTACGCCACCAATTTAAATGAAGAAGCTAAGTTGGGCCGCATAGACCCCTTGATCGGTCGTGATAAGGAAATAGAGCGGGTAGCGCAAATACTGTCGCGCCGTCGCAAAAACAACCCGTTGCTAGTGGGTGAGTCCGGGGTGGGTAAAACTGCTATCGCCGAAGGCTTAGCTAAACTCATCGTCGACGGCGAAGTACCTGACATATTAAAAGACAGCACCGTTTATTCATTAGACATGGGGGCCTTGTTGGCGGGCACCAAATATCGCGGTGATTTCGAAAAACGATTTAAAGGTTTGCTAGCTGACTTGAGAAAACGTGAGCACGCCATTCTTTTTATCGATGAAATTCATACTATTATCGGCGCGGGTGCTGCCTCAGGCGGGGTCATGGATGCCTCCAATTTATTAAAACCGCTGTTAAGCTCGGGGCGTTTACGCTGCATAGGCTCCACCACCTTTCAAGAGTACCGCGGTATTTTTGAAAAGGACAGGGCGCTTAGCCGCCGCTTTCAAAAAGTGGACGTGGGTGAGCCTTCAGTGGAAGACACCTTCAAAATCCTTAAGGGTTTAAAAAGCCGTTTTGAAGAGCATCACGACATTAAGTACACCGATAAAGCCTTGCAAGCTGCTGCTGAGTTATCGGGGCGCTATATCAACGATCGTTTTATGCCCGACAAAGCCATTGACGTGATAGACGAGGCGGGTGCCTACCAACGCTTACAAAAACCTGAAAATCGCAAAAAAGTTATTAATGTTGCCGAGATAGAAAACATCGTGGCAACGATTGCGCGGATACCGCCTAAATCAGTTTCGTCCAACGATAAAGAGCAGTTGCTTAAGTTAGAGGACAACTTAAAAATGGTGGTGTTTGGTCAAGACGAGGCCATAAGCTCCTTGGCGACTTCCATCAAGATGGCTAGGGCGGGCTTAAAGCCGGTAGAGAAGCCCATAGGCTCATTCTTATTGGCCGGGCCTACCGGTGTGGGCAAAACCGAAGTTACCGCACAGCTGGCTAAAATCCTTGGTCTGGAGCTAATCCGCTTCGATATGTCTGAGTATATGGAACGCCATACCGTGTCACGCTTAATCGGCGCACCTCCCGGCTATGTTGGTTTCGATCAGGGCGGCCTATTAACTGAAGCTGTCACTATGCATCCCCATAGTGTGGTGTTGTTAGATGAGATAGAAAAAGCGCACCCCGAAGTCTTTAACTTGTTATTACAGGTCATGGATCACGGCACGCTGACTGACAACAACGGCAGAAAAGCTGACTTTAGAAACGTTATCTTTATCATGACCACCAATGCTGGTGCTGAGAATATTAGCCGCCGCTCCATGGGCTTTTCTGAGCAAGATCATAGCACCGACGCCATGGAGGCGATTAACCGCTTGTTTACTCCCGAATTCCGCAATCGCTTAGACAGCATAGTGCAGTTTAAATCGTTACCGGAAGAGGTGATATTAACCGTAGTGGATAAGTTTTTGGTAGAACTGCAAGGGCAGTTGGATGGCAAGTTGGTCACGTTGCACGTGGATGACAGTGCTAGGCGCTGGCTGGTTACTAAAGGCTACGACAAAGATATGGGTGCAAGACCTATGGCCAGAGTGATACAAGAGCATATTAAAAAGCCCTTGGCTGAAATGGTGTTGTTTGGCGCGCTTTCAGAGAAGGGTGGCATAGTGCACATTAGTGCAGGCGGTGATGGCTTAGTACTGGAAGTGGAGGAGTCAGAAGAGGCGCTGGCATAAGCGCCTCTCTAGGATTTTAGCGGGCGCGGTAGGTGATGCGTCCTTTGCTTAAGTCGTAAGGCGTTAGCTCAACACGAACTTTATCGCCGGTTAAAATGCGTATGTAGTTCTTGCGCATTTTACCCGAGATGTGGGCTGTTACTACGTGGCCGTTTTCTAATTCTACACGGAACGTCGTGTTAGGTAGGGTGTCTATCACCTCACCTTCCATTTCAATTTGATCTTCTTTTGCCATTCGGCACTTACCTCGATGGTTTTAAATACAATCGCCTAGCCGACGAAAAACTGCGCGCATTGTACCTAAAATCGCCTGAGAATCAAAAGGGAATTACTTTAGCTGCAGCCATTGCTGGTTTATATACAGCTCTAAGGGCCTAAAAGCCGATTTATAACGCATTTTTTGGCAATTTTTAATCCAATAGCCCAGATACAGCGCGTGCAGTTTTAGCCGTTGGCTTTCCTGTAGCTGCCACAAAATCATATAAGTTCCTAAGCTGCGCTTGTCGTGGTCGGGGTCAAAAAAGCTGTAAACAGCCGATAGACCTTGCTCTAACTGGTCAGCCAAAGCGACAGCAATCAACTTACCCTGTAAGCGAAAGCTAAAATAACGGCTATAGCTATTTTTACTACAGAGAAAGTTTATATAGTCGGGACGGCTGGTGGGGTACATGTCGCCATCGGCATGGCGAAGGTTAATGTATTTTTCAAACAGGGCATAACACTCATCGTTATCTATAGAGGCCACTTCTTGGCACTGTAAATCCGTATTGCGCTTGCTGATGCGGCGCTGTTGTCGACTGGGTTTAAACAATAGGCAGGGTATACGCGCCGAAATGCACTGTTGGCAGGCCGCACAATGGGGTCGGTAGATATTGTCACCGCTGCGTCTAAAGCCATACTCCGACAAGCCGCTGTGCAGTGTTTTATCCACGGGCTGCTGGGGATCTAGAAACAGTGTGGTCGCCATTTCATTATCTAAGTAACTGCAGGGGTGCTCACTGGTGCGATAAAACTTGAGTTGATCGAGATTGTTAAGCTCTCGGTTAGACATGATGCGGCCCTTGCCAGTGTGCCTGCCAGTCACCAATGCCAGCTTGCACGCTGTATTGCTGTAGATAATCAGTAAAGCGGCTGCGCACTATTTCCTCGGTTCCTAAAGTGGATAGGTGTGGGTTGGCTACTTGGCAGTCTATCAGTGGGTAGCCCCAACGGGCTAGGTTTTGCGCTAACGCGACAAAGGCTACTTTCGAAGCGTCACTGCTATGGCTAAACATGGACTCACCAAAAAATATCTGCCCTATGTTAATGCCATAAAGCCCGCCCACCAAGCGCTCGCCCAACCATACTTCCACAGAATGGGCGTGGCCTTGTTGGTGCAGAGTGGTGTAGGCAGCAATAATATCGTCGCTAATCCAGGTGCCGGGTTGATCTTTGCGCGGAGTGTCGGCACAGGCCTGTATCACCGCTATGAAGTGACTATCACAGGTAACGCGAAATTCTTGGCGCTTAAGACGTTTATTCAGGCTTTTAGAGATATGGATATGTTCGGGAAATAACACCGCTCGGGGGCTGGGTGACCACCATAAAATAGGCTCGCCCGGTTCATACCAAGGGAAGATGCCTAGCTGGTAGGCGTGTAGCAAGCGTTGTGGGCTTAAATCTGCCCCAGCGGCCAGTAGGCCGTTGGGTTCTTGTAGTGCTGTATCGGTAGGGGGGAAATACAGCTCATCGGGGTCCAGCCAGGGCAGTGTAGTCATTAAAGGTTTACGCTAGGTCGTCAAGATAGCGCTCGGCATCTAAGGCAGCCATACAGCCCGCACCAGCCGAAGTAACTGCTTGGCGGTAAATGTGGTCAGCTACATCGCCGGCCGCAAACACGCCCTCTATAGAGGTACCAGTGGCATTGCCTTCTAGGCCACTCTTGATTTTGATGTAGCCGTCTTTCATGTCTAGTTGGCCTGCAAATATATCGGTATTGGGCTTATGGCCGATAGCAATAAACACGCCTTCCACGTCTATGGCGGTGACGCTGTCATCTTGGGTGCTGCGTAAGTTTAAACCGGATACGCCCATGTCATCACCGGTCACTTCGTCTAGCGTGTGGTTCCACATAAGGGTGACATTGCCGTTTTTCGCTTTTTCAAATAGCTTGTCTTGCAATATTTTCTCTGCACGCAAACCTTCGCGCCTATGCACTAAGGTAACCTCAGAGGCGATGTTGGATAAATACAGCGCTTCTTCCACCGCGGTGTTACCACCACCGATAACAGCAACCTTTTTATCGCGGTAGAAAAAGCCGTCGCAGGTGGCGCAGGCGCTAACGCCTTTGCCCATAAAGGCTTGTTCTGATTCTAGGCCTAAGTACTGCGCCGATGCGCCGGTGCAAATAATTAAGGCGTCGCAACTATAGGTGGCGCTGTTGCCTTTTAAAATAAACGGGCGCTGTTGCAGCTGAGTTTCTTCTATATGGTCAAATAAAATTTGAGTATCAAAGCGTTCGGCATGCTGCTGCATACGCACCATCAGGTCGGGGCCTTGTAAGCCCTCCACATCACCAGGCCAGTTATCAACCTCGGTGGTGGTGGTGAGCTGGCCGCCTTGTTGCATGCCGGTAATTAGCACTGGCTTTAAATTCGCTCGGGCAGCATAAACGGCAGCCGTATAGCCGGCAGGGCCGGAGCCTAAAATGATCAGTGGGTGATGCTGGATATCGCTCATAAAAAACCTGTGTATTGTGTGAGTATGGGCAGGCGGTTGAATTGTATACAGTGGGCGCCTATGCAGCCGCCTATCATAATTCAAATCAAGATGGGGCTAAAGCCTTTATCTGTGATTGAGTGCCTAGCTTAATTGTCTGCAGGGGCAGCAATTTGACGGCTTAGGTGATAATATTGGGCCAATTTTTAAGAATAAAAGCCTGATAAGGCAAAGGAATAATTGGCTTTGAATAAACCAGTTACTGCTGAGAAATCTACCCACAATATCGCCGCCGAAAAATTTGCCCCGCGCTTGCGCGAAGGCGCCTTGATTGGTGTGTTTGCGGTGTTCGTCTATTTGCTGGTCGCTCTGCTGACTTACAACGCGGCTGACCCCGGTTGGTCCGATACCGGTAGCGGCCAAACCATTACCAATAGAGGTGGGCCTACCGGCGCCTGGTTGGCCGATGTTTTTTACTCACTATTTGGCTATATGGCGTATTTATTCCCATTGATGCTGGGTTATCGCGCTTCCATATTATTTAGGGAGCGTTATAGGCAGGGGGTTTTTAATTGGTGGATGTTTTTTATACGCATTGCCGGCCTGTTAATGGTAATGGTAGCCAGTACCAGCTTAACCACTATTGCCGACGCGACTAATTCGGCATTACCTTTTGGCAATGGCGGCATCTTAGGCCAGGCCGTAGGCAGTAACGCTATTGCCGCCTTCAGCGTATTTGGCGCCAGACTAATTTTACTGGCGCTACTGCTATTTGGCATGACTATTTTTACCGACCTGTCCTGGTTGCGTTTAATGGACAAGCTAGGGGCTGCAACGCTGGCGTTAATCTCTGCCATACGTAATCGCACGGTGAAGTATTGGCGCAACCGACAAGAAAAGAAAACCCAGCAAAAAGTGCAGCAAGAGCGCAAAGTGGTTATCGCCAAACATGTGGAAGAAACCAAAAACAAAAAACCACCGGTTATTAAACCCATGCCTAAGCAGCAGCCGGTAGTTAGCGAGCGCAAAGAGCGTGAGCGCCAGCAACCTTTATTTGATGCCCCGGTTACCGGCAGCTTACCTTCATTGAGTTTATTGAATCCCGCCGGTAATGCCTCCAAAAAAGGCTACTCCACGGAAGCGCTGGAGGCTATGTCAAAATTGTTGGAGCATAAGCTCAAAGACTTTGGCGTTATTGCAGAAGTAGTAGAGGTGTTCCCCGGCCCAGTTATTACCCGCTTTGAAATACAGCCAGGCACCGGTGTAAAAGTTAGCAAAATCGTCGGCATAGCCAAAGATATAGCGCGCTCACTAGCGGTCATTAGCGTGCGCGTAGTAGAGGTAATACCGGGCAAGCCAGTCGTAGGCATAGAAATTCCCAATGAAGACAGGGCCATTGTTAACTTTCATGATGTGTTGTCATCAAAAGAATACGACGAGTCGAAATCACCACTAACCTTAGCGCTGGGCCACGATATCGCCGGTGAGCCGGTAGTAGCAGACTTAGCCAAGATGCCACATTTATTGGTGGCCGGTACCACCGGTGCCGGTAAGTCGGTTTTGATTAACGTTATGTTATTAAGCATGATGTATAAATCTGGCCCCGAGGATGTACGTTTTATTTTAGTCGATCCGAAAGTAATAGAGCTAACCGTATACAACGGCATTCCCCATTTATTAACACCCGTGATAACGGATATGAACGAGGCCGCCAACGGCCTGCGCTGGTGTGTGGCAGAAATGGAGCGGCGCTATAAATTACTCGCCGCCTTAGGAGTGAGAAATTTAGCGGGCTTTAACCGTAAAGTGGCAGATGCCAAGGCTGCAGGCGAGCCCATTATGGATCCTTTTTATGTGCCCGCCGAAAACTATGTGCATATCGATGGTGTAGAGCCGCCTAGCCAGAAAGAGTTAGAAAAGTTGCCGGCCATTGTTGTGGTTATCGATGAATTCGCCGACATGATTATGACCGTGGGTAAAAAAGTTGAAGAGCTTATCGCCCGTATCGCACAAAAAGCTAGGGCGGCAGGGATACATTTAATTTTGGGTACCCAGCGTCCGTCAGTAGATGTTATCACCGGTTTAATCAAAGCCAATGTGCCCACACGTATGGCCTGCCAAGTCTCGTCACGGGTAGACTCACGCACCATACTCGATCAGGGTGGCGCCGAACAATTATTAGGTAAGGGCGATATGTTGTTTTTACCTCCGGGCACCAGCTTACCGATACGGGTACATGGTGCTTTTGTCGATGATGACGAAGTCCATAGAGTGGTTGCTGAATGGAAGCGCCGCGGTGAACCTGCCTATATAGAGGGTTTAATCGACGATGGTGCCAGCAATAATATACCCGGCATAGCCAATGATAGCGGTGACAGCGGTGCTGATGAATCCGACGTTTTATACGATGAGGCTTTACATTTTGTGACCTCTAGCCGACGGGCATCGATTTCTGCGGTGCAGCGTAAATTACGCATAGGTTATAACCGTGCGGCGCGACTTATAGAATCCATGGAGTCGGCCGGTGTGGTCAGCGAAATGGGCCACAACGGTGCCCGCGAAGTTCTCGCGCCACCTCCTGCAGAATAAAATAGAGGTTTATGTGATACCACGTATCGTTACAACAATATCCATTGGGCTGCTGTTAATCACAGCAGGTTTTAGCAACGCTGATGCTAATGTCAGTGCAGTTGATAATACCAATGCAGTTGATAGTAAGAGCACTGCTTTATTAACTGAACAATTACAGGGCGTGCAAACCCTACAAGCGCAATTTCAGCAAACTATTAGCAATGACAAGGGCCAACTACTGCAGCAGGCTAGTGGCAAGCTCATTGTTAAAAAACCACAGCAGCTGTATTGGTTAACCGAGCAACCTTACGAGCACTTAGTGGTTACCGATGGCACTAGTTTATGGCTGTATGACATAGACCTGGAGCAGGTCAATAAAGAAAACTACAACAATAATATTGATAAAGCCCCAGCCCTGTTGTTGAGTGGTGATGTCGCTGCGATACAACAAAATTATCAGGTTGCCGTGCTAGAGCAGGGCGATGATGAAATTAGTTTTACGCTAAAGCCGAATGCCAGTGATAGCGCTTTTTCGCAGCTAACTATTAGCTTTAAGCAGCAAAAAATTACCCGCATGGTGTTAAAGGATAACTTCGATCAAACCACTACTATTGATTTTAGTGACGTTGAACTAAACCAGCCGGTTTCCGATCAGCAATTTGCATTTACCCCTCCCGTTGGTGTTGAAGTGATAGAGAATGAGCGCTGATTTATTTAGCCAGCAACCGCTGTATCAACCCTTAGCGGCTAAGCTGCGACCTACCCAGCTGGACCATTACATAGGGCAGGAGCATCTGACCAGCAAGGGTAAGCCTTTACGCGAAGCGCTGGATAGCGGCCAAATGCACTCCATGATTTTATGGGGGCCACCGGGTGTGGGTAAAACCTCACTGGCCAAACTTATAGCCACTCTGTGCAAGGCACACTTCATTACCATCTCTGCGGTGCTTTCTGGGGTTAAAGAAATTCGTGCCGCCGTCGATGAGGCCAAGCAATATCAAGCCCAGCAAAGGCAAACCATTTTATTTATCGACGAAGTGCACCGTTTTAATAAATCCCAGCAAGACGCTTTTTTACCTTATGTGGAGGACGGTACCTTTTTGTTTATTGGCGCCACCACAGAAAATCCCTCTTTCGAATTAAACAACGCGCTGCTGTCTCGTACTAGAGTGTATAAATTACGCGAGCTCAGTGAGCTTGCCATCAGTGATATCTTAACCAGAGGTATAGAGTCGCTAGCAGGTATAAGCGTAGCGCCGCCACAACTAGCCCGATTAGCGCAAGCGGCCGATGGCGATGCCAGAAGAGCGCTCAATCTATTAGAACTGGCCACCGAACTCTCTGCCGACGACGTGATTAGCGACGCCATCTTAGATGAAGTGTTAGAAGGTTATGTGCGCCGCTTTGATAAGGGCGGCGATTTATTTTATGAACAAATTTCTGCGCTGCATAAATCGGTGCGCGGCAGCTCGCCTGATGGTGCCCTGTATTGGTTATGCCGCATGTTAGATGGTGGCTGCGACCCCTTTTACATTGCTCGCCGAGTAGTGCGCATGGCCAGCGAAGATATTGGTAATGCCGACCCCAGAGCCTTAGATATAGCTCTTAGCGCCTGGGATGTGCAGCAGCGCTTAGGCAGCCCCGAAGGTGAGCTGGCCATAGCTCAGGCGGTAATATATTTGGCCAGCGCCGCCAAAAGTAATGCCGTTTACAGCGCCTATAGTCAGGTAATGGCCGATATAAAAAGCCAGCCCAGCCATGAGGTGCCGGTACATTTACGTAATGCCCCCACCAGCCTAATGAAAGATATGGATTATGGCGCCGAGTATCGCTATGCCCACGATGAGCCCAATGGCTATGCCGCCGGTGAAAACTATTTACCCGAAGCACTTAAAGACCAGCGTTATTATCAGCCAGTACCGCGAGGGCTGGAATTGAAAATAGGCGAAAAACTAAATAACCTGCGCGAGCTGGATAAAACCAGTAGAATACGCCGCTATTCGGAACTGTAATCGGATATAAGTACACTGTTATGAATAAGCCGTTACTAAAGATGTCACTATGAAACAACTGCTATTTATCGCGTTAGGTGGGGCAGGAGGGGCCGTATGCCGCTACGGCTTGGTGAACCTAGTCAACCAGTTGCACCACAGCAAGTTTCCCTTGGGAACATTCAGCGTCAACGTGATTGGCTCCTTTGTGATAGGTGTCATGTATGTGTTGATTGCTGAGCGCTTAAGCTTATCGCCCGATTGGCGTAGCATTATAATTGTGGGGTTTTTAGGTGCATTTACCACTTTTTCAACCTTCTCACTGGAAGCTATCACCCTGCTAGAAAACGGCCACGCTGCCAATGCAGCTTTATACATAGTCAGTAGCTTACTGGTTTGCCTGTTAATGGTCTGGCTGGCCATGCTGTTAACACGCGCCGTTTTTTAATGACGCATAGCGACAGATATTAACTAACGATTAAATAGATAAACACTGAATCACTCCCACATATTCATCAGCTTTATATAGGTTTTAAGCTCCATGCTAGATATTAAAATTATTCGCCAAGACCCTACGGCAGTGGCAGAAAAGTTAAGCAAGAAAAAATACATACTCGATATTGCTGCCTTCGAGGCGCTGGATAATGAGCGCAAAGTCGCTGACAGCGAAAGCCAGGCTTTATTGGCAGAGCGCAAATCTGCGTCTAAAAAAATTGGCGAGCTGGTGCAGTCTGGCATCAGTGTTGATGAAGCAAAGCAAACGGTTAATGAAACCCTGGCAAAAATTGGTGAGCAGTTAGAGTCCTTAAAAGAACGCGCACGTCTAGCGCAGGAAGCGATGGATGAGCTGCTGCTATCCATCCCCAATATCCCAGATGACGAAGTACCGGTAGGCAACGATGAAGATGCCAATATAGAAGTGTGCATCTGGGGTACTAAGCCAGAATTTAATTTTGAGCCTAAAGACCATGTTGATATAGGTGAGGCGCTAGGTGGCTTAGACTTTGATACTGCCAGCAAAATCACCGGCTCACGTTTTGTCGTAATGCAAGGCTCTATGGCACGCCTGCACCGAGCGTTAATTCAATTTATGCTGGATACTCATATTAACGAGCACGATTACCAAGAGGTTTACGTGCCTTATATGGTGAATGCCGAATCGTTAAAAGGCACCGGCCAGCTACCCAAGTTTGAAGAAGACTTATTTAAAGTCAGTGGTGAGCAGGGTTATTATTTAATCCCCACCGCGGAAGTGCCCGTAACCAATATGTTGCGCGATAAGATAGTCGATGCCAAGCAAATGGAATATGGACTGCGCTTCACCTGCCACACCCCCTGTTTTCGCAGCGAGGCCGGCAGTTATGGCCGCGATACCCGCGGCATGATACGCCAGCACCAGTTTGAAAAAGTTGAGATGGTGCAGTTGGTTAAGCCCTCAGAATCAACCCAGGCTTTAGAATCCTTAACCGGCCATGCCGAAGCTATTTTGCAAAAACTGGGCTTGGCTTACCGCAAAGTGATTTTATGTGGCGGCGACTTGGGTTTCTCAGCACTAAAAACCTATGACTTGGAAGTGTGGTTACCGGGTCAGCAAAAATACCGCGAGATTTCATCCTGCAGTAACTTTGGTGATTACCAAGCTAGGCGCATGATGGCCAGATGGCGCAATCCTGAAACCAATAAGCCTGAGTTATTACATACGCTTAATGGCTCAGGCTTGGCAGTAGGCCGTACCTTGGTGGCGATCTTAGAAAACTATCAAACTGAGCAGGGCACGGTTATTGTGCCAGAAGTGCTGCGCCCTTATATGGGTGGCATTAGCGAGCTTTCTTAAGCTTACCTTGTCAAAGGGCGCCCCGCAGACTGGGAACGTCCCTTGGCACTAGCCAGAGGCACCTGCCAGGCCACGTATAAGTTGTTAAAGAAATAAGCAATTTGGTCGATATTAAGCCTAGGAGCTTAATTAATGATCAATATCCCGCCTATCAACACCCAACCTTATAAAGGCACAGGGTCGACTAAAAAAAACCAGCGCCGCGCCTATGCCGTGGAGGCTGAGCGTGAAGAGCAAAAGCCCATTACCCATGAACGACGCGGCCAGCGCAACCGCCGTAATACTGTGGGCGGCCAACGCGTTGTTAACCGCCGGATGAGCGCCGACAGGCGTAAAGGCCGGGTCAATCTGATGATTTAAGCATTAAATACTGGGTGCATAGCCTGGGCGTTTCGCCACTTGTTGGCTTTTTTGATAGGGCATGGCATCTAGTAAAATCTTGCCTGCTTCATTGAGTAGCGGGTCGTTTTCATCGATAGCATTAGCCGGCTCATTGGCGGCTGTTTTCTCAGCTTGCTCTTTACTGTCTTCTTCTTTTAATTCATCAAGATCAGTAATCAACGCTAAGCCTTTAAACTTTCTACGTTTGTTTTCTATAGCTAGCAGTTTGTCGCTTTCATCATCTTCCAAGGCTTTTCTGGCGGCTTTGTTCAGCGGCAAATGGGTGAGTTGTTTAGCGTCCTCAGCCAGTTTGCGCCTGTCGTTCATAAAAACAAAATCAGGGTCATTGGCTATACGCTGCTGGTGCTGTGTTTTAAGCACGGGCATGGCTTGCTCAAAATTATAATAGTGGCGCAGCTTCATAGCAGCGATAGAGTCCCAGGGCAGGGCATGCTCCAGCGAACTTTCACCCACTTTTTCGCTGTCGTACAGCTCCGGGAATAAAATGTCGGGAACTACACCGCGGTGCTGAGTGCTTTCACCAGAGACACGATAAAACTTAGACTCAGTGATCTTTAGCTGGCCCTGGGTGAGGTCATTAATCGATTGTACCGTGCCTTTACCAAAGGAGGGGGAGCCTATGATCAGGGCGCGTTTATAGTCCTGCATGGCGCCGGCAAAGATTTCTGAAGCCGAAGCGCTGAGGCGATTAATCAGTACCACCACGGGCATATCAAAATACTTGGAGCGATAATTTTTACCGGCGCGGTCTACCTTGCCATTGGAGTGACGAATTTGCACCGTGGCACCCGCTTCTATAAACAAGCTAGTTAGCGCGTTGGCCTCATCTAAAGAGCCGCCACCATTATCTCTTAAGTCTATGATAATGCCTTCGGCACCTTCAGCTTGCAGCGCGGTAACATGTTTCATTACGTCGTAGCTGGTGCTGCGAAAATCAGGGTGGTTAACATCTCTTACAGCAAAATTGCGGTAAAAAGTGGGCAAGTCTACTACCCCCAGTTTATGCATTTTGCCCTCATGCATTAGGTTAAGCATTTTACGCTGGGCGCTTTGCTCTTCAAGCTTAACGGTATCGCGACGTATCTTAATTAGCTTGCGCTCATCATCGGTTTTAGCAGTTACAGGGATGACTTCTAAATGCACTATGCTGTCTTTGGGACCGCGAATTAGGTCTACCACCTCATCTAAACGCATGCCTATTACATCTACTAGCTCTTCATCACCTTGTGCTACGCCGACTATGCGGTCAGAGGGCTGCAGCGCCCCTTGCTTAAATGCCGGGCCGGCAGGTACTAGGCGCATCACTTTGGTGTACTCATCTTCTTGCTGTAGCACCGCACCTATGCCCTGTAGTGACAGGCTCATATTAATATTAAAGTTTTCCGAGCTGCGCGGTGACAGGTAGTTAGTGTGCGGATCGTAAAGTTCGGTAAGCGAATTAATATAAATTTGAAATACATCTTCGGCATTGGACTGCTGTATACGGTTGTATTGGTTTTGGTAACGCTTGCTGAGAAGTTTGATGATTTCGGGGTTGGTTTTATCGTCTAGCTGCATGCTTACAATGCGACTTTTAAGCAGCTTGCGCCACAGGTCGTCGGCGGCGGCGGTGTTGTCGGGCCAAGGCTGCTCTGAGCGATCTATCAGTAGAGTTTCTTCGCGGTTGAGATCTAAGCTATCAATAAGTGAGGGGAGTTGCTGTTGTATGGTATTAATACGTTCCAGCACCCGTTGTTGGAAACGGTTGTAGATGGCGTAACCGGTGGTTAATTCACCTCGCTTAAGCTCGTCGTCTAGCTGTAAACGCTTGGGTTCAAACTCGGCTATATCGCTAGCTAGGAAAAAGGTCTTGGCGCCATCTAAGCGCTGAATATAGTTATCAAAGAATTGTGAAGAGATATGATCATCCAAGGGTTTACTGGCATAGTGCATATAGGCCAGTTTCAAGGTGATCTCTTTGGTTGTTTTAGCCTGCTCAGCAGTAGGGGATAGGGTAGGAATATTGGCTTCTTCAGCCAGTACTGAGGGCCCGCTGAGGCATAGCAATAAGGCTAATGTATTCAGGCTGATAAAACGAGTATGCATACGGCTAACTAAGCTCAAAACAATATTCCAATAGTAATTTATAGACGACAGGCATTATTCCATAGACATTGCTGGTGTGCATCATCTATGTTTTAATACTGCCACTCATTTCCCCATACTCTTTATAAAACAATAAGATAGAGTGGTAATTTAACATTATTTAGTTACATATACCGGTATTAAATCAAATCTTGAGCTAGGCTTAGTCGGTCCAATAGGCTCCAGCGCTATAGGTGATGGCTTAAGCCTGCGGGGCTATCTGCTAGTTAGAGAGTTAGTCAAACAGGATTAGTTTCTTTTTTATTAAAGTTTTATGCGCTTTAAGCGATATAAACACTATATATGTGTGCAGGTATATTGCCGTGTTGCTAGATTTCTTAGTGGCAAGCAGCCTAATCATGATGTACTAGGGGCTCAGGGCTGGCGCCACGAGCTTACGCACAGAGCTTGTAAAAATCATAATAGATGTGACATAACAAACTGGATATAGGTCTACACAATGCTTAAAAAACACCTGGCAATTCGATTGCTTTGCATTACTATTTTGACGGTTACTATAGTGATGGCCTTGTCGGGGGCATACTCCTATAAAACAATAGAAAAAAACGTCATTGCCGATGCTGAAGAAAGCATACAGCTGTCACTAGAGCGCCTACAGCTAAACCTTCCTGCCCTGATTTGGAACTTCGAAGAAGAACAGCTACAGCGTGTAGCCCGTTCTGAACTTAAAAGCCATTTTGTTAATTCCATCACTATCGTATCGGATAGTGGTGATGAGCTGTTTTCTGGCGGCGATAATAGCGGTAAACAGTTTTCACAAGTACTCAGTCATAATGACGGTGATGAAGTCAACGTGGTGGGCAATATTACCCTGACGCTGGACCATAAAAAAATCGATAAAGAGTTACACGGCGCACTGCAAAATTCCATCGGACAAATTATTATTATTGTTGTCGTACTGTCAGCCTTACTGATTATATTAGTGCGTAACATGGTCACTAGGCCTATCAATTTAGTGTGTGAAGGGATTACCGATATTGCCCATGGTGATGGCGATTTAACCCAGCGCATGCCAGTACGAGGCCATGATGAAATGGCCGTGCTATCAGAGCAGTTCAACTTATTCGTTACCCAAATACAAACCTTAGTGTTATCGACGATGCAATCTATCGTAAAACTCAATCTGTTTGCCGGTAATGTGCAGTCCTCTTCTGAGCAGGTCACCGGCTTGTTGTCGCAGCAACAAAATGAAACAAATTTAGTCGCCACAGCTATTACCGAAATGAGTGCCAGCGCTAAAGAGGTAGCCGAGAACGCACAAAATACCGCCAAAGCCGCTAACCACGTTAAAGCGGACGCTGAGAATGTACACGCCATAGTTACCCATTCTATAGAATCTGTGCAGTTACTGTCGGGTCAGCTAGAAAAAACCAGTCAAGTAATAGATGACCTAGAAAACGAAGTGCAAGGCATAGTTACCATACTTGAAGTGATTAGTGGCATAGCGGAACAAACCAATTTATTAGCGCTGAATGCCGCAATAGAGTCGGCTCGAGCTGGTGAACAAGGCAGAGGCTTTGCGGTGGTGGCTGACGAAGTGCGAGCCTTGGCTAGCCGTACCCAACAATCAACCACAGAAATTAACACCAATATTAATAGGTTGAAAGAAGGCTCATCCTTGGCGGTGCAAGTACTGAAAGAAAGTCGCTCCATTGGTGAAGAAACCGTAGAGAGTGCGAAAAAGAGTGGCGAATCTATTATTGCGATTGTGGAGTCCACTAATCAAATCATGAACATGTCCAACCAAATCGCCACGGCGGTAGAAGAGCAAAGCTTGGTGTCCAATGATATCGATAGAAATATAACCCGCATAGTGACTACCGGTGAAGAAAGCAGCCATATCGTTAAGCACATTGCCGACCAAGCAACGCAGCTGGCCGCTCTATCGAAAGAGTTAGATTTATTAATACACCGCTTTAAAGTTGAGTAACTGGCAACAGATTAAAGCCAGCCATAGTTTTATAGGCTGGCCATAAAACATAATAACCGGCACTCCTCAGCGCCAGTATTACTGGGGCGCTAATAGTGTTTTAATACCCAAGGGCGAAAGTGATTAAATATATAAAAAATCGCCTTAAGCTGCCGTGGGTTTGTTTTTTAATGTATAGCTTTGTCACGTATTTGAGCCCAGTGCTAAGCCATAGCAAAGAAATATCTTTGGTTGGCGAAGAATATTGCCCCCATAATTGCCAGCCTGATTCAGTTAAACCTGGCTATCTTATTGAAATCGCTCAACTCATTTTCAAGCAAGCAGGGTATACCGTTAGCTATAATATTATGCCCTGGTCTAGGGCATTGCATGGCGCACGCTATGGAGAATTTGATGCTGTAGTCAGTGTGGGGCGAGCCGAAGCGCTAGGCTTTGTTTTCCCAAGCTCAACAATGGGCTATGCCAAACATAGCTTTTACACTTTAGCCAATAGCACTTGGCAGTATACCGGCGAGGAGTCTTTACACAGCGTGCGCTTGGGCGCTATACAGGACTATTCCTACGGTACTTTTTACTATCGCTACATAGTACCTAATATGCAACAGCCGGAGCGCGTACAAGTTATACGCGGCTACAACGGTCTAACTAGAAACCTAAAAAAACTCGCCTCGGGTAGAATTGATGTGTTGGTAGAAGATCAGTTTGTGATGGACTATTACCACTTTGATGAAAACATGGGCTTGCAGTTGCGACTGGCCGGGGTTGCTGACGAAGAGGATTTGTATATTGCGTTTTCGCCTGCTAACTCTGAGTCTCAGCACTATGCCATGCTATTGCAGCAGGGCTATGAGCGTTTGCAGGCTACAGGCCAGCTGAAAAAAATATTAGACAAATATTTCCCTCAAGCTAAAGAGCCACAACAGCTTAACCATATGCATTCGCTATAAGCTGCTACTAGTTAGGGCTTTCTCACGGTTATAGTCGACTGTGAGAGCTTCCATTTTGATTTTATCCAACGCTTAGTCATAAGCAGAATGGATAGCAGCAAAATAGAAAGCTGTACTAGCATCCCTTGCCAGGTCGAATTAATACCTAGCCACTCTATATGTAGGGTAAAGGGCAGTGGGCTAATAGTAATAATAGCGGCCTCTTGCAGGGCGGTAATCGCTTTTCCAGCCAGAACAAAAGACAGTGCCAGCAGCAGATAAGTCGTGGTTGAAAAAAACTTCGCGATAGGTAATTTTACTGAGTATTTCACCATGGCCCAGGCAATCACAAATAATACTAATACCGCTAAGCCAAAGCCGCTAATGAGGTGCACTTGCTGTGACGCAGCCGCTTGAGTTAACAACGACTGGTAAAATAACACAGTTTCAAAAACCTCACGGTAAACAGTAATAAAGGCCAGCCCCGAAATACCCCAGAGCGTCCCCGCCTTCAAATTGCGATCAATATTTTTTTGTATATAGCTTTGCCATTGCTCAGCATTGGTTTTGCTATGCATCCAAAAGCCCACATAAAACAAGACTATGGCTGCGATTAACGCGGCAACACCTTCCATAATCTCACGGCTGGCTCCGCTAATCGTGATTAGATACTGCGCTACCCACCAAGTTACGCCCCCTGCAACCAAGGCCGTTACCCAGCCAAAATGCAGGTATTTAAGCGCTTCTTTCTTCTGTGCGCGTACTAATAAAGTTGATAGTGCAATAATAACTAACAGAGCCTCTAAGCCTTCACGTAATAAAATAAGAAAGCTGGTGCTGAATAGGGCGCTATTAGACATAGCATGTTCGGTTAATAAAGCTTCGGCCTGCTGCAATTCAAGTAAAACCGTCTCAATGGCTAGATCAACTTGCTGAATAGTATGCTGGCTATTGAGCTGCTGGCGTAAAGCCAAAAGCTTCAGCTCTATAGATCGACGCAGAACTTTATCACGCGCATCCAAACTGTTTTCCAACAACTCAAAGCCATCTAAATAGGCACTAACCGCTAAATGAGTCGCTTTATCGTACTCACCCTGGTGGTGGGCAAGAACAGCTTCATTAAGGCGCTGCCTAGCAATGGCTAGGGGCGATTCTTTTTGCTGAAACAGGATGGCAGGGTTGCCGCGCGCCTGCTCAAGCTCTAACCACAGGCCAGCATCGTCTTGGCGGTTGAGCTCAGCGGGGCTATACAAAACCAGATCCTGTAGCGCTAACGTAGGCTTATTGTTGGCTGCGTTATCACTAGCCGTAAATGCTAGGCTGCCAGCATAGAAGGCCAGCGACCATCGTTGTTGCTCTGACAGTTGTTTAAAGGACGGCATAGCCGTGCCCTCTATACCCTCAGAGATAGCATCATAAAGCCCTAATAGTGAGCGGTTTAATGCCCGATCTTTATCAGTAAAATCAGTGGGTGTGGGTTCAAGCTGCGAGGCGAGAATACCGTCGCCTTTGCCCGTTAAGCCATGACAGCTAGCACAATTGTTTTCAAAAAATTGTTGTGTGGATGCTTTAGCTACTAGCGATCTGGGTAGGGATAGCTGCGGCGACAACGCCAGCATGTTGCTACGCAGCTGGCTGGATAAGCCTTGAATAACCGCAATATCCTGTTTATCGGTAACCGCTGCCTGCAATGACTGCGCTAGGCTAATTATCTCGGGCTTATCCCCTAGCAGGCGTTGGCTTTTTTCAAGAATAAGTGCAGAGAACTCTACCATTTCCTGGTATTCAGCAGGGTCAGCTATCTCGCCCTCACTTACAGCGGCGCTGTAATCTACCCCTACATATTCGGCCAACTGCAGCAATTGGCGCAGCTGGTCAGCGGGTGCCGCCGTTGCGTAGCTCGAGACGCTAATAGCGATAAAAAAGAATAGTGCGCTAAAAGACATAGTGAGGCGGGAAGAATAGCTGTTGCAGGACATGTGGAGGCTAAACCTTAATACAACTGAGAATGATTCCTATTATAGGCCGTGTAGCCCATGGTGAGTCAAGCGAGTTGTGTGCCTACCACCTAAAGAAGACCGCTTAATAACGGTATTCGATGGATTTATGTGCAAGCTTTAGCTTATTCACTGGGCGCAGCGTCAGAGCCCTCATCACTACATCGGAAACTTATCGCGTATAAGCTGAGGGATTACTTTGCCGGCTGGCCTACGCCATGGCTTGCAGGAGCAGGGTCTGGACACAATATGAGCGTTTGAAAACGTAAGCTCTCGATCATTCATCGTGTGCCGCCATGCTCAGCTAGCGCAAAATCAAAACCGGAATAGTACTGGTGGCTAATATTTTAGTGGTATGACTGCCGACTATGAACTCTCTAATCCGTGAGTGGCCATAGGCGCCCATAACTTTTAGCTCGATATTGAAACTGTTTTGAAAGTCCATTAGGCAGTCGATAACATCGCCTTGCAGCAAATGAGGCTGCACTTGATGGCCTTTATTGGTTAAGAGTTCACAGGCGTGTTCGAGACGGCCCTGATTCTCGCTGCTATCATTAGCGACCATCACTACATGCCCAGGCAAATTCGCCAGCAGGGGGCTATTGGCAATGTCGTCGATCGCCTTGTCCGCGGTTTCACTGCCGTCGTAAGCCAGCATATAGTTACTGGGGGCCGAGAACTTACCGGTTGCCATCAATATCGGTGTATGAATAGCCCGCACCATATTTTCAACCTGTGAGCCTACCGTCTGTTGTTGCTGCTCGTGGTCATCACCGAGGCGGCCAACCACATACAAGCGTGTTTTGTCTTCCCAAGCCAATAGCGAATCCAGCAACTCGCCATGGCGCTGTTCACCAGTCACCATAACGGCACCAGCGGCTTCAGCTCTTTGCTGGGCATCGTCTAACAAATGCTTACCGTGCTTTACCGCTAGTTTATTGCGCTGTTCATCCAGTACGGTCAATTCGTCCAGCAAATGCTCGCGGCTACCCAAGCCTATGGCACCAGATAGATCTTCTTTCGCTGGCGAATAGGATTTTTCTAACACCCGTAAAAAGGTCAGCGGGGCGTCTAGGGTACGGCTGGCCCAAGCTGCCGTATCACAAACAGCGTTTGAAATAGCAGAACCATCTATACAGGCAGTAATTTGCTGCTTTGTCATAATTATTCTCCGTGGATTAATGGCCAGCCATCAGTTTTTCAACTTCTTCTGGTTTATCGTAAACACCGAATTTATCAACCACGGTACTGGTTGCCTCATTCATGCCAATGACATTCACCTCAGAGCCTTCTCGACGAAACTTAATCACGACCTTGTCTAATGCTCCTACCGCGGTAATATCCCAAAAGTGTGCCTGGTTTAAATCGATGGTGACGCGATCAATAACCTCTTTAAAGTCAAAGGACGCTATAAAGTGATCGGCCGACGCAAAGAAAATCTGACCCTTTACCGTATATTGGCGATGGTCCTCTGCGGTTTTTTCATTCTTCACCACCATAAAGCGGCCAATTTTATTAGCAAAGAATAACGATGCCAGCAACACACCTACAAAAACACCGATTGCGAGGTTATGTGTTGCAACAACCACAATAACAGTAGTAATCATCACGACATTGGTGGAGATAGGGTGTTTCTTGAGATTAATGAGTGAATCCCAAGAAAAAGTACCAATTGAAACCATAATCATAACGGCAACCAACGCCGCCATAGGAATTTGCTTCAACCATTCATCAAGAAACACAACCATAACCAATAAAAAAGCGCCTGCTGTAAACGTGGATAAGCGACCACGGCCACCAGATTTTACGTTAATAATGGATTGACCGATCATGGCGCATCCCGCCATCCCGCCCAAAAGGCCGGCACCAATATTGGCGATACCTTGGCCCTTACATTCACGGTTTTTGTCACTTTGGGTATCGGTTAAATCATCAACGATAGTGGCCGTCATCATAGACTCAAGTAAGCCAACAACCGCTAAGCCAATAGCGTAGGGGAAGATGATTTGCAGTGTTTCAAGATTAAGTGGTACATCAGGCCAAAGGAAGATGGGCAGGGTGTCAGGGAGTTGGCCCATGTCACCAACGGTGCGTATATCAATATTGAACAGCATGGCGACTATGGTCATAGCAACAATACAAATAAGCGGAGAAGGAATAGCTTTACCAATCACAGGCAGTAACGGGAACAGATAAATAATCCCTAAGCCCGCGGCGGTCATGGCATAAACATGCCAAGTCACGCCGGTAAGCTCAGGCAGTTGCGCCATAAAAATAAGTATCGCTAAGGCATTAACAAAGCCAGTCACCACCGAGCGAGAAACAAACCGCATCAAGCTGCCCAGTTTAAGAAACCCAGCACCAATCTGAAATACACCGGTCAACAGGGTGGCGGCCAGTAAATACTCCAAGCCGTGTTCTTTTACCAAGGTCACCATTAACAGGGCCATGGCACCGGTCGCGGCACTAATCATACCCGGGCGGCCACCGACAAAGGCAATCACTACGGCTATACAGAAAGAGGCATATAAGCCCACTTTGGGGTCTACCCCAGCAATAATGGAGAAGGCAATAGCCTCTGGAATTAACGCCAGCGCAACAACGATACCCGCCAGTAAATCCCCACGAATATTGGAAAACCAATCCTGCTTAATAGTATTAATCATTAATAACCTACGAACTAACAATGAGTCCCCACAATGCAGTTACATTGCGGCGAATAAAATAAACGTTATATCTAACGCGCAGAGACTTGCGCACTAACGACAAAATGAGGGTGCAATCACAGCGGCTGCTAAAACTGCGCTAGGGTGGACTGCTCAGTAAAATAGCTTCCAACCATTTTAAAAGAGGCGAAATTATACACAGACAGGCCTTTTTTTCAATGGTTTTATCCGCGGCCTAGCTTTGCTGGGCGCCACCATTATCAACCGCCACTGTTTCGGGCTTGCAATACTAAATTTGGTGTCTGTGGCTGAGAGCAGGGCGTTGAAGGTATACAAACTCATTCTACCCGTTTAAAAATCGCAGAATCGAGTAACGTACTCTAGAAAGAAAAGAATCAGGCCCATATAGTACAAACATCAACAGCTCACGGTGAAAAAGCGTTGATCATCATTATATAGACTCTCGAGTTGAGCGGGCGGTTAACAGTGATAAACCACCATCGTTCACAGTATTATCAACAGCCGTCATTCCCCGGCATCAAATAACCTGCAGATGCGCCTTCTCCCCACAAGCCCAATCCCCCCCAATAAAATGGATAAACGAAATAGCGAAGGTGCATTATTTGTTGCGAGTGTGATGCCAGTTTTTCCGTGTTTACCGAAGGGCTAACTTGCACTTGCTGTTTCGTGATCGAAACCGGCAATACTTTTTCATCCCAGTCCGAACGGTCAATAGCAATGGTGTAGCCTTGTGAAATTATTTCGAATTAGCAATGTGGCTTTAACATAAAACGCTGTTTTTAAAATACTTCGTGGAAGTGCTACACTTTCATTCAATAGAAAAAATATAGGAGTTAAGTATGTCATCTAGCTGGGACTCCATCATTCAACAAGCGGTGGCCTTTCGTCACGTATTGCATCGTAATCCAGAGTTAGCTTGGAATGAAATCAATACTGCAGCAAATATTCGTCAACGATTAGACCAGTTAAAAATTTCTTGGCGAGCGTGTGCCGAACACGGCACAGTTGCAACTATTGCCGCACATGCCTCGGGTAAACATATTGCGTTACGCGGCGACATGGACGCGCTTCCTATCCAAGAGCAAGCCACAAATAACTACTGTTCACAAGTTCCCGGTATAATGCACGCGTGCGGTCATGACGGTCACACGGCGGTACTGTGGGCGGCGGCTGCTTGGTTGAAATCTCATGAAAGTAAGCTTCCTGGCCCCGTTAGTTTTATCTTTCAGCCCGCCGAGGAGGGAGGCCATGGCGCTAGGGAGATGATCAAGGCAGGTGCATTAAAGGGTATCGAAGAAATATTTGGCTGGCATAATTGGCCGGCGATTCCTTTGGGTCACGCCGTATGCCCGGACGGGGCAGTTATGTCTGGCAATGGCACATTTTCAATCGTATTACACGGTGCAGGCGGTCATGCGAGTCAGCCGGAATTGTGTCGTGATCCGGTATTGGCGGCGGCAGCAGTCGTTTTAAATTTACAGCAAATCATAAGTCGACGCATGGCGCCGCAAGATGCAGCCGTTGTCAGTGTTACCTCTATTGAGGCGCCAAGTGGACCTACCGTCATCCCCGACATGGCGCGATTAGGCGGAAGCATTCGTTTGGCAAAGCCCGAGCTACGAGAAAAATTAAATGCGCTGATTACAGAAATCACAACGTCCACAGCTTTGGCTTATGGCGTTACTGCTGAAGTGCAAGTAGAGGATCGCTACCAAGCCACCATCAATCATTCCGAACCCGCACAGCGTTACCGTAATGTGTTAGCAGATATTTACGGTTCAGAGTGGCAAAGTGCATCAGCTGTAGTACCCATAATGGCGTCAGAGGACTTCAGTTATTATCTGCAACACATACCGGGTGCCTTTGCGCTAATTGGCATGTCTAGCCAAGAGTCTTATAGCCATCCCTGTCACAGCCCGCATTATGAATTTAATGATGCACTTATTTCACCCGTTGTTGGTACGCTTGCGGCGCTCGCGGGAGTCCCAAATACTGCTTGTATAGATAATTAAACAGGAATTATTAATTTTCATTATTCTCATAAAGCCATCCACTAAACTTGTAATTTAGCTAAGTGGCTATTAAGGTCAATGTAGAGTAGTGTTAATAGTCAAGTCGTCACCATCAATGCCGGTTCTATTTGTTTTTTACGTGAACGCCTTACAGGCTGCGTAGAACACAATATGACAGGGCCGTTCAATATTCGTCGTTTATATCGACGTTCTTCATCGCAGTAATCGCTCATACAGTAGTAGTAACTGTTCAACAGCAAATCGTTCTAAAGTAAACCGTCAACACAGTGACGTTATCAAAAATCGTATGATTTGCTGGCCATATAAAATTAGCTGGAGGATAGCATGCAAATATTTGACCAATGGGAATCTGAGATTCGAGGATATTGCAGATCGTATCCTACGGTATTTGCTCGTGCAATTAATGCCCGGCAGTTCGACGAGCAGGGCAAAGAATACATCGATTTTTTTGCAGGGGCTGGGGTGTTAAATTTCGGCCACAATAATCCACACATGAAAGAGGCTGTGATTAGCTTTTTACAAAACAATGGCGTTACCCACAGCCTTGATATGGCCACTAGCGTAAAACGAGATTTTATAAAAGCCTTTGTCGAGACCATTCTATTACCGCGCAAGATGGAATATAAGCTTCAGTTTGTTGGGCCTACAGGCAGCAATGCCGTGGAAGCGGCATTAAAACTCGCTCGGCGAGTGACGGGGCGAACGGATGTTGTCGCTTGCGGCCAAGGCTTTCATGGTATGACTTTGGGTGCGCTCGCCTGTACAGCCAATGCCTATTTTCGCAACGCGGCAGGCGTGCCATTAAATAATGTCACACATATACCCTTTGAATCTGGGCCTGGTGGTGGCATGCAAAACTTACACGACTTGCGAGTCGCCTATCAAAGTGGCTCTAGTGGCACTGATCTTCCTGCGGCATTTTTGGTTGAAACAATTCAAGCAGAAGGTGGCGTAAATATTGCCAGCAAAGAGTGGTTGCAAGGCGTACAAGCGCTAGCTCACGATCTCGGCGCGCTATTTATCATTGACGATATTCAGGTCGGTTGTGGTCGTACAGGGCAGTATTTTAGCTTTGAAGATTTAGGCGTTGATCCAGATATTATTTGCTTGGCTAAAGGTATAGGTGGTTTAGGAACACCCCTGGCAATGAATTTAATAAAACCCGAACACGATTCTCATTGGAAGCCTGGCGAGCATACAGGGACTTTTCGTGGCCAAGGGATTTCGTTTGTCGCTGGTAGAGAGGCGCTGCGCTACTTTGAAAACGACGAATTAATGCAGCGTACCCAGGAGCGCTGTGGCGGAATCACCCAGCGCCTAGAGAAAATTGCTGATGAATTTGGCGATGGTAAGTTTGTTGTTCGTGGCAAAGGTATGATTCACGGGCTTGACGTTGCCGATAATGATTTGGCAAAAGGCATTGCTAGGCAATGTTTTGATGATGGTCTGCTTATCGGCCCCTGTGGTGTCACCAGCCGAGTCATTAAATTTATTCCACCTCTCACGTCAACCGATGAGGATATCGATCAGGGATTCGATATATTTAGTCGCGCTGTAGCCAAAAAAACTGGAGCTTAATTATGCGTGAGCGCGACGACATGACATTTCCATTTTCGGAATATCAGCGCCGGCTGGAAGAGTTGCGTCAACGTATGCAGCAACGGCTACTGGATGGGGTAATTATTACCGATCCCGAAAATCTTATGTATTTAACGGATTATCAAACTACAGGTTATTCATTTTTTCAGGCATTGGTTGTGCCGCTAGAAAATGAACCTTTTATGATCACCCGAAAATTGGAAGAGTCCAATGTTATTGCCCGCACTTGGGTGGAGGAGACTAGGCCATACCCCGACACAGGCGATGCGGTGCAAATGTTAATTGAATCCTTACGCGAATTTGGTTTTTCCAAAAAAGTGCTGGGTTATGAACGCAATAGCTATTTTTTTCCGGCTTATCATCAAGATCAAATACATACTAACTTTACCGATGGTAGGTTAATGGATTGTTTCGGCATAGTTGAAGAGGGGCGTGCGTGTAAGTCCGAGGTGGAATTAAACATTATGCGTAAATCTGCTATTGCCGCCAAAGCAGGCATGCTAGCAGGTATCGAAGCAACGCTGCCGGGCGTCACCGAAAATGAAATTGGGGCGGCTATTAGCCAGGCAATGTTCCGGGCAGGTGGTGAGCCGCCAGCGGTAATGCCTTATGTTACTTCTGGGCCACGCACGATGATAGGCCACGCCACGTGGGAGGGCAGGGTTGTGCAGCCAGGCGAACACGTCTTTCTAGAAGTCGGAGGTTGTTACCGACGTTATCACACGGCGTTAATGCGTACGGTTATCTGTGGTGAAATGAATGACGCAATGTATAAAGCCCAGCAGGTAATGAAACGCGCATTACAATGCGTACGCGAAAATTTACGCCCCGGAATGACCGTCAGCGATGCGGACAACATGGTACGTACCATAATTATGGACAGTGACGTAGATGGAAAGCTGATTACACGATCGGGCTATTCCATAGGAATAGCCTTCCCGCCTAGTTGGGATGAAGGCTATATCATCAGTTTAAAACAAGGTGATTCACGAGTATTAGGAAAAGGCATGACCTTTCATATTATTCCATGGATTTGGGGCGTTGAAGGTGACAAGACCTGTGGAATTTCCGATACATTTTACATTACTGATACGGGCTGCGATTCATTTTTCACCGATGTCGAGCAGGACTTCACCATTAAAAAAGATTCACCGTCTAGCATCACACAACTATCAGCAGCCGCGGCCACAACCACAACCACAGACCATAAAAGTAAAGGCAAGGACGAAAAGAAATCAAAACACGAGGTATAACATTCTATGTTTAACATTATTAATCCAACATCAGGTAAGTTCTTGCACGAATACCCAGCCTTAACCGAAGGCGAAATGCGTGCAAAAATAGAGTGTTCCCAATCAGCTTTTCAGCAGTGGAAACAGCACAGCTTTGCCGAGCGTGCAAAAGTATTGCTTGCTGTTGCGCGCATCATGCATGAAGAGGAAGAGCGACTGGCGATTATGATGTGCGACGAAATGGGTAAACCTATTACCGAAGGCCGTGGCGAAGTTAAAAAAGCTGCGTCCTGCGCAGAGCACTATGCTGAGCATGCTGAGGACTACTTGGCGGAGCGCGAACTATTATCGGATGCTAGCCGTAGTTATGTGCAGCATCTACCGCTAGGCCCAGTGCTGGGAATTTTGCCCTGGAATGCGCCGTTGTGGTTAGCATTTCGTTTTTGTGCACCGGCCTTAATGGCGGGTAACACCTGCCTGATGAAGCATGATCCGCATGTACCTGCAGTTGCTGCCGCCATTGCCGATATATTTACCAGTGCCGGTGCTGCTGCAGGCGTCATGCAGAATTTACCCTTGATAAATAACGATGTTGCCGCAGCAATTCAACATCCTTTCGTCCGTGCAGTGTCGTTTACCGGCTCCAGTGCCGCCGGTGCCAAAGTGGCGGCGCTGGCTGCGGCTAAAATTAAACCTGTAGTGCTTGAACTAGGTGGTTCCGATCCTGCGATTGTATTAGCGGATGCCGATTTAGAGAAAGCGGCTGATGTACTAACCTTGTCGCGCACCATCAATGCAGGGCAATCCTGTATTGCTGCGAAGCGGTTCATTGTTGAGGAGAACGTGCACGATGATTTTGTTGGGCTGTTGAAAACCCGCTTTGCAGCATTAACCATGGGTGATCCAAAAAACGAAACCACTAAAATCGGTCCCTTGGCTAGAGCTGATCTACGCGACAATCTAGCTAGGCAAGTCGAGCAAACCGTTGCCGCCGGTGCGCGATGCTTGCTAGGCGGTGCAGCGCCAGCAACACCTGGGCATTTTTATCCACCCACCTTGCTGGTGGATGTGACTAACGACATGGTGGCATGCCGGGAGGAAACTTTTGGCCCGGTAGCCGTAGTACTGAAAGCGACAGATGCTGAACAGGCAATTACAATCGCGAATGATAGCGAATATGGCTTGGCTGCATCCGTATGGACTTCAAGCCAGCGCGGCGAGAAAATTGCGAAGCGTTTAGAGGCAGGGCAAGTCGCAGTCAATGGCATAGTTAAAACAGACCCGCGGTTGCCCAGCGGCGGAACCAAACGCTCAGGCCTAGGCAAAGAGTTAGGGCCGCACGGCATAATGGAATTTGTTAATACCCAACAGGTTTGGCTAGGTCCGGTTAAAACTTAGTATTTTTCCCAGCGCTAAATCAGCATTCTTGATCTGATAGTTCTGTCTAGTTTTGTCTGAATTAAGATAAACAGCGGTCCATTGTTGGTAGGTGTTGTTGGTAGGTGCTGGTGCTAGCTGTCGCTGGCACTGTAATGCGGGTTATCGCTATATAAGCCTCTCATACCAAAAGGCCACAAACACGGATGAAGGCAAACACATTCAATGCTCTACACTACTATCTCAAGTTGTACTGACAAGCAGTCCTTTTACATACAACATCAGGAGATTACCGATGTCTGAAAACAAATGTCCGGTGATGCACGGCGGTGCCACAGAGAGCAGTATGTCAAACACGCAATGGTGGCCCAAGGCCCTGAACCTCGATATTCTGCACCAACATGATACTAAGGCCAATCCAATGGGGGCGGGCTTTAACTATCGGGAAGAGGTGAGAAAACTTGACGTAACCGCCCTCAACAAAGACCTGCATGCGCTGATGACGCACAGCCAAGCATGGTGGCCGTCGGACTGGGGTCACTATGGTGGCCTCATGATCCGTATGTCGTGGCATGCGGCTGGCACTTATCGTATTGCTGACGGTCGGGGTGGTGCGGGTACCGGCAACCAGCGCTTTGCGCCGCTTAACTCCTGGCCGGACAATGTCAATCTGGACAAGGCTAGACGTCTACTTTGGCCTATCAAGAAAAAGTACGGCAATAAACTTAGTTGGGCCGACTTAATTGCCTACGCGGGGACCATCGCCTATGAATCCATGGGGTTAAAAACTTTTGGCTTCGCCTTCGGACGTGAAGATATTTGGCATCCTGAAAAAGACACCTACTGGGGTGCGGAGAAGGAATGGCTAGCACCCAGCGATGCCCCCAATAGCCGCTATTCTGGTGAGCGGGATCTGGATAACCCGCTGGCAGCAGTGATGATGGGTCTGATCTATGTTAATCCTGAAGGCGTCGATGGCAAACCCGACCCACTCAAAACGGCTAAAGATATTCGTGTCACCTTTGAGCGTATGGCCATGAACGACGACGAAACCGTGGCGCTTACCGCCGGCGGCCATACGGTGGGCAAGTGCCACGGTAACGGCGACGCCGACTTGCTAGGCCCAAAACCCGAAGCTGCCGACATCGAAGATCAGGGCTGTGGCTGGATCAATAAGACCGAGCGCGGCATTGGACGCGACACGGTGTCCAGTGGTATCGAAGGCGCATGGACGACGCATCCCACCCAATGGGACAACGGCTATTTCCACTTACTACTCGGCTACGAATGGGAGCTGAAAAAAAGCCCTGCTGGCGCATGGCAGTGGGAACCCATCAACATTAAGGAAGAAGATAAGCCGATGGATACCGAAGATTCATCAATCCGTCACAACCCGATCATGACCGATGCTGACATGGCCATGAAGATGGATCCTGCGTATCGCAAAATTTCCGATCATTACTACCAGAATCCGCAGCACTTCTCTGAAACCTTCGCAAGGGCATGGTTCAAACTCACGCATCGGGATATGGGCCCTAAGGTACGTTATATCGGTCCCGATGTGCCGAAAGCAGATCTGATCTGGCAAGATCCAGTTCCTGCCGGGAATAACGACTACGATGTCCAGGCCGTGAAAGATAAAATTTCTAGCTGCGGTTTAAGTATCAGCGAGAGGGTTACTACCGCATGGGACAGCGCAAGAACCTTCCGTGGTTCGGATAAGCGGGGCGGCGCCAACGGCTCACGCATTCGTTTGGCCCCCCAAAAGAATTGGCAAGGCAACGAGCCTGAGCGTCTGAGCAAGGTACTGGCTGTGCTTGAACCGATTGCTGCCGAGTGCGGTGCCAGCGTCGCGGATGTGATCGTGCTCGCAGGTAACGCCGCTATTGAGCAGGCCGCCAAGGCGGCTGGCCTTGATATTATCGTTCCCTTCTCGCCTGGCCGTGGCGATGCCACTAACGAGATAACCGATGCAGAGGCCTTCGACGTGCTGGAGCCAATCCACGACGGTTATCGCAACTGGCTCAAGCAGGACTATGTCGTCAGCGCGGAAGAGCTGATGCTCGACCGTACACAGTTAATGGGGCTGACCGCGCCTGAGATGACGGTGTTAGTTGGCGGTATGCGTATGCTTGGCACCAATCACGGCGGCAGCAAGCACGGCGTATTCACTGCACACGAAGGAAAATTGACCAATGATTTCTTCGTCAATCTGACCGACATGAACTACAAGTGGACGCCGGCCGGCAATAATCTATACGAAATACGCGACCGCGCCACGGATAAACTTAAGTGGACAGCAACACGAGTTGATCTGGTTTTTGGATCTAACTCGATTCTTCGAGCCTATGCCGAGGTCTATGCTCAGGATGACAATAAGGAAAAGTTTGTACAGGACTTCGTCGCGGCATGGGCGAAGGTAATGAACGCTGATCGCTTCGATTTGGCCTGATTTCTGGCCCCTGATAGGCCCACAACGAGAAAGGAAATGAACAATGAGCAAGAAAGAGATTTACCAACAGAAACTACAAGCACAATTTGACCAATTGAGCGCAGAGATCGACACGCTCAAGGCTAAAGCAGATAACGCGGAAGCCGATGCACAACTTGAGTACCACAAAGAAATCAAGGAACTACGATCCATGCAAGAAACGGCCAGTAATAAATTAGCCGAACTTAAGGACGCCGGCGATGACGCATGGGAGGATCTCAAGGCAGGCTTGGATGGTGCGTGGAACACGTTAGGCAATGCGCTGAAGTCGGCCACCGCCAGATTTAAATAAACAGCGTGGTCGTCGCGGCCAAAAAACTCGTAGAGTAAGTAGCGCGATGTGATAGCCCGATGACCTTATTAGTTTAATACTCTTTTTGTCACTTGGCGCGGGGGCCGGGTGAATTGCAGGCAGCATACTAAAGGGAAGAGGATGGCAATATTGAGGCGCAGGGTGTTTATCACCAAATCCAAGATTTAAAAAATGGAGCGCACTCTCTAAACCATGATCAAACAATGTGACAGTAATGCAACGCTATCTTGCCCTGTTATCACAGCGCCTTTTACTTAGTGTTATCTCGGCTACGAGGGCATTAATCCCGATAAAAAATACTGCTGTTAAATTCAGCTATTCACTACATGTTTGATAGCAATCGATTATGAGGCGCTGGCAGTTCAAGCCTGAGCTATTGCCCATACATGTCCTATTTTGATGTTCTTAACTTCAAACCAACAGACTCAATATTATTGTCTTTAATTTCCCTCACAATAAGTTTAACTGGCCCCAGCTTGGCATTGTCGCCAAGCACAGGTTTGCCATGAAACTTTTTGAGTAGATAATCTTTAACGGTTAACTCCGCATTAGCTGCATCCACTTCGAAACCATAAGCCTGAGCAATTTCCGATATCTTGGCGTCTGGGTGCAACACAAACTCACCAAAAAAGCGTCCGCCTTCATTAAAAGAAACATGTGCAGGCGGTGCGAATACGTTACCTAATGCGGCTCTGGCGCTACTGGTCGCCAGAATGATGACTTGGTCGTCGCACATAAGCCTGCGCTGGTCTATATCGTGCAGTAGTACCCCCCGATGAATGACGCCTACCATCTGGCTGCCTTCTGTTACTGGCAAACGCTTCACTCTAATACCGTCCGCACGGCTACCTGCTAACACGGGATAAACCAATAGCTCTTTGTCTTGTTCGTGCTTGATAGTGAGATGTAAACACTCAGCAGCCTTTGCTGTTGGCGGTAAATCTATACCCAGCCACCTAGCCATAGGTGCGATGGTCCAGCCTTGTAGTACCAGTGAGATCAGCACCACAAAGAACACCAGATCAAAATACATACGGCTGTGCTCTAGCCCCGCTAACGAAGGGAACACCGCTAAAATAATCGGTACCGCTCCACGTAACCCACACCAACCAATAAAGACTTGTTCACGCCACGGGAAATGAAAGGGCAGCAAGGACACCATCACAGCCAATGGCCTTGCAATAAAAATTAGCACAAAGGCAATAGCAACGGCGGGGATAACCATCGGTAAAAGATTACTGGGCGTGACAAGTAAACCCAGCATCAAAAACATGCCAATCTGGCTTAGCGAGGAGACACCATCGTGAAACCGGTGAATATCATTGCTGTAAGGTAAGGGTGTATTGCCAATCATAACGCCGACAATAAAGATCGCCAAAAATCCACTGCCGCCCCACATGGTTGTTACACCAAAGAGCGTAATGGCACCGGCTAAAGCTAACAGCGGGTACGACGATGAAGGCAGCGCTAATTTTTTTAATAATTGAACAAGTAGATAACCGCCGGTAAAACCAACAGCCAAGCCCAAACCCATCTGTAGAAAAAGCTCATTAACAACAGTCCAGCCTTCATTGCCAGCACCCTGAGCTTGCAAGAGCTCCACCAGCGTAATGGTAAGGAATATAGCCATGGGATCATTCGAGCCTGATTCAATCTCAAGGGTTGCGCCGGTACGTTCTTTTAACTCAAAGCCTGCATTCCTAAGTAGCCCAAACACGGCAGCAGCATCCGTAGAGCCGACGATAGCGCCTATCAAAAGCGCCTCTTGCCAGGGTAGCCCAAGCACCCGATAGGCAGCGTAGCCGGTAATGCCTGCAGTAATCAGCACCCCAACTGTAGCGAGAGATAGGGCGGGCTTTAGGCTGACCCGAAAAGTGGCTTTTTGCGTGCCCAAGCCACCATCAAAGATGATTATAGCCAGCGCTATATTGCCCAACAGAAAGGCCAAGCTAAAATCGTCAAACTTGAATCCCCCAGGGCCTTCTTCGCCTACCAGCATCCCGATGACTAAAAACACCAATAGAATAGGGGCACCAACACGGCGTGTTAACACACTGGCAACGACGCAAAGCAACGCGAGGCTAGCTGCGCCAAAAATGTATTGGTACATTAATTCTATTGTCATGATTCTTCCTAAGCCGCTACACGCTGTATGATCAGGCTACCGTAATTTGATCTAGGCGCTGATGGTGTTAACTGTTGACCTTACACGCTGGCCATCAAAACTGTATAGACCGACCAAACTAGGAGCAGTCTTAGCAATTAAATTCAAGCCATTGATAAATAAGGTTTTTATCATAACATCTTAACGCCTAAATATTACTAATATCTCTACGCCAATTTACCGATTTATAGATAAATATCAATTGATGCGGTTAAATATAAGCATTATCCATTCAGTAACCTTAGTAAGGAACACGGATCAGGTCGCATTATCATCAGCTAAACAAGCCCCCTTAATGTAATACCGTGTAAGGCTCCAATGTTAGGTAATGTCTGAAAATCTATGGGGAGATCTGAATCGGGGTAAAGATGGAAGGAAGGAAGGAAGGAAGGAAGGAAAGAACGCTACTGTATAGTAATTACTCAGTAGTTATTCTTGTTGCAGTTAGAGGATCTGATTAAAAAAGTATTTATTTTTTATTTTTAGTCGATTTAACGATGAGGTAAACCACAAACCAAATAAATAACCCAAGAAAAGCATAACCTAGCACAGCTCCAATCTGATCACAGAGCTCTTGGTTAACGCATCCCATCCCTATTTGTATATCCATCATTATTCCAAGTTGGTGCCTCAACGAGGCGGTAGCAAAACGGTATCTATAAAAAATCGTAAGCAGTATTAGCCTTTAACTTTCAGATAAAACATCATTACTGAAGAAGCCAGCTCCAGCGTTACATCAGTTGTCGGTCAAGTAATCATCATGCTGAGACCATCGCTTGTTATTCAGTCGCGTCGCCCCAGCGCAGGGATCTATAATCAAAACCAACGTCCAAACCAACTTTGATCACTTGAAAATAAGGTGATATATCAAAATCACGTGGCGCAAACAAACTATGATGCCTAATGTGCATCACTTCCTCGACACATCCAGGACAAAGCGGCGAATCAATTGATTGATGCTCTACGATAGGCAGAATGGGGTAGCGTACGGATTGAAACGCCAAGGCGATCATTGTCGAACAAATCGCTAATGACGGGTCACCAGAACCCAGCGCGATTAAACGTCTTCGGTAGGCTTGCGGTACTGGAGGGGTGGCAATCAAGTAGCGAGCCAGATCCCACACATTACGTAAGTCGTATTGGTGGCCCAGTTGTGCCATAGCATGGTTTATGACGCGCTGACAGTCCGCCTCAGTAAGGCCAACAGGTCTACAGATTCGGGTGTTATGGCCGTGGAACTCAGCTATGCCTACCGTGCGTACGCCCTCTTGTGTATCCGATTCCAGCAAGCAATGCTGGAGTGGGAGGTCGAAACCATGATCGACACCGATAAACAACGCCGCGTGTGACCAAGTCGACTGAGTCAAGTATTTGATTGCCGTACTAACGCGCCGATTACCCTCCACCAGCAGCACATCACCAGGTTGTAAGGTAGCTAAAAGTTGCTCAGCTGAGTGCACCGGCATGGGGGCGTGTTGATGTATTTCCTTATTCAGGTAACGGGCTAGCAGGTTTCCCAAAACTAACAAGAGCTTAGTCATTAGACTATCCTCGCGCGCCTGTGATGTAAGCTGCCGTCAAGGCATGTATCGGCGCTTCGAACAAATGCTGGCATTGGCCAAATTCAATCAGCTGGCCGACCCGCTCAGTCATCCAAAAAAAGCCGGCATAATTAGCCACGCGCCGTGCTTGCGCCAAGTTGTGGGTGACGATGACCACGGTATAACGCCCGCGCAAGCGCAAAATTAATTCTTCCACCACCGCAGAAGCGATAGGGTCGAGTGCGCTACAGGGTTCGTCCATCAGCAGAATTTCCGGCTCCAGCACCAATGCGCGAGCAATGCACAGCCGCTGTTGCTGGCCACCAGACAAAGCCATGGCGGAGCAGTGCAAACGATCAAACACTTCATCCCAAAGGCCCACGTCTTTCAGCGCTTGTTCTATCTTATGTTGCCGCAGCTTACGGTCGCGCACACCGTGCTCTTTTAGCGGTAGCTCTAGGTTGCGCCATATGGATAAGGGAAATGGATTGGGCTTTTGAAAAATCATGCCGATGCGGCGTCTGAGTTTGAGTGTATCCACGGGGTCGTGCAGCAGGTCCTGGCCGTCGAACAAAATCTTGCCGCTGACATGCGCATCCACATGATGGTCGGTGAGTCGGTTCAGGGTGGAGAGAAAGCTGGTCTTGCCACAACCGGAGGGGCCAATTAATGCGGTGATGCAACCTTTGTAAATATCTAGGGATACTTGTGAGAGTACAGTTTTGGCAGCGTAACTCACGCTAAGATCCTGTATCTGCAAATGAGGCTCGGGCACACAACAGGGTGTGCCTTGTTCTATTTCGCCCAAGGTATAGATGCTTTCTTTTAGTTTATTTAGATTAGTCCCAGTCATATTAATACCCGTCATGCTATTACCAGCCTGCGCTTAAACCAGCTGTCTACTAAACTTTGCGCCAAGGTGTTGAGCACAATAATGAGTGTTACTAGTACTAACGCCGAAGCGTAGGCTGCGCCGTCGCCGCCGGTGATATTCATCGACAAATCATAGATATGCACCGCCAGTGCCCGACCCGAATCCAGTAACGACCCGGGCATGCGATCAACATAACCACTGGTGAATAAAAGCGCCGCCGTTTCGGCTGTGGCTCGGCCGATACTCAAAATCAGGCCGGCGACAATAGCTGGGCGTGCAGCTGGCAGCAGTATGTGCCAAATGGCAGTGCTGCGTGTCATCCCCAAGGCCAAAGCACCGCGTCGCCAATCGTTGCTGACTGTGCGCAAGCCAACTTCGCAGGTGCGTACAAATACCGGCAGTATCATGCAAGCTAGGGTCAAGCCACCGGACAATAGTGAAAAGCCCAAGCCTAAGTAAATGCTGAAAAAAGCGTTGCCAAATAAACCGTAAACAATAGAGGGCACACCAGCCAAAATATCCAGGGTGATACCGGTGCTGTTGGCAAAGCGGCTATTACTGCTGGCAAATTCTGATAGCCAAATGGCAACACCCAAACCCAAGGGTAGGGCGACAGCGAGTGCAATCAATAATAGCCATAAGGTAGACACCAATATTGGCGCTATGCCGCCGCCACGGCCAGCATCGGTAGGCGCATCAAACAGAAACTGCCAGCTAAAATGGGCAGCGCCTTGCAGCACCACATCGCTCAGCACCCACAGTAGTGCGGACACCACCAGCAGGGCGCAGCCCAATAACAGCCAACTAAATAGTCGCTCAGCCATATAGTCTCGCCCCTTTGCTAGCACGATGAGCGAACCAAGACAGCAGCCAAACCAGTACCGTTAACAACAAGCCAGACGCAAACAAGCTGGCGCGATGATCACCCATCGCATAGGCCATCTCCAGCGCTATATTAGCCGTTAGCACGCGCACCGGTTCAAACAAGCCGGACGGGTTTTGTACTACATTGCCGGCCACCATTAGCACCGCTAAGGTTTCACCCAGTGCGCGCGCCGTGGCCAGCAGTACGCCGCTGCTAATCCCGGCACTAGCAGCGGGCAGGATAATATGCAGAATCTGGGTGTTACGGCGCAGCCCCAGCGCCATACTGCCAGCCAACAACTCTCTAGGTACACTGGCCAAGGCGGACGCACTGGTGAGGGCAATGGTTGGTAATATCATTAACGTCAACACCAGTATCGCCGCCAGCAGCGAAGCCCCTGGTGGTTGCCAACTGGTAATTAGCGGTACCAAGCGCGTCAAGCCCCACAAACCGAACACTACTGAGGGTATACCCGCTAACACATTTAATAGCAGGCGAAAGCTTTGTGCCCAGCGCGGCGGTGCATAAAATTGCAGAAAAATAGCGCTGCCCAAACCCAGCGGCAAGGCTAAAACAACTGCCCCCACCGTTACCGCCAGCGACGACAGTATCATCGGTGCCATGCCGAACTGGCCTTCCAAGGGATACCAACTCTGGCCGTAAAACAGCTGCAGCCATGACCCATCCCGCCAGCGGTTGGCAAAAAATGGCCAAGACTCGTTGAGCAAAAACAGAATAATGAGCGCCAACAGCAGCGCTGTTGCGCTGGCCAAAATCAATAGCAAGACATTGAGTCGTCTATCGATCGGGTTATGGGTGCTGTTGTTAAGCATGGATTGGTCGGCCTCGTTGGCTATTCACCTATGGCATTACTTTTAATGCCATCGTTAACAGGCGCAACAAAAAATTGTGCTGCTATAAGATCCTTCACTGCAGCTGATTGCGCAAAAGTTATAAAATTCTTAAGCAATCCAACGGGTTCAGTATTTACCACCAGATTGAGCTGACGCGACAAGGGGTAATCACCCTTGGCCACCGACTCAACCGTGGCGGCATGGCCTGCCATAGGCAGTAATTTTATAGGCGTACCTAAAGTTTGCTCATACTCGGCTGTACCTATGGATACATAGCCAATGGCACCGGGGTTACCGGCGACGGTTTTAATACCCTGTTGATTTTCACCTATCACTACCTGCGCCTTAATTTGGCTGTTTTTCAGAGTGAAATGTTGCAGGAACAACTCCAATGTTGAGCGACCCTCCGCCTTGTTGACCACAGTGATAGCCAGGTCGGCAGCACCCAATTGCTGCCAATTATTTATTTTCCCTGTGTATATATCAATTATCTGCGCGTCGCTGAGCGCACTCACGACATTGCTCTTATGCAGGATGATACCGATACCATCCATGGCAATCAGAAAGGATGTGAGATCTTGTTCAGTGGGTTTTAATGCCCGCGATACCATGCCTATGCTGGCCAAGCCCATACGGGTGTCATTAATACCTCGCGAAGATCCGCCCATTTGCACATCGATACGCACACCGGGATGTTGTGATTCGTAGCGTTTGGCGATCTCCATTGCCAGTGGCGCAACCGTGCTAGACCCGGTTAGTGTCAGATGTTTATTATCGGCTAGTGCCACACCGAGATTCAGCATTACGCTCAATAGCAAAAGTGTGCTTATCACTGTTTTTATCATGACAACTCTCTCATGACGTTGGCGACGGTTGCACGGTTATTACAGTTGTTAGTCGATAGCTTAGCGACTAAGGTTTCTACCCGTGTTTTGATGTTATTAAAACAGCGCGTAAAGGCTGCACGCTCTGCTTCCACATTATTCGATGAGCCTGCTGGGTCTGGAAAACTCCAGTGCACGTACTCATACTGGCCAGCAAAGGTGGGGCAGGGTTCTGCGGCAGCGTTGTCACAAACGGTTAGCAGCAGATCAAACTCCGGCGGATTGCGGTCGGTAAATTCTTGCCAACTCTTGCTGCGAACAATCATATTTTCAGGCAGCGCTAATTGCCCTATCTGTTCCAGAGCCATGGGGTGTACTTTTCCGGTCGGGTTACTGCCTGCGCTATAGGCCTGAAACAAGTTGGCAGCCAAGCTGTTAAATATGGATTCGGCCATAATGGAGCGCGCAGAGTTGCCCGTGCATAGCACCAAGATCCGCAACGGTAGTTCTACCGCGCTTTTTAGTCGCGAAATTTTTGGTTGCGAACGTTGGCCTTCAGCTAGCAGCATGGATTACTCTCTGTGGTTGTGGTTGTGGTTGCGGCATCAAAAGGCATAGTCGAACCGCAGCCTTCGAACAAACCGAAATGCTGGCTGAAGTCGCCGATAAAACTGAAGTGCTCGGCAAAGCGTGTATCCTTCAACATACGCCAGGTATTGCCACAAACTGGAAATACCTTGCCTGTTGCAATGTTGTGGTGTTTATCCAGCACGAAACTGTGTGGGCTGTTGGGTATCGTGCCTTGGTAAATAACCGCTTGGCCATAATCCTCGCAAGCGCTCTCTAGCCCATCAATTTTGAATAGGCGATAGCTGGCTGAGAAAAAACGCAGGTTACCGGTTTGCTGAGCCAATTGACTATCGGTCACAAGCAGAGGCTGGTCTTCCACTAGGCGAGCATCGATGAAGCCTGCAGCATCGGATAGGCGCAGAAAATCATTCCAGTACAAAGCCCCGCCTAAGCATTCTCCGTACAATACCGAATCCTCGCGTACGGCATCCGGTACCCGGCGATCGCAATAGACATCGGAAAAATAAAATTCACCACCGGGTTTCAGCAAGCGATGTATACCTTTGAGAACGGCGGCTTTGTCCGGCGAGAGGTTGACCACACAGTTGGACACGATGACATCAAAAGAACCGGGCTGCAGATCCAGCTCGTCTAGTTTTTCGATATAGCCTTTGATAAAACGTACGTTGTCATAACCCAAAGACTGGGCATGCCAATCTTGATGCGCGCAAGCCACAGCCAGTTGTTCGTCGGTCATATCGACGCCTACCACTTCACCTTCGGGGCCTACCAGTTGCGCCAAGGCATACACATCGCGGCCCGAACCGCAGCCCAAATCCAACACTCGACAGCCTGATAGCAGTGGCGGGCAAACCAAACCACAACCGTAATAACGCGACAATACCTCGGGGTGAATTCGTGCCAGCAAGGGCTTAAGCCACTCCGGCATATTGCTAACGTCGCAGCAGGCGGTGGTTTTCAGGTCGGCAGAGCTTTGCAGCTGCTTACCGTAATAGTCTTGAACGACGTCGTACATGATGACTGACTCCAAATGAGATACTTTTATGTCTAGGGCTAGCCTATTGAATCGCTATGATAATTACGTATAGCTATTAGTCGCAGCGTAACCATCGATTCTTACAATAAATATTGCGAGCTAGGTAAAACAATTAATAGGGTTATTGAAAATTATTTTTTAGTAACAATAATATAATAATCGGGGTAGGGTAGAGCGGCCCCGATTAGGGGCCTATCTTGATAATAAGTTACTGGTTTGAGGTTTTGATAGCTCAGCGTATTAACGTTTTACCTTGGCTGGAATAACGCACAAGGTATCCCAATCTCTTAACCAATACAGGGTTAAGCAGGCAGCCAACATAGGCCAGGCCGCAAAAAACAGTAGATTATCAAAGGGAACCAGATACATTTTGTAGGCTGAAAAGGTTGATACAGCGTGCATCAACAGCACGGCACCGTAAGTCCAGCGGCGCCAAAGGCCGGCAACAAACGCCAGCACCAGCAGCAGTTCGATAGCGCCGATTAGATAAGAAGTATTTTGACTCAACCAGTCGATACCATAGAAACCAGAAAAAACTTTACTGCTGTGGGCCGGATTAAAAAATTTGTCTAGCGTCCACATTAACATCACCACAAAGACGCCTAGCCGTAGCATCAGCAATGAGCGGGACAAAGGTATTTTCAGGGAATCTGTAGTCGAGGTGTTTGAATTCATTGGGTGTTCTCCTAGGTAAAGTAATTTATATGTCAGCGTTACAATAGAGGGTGATTAAATGGGGCAGCCAACTTTTAGGTAAGTGCCGTAAGTCTTGGGGTTCATCAATGTCATGCAAAGGCGTAAATGATTTGAGCGTCCAGTTCTCCGCCAGTATTCGCTGCCGGGTAAGTCGGGCTACCGTAGCGGTACTCCAAGGCATGTCAGCAAATACCGAAGCTAGGTGACGATTCAATCCTAGCAACCCATAGCCACCATCGCTCACCGGCACCATGCAGGCATCGTACTGATTAAGTGCTGTCGCCGCTGCCCGCAGTTGTTCAGCGCTTAGGCTGGGGCAATCGCTACCTATTAGCAAAATGGATTCGCCATTAGCGGTTACTCGTTGAGACGCTCTCGCTAAACGCTCGCCTAAATCCCCTTCGCCCTGTTCGGACCAAGCCAGTGCAGCGGGTAGCGCTAATTCCTTCCAGACCGGATGTAGAGTCGTCGGGGAGACACAAAGTTCCGTCGGCCCGATATTGGCCGCAATGGCTTGCGCAACGGTATGGCTAAGCAATTTTGTGGCTAGCTGTGCTGAACCCTCTAAACCTAGCGCTGGTATTAATCGCGTTTTTGCCATACCGGCTAAAGGTGCCTTGGCAAATATAACAATACGTACGGTCATTACACGTATTCCTTCGCCAGTTGTTCGGCCGAAACACCTCGCCAATAGGCCCAACGTAATCGCCACATCAACAGCACGGTGTGCCACACACCATAGGTTAGCCAGCGGCGTCCCGAGGTAGTGACCTTGGTGTATAAACATGCCGGGTGATTATGTTTTTGTAGCTGCTTGGATAATTCAATATCTTCCATTAAGGGTTGTTCATTAAAGCCACCCACCTCTACAAACAGGTCTCTTGCCACAAAAATAGCTTGGTCTCCAGTAGCAATACCTGTGAGCCGCGAGCGTATATTCATAAAAAAGGCAATCACCGTAAACATCAGGGCATCGCCTCTTATACGAACATCAAAGCGGCCCCAACGATGAGTCTTCATGGCGTTAAAAATCTGTTCGATGCCATTGTCAGGTAGTCGAGTATCAGCGTGTAAAAATAACAGAACTTGGCCTTTGGCCTGTGCCGCACCCGCATTCATTTGTGATGCACGGCCTCGTGTCGAGCGTATCACCTTAAAGCCAATAGCCTCAGCCACATCCGCAGAACCATCTTCGCTGCCACCATCAACCAGTAAAACGTCGCAACCACATCGCTGCCAATGCTGTAAATGGGTCATCAGCTCAGGTAGCAGTTCGATTTCGTTGAGAATAGGCACGATGATGGATAGCGCCTGAAATCGCAGCTGCACGTGGTTCTTATCATTTTCCATTTAGGCGCCAGTCATAATCTATAAAGTCTATATCGGCATCCGATGTTGTTAGTTTTTTCGCTATCGATGCTGTTATGCCAATTTCATCCGCATGAAGCTGTAAAAAATCTTCTAACCGGAAAAATCCTTTCCAGCCTTTTTCAAAATCTGAGCGATACCATTTAAAAATAGAAGATAGTTTTATGGTTTTATCGTCAACATAATTGCGCTTTCTATCACTGAGAAACAACGCGGTTTGCTGGTCTAATTGCTGATCAAGTTTATCGCCGTCATAGGCTTCTGCTCGCAAAGCGGGGCATCCTATGCTGGCACAGTTCACTGCAAAGTGGATACGAGGGTCGTTATAACGGCCATCGCCACGAATCAAGTTATGCTCTATATCATCAAGTGAGCGCGTCTTACCCAACAAAGAAACGAATTCTTTGCTCCACGGCGAGTTAAACCAGCTGCCTAACTCTTTGATCGATTGTATATCCGGCCACGCAGTCAGAATTAACGCAACGGTTGCTGCATTGTAAGCGTTGATCAAAAACGCCAATTGCTGTTGTTTCGACCACTGTTCGAACTGCTGCTCTGAGATAGTAGCAAGCGATTGTAAATACCCATTAAGGTTTTGCCTATCCCGCATCATAGCTTGGTAGTCGACAGTGGTTGATTTTCCGCCATCCTGGGATTGAACATGTTGTTTGAGTAAGCTATCCCACACATCATGATTGATGTTTTGAGACATATCATTGGTAGCAAAAGCGGTTTGGTTTAAACTAATGATTAATGTTGAAAATAAAAGCAACCACGGTATTGTTAACACTTTCATTTATATCTCCGATGAATTCAATAATTGTTCAAAACTTATAACTGGCGACAAATTCTCCATAGGTAAAATCACGATCTGCTAAACCGGTTTTTAATTCACTGGATTGATGCCTAATGAGATAGCTTAACCGTATACCTGACGTAAATTCGCAACCAACACCTACCCAGCCCTCATAAACAAGTGGCTCTAACTCATTGGCTGAATATGACACCTTACTGTCGCGAAACTGCCCTTGCAGAAAAGCGTTGTAAGCTCTTAGCTTGATGTTGGCGCCGGCAACAAAATAAACTTCATTCAGATATCGACTACTAGGCTGGGTAATCGTCGATTTCTCGCCATAATTACTATTTTGTACATTAAAACTCCAGCGCGGCGTATGAATGATGCCGGTTCGCATGCTAATACCAAAAGTTCCTTCTGTTACGTAACCGAGGCTCATGCCGCTAGACGTGGTGACCTGTAAATTATCACTACCGGTATCTAAATAGTGTTGTAGCGTCATTGAGTATTTAAGCGTGAGTTCACCACCATCAGATATTTGATTATCCCAACCCTCGGCCTCATCGGAACCTATGGCGCTGTGAATGCCATTTTGAATATCACCAGCAATAGGTAAGCCCAGCACACCAATAGAAAGACTGGTAATTAAGCCTCTTTTAGCATCCTCGCTGACGCTCTGCTGGGCGTTTGATATATAGATCAGGCTAGAATAGGGCCGGTCATTGTTAATCGCATTTTTGTTCTCGATTTCAGTAGGCGTAAAAGCCGCCAAACCAACTTCACAGGTATGAAAAATACGGCTGGCGTGGGCATCGTCCAATGACAACATCTCAGCAACGCGCGAGGTTTTATTAATCCACGCTAGCGGCCTGTCGATAGAAAACGGATGTTTCGAGGCATCTTCACCAGAAAAGGCGACAGCGATACCGCCGGTATAATCGCCGTCCTTGTTGTTACCGGTAAATAAATCGTTGTCCACATATAATGAGAAAGTTACCGGCTCTTTTTCAGTTTTATCTGCCGCTATCCCAAACGGCGACAGGCCAAGTATCAATGCCGCAGTAACATATAACTTATAGTTGAAAAGACCTCGCTGTTGCATCGCGTTATCCTTTATGGGTGATCTGCATTTGCGTGGCAAAAAGCATTAGCTATTGCCGGAACTTGCTGGCGCTTTGGTAGTTTCCGCTGGTTTTCCTCTACGCCAGTCATGATACTTGCCTAGCCACAGTAAAACTTTTTGCGGCGTATGGGCGCGCTTCCATTCCCCTGCAGCATATTTATTGGCTTCTGCCCAAGTGGGGTAGGCGTGAATCGTGCCGAGAATTTTGTTGAGACCCAGGCCGTGTTTCATCGCTAAGATAAATTCAGCCATCAAATCACCACCATGCTCACCGACAATAGTCACCCCGAGAATTTTATCCTTACCGGGCACGGTAAGTACTTTCACGAACCCGTAAGCGGCACCATCGGTAATCGCGCGATCGAGGTCGTCTAGTTCGTAGCGCGTTACCTCAACGGCAATGCCTTTTTCCTTGGCTTCCTGTTCGTTAATGCCCACCCGCGCTACTTCTGGATCGATAAAGGTGGTCCATGGAATAACACGGTAATCAACCTTGAATTTTTTGAATTGGCCGAATAGCGCATTCACAGCGGCATACCACGCCTGATGTGCCGCAGTATGAGTAAATTGATACGGCCCGGTGACATCGCCAGCAGCAAGAATATTCGGATACAGCGTCTCTTGATAATCATTGGTCACGATGGTGCGGTTGGTTTCTATGCCCAACTCCTCTAGGCCGTAACCTTCTAATCTTGCTACCCGGCCCACTGCGCAGAGCAGGGCATCGAATGGGATAATTTTTTCCACACCCTCGTGTTCCACCACCAGAAACTTGCCTTCGTTGTTCTGTTCACAACGCAAGGCCTTGTGATTTGTCAGCACACTGACGCCATCAGCTTCCAATGAGGCTTGCGCTAGCACGGTAACGTCTTCGTCTTCGCGCATCATGATGCGTGGCGCCATCTCTACCTGAACAACGTCGGAACCTAAGCGGGCAAAGCTTTGGGCTAGCTCGCAACCAATAGGGCCGCCGCCCAGCACCACTAGTCGTTTTGGCGCTTGCTCCAGTTTAGCAAATTCATCCCACAGCGTATCACTGGTGACATAACCTACTTCTTCAATACCGGGTAGTGGTGGCACAAATGGCTGTGCACCGGTAGCTAACACAATGGAACGACCGGTGAGGTGCTGAACACTGCCATCGCGATGTTTGATTTCCACAGTCCAGGGATCGATCAATTTGGCATAAGCTTGAATGACTTCCACGCCTAGTTCTTGGTAACGCTCGACACTATCGTGTGGCTCTACCTTAGCGATCACTTCGTGAACGCGTTGCATTATTTTGCGAAAGGTAAATTTGGGGTTGGCATCCTCTAAACCGTAATGGCTGGCATTGCGCATTTGCTGCGCCAGTTTTGCGCTTTTAATTAGCGCTTTGCTGGGCACACAACCATAGTTAAGACAGTCGCCGCCCATTTTGTGGGCTTCTATTAGCGTCACTTTTGCTTTAACCGCAGCGGCAATATAGGCCGTAACCAAGCCACCCGCGCCGGCACCAATCACAATTAAGTTGCGGTCAAAATGTTTAGGTTTTTGATACTTCGCATAAACCCTACGCGCCTTAATTACCCCTAATAGTTTTTTGGCAATTAGCGGAAACAAACCAAGCAAGGCAAATGACAGTAGTAATGATGGCGATAAAATACCCGACAAACTGTCAAGTTGCGCCAATTGTGTACCTGCGTTTACGAAAACAAGTGTGCCAGCTAACATACCAAGCTGGCTAACCCAATAAAACGTAGCTGCACGGATGGGCGTCAGCCCCAGCAACAAGTTGATTAAGAAAAAGGGGAATATAGGCACCAGTCGCAATGTGAACAGATAGAATGCGCCGTCTTTTGCAACGCCTTCGTTAATGGGTTTTAGGCGATCACCAAAACGTTTTTGCACGGTGTCGCTTAATAAGTACCGCGAGACTAAGAAGGCTAGCGTGGCGCCAATTGAGCTGGCGAAGGACACAATAACTGTACCCCACATCAGGCCAAACAAGGCGCCAGCAGCCAGTGTCATAATGGCGGCACCCGGAAGCGATAGGGCGGTGACCACAACATATAGCAATAGAAAACCGCCGCCGACCAGTAAGGGACGTGCTACACGCCAAGATTCAAATTGTGTCAGCCCGCTTTTTAAACCGTCTAATGTGAGTAAACTGTCGAGGCCAAAGTAAAAAAAGGCAGCAACCATCGCAGCTATCACCGCTAGTAATATTATCTTCTTCATTCAAGTTCCCAAGTCATTAAGCTTGTTGGTGGATAGGAATCACACGTTTCTATTTGCTTGCTACAGGTTACCGCCGCAGCTGCTGCCTTGGCCGGCAGTACAACCGAAACAATGCTCCGCCACACAAATAGATGCGCCTTCTAAATCAGAATGCAGCACATCACGTAAATGTTGACGCTTGCCGCCACCCAAAGACAGTTCCAATTGTTGATTGAAATCGCAGTCATATAAATAACCTTGCCAATCTACGCTTAACAGCGATCGACACATGACTTGATCAAGATTTTCTTCGACAAAATTGTCTTTCAGTAATTTTATATAGTCGTGAAATTTGCCCTTAGAAATCAAAGTGGATCCAAAACGTTTAATGGGCATATTGGCCAATGCATACAGATTATTGAATTCAATCTCAAAATGCTTATGCAGTTCTCGTTTGAACTCGATCTCCAGCGCCTGTTGATTGGGGGGCAGTGTCGCCCCCTGAGGGTTATAAACAAGGTTAAGACGCAATTTACTGTCTGCGCCGCCATACCCTAGGGCATTAAGCTTTTGCAGTGCGGCAATGCTTTTATCAAAAACGCCTTCGCCGCGTTGCGCGTCTACGTTAGCCAGCGAATAGCAGGGTAGTGATGCAACAACTTCCACTTGGTTTTCCGCTAGGAATTCAGCTAGGCCGTCTTGCCCAGGTTCAAATAAAATAGTGAGATTGCAACGGTCGATGACGTGGACCCCAGCAGCGTGGGCTGCGGCTACCAAATAGCGAAAATTCTCGTTTAATTCCGGTGCACCACCAGTTAAATCCAGTGTTTTTATGCCTCGCGCCTTAATGACGGGTAGCAGCAAGTCTATGGTTTCCCTATCCATCATCTCTGTGCGATGAGGCCCGGCATTGACATGACAGTGCAGGCAGCGCTGATTGCATTTGTAACCCAAATTGACTTGTAAAGTCTCTAGGCTTTGGCGTTGGATAGCGGGAAAATCAGTCACTTCCAAAAGGGGTAAGGTTGCGTGCATCGGGCACTCCAATGTTTAGGACAAAAAGTCAGTGTTTGCAGATTGGTCGTAATTTACCAAGCATTTCTTACGTTATATTAAAAATATATTTCTGTTAGCTGATATTTCGCACAAAATGTGTAATAAACATACATGTCTCGGGGCGAAAAAGGTGATAAACCGTAGCAAACTACCATGCTGGTATTAGTTGTTGATAGAGTTGTAACGTGGAGGGTAGTTCCACTAGCAGCTAAAATCAGCGTCCCTCACCAATAAGTGGCAACAACCGCTATGGGTTATCAAATGGTAGCTGTATTTTCTAAGATGGCTAACGAGGCGACAATAGTGACCAGCCTCGCTTGCATATGCTAAAAACAAGCGAGCAAGTCACGCCTTAACGTAATTGAAAGCCCAGTTAATAAACAAAGTTATATCGATTGGCTATATAGGATTTAGGTTGTCATCGGGCTTGTAAAATCGTTCAACCCAATAATGCTTACATTAAAAGTTCAGAACGCTCATATATGTGCTTTTTTGTAATATTCAGTCCATCGCTATCTATAAACCTGAATGGAGCTCTGCAAGGCCGGTGTTGAACTCGGCAAATTGATCTACAGGGATAAATGAATTTTTTGATGACTCGGCCATTGATTGAATAAAGTTTTCGGGATACTTGTTGGTTAGTAGGCTCCCAGCTTGGGGGTAGACATAAATTTGGTCGTATCGCTGTATTTTGGTTTCGCTAATGCGGCGGTATATATACGACCGGTTAAGCTCGGAGGGGTGTTTTAACCCAGCAGATGCAACGATTTCCATCGCCGCCTTAACAGTTTCATTATGAAAGCGTGTAACCCGTAAACTTTTATCACTAACAACCAAGCCTTTTGCTAGCTCGGGGTCTTGTGTGGCAATGCCGACAGGGCATTTATTGTTATTGCATGTAAGGGATTGTACGCAACCTGCCGCTATCATCATGCCGCGAGCGCTATTACAAAGATCTGCGCCTAACGATAATAATTTAACGATATGAAAGCCAGTAAACACCTTCGCACTGGCGATAACTTTTATATCTTTTTTAAGGTCAAAGCCTATAAGTGCATCACAGACAAAGCTTAAGGCTTCACGTAACGGCATACCCACAGAGTTTGAATATTCCAATGGCGCCGCACCTGTACCCCCTTCACCACCATCAACAGTGATGAAGTCCGCATAAATTCCTGTAGCCTGCATGGCTTTGCATATACTTATAAATTCGCTTTTACGCCCAATACATAATTTAAACCCTATGGGTTTACCTCCGGACAAATCACGTAATGTTTGGATAAATTCAACCATCTCTAGCGGCGTACTAAACGTGCTATGCGACGGTGGCGAAACGACGGTAGTGTAGGGCTCAACACCACGTATACGTGCAATTTCTGAGGTGTTCTTGTCAGCAGGTAAAATACCTCCATGCCCAGGCTTTGCACCTTGAGAAAGCTTTATTTCTATCATTTTTATGTTTTCACGGCTTGCCATTTCCTTGAATTTTTCACCATCAAATTCGCCTTGAGCATCGCGGCAACCAAAATAGGCTGTACCTATTTGCCACACTAAATCACCGCCATTTTCTAAGTGATAATCGCTTGCGCTGCCTTCACCGGTGTTGTGATAAAACCCACCTTTCTTCGCGCCAAGATTGAGAGCGCGTATAGCGTTATTGCTCAATGCACCAAAACTCATGGCTGAGATATTCAATATACTGGCGCTGTAGGGTTGAGTGCATTTGGGACCGCCAATGATAATGCGGGGATCAAATTGATCGTCAGCGAGATGCTTGGCGGATAAGGAATGACCAATCCATTCATAACCTACTCGCTGGGTATCTAGCTGTGTTCCGTAAGGCACCGTATCTAGCTCTCCTTTCGCTCTACGATAAATGACCGAACGAAACATTCGATTGACTGGTGCGCCGTCTGTTTCAGATTCAAAAAAATACTGTCGTAAAAATGGGCGGATATATTCCATAACCCAGCGGCCGCGTCCAAATACCGGAAAGTTACGCCTTAGCGCATGCCTGCTTTGCTTTATATCGTAAATCCCTAAGCCAATAAGTGGTATTACAATCCATAAAATCGATAATAATGGCGACCAAAATTGACCAGCAATAATAATTGTAATCACGATGATTATTGAAAATATAATGAACTCTTTTCTCATAATGCAATTCCAGAAATAAAGTAAAATAGTATGCCGTGACTTGTTCTATTATTAACCAGCACTTCAAATTTTGTCATATCATCTTAGTTTATATGATTATTACTACTAGTTAACTGATCAATCTTCGTTGGTGCGCTTAAATCCAAGATGGGAAATGTCCGGTGGGAAAACCATAGCCCAGCTCCATTCAAGAAAAAGCCGAACTTTTCGCGACGTAGTGGGTATTTTTGATAGGTATATGCCTCGCCATATTAGAAATGCGATAAAACCAGAGAATCGAATGCCGTATATTTCAGCAACAGCTTTGTTGTGCCCGATAGATGCTAACATTCCTGCCGGGTGGTACTGGAAGTTTTGGGGGCTTTTACCCAATATTGTTGCAACAATATTTTTCGCTAGTGTTTTTGCTTGGCGATCTGCAAACTGGGCGGTGGCAGGGCACAGTTTGTTGTCGTAGTGATTTACAATCAATGAACAGTCGCCCAGCGCCCAAGCCCATCTAACATGCTGGTATTAACCGCAACCCCACAGGCGAATACAAGCTGGTCAAAGTGCAATTCGCCGGGTTCATTGTTGTGATATAGGACTTTTCGCTCGTCAAAGTCAATGCGATCTACCGTTACCATACGAATGCGTGTTCGTTTTAACATTTGCCGCAACGGTGCTTGTACATGGCCTGGTAGTACCGATGCCCCTACAACCTCAGGGAGTAATGGGTTATATGTGATAAAGTTTGTCTTACTTAATAAATAAATTTCCCAATCCAACGGTAGCGACTTTTCTAGATTTCTAGCCAGTTCTGCGCCAGCAAAACCTCCGCCAATAATAACTAGATTATTCTTAGTTGTATGTTGTGGCATTTTTATGGCTACGATAATAAATCATGGAGTGAATTAATCCTAAAAACATGGATGGTAATTAGGATTCATGAGATCGGGCTACATCTATTTTGTATAAAACCACTATTCAATGGCTTTCAATTATCGCTCTAGGCCTAGCATTCTATCTATAGATAATTTTCCGGGGCCATAGGCAAACACACAAAGTAGGGCAGTAAACCACCATACGGCAGGATTCCACCAATGATCCCAGCTAGGAAAGACAGCAAGCTGTATAAATAAAGTCATACCAATTAACCCTAAGGCAGCAGCGCGCGAGAAAAGGCCAACTATGAGCAGTGACGATAATAACACCTCCATAATGCCGGCTGACACGGCCAAACCATGAATAAAAGACACCACTGCTGAACCATCAACATACTCTAGCGTTTCTGAATCACATAATTGCACTGCATGTGGCCGAACAGGATCAGGGCAAAAAAACTCATACATAAATAAGTCATATTTATTTTCATCGAAATCAAAAAAACCGTTCCATTTTGAAAGTCCCGACATAAGAAAAACTTTTGCCACTAGTAAACGGATGAATAGTTGGCTGAAGGGGGATACCCATCGCGTTAATTGACTTGCTAATATTAGGTGGAGGTTTTTTAAATCGCTAAAATTAGGCATCATATTAATCTCTTTTTATTGTCAATAAACCATGTTGGAGTAGGCCGGAGAATTTCTCGGCCAAGTTAAAATCGGGGTATCTATCAAATGTTTTTGCACTTGCTGCGTCAAGATTATTGCAGTAGCTTATCTCTTCAATAAAAAGGGCTTCATCCATTGCTAATGCACGAGCAAAAACATCTAGCTCTGGACGCCACAGGACAATAGATTGAGGCTTGTTTGCAGCCTCTAAATCACTATCATCATCAGTAAGTCCTTCTTTTAAACTCAACCAAATATTAATGGCTTTTTCATTCGACGCTATTAAGTGCGTATTTTCAATAAGCAAAATTTCAGGTAATTCAGTATTTACACCTTCGGTCAAATAACGTTGAAATGATTCAGCCGTTAAGGGGGTCGCGTCAGATCCATGCAAGCAAGTAATCCACGCCCAATCGAGTTCGGCTAATTCGCCAAGTAGTGGGTTTTTATCAAGATCCTGCGCTGTAATCCATAACGGAAATGTCTCGCCGTACCCCGTTAATGTACCTATAGCAGGTGGGTCTATTTGAATAAAAGCATGTACCAATGCTTTAAAGAATTCTTCGCCAAGAAAGGATTGTACAGATGGAAATGTTGAGGCCAATACCTCGTGACAGCTGCGAAAAAAACCATTACGGTAAATACGGGCAATGCTAGCATCTGCATCCTCGTCGAAAAGTGTATGCAAATCATTGGCATTGTCGTGCAATATGAATTGGCTCAAGCCTTGTTGATAACTCATGCTATGACGTTTTCTGCTATATTGACGCCCGTAGCAGAGGCAAGCGCGTGATTTACTCGCGACAATTCAGTGAGTAAAGTCGAGAATGCGGGGATGTCAGCGTCACGTTCTAATAATGTCGGCACATGCCCTACATGCTGTAAAGTGAAATCCAATAGCTGCCATACAGGATCAGCCACTGCACAATCGTGCGAATCAATCAGTAATTTTTCGCCGTGCTGAATATCGGCTTGATGTCCGGCAATATGTATTTCGCCGATCAGTTCAGGGGGTAATGCCATAATATAGGCGTGTGCATCCATACCGACATTACGTGCAGAGACATAGACGTTATTAACATCTAGCAATAGGCCGCAGCCTGTACGCTGAGCAACTTCTATTAAAAATTCCGGTTCGTCCATCTCACTTTTAACGGGTAAATAATTACTGGGGTTTTCTAATAAAATGGTTCGGCCTATACCTTCTTGTAAACACTCAACGCCTTCAACTAACCGTGATAAGGCATCTTCGGTGCGAGGCAAAGGCAGCAGGTCGGCAAAATATACCCCTGCAAATGTTGACCATACTGCATGTTCGGATACAGTAACGGGGTTTATGAGTTTGATTAATTTGGCTAATCGAGCAATATGCTCGGGATCGCAAGCGCCGCTACCCAGCGATGCACCAACGCCATGTAAGGCAATAGGGTGGCGTTCGGCCACCCGTTGCAAGCCAGCAAGTCTTGGCCCACCCGCCATAAAATAATTTTCTGGGTGAACTTCAAACCAAAGCCCGTCTACATCACATTGAGCGGCTGCGTTAAAATGCTGTGGCTTTAAACTTAATCCCGCAGCTACTTTACGATTAAACCACGCCGGCGCTTTGCTAGGTGGTGTCAATTTTTGAGTTTGCGCGGGAGCCATAGTAATTAAGCCTTGTTGAATTTATAAAGAAGAAAGCGAGCCTTTGCCTTTAGGCGTTATAATAAATTCGCAAGCGCCTTTAGGGGTGTAAGTCCACGCATTAGCTTGATAGTCAGCGGTGGAGGTTCCTTCACAGCTGGTACCAGCACCCGCTTTACAATCGTTTTCGCCAGCCAAGGCAATACCGAAGCACTTGTTTTTACGACCTTTAATACGATCACCAGCTTTCCAGCTATTAAACGCTGTTGCTACTTTTTCAGGTGCAGCGGGGTTAAGCGTCAAGCCTTCGTTTGGTTTGGCTAGAGTGGCCGTAGAGAGTGCGAGTGTGGCTCCAGCGATAAGGGCATTCATGATCAAGGTGTTAGATTTCAAAGCATATTTCCTCTGTAACTTGTTGTTGTATGTATTTGTGTTTGCAGGGTTTAGTCGGGCCTGCTTTAGGTATTCTTACACTTGACGACGAAGTTTATTAAATTAATGCGATTTAAAAGGCATAACAATGAGTTTTTACATTCCCAAAAAGCTGATGACCGAACCCGCTAGTTGGCCGTGTGGCCTTGGCTAGGGCCTGGGCGGTGGACGTATAGCAAGCCGATAATATAGATCTGGCCTATCAAAAAACCGGGCGCTATCGTCGCCAACGGGCGTACGCCGCCTGTTGCGGACTGAACCAGTAAGGGCACAATAAAACTCAGGACGCTGGCCACAAACCAGGCGGTAACCGCTGGGTAGCGCGTTAATGGGCTTGCGCGCCTATGGACGGCCACCACAATATTATGCATTAACCATGTCAATAATCCCGCATACAGGCCGTGACAGAGCGCAGGGAAATAGGCATTAGTGTTACCTGCGTCAAGATTTAGCCACAGCGCCCAGCCGCCGTAAAATAACAGCGCAGCCAATGATGCCAGATAGGCCATGTTATATCCCATTGTTGGGTATCCGGGCCTGCTGTCAGCGCCTGCTGTGAAAAATAACGCGCTTGAACTAGACCTTTCGATAATTGAATCTGGGTAATGCTTTTGGTGTGTCTATCGGGGCGCGCCATGTTTACACCTATTGATGGATCGTGCGCACAAGGTGATAGGTGAAAGTTAAGCACAGCTTCCGGCCCGGTAGACTGTAAATCAAGAAAACGGGAAAACGCATGCAAGCGCCATTGACGCGTTCTGTCCAGATCTTCAGAGGAGGAGGTACGCAACAAAGGCGTCACATAGTCATGGTTAAGTAAGTTGTAACCTTGGCCATTCCAGCAAATATGCGTCCAGCGATGCCGGTCAAATACTAATACGTCGCAGGGAGCATAGTTCTGCCAATTTAGTTGCGCGGCTAACAATGTTAGTTCCTTGCTGTTTTTCGTTGCCAATATGGCGGGGACTAACTCGCCTCTGGAGTGACTAGCCACAGGGTTTTGCTCTTGGTAGCGATTCAATAACATTGCAACGATGCCTGCATTATTGACACCAACCCAAGTACCGCCGCTTTCTTTGTCGACTGGGTACCAGCTGTTAAGTTGCGCAGAACTCGCTGCCTCTATAGCGCCATCCTCTACTCTTGACCGCGCCTCATCCCGATTCATCGTGATCAATAATCCCTGAGAGGAGGGGAGCACAGTTACCGTGCACATACTTGTACACATTGGTCGAGTACGCGTAGATAAGAGGCGGTACCCGGTGCCAATCCAATATAGCTGGGGACACTAACGCCGTTGTGTTCAAGAATCAATTTGATGATCGCCACATGGTGAATGGCGTGATTAATTAAATACAATAATTCTCTAGCGTAATTAGAAGGAATCTCCATATTTTCAGTTTTGAAACAATCAATTTCAGAGATTACCTTCAGGGTGGAGCTGAAGTGAGTACCATCAGCAAGCGCGGCCACTATTTGCTTGTGTTGCGCTTCACTAATCACTATATCCGTTTCGGCTTTGCTGTTGCGGCTGCGCTGGTTGTAATCCACAGTGCCGGTACGTTTACCTTCTTGTAACGCATTAAAGTGATCATAGACATGACGGATATGGGTACCGATCCGCTGCTCAACGAATAAGCGCTTAGCCATGTCAGGCGACTGTTGTTTAACTAGACCAACAATCGTATTAATTTGGCCTAGTGCGTCGATGGTCGCGTTAAGCAACATGGCTGGGCCTCCATTGTTGTTGGAAAACTGTTTGCCCTTGTTCACCTAGATAACGCTTTAAATAACGCGCCGGCGCTTGCCGTAAGTCGACGACGATTAGACCGTCCAGCGAATCACTAAAATTGGAGTTAACAGAGAAGTCGATAAAACCGCCATTGAGCGCAAGGTAATGGCGAATCAACACCGGCACGCGTACATCTAGCCCGGCATGGCCTAGTAATTTGTTAATGGCGCTGACATTCGCAAGATTGGCTAACAGCTCTGCACTGAGGGGTGTAGGACTGGTATTGAAGCGACGGCGAGGGGTAACTTGCTGACGTAATTGTTGATCGACACTAAAGCCCGCTAGCAAAGTATCATGCAGCAAGCTGCGTACCTGTGGTGCGTAATTGCCGGAAATACTGACACAGCCAATAAACGTATGGCAATCGGGATTTTTCATCATCAGTGCGCCCAAGCCCCGCCAAAGCAGATCAAGCGCTCTTGGATCGCGCTGATAGGCTTCTGTGACAAATGATCTACCCACTTCAATGGCGCCAGAAAAAGATTTTAAAAAACTATCGGGGTAACGGAACAGTGAGCGACTGTACAAATCTTTTTTCTTGTCGGACTCGATGGCATCACTTAATCTGAAGGCGCGATAAGCACCTATTAATTGGTGTGTTGAAAAATCCCAGGCGATCAGATGTAAATAGTGTGGATCGAAGCGGTCTATATCCATGGCCTTACCCGTGCCTTCGCCGGAGGCACGGAAAGTACGTTCCCGTTCGGTTGCCAAATGTATTTGTAAGGGCCCGAGCGCATCATAAGGCACGCAAAATACCACGCGCTCTCCTTGTCTTATTAACTCGTATTCACGCAGGTAATCCAACGATAACGGAGGCGCCATCGACGAGATCTCTGGCCTAGGGTCTACCTCTGCCTGGCTAGCAATACAGTCATGCCCAATTAACTCCGTCGTAACACGCAAGTAATCGGTAGCCGCGCGTGCAGAACCCAAGCCAGCCTCAGCCAGTTGCAAGGGCCGGCCAACAGTAATGTTGATTGGCCGAGTGGTGCGCTCGAGCATCGCCCGCGGTAACAGCAATGTACGCAAGCGTTTATGTATCCAGGCGCTGGCGTAAAACAACCGGCTATTGCGGCCCTCAACATGTACCGGTAAACACCAGGCATCATGACGCAGTGCAACTTTTGCCGCCGTGGTGTGCCATTCAATATCGTCGACTCGTTTATTCCGCCAGTTGAACTTTCCCACGGTGCCGGCCGGAAAAATCAACACTGCGCCGCCTTGGCTAACATGGTCATTTAAATCTCGCAGGGATTGACGGTTATCACGCTGTCGCCCTAAAATATCCACGCCAATAAATAACTGAGCAAACTCGGGAAAACGCAGCAACAGTTTATTAGTCACCACCTTCAGGTCAGGGCGGTATTGCAAAAAATGCTGCGCCAAGATCATCCCCTCCAAGCCACCTAAGGGGTGATTGGCAACGATAACAACAGGCCCTTTGGCGGGAATATCGCTGACTACTCCTTGGTGCTGTACGTGGTACGGACGACCGATTCGTTTCAGCACATAATTCAAAAAGGCCATTGCGCTCTCTTGTTGCAACGGCTGTTCCTGCTGATGCCATTCGCTATACCATGTTTCGAGTAAGGGTAATTTACAGATCTTACGCAGCAAGATTCGTAGCGGCCAAGGGATTGCAGAAAGATTAAAAGGTAGCGTATTCATTATCAATCAGTCTCCGGATAATGTGCAGTCAGTTTTATTTCTCGGCGCCAAGCAGTAAGGATACTTTTCAGCGTAGGTGTCTTAATGCCCCGTTTTCTAATGGTATTACCTAAACGGAATAAGGTGCGGTATTGCCACAATAAGGTGCCAATAGCATTAAGAAAGCGGGTGTCTTTATCCCATATATGAATAGCCTCAGCGCTGGCACCATTAATTTCGACAATCTGCAACGACGCTCCGGCCTTAAGCTCTGCTAAGTTATTGTATTTAACATCCAAGCGGCCGTAGTGGAAGCCCGGTAACTCACGCATAATATGATTAAGTGTTTGTTCCAGTTCAGGGCTTATGTGTTCCCGGCCATCGGTAAATACGGCGCCCCGGCAATGGCTCGCTGAAAACAATAAAGAATGGCGCTGGTCCTTTGCTAGAATCACGTGCCAGTGTTCTTTGTTACGTGAGGCATAGAGTGGGTAGAGTTGGCTGGCACGTGGATTTTTCATCACCAGCTGCTCTAGCGTGCTAACGCCATCACCCACCATCGTCGGCCGCTCTTTAAAGGTTAGAGAAACAATACGTCCATTTTCAGCACGCGGGTCTCTAACGAAAAAAATACCCACTTCATTTTCGAAGGACGATAATTTCTGAATAATAAGCCCTGCGCCAACTGGGTATTGGTTGATAATTTCTGCCAAAGATTGTGGGTCGTGAACCAGCTTCACACCAGCGCCTCGGCAACCGAGATCAGGCTTACACACCAGTGGAAAACTGATGCCTTTTAATTTTGCGTCAGCAAGTATTTGGCTCACCTGCGTATCAATTGAGTCTTGCGACCTTATTAACAGAACCCAAGGGAGGATGGCGTCAGCACACACACCTTGCGCCTGTGCCAGCACTTCAGTCTTAGAAGAGCCAACCATGCCCGCTAGGTGAATGCGGGGATTGGCAATAAGTGGTAGGGTCAATGAGCGATAGCGTAGGGCCAGCAAAAGCCACATCACGGCAACCGGTAGATACATCAGCCATGTTGGCCAGAATTCAAAGAATGAGGTTACACGCGGCCGAATGCTCTCCATAGGGCCTTGGCTTAAATTGGATTCGCTGCACTCAGATGGCGGTGTTGTTTGGCTCATGCCAACTCCTGTTTCCATTACTGTTGCTGTATTGGTCGCAATGACTCAAGGGTTTCTTACAATCATTTAAAAATTTGTAAGATCTGTGGGGCTACTACGACTAAATAGCGGACGGGATTGGCATCGCACGCGAGCGCATGCCTGTCACCAAAGCAACAGGGTCAATCACCGCAGCGATAGAGGCCAAGCTATGCACGATGTTATCGGTCACTGGGCGAACACTAGCCCACAGCAACTGCAGTCAGGCGGGCCACAATACAAAAACAACAGCGATTTGCGCCCAATCTGGCGGCCGTTATTAAACATACCGTTTCGACATTATTCGATGTACAAGTGGCTTACCGGCCAATGCATCTGTTGCAAGCCATCGTCGGCATCACCCAAAAGTCATTGAGTAACTATGCCCATCACCTGCAAGCAACCACTAGCAACAATGCCGTTGAGGCTAAACGCAGGGCATCAAGTGCTAGCCAATAACAACAGTGCGCAGATGCATGTGACTGTCATTATTCCAGCGAAAGACGAAGCCTTGGCTATAGGCGCCGTCATTAGCGCGCTACAAGCTTTGACGCTATCCGGCCAGCCCCTTATCGATCATATTATCGTGGTGGATAATGCTTCCACTGACAATACCGCGGCTATCGCCAGTAACAGCGGGGCCACGGTCGTATTCGAAGCTTGCCCCGGTTATGGCAGTGCCTGCATGGCGGGTATTGGTGCTATCGGCACAACAGATGTAGTGCTATTTGTCGATGGCGATCACTCCTGTAATTACGCCGACATACCCGCACTTTTCATCGCCATGGACGAGGGTGCCGACCTGGTGATTGGCTCCCGCAGCCTAGGCTTTATCGAACCTAGGGCTATGACCTTAACGCAACGCTGGGGTACCGCCTTGATGTGTCGGTTAATTCAATACCGAACCGGCATAGCCATCACCGACCTGGGCCCACTACGAATCATACGGTATGACAAACTACTGGAACTGGACATGCGCGATCGCCGCTTTGGCTGGACTGCTGAAATGCAAGTCAAAGCCTATGGCAAAGGCTGGCATGTAATGGAAGTGCCCACAACGCTGCGAGCAAGGGTAGGGCAATCAAAAATCTCAGGAACGTGGCGGGGAACAATATTAGCGGCACACGATCTTTTACGTGCCGTGCTATTTAACGCTTAGGCTTTTTGCTTTTTTAGCACGTTTACTTTTCTTTTTTTTACTGGACTCCACCGCCTTATTGACAAACACCAACAGTGAAAAGAATACCACAACTCCCGCCACCAAAAGGCCAATTTCCATAACAGGATTACGCCCCTCTTGATAAGCTTTCCAGGCCTCCGCGCTGTCGGCCAGTGCCGGCAGAGAAATAATAAGACATGTAATCAGGATGAGTTTTTTGCTTACATCAAACATAACGGTTCACCTTTTGTTGATAGGCCGCCAATAACAACGCCAACAGGGCAGCAGCTGTTAGCAGGTTGCTCTGCCTATCTAATTGATAACTGTAAAAAACAAGCTCAGACAGTGCGATAAACACCAGCCACAGCCAATGACCCTGAATCAACACCCAGGGCAACACGAGTAATAAATACCAAGGGAAACCCATGCTGGAAAATACGTACAACAGTAAAAAAAGCTCAAGTAAGCGCAGCGTCGGCTGCGCCTGATAACGTTTTAATATGAACACCCAATACAATGCGAGTGCGCCACCGACACTGGTTAACAACCATTTAATCCATTCGCTATCCAACTGCCACACGCCAAAACCCTGCCCCAGTACTTTAAATAGCACGCCGTAACCTTGGATATGCTGTAAGAACACAGCGATATTGCCGAAGGGATGCCAAGGCAGAAACCAGCTAAAACCCAGCAAAATACCTCCTAGGGTAAGGCCTGCGGTGATTAGCCGGTCGCGCCTGTTGGGTAGTTGCATCAGCCATACGGGTAGCAAAATTAACGGCATTAATTTGAGTAGCACCGCCGCGGCAAGTGCTAGTGCAGCCAAGCTAAGTTTCTTTTTCTCGGCCCAATAAACAAACAGCATCACCGTGAACAGTGTCCATATATCAAGGTGTGCTGCGTGCAGCCCTTCTTTGAGAATTAGCGGATTCCACAACCACAGCACCACCCAGTGGCCGGGTAAACGGCGATGGATAAGATAGCGATAAAACACCGCTGCACCCAATAAATCGGGTATGAGGTTGAGTAAACGCCAATGCCAGAGACTACCCCCCAACCAAGAGCTGATGGCAAATAAGCCTTCGGCCAATGGCGGATAAATAGTTTTGATGTCAGCTTTGGGTATATCGGCACCGCCCAATTCAGGCACAGACAACGGGGTGACGGCATAGGGATTGATTCCTGCGAGTATGAGTTTGCCATCAAATAAATAACGCAGATAATCATCTGCCAAAAAAGGGCTGGCCGAGATAACCTGAACTCTAAACAAAAGCGCAAAGATTAGGATAATTGCGCCTAGTAACCAGGGCGAATCCAGCGCGGAATTAAAGCCTCGCGTCTTGCAGAACCCACTTACTATTAAAAAACCGGCCCAAGTGATTGCCAGTGCTTGCACGTGATACGCCAGCGCATTGGGGTGCCAGAGTAGAAGGTAAAAACCTAGGGCAATGACACTTGCTGAGACTAGCCATAACGCAGCATTAAAATAGCTAGGCGGTTGATTATTTGTGGTGAAAGCAAACACGAGATGAATTAATCGCGACGATCATCATCCGTGTCAGTTACCTCCTCATTGCTGCTGGCTCCTTGGGTTCCCTTAACATATTCATGGGTAAGTTCGCGTAATGTGCCCATTTGTTGATCAAAATTACGGCAGCCAGAGCACATCATGGTGTGGACTTTGAGTGCGGCACGCTCTTTTAACGACAACTGACGCTCCTGAGCATCAGAAAGCAAGCGGGTGACTTGTTGGCAATTCATCATGATTTTTCACCTTCACTAAACCAGTGGTTCTCTAAGCATTCACGCAAGCGCAACCGCGCGCGGTACAGCATGACATGTAGATTACTGGTGGTAATACTAAGATTTTCGCAAATTTCAGTGCTGTCTAGTTCAATAAACTCGCGCATCATAAATAAGCGTGACTGATTTTCTGGTAAGCCACTCAGGCAGGTTTCGAATACGCGCCAAAAATGTTCGCTCTTAACTGACTCCATAGGTTGAGACCAAGCAGCGGGGCGCTCATCCACTTGCCAAAAACCTTTACTATTAAACAGTTCATCAAGATTTTCCCCATCTTCATTATCACGCAACAAACGACTGGCTTCGACGGTCCGTTGCCGCTTGCGCAGCACATCGGCTATTTTATTTTTGAGAATAGCGAACACCCACGTTTTCATTGCTGAGCGCCGGTTAAAAGAACCGGCATTTTTCAATGCACCGATTAACGCTTCTTGCACAGCATCCTCGGCCAATGCCTCATCGCTTAGTTGCAGGGTGGCAAATTTCAGCATCAGAACGCGTAGTTCTTTAAGGTAAACGGGATCCGTCAAATTTATATTATTGGAATCCTCGGTTTCGGTGACCGGGGGTTGCTCAGTTTTCATTAATATTCCTTTCGGTTTCGTTTTTTGCTGCACTATAAGATGCAACACAATAAGGCACCATGAAATTTAATAATACCTGCCCCCAAGCAACCTCTAGGCCGCTGAGAAACTGACCACCCTGGTTGATGGCGTTCAATAATGTGCCCACTACCAGCGACACCCGCAAAGCATTAATTACGATACGACGTTGTATTAGTATTCTGGCAAAACCTTTCATGATACAGCGCCATCTGCAGCATGGCGGCTGCCTTGTTTAAGCAACGCCGATAAGGGCAGGGCGGCCACAAGTTCGCGAACTGTGCGGGTAATCAATGCCGTGTCGGCTTGCGGTTCCAGATCTGCAGCACTGCCTGTTTTTCCTGTTGGTATAGCATGTAATTGATGCTCTGCACTGGCGGCCAATTCAAACTCGCCACTGCAGTTGCGGCAATATATATGTTCGCCAGCGACTTGTTCGCGTCGAATAGCGAGGGTTGGGCCACACATGGGGCAGCTGCGCAACGGAATACCGTCGTCACTGTGGGCGATGATGGCTTGTAAATCTCCCCGCTGCCCCAGCTGCACAAAGGCGGCAACCAATTCAGAGTCGAATTGGCTACCCGCCCCTGACTCTAGGATAGACAAGGCCTTTTGTTGCGACATACCCGCGCGGTAAGGGCGGTGGCTAGTCATGGCATCGAAGGCATCGCAGATGCCGACAATACGCGCGTCTATAGGTATTTGCTCCCTCTTCAAACCATTAGGGTAGCCTGTGCCGTCGGGCTGTTCGTGGTGTTTTCCTACCGCTTCGGCCACCAGGGTTGCCAGCGGGTGCCCGGCCAACATCCGTAAGCCAATATCCGGGTGGGTTTTAATCATGGCATACTCTTCATCTGTCAGCCGATCAGGCTTGCGCAGTATGGCATCGGGCACACCAATTTTTCCTAAGTCATGCAAAAAGCCTCCTAGGCTTATTCTGGCAACGTCAGCTTCAGAGCATTTCACCGCGCTCGCCAATAGATAAGCATAGCGAGATACGCGCCATAGATGGCCACCGGTATAGGGATCTCTTGCCTCGACGAACCAAGCCATCGCCAATAGGCTTTCCATAAGCCTCTGAGGATATAATGCCGTGTCATCATTGTTAAACCAACGCTGCCAGAAACGCATGGCATATATCCTCAATTATTGTCTGCAATTATTGCCTGTAATTATCATCTGCTAACAAAATGCCGAGTGAAAACCCGGCATGACTCATCAGTAACTGTATTATTCACCATGCTCAGCGCTTGGCAAATAGGTTCTTAATACCTTAGTCGTACTTACCTGGCTTTTCCTTACAGTGGTTAGTAATAAAAAGGATCAATGGTCATTAGGCTGCATTAGCGTCTCGGGTAGGTGGCAGTGAGCTGCCATGTCGGATATCACTATGCGGGTTCTATATAGAAATAATGAGATATGGGTGAGTGGGGTGGTTGCTAGCAGGCTAGTGCAGTGCGCACACCAATAATGCGGCACTGAACGCGGCGCTTCAGATACATGAGTAAAAACGTTTTAAAACAACGTCTTAGAAAGCATTCTTCATGAAAGTTTCACGGTAATCCAGAACGTGTGTGACTAAAAAGGGTGCCTATCCGCTGAAATTGCCCGCTAAAACTTGAGGCTGGCTATAGTTTCTTTAGCATCAGCAAGAGCATCAGCAGGTCGATTATCTTTACAATATTTCGCGTAAGCCTTGCGTTAGATAGCGCAACCTTTTGATTTTATTATATAAAAATAATATGGCTCGCACTTTGCTAGATGGTTGTTAGTATGGAAATCACTAGAAAGGAAAGACACCATGAAATTTGTAAATACCGCCTTATTCTCAGCCTTAGCCATGACGTTTACACTCTCTGCACAAGCAGTAGTCATTAACTTTCAAACTATGGCAGACAGCACCGTAGGCGAAAAAGGGTTTAGCACATTATCACTACTTGGCTATTACGGCCTCGATATAGATATAAGCACTAAAGACACTGCCAATACGTCTGGCACTGGCTTTGCCTATCTAGACAGAGGAACAGCCGGCCTTGGTGCTTGTTCCGTATTGACTAGCGCTATGCAATGTAACCCCAGCAGCGATGATAATGTTTCTACTGGCGAGACGCTTGTTTTCACCTTTAACCAAAACGTATTTATCAATAACTTGGTGTTCAACAACAACCACGACCCTGACAGATCCCTAACAGGCGACTCTATTTTAATTAATAATGTTTCAACCTTGTTTGCTGCATCTGACATCGTTGGCGCAAACGTTAATGGTAACCGTGACTATTTGTACACACCCTTATCAGGCCTATTTAGTGCTGGCTCTACACTTGAAATTGCATACGGTGGCAGCCATGCTGATGAGTTTTATATCAGCTCAATGGACGTGTCCTCTGTACCAGAGCCAGGCTCACTTGCCTTATTAGGCTTGGGTTTAGTTGGGTTAGGTGTTGCACGCCGCAAAGCTAAATAACCCATAAGCTCCGCAATACCTTACTGAAAAAGCACCTAGAAACTCTAGGTGCTTTTTTTATTTCTGCCTTGTTAACGTTGGCCGCTCTGCACGCGTAGTTGATACCCAGAGGTTATTTAATAATTTGTAAGTCACTCTCGGTTCAATGCATAGAGCCACTACAAGCGTCTTCTGACATAACACCTTTCTTTTATTGCCATTAATAGCGGCACTTTTGTCAATTTTATCCGCCTGTTGTTATTCAAGTCAGCCTATACGGGTTGGGCAATGGGCTTTGAAAGAAGTGAGAAAGTAGGCGTCGTGTGTATATCCATACTTATAGTAGGTATATATCCGTTTATCTGCTACTTTAACTTCAACTCGATTAAACGGCAGACTACGTTAAAAGAAAGCCGATATCGTTGTAACAGGTCTTTCTAACTTTTCTCATATACATGTGATGTGAAAATTTACTAAGTCGTTGGCAGACACCACGGACTTTTTTTACTTGGCGGGAATGGCATCATGGAAAGCTACAGACAGACATTTAGTATCAAACGACTTTGGATCATTTTGATAGTCGGTATGGTGTTTATGTTTAGCATATTATTATTGCTGGGCGCGCAGATATACCAGCAAGCCCCGCCAATTCCAGAATCGGTAAAATCAGCCTCAGGCGACGTGCTATATACCCGTGACGATATTGAAACTGGACAAAATGTTTGGCAATCCATAGGCGGGATGGAGCAGGGGTCAATTTGGGGGCACGGTAGCTATCTTGCGCCTGACTGGACTGCTGATTGGCTACATCGTGAAGCGGAAACACTTCTCGCCTTGTTAATAGAAAAACCCTTAGCAGGCTTGTCCACGACGCAAGAATTAGCACTACAAAAATCGGCCTTGCAAGAGGAGATGCGTAGCAACAATTACGACGCATCAACCGGTACGATTACCGTGAGTGATTTACGCGCTCAGGCCATTAAGCAAGTCGCGACACATTTTATTGCGCTTTACCAAGGTAGTGACCCACAATCACTGGCGCTGCGCCGTGATTACGCGTTTCCAGTACATGGGCTATTGAATCATACCGAAGCGCAACAACTCGCCGCCTTTTATTTTTGGACGGCGTGGGGCGCTACCACCAACCGACCCGGTCAGGACATTACTTACACTAGCAATTGGCCACATGAGCCACTGGTTGGCAATAAACCTACAACTGAAGTGTTAATGTGGAGCATTGCGTCGGTGATTTTGTTGCTAGCTGCGGCTGGCGCACTGATTGCCTATTACGCTAAACAGTTTGATGTCTGGCGAAAAGAAATTGAACCAGAGGACGGTTTTGCTAAAGCGGACATACTGGACAGCGCTGTTATCACACCATCGATGCGAGCGACGGCAAAATATTTCTGGGTTGTCTGCGCTATGTTTCTGGGCCAGGTTTTACTCGGGATTGTAACTGCCCATTATGCGGTTGAGGGCCAAGGGCTCTATGGCTTGCCGTTCGCGGAATATCTTCCCTATACGGTAACGCGAACCTGGCATACCCAACTTGCAGTGCTTTGGATTGCAACAGCATGGCTGGCAACAGGCCTTTACGTCGCACCGATGCTTGGCGGTAAAGATCCCAAATTTCAGCGCTTCGGTGTTAACTTCCTCTTTATCAGCTTGCTGATTATCGTTATCGGTTCGTTCGCCGGACAATGGGCAGCGGTTCACCGTTTCTTTGAAAACCTGACAATGAACTTTTGGTTTGGCCATCAGGGTTATGAATATGTTGACCTGGGCCGTTTCTGGCAGATTTATCTAACGGTTGGATTGTTTCTCTGGGTCGGACTTGTTGTACGGGGATTATGGCCGGTATTGCAGCAAAAGGGCGGCAAGTCGCTGATCTATCTCGTCTTGGTGTCGGCCATTGCAATTGGTCTACTTTATGCTGCTGGCTTAATGTGGGGGCAACACACGCATATATCGATCATGGAATATTGGCGCTGGTGGGTAGTGCATCTCTGGGTAGAGGGCATCTTCGAAGTTTTCGCCACGGCCATCATCTCTCTGCTGTTTGTACGCATGGGTATATTAAGAACATCAACCGCCACCGTGATGGTGTTATTTGCGACGATCATCTTCTTGTTCGGAGGCGTGCTGGGGACATTTCATCACCTCTATTTCAGTGGCACGCCAACCTCGGTAATTGCCGTGGGCGCGATGATTTCCGCGCTGGAAGTGGTTCCTCTACTGGTGGTTGGCTTTGAAGCTTACACCCGGCACAAAATCGAACATGAGGCCGAGTGGGAGCGTAATTACCACTGGCCGTTTATGTTCTTTGCCGCTGTCTTATTCTGGAACTTAGTGGGTGCTGGTCTATTCGGGTTTATGATCAATCCACCGATTGCCCTATATTATATGCAGGGCTTGAATACCACCGCCAGCCATGGCCATGCAGCGCTGTTCGGCGTGTACGGAATGTTGGGCTTAGGCTTAACCTTGTACTGTATGCGCGGCCTTACCAACGTTGAATTTTGGAATGAGAAACTGCTCAAAATATCATTCTGGTCGCTGAATATTGGCCTTGCCATGATGACGTTCTTGTCGTTGCTACCCATAGGTATTTTGCAGACTTATATCAGCATTGAGTATGGTTATTCATTCGCTAGGTCAGCAGAATTTATGCAGAGCCCAATCGTACAAGCCTTGGTTTGGGCAAGGGTACCAGGTGATGTAGTCTTCAGTGTTGGCGTGTTTGCTTTTGTCTGGTTTGTGTTAAAGGCGTTTTTACAGCGCAAATAGAGCCTGACTGCGAGTGAGAAGATGGCGGCAATGGGTGCCGCCAATATTCGCTTTTTGCTCTTGGTAATAGAATTATCACTACATGCTGTCGAATTTTAGGGGAGAGCCCGCAGACAATAGGTAACAGGGTATATGTACAAAAACTCTATTTAACATAATATACATTATGCGAAGTTATAATTGAGGCAGTAGGGCCACAGGACACCTGCACAAAGTACTAAATATCCTATTAAAGTACTTAATCGCCGCTCAGTAGCAAAGACGTCTAATTTGGAACGCATTTAAACGGAGTTTCCATATTCAGCGTATCTGTAACACTAAACACTAACCTAAATGTTCCATCGGATTTATATGAATACCCAGGTAGCCACTACTTTTCGTTACTGCGTGTATGGCTGTACTTCCTTAGCGCCTTTGTATCTTGCTGCACTCCACTGATATGACCAAAAGAATCCTCGCCTACAGCGTCGGGTTGCTTGCTTTGTTAGAGTGGAGCCGATCACAGGACTGTGAGCGGTTGGCATACTCAAATTTTTCATTATCCCTGCACTTGTCGCAGCAAAAGCTCAATCGGCTTTTTACTCCATCGACCTTGATAGTCGCACCGTCTACCTTTCTTGGTACATACTTAAATTTAGTAACTGCGTCGATGGCATATTGGTCGAGCACGCCATTAGCATCTGTATCAATCACAGCAACGTTCATAACGTTACCCTTCTCATTAATTGAGTATTCCACGAGCACATAGCCCTCAAAGCCAGTATCACAATACTTCTTAGGATATTCTACAGAGGGGGTATAACTCTTTGCGTATTCGTGGCTATTTAGCCCAAAAGTATGGCTGACATCATGAAAAGCCTCACTTGAACCAACATGGCGCACACATCCAGTCAGAAGGTTAACCAAAATAATTAGTACTGCTAATTTCATAGTAACGACCGCATTTGCAGCTGGTTTGGAGCGCAGCGGAAAACCAGTCCGACAACATGCGCTTGTTAGAATTAGTTCACTTTCCAGTGATATGTTGTGTAGTAGTAAAGCTCTTGCTTGCCGTTATACTCAAAATAAGCTGATTGCCACATATCGACATTATTACCCCACATATCCTTTTCCGCTGCATACTTCACTCGGTCTTCCAAATTGGAATAAACATACGAAGAGATTCCTATATTTCCGTGAAGTTTATCCCCAACCTTAACCGACTTATTAACTGCATTTCCTATCCATACTAAATCTCTATTATTTGCACCAGCTATACCGACTTTTGCACAAAGAATCTTCCCATCATCGATCCCTATTCCAAAATCAACAGCTGAGAATTTTTCCATTTTCTTTTTTACTTCAGAATCTGAAGCTGATAACAGCCACTTCATTTTCATTGCGGACTCAACAGCATTGCTTAATGTGAATTTTGATGTGCCTTGAAAAAAGACGAGCATTCCATCCCCGTTAAAACTTCTAACCTCACCACCTAGACTCTTTGCAACTGTCACAATTGTATGAAAATAAGCTTTATGAATTTTCGCAACAGTAGTTCTATTGTGATTGTTTAGTACCGCTGTAGATCCTCTCATATCAATGTAGAGAGTTGTTGCCTCAAATCTAAGCCCTTTATTCCCGAATGTTAGGCGGTTATCATCGATATCAGGAACATCAGTAATATCCGTAACCTCAAAAGATCCATCAATAATCTCTTTTACCTTTGAAACAATTCCTTCTTTCATTACTTGGCCCTAAATAGAAAAACCGACATCGAAAGAACGGGAGAAATTACCGCAGCTAGAGTCAACCAAATAGCCTTTTGGAAAGCCCTATACTTTCTGTCTGCAATCACTGAATTGACAATAATCTGATTAGAAAAATCTTTTTGATAACCCGTAAATGCAGAATCCTTTAACTCCAATTTATCTTTCAGCGCATTTAGGTAAGCCAAAGGGGTATATTTAGCAATATCAGAAAAATACAAGAGATTATCTTTATCGCTAATTCCACTTGGTTTTTTCTCCCAGGGCATAGAAAGTGAAGGAATAATGGAAAGAAAGCAGATTGCAATTGATAAAATGCACAACACCAATATCAAAAGTAAATAGAGCAGGTAGCCACCCTTTGGATCAAAAGAGCTTATAAGCCGGCTTATTCCGAATATTAGAGCCCCATTACAAGCGATGAGTGTTGCTGACTTTGCCTCTGCAAACTTCAACCAATCATTAATGTTTGAAAATATATCTTGTAGTTTTTCGTCCATACAGTGCTTCTTCAATGAATTCTAACAGCATATTAAAGGGAAAGGTCTCATATAAACATAATGTCTACATCTAGGCAAAAAGGTTTATATCTGCACTTTTATGTCTACATCTATCCATACAAATATGTCTATATATGCCCGTAAATTTCTATATCATCGATAAGCGCTAATACATCTGGCCTTTGCCTGTGTATTAACTCCAACGGTAATGTAAGTTTTATCATCTAGGAGTCTACGCCTTAAAAATATTTTTATTTTCATGAGAAACCACCCCGTCCAAAAAATTCCCCGCATCAACGGTAAGCACGCCAGTATAAATTTCGGTGCTATCCACAAACCGATACATTAGCAGTTGGCTAACAATTTTTAACGATTGGGCAAGTAATAAAAGATGTATTGCAAAGGCATGCCGAAACATACGCGCGCTAATGGTGAAAGGTACGCGCCCTACTCGCTCGATCAAGGCTTGGATATACCGATTCACGGTTTGACGTGCCCTCGGAAAGATAAGTTCGTTTTTTATGAGTCGACATGTCGGGTGCTTTTCAGCATCCAGCAACAACAGCACTTCGGGTTTGAGCAAATGCACCGGCATGGTGTCGATGGTGTCGAGCACGATCGACTGTTTAACAATTAAACAATCCCAATCGATATGCAGTGATTGAATGGGAAACGTGACGGAAGGTGATTCTACGGGATAAAACTGGCGCTTGGGCGCTGACGGTGGGAAACCCCTGTCACTATGATGATTTTGTACCATTTCGTCTATGAATCCTGGTGCAAGCAAGGGCCAAGTATATGCCCTTCAGTTCGCCTTAGCAAAGCTGTTATTCGCCGTAATAAACAATACTGCATTGAACACACACGAATAAACGAGCTAGCGCGACCGTACAAGTATCAGCGGCCGACAAGTATCCATGTAGGGAGTCTTCACACAAAATACTAACCCCTCTTATTGGGTGAAGCTTACCGGGTCGCCAAATTCACATTCTGCTTGGCCATCCGGGCAGGCAATATGGGGTGAGGTAATAGATCGATGTGTTCTGAGGCGTGCCCATTGGCTTTAACATTCTGGAATGTTCAGCACGGTAATGCCACCGCTGCCAGCAGTGTGGCAAATATGGTTTTTTCGTCTCCCGCTGCAGTCATATCTATAGTCGTACCCATAGTGGAGGCATGCAGCAACATTGCTGCAGCTAGGGAAGTTACTACTCTCATAATGCTCCTGCTAGTAATTTGCAGCGACTAACTATTATACCTCTTGCAAACCATCTTCTAAGGGAGGAATATCGAGCCTTGGTGCTGGAGTACCTGTTTAGTTGTAGGGGTAGCACAACAATTACAACTAACATTAACTATCAATAAGAGGGATTTTATTATGAAAAAAATCGCTGTTATATCAGCATTATTATTCTCTAGTATTAGTTCCATTGCCGCTGAACCCCCTCCCCCCAAAACTATCTTGCAAGATAGTGACCAGCAAGCCAACCTTATCATTTATCGCCAGGCAGATGGTTTTGCTCTCAACTACAGAGTCATTGTTGACGGTAAGCATGTAGGCAAACTCAAACTCGACAAAGCATTTGGTTTAAAATTACCCGCAGGCGAACATACCGTTGCTATTAATGATGCCAATCATACAGAAATCGCTGTAAATATTGCTGAAGGCGCTACTACGTGTGTACTTGAAATTTTTGATAAAAAAGCGCGGGCACAACTAGTCGAAGACGAACTACTAATCCAGAACATTGCCGGCCTATCTTTTGCAAACATCAACGACTAGTTGTATTTGGGTCAGAATTTAAAGCCATTGTCATTCATTGATGACATGCAACAGTATCAAAGCCTCGATTCATCTCGAGGCTTTTTTTATTCATAGCGTATATCGAATAAGTGCCTTGCTAGGCACTTATGGCTCTCCAATAATTAGAGCTTGCACACCTTTTTCAAAGTCAATTGGCATGGAAATATGTTCGTGAACAACAGACCAAGCGCCATTTGTTTTCTGAAAGCATACCGTAGTACGACACCATGGTTGTTCATCTGGATTTGTTATATTGCTGCCGGTAACCTTTGAATAGAAATGCATAAAGGCGAGATCGTTGCCTGCATATAATTTAACCTTTCTTCTACTTACTTTCGGTGACTCGCCGAAATATGGAAAGCATGAACTCCAGAGTTCTTTATATTTATCGCTTCCTACCAGTTGCGTGCCTATGTCAAATACTTCAACGTTTTTAATATAGTCCTTTGCGAGTAAATTAGAATCGCATTTCGCTACTGATTTATCCCATTGTGACGTTAAGTAAATAATGTCATCGGCAGATTCTTTATTACCAATAATTTCAATATCCATTTTTAAATCCTAGCGTTCTTATTGTTGTTTCTACACCTTTAGAGCCGACGGCGAAGCTGCCCGTTTGAAAAGCTTATTAGCACTACTATTGTGCCTGCCTATAAACCTGTAATTCACTTAACAACCAATCCTGACTTTTCATTGTAGCTTCACTTCTACAGTGAATTTTATAATATTTACCCGACATCTTACTTTTAGTTGCAGAATACTTGATAAAATCTTCTGCTGATTCGATATCGTCGGAAAAATATTCATATTTTTTGCGTATATGTTCTGCAGCTTCCTTACCATTATGTATCGTGCCATTACGCTCATACTTACAATCAGTAGAGGCTACGAAACGTAAGAGGTGGTTAATTTCATCTTGAGTTGAAGCTATAACATGTATAGAAAATGTGACCAACAACATAGTGAATATTTTAATCAGGTTCAAGTGTCAATCTCCAGTAGTGCCAACGCTTCAATCGAAGTAAGTGGGGTCAGATAAAACTTTATCGATATTACTCCCCCTTAATTAGGTTTCATCTTCCCCACAAATGCTGCCCAACAAATTTATTGTTATGTTTTTGAAACATGGCCGCACTCTTTGCATTTTATGCCACTTTTAATTGGGAATAGCGGAAAATTTATTACTATAAAGGCCAAGAAAGCCCAGCGCCTACCAAATTGATAATACTCTGTTTTATTACTGCCACATACTGGGCAGGGAATAAATTCGGAATCTACTCGTTCAGTTAACTCTTCGCTACAATCCTCGGACAATATCTCTTTAGCTATTTCTACGAAATCAGCTGGAACCTGTAAACGAACACCTCCCATTGCATTTGAATAAAGCCACTGCATATTAATCGTTTGCTCATCAGCGACGAAAGCAGGCACACCCTCTGAGTCTAGCTTTGCTCTAGCAATCTGCGCTTCATACGGAAACGAATATGTAGATATTGTTATTAACATAAGAACTCAGAAAACATAACACTTAGTGAATGGGCTGCGAAACAGCGCTTTTAACTGACCAGCTTGCTAGTGAATATTGCACGTATTGTTATAAGTTTTATGGTATTTAGTTGAACTCAAGGTTCCCCTTATCTACCTGCTGGAATATTGTGTAAGGCAAAACAATTGTATCCGCCACTACTGACACGACACCATCTACAAGGTAGAAACCTAAAAACCAGTCATTATAGATTGTGTTTGGATTAGAGTTTAATTTACAGAAATCATAAGAAACACCGCTATATGCTCTTGGTATAGATTCACAATTCGTTTTTTGTTTTTTTAGATTTATGGCTATCTGCTCGTCTGAATTGGACAGTGTATTTAACGTGCCACAGCCACACAGCACTGAGAACAATAAAATTGAAATAATTAGCTTCATGCTTAAACTATCCTTAATTTATAATAGTTTCTTCTTGAGTGTGGGCTCATCTAACCATAAAGTATTAATCCACATCATCATCAATCAACGCCAACAAATCTGGGTTTGGCCCGTGGATTATTCCCAGCGCTATAGCGTGTTGATACAAAAGCAGCTACAGCTTACGTTTTTTTACTCCACATCCTTCACAATAAAGCGATTGCCTGGCTCTACGGTTAACCATTGTTTAAACCGCTCTAGCCGAGTTACATCTTGCGCTAGGGAATAATCAATACTGGTAAAGCCCTGCTCTATAGAAAAGCGTAAGTCGCCTTCCGTTTTTAAATTGACGATGATGGTCGCGAACTGGTCTGGCGCTATATCGGCAACGGACTGGGCGCGGTACACACCCATACCAAATACGGTTACTTGCTGAATAGGGGTATCGGTTTCGTTACTAACATCTAATTGAAATTGCTGTGGTGTGCTCATATGCCACAGTACATAGCCAGTAGCGACGGCCACCACCGTAACAAAAACAGCGGCGGCTATGAGTTTGGTTTTTAGGCTCAACATTATTAATACACTCTTACACCCAATTTGCGCAGGGCTTTGGTGAGCACGGCATCGAGATGGGGGATGTCTTTGGGTTCTAATTCAACCACACTTAAGCCCAGTGCGGCATATTGGCCTTTGCGTTGCATTTTTTCTGCTAAGGCGTGGCCGCTGTCGGCAGCGCCCCAAAACTCTATATAAATATGATGCTTGGGCAGATAAAAGTCGGCGGTAAATTCTTGCTCGCAAGGCAAGCGTCGATTACAGGCGTGGGCAAAACCGGCGGTGTACAGCCAATGGCAAATTTTTAGCAGCGGCTTGCTGCTGTGGTTGTGGCCATCCAAGGCGGGGTAATCGCTGGCGGCGGCAAATAAATCTTCCCCCACGGGCTGCGCCTTATCATTATTGACCTCACCAAAATACTGTAGCTGCTGGCTGAGTTGCTTATCGGTTTGTATGGCCTCGGGCCACAGCACATAAAAGGTGCCGCTTTGTTCGTTTTCAAATTGCAGGCCGCCCTTTTGCTCACCTATGCGGGTTAGCTCCCAGCCTTGCGGGCTGTGTTTAATCCAACCCAATTCGGCTAGCGCCCTATTCACTTCGCGGGCGCTGAGTTGATGTTTTTCGCCTAAGGCCTTGGCCGAGATGGTGCGGTTATCTTCCATGGCCTGCAACAAGGGGTGCTGAGTAATTTTGTGTGGCCAAACAATATAGCGGCCATATTTTTTGCTATGCACATATTCGCCACCTTCAAACTCCCCTTTGCTGGTGAGCTCCCAGCTATCTTCTACCCGCTTTATCCAACCGTAGTCATTTAAGCTGCCGAATAGTTGCTGCGATGACATGGCCAGCGCCTTGGCTAAGGCGCTGGTAGAAAGTGGATGATCCGTATCTGTCATAAAGGTGGCCGCTGTAGGATGAGTTGTTTGCTGAGGTTTTGCGCGCTAAGGCTAGGCTAACGCTAAGCTTTGGTAGCGCTGGCTTAGGCCTTGGTATACCTGCTCGGCAAAAGCACTGGCACTGGCATCTAGCTCGTTAAGTATTTCTACTAGGTGCTCGTTGTCTTCACGGCCTTGCCACTGTTTTACATAGCTGCCGTCTTTATAGCCGTTATCTTGCCTAAAAAAGTTAAGTACGTTTTTACCTACATACTGGCGGTAGAGTTCGTCAAAGTTCATTTCGCAGGCGTTGAGCAAGTCCCAAAACAAGGCTACGGAGAAACTTTTAGTGGCCAAACTGTTTTGCGCCAGTGCCTCGGTGGCTTCTATTACGCCTTGCTGCTGGTATTGGTAGCCTTCTAACTCGGCAGCCATCGCTTCGGCTATGGCGTCTATACTCTGGCCCTTAAACAAGGCACTCATGCCAAAGTGCCAAATATCGATAACCTCTAGTTTCACCTGGTCCATCTCTGGCGTTTGTTTTTTCCACCATTTGTAGCCGTAGTGGTCCACTAGCTCACCGCACTCTATCCAAGTGGCCCTATACCATTCAAAATTTTGCGCGGGCCAATCAGCATGCACTTTTTGGTTCATTTTATTTTGCATGTTGAGCATGGTGATAAACGCTTGCTTCATGTGTATTCCTCTGTGTAGGGCTGTGCTTTCTTTGGCATGCCTGATGATAAACCAGTTTAGCTCTGGCTATGTCTGTAGCATAACTATGGCTACGCATTATACCGGCTAGAGAGCTGCTTAAAAGCGCCAATTTATGATCACCTTATTTATACATTTAATCTCGTTTTTGACCCGGCTTTAATAAGACACCGCTATATAGGGCTTATACGTATTTATCCACAAAATCTGTGGATAAGTTGGTGGATAACCTCATGAAAAAATCATCTAAGCCCCATGGCGCAAACACCAAGACAGATTGTCTATTTTTTAACCAGTAAATTAAACCCTTTAAAAACAATAGGTTACGGTGGTTTGTATGCATGTACAGTGATTGCAGTTGGCGCTTGTGTGAATATTTCACAAAACGCTCACAATGTGCATAAAATCGTGGCCTCAGGGTTAGTGGCGACTGACGGGCTGCTATTTTTAGCCGTAACCCAAGCACACGCTTATATTTGCAAGGCGTTACTAAAGGTGCAATTGGGTAGCACCACTAGCTCAATTTGAGCATTTTACCAGTACGCGGCTATTGGCTTTATTATTGCGGTGATTTTTGATGTGAGTTTTACGGTAAATAGCGCTGTTATGCTTTAACGCCTATCAAGGTATAGCGGCCGTTAAACGTCACTGCAGTTTGGCCGCCGCAAGCAATGTTAGCACTGAGCGACACCGTCGCTTTGCCTTTGCTGTGTACACGGGCAAAAACCGCTGGCCAATCTATCGCTAACGATGAGCAATGGGCCACGATGAGCTCGTCGGCCACGGGGGCGACATAATCTATCTCGCCATGGCTAATCACAATATTGGGGTTTATGCCCTGCTCCCGACACTTGAGGTAAAACATGCCCCAACCGGCCATTACACATAGGCCATACAGGCTACCGCCCCAGGCGGTGAGCTTATCGTTGAGTGAGGGTTGTAAATCTATAGACAGATCCAAGGTATCGCCATCGTAGCCTTGCACCTGCATGCCTAGGTACTCAGCCACTTCCATATGCTGGGCTAAAAAATCTGTGAGGTAGGCGGCGCTGGCTTTAGCCATATTACAGCAGGCTAATTAATTGGGTGGCGGCCACAAAGGGTGTGGTTTCACCGTTTAGTACTTTTTGCTCTAGCTCGGGCTTGAGGGTTTTTACCGCGGGGTTTTGATTAAGCTTGCGCTCTAGCAATTCCATAATCAGTTTTTGCATCCACTCTTTATTTTGCTGGGTGCGCTTGCCCTCAAAGCTGCCGTTCTTTTGTGCTTCGATATGGTAGTTAGAGATCATGCCCCATACCGCATCTATGCCCTGCTTTAGCTGTGCCGAGCAACTGAGCACCTGTGGCGTCCAAAAGGAGGTGTGGCGCAATAAGCCTAGCGCCGAGGTGTAATGCCTACGGGTTTGTTCGGCCAAGTTAAGCGACTCGCCATCGGCTTTGTTAATCACCAGGGCGTCGGCTAATTCCATAATGCCTTTTTTAATGCCTTGCAGTTCATCACCGGCGTTGGGCAGCATCAGCACCATAAAAAAATCGACCATGCCCGCCACTTCGTATTCGCTTTGGCCTACCCCTACGGTTTCTACCAAAATTACATCGTAGCCGGCGGCTTCGCATAGCAGCATGGTTTCACGGGTTTTTTGGGCCACGCCACCTAGCGAGCCTTCGGAGGGGGATGGCCGTATAAAGGCATCGTGCTCGCGGCTGAGTAATTCCATACGGGTTTTATCACCCAGTATGGAGCCGCCTTCTAACGGCGAGCTTGGGTCTACCGCCAGTACTGCCACTTTTTTGCCTAGGCTAAGCAAATGCAAACCAAAGGTTTCTATAAAAGTGGATTTACCCACGCCGGGTATGCCGGTAATGCCTATGCGTATGCTGTTGCCGGTTTTGGGCAACAGTTTTTCTAGCATGGCTTGCGATTGCTCGCGGTGGGCGTCCAGCTTGCTTTCAACTAGGGTAATGGCTTTGGCGAGGGCGCGTCGGTTGCCCTCAACTAAGCGCTCTAAATCTATGGCTGCCATTAGATGTTGTAAGCCTCGTTAATAGAGTCCAATACACCGCGGGCTGCTAATGGAATTTTAGTGCCGGGGCCGAAGATACCTTTAACCCCTGCCTGCTCTAAAAATTCATAATCCTGCCTAGGGATAACACCACCGGCTACCACGATAATATCGTCAGCGCCCTGTTTTTTAAGCTCGTTAATTAATTCAGGCACCAAGGTTTTGTGGCCTGCCGCCTGCGAAGAAACGCCCACTACATGCACGTCGTTTTCTATCGCCTGCTTGGCTACTTCCTCAGGGGTGGAGAACATGGGGGATAAATCGATATCAAAGCCTACGTCGGCAAAGGCGGTGGCGATAACTTTGGCGCCACGATCGTGGCCGTCTTGGCCCATTTTGCACACTAGCATGCGTGGACGGCGGCCGTGTTTTGCCACAAAGCTGTCTATGTCGGCAGTAATACCCTGCCAGTTTTCATCATCTGAATAAGCGCTACCGTACACACCCGACACCGTTTGTGATTGTGCATTGAAGCGATCAAACTCACGCTCCATAGCAGAAGAAATTTCGCCAACAGTAGCACGTAAACGGGTGGCTTTAACAGCCAGATCCAGCAAGTTGCCCTCACCACCTTTGGCGCATTGGTAAATATCTTCCAGCGCTTTTTCTACCGCCACGTCATCACGCTTGGCGCGTATGGCGGCTAGGCGTTTGATTTGTGATTCACGCACGGCGTTATTGTCTATGTCTAATACTTCGACGTTATCTTCTTGTTCGGCTAGCAAGTATTTGTTGACGCCGACTATCACGTCTTCACCGCGGTCTATGCGCGCTTGTTTTTTGGCGGCGGATTCTTCTATACGCAACTTAGGCATGCCGGTTTCTATGGCTTTGGCCATGCCGCCTTTGGCTTCAACCTCTAAGATTAGCTCCCAGGCTTTGTCACCGATTTCCTTGGTGAGGCTTTCCATCATATAAGAGCCGCCCCAGGGATCGACCACTTGGGTAATGCCGGTTTCTTCTTGAATAATAAGCTGGGTGTTGCGGGCGATGCGCGATGAAAACTCGGTGGGCAAGGCTATCGCTTCATCTAGTGCATTAGTATGTAGTGATTGGGTGCCACCAAATACTGCGGCCATGGCCTCTATAGTCGTGCGCACCACATTGTTGTAGGGGTCTTGCTCGGTGAGCGACCAGCCCGAGGTTTGGCTGTGGGTACGCAACATAGACGACTTGGGATTTTTCGGTTTGAACTCTTCTACTATGCGCGCCCACAACAACCTAGCGGCACGCATTTTGGCGATCTCCATATAAAAGTTCATGCTTACGCCCCAGAAAAAAGACAGGCGTGGTGCAAACTGGTCTATATCTAAACCGGCGGCAATCGCGGTGCGCACATACTCTTTACCATCTGCCAAGGTGTAGGCCAGCTCTAGAGCGGCGTCGCCACCGGCTTCTTGAATGTGGTAGCCGGATATAGAAATGGTGTTAAAACGCGGCATATGTTCAGAGGCGTAGGAAATAATATCGCCGATGATTTTCATCGAGGGTTTAGGCGGGTAAATATAGGTATTACGCACCATGAACTCTTTAAGAATGTCGTTTTGTATGGTGCCCGATAATTGCGCGTGGCTAACGCCCTGCTCTTCGGCGGCGACGATATAGCCGGCTAATACGGGCAGCACTGCGCCGTTCATAGTCATAGAAACGGATACTTTATCCAACGGAATTTCGTCGAATAATATTTTCATATCTTCAACGGAATCTATCGCCACGCCAGCCTTACCCACATCGCCGGTAACTCTAGGGTGGTCGGAATCGTAACCGCGGTGGGTGGCTAAATCGAAAGCCACCGACACACCTTGGCCACCGGCGGCCAGCGCTTTACGGTAAAAGGCATTGGATTCTTCTGCAGTAGAAAAGCCCGCGTATTGGCGTATGGTCCAGGGTCGACCAGCATACATGGTGGCTTGTGGGCCACGTATATATGGCGCCATGCCAGGCATGGTGTTGGTGTACTCTAAGTCTTTAACGTCTTCAGCGGTGTACAGGCATTTTAGGTCTATGCCTTCGGGCGTGTGCCAGGTCATTTCTTCTGGGGTTAGGCCTTTCATCTGTTTGGTGGCCAACGCTTTCCATTCGTCTAGCGTGGCAGGCTGGGGTTTATAGCTATCGTTTGACATGGGGAAACCTTCTTAAAATCTTGACGTCGTTATGAGCAAAAATTGCAGCGCTAAATATTGAGGGTCTACTTAGTAGCCCTAGATTAGTAGCCCTAGTGCTCATCACCGGGTTGATTCAACTCTATCAATACACCATCACAGGATTTGGGGTGTATAAAAATCACTTTGCAGTTGTGGGCTCCCAAGCTGGGTGCCTCTGCAAGAAACTGGTAGCCCTTGGCTTTTAGCCTGGCAACGTCAGCCTCTATATCATCAGAGCGAAAACACAGGTGATGCAAGCCCGCGCCCTTTTTTTCTAAAAAGCTGGCTATAGGGCCTTCGCCATTTAAGGGGTGTACCAACTCTATGCTGGTGGCGGGTAAGGGGAAAAATGCCGTAGAGGTTTTGGCCGCGGCTATATCTTCACGGCCTTCAAAAGGTAAACCAAAGTCGTCCATAAAGCGCTTAATGCTTTTTTCTAAATCGGGCACGGCTATGGCTATGTGATCCAGTGCTGTAATCATTAAATACGTCCTATAGTCACGCAGCTGCGCAACGCTGTTAACTGAATATCTAATTTTCTGAACATCACCAACGTGGCAATGCAAGTATATGGGTAATTAATAGCAGAGCGACTTTAGCGCCCTGCAACCCTCTTTTACAGGCTGTGCAAAAACGCGTTGGTGTGTTCGCGCATGCGTTGTTGTACCTGCTCTGGGGTTTCTACTACCACGACTTCATCAGGGGTAATCTTAAACAGCTTTTGGCCTTTTTTAATGATTGAACCATCGGTTTCGACGAAAATCGCATCAATAGTACCAGAAAAAGGCGCATATACCTTATTGAACATTTTCATAACTTCTACAATATAGAGCGGATCGCCTTGCTTAAAGTGATGGCCTTTTTCAATAAAAGGCGGCATACCCGGCGCTTCGCAGGCGTAATACATGCCGCCACTCAGTGCCAATATCTCATCAGAGCTGGCCGCAGGCGGCGGTACTAAGACTTTCGCCATGGCGGCTTGTAGTTCGCCATCGGTGAGTGCTGCGGGAATAGTGATACTCAAATCGTCGTTTACCACTAGCTGGAAAAAGTCTGTTTGCTGGGCGATGTATGGCAAAAGACCCAAGATCTCAGTGCCCGCTTGGAAGCCGGCATGAGCAGCTATTGCTGCCTGCCACTGCGCCTCATCTATAAGTGCTGGCCTATCCCCTGCCAAAGCTGCTTCCAACTCGGCAAAGCTGTTCACCGTTAGACGTTGTTGCAGCGTGTTATAAAAGCTTAAGGCTTTTTGCAGCAGCTCATGGTCGTGGCTCCAAATCATATTGGCGGCGGGCTTTCCTTCCACATAGTCCATGTGCAAGTAGTGATAAGCCTCAGCCAATAGCTCTATAGGGTTTTTATGCCACTGTAAGCCTTGTTCAGAAATACTGAAGTGCTGTTGATTAAGGCTTAACCAGCCAGCTAAATTATGCGGCTGCTCAAATAAGTGCTGTATGGGACGCAGTAACAAACTTTGCTTTCTATCCAGTGACTGGATAAAACCGGATTTATGGGCCTCGTCGCAATCGCTTAAATAGTTAACCCGAATTTGACCATAGGCATAGTTGAGGTCTATCTGATTAGCCGCTGCTTTCAGCTGGCCCACAGCGGTTAAATACGGCACGATAAAGCCGGTGCTGGGGCGGGCATTGATGTTGTTACCGATAAACCAATTCACCAAACCGTAGTGAAACTCTAAGTTGGTGGCTAGGTCTTTACCACGCAAAGTTGTGCGGCGTAAAACTTCTGCCAAGCGCTGGTAGCTATCTAGACGGGTTTGGCCGGTGGTGAGCAATAAGGCGATATTAGAATCGTAGGCACCTGCCAAGTGATACTTCATAAATACATCGGTATCGGGGTTGTGCATGCTTATGCCTTGGTCATCGCGCACTTCACCTTCTATAGCGTCTGACCATTTTTCTATCATACCGCCCGCATGCGGTTGCAGCGCTTGATTGGTAGCATTAAGCCTAGCCTCTACCGATGCAGGCTCGCGGGGTAAGCGTTGCGGTTCAGGCAAGCGCTTGCCGTGTTTAGCAATAAGCACCATCACTTCTACCAGTGATTCGGCAATAAAAAATTCACTAGGCTTGTCGGGGTTGGCGAATTTTAATTTGTAACACAGTTCGGTAACGCGGTGCTCTACCTGTATGCGGGTATTCATCTCCATAAAGTAATGGGCGTCGCCATCCACTATGCACTCAAAGGTGCCTACGGAGTTGAGCTTAACCGCTTTACCAAACACTGCCGCTTCGTGTTCCATTTTGCGCAGTATGTCTAAATCTTTTTTCAGCTGCGTGGTTTCTGCTGCGTTGTTGGCGGCCTCTGCAGCGGCTATGGCTGTTTGCAATTCTTCTTCGGTAACAGAAACCTCTAGCAATTTCTGCTCGTGCATTTGCAATGAACAGTCACGGCCGCCCATGGTGATGCACCAATCGCCGTTACCCACTACCTGAATTTCTTGGTGGCGGGTGGTGTCTATATTCATTTCTATTAAGACGTTTTTGTTATCACCTACGCCATTGGTTTTTAATTCGATTAAACACTCTAATACCAAGGCCGGTACTTTTTCTGCGGCTTTTTCTACCTTCTCGGCTAGGCTTGCACCTTCATAAGAGTTAGCTGATTTAAGTATACGCTGGCCTTTACCGCCACCACCGGCAATCGCTTTTAAGCGAAAACGGTTATTGGGTTTTTCGGTAAGCATGCGTTTGGCTTCAACTTGCAAGGCCTTGCCTATATCGGCTGCAGAAATAATATCGATACCTGCGTTGTATGAAGCTGCTAGTAAGGCTAATGCTTTTTCTTCCTCGTCTTTACAGGCGGCGAAGTCTACAGCTAACTTATGCTCTTTGGCGCAAGCCTCTAAACCGTCGTCACCATATTTTGCAATTAGCGCTAAGGATGTGGCGTTATTTACGCCTGGCGTTACTGATACGCCGGTTGCTAAGGCGGTGCGTTTAGCTTGGTCTTTCATACCTGCTGAGCGCTGAGTAAAAGAGCCTGGGCCGATAAATGTTAACCCTGCCCGCTCCATGCCCTCTACCATTTCGGCATCTTCCGACATAAAGCCGTAACCGGCAAAAATAGCGTTGTAACCGTTGCTATTAGCGATGGCAATTATTTGCTGTATACGCGCCGCGCGCTCTTCTTTGGTAGCACCGCTGTAGTCGGGCACACGGTGTACCCGCGATGGGTCGGTTAACTTACGCAGCTCAGGGGCTAAGGCGTTGGTATAGGTAATGGAATCTTTTTCAGACAGTAAAATACCGTAGTGTTTAATACCCATTTCATCGAGCACATCCATCACTTCTTTACGGATAGGCCCACGACAAATAATTAAGGGGTTAAAATCCTCACAATTAAAGCTCTGCACCCAATTAGACGCATGGTTTTTTAAATCACGATTGCTATGAATCAGTGGGTTATTTAAATAATAATCATTGCTGTGATGCACGGTGTTGGCCTCGTAATAATTTGCTGTCTTTCTGCAATAAATGCTGCTGCAATAAATGGTGCAATAAAGTTAGCGCGACGGGTGTTAATGAAATTCGCGCTGAACGCCATTAAAAGGTTCGGGTGTATAGTGCTCTACATGAAAGCGTAATTGTTCCGCTAACACTTTACGCAATTCAGAAGGCATCACAATTTGTGATATGGAACCTAAGCTGAGTGCTTCATTGGGGTTCATTAACTCACGCTCATAGCGTGTAGTTAATTCAGCTTCTTGCTGCTTAACCCAGTTACCTACCGACTCTTGTGCAGCCGCTTTGGCATCGGCTTCAGTCATGCCGTCATTCATTAATTGCTCACTCACTGCAGCATTGCGTTTTGCGATAGAGCCGCGTATTTCGCGCAATTCATTTTTATAAACAAATTCTACCCCTGCTGGCCCCATCACTGCTAAGCGCGATGTGGGTAAGGCACAAACAAAGTCGGCCCCTGTGGGATAGTTGTTGTATGAAGCGTAGGCACCGCCAAAGGCATTGCGCACAATTAATAAAAACCGTGGTGTGCGTAAATCAATAATGGCATCCAGCATCGCCCTACCGGCTTGCACTATGCCGCCCGCTTCTTGCTCTTTGCCCGGAAGGAAACCGGTGGTGTCTTCCATAAAAATAATAGGGATATTGTAGAGATTACAAAAGCGTATAAAGCGCGCATTTTTGTAAGCGGCAGCGATATCGATTTGACCTGAGCCTACCGCTGAGTTGTTGGCAACAAAACCGACTACGTTACCGCCCATGCGGCCCAAGGCACAAATGCTGTTGCGGGCACGGTCGGGCTGCATCTCAAAGTAATCGCCGTGGTCGCATAGCTGTTGAATTAAAATATTAATATCAAAAGGCGTGTTAAAACCGGTGGGCGAGTTAAAGGCCTTTTTCAATAAAATATCGATATCCCAGGTTAGCCTATCGGAAGGATCAGAGCTGGGCTGATACGGTGCTAGCTCGGCGTTGTTAGCGGGTAAATAATGCAATAATTGTTTCACTTTTTGCAGCGCCGCTACTTCGTCTGGCACTACAAAATCGGTAACACCGGAGAGACTATGCACGCTGGGGCCACCCAGTTCGTCAGGGGTCACATCTTCACCCAGCACTGACTTCACTACACCGGGGCCGGTTAAACCAAAGAAGGTGTTGTTGGGCTGTATCACAAAACTACCTTGGCGTGGCAGGTAGGAACCACCACCGGCGTTAAAGCCAAACATACACATAATAGAAGGCACCACACCGCTGAGTTTGCGCAAGCCGGTAAAGGCTTCAGCATAGCCATCTAGGCCGCCGACACCGGCGGGCACATAGGCGCCGGCGCTATCGTTCATACCAACTAAGGGAATTTTACGTTTGCCAGCCAACTCGAATAAACGCGCCAACTTTTTACCGTTAGTGGCATCCATAGAGCCTGCGCGCACGGTAAAGTCATGGCCATACACGGCCACATCACGGCCGTTAATTTTAACCAATGCGGTGACTAAGGAAGCGCCATCTAAATTGGGGCCCCAGTTTTGAAAAAAGATGGTGGGCTCGGTGCCGTCGTCGGCCAGTACTTGCAAGCGCTCCCACACCGTCATACGGTTTTTTTGGTGCTGCTTCTCTATAGCCACCACACCGGCAGCCTGCTTAGGCTTATTGATTAACGCCTGACCAGCCTGTAGCGACTGCTCATAAAGGCCGGGTTCGCTGGCAATTTGCCCCGGTACATCAAAGGCTTGTGTTTTGGTTTGTTCAAAAGGGTTATCGACACTGGGAGGCAGTGAGGATTGCTGTGATTTACTGTGGTCAGTCATGAAATAACAGTCTCTATATTAGTGGCTCTGGCGCGGCTTGTTACTGTTGTTTGTACTATTGTTCGTACTTTGATTGCTAACAGGGCTTACCCCTTCGCAGGAAGTAAATGCAGCAATAACAGGTACTTAGCGCAACAGGCAGCGATTATCGTTGAATGTATGTACAGTTGCTAGGTTATAAAAGCTCAAAATAGGTATCATAATTTATCGTAAACTCACTAAAACATTAATATGCTCGTAACACCCAGCACTGCAGCGCTAGCACTGAAAACACTGTTTTCATAAGCCACCGCCTTCTTTTACGGCGGCTAAAGGGCTACAATTTCGCGCCTCGCAGCACTAGCCCTGCTATGACTATAGCCAACAATCCGCTTTTACCCTGAGTACCCGTGTTAATGACATCCTTGACTATTGTGCCGCTAGCTTACCATCCCGATAGCAGCCCCTTGTTTAGCGTTATACGCACACTGCCCCAGCCAGTATTTTTAGATAGTGGCAAGCCCTATGCCCAGCAAGGCCGATACGACATTATCAGCGCCGCCCCCATTGCGATAATCACAGACCACCGCGACAGCCCCACGCCCGATCATTATTTTAAGCGCTTAGCACAGGCCCTAGCCCAGCTGGACAGTAACGTAGATAACCCGCAACAACTGCCATTTATAGGCGGCGCCATAGGTTATTTTAGCTATGACTTAGGCCGACAATTACAAGCCCTACCCAGCCACACCATAAACGACAGCCAATTACCTATCGCCATCGCCGGCATCTACAGCTGGGCAATTATCAACGATCACCAGCTACAACAAACCCTACTAGTCGCACACCCACAAGCCGACCCAGACTTAATCGCTGAAGTGCAGGGTTTACTAACTCACGCTATTGAGACACCCACGTTAGAAAGCGCTGCTAACGAGACACCCACATCACCGCTAACAAGACACCCACAACAAGCCGCTAACAAAAGTGCTAACAAGACACCCACAGCAAGCCTTACTAACAAGACACCCACAACAAGCCTTACCAGAGCAGGGTTTAGCCTCAGCCAGCCTTTTAGCCCCAACACCAGTAAGGCCGAATACCAACAGGCCTTTACCCAAGTGCAGCGTTATATACAGGCTGGGGACTGTTACCAAATTAATTTAACCCAGCGCTTTAGCGCCCCCTACCAAGGTGACCCCTGGCAGGCTTACCAATTACTGCGCCCTATCACTGCCGCGCCCTTTTCGGCTTATTTGGAGTTAGCGGAGCAACCCATACTCAGCCTATCGCCTGAACGTTTTATCCAATGTATAGGCGATAAAGTCAGCACCGCACCTATTAAGGGCACCCGCAAACGCAGCAGTGATCCCAAACAGGATCAGGCTCTGGCGCAAGAGTTAATCAACAGCAGTAAAGACCGCGCCGAAAATTTGATGATTGTGGATTTGCTGCGTAACGACTTGGGTAAAAACTGCCAGCCTGGCTCTATCAAGGTAGAAAAATTATTTGAGCTGCAAAGCTTCGAAACCGTGCATCACTTGGTTAGCACTATCAACGGCACCCTCAACCCCAACACCAGCGCCTTAGATTTATTAGCCGGCGCCTTCCCCGGCGGCTCTATCACGGGTGCGCCTAAAAAACGCGCTATGGAGATTATTGAAGAGTTAGAAAATTATCGTCGTTCCGTCTATTGCGGCAGCATAGGCTATATCAGCTGTGACGGTCACATGGACACCAATATCGCCATACGCACGCTTATCTGCCAACAACAGCAAATATATTGCTGGGCCGGTGGCGGTATAGTGGCCGACTCGCAGTGTGAAGATGAATATCAGGAATGCTTTTCTAAAGTGGGAAAAATGCTTAGCTGCCTAGAACAAACTACGCAAATAGACTAGCCATAGTTGCAATTTAAGCGCAGTATTTAACAGCGGTTGTAATACCAAGAACAAACAGCCTAGCGACAAGAGTAAACTCAGAGGAACGAAAGCAGTATCTACCTTTACTCGCCTAACCTAAAAATATGAACAATATAACAGGAGCGGTGATATGACTTTTTTAATTAAGTTACTAAAGTATGTAGTACTAACAACAAGCCTTATAGGCCTTAACGCCTGCGACCCCGGCAGTAGTAACAAGCTCAGTAATAGTCCCGAAGTAAGCCCTAAAACCTCCCCGCCAGTACAACAAGAAATAAACCCACCGACCCAAACGGCTGGCTTTTGTTCACCTGGCAACCCCAACACACCCACCTCGCAACTCACCGGCAACGGCGAAGACTGCGATGAAGATGCCGCCAAACGTAAAGCCACCAGTGAATGGGTAAGCCTAAATTGCTCGGGCAACTCCGATCCGCAATGCCCCAGCGGCTGTGTAGACCCTAGCAAAAAATGCCAAAGCTACCCCGGCAGCACCAGTAATTTAAGCTGTACGGCCAGAGACGTGTCTGCCTCGGTATGTGCCAACCGAAAAAAATACAGCTGTGAAATAGTGCGCCCCGATTTAGCCCATCCTATTTCTTGCTCATGTAAATGTTTGTCATAAGCATAGTCTTTTAAGCAACCCTTGTTTACACTCCATCGCAACATCCTCGCCATGCGGGGATTTTTATATGAAAAGCTATACAAAGCATTATATTAAGACGAACTATAAACGAGGAGTAAACCATGGCGCGCGTCAGTATAGACATGCCCGAACATTACAGTTTCAGCACTGAATTACCTATACGTATTAACGATACCAATGGCGGCCACCTTAGCAACTATGCGGTACTGGCCTTAATACATGAAGCCAGGTTACATTTTTTAGCGCAGTACGGTTATAACGAAGAGCATATTATTTTGACCGACTCGGCCATAGTCTATAAATCCGAAGGCTTTTATGGCGATATATTATGTTTTGATATGGCGGCCGGTGACTTTAATAAATACGGCTGTGATATTTTTTACCGTGTGCGCAATAAAAAAACCGGTGCTGATATCGCCCATGCTAAAACCGGCATGGTGTATTATGATTACCAACAACAAAAAGTCAGCACCCTACCCGATGAATGGCGCGCAGCGTTAAACCCCGACAGCCTCTAGCAACAACTGCTAGTAACTGTTTTTAAAAACAGTTACTAATAAAAGTACTAAAAAAATGGCCACTCAATGTGGCCATTTTTTAGACTACCTGTAAAATTATTTTCTGGCGTGGTGTGGCAACTCGCCATCTAAAGTTGCTATAGGCTGGTACAATTCTGGGCGCCTATCTCTAAATACTCCCCAACTTTCGCGGTAATCGGCAACGGCATCCAAATCAAAGGTATGTATTAAAACCGTTTCATCGCTGTCATTAGCTTCTTGGACTTTTTCACCGGTGTAATCGGCAATAAAGGATGAGCCATAAAAAGTAATCGCGTAATTATCATCATGAGTCGCACGTTCTGTACCTATGCGATTAGAGGCGATTAACGGCATGATATTGGCACCGGCATGGCCTTGCATCACGCGCTGCCAGTGGTAGCGGGAATCTAAGGGTGGCGCTGGTGGTGGCTCTGAACCTATGGCGGTGGGATACATCAGAATTTCTGCGCCCATTAAGGCCATGCAGCGAGCCGACTCGGGGAACCATTGATCCCAGCAGATACCCACGCCTATTTTGGCAAACTGGGTATCCCATACTTTAAAGCCGGTATCGCCTGGGTTGAAATATTGCTTCTCTTGATAGCCGGGGCCATTGGGTATGTGTGACTTGCGGTATACTCCCAGCACACTGCCATCGGCATCTATCATCGCCATGGAGTTGAAAAAGGCCTTGCCTGCTTTTTCAAACCAGCTAAAAGGCAACACCACGTTTAACTCTTTCGCCAAGGCTTGGAAGCGTTTGATGTTAACGTTTTCTTCTAGCGTGGTGGCCAGCTTAAAATGTTTAGCATCTTGCTCTATACAAAAATAGGGGGCCTCAAACAACTCTTGGATTAAGATAATATTGGCACCTTGGCTGGCAGCTTCACGCACCAAAGCTTCGGCTTTATTGACATTATCGTCCAAATCCCAAGTGACAGTCATTTGGGTTGCTGCTACTGTTACTGCTCTCATGGCACTACCTTTAAATCAAACCAATTTGAAATCACTATACAAAGTGTTTTAAGCTGCGGGAATAGTCCCATAGGGGTAGCCATACTATTCTTACTAGCCAACCATATTTACTACACTGAGTTTACTGCTGCTGGCGCCTAACTCAGTCAGATTTAGAGTTATCCCATGCCCGATATTGACGCATTAAAAAGATGGCACCAATTAATTGCCGACGGTCTTACCAGCCAACTAGCCCCCGAGCTGGCCGGTAAGCTAATTGCAGCTATTAAGCTGTGGCTTAACTTCGACACTGCTATCGTGTTGCTTTACCCCAGCCAACAAGCACCCGTTTTACTCTACGACGACTACCCCAGGCCCAAACGACAACAGGCTGTTATTGATTACACCCACGGGGTTTATCTATTAGATCCTTTTTATAGCGCGTTAAAAAAACAAGCACTTGATAGCATCTATCATCTTAACGATTTTGCGCCCGATAATTTTGAGGATTCAGAATACTACCAAACTTATTATCGCGGCTTAGACCTAGCCGATGAACTAGGTATATTTATACCGCTGGATAGCAGTAACACAGTGATCATCTCACTGGCTAGGCGCAACCACCATGGTGTTTTTAGCCGCGATGACCTCAATACTTTAGAGACGACACTACCTTTGCTTAAAGCGGTGGTGCAGCAGTTTTATACCTTACAGCCACACCAGCACAACCACACACTCTCACCGGTGAGCAGTGCCTTTGAAAACTTTGGCGATGGCAAGATTACCGCCAGAGAACAGCAAGTTGCACAATTGATATTACAGGGGCATTCGTCTAAATCACTGGCCAAGGCTTTAGATATTAGCCCTTCTACCGTAAAGGTACACCGTAAAAATATTTATGAACGTTTGAATATTAATACCCAGGCTGAACTTTTTAATCTTTTCTTATTACACTTAGACGGAATAATAAAATAATAATATAAGCCGAGCGTCAAACACTATCCGTCACGCCATTAATGTCTGGCGAAACTGCAAATTATTATAAGATACAATATTTACGCCTTAGCGCTATTATTTTCCTTTATTGGTCCATAGATAAGCCAATAACAAAGCACTCGCTAGCAAAGCGATTGCTGCGATTAACTGTAATAACAACTCACTGCTAAACCCCTTTACTGCAAACCAAACGGTAAGCCCTAAAAAGCTGGCCATGGCCATATTTTGCAGCCAGTTGTTCATCGCTAACACATGGCCCAGCTCATGCTCTTGGCTGTGGAATTGGATTAGCGCATTGAGAGGCGCAATCATTAAACCGCCCATGGCCCCTACCCCTACAAACAGCAACGCCGATAAGCTCATAGAGCCGACGAAGGTTAATGCGCTGACACAAAGCGCCACGCCCATAGCGCCTATGGGGATTAATTCGGTGCGTATATTATCCACCGATAACTTGGCTGCTAGCCACGAGCCCAATACTATACCCAAACCAGCACAACCCAATACCGCCTGTATCACCAGCGTATTGCTAACGCCGTATTGTGCTTTGGCATAAGCGGGGAATGCTGCCAACATCACCTGCCCCACCGACCAAAACAACGCCAAGCCAATTATGGACCAAATAATTACGGACTTTTTACATACTAAACAACCCAGCTGTTTGATCATCTGGCCTTGCAGGTAAGCTTTAACAGGAAAGGTTTTTTCGGGATCACCCTGCTCTAAAGCGGGTAATTTATACATCATCGCCAATTCAAATAGCGCATTAACCACTAACAGCCAGCCTATTACCGCTATGTGTTGCAAAATTACTGCCGGGTTGATGACTCCGTTGGGATAGAGCATCTCAAAAAACAAGGAGTACACCACCGTGCCAGCCAATATGGCAACTATAGTCACAGCCTGCACCAAACCATTACCTTGTACTAGCCGATCAACACCAAATAAAAATTTTATATAACCGTATTTTGCTGGCGAGTAAAAAGCTGATTGTATTGCCAACACAAACGTTAAAACAAAAGCCTGCCAAAACCAGCCCAAGTAATAACAAGCGGTAATTAACAGTGTTACCAGCACGGCCAGCCAAGCTGAAAACCGCATCACTTGATGCTTGGGGTATTTATCGGCAACAAAACCTACCGGCGACACCAGCAGTATAAAGGGCAATAAGATCAGCGCATTGACTATGGCGGTGTAGATCACCTGCTCTTGGCCGTCGTAGGCTTTAAACAAGGTGTTTTGAATAATGATTTTATGGCCTAGGTCGATAAAGGCATTTAAAAATAAGGCGCCTAGATAGAAAATAGCGCCGGGAGTTTTGATGAGTTTATACATTATTATTCGTGCTCAGTTTTGCCGCTAGGCTTAAACAGGGTAAGTTGTTAACCGTGTAGCGGCTAATAGTATCACAGCTTATTGCTGCGATACTGGACTCCGGCCTACGCCGGAGTGACGGGGTTTCTTATTAATGCCCGAGTGGAGGTAAATACTCTTCGTCATTCCGGCAAGCTGTTAGCCGGAATCCAATAGTACTTTGTTTATTGTCTTGTCTAAGCTCCACAGTAGACTCCGGCATGCGCCCACAACTGTCCGGAATAAAAATCACCAACATACCTTTAGG